>Ga0065721_10000417_pt1 | contig 395835 bp, 377 predicted proteins | sample Mesricmetagenome_FD_59108 | JGI IMG/M metagenome (GOLD analysis project Ga0065721, IMG submission 59108) | Mesophilic microbial community from rice straw/compost enrichment Sample: eDNA_1 v2 (version 2) | ecosystem: Engineered > Solid waste > Grass > Composting > Bioreactor | place: USA...
AAGATCTTATGGTGGTTATGCCGAGGGTGTTCACCTCTTCCCATTCCGAACAGAGAAGTTAAGCCCCTCATGGCCGATGGTACTGCACCACAATGCGGGAGAGTAGGTAGCCGCCGTATTTATTAGAAAAGGCGCTGATCATTTGATCAGCGCCTTTTTTTTTACCTGTTGGCTATTNGCCTTTTAGCTACTAGCAGCTAAAAGCTAACAGCTATTNCTTATTATACCACTGCCCAATATTAATACTCACCCCCATTCCCACGGATACCGGCTGAAAATATTCATTCAACTCATAACCGCCGTAGGTAGCATCATCAAAAGGCAGCATAAATGAGAACTGCGACTGGAACTTCACATATTTATATCCTACCCTGAACGTAAAGGCAGGCTCCAGTAAGGCATGTGTACCGTTACTGATCCGCAGAAACTCTGCCCGCTGGGTTTCCTGTCCTGCAAACGCTTTGTCGCCTGCCCCCATCCCGTAGAAATTCAATACAGATACCCGGCTGCTGAACACCGCTTCAAATACCGGGTGCACAAAACCGATACTGGGCTGCACAAAGAACTTACTGAAGCGGGTGGTTAACTGGTAGTCGTTCACTATACCGGTGCTGCCATCGTCATTGAAAGCGCGATCCAGGGTTTTGAAACGCCCGGCGCCAAATCCGGCATAAGTGTCGAATATCATCCGCTTCTTTGTGTCCAGCGGCTGGAAGAAACCCACTGCCCCTTCAAATACACCGCCACGGGTGTGCTTGTCCAGGAACAGGTCGTCATCATTGCTCCTGGTATCATTGTCATTCAGATCCCAGCGGTATACATACTGGCCATTCGCCATGATGGCTATCTTATTGGCCACTGCAAAAGCCGCCTGGTAATTGGTAGGTGAGATACTGGCCTTCAGCTCGTGTTTTTCTTTCAGCAGAGGTGCATTCACGGTATTCGGCACATAGATGTACTTGTTGCAGGAGGCAAGGAATAGGCTTGCTGCCAGCAAACAGGGAAGTCCCAGAGGTTTTTTCATGTTGTAGGTGTTTGTAAGCTATGAACGATCAGCTGCCAGCTGCTGACAGCTGACAGCAAACAGCTTTTATAGCGCTTGTGTTGATTCTCTTTCCATCAGCTCAACAGGGAACACGAAATTCCTGGTCACTTTAACGGTATCGTCCTGGTTGATCAGCTGGATAACGGTTTCTACGGCCTTCTGGCCCATCCGGTAACCGGATTGCTCAATGGTGCTGAGGGAGGGAGAGATGATACGGGAAGACAGGTCATTGGAATAACCCACTACTTTGATCTGTTTCGGTATGCCGATATTCCTGCGCCTGGCCTCCTGTATAAATGCTACTGCAGAGGTATCATTGGCGGCAAAGAGACCATCCGGCAGCGGATCGCTGGTGAGCAGCTGCTGTGCCGCATTGGTAGCCGCATCGGTGGTCAGGTTATGGATATACAGCAGCCGTTCGTCAAAGGGAATATTATACTTGGCCAGGGCGGCCTTGTAGCCGGCCAGGCGGTGTTGATAGAGATTACAGGTGAGCACGCCGGAGAAATGCGCAATACGTTTGCAACCCTGTTTGATCAGGTGCTCAGTAGCCAGGAAGCCCCCGGTGAAGTCATCCCCGGTAATGGAATAGCCCGGGAAATCGATAGGTACGCGGTCGTAGAACACCAGGGGGATGTTGTTCTTTATAAACGGACTGAAATGCTCGTAATTGGTGGTGAACATAGAAGCCACCGCCAGTAATCCGTCTACACGCAGGGAAAAGAAGGTGTGCACCAGCTCCTTCTCCATCGCCACCGTTTCATCAGACTGCCCGATCATGATACTGAAGCCGTATTTATGCGCTTCGTGCTGAATACCGCTGATAGCGGTACTCTGGAAGTACATGGAAGTGCGCGGAACGATGAGCCCGATGATATTGGAACGTTTCTTCCGCAGGCTCGAGGCAATCCAGTTGGGCACATAACCCATCTCCTGCGCAGCCTTCTGCACCTTGTCGCGTGTTTCATCGTTGATCAGCGGATTGTTCTGTAATGCCCTGGATACCGTAGAGGCTGACAGGTTCAACGCCTGTGCAATGTCATATATGGTTATCTTATTGCGTTCTTTCACTTTTTTTGAGGCTTCAATAATGACAAATAATAGGCTATATTAAGCAATTTATATTACAATTGAAACTTTCATTCACATTGCAATCCATCGTTTGTTGCAGTAAATCAAAACTTCCTTTCTTGTAGGCTTGAAAAAGCGGCGAATTATTCATAAATTTTGAGACTGATTGATAAGGTTCCACGGAAAAACTGATTTCAGGCTCGTTTAAGATCCGGTTTAACATGAAAGAAACTGATCTCATTGCCGCACTAAAAAAGGGCGAAGAGGCTGCCTTGCGCCAACTGTTTGAGCAGCTGTATCCACGCTTATGTTACTTTGCCCGGGGAATCCTCCAGCATGATATGGAAGCGGAAGACGTTGTGCAGGAAGCCTTTATGAAGCTATGGCGCCACCGGCAGCAATTCAACAGTTTTGCTGCTGTGCGGTCCTTTTTGTATATCAGCGCCCGGCATGCCTGCCTCAACATCCTGAAGCACCAGCGGGTGGTACACCGCCATGGAGCCGGCCTGCAGGCGGAAGCAGCAGATGAGCTTACCGTGGCCCACCGCCTGATCGAGGCAGAAGTAGCCGGACAGCTGCGGGAGGCGCTGAATAAATTACCACCCGGCTGCAGGCAGGTGGTAGAACTGGGCTACCTGGAAGGCATGCGGAATCATGAGATCGCCAGCCAGCTCAGGGTATCGGTCAACACCATCAAGACACAGAAAGCCCGCGGCCTCTACCTGTTGAAAGGATGGTTCAAGGCCATCGGCATCCTGCTTTTGCTGTTGTAATGAACTTTCCTGCAAATTTTTCCTGTTTCTTTTCACCCGCTTTTTTTAACTGGGTTGTTTTAATATACACATGGATCCGGTAAACGAACATCTGGAAATAGCCGACCTGATCGCTAAACATTTCAATGGCAGGCAGACAGCGCACGAAGCCGCCGAACTGGAGGCATGGATCAATGCCGCTGCGGACCATCAACGCCTGTGGGAGCAACTGAACGATGATGCCAAACTGCGTGAACAGATGCTCGCTATGCCGGATACCGGCAGTACAGGAGATGCCTGGAGACGGCTGCAGCCCAGGCTGGTGGCCGAAAGACCACGTCCTCATATCGCCTACCGGGTCTTCCTCTACGCGGCTGCTATTGCGGGCATGCTGCTGGGAGCAGGCGGATTGGTGTACCTGATGCTGCATCGCCCCGACAATGCCGCCCCGGCTGCCGTTGCTGAGGTCAACGCGCCGGCGGCAACACCGGACGTTCACAGCCGTAGCAAGGCCCGTTTGATATTAGGCAATGGTAAGGTGATAGCACTGAAAAATGAGGAAGAGCAGACCTTTACGGAAGAAGATGGTACCCGCATCACCACCAGCGGAACTTTGCTTTCATATTCACCCGGCAGTGCTGCCGCTGCGCCGGTGTACAACACCCTGGAAATTCCACGCGGGGGAGAGTACAAGGTAATGCTGCCGGATAGTTCAGTGGTATGGATGAACGCCGCTTCCTCCCTGCGCTTCCTGACCAGGTTCAATGGAAACCGGCGCGAGGTGGATCTTTCAGGGGAAGCGTATTTTGAGGTGGCTGAGAATAAAAGCAAACCCTTTATTGTTAACATCAATAATATATCCATAACCGTTACAGGCACACAATTCAACATAAAAGGTTATCCGGATGAACCTTATATAAATACTACATTGGTGGAAGGAGGTGTGGAGCTGAGAACAACCGTACATCCCGGCGCCAAACCGGTACTGCTTCGGCCTGGCTACCAAGCTGTGTGGGCAGACAGCAGGATGACTGTAAAGGAAGCTTACCTGGAAGAAGCGCTGGCCTGGAAGAACGGTTTATTTGTTTTCCGCAGCGAGCCGGTAGGCAGCATTATGCGTAAGCTGAGCCGCTGGTATGATGTGGAGGTAAAGTACCCGGATACTTCCCTGAGCAATATCCGTTTTACAGGCACTATCCGGAAGTATGCCTCTATCCAGCAGGTATTGAAAATGCTTGCGCTGACTCAGAAAGTAACATTCAGGATGGATGATAAGCGTGTCACCGTGCTGAAAGCTGACAACCAATAATCAACAGCCAACTGTTCTCATATTGATTCCGCGTTATGGGACCGCCTGCCCTTAATACCGCATTTGAAGAACAGTACCGTTATTTTGTTTGCTATGCGTATCACTACCTTTCTCATGTTGGTATGTATCCTGTTATTACATGCCAGCGGTTATTCCCAGGAAGTGAAGCTTACCCTGCAACTGAAAGGGGTGAAGCTGGATAAGCTATTTGACATTATCCAACGCAACAGCGACTATCAATTTTTGTACAACGATGATGATATCAGGGATACGCTGGTATCAGTAGATGTAGTGAAAGCTACGGTGCCCCAGATCATGGCGCAGTGCCTGAAAGGACATCAGCTACGGTTCAATATTGTAGACAAGACAATTATCATCGCACATGTTTTTTCTCCGCCTGCAAGGGCTAATAGTCCGCCACCGCCACTAAGCGTCAGCGGGACTATTACAGATGCCCGGGGTGCAGCGTTGCAGGGTGTCAGCATAGTTCTGAAAGGACAAAAAGCAGGCGCCATCTCTGATGCCGACGGTCATTACCGCCTCCGTGTAGATGATGACAACCCCGTACTGATGTTCAGCTTTATCGGCTACGTTTCACAGGAAGTGGCGGTGAACGGCCGCACCACACTGGATGTACAAATGGTGGAAGACCTTACCAAACTGGGAGAAGTAGTAGTGACCGCGCTGGGTATACATAAGGAGGCGCGGCAGCTGGGATATGCCGCAACTACTATAAAGGGCGGAGATGTGGCGGTGAACAGAACGCCGAATGTTGGTAATAGCCTGCAGGGAAAAGTGGCGGGTCTCAATGTGAGCGCAGTGAATACAGGCGCCGGTGGTTCCAGCAGGATCCGTATACGTGGTGCATCGTCTTTCAAAGGCAATAATACTCCCCTGATCATCCTGAATGGTATGCCTATCAATAACAACAGCTATGGGGCGCGTAAGAATGATGCAGAAGGCAATACTTCGAGAGCTGAATCTTATACAGACGGCGGCGATGGTTTGCTCAGCATAAACCCGGATGATATCGAATCTATCAATGTACTCAAAGGCGCCGCTGCTGCTGCTTTGTACGGCTTCCGTGCAAAAGACGGCGCTATCGTGATCACCACCCGCTCCGGTAACAGGAACCAGGGCATCGGGGTGGAAGTGAACAGCAATTTTGTGGTGGACCGCCCTGTTGATCAAACCGATTTCCAGTATGAATACGGGCAGGGCGAACAGGGGAAACGTCCTGCCACTATCCTCGAAGCAGGCAATACAGGCACCTGGAGCTTTGGAGAACGGATAGATGGTCAGCCTACAATCCAGTTTGACGGGCAGATAAAACCTTATACAGCCGTGAAAGGCCGTATCAATAAATTCTATCGTACCGGTTCTACCTGGAGCAATACGGTGTCTATGTCCGGTGGTAATGAACAGGGCAGCTTCAACCTCTCCCTGTCTGATATGAATAACCAGTCTGTCATGCCTAACTCCACCTACAGGCGGCAGTCTGTTAACCTGGGGCTGCATTACAACATTACCTCAAAGCTGCAGGTGAATGTGTTTGCCAACTACTCGCATGAAAAGCACCGGAACCCGCCTAACGTATTTGTTCAGCAATACAATGCTAACACCACCGTATATACGCTGGCCAATACGATCGACTTCAATGACCTGAAAGATCACCGCAAAGATGAGAACGGGAACGAAAGGAATATCTCCCGTTTTACCCCCCGCGCCAACCCTTACTGGATCGCTTATGAGCGCTTTGAAAATATTTCGCGCGACCGCCTGATAGGCAATGCCTCTATCCGCTATGAGCTGCTGCCATGGCTGTACGTACAGGGACGTATTGGCCAGGATCATTTTACCCGTTCGCAGGATTATAATGTGCCAACGGGCACCCGTTTCCTGGGACCAGTTACCACCGGTTTCAATGGGCAATATTACCAGGAAGTAGTGAAGTTCAGGGAGCGCAACTATGATTTCCTGCTGGGCGCCAACAGGCAGTCCGGCAACATAGACATAGATCTTACACTGGGCGGCAACCAGATGGTGCAGATCACAGAGAACAATAATGTGCAGGCAGACAATTTCTTTATCCGCGACCTGTACACGGTGCAGAACGGGCAGATCAAGGATCCGCAATACCGTTACACTGAAAAGCGCGTAAACTCGCTCTACGGCGCAGCAGAGCTGTCATGGAAGAATTATCTTTTTTTGAACCTCACGGCACGTAATGACTGGTTCTCTACGTTGAACCCACGCTCCAATAACTACCTCTATCCATCCATAAGTTCCAGCTTTGTATTTACCGATGCCTTTACACTACCTGCCTGGTGTACGTTTGGGAAACTGCGGGTAGCCTATGCGGCAGTAGGAGGAGACACAGATCCTTACCAGAACAACCTGTACTACATTATTAATACCAATGCGCATATGGGCGTGGCATTGGGCGGTATATCCGGTACGCTCAGTCCTAATCCCAACCTGCGTCCCCTGAAGGTAAAGGAGTTTGAAACGGGGATGGAAGGCAGGCTGTTCGGGGGCCGTATCGGTTTTGATGCGGCCTGGTACCGAAAGAATACAATAGATGAGATACTGTCTGTACAGATCTCCGGCGCTACCGGTTACAGCGCTACACTGGTGAATGTGGGGCGGCTGCGTAACCAGGGTGTTGAAATGCTGCTCACCGGCATACCGGTAGACCGTAAGGAGCTGTGCTGGGAAGTAAGCCTTAACGGCGCACATAACAGCAGCCGGGTACTGGAGCTGGCGGCTGGTCAGCCAGTCATCATTGTAGGCACCGGTGAGTATACAGGGCGCCTGGCGCATGAGGTAGGCAAACCCATGGCTTCCCTGCAGGGCACTGCCTACCTGCGCGCACCCGACGGACAGATCATATACAGGAACGGCCGTCCGGCCAATGATGTGGTAAAAACATTCGGGAGCGCTATTCCCACCTGGACCGGTGGTATCACCAATACATTCACTGTTAAAGGCGTCAGGATCGCTGCGTTGATAGATGGCAAGTTTGGTCACCGGCTGATATCCAATACCAATTTCAATCTCTGGCGGCATGGCCTCCATAAGGCTACACTGGCAGGCAGGGCGGAAGGTTTTGTAGTAGGCAAAGGCGTGATGGAAGACCCTGCTGCGCCCGGGAAGTATATTCCCAATACCATACAGGTACCTGTGCAGACCTATTATGAATCTGTAAGAAGCAATAACAATATAGCAGAAGAGTTTGTGTATGACGCCAGTTTTATCAAGCTGCGGCAGATCACCATTGGCTACGATTTTAAAAAAAATGCTGGAGAAACAGCAGGTGATCAAAGGACTAACGGTAGCATTCGTAGCCAATAATGTAGCGGTGCTGAGCAAACATACACCCAATATAGACCCGGAGATGGTTACGGCTGCCAGCGATAACCTGCAGGGCCTGGAGTCTGGAGGGCTTCCCATGACACGCAGTATGGGTATTAATGTACATGTTAAATTCTGATGGGTATGAAGCGATATCTGATGATGATCCGGATTGTCTGCCTGTTTGTAATAAGCGGTTGCGATAAGAACTTTGAAAAGATCAATACCAATCCTGTATTGCCATCTTCACTGGATCCTGCCTATTTACTGGCGCAGGCGGAGCTGAATGCCTCCTGGGAATCAGGCACCCTTACGTACCAGAGCGCTATCGTACAACATACCATGCATCCCTTCCTGGGCGTGCTGGCTGGTGGTAATGTAAACCAGAAGAACCCGGCAGTAGAGAGACAGCAGTGGGATCAGTATTATCCGCTGGTCCGCAATGTGGCAGACATCATCGGCAAAACCAGGAACGACAGCACGCGCAGCAATCTCTATCACATGACGCGTATCTGGAGGGCATATCTTTTCCAGGTGCTCACCGATACTTACGGAGATATTCCCTACACACAGGCAGGGGTGGGTTTTCCTGCATCGCAGTATTTCCCGGTATATGATCCCCAGCAGCAGATCTATAACGATCTGCTGAGGGAAGTGACGGAAGCGGTGAAAGGGCTTGATCCTGCAAAAGCAATGGCAACGAACGATCTTTTCTATGGCGGTGATATTGGTAAATGGAAACGCCTGGGCAATTCATTGTTGCTGCGCATTGCCATGCGGCTGTCAAAAGCAGATGCTGCAAAAGCGCAGACCTATGCCCTGCAGGCTTTCCAGGGCGGCGTGATGACGTCCAATGCAGATAACTGTGTGATGCCGCATTCTGCCACCTATACAAACGCATTGGGCAACCAGCTGAATGGTGCGGAAAAAGCGAACTACTACCTGAACCAGACATTCGTTAACTACCTGCAGCGCAATAATGATCCGCGTTTAAAAGCCATTGCCGTGATCTATGGAGATGCTACCAAAGATCCTGCACAGACCCTGCAGGATAAAGATCCCGCCCGGCAGACAGGCATGCCCACCGGTTATGATAACACCACGATTGCTTCCGCGCCGGGATATCCCGGCTCTTTATACAGGTATTCACAGATAGACCGCCTGACATTGGGGAACATCACCGCGCCCTGTTTTCATGTTACGTATGCGCAGACACAATTGCTGCTGGCGGAAGCGGCGCAGCGCGGATGGATAGCCGGCGATCCTGCGGCATTTTATCGGCAGGGCGTCAGCGCACACATGCAGCAGCTGGCGGCATACGGTGGTACTGCAGCGGTACCGGATGACAGTATCAACAGCTATTGGGCAACGCACAGCTATGACGCTGCCAGGGGCCTGGAACAGATCAATACGGAATACTGGGTGGCTTGTCTGATGAACGGAACAGAGGCCTATGCCAACTGGAGGCGTACAGGCTTTCCCGTTATACCGGCCAACACCTATGCAACACAGGATATCCCGGGTGGACAGAGCATTCGCCGCCTGCGCTATCCCGACACGGAAATATCACTGAACACCACACATTACAGGGAAGCGCTTTCGCGCCAGGGGCCCGATGAGCTCAATGTCCGCATGTGGTGGGATGTGCAATAGTATGGAAGTAAAAGTGATACTATATGAACAAATTCCTCATGTACTGCCTGTTGCTGGGCGGCCTGTATCAGGCAGGCGGCGCCCGTGCGCAGCAGGTTACCCTTACGCCCGATCAGATCAGGGCGATGACACCCGCCTGGAAAGGTGAACGCAGCGCCGACGGAAGGCCCAAGGCGCCGGATGCGCTGCTGCAACGCCTGAAGAACATCTCTATCGAGGAGGCCTGGGGCATTCTCCGTAACAAAGGTTACCAGAACCAGTTTGAAGGCGAGTGGATGCTGCTGCGGCCCAACCAGGTGATGACAGGCCGGGTGGTAACGGCCCAATACATGCCGCTGCGTCCGGATATGGACCAGCTGATCAAAGACAAAGGCAAGGCGGAAGGCCGCATTGGCGGTACCAATTCCTGGCCGATAGATGTGCTCAGCAACGGCGATGTATACGTGGCAGACAGCTACGGCAAAGTAGCAGATGGCACCCTGATCGGAGATAACCTGGGTAATTCCATTTATGCCAAATCAAAGAACGGCGTCATCTTCTATGGGTCTGTCCGCGATATGGAAGGCCTGGAAGCGATTGACGGATTCACAGCCTGGGTGAAGGGTTACGATCCTTCTTACATCCAGCAGATGATGCTGGCGGGTAGTCAATGTGCCCATCCGCATTGGCCGCGCCACCGTATTGCCGGGAGATGTGGTGCTGGCTAAAAAAGGCGGTGTGATTTTCATTCCCGCCCACCTGCTGGAAGAGGTGGTGCTGAACGCAGAGTTCATTGGGCTGCGGGATCAGTTTGGGCACCAGCGCCTGCGGGAAGGCAAATATACGCCCGGTGAGATAGACACCCAGTGGACGGACGCTATCAAAAAAGACTTCCTGCAATGGCTGGACAGCCAGGGTGATAAACTGCCCATGAGCAGGCAGGAGCTCGATCAATTCATGAAAAACAGAACATGGTAAACGCTTAAACTTTTCTCCAATGACACCTTCAGAAAAATTCCTCTCGAAATTAGGCGTACAGGAAAGCGCCCCCAACACGGAAGTGACCCAGGAAAACGATCGCCGTTCCTTCCTCAAAAAGACTGCACTAGGCGGCCTGGCCCTGGGCGGGTTTATGTTCTCTCCGCTGGGAGATACCCTGGCGCATGCTACCTCCAAAGTGAACCGCCTGTCTGCCCCGTCAGACCTCAAAATCACGGATATGCGCTATGCCGTGTGTATGAATTCCACCGGGCGTTGCCCTATTATCCGTATAGACACCAACCAGGGCATTTACGGACTGGGAGAAGTAAGGGATGGCGCCAGCTGGCGTTACGCCTTGTTCCTCAAAAGCCGCATCCTGGGTATGAACCCCTGCAACGTGGAGATGATATTCAAACGTATTAAGCAGTTCGGCTTTCATGGCCGCCAGGGCGGAGGGGTATCCGGTGTGGAAATGGCCCTCTGGGATCTGGCGGGTAAAGCCTACGGCGTGCCGGTGTACCAGCTGCTGGGCGGCAAATACCGCGACCGCGTAAGGCTGTATGCAGACACCCCTGAAGTGGAAGACGCAGGGGAGTTCACCGCCAAGTTGAAAGACCGGCTTGAAAACAAGGGATATACTTTCCTGAAAATGGATTTCGGTATCGAGCTGCTGAAGAATACGCCCGGCGCCCTGGTGAATAACAAGTTCTGGGATGTAGGCCGCCAGTGGACCAACGAACCCATGACCTACGGCGCTACTGAGCATCTCTTTACCCAGGTGCAGATCACGCCCAAAGGCCTGGACATACTGGCAGAACGTATTGCGAGGGTCAGGGAAGCCGTAGGTTATGAAATACCCCTGGCTTCCGATCACTACGGTCATTTTGACCATAACAACGCCATCCGCCTGGGGAAAGCCGTAGAACCCTATCGCCTGGCCTGGCTGGAAGACCTCATTCCCTGGAAGTTTACTGAACAGTGGAAACAGATCACCAATGCCATTGAAACTCCCACACTTACGGGCGAGGATATCTATCTGAAGGAAGAATTCATTAAATTAATAGACGCGCACGCGGTAGACCTGGTGCATCCTGATCTTGCCACAGCGGGCGGCATCCTGGAAACAAAACGCATCGGCGATTATGGCGAGGAGAAAGGAGTGGCGATGGCCATGCACTTTGCAGGCCTGCCCATTTCATTTATGGCCAATGTGCATTGTGCGGCCGCCACACAGAATTTTGTAGCGATGGAACATCATTCACTGGACGTGCCTTACTGGAACAACCTGGTGAAGACAGACCATCCGCTCATAGAAAAAGGTTTCGCCATTGTACCTGATAAGCCGGGATTGGGTATTGAGCTGAATGATGATGAGATCAAAAAGCACCTGGCGCCGGAAGATAAAAGTTATTTCGCTCCAACGCCTGACTGGAACGAGAGCCGTTCCTGGGATCGCCTCTGGAGTTAAAGCAATACCACTTATGAATACATACAAATTATCCGCCTTTCTGGCCATAGCGGCCCTGATTGCCTACATCGTCATTACTGTGCTGCAATGGCACCAGGTAGGAGGCTGGCTCCTGATGCTTTTCTTCGCATTCCTGGCATTTGCTTTCCGGGGGAATGTCCTGCTGAAAGGATTTTCATATACAGTAATGATCTTCGCCGCTGTTAGCCTGGCCATGTATTATCCGCAACATTTCATTGCTGTAGGAGACTTTAAACTGTCAAAGCTGATCCTGCCTTTGCTGCAGATCATTATGTTCGGTATGGGTACCGGTTTACGGTGGGCGGACTTTCAGCAGCTGGCTAAAACGCCCAAAAGTATTGGTGTTGGCGTAATAGCGCAGTATTCTATTATGCCGCTGGTAGGTTTTGTTATTACCCGTTTGTTCAATTTTCCTCCTGAGATTGCAGCAGGCGTTATACTGATCGGTTCTTGTCCCAGCGGGCTGGCCTCCAATGTGATGTCTTACCTGGCGGGGGCTAACCTGGCCTTATCTGTCTCCATAACGGTGATGGTTACACTGCTTGCTCCTGTTATTACTCCGTTATGGATGAAAGCGTTGGCAGGTCAGTATGTGGAAGTGGCGCTCTGGCAGATGATGTGGGACATTGTACAGATCGTGATACTGCCTATTGTGGCAGGTTTGGCTTTCAATCATTTCTTACGCGGCAAGTTCAAGTGGCTGGATGATGCCATGCCTTTGCTGTCCATGGGCGGTATTGCACTGATCATTGTAGTGGTAACTGCCAGCGGGCGGGATAGCCTGTTAAAGGTTGGGCCATTACTGATCTTTGCTGCCTTGCTGCATAACCTGTCTGGCTATTGCCTTGGTTACTGGAGTGCGCGCCTGTTCCGCATGCCTGAAAGGGACTGCCGGACAGTGGCGCTGGAAGTGGGTATGCAGAACGGTGGCCTTGCATCCGGCCTGGCGTTGAAAATGGGCAAGCTGGCAACGGTGGGCCTGGCGCCGGCTGTATTCGGTCCTTTGATGAATATTACGGGATCTGCGCTGGCTACCTGGTGGAAAGGAAAGAAGGTGGACGACGGGGCGGAAGAAGTAGCGGTTAGTCTGAAAGTTTGATGGTTTGAAAAGTTTGAACGTTTGATGGTTTTAAAGTTTAAGGGTTTGAAGGTGCCCGGAATAATGGGACGCCTTCAAACCCTCAAACGTTCAAAGTCTTAAACTGAATATTATTTAGGCGCCAGTGCCCTGTTGATCCTTTCCACGAGATCGTTCAGGTGGTAGCGGCTCATGTTGTCGGGCATGGAGGCTGCCGCGCTGCGCATTTCATTCCGGAGGGAGGTAAGCTGTGCGCGGGCAATGCTGCTTACATCAGTGTGGGTGGGATCTGGTGGCGGTGTGCCGAACATGATCACCATACCGCCGCTGCTGCTGCCGGAGCCGCCGCCGGGAGACAGTAATTCGGACAGATGTCTTACATAGGCCTTCTGCAGGTTCCTGCGGAAGATATCGATCGGCTTGTGGGCATATACTTCGCTGAAGATACCTTTTTTCAGGTCGTTCAGGAGTTCGGTGGCCTGGTAGGCTTTGCTGCCTTCCATGGCGGAAGCGTTCAGCAGTTTGTTCAGGGTATTGGTGCTCAGCAACCTTCCCAGTACGGGATCCTGGCGTGCCAGCACAACGTTGGTGGCGTCGTTTCCGGTGCGGCTCAGGATATCTTTATTCAGCAGCCACTGTGGTGTGTTGAACAGTTGCTGGTTGAGGAACTGTACGGCTGACCGTTGGGTGGCTTTGGGCACACTTTCATACACAGCGCCTTCCTGCTCTACAGTTTTGGGCGTTTCCAGGATACCGCCTACATTTTTGGCAACGTGGTTCATATAGCGGCCAAATTGCCCGGTCACTTCCCGGTAGAGGTCGCCCAGGTTGGAATATCCTTCATTGGCCTCGCGTGTCCAGGCCATCAGGTTGGGAACGATGCGTTGGAGGTTCTTAATGCCGTAATAACTGGCTTTCATGGCATCATCGCCGAGGTCTTCGCTCTGAGAGCGGGGATCATCCGGGTTGCTTTCGGTGCCAAACCAGTAGCGTTTGTCTTTCAGGCGGTTAATGGTCCATTTATTAAGTGTGGCCTTTTCTTCTTCAGGAGTGTGTACGCCGGGTATCTGGCGGTAACCCCATTCAATGGCCCATTTGTCGTAGTAGTTGATACGGGGGTAGAGGTCTGCCCCTGTAATGCTGTCTTCAGGCTGCGCTACGTAGTTGAATCGGGCATAATCCATAATAGAAGGCGCGTGGCCGTTTTTCTGTACCCAGGATCTGTCGCGCAGTTTCTCTACCGGGTAAGCGGAGCTGGAGCCATAGTTATGGCGTAAACCGAGGGTATGCCCTACTTCGTGGGAGGAAACAAATCGGATCAGCTCACCCATCAGCTCATCATCAAATTCCATGGTGCGTGCACGCGGATCGTTGGGCGCACATTGTACAAAGTACCAGTTGCGCAGCAGGCGCATAACGTTGTGATACCAGTTGATATGGCTTTCCAGGATCTCGCCGGAGCGGGGATCATGAACGTGGGGGCCACTGGCATTGGCGATATCGGAAGGTTTGTACACAATGGCGGAAAAGCGGGCGTCTTCCAGTGACCAGGTAGAATCTTCCTGTTGGGTAGGCGCCTGTTTGGCGATGATGGCGTTTTTGAAGCCGGCCTGTTCAAAGGCGGGTTGCCAGTCGTTCACCCCCTGTATGAGGTATTTACGCCATTTGGCGGGAGTGGCCGGGTCTATATAGAAGATGATCGGTTTTTTAGGTTCTACCAGTTCGCCTCGTTTATATTTCTCCATGTCTTCCGGTTTGGGTTCCAGTCGCCAGCGGGTGATCATCTGTACGCGTTTCACTCCCTGGGGATCGGCGTCGAAGTCGGTTACGCTGGTGGTAAAGTACCCGATACGGGGATCAAAATAGCGGGCCTGCATGGGAACTTTGGGCAACAGTACCAGGGAGCTGTTCAGTTCCAGGGTAGCGTTTCCGCCGGGACCGGAGCCGGGGCTGCCGCCACTGCTTTTGGAATAGGTCTTTACGGTTTTGATCTCGGTGTTGATAGGGTAGGAGCGGATGTCAACGATATAGGACTTATCCGGTTGTACGCTGCCCAGCCGAAGCCGGGTTTTCATGCGCTGGTCAAAGAAGAGGATATCGTTGTCGCCGTTGATATAGTCGGTAAAGTCGATCAGGCAGCCGTTACTGTCCTTTGAAAAAGGCTTTGATGTCAAATGCGGCTGCGATGGGCTGTATATTGGAGTTCATCACCGCATGGAACATGGGTTGGGTGCTGTCCTTTGATATTTCGCTGTAGGAAATGTTCTTCAGGAAGATGCGGTTATTGGGTCCTTTTTCGAAGCGGATCAGGTTTTCGCCGATCTGGTCGCCGCTGTAGCCGTAGAACATGGCGCGCAGGCCTGCAGCTGATTTGGAGATACGGTTCACTACCAATATATCGCGGCCCAGCAGGGAGTCGGCAATTTCGAAATAGACCTTATCATCCACCTTATATATATTGAACAGGCCGGAGTCAGCCTTGCTTCTGGCAGGAATGAACTCTCCGAACTGTTTGGGATTAGCCTTAGGGGTGCCCTGGGGCGGTATCATAGGTGGTTTTACGGTCGTGTCTTTAGCGGCGGCGGTGGCGGCGGCTTCGGACTGTTTCTTCTTTTTCCTTTGTGCAGAGGCCTGGGTTCCAAGGAGTATACCTGTGCAGAGTATACCTGCCGCAACCGCAACAAATCTGCTTTTTACATGCATGTTCATAGTGTTTGTACGAGGGTTGATCTTTGATCTGGCTGCCTTTTTTGACAGCAGTTGCAAATAAATATATAAAGCAGTAACTTATCAGGAAATTCCATAAACGTTATAATTATCTTAAGAATGGAAGGAAAATAGGGGAATGTATTGATTTGTCAGTTTTTATATGGATATTGTTCTTGATATATAATTGCTAAACCGGTGCTGATGGTGGGATCATGGGCTTTGAATACAGGAGCAACGTATGTTTTGCCGGGCTTATAAGTTAAGACCTGCTACTGTGGCTAAAAACATTTGAAAACGAATAGTTATAAAATTTGTTGGAACATTTAAAAATTTCCTTAAATTGTGCGTCCAACTTTGAAAAAAAATCAATAAATTTCGATTTTCAAGGACAGTAACGATAGAGGTTTTGAATAGCCACTGCTTTGTTGCTACTCGTTTTTGTGTTTAAAGTGTATGCTCAATAAATTGGAAAGAAGTCCTTTCAGTCGGGCTTTTGTGAGGAGGTTAAATTTTGTGAGATTTTTTGAGCAGCACTTGTTTTTTTAAGGCAACCGTACAATATTTGCGAATTCGGGTTATAGTAATTGTAGGCGTTACATTTATTTTAATTTTTTAAACGGAAATACAAAAAAACCATAGTTTAATTTTTAACACTAAAATTCAATCAACATGGCTGAGACTAAAACAACTGTGACTGCAGCTGCTGCCAAATCGACCGCTTCTTCTCATCAACCTAAAAAGTCATCCAACCTCTTTGCAGCGTTGGCGGTTCCTATCTGCCTGGCGATTGCGATTCTCTTCTACATTTTTGTATTAGGTAATCCGGCAAACTTCCAGGGAGGACATACAGGCCATGGAGCGCATCCAGTTGAGGAAGGCATTGGTAAATGGTTTGGCACGGTTTATATGGGCGGACCGGTTGTACCTGTTCTGATTTCTGTATTATTAATTTGCTTGACTTTCGTGATCGAGCGTTTCCTTTATCTGTCCAAAGCCAAAGGTAAATTCAGCGGCAGTGAGCTGGTAAGGAAAGTACAATATCACCTGGCTAACAAGAATGTAGACGCTGCACTGGCTGAGTGCGACAAGCAGAAAGGTTCTGTTGGTAACGTACTGAAAGCAGGTCTGAAAAAATACAAGGAAATGATCACCAACACTGAGTTGGATACTGATCAGAAGATCCTGTCTATTAAGAACGAGATCGAAGAAACTACTGCGCTCGAACTGCCGATGATGGAAAAGAACCTGGTGTTCCTGTCTACCATTGCTTCTATCGCTACCCTGATTGGTCTGTTCGGTACAGTATTGGGTATGATCCGCGCGTTCTCTGCGATGGCAACCGGCGGTGCTCCTGACTCTGCTCAGCTGGCAGGTGGTATCTCTGAGGCCCTGATCAATACCGCTCTGGGTATCGGTACTTCTGCGATCGCGATCATTATGTATAACTATTTCACTACCAATATCGACAGCATCACTTATGCTATCGACGAGTCTGGCTTTACTTTAACTCAGAGCTTTGCTGCCAACCACAAATAATTTTTTGATTATTCGTGTGGAAAATCAGTAATACTGAATCTAATTAAAGTACAAACCAAAAAGGAGTAAACATGCCAAAAGTTAAAATGGCCCGTAAGAGCACCATGATCGACATGACCGCAATGTGTGACGTTGCGTTCCTGTTGCTCACGTTCTTCATGCTGGCCACCAGTTTTAAGCCGGAGGAACCGGTAACTGTGGTTACTCCGTCTTCTATTAATACCAAGATCCTTCCCGACTCCGACGTAATATTACTTACTGTTGGCAAGGATGGCAGGATATTCTTTAGCATGGACGGGCAGCCCAAGAGAAAGAAACTGATCGAGGATCTGAACTCCCAGTTCAAACTCAATCTGGACCAGAAGGCGATGAATAACTTCATAGTTGGTGCAATTGTAGGTACTGAATTAAAGAACCTGAACAGTTACCTCAATCTGAAGATGGAGCAGCGGAAAACTTCCGGCGTTGAAACCGGTATTCCTGTTGACTCTGCCAATAATGAACTGGCAACCTGGATCAACTACGCCAGAACTGCCCAGGGAGGAAACCCCAGGCTGCAGTACTGTATCAAGGCCGACAACGGAACGCCTTATCCTACGATCAAGCAGATCATGCAGACATTTAAGGATCTGAAGATACAGAAGCTGAACCTGGTAACTAACCTGGAAGACGCACCTCCGGGATCTGCAGCTGCAGAGTTCCAAAGGCAACAAGGTGCAGCTAAGAAAAGCGGAGAATAATATTTAAGTAAACGGCAGGTTCGTTCTGCGGAAAGGACGCTGCCAATTAAAAACCAAAAAAAAGAGCTACTATGGCAGAAATGGATACCAGCAGTAGTGGTGGTGGAAAAAAACACCAGGGTACGAAATCGAAGAAACTTTCTACCCGTGTGGATATGACGCCAATGGTGGACTTAGGTTTTCTCCTTATTACCTTCTTCATGCTGACGACAACCATGTCCAAGCCCAAAACAATGGACTTGATCATGCCGAAAGATACCAAAGATGAGAAGGAACAGAACAAGGTAAAGGAGAGTACAGCGCTTACCATACTGCTTGGAAAAAATAACAGGGTTTTCTATTACGAGGGCCTGGCCCAGGACCCGAACGCATCCGCTAATCCGGACTTCTTTAAGGCAACCAGTTTTGCCAACAAAGATGGCATACGGGATGTGATCATTAAAAAGAGAGATGAAGTTTCACAACTCAGGAACGCCAAAGGTGAACCGGAAGATGTGGTAGTGATCATTAAAGCAGACGATGATGCTACTTACAAGAATTTCGTGGACATCATAGACGAAATGGCCATTAACCGGATCCAGCGTTATGCTACTGTTGACATCAGCGACCAGGATAAAGCATGGATCAAGCAGACCGAATCAGCGAATGCTGGTGGCTCACAGTAAATTGTGGAATTATCTAATTTTTTGCATCCATCCATAAACAAGCAACAATGGATTCAGCTAAAGTACTAAAAGCCGATTTTCTTGACATCCTGTTTGAGGGCAGGAATAAAGATTATGGCGCTTATGAACTGAGAAGAAAATACGAGAAACGTGTGCGCAATGCCCTCATCGGCACTGCCGCCGTAACTCTTCTGGCGATCGGTGGTTATGTAGCTAGCAACATTATAAAGGGTATTGAGTCTAAAAACCCCAAGAAGCCCGTTATAGAGCAGATCAAGATGGAGGATATCAAGTTGCCGGACGATCCGAAGACGCCGCCTCCTCCGCCTCCGCCGCCTGCTCCGCCGCCGCCGGTAAAACCCTCTGTACAATTCACTCCGCCTGTAATTAAAAAAGATGCGGAAGTACCACCGGAAGAAGAACCACCAAAAGTGGAAGAAATAAAGGACAAAGCGGTAAGTACCAAAACTATGGAAGGTGATCCCAACGGTATCGACCCGGGATTGCTGGAAGATAGCAAAGGTTCCGGTGTAGTTGAAGCACCGCCGCCGCCTCCGAAAGAAGAGATCTTCACCTTCGTGGAGCAGCCTCCTACCTTCCCGGGTGGTGAGGAAGCCCTGGCCAAATACCTGAGCAAGAACATCCGTTATCCGCGCGTAGCACAGGAGAACGGTATTTCCGGAACAGTGTTTGTGCAATTCGTGGTAGACTCTGAAGGCACCATCAAAGATGTTAAAACAGTGGGCGCCGCAAAAGGTGGTGGTCTGGAAGAAGAAGCTGTACGTGTGGTGAAAACCATGCCCAAATGGAAACCTGGTAAGCAGAACGGCCGTCAGGTATCCGTACAGTTCAACCTGCCCATCCGCTTTACTTTACAGGAGTAGTACTGTTAACAATATTCTTTCAATTCCTCACCGGTACGCCGGTGAGGAATTTTTATTTGTACTATATTGCTGCCTTATGTCGGCAAAACTTACAGGATACGATGAAACGATTGTGGCCCTGGCTACTGCCCCGGGCATAGGGGCTATTGCAGTGATACGGTTAAGCGGACCACAGGCCATTTCCATCTGTAACGACCTTTTCCCCTCCAAAGACCTGCTGCAGCAGGCCAGTCATACCCTGCATGTTGGCAATATTGTGAGCCATGGCAGGATCATTGACGAAGTAGTGGTCAGCCTGTTCAAAGGGCCCCGTTCCTACACCGGGGAAAATGTAGTGGAGTTGTCCTGCCACGGTTCCCCCTATATCCAGCAACAGCTGATTGATGCCTGTATACAGGCGGGCGCCCGTATGGCAAAGCCGGGTGAGTTCACCCAGCGGGCTTTCCTGAACGGTAAATTAGACCTTGCCCAGGCAGAATCAGTGGCAGACTTGATTGCCAGCCATTCTGCCGCCAGTCACCAGACAGCCATGCAACAGATGCGCGGCGGTTTCTCCAAAGAACTGCAGGCCTTACGGGAACAGCTGATCCGCTTTTCTGCCCTGATAGAGCTGGAGCTGGACTTCAGCCAGGAGGACGTAGAATTTGCAGACCGTACCCAGTTATATGCCCTGATCAAAACAGCAACAGAAGTGGTGAAGCACCTGGCGGATTCTTTCCGTATGGGGAATGTGATCAAGAACGGGGTGAATACCGCGATCGTTGGTAAGCCGAACGCAGGAAAATCCACACTGCTGAATACCCTGCTGAATGAGAACCGGGCTATTGTGAGTGATATAGCCGGCACCACCCGTGATACCATTGAAGAGGTGCTGAATATAGAAGGCGTGCTTTTCAGGTTGATTGATACAGCGGGCATACGGGAAAGTGCCGATACCATTGAAAGTATCGGGGTACAGAAAACACTGGAGAAAATAAAAGAAGCAGGGGTAGTGATCTACCTGTTTGATGTGAACGAAGAGAGTGCAGAAGAGCTGCGCAGGCAGGTTGATCTTTTTGAACAGGACGGGATCAACTATTTGCTCGCAGGCAATAAGGTGGATATCCCCGGAGAGGCTGTGGTGCGGAAAAAGTTTAAGGATATTCCTGATATACTGTTCATTTCTGCGAAGGCGCATGACCATATTGATACCTTGAAACAAAGGCTGGTACAGCGGGTGATGAGCGGGGATGTCAATACGGAGTCTACTATTGTGACGAACGCCCGGCACTATGCAGCTTTGCAATCTGTACTGCAGTCCCTGGAAGATGTGAAACAGGGAATGGATAACGGCCTGCCGGGAGATCTGCTGGCGCTGGATATCAGGCGGTGTTTACATTTCCTGGGAGAGATAACAGGGGAGATCACCAATGAGGATCAGCTGGATTTTATATTCAGTAAGTTTTGTATCGGGAAGTAAGTTTCCAGCATATGTACTAAACAGTTATATATCTATGGCCGCCGAACGTATTAACAATCCCTTCATACTTGCCCTTAAAGCCTACAACCTTTCTGTAGAAATTCACCACCATTCGGCCTACCAGATCGTATTGTCGAATGATACGCCTTTTACTTCCACCATTGGCGGACTATTGTTTGAGCGTATCCACGGATTTCTGATCAAACCACAGGTTCCGCATTTCTGCGTTGCCGAAAAAGGCAGTATAAATGTTTTGAACATAGAACCTTACTCAAACGTTGGTTTGGCGCTGGCTGCCAGGTTTGATGAGCATCAGGACAGCATTGTTTTTAACTCCCCGTCAGAAACAAGTACATTTTTTCAGACAGGTAAAGACACCTTTGATATCTACACCCTTATCAATGCTTTGCTGGCACAACTACCGGCCAGTCATTTTGATGAAAGAGTAACAAAGATAGTTGAGTATATAAAAGCCAATTATGCTGAGCAGGGCATAACCCCACAAACATTTGCTGATCTGGTTTTTCTTTCTCCTTCCCGCCTGGCATCCCTCTTCAAAAAACAAACGGGGAGTAGTTTGTCAAAATATTTATTGTGGACAAGATTACGCCAGGTGGTTTACCTCACACTCTCCGACAAAAACAGAAGCCTCACGGATATTGCTTATGACACAGGCTTTTATGATCTGCCTCAGCTGAATAAGTATATGTATGAAATGTTGGGTATGCCACCAAAGGCTTTAAAACATAATAGTGATCTGATACAAGTTTATTAGCCGGGCTATTTCAAACTTTGTGCTATCATTTTAAACAATTAAAAAATAGCACAATGAAAGCAATAGCATACCAACAATTCGGAAGTACAGATGTTTTACAAACTGTAGAAGTGGCCAAACCTACCCTTCGTTCCAACCAGGTACTGGTAAAAGTAAAAGCAGTTTCTATCAATCCGCTGGACTGGAAGATCAGAAAAGGCGAAATGAAATTAATGTCTGGTTCCAGGTTTCCCCGGAGCACAGGGGCTGATTTTTCTGGTATTATAGCAGACACCGGAACTGCAGTAACTGATCTCAAAACCGGAGATGAGGTTTTTGGTGTAGTAAAGAACATGATGAAGGAAGGTGCATTGGCCGAATACATTGTAGTGGATGCATCTTTAGCCTGGAAGAAACCTGCGTACGTCAGCTTTGCCCAGGCCGCAGCTATCCCGGTAGCAGGAACGGCGGCAGTTACCGCTTTGCAGAAGATGGGGACCATTAATGCCAATACCAGCATTTTGATAAATGGTGCAACAGGTGGTTTCGGTATGTTTTTGCTGCAATTACTAAAGCAACGAGGGGCAAGCGGCACAGCAGTTACCAACACAAAGGCCGCAGCGTTTGCAAAAACATGGGGCGCAGATATCGTGATAGACTATACAAAAGAAAATGTGCTTTCTCAGCACATTACCTACGATATTGTTATTGATCTATCAGGCAAAATGGGCTATGCAAATGCCAGGCAGATAATGAAACCCAAGGCCCTGTTTTTAAACCCTACACCCAGCCCCATTGAAATACCCACCTCGATTATCAGGAATCTGTTCACCGGCAAAAAGCACATTGTCATAATTGCCAGTCCCGCTGCAGACAAAGTAAATGTTGTACTAAACGCTATTGCCGATGGGCTGCAGGTTGAGGTAAGCAAAGTATTTTCATTTGCCCAATCCAAAGAAGCATATCAATATGCTGAACAAGGCGGCTATATAGGCAAAGTAGCTGTGGAATTAGACTGAACACTCCTGTCCTGTAAGCAATAAAATTAAGAAACATGTTAACGAAAATTGATACCAGCATTAAGTATGGTAAACGCCATGGCGGATTTGGAATACAGATCTTATATCCCGGGCTTATCCGTCCGCAATTGAATGATTCCGGTTTTTCTACAATAGGGAGAATAGACCAGGCCAGGATAACCCCAGGAACGCTTATCCCCATGCACCCGCACCGTGATGATGAAATACTTACCTACCTGAGAAGCGGCAAAGTAAAGCACCTTGACTCCGAAGGCTATACAAGTATTATTTCAAATCAGCAATTGATGATGATGAATGCAGGCGAAGGTCTTTCCCATGAAGAGTTGGTATTGGAGGAAGGAGGCGTATTGGAAGGTCTTCAGATCTTTATCAGACCGGAGACGAAGGGCTTATCACCGCAGGTACAGTTTCACCAGTTAGGGAACATATACAGTACCAATCAATGGCGCAAAATCGCCGGGAGAGGAGCAGACTATCCGTTGCAGGTAAGAAGTAATACCTGGTTAATGGATATGCGTCTGCAAAAAGGCGGGGAAGGTATGTTGCCTGATGCCCCTGCTGAAAATGTGGCCTTTCTCTTCTATGTATTTGCCGGGAAGCTACAGGTAAACGGAGACACACTGCTTACTACGGGAGAAAGCCTGCTGGTTGAAAAGGAAAGCCCGCTATTCCATGCACTTGACACGAGCGACATCGTATTATTCATTACCCAGACAAGTGCTGTGCATTTTGATGAGGGAATGTACAGTGGAAATCTGCAATAATAACCAACATATAAACAGTGATCTGATACAAGTTTACCCGCTTACATTGAAAGATCTTTGTAAGGAAACAAACAATAAAAATTAAATACTAAATAAGATGAAAAGGAAAATAGTAGTGCTCGGCGCCACAGGAACTGTGGGCAGCAAAATTTCTGAGATGCTTGTAAACGAAGGCCGTCACCAGGTTACCCTGGTAGCAAGGCGCACCGAAGGGCTGGAAAAATATCGCGAAATGGGAGCAACAATAATTGCGGGCGATGTAAACGATGTGAAAACACTTACAAATGCCTTCAAAAATGCTGACAGTGCATTTATATTGCTCCCTGACAATGTTAAGGCTGAAAACACACGGGCATATCAGCGGCAGGTAAGTGGTAAGCTGATCGAAGCCATTGAAAGATCCGGCATTAAGTACATCGTAAACATGAGCAGTGTTGGTTCTCACATGCACGAAGGGAATGGCATAATGGGTGGCACAGCCGAACAGGAAGTCAGGTTAAACCAGTTGAGCGATGTAAATGTATTGCACATCCGTTCTGCCTACTTTATGGAGAATTTCCTGCGAACAATTCCGGTGGTCAAGAAAATGGGATTCAATGGTACTGCGGCAGACGGCGATCATGCTATTCCGATGGTAGCAACAAAGGACGTTGCCAGAATAGTAGCGGATCACCTGGCGAACCTTGATTTCAAAGGCAAAAGCGTTCATGCCGTTATGGGTCCCAGGGATTATACTTTGAGGGAGTTTACGGGCATTGTAGGCAACGCAATTGGTAAGCCCGATCTGCCCTATGTTCAATTCACTGCTGAGCAAGCCAAACAGGCATTTTTGAGTAACGGCCTCTCAGCAGATATTGCAGATAATGTAATTGAAATGGCACTGGCTATTAAAACCGGGTATATGAATTATCAGCAAAGAGATCATTCAACTACCACTCCAACCAGCGCGGAAGAATTTGCCAGTGAAGTGTATGCCACCGTCTACAATAGATAACCGGCTGCCCGGGTAATGCAGCATTTCAATTTGCAGTGATGTGAAAGCTAACTGCAGTGAGCGCTCCGCGGGGTTTCCGCAGATGCGCTTTTTCCGTATCTTTCACAAAGTATATGATTTAAAAGATCAAAGCTTATGCAAACGCCCGCAAACAATAAAGCAGTATTAGAAAAAGCCAACGCTGCCATTACCCGGGGCGACTATGAAGGCTTCCTGTCTTTTTGCACTGAAGACACTACCTGGACCTTTGTAGGAGAGCAGACACTGAAAGGAAAAGAGGCGGTCCGCCGCTATATGGCAACAGCCTATAAAGAGCCGCCAAAGTTTACGGTCACCAACCTGATCGCAGAAGGGGAGTTTGTGACGGCGCTGGGGCACATCACCATAAAAGATGAAGATGGCGGCGAAGTTCTGTACTTGTACTGCGATGTATGGGAATTTCGTGAGGGCAAAATGGCTGAATTAAAGGCATTTGTCATCAGGCCTGCCTGAAAGCGGGCTGTGGAGGCAAGGCTTATTCCCAAAGTTTTTGTAAATTGTGCTGCAACAGGATCTTAGTTTCCCCTTCGGCGATCATGTTTATTTTTCCGTGATTCACCTACCGATTTGTTTTTAAGGAGCTGGCTTTACGATAATGATATCATTCATTAACGATAAATAAAAGGCTATGCAACAACCACAAAAGCAATCTCCAGGTATGGGTAGGCCCTGGGAAGAGATGATGTGTCAATCAAATCACTCACCTTCTTATTGAGAAGGTGAGCTCATTCTTTTATCTATGAAACACCCGATCAACCTGTCTATCAGATCTTTTGTCAGGCTCTTCGTAACGTTGTTGCTGACAGCCCTGGTTGGCTTTGCCGCCTGGGGCAGCTGGCAATTGTATGAGAACGAAGTAGTGTCCCGCAAATTTGCAAGGGAAGGCAAACTGGTAACCGTACAGGTAACAGCTACTGATCGTGGGAACCATTTCTGGTATGATCAGTTTACCAACCATGTTTATATTACGTTCAAGCATCTGGGACGTTCCTATGCTGCACGCTATACGCAGGACTCCGGCTGGGTGAGTGAAGGGGATAAAGTTACCTTGTTATATCATCCGCAGGTGGGGGCTTTCCGGCAGCCGGGTAAGCGTATTCATTTTGCTTCACCATTCAGCGATCACTCCCGCCTGATAGATTTTACTATTGCCAGTATGTGGAGCGATCAACGCAAGTGGCAGGTACTTGGCCTCGCACTGTCTACCTTATTCGCAATACTATTGTTTGGTATGCTGACCAGCATTGTACGCTTACCCTGGCTGAAATGGGTAGGCCCTTCCATCATGGTGGTGCTGGTGCTCACCGGAACTTTATATTTCACCTTTAACACACTGGAATATTTTCACTACTACCAGCGCGTAAAGTCTGGCAACCAGATAAGCGTTAAAGTGCTCAGCACTGATTATAATGTGCGGTCCAGCAACAGTGAAGGATGGTCTACCTATAGGGCTACGGTGCAGTTTGGTAAAGGACAGCGGGTGATCCCTATTGAAGCTGCAGACTATGAAAAACTACGCCCACAGGATCTGCTGCCCGTGATCTACAAGCGGGAGCTGGATGATATGATGCCCGTAAATTATGGTCCGGAATTCTCTAATCTGATAGTCACCATTTTTATGTGGTTCCTTACCATCTTTCTTGCCAAGCAATATATCTTTAAAGAGATCAGGAAAGTACCTGCCTGACTGATTACAGGCTATTCCTGATCCCCTTGAGATACTGCCTGCTGTTTGATTTGGTAATGCTGATCTCCTGGCACCGGTTGAATGCAGCAAATGCTTTAATGGCATCAGCTACCTGGTCAACCGTCTCTTCGTTTAATTTTACCGGCTCAAAGTGGAGATTATGTACGATCAGTACCCGCTGTTTACGGTCTGCTTTTGCATCCATCCTGGCCACAAAAGTATCTCCCACCAATACGGGCAGGGAAAAATACCCATACTTACGCTTGGCCTCCGGCACAAAACATTCTATCTGATAGTCGAAATCAAAGAAATCCCTTAAACGATGCCTGAATACATTTAAGACATCAAAGGGCGAAAGAATGAACGCATCGCCCGATAGCTGGATCTTTTTGTTTTTATATTCCGGGAGCATGAAGAGCGGGGCTGTTTTGAGCCCATCTATTGCAACAGGGGATACCTCGCCCTCTTCCACCATGCGGGCCAGTTCCTTTTTTACCAGGTTGTCTTTTACGCGGCGGGTACGCCAGGCCAGCTCTTTTGCGTAGGCAATACCAAGGGCCGTTAATTCGCGCCGGATGACATGCCTTGCATATTCTTCCGGTGTGGGCACAGTAGTATCAATATCCGGGGGAACGATATTCTTGGGCAGATCATATACTTTCAGGAACTCCTTTGTGCGCGTAGCCATCAGGCTTCCTTCCAGGTACAGGCGTTCAAGCGCCATTTTGGACGGTCGCCAGTCCCACCAGCCTGCACTTGGCTCCTGGCGGTCGTTCTCAAAGTCCTTCACCATCAGCGGGCCTTCACGTGCTATCCTGTCCAGTACCCGGTTCATGAGATTAGTCTCCGCCGTTGTAAGTGGTTTCCTGCCTGCTAAAAAGCCCTGCTTCACCGGCAATGAATAGCGGAAATTATGCATGGGGAGGAACCCGGAATCTGCCGTCAGGAACTCATAGATCCTTCCGTCTTCCTGTAGTTCCTGCAGCCATTCGGGCTTATAATCAGGTACTCGTGATGCAAGTGCGTGATGGTGGGCACGTTCCACAACATAGTTGGTATCGATCTGGATAAAGCCGAGATGGTCTATCACTTTAAAGACCGCCTCGCGGCCCTTTCCAAATTGCGCCCTTTTAGACAATCCTGCCGCATGGAGGATGATCTTCCTGGCTTCCGGCCTGCTGAGGAGATGTTGTTTCATACGTATGATGAAAATACGGAAATATCCATTCACCTTAAAGCTTCCTTAAAATTGCGGGGAATTGGCGTGCCGGGCTTGCAGGTTGCCGACTTTGTTATTAATTTTACGGCTCCTGTTACTACATGTAGCATGGGGGATTTCCGGCTTTCCACTACATGGGGAAAGCTTTTATTTTATTGAGCGTAATGAGATCGATATACCTATTTAATAAACTTCATTGTATTTTTGAAGCTGAATGATGAGGGTATTAATTAAACTTTTACTGTCAATCTGTGTGCTGCTCCTGGGAGGGTACGCCCTCAGCTGCCACAATACCACCGGATACTATCCGAAGAAGGTGTTTGACAAAAGCCCCCACATCCATTACACCTGCTCACGATATGAGGAGGCCCAGGTCAGCAAGACCCCGCCCCCCAAAACCAAGAAGGGCAGGGAAAAAATAAAGGCCATAGAAATAGAGGAAGAAGACGAAGACCCAACCCTTTTCAGAAAATATTCAGAGACCGGAAATACCCTCATAGCCTTTATTAACACACATATCCCCACATCTGTCTACCCCTCTTTTGAAGGCGCATTGCCTTTCTGTGAACATTTTTCTTACTTCTCTTCCTACAAGTTTATTATCCACCTGGTGATCAGGATTTGATTTTGCATTTACACACAGGCAGCTAACATTGCCTGATAAGCTCCACCAATACATTTACAGTTCTTCCTGCATAGCGCGTGCCGCTATAGCGGATCTCTATGTCATGCCCGATGCAGGAAAGAATTGCCAGGAAATCCGAATCAAGAACACATAATATATCATGAAAAGAATTCTCATGCTTGCTGGCTCGTGGGCTTTGCTGTGCCACACAGGCTGTAAACAAAAGGAGGAAGAAAAAGAAGCTTCCACTAAATTTCTCGTTACCAGCGCAATAAAAATGGACACGGCCTACACGAAAGCGTATGTGTGCCAGATACCGCTCCATCCGCAACATTGAAGTAAGGGCGCAGGAAAAAGGCTATCTGCAGGGCATTTATGTTGATGAAGGCCAGTTTGTAAAGGCCGGGCAACTGATGTTCAAGATTATGCCCACCATTTACGAGGCGGAAGCCAACAAAGCGGAAGCAGAGGCAAAAGCCACTGAAATAGAATTGCAGAATACCAAAGCCCTGGCAGACCGCAACGTGGTATCCAAAAATGAACTGGCAATGGCCAATGCCAAATTTGAAAAAGCAAAGGCAGAACTGGCACTCGCCAAAGCGCACCTGGCCTTTACTGAAATAAGGGCTCCCTTCGACGGTATTATAGATAAACTTCATTTAAAGCTCGGCAGCCTGGTAGGAGAAGGAGACCTGCTCACTACCCTGTCTGACAACAGCCACATGTGGGTGTACTTCAACGTATCCGAACCGGAATACCTCAACTATGAAGCTACTGTAAAAAGCCAGGGTAAGCCTAAAGTAAACCTGCTGATGGCCAACAAAGAGCTGTTCAAACAACCCGGCATCGTAGAGACCATAGAAGGCGAGTTCGATAACGAAACCGGCAATATTGCTTTCAGGGCAACATTCCCCAACCCGGAGAAACTGCTCAGGCACGGAGAAACAGGCAGCATACTGATGGAGGCACAATTGAAAGATGCCGTTGTGATCCCTCAGAAAGCCACCATGGAAATCATGGACAAAAAGTATGTGTACGTGGTAAATAAAGACAACGTGGTGAAGCTGCGGCCTATTACCATCGATGTTGAAATGCCGGATATATATGTGGTGAAAAGCGGCCTGAATGAGAATGAGAAGATACTGCTGGAAGGCCTGCGTAAAGTAAAAGACAATGATAAGATCGAATATGATTATGAAGAGCCCCGGTCGGTAATCGCACATTTAAAGATACCAACCGAATAATATAAAGACTAAAAAGGAAAGAACATGTTTAATATATTCATGAAGCGGCCTGTCTTCGCGATAGTGATATCAATTGTCATTGTCTTCATGGGCATACTGGCTATTAATACCCTTCCCACATCGCAGTTCCCGTCAATTGCGCCGCCAAGGGTAATAGTGAGTGTAGCTTACCCGGGAGCCAGCGCTGATGTACTGGTGCAATCCGTACTCATCCCCATGGAAAGGGCGGTGAACGGCGTGCCCGGTATGAAGTACATGACCTCAGATGCCACCAGCGCGGGTGAAGCCAATATACAGGTGGTGTTTGACCTGGGCACTGATCCTAACCAGGCCGTAGTAAATGTTAAGAACCGTATTGAGCAGGTAACCAACAGGTTGCCCGTACTGGTGCAACGTGAAGGTATCGTGGTGAACATCCTGCAGCCCAACATGCTGATGTATGTGAACGTTTACAGTAAAGATCCTCAGGCAAATGAGAAATTCCTTTACAACTATTCGAACGTTAACATCCTCAATGAGCTGAAAAGGGTAAAGGGGATTGGTAATGCCCAGATCCTGGGTAGCCGCCAGTATGCTATGCGTATCTGGCTGAAACCAGACCGGATGCGGGCCTACAATGTATCCACAGAAGAAGTGATGGAGGCGCTGGGCAGCCAGAGTATCATCGGCTCCCCCGGCAGGCTGGGAAGGGCTGATGGTAAGGAATCTCAATCGCTGGAATATGTACTGACCTACCAGGGACGGTACAATCAGCCGCAGCAGTATAAAGACGTTATTATCCGCGCCAATCCCAACGGTGAGCTGCTCCATTTGAAAGACATCGCGGAGGTGGAGCTGGGCAGCGAATTCTATGATATCTATTCCAACCTGAATAACCATCCTTCCGCAGCGATCGTATTGAAGCAAACATACGGCAGTAATGCCAGCCAGGTGATCAAGGAAGTGAAGGCTAAGCTGGAAGAGCTCAAAGCGTCTTTCCCTCCGGGGATGGAATATGAGATCAGCTATGACGTGTCTGCGTTCCTGAATGCATCTATTGAAAAAGTACTGCATACACTGGGAGAAGCGTTTGTGCTGGTGGCTATAGTGGTGTTCCTGTTCCTGGGCGACTGGCGCTCTACACTTATTCCCACACTGGCGGTTCCTGTATCACTGGTAGGATCCTTTTTCTTCATGCAGCTCTTCGGGCTTACCATCAACCTCATCACCCTGTTTGCATTGGTACTGGCCATCGGTATCGTGGTAGACAATGCCATCGTGGTGATAGAGGCGGTGCATGCCAAAATGGAAGAGAAGCATTTATCACCCTACCAGGCCACCAAACAGGTATTGCATGAGATTGCGGGCGCTATTGTGGCCATCACCTTTGTAATGACAGCGGTATTTATTCCGGTGGCATTTATGTCGGGCCCCGTAGGAATATTCTACCGGCAGTTCTCCATTACCATGGCAACGGCCATCGTTCTTTCGGGTGTAGTGGCGCTGACGCTTACACCTGTGCTCTGCGCCATTATATTAAAGAACAACCATGGAAAGCCGCGTAAGAAATCGCCGGTGGATAAATTCATTGACGCCTTTAACAGGGCATTTGAGAAACTCACCGGCAGGTATACACGCCTGCTGGAAGTGATCGTGAACCGCAGGCTCATCACCTTTGCCCTGCTGCTGGCCTTCTGTTTCGGCATATTTGGGATTAGTAAGAACCTGGCCTCCGGCTTTATTCCGAGTGAAGACCAGGGCATGATCTATGCCATTGTGCAAACACCGCCGGGATCTACCCTGGAAAGGACCAATGACATTGCCAAGAGGGTACAGGAAATTGCGGAGCATGTAGAAGGCATTCAATCTGTTTCTGCTTTGGCAGGCTACGAAGTATTGACAGAAGGACGCGGCTCTAACGCAGGCACCTGTCTGATCAACCTGAAAGACTGGTCAGAACGTAAGCATTCTGTAAATGAGGTGATCCGCGAACTGGAAGAAAAATGTAAGGATATTCCCGGCGCCACCATTGAATTCTTCGGACCACCGGCAGTACCCGGATATGGCGCTGCAGGCGGTTTTGCCCTGCGTCTCCTTGATAAGACCAATAACGATGACTACAGGGAGCTGGAGAAAGTGAACGACGATTTCATGGCTGCATTGAGCAAACGTAAGGAGCTGAAAGGGTTATTCACCTTCTTCAGCGCCAACTATCCCCAGTATGAGCTGGTGATAGACAACCAGGCGGCCATGCAGAAAGGTGTTTCTATTGGTAAGGCGATGGACAACCTTTCCATTTTAATAGGTAGTACCTACGAGCTGGGCTTTATCCGCTTCGGTACTTTCTCGAAGGTGTTCGTACAGGCTTCTCCGGAATACAGGGCCCTCCCGGATGACCTGATGAAGTTGTATGTGAAAAACAACCGTGATGAGATGGTGCCTTACTCCGCTTTTATGTCTATCAAAAAGACGCATGGCCTGAACGAGATCACCCGGTATAATATGTACACCTCATCCGCCATCAGGGGTGAGCCTGCGCCCGGTTACAGCAGCGGCGAGGCCATCCGGATAATTGAAGAAGTAGCCGCCAAAACATTGCCGCATGGATATGGTATAGACTGGGAGGGATTGTCTAAAGACGAAGTAGGCCGCGGTAATGAAGCGCTCTATATCTTCCTGGTGGTACTGGCTTTTGTTTACCTGATCCTGGCTGCACAGTATGAAAGCTTCCTGCTGCCGCTGGCGGTGATCCTTTCACTTCCTGCCGGTGTTTTTGGCGCATTCCTGCTGGTAAAGATAATGGGCCTGTCAAACGACATCTATGCCCAGGTGGGATTGGTAATGCTGGTTGGTCTGCTGGGTAAGAATGCCGTGCTGATCGTGGAATTTGCCGTGCAGAAACACCGTGCGGGCGCCACCGTGCTGGAGGCAGCTATTGAGGGTGCCAAAACGCGTTTCCGTCCCATATTAATGACCTCACTGGCGTTTATAGCGGGTTTGGTTCCGCTGGTGTTTGCTACAGGTCCGGGCGCAATCGGTAACCGCACTATTGGCTCCGCCTCTGCAGGTGGTATGTTGATCGGAACGGTGTTCGGGGTGATCATCATTCCCGGTTTGTACTACCTGTTTGGCGTCCTGGCAGCAAAACGGAAGCTCATTAGAGATGAAGACGAAAATCCGTTAACTGAAGAAATTGATCACAATGATTAGAAGAAGTATATATAAATACATAGGGCTTGCCTGCATCCCATTTATTTATGCGGCGTGCAAAGTGCCAGCGCTTGTAGAAAAGACAGAAAATAAAGCCGTGCCTGCGGGTTATAACGACTCGCAGGACAGCACCAATACGGCCACCGTTAAATGGCGGGAGTATTTTACAGATCCTTACCTCACTGCGCTGATAGATACGGCGCTGAAGAACAACCAGGAACTGAACATCACTTTACAGGAGATAGCGATTGCGCGGAATGAAGTGAAAGCCAGGAAAGGGGAGTACCTGCCCTTTATCGGGGTTAGGGGATCTGCCGGTCTTGAAAAAGTAGGGCGGTACACCAGCCGCGGCGCCAGTGAAGCCACCACTGATATTAAGCCCGGAAAAGAAATGCCGGATCCCCTGCCAGACTTCCTGGTAGGACTGTATGCCAACTGGGAGGTGGATATCTGGAATAAACTGCACAATGCAAAAAAAGCAGCAGTGGCCCGCTACCTGTCTACCGTTGAAGGAAGGAACTTCCTGGTGACCAACCTGATCGCTGAGATTGCCAATTCTTATTACGAGCTGCTGGCGCTGGATAACCAGCTGGATATTGTAAAGCAGAATATCGAAATACAGAGCAATGCACTGGAAATAGTGAAACAACAGAAAGAAGCGGCACGAACAACTGAGCTGGCGGTAAAGAAGTTTGAAGCCGAAGTGCTCAACACCAGAAGCCTGCAGTTCAATATCCAGCAGCAGATCATAGAAACGGAAAATAAGATCAATTTCCTGGTGGGCAGGTATCCGCAGCCCATTCAAAGAGATGCCCAGGCTTTGAGCAATGCCGTTCCTGCAGCTATTCACGCCGGTATTCCTTCGCAGCTGCTGGCTAACCGTCCGGATATTAAACAGGCCGAACTGGATCTGGCGGCAGCCCGGCTGGATATCAAAGTGGCCAAATCGCTGTTCTATCCATCACTGGGTATTTCCGCCTCCTTTGGTTACAATGCATTCAACCCGTCTTATTTGCTGAGAACGCCGGAATCTATGCTGTATTCTGTTGCGGGAGACCTGATGGCGCCCCTGGTCAACAAGAACGCCATCAAGGCCGCCTACTACAGCGCTAACGCCAAACAGGTACAGGCGGCTTACAACTATGAGCGTACTATCCTGAATGCGTATGTTGAAGTGGCCAACCAGCTGTCTAAGATCAGCAACCTGCAGCAGAGTTATGACCTGAAAACCAAGGAAGTGGATGCACTGGTGCTGTCTATCAACATCTCCAACGACCTTTTCAAATCTGCAAGGGCCGATTATATGGAAGTGCTGCTCACCCAACGAGATGCACTGGAGTCGAAATTTGAGCTGATAGAAACCAAAAAACAGCAGATGAATGCCATGGTAAATATCTACCAGGCATTGGGAGGCGGATGGAACTAAGATCCCGACGTTCATCAATGTGTTATACCTATATATTATAGCCGGCCTTTTGCCGGCTATAATTTTTTAATTTTGGAGAACATGGAACCAGCAGCCATCTTGAAAGGACATATTGCCAGAACTGCCTCATTAAACGATGAGGAGTTTGCCTACTTCTTCTCCCATTTTCAGCCCCTTAGTTTCAAAAAGGGCCAGGTGCTGATCAGGGAAGGAGATAAGGTAGACTGTGAATACTTTGTACTTTCCGGTTGCCTTAAATCATTCTACATTAATGACGAGGTGAAAATGTACATCCTGCAGTTTGCCATGCCCACCTGGTGGACCTCGGACTATAATGCGCTGTATACGCAAACCAGGGCCACTATCAACGTAGACTGCATCACCGATGCAACAGTGCTCAGCCTGGGCAATGCCGACCGTGAAAAACTTTGCAGTGAGATACACCAGGTAGAGCATTTTTTTCGCTGGCGTACCAACAGGGGCTATGTAGCTTCACAAAAAAGGCTCCTGTCTTATATGAACAACGATGTCAGAACACGCTATGAAGAACTGATGAACCTTTATCCCCAGCTTTACGAGCTGGTGCCCAAACACCTGATAGCCTCTTACCTGGGTGTTTCCAGGGAGACTTTGAGCCGTTTGTATAACGCCCATTCCAGAAAGTGACCTACGTCACGTAATCACCCCGCGAATCTGTCCGTCCTTTGTGTTGTAATTATTAACAATAAAAACACAAAGGATATGAAAAAGCAACAATTCAACATCGTAGTTTCCCAGAGCAACATTCACTGGGTTGGCCGGAAAGTAACCGGTGCACATGATGGCACTATCGCTATTAAACAAGGCAACCTTACGCTGGAAGACGGTAAACTGACCGGCGGCAGCTTTGTGATCGATACTACTTCCATTAAGATACTGGACGTAACGGATCCCGCCACTAATGCCCAGTTTGCCGGCCACCTGGCTTCAGACGATTTCTTTGCCATTGACCGCTACCCCGAAGCTACCTTTGAAATCTCAAGGGTGGATAATGACCAGGTGGAAGGCAATCTTACCATCAAAGGCATCAGCCAGCCGGTTAGCTTCAAAGCCAGTGTCAGCGTGGCAAACGATACCCTTACCGCATCCGGTAAGATCGTAGTAGACCGTACCCGGTACGGTATCCGGTTCCGCTCCGGTAATTTCTTCAAAGACCTGGGAGACACCCTTATCTACAATGATTTTGATCTGAACGTAAGTATCACCGCCAGGGCCCTTGCAACCCCGTCTCTGGCATAAAACCTACTACTATGCCATACGTAAAAATTGAAGTGACCCGCGAAGGCGTCACCCGTGAGCAAAAACAGCAGCTGATAAAAGGTGTGACAGACCTGATCACCCAGGTGCTGAATAAAGATCCCCACCTCACCCATGTTGTCATCCAGGAAATTGCGCTGGATGACTGGGGATACGCAGGTGACCAGGTATCCGTTCTGCGGGAACAGGGTATCACTGCTGATAAAAAATAAAATACTGAAAAATGAAAAAGCAAACGATTATAGTAACAGGCGCATCCTCCGGGATCGGTAAAGGGATAGCGCAGTATTTCCTGGAAAAAGGAGATAACGTGGTGATCAATTCTACCACACCTGAAAAACTGGAACAGGTGTATCATGAGCTGGGCGCAGGTCCGAACCTGGCCATGGTAGCCGGCGATGTGAGCGATAAACGCACCGGTGACCGGCTGATAGCCACTGCTGTTGAAAAGTTCGGCACTGCAGATGTGCTGGTGAACAACGCAGGTATATTTGAAACCAAACCTTTCCTGGAAGTGGAAGCATCCTACCTGGACCGTTTCCTGGATACTAACCTGAAAGGTACTTATTTTACCACCCAGGCGGTTATCCCCCAGATGCTGAAACAACATGACGGGGTAGTGATCAATATTGGAACACCGCTGGTTCACCATGCCCTGGCAGGGGTGCCTGCCAGTGCCGCTATGTCAAGCAAAGGGGCCATTCATTCACTTACCCTGCAGCTGGCCGCCGAGTTTGGTAAGCAGAACATCCGCGTAAATACCATCGCTGCGGGAACCGTGCGTACGCCCATGCACGGGGATGATGTAGATAAAATGGCAGGCCTGCAGCTGCTGAACCGCGTAGGGGAGATTGAGGATATTGTGCAGATGGTCTATACGGTTGCAAAAAAGTAACTACATCACCGGCGCCATCATCCACGTTGATGGCGGTGCAGGTGCAGGGCATCATCTCAACTAATCATTCATCAGCGCTGATTCGGAGGGGCATACTATTTTAACGGGTTATTCCCAGGCTTCACGTAGGCTCGGACGTTTTTTTACGATAGTATTATTATTGGAACTTTCGGGTCAGCGCTTCAAAACCTTGCAAAATGGAAACGCAACAAACAGATGTCTTAGCCATTTCACAGGCATTGGAAGACTATTATTTCAAAGGTATTTATGAAGGCGATCTTAACGCGCTGCACGCTATCTATCAACCCGGCATCCTGCTTTTTGGCGATGTAAAGGGTGTACCTTACGCTAAAACACTGGATCAATACCTGGACGGTGTAAAAAACCGCCAAAGCCCACGTGATGCAGACAAGCCCTTTAAGGGAGAAATACTGGACATAAGGGTGGTAAATTCCATTGCAGTAGCGGAGCTAAAGGTGAAAATGTATGATTTTCACTATCATGAGTTCCTGTCTTTTCATAAGATAGATGGTCAATGGCGTATTGTCAACAAAATGCTTACAGATACCAACGTATAAATTGTAACACCATGTGGTATAATACAAAAGCAAAGGCAATATTAGGTATTGAATACCCCATCCTGCAGGGCCCCTTTGGCGGAGGACTCTCTTCTGCTGAACTGGTGGCCACGGTATCCAATGCCGGCGGACTGGGGGGCTATGGGGCCTATACATTAAGTCCGCAGGAGATTTACGACATAGATAAGCAGATCAGGGCCGCTACTGCCAAACCCTACAACCTGAACCTGTGGGTGTCTGATACCGATGGCCCGGATGGCTCAGTGAGCGACGAACAATATGAGCTGGCCAGGAAAACCTTTCAGCCCTATTTCGATGAGCTGGGCATTCCGGTACCGGCGAAACCGGCGCCTTTTAAGTCCAGGTTCGAGAACCAGCTGCAGGTGGTGCTGGATATCCGCCCGGAGGTTTTCAGCTTCATGTTTGGGCTGCTGCCCGGTGACGTGCTGGACCAGCTGCGTAAGCGGGGGATCAAAACCATCGGCGCCGCCACTACCCTGGATGAAGCCATCGCCCTGGATCAGACTGGGGTAGACCTGATCATTGCCTCCGGTTTTGAAGCGGGTGGTCACCGGCCATCTTTCCTGGCCGCTGCCGAAGCTTCTACCACCGGTACCTTTGTACTGGTACAGCTGATCAGGGAAAAGGTAAAGACCCCGGTTATTGCCGCGGGAGGTATTGCAGATGGCAGGGGTATAGCCGCTGCCTTAACACTGGGCGCAGATGCCGTTCAGGTAGGAACCGCCTTCCTGGCTACAGACGAATCGAATGCGCTGCCCATTCACCGGCACATGTTATTTTCTGAGGCTGCCAGGTACACTACCTTGTCAAGGGCATTTACCGGCCGCCTGGGACGTGGCATTACCAGCAGGATAGCCAGGGACCTGATAGCCCGGGAGAAACAGTTCCTGCCCTTCCCTTTACAAACGACGTTCATGTCACCCCTCAGGAAGGCGGCGGTAGAGCAGCAACAGTGGGATATGGTCCTGTTCTGGGGCGGACAGATAGCGCCGCTGCTCAAACACAGGAGCGCTAAACAGCTGATGCAGTCGCTGATAGCAGAAACAACCGCTCATTTCAATTATCTGAAAGCCTGATGGCCGTTTTGGCCTGCTTTGATCTGCTCCAGCGCTATCCTGGCATGTTCGCCGGTAATACCGTCAGGATCAAGGCTGATGGCCTTATTATAGTATTCAATAGCTTTGTCTGTTTGATGCGTTTTCAGAGAAATTTCTGCCAGGCTATTCCATGCATTGGGAGAAGCAGGGTAAAGCCGGGTATTTAGCTGGAATAACCAGGTAGCGGGTTCCAGTTGATCAACATCGATAAGATGATGACCAAACTGGTTTAACTGGTATTCCAGGGCAATGTAGCGGTATCTTGGATCTTGTATGAACTTCTGGGCGTCTGCTTCCAGCTGGTCCTTTTTTCCCGCCAGGAATAGTTTCCTCAGGTGTCGAACCGGGTCTTTAATGGCATTTTTATCAGTTATCTGAAGGCAGGCGTCCAGCACCGGGATCCTTATTGGTTTTGTAGTCATTAAAACTCATATCTACCGCCAGTTGCGGCGCCAGCCAGGGTCCATTCTCCCAGGGGCGCTTTATCCTGCCACCAGGCAAAGGACAGGTAAACAGGTGTTTTCGTTTTGGGCAGCACTGACCTCCTGTTATCCCCATAAAAATTAATATTCTCTGCAGTAGGCTCGCCCACAAACGTGGCATTGGTATAGTTACTGAGCTCATTTACCAGGTTCTGACAGGCGGAGAAGGTTCTTCTGCCGATAATAACGAACAGCTTCCCGGGCTGATTGATCTTTTTACAGGCTATGATGCCGGTAACAACGGGCTTGTTCTTATAGTTGTCGCCACCCCCATTCAAACGTACATCCAGCACCAGTCGCTCCACTTCATGCTGATCTATGAAGTCAAACAACCTTTTGTAGAAAAGGGGAGTGGCTTCCTGCGGATCATCGTCTATCTGGCTATGCCGCACATATACCGTTTTGGCAGCGGGCAGGTATTCAAAGTAATAGATTTTGTCCAGGTGCTTCAGATAATAGGGCGTGCTGCCTGTATCACGCACCGTCAGCCAATCTGTACCGGGCGGTATAAAGCCATATTGGCGTGGCGGGGCAAAGGTATCCAGTGTTGCCACTGTCTGCTCAAATGACCGGCCATCTTTCTCAAAAGTGTAGGTAATTGTTTTTTTCAGAGATGGGGTTACACGCTGGGCATGTAATGCTTCCGGGTTAACCAGGTAATCAAGACCGTATGCCTTGAAGAACTGGTCATTCTCAGCAGGCACCAGGGGCTTCACCGCTTGCAGCGCCTGCATTACCGGCAGGCCTTCTACCTTGATCAGTTTAGCGCCTAACAGGTCAGCATTGCTCTTACTCACTCCTTCTACATACACCCCATCACTGAACCAGTAAAAGTTAATGGGCGCTGAATGATATTTTGACGGGGATTCCCGCCAGGGAAGTGCAGTGTGCCCGTATTTTAACAAGGAGACTATGCGTACCAGTCCTGCGGCACGTTCATGTTCCTGCATGGCTGGCATTGCCTCGTAAAGTTTATTCACTTCAGCATCAAACTGCGCTGCCGTTATCTTATGGAACAGGAAAGGGTGATCCTTATGTATTGTTTCCTGTAGAAAACGCAAATCGTACTGCCAGTCGGCCACAGTGGGTTTGGTTTGCGCCTGCGCAAGCGTAAACAGGAGCAGTAACGGTAAGAGCAGGTTATTTTTCATGAAGCTATCTTGTTGGAAGGAGAATTAATATGCTATTTATACAAAGTACGAAAATCCCCCCAAATACGCGCCTCCTTACAGGAACGGTCAGATCTTGAAAAGTACGGTTAGAAGCATTCTGTATAAGCCAGTGGGATCTCTACCCTTGTGCCGCTGGCCTGGCCGTTTTCATTTTCAAGATCGGTGATGCGGATGGCAGCAGAGAGGCCGTTCTCTTTGTTGAATAATGAGATCCGTTTGATCGTGATCTCCATACCGTGGGAGCGGCGCTTATAACCGGTGCTTTCCCTGATATGGCGGGCGGCTGCTCTTCCAATGCCATTGTCTTCAATAATGCAGCGAAGGCTGGCGTCATGTTTTATGATCTCTACTTTCAGTCTGCCGTCCTGTTTTTTGGGCAACAGGCCATGCAGAATGGCATTTTCCACAAATGGCTGAATGATCAGGGGAGGTACTTCAGTAATATCCGGATCCGCCCCGCTCACCTGGATATCGAACTGAAAGCGCTGCTCAAAACGGATCTGCTCCAGTTGAATATAGAGCATGGCTACTTCCAGTTCATCACGCAGTGTTATTTTCTTTTGCCGGGAATGATCAAGTATCAAGCGGATAAGCTTCGAGAATTTGCTGATGTACAAGTTAGACTGGGCCCTGTTATTACTGTTGACAAAAGAATTGATTGTGTTAAGGGAGTTGAAAATAAAATGCGGGTTCATTTGTGTGCGCAGCGCGCTGTTCTCCAGCTCATTTAATTTTATTTCATAGTCGCTCCTTAAGCGGGCTTCTTTATTAACCTGCCAGATCCTGTAGCGGTAAAGCAGGTATACCAGCAACAGTAGCAGGGATGCGGCCAGTAACCTGAACCACGCGGTGGCCCAGAATGCTTTGGGAATCGTTATCCTAATAGGATGCTGTGCAGCATGCCAGTCTTTACCGTTGACAGACGCTTCGGCAATGAATGTGTAGTTACCCGGTTTCAGGTTGGTGTAGCGGGCAATTCGCTGTTGCCCGGCGTAAACGTAGCCCGTGTCAAAGGCGCTGAGCTTATAACGGTACTGTACGGAGGGGCCCAGTTGAAAGTCTACTGCCAGGTAAGAAAGCGATAAGTTGTTCTGGTAGTATTTCAGCCGGTAACTGTTGTTACGGATGGTGCTGATAGTGGTATCTCTTAATACCAGTGAAGTAATGAACACCGGCAAAGGGGTGACTTTACTACTGATCTGCCCAGGATAGAAATGATTGAAGCCGGCTGCACTGCCGGTAAATATTTCTCCGTCGGGCGCCATGTAGAAATTGCACAATCCATGATTGCTTTGTTCAAGACCATCGCGCGCATCAAAACTTTCCACTGAGCCGCTTTGCGGATCGTAGCGGGATAGCCCTGTGATGCCCAGTATCCACATCCTGCCTCCCTGATCACAAAGCAGGCCCATGATGTTATCACTCGGAAGGCCGTCCTGGCGGTCTATCACTTTTTGTACGGTTAATGTGTGGGGCGATATGATAAAGAGGCCGGAAAAGCTCCCGGCATATATCATCCCGGTACTGTCTGTGGCTATGGCCCGGATGGTATGATCTGCATCCCGCAGGGGCAACTTAACAGGGAGCAGGCTGTCTTTTTGCCTGTTATAACAATACAGGCCATCCGCCTGCCCCAGCCACCAGTTATCCGCGCTGTCTGCCATGGCATAGTAGGTAGGACGGTGGGCAATTTCCCGGAGACTGTGATGCGTGAAGAATGTCTGCATCTGTTGGGTCAGCGGGTTAAAGTAGGCAAAGCCGCCAAGTGTGCAAATAATGAAATTGCCGTGTTTGTCGGTAACAATGGCATGTATGTCATTAGCGGGAAGCGAGTGGGCAGGGTCCTGTGCATTTCGCCTGTATTGCTTAAAAGTGCCGTTGGCCTGCAGCATGCCCATACCCCCGCCAAAGGTACCCGCCCATATCCTGTTGGCCTTGTCTGCCACAATACTGCGGATCGTCTTGTATTTACGCGGGCCGCCTGCAGGATCATAGTAGGTATAATAGGCGCTGACACCCGTTCGCCTGTCCAGCCGTGCCAGATGACTGTTGGTACCGATCCACAGGTGTCTGTTACTGTCCTGCCAGAATGTATTGAAACTGCCGTCATACTTCTGACCTGTACTGTTCACCAGATGTTTTTGCAGCCGGAACTGGGGGGAAGATAAAGTGGAATAGGAAACCCCGCGGGAATGCACGAACAGCGTACCATTGCGTGTAACCAGCAGGCTTCTGCAATAGGTGGAACTGACAGAAGCGTGATCTCCGGGATCGTGCGTGTGGTGATAAGCTTTTCTTTGGTTCAGGTCAATAATATACAGGCCATCGTACCGGCAGGCTACCGCAAATCTGTTGTTACCAATGGCCCGGATAGTGCCCGCATACCCGCCTATCGGTTTGCCATCGTCAGCCGGCCAGTTATTGATGCATGTTATTGCACCCGATCGCATGTTGATCAATGCAAGGGTGTCTTTTGAGAAACTACCCGCCAGTATGATGCTGTCGTTTACCTTGCCGATGGTCCAGCATTTTCCGTAGGCAAATTCTTTTATGGGATATTGTTGCCGGCTGTCTATCAGCACCAGCTTATCCCTGAACCCGATCAACCATTCGTTGTCCCGGAAATGTTCAAAGGTCAGCGGTGCGCCATACTGCTGCAACAACGGCGAGAGCCCGGTGAGGGTTTTTAGCTGCATGTCGGCATCCAGCTGGTATAGATGGCTGGATGAAAGCAGCAGGAGCTGTCCGTCCGGACTGTTACCAAAGAACAGCACTTTGGAGTTACCGGCTATACGGGAGCTGAACTGGAGAAAGCGGCTGTCATTCTCCCGTTTATATTGAATACCCGCCGGCGTATAGATCCAGATGGTACCCGCGGTATCGCAATGTATGTTGATGATGTTATTGCTGATCAGGCCTGAATTGGCTGGTACACGGTAGCTGCTTAGCTGGTAGCCGTCAAAAACATTGATCCCTTCTTCGCTTCCAATCCACAAACGGCCCTGCCGGTCTTCTGTAAGCACCAGTCCGAGGTCGCTTAACAGGCCGCCGGCAGTGGTCAGGTGCCTGAAGGAGAGTTCCTGTGCAGATAGCCCTGAACAGGATACCAGGAGGAAGGTCAGTATGGAGTATAGGCGTAACAATTGTTTTAATAAAAGTAATGGTTACCTGACTCTTAAACAAAAACCCGGGGGTGTATCCGTTAACTCAAATGCTCCATTCGTTAAGTCAAAGCGCAGGTCGCCGTTAAATACCTGATCTTAGATCAAAGCCTATGCATGAGGAGCTTGATTAACATTATCGGCATTTTGTTGCTTGGCCAGGGGATAGTAGTAGCGGCAGTCGCTGCTCCCGGCTGGAGAACAGACTCCTGGAAGCAGGTGAGGGAGCAGCAAAGCGGCACAATTACCGTATTGTGGGATGAAATAGAGCCTTTTATCTACCTGGATAAGTCAGGGGCGCTGGTAGGCATTGAATATGAGCTGATGGAAGGATTCAGGGGCTTTGTGGAGCAGGAGTATGGTGTGCAGTTAAAGATCAACTGGGTGAAGGCGAAGGAGTTCAAAGACATCTATCCCCAGATCCGCAGCTCGGATGCCAGCGGACTGTTTGCCTTGTCTTATTACTCCATCACAGCGGAAAGAAAGAAGGAAGTGAAGTTCTCACCGCCTTATATGCCCGATCTGAATGTACTGGTATCCAATAACAGCATGCCGGCTTTTGAATCGGGACCGCAGCTGATAGCCGGTTTGAAAAAGATGACCGGCTACACGCTGGGCGGCACTACCATGGAACAGGACCTGCTGACACTCAGGGAACGCTATTTTACTGCGATGCCGGTAAAGTATAATCCTGTTAACGACTACGAAGTACTGAAAGATATTGCGGCAGACCCCGGCGGTATCGGGTATGTACCGGTATCCATATATGTAGTGGCGCTGCAGCGTGGTATTAAAGTAAAGCGGCAACGTTTGTTCGATGTAAGAAGAGAAGGGTTTGCAGCCATCTATCCTAAGAACAGCGACTGGGATGAACCGGTGAACAGGTATTTTAACAGCACCGGGGCAAAAATGCAGGTATCCGCCCTGATCAGGAAATATCTTGGAGAAGAAGTGGCGGATATTATTCTCGATATTTCAGCAAAAGACAGTCTTGGGCTTGGCAAAAGTGATATAGAGTTACTGACCAAAGAACGGGAGATCGTGACACAGCGATTGATAGATACGGCACTGGTAGTAGAACGGCAGCGGATACAGCAAGGCCTGCTGCTGATTGCAGCTGTGGTGATACTGATGCTGGCAGCCCTGTTCTATAGCCGCTATCATACCCGTAAGAAACTGGTGCAGCAACTGGCCCAGCGGAACCAGCTGATCGTAAAACAGAACGAGCAGATAGAACAAATGAACCAGCTGCTGAAATTGAAAGTGTTGCAGGGAAGGATGAACCCCCATTTTCTTTTCAATTCACTTAATTCCATACAGTACTTTATAACAGCAGATAATAAAAAAGCATCCATTCAGTATATCAGTAAGTTTTCCACCTTCTTAAGGAAGATTATTCATTATGGTGATGAGCTGTCTATCAGTTCCAAGGATGAAGCCAGTTTGCTGGAAGAATATCTCTGGCTGGAGCAGACCAGGTTTCCGGGCAGATTTGATTATAAAATCACATTGCCTGAGCATGCCCGGCAGGCCGCCATCCTCCCGCTGATAGTACATAGCCTGGTGGAAGACGCCTTATATAAAGGGGTGTTGAATATAAAAGATAACAGGTTAGGAAAAATAAACATCGACTTTAATTTACAGGATGATGGACTGTGGGTAGCAGTAACGGATAACGGCATCAGTCGTGAAAGTGCAGACCAGCTGGAGAAGAGAAAGGGGATCAGCTCCGGAGAAGAAAGTGTGCTGTCCAGGCGCATACGCCTGTTTAACCGGCAGGGCAGCAGGAAGATCAATCTTCAGTATACTGCAGGCAGCGGCAACAACGAAGAAGGTTTTAACAGAACCAGCCTGTATATCCCGCAGCCATTATTTGACGGGTCATTTTCGTAACTTACCGGCACCATGAAAACCAATACCAATGACCTATAAAGCATTGATCGTAGAAGACGAGGTACTTAGCAGGGATTTCCTCAAAAGTCTGCTGACAGAATTCTGTCCGCGTATAGACGTGATCGGTACGGCGGGTAATGTAGAAGAGGCGGTATCATTCATCAACGCCCATCTGCCGGATATAGTTTTTATGGATATAGAGATGCAGTCGGGCACCGGCTTTGATGTATTGCTGAAGGTGGCGCAGCGTAACTTCCGTGTTATCTTCACCACCGCATATGATCATTATGCTATAAAAGCCATCAGGTTCAGTGCAGTGGACTACCTGCTGAAGCCTATCAGCCTGGAAGAGCTACAGCAGGCGGTCGCTACAGCCATTGAAAGCCTGCGGCAAAAAGATGCTGATAAGAAGCTGGAACTGTTAATAAAGAACCTGCAACGTCCTGAAGGGGAGGATTTCTCTATCAGCCTGTCCACTTCCGAGGGCATTGAATTTATACAGTTGAGCAACATCACCCGTTTAGAGGCCAATGGTCCCTACACCACCTTTTTCATAAAGGATAACCGCAGGATAATGGTTAGCCGTCATCTGAAAGAGTATGAATTAATGCTTACCGGTCATGGCTTCTTTCGCATACACAATTCCCATATCATTAATCTGAAATCAGTGAAGAAAATGATCAAGACCGATGGCGGTTATGTGATCATGCAGGATGAATCGATGATTGCTATCTCTCCCAAGAAGAAAGAAGAATTCATGCAGTTAATGTCGCGCAGACTGGTGTAATATATACCTCCTGTACCATTTCGTTAACCCAGGTTCCCCATTCATTAAAGCAGGTGTTTTTCATGCTTACCGCTGCCGCATCTTTGCGGGCATAAAACCTCAAAGCACTGAATATTATGAAAACTTTACTCAAGAACACCTGTATGATGCTCGGACTGACGGGCGCCCTGTTAACGGCCTGCGAGAAGCCTGATGACTTTGTTAATAAAGGATTTGATGTGGATCTTTTTGCCAAGAAGCTGAAAGAAAGTTTTGAAGACAAGACGGTGGGCTATGCCTTTGCCATCGCAAAAGACGGAAAGATTGCCCGGTATGATAACGGGGGCCTTGCAAGACGAGGTATTGATCAGCCGGAAATTGAATACCAGGCTACTACCCGGCAGGGCATAGGCAGCTGTTCAAAAACAATAACCGCGCTGGCAGTATTGCAGGCCCTTGAAGATAAAGGACTGAATGAAAACGCTTATCTGTGGGAGTTGCTGCCACCTTCATGGAACATTCCCCAGGCCAACAGGAACATTACAGTAGGACATCTGCTGGCACACAAAGCAGGATTAACACATTTCGGCTTCACCTACGCTGCGCTGCGCAAATGTATGCAAACGCCCAGCACCGGTTTTGGCGATGATGCATCTTTTTATGATTATGACAATGTAAACTTCCTGATGTGCCGTGTGCTGCTGCCCTGCATCGTGCAAGGTAAATCTGCCTTTGAAGGTAAGTCAGACATAGACACGGATGAAGCAGTTTCCCAGTTCTTCCGCAGCTACGTACGCGAAAGGATCTTTAAGGTGGCAGGATTGCCTGATTACAATATGATTGATATTGGCCCCTGGAACAATTTAGGCCCTATCTCCCCTAAAATCGGCCGACAGGACCATGACATTGTATTACAACTATTCCAAGCCGGTGCTGCACGGTATCATGCGCTACACACCGTACCTCGAAGCCGGTGCAGGTGGCTGGTATATGAATGCCCCCGAAGTGGCACAGGTAATGCTTACAGCAGAAAAGAACAAATATGTGTCTGCATCCATGTTAAAGCGCATGAAGGAAAAGCTGATGGGCTTTGACGGCATCATTGCAGGTGTACATGGCGGCTATGTATGGAAGAACGGGGCATGGAGCGATGTAGAAGACAGGGGCATTTTCACGGTGATTATGCACTTCCCCAATAATGTGCAGGTGGCCTGGCATACCAATTCCCGCAAAACCGTGATCGGCGATCCGATGAACGTGATTGCAAAGGCGTATGACGGAGCATGGCGCTAAGCGCTGGATATAAACAAGGCCGGTGTTACAAAGCAACGTAACACCGGCCTTTATATTGAAGTGAGAGTGGCTTAGGGAGCAGGCGTATATTTAACCTTTACCTCAGCAGGATATTTGCGGTCAACTATCCTTTTGCCGATAACAATGAACGGCTCTTCCACCCACCGGTACAACACATAGCTCAGCAGCAGATTGATCACAAGGAAAGCAATAAGCGCAACCAGTACAATAAGTGGTTTNCCTGCCGGCAGTTTGGTGGAGTAGAAGAGTATGATCTGCAATGTGAAACTATGTATCAGGTACAAAGAGTAGGATAAATTAGCGCCCATGGTACCAACTTTGCCGCCCAGTAATCGCTTGAAGAAGATCAGGATACGGTAAACCCAGCCGGGCATATTGCTTTTCAGTTCTTCGCTGAACATAAAGACCAGGATGGCTGCCAGTATACCAATGGTAAAGATGTCTACCTTCAGGCAGATACAGATAAATGAGCAGAAGAACAAATGGAAATAACCGGTTTTGTTGATCAGTACTTTGGCCATGATCATACCTGTAACAAAGTAGATCAGCTGGTAGGTAACCAGTGTTGGAAGGCCGAGGTCTGTTATACGGGCTTTCCTTATCATGGAGGCGTCTCCGAAAAGCTTGTACGATAATATATATAATGCGCCTGCAATTAATACAATGAAAGGCAGCTTCAGGAAGCTGCTTCGTTTGCTGTAAAAGAAAACCAGGTACAGCAGGGGAAAGATAATGTAGAACTGCACTTCGGGAGAAAGACTCCAGGCTGGGCCCAGTATGCTGGCGTTGATCACAGGGAAAAAGCCATGCAGGAAGGTAAGATGTAAAAAAAGATCTTTAAGGCCGGGGCTCAGCGCCGGATCGTAGGTCCACTTGAAATGAGGTGTTTCTCCGGTAAAGAAGCGCACATTGGCGTGGGCAAAATCCCTGGTAACAGGTAGCAGGAAGAATGCTACCATGATAGCGATGAAATAGATGGGATACAACCTGAAGAAGCGTCTCAGCCAGAATTTGATAAAGGTTTCCCTTTTTTCCGGCAGTTCTTTTCTTTCACGCAGGGTATAATGGAAAGTCATCAGAAAGCCGGTAATGATCATAAACCCGCTAACCGCTGAGGAGTTGTGGTGAAGCACTTTACCTAATACGGGCAGAGGAAAAACTTCATCTGCACCTATATAGTAGTAAAAGTGTCCTAGTGCCACCCACAGGGCAAGTATTATTCTTAGTCCGTTAAGAAATGCGGTGTCAAATGTTGGCTGGTTTACTGAATTAGGTTTTTCCATTACTCCTATTAAAGCTACGTTATTGTAATATTAAAGTTGGCATATTCCGGCGGTATTAACTATTCCTGAAATAAGTACATCAATATTCCTGAAATAAGTAATAGTGGCCTTTTGCACGGACATCTCTATGTAATGATGTTTTACGTTCATTTGTTTATATATCTGATAAAAACTCAATGTTGCTGGCATGCTTTAACGGTCTGGTTTTTGCAAAGTGTGTGCCATTCCTTTGAAGCTGAACCCGTTTCAAACTTCAGGCGGAATCATGTATTTTTACAAAAACCAATCTGATTAAAAAACCTGCAAGCCTTGAAGCACGATACTAAATTCCTGGACGGAATAAGACTTTGCCTCGCACTATGGGTAGCCCTGGGTCACTTTTATAAATACATCGGCGGGGCTTCCTTTGCACAGCTTCCATATTTCATGAGGCCTTTTATGGACGCCACTCCGGCGGTAGATGGCTTTATGGTCATTACCGGTTTCCTGATGATGTATCATTATACATTAAGGGAAGATAAGGAGTTACCCACTGCAGCATCCACCATCAATAAATTTTATCTCAGGAGGTTTTTCCGCCTGTTCCCGCTTTACTCGCTGGCCATACTGGCAAACTACCTGCTGTTCAGTGTCAATAACGGTTTCCTGTATGACAGCTATCAGCATCTTTCAGGACATGCGCCCCGTTTTGACACTACCTATGATCCGGGCAAGTATCCTGATTTCTGGGATGTTTTCCTGCATCTTACTTTCCTGCATGGGTTTGTACCTGGCCGTAATGTAAGCTTACTGGGCCCTGCCTGGAGTTTGTCGCTGGAGATGCAGTTCTATATTCTTTTCCCTTTGTTGTTCCTCTTCTTTACTAAACGCCCGCAGTTAAGGGTTCCATTGACGATCCTGGTATCTGTGGGGCTGTATGTGTTGGCAGACAAATTATTCGGCAACTGGGCACGGCCTGGCAGGCTGGTTGATTTTGGAGCGCCTTCCCTGATCATACATAAGTTCCTTTATTTCATAGTGGGGATGTTGCTGTCGCAGGTGCTGCTGAAGCGGTTAAATCCTTATTATCTGCTGTTTATACTGGTACTCAGTGTACGCGTTATTCCGCCTATTTCTTTTGCGGTAACAATGCTGATCACCGTCTTTATGTTTACCCATGAGCTGAAGGAAAGGGTACCTGCGTGGATATATAATGCCATTGAAGCCTGTAAAAAGATATTCTCCGGGAAGGTTGGCAAGTTTGGGGCTGATATTTCTTATTCACTTTACCTGCTGCACATGCTACTGTTACCGGCAATATTACATTACACTATTGCATTGGGATTCGATAAAGTTACCACGGTGGTCATAGCGCTGATCCTTTTTGTGGCGATCAACTTTGTTTTGGGCTATGTGCTTTACAGAACGTTGGAGAAACCATTTATACTCATGGGTAAGCGGCTGCTGGAGAAAAAGTATCCAACGGAGCTGGTGCCATCTATCCGGACCTCCCATCTGGCGGAACAGTAAACATAACAACGTTAGCTATAAATAAAAAAACCGGCTGTATCAGCCGGTTTTTTTATTTACGTTATACTCCGCATTAATGCTTTGCCCACCACAGTGGTGTCAACACTGCATCTGCGCCGCCAAGCAGTTCTACTGCCTGTTGGTATCCTGCAGGGTTGCTGTTGGCAAGGCTGCTGGGATATCTGATACGCTGCGGGAAGAAGGCGATATTGCTGGTCATATAGTTGCTGCTGTTCAAAGCAGGCAGGTTAGGCAGCGCCCTTTCTATGGCAGGGTTTTCATAGAATGGTAAACCCAGCCTGCGCTGATCATTCCATGCTTCCAGCGGTAACCAGGGCACTTGCGCGAGGAATTTCTGCGTGATAATCTTAGTCAGATGGTCATTCTTCACGCTACCGCCTTTATACAGTGTATTGGACGGATAAGCGATGTTAGCTGTGCCAGCTGCGTTATTATACGCATCTGTAAAATTCATGGTGTGAGTAGCGGGCGGCTCTGCTACGTGTGACCAGGAAACGGATGTACCTGTTCTGCTGTAGCTTTGAGAAGTAAGATAAGAACCCAGGAATTCGCTAACGCCCCAGTACTCGAAGCTGCTGGCAATACCTGCCTCATAGGCTGCCTGCGCTGCCATGGGAGTAGCCCAGCCCCTTAAGCTGCCTTCAGCCAGCAGGAAGTAAGTTTCCCAGGGAGCAAAGAAGATACGCTGACTGTTGCTCCTCCTGAACTGTTGGCTCAGCCTGGGGTTGGTACCAATATAGCTGTACAGGAAGTTCCTCGCGCCTTTGTCACCCCAGTCGCCGCTGGTAGCTGCATTCCATGTGAAAGTTGCGTCTACTTCTCCATAGCCTTCCATGTTACGTTTAACAGTCCTGGCATCATTGGTATAAGTAGGATACAGCGAGAAATTCGGGTTGTTGAACTGACCGGGTATAATGAATGCTTTATATGCACGAGGGTCTATTGTATTTGGCAAACCATCCAGCCAGTATCCTGCAACAGGATCGTTGGTCATAGTAGTGATGTGGTTGGCGAATCTTAAACCCAGGTAATTGGCAGGTTTGATATAAGGATGCAGTGAATCCGGTAGCTGATTCTGAGAGGGAATACCACCTAAACCTATGTATAGGTTGTTAAGGGTGGTAGACAGTTGCTGCGCATTCCACTCACGGCTCATTACTCCGGACAGATCATTCCATCCATCTCTCTCCTGTACTTTGAAGGTGTGATCTGCATCAGTGATCAGAAGATTGGAAGCTGCTGCAGCCTCGAATTCTGATTTGGCTTTGGCAGGATCTACTTCAGACAAACGCATCGCCAGGCGTAAACGCAGAGAGTTACCGTAGCGTTTCCATTTGTTGTAATTATATCCGTAGGCCGGATCGTAGGCATCCAGACCTGAGGGATTTGCGACATTCTCATCCAGCGCAGCTACCGCTTCTGTCAGTTCTTTCAGGATAGCATAGTATACATCCTTTACGCTGGAGAACTCAGGGTTTACTCCCTGGAAACCCTGGATCGGGATAGGACCAAAGTTATCAGAAGCTTCACTCATCAGGTAAGCGCGCCATATGCGGGCTACCTGCAGCAGGTTGTTATTGTGAGGCTGTGCGGTACCATTGGCGGCCTTTTTCTGCGCCAGTTCAATAGCCAGGTTAACACCATTCAGCCAGCCTGATACCTGGTTGTAATAGGCGGTTGTCCAGCCGTCATCATATCCGCCGCTGGATAAGCCACCCTGCCTGTGTTGGCGGCCGGCAGTTTTCCAGTACAGTACAAAGGAACGTTCGGCCACGTCAGGGTTCATCTGAGCGCCTATAATGGAGCCGTTAAGGGCATATTCTACTTCTGACTGGCTCTCACTGGCAGATTTAGGATCTGTGCCAAGCTCGTCGAATTTTGAGCATGATTGCACAAGCATGGCGCTTGTAAGCAATAAACACGCACTTTTTATGATACTTTTCATACGATTCTTTTTCAGCAATTAGAATGTAACGTTTAAGTTGAACAGGAAGGTGCGGAAAGTTGGCGCGCTTCCCATTTTTCAAAACCAACCGCATTGGTATTAGTGGCAAATACAGATTCCGGATCGATTCCTTTTGCATGGCTGGATATCATCCATACGTTGTTGCAGGAGAAACCGATGCTGGCACGCTGAATGGGGGTACGGGCCAGTAATTTAGCCGGAAGTGAGTAGCCTAACTGCACATTTCTCAGGCGCACGTTAGATGCGTCATAGAGATTGGCTTCCACGATACCTACGTTGTTTCTGCCAATGGCATTCACCCAGTACTGCTGGGGAGCAACGGCAGTAGTATTGGGAGTATAGGTTTTTGTATTGTCATCATAAGTTACACCGTCTACCACAAATTCATTACGCTGTCCGTTCACAACAGTGCCTTCCCATGTGCCGCTTCTTTGCATAGAGTTGATTGAACCGGAGAAGATCTTTCCGCCAAAACGGGCGTCTACCTGGAAGCCCAGGGAGATACCTTTATACTGGAAGGTGTTGGTAACACCCAGCAAGCCGCTTGCCTGTTGGTTACCCAGTCTTACTTTGTCGCTTGTAGACGTTGGCAAACCATTCTCATCTACGATGATTTTTCCAAAATAAGGGCTGCTTGCATCTTCTACGCGACGGTAGGCAGTACCCCATATCTCACCATATCTCTGACCGGCAGAACCGTAGATCTGCACATCATCAAAACCACCAAGCGGGTATAAGGTGATACCGTCAGTCAGTTCCAGAACAGTGTTTTTGTTAGATGAGTAGTTTACAGTCATATCCCAGGTAAGGCCGGTTGGCTGATCCAGTACACGACCGTTCAACATGATCTCATAACCCTTATTCTGGATGTTACCCGCGTTGATCTTCCTGGCGGTATAGCCGCTCAGCGGGTCCATCGGCAGGTCAATCAGCTGGTTGGTAGCATTGGATTTGTACCAGGTTGCGTCCAGGCCTACACGGTTGTTAAAGAACCTGATCTCAGCACCTACTTCAATGGATTTGATCAGTTCATTTTTCACAGTTTCATCGAACAGCACATTCTTTCTTTTGATAACGGTGTTACCGTTAGGGTCTTTTGAAACCTCGAATGTGTTGTACAACTGATAAGGGGCCATGTCGTTACCAGCTTGTGCATAACGAAGCACGTACCTTTCCATAGCTGATCCAGGCAGGAACCTCGCCGCCTAAGCGGTCTATCATATCAGTTACGATCACAGAGGTACTCACTGAAGGATAGAAGAAGGAGCGGTTGGCAGGCGCCAGGGCTGATGACCAGTCATTGCGGAATGTTGCGTCCACAAACCAGTAGGCATCCCAGTTCAGTCCAACAGTACCGTACACTGAATTGATCCTTTTCTCGGAATACCTTTCGTCGATGGTAGGATTATTTTTGCTGTTGTTGATTGCAAAGAGGTTGGGTATCTGCAGTTCCCCGGCGCTGGCGTCCAGGCGGCTGTTCTTTTGCCGCATCAGGTTACCACCTACAGAAGCAGATCCACCTAATTTACCAAACAGGTTATCTTTCCGCGCGTTGATCAATGCACTGTAGTTGGTTTCGTTGAAGGTTTGCTTACCGTTGCTGTAGTTGCCATTGGCAGGAGAGGGGCTGCCGGAATAAAGCTTCGCTTCATAGTTGGTGGTATAGATGTCCGCACCAGCACGCACTTCGGCATTCAGCCAGGAGGTTAAGTCATATTTCAGTGACCCGCTCATGATGAAACGGTCCCTGGCGTCTTCATTCAGATCATACCTCTGGCTCCAGTAAGGATTCACTTTCTGGCTGGAACCATACCACAGCATCTTGCCGTTGTCCCTGGTAGCACCGCTGAAGTCGCGGATATTCAGGTTTACAGGCAGCATATACAGCGTGTTGAACACGTTGCTATTGTTGTTACCGGTGGCCGGGCGGTTTTTTGCCCTTGAATTGATGTACTGGATCTTGGTATCTGTTGTCCAGCGGTCACCCTTGCCAAAGCGGGATACCGCGCGGGCAGTCAGGTTGGTACGGTCTAATTTGCTACCGGGGATGATACCCTTATCAGTGAGGTGCGTAATGGAGGTGTAGATGGAAGTTCCGTTACTTACCTGCTGCTGAAAAGAGATGGTGTTTTTGAAATTAAGGCCTTTATTCAGGTATGCCTCCGTGTTGTCATAAGCCTGCAGTTGTACCTGCTTGCCAGACCAGTCGGTTACATTTTGTCCGCTGATCTGAGGGCCCCATGAGTTTTCTGAAGCAGGGTCAAATACACCTTCTGTACCTTGTGCAAAGGAACGTTGTTTTTTAGGCGTAGTAAACAGTTCTGAGTAACCTATCTGGGAAGAGTAGGTGATACCCAGCCCGTTTTGTTTTTTACCGGTCTTGGTAGTGATCAGGATCACGCCGTTACCACCACGGGTGCCATAAAGGGCTGCCGCGCTGGGGCCTTTCAGCACAGACATGCTCTCAATATCTTCAGGGTTGATGTCCTGCAGGCCGTTACCCATATCCTTGGAAGGATTCCAGTAGTCATTGTTGGTAGCGCCGGTAGTGTTGTTAATAGGCACACCATCCACCACGATCAGCGGCTGGTTATCACCGGTAAGTGAATTAAAACCACGCAACACGATCTTGGAAGACCCTGCAGGGCCATTGCTGGAGCGTACTACCTGCAAACCGGCCACTTTACCGGTAAGTGCATTGGTAATGTTGGTTTCCCTGGCATTGGTCAGCGATTCGCCGCTTACTTCCTGGAGCGCATAGCCCAGTGATTTCTTTTCACGTTTGATACCCAGGGCGGTTACAACCACCTCGCCCAGGTTCTTGTTGTCAACCGCCATTCTTGCGTCGACACTTGTTTTGCCAGATACAGGGATTTCCTGGGCTACAAAGCCGATGCCTGATAATACCAGGGTGGCATCAGGGCTCACCTGTAATTTGAAGCTACCGGCGCCATCTGATACGGCGCCATTGTTAGTTCCTTTTTCAAGAACAGTGATACCGGGTAAGGGATTTCCTTCTGCGTCCCTCACAGTACCCGTGACGCCTCGTTTCTCCTGAGCTGATACCATTTGGTACGCAGATAAGAACAGGCATAAAAAGATCAGTAATCTTTTCATAGATTGTTGTTTACGATTGAGAGTGAATAATGGCAGCTATTGCTGTAGAATAATGATAGAAAAAGTAAATCCTGGTGGAAGCTAAAAACGTGGCCCAGCTCCGCCAGATTATTGGTTGACTACAAATTGTCCCTGTGTTTGTCTCTCTTGTTTTAGTTTTAACTTTTAATGAAAATCTGCCTTAATTTTTACTACCGACGTGTTTAAATCATAGTGAAATTTTTACGCATTACTGGTTGAAAAAAAATTTTGCTCAATATATATACCATAAAACGATTTAGCAAATAATGATGGACAGAAGGTAGGCTGGAGCCCAGGAAATGCAACATAAGTGTTATACCGCATAATGCCTGCAACCGATTGAGGGATTAGAAAAGGATGAGGACCCAACAAGAACAGGTAAGCTAGATAAGAAGAATGGACGCAGGAAACTTTTCAGTCCTTTCAGGTTTATGTCAGTAAACACGACAAAAACATGCTAAAATGAATGATGCCGGCTGCAATAGCGCCGGCACCTGGAATAACAAGTCTGATGGTAACGGTTAAGGTTGGGGAGGTGTAGTTTTAAAGGAAACTTTTTCCACTGTAACCCCCAGTTTTTTTAATACAGATTGATCGGTTTTTACTTTCTTATCACCGGTTACCTGGTCATATAATTTCGGGTCGCCGCTGTTAAACGCCTTGAATACTAGGCTCACGCCTTTACCGTCCATGGCTCCGCCGTCCCAGCTGTACACCATACCGCTGTTCACCCACTCAAAGCCATTCAGGCGGAAGTTGCGGCCGTTAACTTTTACGATCTTTTCCAACGGGTCGCCCACCTTGATACCAAAGGGAGATTTCCACTTAGAGTTTTCCCTGGTAAAGGTGATCACTTTCCCTTTGTTTTCATCCAGGAAAAGCTCCATCTCGTTATCCGTATCCGGGAAAATAATGTAGCCCTGGCCCAGGTTATTACCTTCCAGGTCATATACATCGCGGGTAACCACGTTTTCCTGGCCATATTTAGCTACCAGCTGTTCCTGGCTGGTAATGGGGAATATATTACGTACATCCCAGTCGTAAGGATCTTCTGCGGGCGCCGGCTGGGCCGGTGTTGCGGCAGTGGTGGTGGCTGTTGCGGAAGTGGTAGCTGCTGCCGTACTGGCGCCTGTGCTAATGGTATTGCCGGCAGCAGGTGCTGTGGCAGCCGGTGCGGCTTGAACAACGGGGGCTGTTGGTGTTGCGCCTATCTGTCCGGTTTTGGCCAGGGTGGCCTTTTCCTCTATCAGGTCTTTGGCTTCCCCCTTGAACTTGTTTACAGTATAGGTAGCCAGTGCAAACACGCTGTTGCTGGCGAAATTCATGGAGCGCAGGTTGGCAATCAGTTGTTGCCGGTTACAGTCGCTATACTGGTAAAGGTATTTCAATGCAGCATCCAGGGCAGCGGGGTCTTTTTTCAGCTCTACCATGGTCTTGTCTACCTCCAGGCCGCCGGCCCCGCTACGCGACATCTGGTCTGTTATAAATACCAGTATAGGATCATTCTTCAGCTGGAACCGCTCTGCCGCCTTTTCAGAAAATTCATTGATCAGCGCATCTGTGAGCTTGGTTTGCGCCTGCAATGCCTGTGGTAAAATGAGCGCGGCCAGTATCAGGATCCTTTTTATCCTCAGTTTCATAATGTGATGGATTAGATAATAGATGAACGTACCAATGTATTAACGTTTCCGCAATTGCTAAATTATGCAATATTTCACCGCTCCGGATATATTCTTTCGTATACCCGGATGCAGGCTGCGATGGTAACAGGTTAGGCTGCCTGCTTATATATTAGGGAGTCCCTGGTTGCGGAGCTGTTGCTGTAGTTGTTTTTTCTGGATGGCGATCTGAGATTCGTAATACCGGCTCAGGCAATGATAGATCACCAGCTCATGTTTGCGCTGGTTAGAGAGCAGTATCCTGTTCAGGAACATGTGGATATAGCTGGATAGTTGCTCATGAACGGGCAGGCCTGCCGCCTGCAGCGCTTTTACTGTTCGCATGGAGCGTAGGGTGAAAATGGCGGTCACCTCTTCTATGCTGTTCTCTGTGTCTTGCTGCGGATCCAGGAAACTGGCAAGTTGCCGCATATGTTCCCGGTATTTATCGTTCAGCTGAGTCTGCAGGGCTTTGTCGCCGCCAAATTCCTGGAAAAAGCTTTGCTGCATCCTTTTCAGCAATGCCGCTTTGGTATTCAGCGTATAGCCCGCATCCTGCAGGAGCATGTCAATGCCCCTGGTGGCCAGCAGCCAGCGGTAATGTTCGCCTTCTTCGCCTTCCAGCAGGTCGATCGTGTCCAGTACGGCTTCACTGTCGTAGTAGAAGATATCCTCGCTTAATTCCATGGTAGCGGCGCCGTAACGCTCAATCTCCCGCTCATAGGTATCGGTTTGTACTTTATAGGCCACTCCGCTGTCCAGGTCCTGCCGGAGCGCTGTGTATAGCCTTTCCAGCACTATTTTCCAGAATCCTTTATCGCTGGCATGATGGAACCTGATCCGGATATGGTGTTCCGGATCGGCGTAGCGTAAAAAGAACCATTTGTCAATTATTCCTTCCTCAACCAGCTCCTTCGTCAGGGGCCTGATGGCGGTTTTTAATATCCTTTCAGCGCTGCTTGTGCCACAGTATACTTTTACGTACAGCCATTCGCTGCCGGTAACAAACCGTCTTTGAGGCAGCTGTGCCACACGGGCAGGAACAATGGCTGCGGGTTGTGACCTGGTCTGGGTACTTTTCAGCGGGATGATCACTTCATTGGTATAGCGGCCTCCTTCGCCTTCTACCCAGCATTGACCGTCTGTATGCAGGAACTCCTGTAATACCACCCGTTCCTTCTTTACGAGGGTAGCGCCCAGTATCTGCAAGCAGACTTCATTGTCCATATCAATGAGCAGCTCGTTATCCCCTTCTGCAATTACCAGGTGGCGCGGCAACTGCAACTCGTTCCCTTATTTTACGGAGCAGGGGAGCGTAAGAAGTGGCCGGACCTCCTTTTTTATCTTTTGTCGTTAATTCAGGGTAGTCCTTTTTTTGCAATACCCAGGTGCATTTGCTGAGAATGATCTTTCCGTAGCGTACCCTTGGTAAAAAGGGTTCATTGCCCAGGTGCTCCCAATGCCATCCGAGACCGGTGTTGAGTTGCTGAAATTGCAGGTCGCACAGGAATTTGTAGATGGGCAAGCCGCCGGCGCGGTAGTTATGTGCGGTGCTTAAACGGGGAATGACCCGCTTGTTCAGCTTTTTTGAACGGAGCATAATGGTATTATCCGGCTGTATGCTCACCATGAGGTCTGCTACCGGTAGCTGGTGTGCCGGGTCTACGCTGCCGTTGCCAAGGTATACTATCTCATACTCCCTCAGTTTGGGCCGTAGCAAGATGTTCCCGGCCCTTGCTTCGGGCAGGTGTATGATCTCGGCATAAATATGGTCAGGATGAGTTTGTGCTTCTTCTTCCAGGCAGGCTTTTACCTTTTCTGTAAGCGTGCTATCCCCATGGCAGAACCTTCCCAGGAGGTTGGCGGCAGATGGGCCGCCGCAGGTGCTCAGTTCAAACAGGAAGTTGCCTTCATCGGCAGCTGCGGCGCTGCTGCTTAATATGCTGCCCATCAGGTACAGGCTATCGGGCAGTGCAGGGGCGTCATTTGTTTTCAGTTCGTCCAGGTCCTTACCTGTAAGCACAATTTCCCGCTGTTGCAGCCGCAGGCATTCATGCAGGCGTTTCAGCTGGAACTCATGCAGCTTGTTCCAGGAGATGCTGTTGTTCTCCTGGCCTTTCTGGATGAAAATATCATCTATCAACGGCGTATTGTCTGCGTGGCCGCCATTGTTACCGGCATATCCTACGCCGGTTTCCGCATCCAGGGCAACGGCCAGCGGGATCTCCTGGTCTTCATACCGTTCGCGGAAAGCGCGGGAAAACTGCTGGAGGTCGCCGTTGTTATTGGACCGTGTCAGTTTCCAGAGCGGTATGAGCTCCTGTTGTATGGCATTGATCAGGGTATGGCTGATGGTATTATGCCGGGTGGCCAGGAACAGGTCTGTCTGTACCAGGTCTTTACTGTTGGTATCTGGCAGCAGTTCTTTTACCAGTGCATGAGTTTGCAGGTATTTATCTGTGTTTGCTGCCGGATCTAACAGCAGGCTGCGGATATTTTTCAGGGTGGCGGTCAGTTCTCCGGAATGCTCCAGGGCGTCCAGCTTCCGAATGAGGCTGTTGAAGAACTCTTCGCCGGTAACGGTCGGTTCCAGCTCACTTACCAGTATCTGGCTGTCAATCAGTTCCTGTATAAATTCTTTCGCTTCTGCTATAGTGATCTCATCATCTGTAATGCATTGACACAGCGTGTCAATAGTGGCGCCATTACCGGCTGTATGGATGATCTTCTCAAGATAATCCGTACAGTTCACGGATGTCAGGTCATAATGCCTGAATTTGTTTTTGATGGTAAATGCGGCATACCGGTAAGTGTCGGCAACCTGGTACAATGAATTATTGGGGAAATAGATCAGCTGTTGTTGTATAGCGGGTATGCGGGTGAGCATCGCGGCCAGTTCTGCCACATAGTTCATATCGAGCCGGCAGTGCTTCTTATGCGATTCCATAGGCGATAATACGACATGGGTCGTTGCATCAAAGCGGCCGGTAGCGCATCCTGCAAAAAGCCCGTATGGCGTACAGCGCGTGCACATACGCAGCAGGTACCTGAATAGCGCAGATACCAGTTTATTTACTTCTTTCTCACCGCTTAGGCGGCCGTCCTGCCATTTCAACAGCTCCTGGTACAGTTCGGGCGAGGCAACGTAGATCGCTTCCAGCAGGTAAGGTTGGGTAAAGATGGTTTTAACCTTGTCATGTACTTGCGGTGCAGATATATTGTTGAATTGATCCAGGAAGTTCAGTGGTAAAAGGGGCGTTCTTATTAAGTAAAAATCTTTGGCTGCTATCATGTCTCACAGGTTATTAAAAATGAAAATTAGCGTATTTGGATAATGGCATACATCCCCTTAAACAGGGATATTTTTGTCAGCAAGCGGTGATAATATAGTCCTGTAAATGTAAAAAATCCCCTTTTTACATGAGGCGCTTTACCTGTATTTTTATTTACTTTTAAGAATTGTCAGGCGTATAGCCGGAATGTAGCAACATTTATGGGGGACATCTTATATGAAGTATCTGCTGAGCAGGTACAACATATTGGGCGTCCCTTATACTTTTTATATTACTCTTATTCTCAAATCTAAACTGTCTTCATTATGAAAAAAGGAATGGAAAAAAAACTGTCCCTTGGCAAGATCAAGATCGCTAAACTGAGTAATGCTGCGCCGGAGGCTCAAAAACCCACTTACACTGGTTGCAGCCTGGCATTAAAATGCCCTCCGCCTACCGCTTTGGTATAACCTAAAAAACTTTCATCACATGAAAAAGCAACCCTTAAAAAGACTAAGCCTTGGCAAGATAAAAATTGCCCCTCTGAGCCAGTCAATGCCTGGAATGCCGCAAGGCGAAGCGGTGATCTCTATCCCGATCACCTGTAGCGTACTTTGCCCTACAAGGCCATGCACTACCCCTCCGCCACCCGATCAGTTCAGATAACAACGGGAAGCTTTAACCAAAACCTGTAATCCAATGAAGAAGAAAAATTTTAAGAAACTGCAGCTGGACAAAGTTAAAATTGCCAGCCTTACCAAGTCAAAACAGGGAACCCTTAACATTGATATGGCCAACTCTATTAAGTTTGCCTGTCTTAGTCAGGGCGCTCCGATATGCAGTGAAGATTCCTGCATTTTCTAAAAGTTAAACTATGAATGGAAAAGTCCGTCGTGTATATGGCGGACTTTTTATCTTATTTTATTCACCTCTAAACCTGTATTTGTATGAAAAAGCAATCAGGCCGCAAGCTCAGCCTGGGTAAGATCAAAATTGCCAGCCTGAGCCAATCCAAACAGGAAATAGTGAAAGGAAACATGGCACTTACCGCTGGTACCTGCAGCGTGCTTTGCAGCCTCCGGATCTGCACGGATAACATCAGTCAGGGGGCGGAAATATGCAGCGAAGATTCCTGCCGTTTCTGAGATTATTTGGGCGTTCGCCCTGCTACTACCGTTATGTGCACACTGATTGGTTAGCGGCAGGTAACATGGATAAGCCGTATTTTAGCAGCAGCACCTGGAATTTGTGTTGCTGCTATTTAAATTTAACTACGTTATGGATCAAGCAAAACAGACAGGCAAAGTATTACAGCAGATCAGCCAGGAACTTGACAGCTTTATTGAGCAGGAGCCTCATCCCGGGCTGCTGAACGGATATAGCGGTACCGCATTGTTCTACGCTTATTATCACAATCTTACCGGTAAAAGCAAACACCTGAAGAAAGTGCATGAGGTGTTGCTGAAAAGCATACAGGCATTATCCGAACAGGAAATGATCCTTTCCCACTGCAGCGGCGTTGCAGGTATCGGCTGGTGTATACAGCACCTGATGCAGGCCGGCTTTGCCGAAGGGGATGGCATGCAGGATATTTTTGAAGAGGCAGACAGTATCCTGGGTGATTTCATGATAACGGACCTTCGCGATAATAATTACGATTTCCTTCACCAGGGACTCGGCATAAGCCTCTACTTCCTGGAACGCCTGCCTCATCCAACAGCAGCAGCATATTTGAAAGAAGTGGTAATGCTGCTCGAAAGAACGGCAAAGGAAACCGCCAACGGTATCAGCTGGAAAGATCATTTTTCACGTACCAGCCAGGAGCTGGGTAACCAGGATTGTTTTAACCTCGGCCTGGCGCACGGAGTGCCGGCTATTATCACCATCCTGGGAATGATCTGTGAAAAAGGCATTGCAACTGAAACCGCACGAACGCTGATAGATCGCAGTGTAAACTGGCTGTTGTCCTTAAAAAACAAGCCGGAAACCGACCTTACTTCCCTGTATCCATCGCTGGTAGACATGAACAATGAAGCGCTGCATGGTAAACAAAGCAGGCTGGGATGGTGTTACGGTGATCTGGGTATTGCCGTTACCCTCTGGAATACCGGTCACCGTATTCAAAACCAGCAGTACCGCCAGGCAGCATACGATATTTTTGAACATACCATTCAACACCGCGACAAAAAGAACGGCAGCGTGAACGACGCCTGCCTGTGCCACGGCAGCGCCGGTATTGCCCAGATCTTCCGCCGTGCCGCACTGGCTACCGGCGATCCCTTGCTGGCAGAGGGGGCTGCACACTGGACACAACAAACCCTTCAGATGAATACGTGGAAAGATGGCCCCGCAGGATATAAATTTTTTAACAGCCCTACCTATGAGAACTGTTATAATCTACTGGAAGGTATTGCCGGTATCGGCCTTTCGCTGATCGCCTCGTTGGATAAAGATACCGTTCCCGCCTGGGACAGGTGTTTATTGTTGTCGTGATTTCAACGCTTTTTATTATATTACTGTGGTAATCTAAACCTGTATTTCCAGATTAGCCCGGGTTAACTGTGCCAAAATAGTGTTTGTTGTAAATTAATGACCATGATCCGCCTGTATTTTGTAGATAACCATCCATTAGTGTTGGAGGGCCTGTGCTCCCTTCTCCGTTCCGAAACTGATATTGAACTGGTAGGCCAAACCCGCCACGGACAATCCTGCCTGTCATTCCTCATTGACCATTCTATAGACGTTATCCTGATGGACAGTATCCTGCCCGATATCAGCGGCATTGACCTCTGCGCTGCCATCAAAGCCAAGTATCCAGAAGTGGTAGTGCTGGGCCTCAGCTTCTTTAAAGAAAGACAATATGTAACTGGTATGATGGACAGCGGCGCCAGTGGCTATGTGCTGAAGGATGCTGATAAGGAGGAGCTGCTGCAGGCCATTCACGCTGTACACGCCGGTCAAACCTATCTTTCCGTTGATGCGGCGCAGGCCATGAATGAAGAGCCAAGGCCGGCGGGTAAACGTTACCCGCATCTGACCAGGAGAGAAAAAGAGATACTGCTGCTCATTGCAGAAGGTTATACCAATCCTGAAATAGCAGAAAAACTATTCATCAGCGCCACTACGGTAGACAGCCATCGTAAAAACCTGCTGGCAAAGCTCAATGCCCGTAATTCGGCTATGCTGGTTAAGTGTGCTATAGACAGGAAACTGCTGGTATAAACGCTTAAGCTAGATGTGTGTTATGAAATACCTACCATTTCTTTACTGTCCGCATCCCACACCTTAAGCCGGAAGCAGGCATATATATCCCGGAACCGCAGTGAAGTGGTCTTGGGTTGTTGCAGGCCTGGTATGGCTTTCATTGTTTCAGGCAGACGATAGAAGGGAATACGTGCATTCAGATGATGTATGTGGTGATAGCCGATGTTGCCTGTAAACCATGCCATCACGGGGTGCATCTCAATATAGCTTGAAGAAAGTAATGCGGCTTCATGATAACACCAGTCTTCGTTTGTGTTGAAAGAAACACCCGGGAAGTTATGTTGCGCATAAAAAAGATAGGCGCCAATACCACAGGCTACAAAGAACGGGATGAATATGAAGAACAGCCAGCTTTGCCAGCCCATTAGCACGATGACCAGCACAGTAGCGGTTATATGCAATATGATGGCCAGCAGGGAGTCAACATGTTTGCGCGGACTGGATAAGAAGGGTTTCAGACACATGCCCAGCAGGAACATCGACAGGTAGCCAAAAGCAATTGTAAGCGGATGCCTGGTTGCCAGGTATGCCCGTTGCTGGCCCCGCTGCAGTGACAGGAATTTCTTCCTGGTGAAGATCGGATAGGAACCAATATCAGCGCTGAACAGTTTGGAATTATGTTTATGATGATGATCGTGAGAGCGTTTCCATATACTGGTGGGCGCCAGCACATATATACCGAAGCCGGTCATAATAATGTCTGCCAGCCACGACCTGTGCAGGATGGTATGATGCTGATGATCATGATAGATAACGAACATACGTACAATCAGCAGGCCGGCAAGGATGCTGCAACATAGCTGCAGGGTAAAATGTGGCATGAGCAGTGTGCCCGCTAACGACAGCAGCAGTAAGGTAAGCGTGGACCAGGTGTAGAGCCAGCTTTTATACCTGATCTCGCGGGCAAAGGGCTTGGTAGCCAGGATTAATTCTTTTCCGTTTAGCATAGGATAGGAATACAGTATTTTAAATTCGTTTATGTTTCCAGCGGCGATGTGACCATAGCCATGTTGCCGGCTGTGCTATAATATCTTTTTCCAGTTTTTGCGTATGCGCTTCTGTGATCTCACTGTCCCGGGTACCGGCAGGCTGGGAGAATAATAACTCCGCCATCACGGTATAGTATCCTCTTTTTATACGCTGTACGGACACATATACCACCGGTTGGTTCATCTTTTGTGCAATTTTCTCAGTCCCCTTGAATACAGGAGTATCCTGTTGAAGAAAGGTCATCCAGTGGGCGCTTTGCGGATGAGGTGTCTGATCTGCTATAAACGCAGTTGCATTTACCTCGTTACGATGCGCCAGCATGTCCCGGAAAGTATCCTGCATGGCGATCAGCCGGGTACCGAAACGGGTGCGCATTTTATATATCAGGCCGTTAAAATGCGGGTTGGCCAGCGGATGATAGATCACATACAGCTGTTGACTGCAAAGTATACTGAAGGTATTGCCGGCCCATTCCCAGTTACCTTTATGTCCCATTACCAGTATCGCGCTTTTTTTATCTGTCGCCAGCTGATTAAACAACGCTACCGTGTCAGGATGAAAGCTGCAGTGCTGTACCATCTTTTTTTTACTGATGGTAAGCGTTTTGAAGGTTTCAAGAAAGAGATCGCACAGGTAGCGGTAAAACTCCCGGCATATCTTTCTTATTTCCTTTTCACTTTTATCGGGGAATGCATTGCGCAGGTTTTCTTCTACCACCTTTCTGCGGTAACCAACTACATAATAAAGCAGAAAATAGATACCGTCTGATAGCAGGTAAAGTACAGGAAATGGCAGCAGCGATACCAGGTAAACAAATGGCAGCGCCAGGTAATACAGGAACAGGGACAATCGCTCTTAAGTTGTTTAATTTAAGGTAATTCGGTAAATATAATGTATTAATTACTAGTTTTCAAAATATTGAAATGCTATTTCAGATATGTCCTTAAAAACGGGCTGGCAGTGTCCGTTATTGCCCTAATTGTGGTAAATTTAGATAGAACAGCACCAAGGGCCTTGATCACATTTATCCTCAATAATGACACCATCCATACTGACATGCCGCCGGGCATGTTGCTGCTGGACTTTATCCGTTACCGCCAGCATCTTACCGGTACCAAAATAGGGTGCAATGAGGGCGACTGCGGGGCCTGTACCGTACTCATAGGGTCGTATAACGGGCATGAGGTGCAATACCGCTCTTTCACGTCCTGCCTCACACCGCTTGGTAATGTGCATGGTAAACATGTGATTACTATAGAAGGCGTGAATATGGATACCCTGAACCCGGTTCAGCAGGCAATGTGTGATGAATCTGCCACGCAATGCGGTTTCTGTACGCCTGGCTTTGTAATGTCATTAACAGGCTTCTGCCTGGGTAAGCAGCCGCCTACTGCTGCCAACGCCATTGCTGCAGTTGACGGCAACATCTGCCGCTGTACCGGTTATAAATCCATAGAGCGCGCTGCAGCACGCGTAGCCCGCTTGGTGGAGCAGCGGAACAATACCGCTCCCATATCCTTCGCCGTATCACAACAGTTACTGCCCGCGTGGTTTGCCGGCATCAGTGAGCGGCTGAATACGCTGACGGCATCCCTCAATGGTGAATTTGAAGCGGCAGATGATGTAGCCGCACATTTTGTTGGCGGAGGAACAGATGTATACGTGCAGCACCCGGAGGAAATGAAGCAGAAAGCGATCCGCTTTCTTTTCGGTCAGCAGTGGCTCAACGGTATTTCCAGAAATGCAGACCGCTGTGTGCTGGGGCCTTCCGTAACCGTTACAGACTTGCAGGTTTCGCCGTTGATCAGGGCGTATTTTCCGCGCATAGATCAGTATGTAAAGCTGGTATCGTCTACCCCTATACGCAACATGGCTACCATAGCTGGTAATTTTATCAATGCATCCCCTATTGGCGACTTTACCATCTTCTTCCTGGCCCTGGATGCTACATTGGTATTGAGCACCGGGGCGCAGTCAAGAGAACTGCCATTAAGCCGTTTGTACAAAGGATATAAAACATTGGATAAATCAGCGGAGGAATATATTGAGAAGATCTGGTTCCGGTTGCCATCTCCGTCCCATATGTTCAATTTTGAAAAGGTAAGCAAGCGTATCAACCTGGATATAGCAAGCGTGAATTCCGCTATCAGCCTGCAGATGGAACAGGATGTCATTGCCCGGGTAAACATTTCCGCCGGCGGAGTAGCGACCGGTGCCTATGCTCCTGGAAAAGACAGCTGTCTTCCTGCAGGGCCGGCGCCTGGAAGAAAGCCTGGTCAATGCAGTGGTCAGGGTGGCGCAAACAGAAATAAGCCCCATCAGCGATACCCGGGGCAGCGCGGATTATAAACGCCTCCTGCTCGGACAATTGATCAGGGCACATTTCCTGACCCTCTTTCCTCAGTTAAGGACGGAAGAGGTACTAAATATTGCAGAATGATTAACGTAGATGCATGTACGCATGTAAGGGGGGCGTCTATCTACCTGGACGATATCCCGGTGCTGAACGGAACTTTATACGGGGCCGCATTCGGTTCCCCGGTAGCGCACGGCACTATCCGTTTCCTGGATACTGCCGCTGCGGCGCAGATGCCGGGCGTGGTGAGAATATTTACTGCTAAAGACATAACGGGCGAGAATCAGATCGGCGGTATTATTCCAGATGAGCCCTTGCTGGGCGATGGAGAAACGCATTTTTGCGGCATGCCGCTGGCCTTTGTGGTGGCTACCAGCGCCGAAGCGGCCAAAGCAGCGGTGAAGAAGATAAAGGCAGATATTGCCCCCTTGCCGGTAATCACCGATCCAAGAGAAGCCCAGGCGCTGGGAGAACTGATCATTCCACCCCGGACTTTTAAGTTGGGCGATACGGAACAGGCCTGGTCGTCATGTACACATGTATTCGAAGGGAGCACTTATACAAACGGACAGGAGCACCTGTACATAGAAACACAGGGCGCCTACGCTATTCCCCAGGAAAATAATGTGATCAGGATCTATTCTTCCACGCAGGGGCCTACTGCCGTGCAACGCGCTGTTTCAAAAGCACTTGGGCTGCACATGCATCAGCTGGAGGTAGAGGTAACCCGCCTGGGCGGTGGTTTTGGCGGAAAAGAAGATCAGGCCAATACCTGGGCTGCGTTATGTGCCCTGGCCGCGCATCACCTGAAAAAACCTGTGAAGTATTCCCTGCACCGGATGGAAGATCTGGCTATGACAGGTAAACGCCATCCCTATGCTGCAGATTTCAGGATTGGGTTAGACAGTGAACTGAAGATACAGGCCTACGAGGTAACCTTTTACCAGAATGCAGGCGCAGCGGCAGATCTGTCGCCTGCCGTGCTGGAACGTACCTTGTTCCATTGCACCAATTCTTACTTTATTCCCCATGTAAAGGCCACGGCTTACAGCTGCCGTACACACCTGCCGCCTAATACGGCTTTCCGCGGATTTGGAGGTCCGCAGGGTATGTTTGTCATTGAGGCGGCCATTGCCAAAGCCGCCGCATCACTGGGCGTGCCTGCCTCCGTTATCCAGAAAAAGAACCTGCATCATACCGGTGATGAATTCCCGTATGGGCAGCGTGCGCAGAGTGAGGCATTAGCGTGCTGGGAAAAAGCAGCGGCCTTGTACGATGCTGCTGCCATAGAACAATCCATAGCCGCTTTTAATGCCGCCAATCAATTATACAAGAAAGGCATGGCTTTTATGCCGGTATGCTTTGGTATCTCTTTCACCAAAACACTTATGAACCAGGCGCGGTCGCTGGTGCATGTATATACCGATGGCAGCGTAAGCATCAGCACCGGCGCCGTAGAAATGGGGCAGGGGGTGAACACCAAGATCCTCCAGGTGGCCGCCCAAACCTTTTCCATTCAAGCCGGGAGGATCAGGATACAACCTACCAGCACATTCCGTATCGCCAATACCTCCCCTTCTGCGGCCAGTGCCACTGCTGATCTGAATGGCAAAGCCACCTTGATAGCCTGCAATGCGATTGCAGACAGGCTTAAACAGGTAGCGGCAGATGAAATGCAGGTACCGCTGACTGCCATTACCTTACAGGATGAGCAGGTGCTTTTAAACAATCAGCCCAGCGGCTGGGACTGGAAGCAGCTGGTGATGACGGCCTATACGAAAAGAGTGAGCCTTTCAGAGCATGGGCACTATGCCACCCCTGAAATACATTTTGATACGGCCAAGGAAAAAGGGCATCCCTTTGCTTATCATGTATATGGCACAGCAATACTGGAGGTAACGGTAGACTGTCTGCGGGGTACCTATACCGTAGACGCCGTGAAAGTAGTGCACGACTTTGGCGCCAGCATGAATCCCGCCATTGACAAAGGACAGATGGAAGGCGGGATTGTTCAGGGTATTGGATGGATGACGATAGAGGAAGTTGTTTACGATGCCGGGGGGCGCCTGCGTTCCAATGCACTCTCTACCTATAAGGTACCTGATATTTATGCAGCGCCGAAAACAATTGCCATCCATGCGCTGGAAACAACACAGGATAACCTGGCCATTTTCCGTTCAAAAGCAGTAGGTGAGCCGCCGCTTATGTATGGAATAGGAGCCTGGTTTGCATTGAGGAATGCGATCTCCGCATTTAATCCTGCTGCTGATATCCCGTTTGTAGCTCCTATGACACCAGAAAAAGTATTGATGGCTTTATACTCAAAACCGGTGAACACCGCCTCCGAACAGCATGCAAAAACAGTTGGCCACCTGGCAGTTGATAAATAGCAGTCTCGAACAGCATATACCCGTCATGTTGCTCTATGTATTGCAAAGTGAGGGCAGCAGCCCCGGCCGGGCAGGTTTCCTGATGGCTTTGAACGCTGCCGGTCAGATGGAAGGATCTATAGGTGGAGGCATTATGGAACATAAGTTTGTGGAAATGGTGAAAGAGCAGCTGCAGCAACATACCGCGGCTATCTCTGTCCGCAGGCAGATCCATAACAAACATGCTGCAAAGAACCAGAGCGGGATGATCTGCTCCGGTGAACAAACGATCCTCCTCTATCCTGTAAGAGATGCCGATACAGGGCCTGTGCAGCAGATTATACGCTGCCTGCAGCAACATCAGTATGGCGTATTGCACCTTTCTCCTGCCGGTTTCCGTTTTGAGCCGGAAGCGGTAAGCGAGCCTACTCATGAGTTGACTATGATCTCGTCTTCAGACTGGTATTACCGGGGCGCCATTGGTTACCGTCAGCATCTGCATATAGTAGGGGCGGGGCATTGCGCATTGGCGCTGTCAGCGCTGATGAATAAACTGGACTTTTACGTTCATGTATATGATGACCGTCCCGGTCTCCATACACTCCTGCAGAATACCTTTGCGCATGCACAGTATACACTGGGTGACTACAGTGAGCTGGCAGAGAAAATACCATCAGGCCATCAACATTATGTGGTGGTGATGACGGTTGGCTATCGAACCGACGATATTGCCGTCAGGGCCCTGCTGAATAAAACACTCAGGTATTTTGGTATTCTTGGTAGTAAAAGCAAAATAACCAGCATGTTTGACGGCTACCTGGAAGAAGGGATTCCCGGAAAACAGTTGTCCACAATATATGCCCCGGTGGGACTACCTATTAACAGCCATACCCCTGAAGAGATTGCCATTAGCATTGCGGCGGAGATCATCGCGGTGAAGAACCGCCCATAGCTTACCTGATCCCGGTAATCGTTCAGTCCCTGCTTATGGTACCCGTAATATATCCGTAAGGTGCATCAGTAGCGATGAAAATGTCATTGTTATTCTGCATGCCAAATTGTTCCAGGTTAAAGGGGATATGATGCTTATTAGGCATGATCAGGCTGATCTCTTTTACCATCACAATATTCTCCAGCACAGCTTTGCCCATATCAAAAAGGGTTTGCTGAACAGACAGGCTTTTATGAAACGCAAAAGTATGCAGCAGCGTATTGCGGATACCGTTATAAACAGCATTGAAATCCAGCTTTTCAGCAGTGTATAGCCAGCTGGCTTCGCATTGGGTGGCCAGTATCCGGTCGTTGGTCTCTTTTAGTGTGGTGTATTTGTCTTTGATGTAGTTTTCAAACCCTGAGTCGGTGGTCTTCAATATCAGCAGGTCCTTAAAACCGGAACGCACCGAAGTGGCTGTCCTGTTTTGTTTGACCAGCGTGGTTCGCTTTTCTGATCCGCTGCTGGCATAGGCATGCGGGTGAGGATGGGCCTCAAAAGCCATCCGGCTCCATAAATGTTCGGTAATTTCCACCTGCGCCTGCGATACCTGGGGATTATTGTTTAGGAGATAATTAGCCAGGTAGATCCCGAAATCTTCGATAGATCCGGTAAAATGATCCTTCGCCAGTGCATACACGGTGTTTTTCTGTGTATCGGTGGGGAGGATTTTGGTATTGTCCCCCTGCGTGTAGGCCGTCTCAAAGTCGCCCTCAAGCGATATGTTAACAGATATCTGCCGGAATTCATGATGGTCTGTATGCCGTATGATCTTTGAAAGGTGCACCGCATTTTTACCATACATGTTCTCGCCAAGTTTGATCTTCATAGCCTTTGTTTTACTTAACTTTAGCCTAACCTAATTTAAAGAATTAATTCTATTTTTAATAAAACCGGTACCCCGCTATGTTTGACCTGGCTATCAGCGGAAATAATATTGTGACGCCCGATGGGATAAGGAAAGCGGTTGTTCTGATAAAAGACGGCCAGATAGCTGCTGTAGCGGATGTTCTGCCTGCGGGTACGGAAGTAATGACGGTAGATATACAGGATTTGGTGCTGATGCCCGGTATCACAGATCCCCATGTACATATCAACGAACCTGGCAGAACAGACTGGGAAGGTTTTGAAACAGCTACCCGGGCTGCCGTTGCCGGAGGTATTACCACACTGGTAGATATGCCTCTCAATGCATCGCCGGTCACTACCAGTGTAGCTGCCCTGGATGCCAAATTGCAGGCAGCCACCCAGCAACTGCATGCGAACTGCGGCTATTGGGGTGGAGTGGTGCCAGGTAACGAAAATGAAATAAGCCCGTTAATTGATAAGGGAGTGCTTGGTTTTAAAGCATTTCTCACGCATTCAGGTATTGATGATTTTCCCAATGTAAGTGCAGCCCAGCTGGAAAAGGTAATGCCCATCATTGCCCGACATGACCTGCCTTTATTGGTACACTGTGAACTGACGGGAGAACAGGCTTTGTCTGCAGCAGGCCCTGATCCATCCTACCGCCGCTACCTGGATTCCCGCCCGCCGCAATGGGAAACCGCAGCAATAGACCTTATGATCCGCCTGTGTGAAAAGTACGGCTGCCGGGTACATATTGTGCATGTGTCTGCTGCGGCCGCTATCCCGCAGATACAGGCAGCAAAGGCAAAGGGGCTGCCTCTCACGGCAGAAACTGCGCAGCACTATCTGTACTTTAATGCAGAGAACATACCGGATGGACAAACACCGTTCAAATGTGCGCCTCCCATACGTGAAAAGGTCAACAACAACCAGTTGTGGGATGCCCTGCAGCTGGGCATCATCGACTTTGTAGCCACCGATCATTCACCCGCCCCTCCGGCGCTGAAACAATTGCAAAGCGGAGACCTGAACAGTGCCTGGGGTGGTATTGCTTCCCTGCAGCTGGCCTTACCGGTTTTATGGACAGCGGCCAGGAAAAAAGGTATACCGCTTAAAACTATAGCTCGTTGGTTGTGCGAGGCGCCTCCGGCCTTGCCTGGTTTGCAGCAGCATAAAGGGAAGATCGCTCCGGGATATGACGCGGATCTCGTAGCGTGGGACCCGGAAGCTATTTTTACTGTTACTGAAGATATGCTGCACCACAGGCACAAGATCTCGCCCTACCTGCAGGAAACTTTATCCGGAGTAGTAAGAACTACCTGGTTGGCGGGCCGGAAAGTATTTGACAATGGAACATTCCCGATTGAACATACCGGGAACAGTATATTAAGACAAAATGCATGAAAGGATATTCAGCAAGAGCAGAAAAGATCATGAGCCGCATAGAGGAGCTGGCTTCTGTCAGCGAAACAGAGCAGGGGCTTACCCGTACTTTTGGCTCCGGCGCCTGGAGGGAAGCGGCACTGATCATACAGTCCTGGATGCAGGACGCAGGCCTCCACGCCTGGATAGACAACATCGGGAATGTCAGGGGCCTGCTGAGCAGTCCATCGCCGGGCGCCAGAACGCTCGTGATTGCCTCGCATATGGATACAGTAATAAATGCCGGTAAATTTGATGGTCCTCTGGGCGTGATGATGGGCCTGGACCTGCTGGAACAGCTGGCACATAATCATACACCGCTGCCATTCAATATACAACTGGTGGCCTTCAGTGATGAAGAAGGCTGCCGCTTTCATACCACCTACCTTGGAAGTAAAGTGCTGGCTGGTTCTTTTGAACCGGTTTTGCTGGAAAAAAAGGATGCTGACGGTATCCCGCTGCGCAATGTGATACACGCTAATGGCAGCAGCACCGGACTGCTGCACACAGACGCCATTGACGCAGCCGCCTGGCTCGGATATTTTGAGATGCATATAGAACAAGGCCCGGTGTTATATGACCGGGATATACCGGTGGGCATTGTAAAAGCAATAGCCGGACAGAAAAAAGCAGCCATCACATTTGAAGGTATAGCCGGCCACGCAGGTACCGTGCCGATGGATATGCGCAATGATGCCCTGTGTTGTGCGGCAGAGTTTATCCTGGCAGTGGAAAGCATCGCCCTGCAGTACAAATCGCAGATCGTTGCCACGGTAGGTAAGCTGGAGATAGCCAATGCTGCAAGCAACGTTATACCCGGCGCCATTACCTGTACGCTGGACCTGCGTAGTGCTGATGGAGGTATATTATCTGAAGTATATGATACACTGCAAAGAACAACTGCAGCTATATGCGGCCGCCGTAATATAAACTTTGACTGGACGGTTGTGCAGGAAACCAGCCCGGTTACGTGCGACCTCTCACTGAGCGCATTACTATCCGGCGCTGTAAAAGAGGCCGGTTATGAGCCGCTGGAGTTGGTGAGCGGGGCTGGCCACGATGCGGTGGCCATAGCCGCCGTAGCACCGGTGTGTATGCTGTTTGTGCGCTGTTATAAAGGCATCAGCCATAACCCGCTTGAAAATGTGGAACTGAAAGATATCGCCGCTGCCCTGCAGGTAGCGGATAATTTTTTACAACAAATGATTTATCAGCATAACCAATCTTAATATGGAAATATCAGCATTGACCCGGTCTGTTGTGAAAAGCAGCCATGCAGTGATCAGTCCGGACGGATATGTGAACAGCTCAGTGCCTGGCTGGACAAATTGTACAGTGAATGTGATCATCAACGAACAAATGGGCGCGCACCTTTGCCAGATGCTGATCACCTTGCAGGAAGATGGCCGTTTAACAGGGCGTACACAGGCTTCGCAGATATTTTTCTACGTGATATCCGGCGAATGTACTGCTTCGGTAGATGGAGAAGAAAAAGTGCTGAGCACCGGGCATTTTCTGTATGTTCCAGTTAACAGATCCTACCAGCTGGGTTATGCAACAGCAGGTACCCAACTGCTTACTTTCCACAAAGTGTATGAGCAACTGGAAGACTATGAAGTGCCGCCGGTAATTTTTGGCGATGCCACTATGGTTGCAGGCGCCGCATTTCTGGGCGATCCTGCCCTGCGTTTACAGGTGCTGTTGCCAGAGCATCTGTCGTTTGATATGGCGGTAAATATCTTCACTTACGACCCGGGCGGTCACCTGCCCTTTGTGGAAACACATATTATGGAGCACGGGCTCTTATACCTGCAGGGCCAGGGGGTGTATATGCTGGATCACGAGTGGTATCCTGTCAGGAAGGGAGATGCTATCTGGATGGCGCCCTACTGTCAGCAATGGTTTACCGCCATGGGTAAGGAGCCGGCAGTATATATCTATTACAAGAATGTAAACCGCTTTCCAACAGTAGTATAATGACCCTTGCTGCATTAAATAGCCTTCCGTTGCCGCAACTGAAAGAGGAGCTTCGCCGGTGTTGCGGCGCTGCCGCCTGGGTAGAGCGCATGAGCGAACGTTTCCCTGTAAAAGATGCGGTCAGCCTGCTGGAAGCTGCCGGCAGCATATGGAAGGCCTGTTCGGAAGATGACTGGAGAGAAGCATTTTCGCATCATCCGCAGATAGGAGACCTGGCATCGTTAAAAAAGAAATTCGCTTCCACTGCGCAATGGGCCGCGGGTGAGCAGGCTGCGGTGCAGCAGGCATCAGAAAATATACTGGAGGAGCTGGCAGCAGGTAACCGTCAGTACCTCGAAAAATTCGGTTATATATTCATTGTTTGTGCCAGTGGCAAATCAGCCGCCGAAATGTTACACCTGCTTAAAGAACGCTTGCCCCATACACCCGCAGACGAGATTCGTGTGGCAATGGCGGAGCAGGAAAAGATCACCAAAATCAGACTGGAAAAACTATTAATATCATGAGACAAATAACCACCCATGTTTTAGACGTCAGTCAGGGGAAGCCGGCGGCAGACCTGACCGTTTTTTTATACCGGCAACAGAATAGCGAATGGGAAGCCATTGGCGGCGGAGCCACAGACAATAACGGTCGCCTGAGAGATATGATCGGTGACGATGTTGTATTGTCTGCCGGTGTCTACAAATTGAAGTTCGCCACAGAGGAATATTATGAGCAAATGGAAACCGATACCTTTTATCCATTTGTTGAAGTGGTGTTTTATATAGACAAAGGTGAGCATTACCATGTGCCTTTGCTGTTAAGTCCTTTCGGGTACTCCACTTACCGCGGTTCCTGATAAACCCTGAACATGATGCAACTATCAATCAAGGAAAATGAACAGGCACGGCTGCTCAATTCGCTGGGCCTCGCCAACCGTAAGTTTCAGCAAACATATCCGGGCGACAGAACAGACCGGCAACCCGTACATACGGTGTATGGTGGGGCCAACCTGTTTAAGGCGGACACCTGTATAAAGATGGGAGAGATCGCACTGAAAAGCCTGCAAACGTACTCCCCGGATTTTACGGTACTGGCCAGGGTGCTTGAATTGCCCGGCCATCAGCAGTTGCCGGTCCTGCAAAATGACATCGCCGCCCTCACCCATAAGCTGGACAGCCTGCCGGAAGCGGAGCGCAGGCGGGAGCCTGGCTGGCTGGCCTATACTGTGTACAATAAAATGATCCGGAAACTGCAGACGGAGCCTGTTGAAGATTTCAGGATCGATTTTGAAGATGGTTTTGGCAACCGGCCGGACGATGAGGAGGACGCGACCGCCATTGCCGCCGCACAAGAGCTGGCAAAAGGCATGCAGCAGCAAACAGTATCGCCTTTTATAGGTATCCGCATCAAGCCTTTTACGGAAGATCTGAAACACCGCGGTGTACGCACGCTTGACCTTTTCCTGACCACATTACTACAGGCTACCAACGGTGTGCTGCCGGCTAACTTCGTAGTGATGCTGCCAAAAGTAACGATCCCCGAACAGGTTACTACCCTGGTAAGATTGTTTGAGCTGATAGAGCAGGCGCATGGCTTGTCCCGGGGCGCACTGCAATTGGAAACCATGGTAGAAGCTACGCAGATCATTATGGACGATGAAGGCCGTAACCCCTTGATGCGGATCATTAAGGCGGGAGAAGGACGCTGTATCGCCGCGCATTTTGGTACGTATGACTATACGGCGTCCTGTGGTATCACTGCCAGATACCAGACCATGGCCCACCCGGTTTGTGATTTCGCACATCACATGACCAAGGTGGCGCTGGCGGGAACCGGTATTTTTCTCTCAGATGGCGCTACCAATGTAATGCCCATAGGTCCGCACCGGGGCGATCATCTTACGTTTGAGCAACAGGCAGAGAACCGCGCCGCCGTACATAAAGCCTGGCGTACCGGTTATCAGCATACCATGCATTCACTTATTAATGGTTTCTACCAGGGATGGGACCTTAACCCCGCCCAGTTGCCCATGCGTTATGCCGCTACTTATAACTTCTTTCTGAGCAGCTATGAAGATGCAGTATTCCGCCTCAAAACATTTGTAGAACGTGCCGCCATCTCTACGCTTACCAGGGATATATTTGACGATGCAGCCACCGGTCAGGGACTGTTGAACTTTTTCCTGAAAGCGATGAACTGCGGCGCTATTTCGGAGGAAGCCGCGCTGGCCACCGGGCTTACGCTGGAAGAGATCAGGAGCCGCTCTTTTTACCGGATATTGGAAGGAAGGAGAAAGCGATGATGGCATGGCATATAGCGTAACTTGGAGTCAATAAGTAAGGTTTGCATGTATAATATTAAACCCAACCTCATGATCGGCTTTCATGGCTGCGATGCTGATGTTTGTAAATCATTTCTAAATACCTGGTCCGCGGAAATCCAGCTGTGGCAATACCCCCAATGACTTTAACATACTTTTAAGGATACATTTCCTATATTAAGAAAGCTCACCAGCCCTTTACTCAATTGAAAACCATTTAACATGAACTTCAACAGGATCAACAACATTACCGGTTGGATCGTGTGTTTGATAGCGTGTACCGTTTACCTTTCTACCATGGAAGCTACTGGTAGTTTATGGGATTGCGGCGAATTTACGGCCGCCTCGTATAGATTACAGATACCTCATCCGCCAGGGGCGCCCCTGTTCATACTCCTGGGCCGCCTGTTCACGATGTGCCTGCCGCCGGATAAAGCAGCCCTGGGCATTAATGTGATGAGTGCGCTGGCCAGTGGCTTTACCATCCTCTTTCTTTTCTGGACTATTACCTACTTTGCGCGCAAGCTGCTGGTAAAAGCAGGCACCGTCATGTCCCGTGAACAGCGGATGCTCATCATGGGAGCGGGTGTAGTAGGTGCATTAGCTTACACTTTTTCCGACTCCTTCTGGTTCTCCGCTGTAGAAGGTGAAGTGTATGCCATGTCATCCCTCTTTACCGCAATAGCATTCTGGGCCATCCTGAAATGGGAGGGAGAGGCAGACCAGCCCTATGCAGACCGCTGGCTGATATTCATTGCCTATATCATTGGCCTGTCTATCGGTATTCACCTGCTGAACCTCCTTACTATACCAGCCATAGTAATGGTGTATTATTACCGCCGTTATAAACCAACGCTCAAAGGTGCATTAACAGCTCTAACGCTGGCCTGCATCCTTACAGGTATCGTCCAGGTAGCATTCATCCAGTATCCTGCTATGATTGCCGGGAAAATGGACATATGGTTTGTGAACAGCCTGGGACTGCCGTTCAACTCGGGCTCCCTGTTCTTTGTAATATTAGTAGCTGGTTTGCTGGCTTCCGGCATTCGCTGGGCCTGCCGTAAGCGCCGTTACTTTGCCAAGCTGGCTTTGCTGTGTACCACCTTCCTCTTTATCGGGTACGCTACTTATATCACCACTATCATCCGTTCAAACGCCAACCCGGGTATTGACATGTATAATGTAGACAATGCGGCTACACTGCAACGTTATCTGAGCCGTGAACAATACGGGGATTTTCCGTTGGTATACGGCCAGGTGTTCACAGCAAAACCAGTGGAGTATAAAGAAACTGGTAAGGTATATACCAAAGGCGTTGCACAGTATGAGGAAGCCGGTAAACGTTACAAGGCGGTATACGACGCGAAAGATATGATGTTGTTTCCCCGCATCTGGGATAACAACAATGAAACGGGCCATGTAGACGCTTACCGTCAGTGGCTGGGGCTGGCAGAAGGAGAGCAACCTACATTTAAAGACAACATCAATTTCTTCCTGAGCTACCAGGTAAACTTTATGTACCTGCGCTATTTCATGTGGAATTTTGTAGGTAAACAGAATGATATACAGGGCTTCGGTAATGTGCGCGACAGTAACTGGATCTCAGGCGTATCGCTGGTAGATAACCTGCTCTATGGCGATCAAAGCAAATTACCAGATAGCCTCAAAGAGAGCAAAGCGCATAACACCTTGTTCTTCCTGCCCCTGATACTCGGTGTTGCAGGCCTGCTTTTTCATTTTAAACAAAGACGGAGGGATGCCCTGGTAGTGGGCCTGTTATTCTTCTTTACAGGCCTGGCTATTGTATTATATATTAACCAGCCGGGCGCACAGCCACGGGAACGGGATTATGCCTATGTGGGATCTTTCTACGGATTTGCCATCTGGATAGGTTTGGGTGTGCTGGCCATGCATCAATACCTGCAACGGCGGACACGCTGGGCATTTTCCGCTCCCGCCGCCATCCTGGTATGCCTGCTGGCCGTACCGGCGCTGATGGCTTTCCAGGAATGGGATGACCATGACCGTTCTGATAAAGTACTGGCCAGGGATATTGCCCGTGATTACCTGGAATCCTGTGCACCCAATGCCATACTTTTCACGATAGGCGATAATGAGACCTATCCGTTGTGGTATGCCCAGGAAGTGGAAGGTATCCGTACTGATGTACGTATTATTCATATGAGCCTGCTCACTGCAGACTGGTACATCAATCAGCTAAGGCGGCAGTTGAATAAAAGCGCCCCCATTCCCATGAGCTGGACGGCTGAACAATACAAAGGCGATAAGCACGACTATGTAATGTACCATGACGCTGGCATCTTCCCGCAGGATAAATTCTACAACCTCAAAGAAGTAATGCAGTTTGTCGGTAGTGAAGATCAGCGGGCAAAGCTAATGACCAATACAGGAGAGTACATTAACTTCCTGCCTTCACAGCGATTATTCCTGCCGGTAGATAAGTCGCAGGTAATGGCCAACGGTACCGTGAACGCTGCAGACAGCACCCGTGTGCTGCCCCAGCTGGCTTTCCGGTTAAGCAAGAATGCCTTGTTTAAAAATGACCTGGCCATGCTGGATATCCTGGCTGCCAATAACTGGGAACGCCCGGTGTACTTCGCCAACCCCAGTATTGCACGCGGTATAGGCCTGGACAATTACCTGCGCAGCGAAGGCCTTACCTATCGCCTGGTGCCCCTGGCAACGGATACACCGGATAATGTGCCCGTAACCAACGACGTACCGGTTAATACCGAAAAGATGTTCGATAACCTCATGCACAAATTTGCATTCTGCAGTGCTGATGTAAAGGGCGTTTATTTCGATGAAACCAATCGTAATATGCTGCAGCAATTGCGCAATAACTACGCCCGCCTGGCTATCGATCTGGCTGCGAAAGGAGATAAGACACGCGCGCTGCATGTACTGGATACGATGGACAGGAACATAAAGGAAGATAACCTTCCCTACGGCATGACTTCTGCAGGCAATTTCCATAACATCAACGCTATGCAGGTAGCATATGCCTATTACCTTGCTGGTAACCCCGAAAAGGCCGGCGCCATTTCAGAGAAAATCATGAAGGACTGTCAACAGCAGATCGCTTACTACCAGTCATTGCCGCCGTCCAGGCTTTCCGGCGATCTTCAGCAGGATTATCAGCGCGCCGCCGAATATATTATACCGCAATTGCAAAAGATGAAAGAAGCTTTTACGGGAGATAAACACCAACGAATGCTGAACTAGTACAGGCGGGTCATTATCCATATAAGAAAAAGTCCATGGCGTATTCCCATGGACTTTTTCTTTTTATTACCGGTGGCAATACAACTTTTGTTTTATAATAAGGTTCTTTCACTCAGCTACTTATAGAAAAAAGTAGTATTTCCCAGATTTTCATAAATAGAAATAATTTTTCTTTTAATTTTATTTCGACAACTTATCAGGGAAGCAGACCGGTTCATTGCAACTGGCATAGGGGAATCATACAACAAGGGAATGAGCTGCCGCCGGCAGGATTACATATGCCATTGAAAAGACAACATGCTAGTGGACAAAGTAAAAGAGGGGGTCCATCCGGTCAGCGAGGGACATTTGTACACGGATGAAATGCAGGAAAACACCTACAGCGAGATGGAGTTATTTATCCGTATATCGGAAGGGGAGGAGCCTGCTTTTCGCCGCCTGTTCGAATTATACAGAGAGCGGCTTTTTATTTTCGCCAACCAGATTGCTCACTCAACAGCAGATGCAGAGGAAATTGTACAAGACATCTTCTTAAAATTATGGGAGAACAGGGCGCACCTTTCGCAGGTTAGCTATCCCCGTAAGTATATTTATACCATGGCCCGTAACCGCGCCCTGGATCATCTTACCAGCATTGCCAGGAATAAAAAGGCCATGCAGGCTGTCTATGACAGTATTTCAAATATCAATAACACTACCGAAGAATTGCTGCAGGCCCAGGAAAGCCAGCAACTGATCTATAAGGCGCTGGCCCGGCTGCCCGAAAAGAAGCAGACAATTTTCTGGTTAAGCCGCCGCGACGGACTCACCCACCAGGAGATCGCACAGCGAATGAACATGTCTGTTCAGACAGTGAAAAATAACCTGACTGATATATTAAAATATGTAAGAATGTATCTTTCCGGTCATTCCGAGCTGCTTACTGTTACTTTTCTGCTGGAATCTTGTTGCCAGTTGCTCCTGGATGTTCCGTTTTTTTAACCCGGGGAATATTTTTTTTAATTTTTTCCGGTACTATCATCTTTTCAGACAGTCTATATATATGAAGACCAAATCACCACCAAGATGAGCGGTACTGTCGAACGCCTAGCCTACTTATATCAGCAATATATTGACGGAGCATGTACCGCAGAGGAGTTACAGGAGTTTTTTGAATATGTGCGCATGCCCGAAATGAGACAGGCATTGCGTGGGTTGGCAACAGGTCATCTGGAACATCTATCACCCGGTAATGAGCTCCCGGAGGTTAACTGGGATGATATGTATAACAGGATCATGCAGCAGGAAAAGCCCGTTGCAGCAGGGAAAAAAGGTATCGTAAAACGATTGTTCACCCGGCCGGTGGTAGCGGCAGCGGTGGTTACCCTGGTGGCTTCAGCTGGCATCTGGGCCTTGCTTACCAGGAAGCCGCAGGCACAGCAGCTGACAATAGCCGAAAGGTTCAGGAACGATATACCACCCGGAAGCAATAAAGCCATACTGACCCTGGCTAACGGCCTTTCCTTTGCATTACACGATATGGACGATAACAGCCGGCAGCAGCTGGCCAGCGGAAATTTCTTCCGCCTGGACAGCGGCGAGCTGGTTTATAATAATGTACCCGCCGTGCGGACACCCGGTTATAATAAACTAACCACTCCCCGCGGCGGACAATTTAAATTAATACTGCCGGATGGCAGCCGGATATGGCTCAACGCCGCGTCATCCATTACGTACCCGCTGGCTTTCGGGCCTGGAGAACGTAAGGTGGCCATCACAGGTGAGGCATACCTGGAAGTAGCTAAAAATGCCGCCAGTCCTTTTAAAGTACTGGTGAACGGAATGGAGATAGTGGTGTTAGGCACGAAGTTTAATATCAATGCCTATACCAATGAACCAGTCATCAATACAACACTGCTCGAAGGAGCCGTGAAGATCATCAAGGGCGATAACAGCTGCCTGCTTAAACCGGGAGAACAACTGCAGGTATCGCGGGACGGTGGTTTTAGTGTGAAGAATGAGGTAGATACCGCATCTGTAATAGCCTGGAAAGATGGTATGTTCTCCTTCAATGATGAGGACATAGCATCTATTATGCGGCAGGTAAACCGTTGGTACGACGCACAGATAGTCTATGAAGCCCGCATTCCCCATCATTTTATAGGCACCATACCCAGGAACGTGCAGGTCTCCAGATTACTGACCATGCTTGAGCTCACGGGCAGGTTGCGCTTTAAGATCGATGGTAGAAAAATAACTGTAACAGAACCGTAAGAAAATAACTTGTTATTCAAAAACCGTAAATGAACCGTTATCCAGTGCGTAAACACGGAAAGAGAGATCGTTACTATTGTTCAACTTAAAACAGCCAGCTATTAATGTAGAGAGGACAACAAAAATTAACCCCGGTACAAGATACCGGTCGCATTCCGTATCTGTCCCGGATGGTCTGAACCAAAGTATTTAGAATTTTATTCATCAACCAAAATCTAATCTATGACTTTCACCGTACGGTGTAAGAACAGGCTTGTTACGCTATGCTTGTTATTCGCCTCGCTTATCGCTGCATCCCTGCCCGCCAGCGCAGGCAACACGCAATCAGTCACCCTCTCTTTGAAGAACATCCCGCTTGCAAAAGCCTTCAAGGAGATCCAGAAACAAACAGGATACTCATTCCTGTATTCCAAAGAGGATCTGGAAAAAAACACAATCTGTCAACATTGACGTCAGAAGCCAGAACATCGAATCAGTGCTGAACCTCTGCTTCCAGCAGCAACCACTCACTTACAGCATTGTAGACAAAGTAGTGATCATTAAAAGAAAATCCGGTGGTGTAAATGATGGCACACCGGAAGAACGTATGACACCGGCTGCGCCCCCGGTTACAGGTGTGGTGCTGAGCGCCGACGGCTCTCCTATACCTGGCACGGTAGTGCAGATCAAAGGAACAAATAAAGGTACCGTTACAGACGCCGACGGCCGCTTTTCACTGGATGTGCCTATTGGCGCCACACTTGTGATCAGGTCTGTAGGATTTGATTCCCAGGAAGTAAAAGTAGAATCAACCGGCCCGCTGAAGATCACCCTGAAAGTGAATACTTCCATACTGGAAGAAGTGATCGTAACAGCAGGTGGTATCAAGGCAAAACGCCGCGAAGTAGGTACTGCCACATCCGTAATTAAAGCAGACGCCCTGGTTACAGGTAAGGCAGTAAATATTGCCGGCGGCCTGCAGGGTAAAGTAGCCGGTCTGCAGATCAACGCCACCAGCGGAGGTGTTGATCCCAATTACCGCCTTATCTTAAGAGGCCAGCGTTCACTCACCGGTAACAACCAGGCCCTGGTTGTACTGGATAACGTGATCGTACCCAATGAAGTACTGGGATCACTGAACCCGGACGATGTGGAAGACCTCACCGTACTGAACGGCGCAGGTGCAGCCGCGCTTTATGGTTCCCAGGCCTCCAACGGCGCTATTATCGTTACTACCAAAAAAGGAAAGAAAGGCGCTACTGCTGTAAAGGTTTCCAACACCACTACGGTAGAATCCGTGGCCTTCTTCCCCAAGCTGCAGTACGGCTTCGGCGCTGGTGGTAGCTCATACGGTTATGACGCCAACGGAAGACCGGCGTTCTCCAACCTGGAGAACCAGTCTTACGGCCCCGCTTTTGACGGTTCCTATGTTCCCCTGGGCGAACCACTGGAAGATGGCAGCCAGGACTCTGCCAGGTATAGTGGTAATAAAGAGCATAACAACTTCTGGGAAAAAGGCATCACCAACCAGACAGATTTTTCTGTTACCTCTGGTGATGATAAATCTACCTTCTACCTTTCCGGTCAGTATGCTACTATCACAGGTACTACTCCTAAAGACAAATATAACCGTACCACGCTGCGCGCAAACGGTACCCGTAAGATCGGTGAGAAAGTGATGGCTACTTACAGCATCGGTTATACGCAGAAAAGGAATGATGTTACCACGCAAACCTCCAGTATGTACGCCAACCTGCTGAACATGCCGCAGAACGTGGATATCACCAAGTACAAGAACTGGAAGACCGATAAGTTCGCCAACCCGAACGGTTTTTACAACCCATGGTATCAGAACCCGTACTTTACACTGGACAACTACAGGTCTAAAGAAAGAAGAGACTACCTTACCGGGAACGCCGAACTGAAATATTCACCCACCTCCTGGCTGGACCTTACCGTACGTCAGGGTATCTCTACCCGCAACCAGTCTGCAAAGGCATGGGTAGCCGCATTTGACTATACTACTTATGCGGAGGAGGTCTCCAATTCTAAAACAGACATCAAGGCTTCTGTTTCAGATGCAACGGCCTATACCACCGAGCTGTTAAGCGATGCATTTGCGCAGGTGCGTAAAGAATTCGGTGATTATAGCCTAAACGTTATAGCAGGCGGACAATGGCGCCAGGACGAATCCAAGTTCATCGGTATCGGCGCCAGCGGCCTTACCATACCAGACCTCTACAACGTTAGCAACAGTACCTCCAATCCTACTGCCACAGAGGCTAATTATAAGGCCCGCCAGATGGGCTTCTATGGCGATGTGCGTATCGGCTATAAAAATTTCCTCTACCTGCATGGTACCGGCCGTAACGACTGGGTTTCCATACTGGCCCCTGAAAACAGGTCTTTCTTCTATCCTTCAGTAGACCTGTCCTTCATCGCCAGCGATGCCATCAACCCCTTAAAAGAAAGCAAAACGATCTCTTACCTGAAATTAAGAGGCGGCTGGGCTAAAGTAGGCCAGGTAAACCTGGGTAACATCAACGACTTTGGCGCTTACTATCTTCAGTCAACTTTCAGCCAGGCTAATGGTTATCCCTATGCAGGCGTAGCGGGTTACACTATCAATAACACCCTCGTATCTGCCAGCCTGAAACCGGAGATCACCAAAGGATATGAATTCGGCTTCGACCTGAACCTGTTTGACGATCGCATTACTACCGCATTGACCTGGTATAACACTAAAACCGATAACCAAACGGTGAATACTACCGTTTCTAACGCTACCGGCTACTCTGTATATCGTGTGAACAGCGGTCAAACCACCAGTAAAGGCCTGGAAGTAACTGCCCACTTTACGCCCGTTAAAACAGCTGACCTGGATGTAACAGTTGGCGGTAACTATACTTACCTCGATAATAAAGTAAATAATATCAGCGCTGATCTGCCCCGTTTATCCCTGGCTACTTACAGCAATGCCACCGGTTCATACGCAGTAGCCGGACAGGTATTCCCGGTTATCATGGGTAAGGATTACCGCCGCGATCCCGAAGGACATGTGGTAGTAGACCGCGTAACCGGTACACCTTTTATTGATGATACCATCAAAATACTGGGTAACGCCACACCAAGGAACCGCCTTAGCCTGGATCTGAACATCCGCTACAAGCAGTTCCGCTTTACCATGCTGGTAGAATATCGCGGTGGTTATATGGTATATAACAACATGGGTGGTGAGCTGGATTGGTCTGGTACCGGTTACAGAACCGCTTCATTTAACCGCGAGCGCTTTGTATTCCCGAACTCAGTATATGAAGATCCGAACAAACCGGGCTCTTATATCAAAAATACCAACATCACCGTTGTAGACGGTAACGGTAACTCCGGCTTCTGGACCAATGAAGAGAACAGGGGCGTAGCATCCAACTACATCACTTCCGGCGACTTCTGGAAATTGAGGGAAATATCGCTTTCCTATGATCTGCCGGCTTCCCTGCTGAGCAGGTCCCGCATCATCAAAGCCGCTACTATCAGCCTGCAGGCCCGCAACCTGTTTGTATGGCTGTCTAAATCCAATTACTACACAGATCCTGAATACAGCGATGCAGGTAATGATAACAATGGTATAGGTCTTACAGGCCTTGGACAGACACCGCCTTCCCGTTTTTATGGCGCTACCGTGTCTTTGACGTTTTAACCGCATCTTAAAAATCAGTACAAATGAAGAAACTAATATTTTATATAGCCGCTGGAATGGTTGTTCTGGGTAGTTCCTGTAAAAAGTATCTCGATATCAACCAGAACCCGAACCAGGCTACTACAGCCACACCTGAAGTTGTATTGCCGCAGGCCATCGTTTATACCGCCAGCGCAATCAGCACTTATAATAACTATGGATCACAGCTGGTAGGCTATTCTGCCAACGCAGGCGGTTTCGGTGGTTTTGGTACCTCTGTGACCTACGGTTTCAGTAACTCTACCTTCAGCAACCTCTGGACCGTTTCTTACGACGTGTTGAACGACTACCAGTGGGTAAAGCTGAACACAGACGCCAATCCGGACTATGGTTATTTCAATGGCGCTGCCAGGGTCATGAAAGCTTTTATCTTTCAGATGCTGGTAGACACTTATAATGATATTCCGTATAAGGAAGCATTAAAAGGAGTAGAGGAACTTACACCAGTGTACGACAAAGCCGAAGAAGTATATGCAGACCTGGCAGTACAGCTGGATTCTGCCATTGCTATTATCGAGGCTACAGAAGACCGTCAGCATGAAAGCACCACCAGTAACGTAAAAGACCTGGATGGTAGTACCGACCCCATGTTCCACGGTGATATGCATCTGTGGAAACAACTGGCCAATACCGTTAAGCTGAGACTGATGGTGCGTGGCCGTGGTAAAGTTACTTTCAGCAACACCACCTTTAACGACGCCGGTTTCCTGGAAGAAGACGCGCTCGTGAACCCCGGTTATGTAAGGGATAACGGTAAACAGAATCCTGCCTGGAATTCCTGGGTGTTCACTTATACCGGGGAGGCTGGTAACAAGGCCTGGATACCTACCAAATTTGTCCATGCATTTTATGACGGGCAGAAATTAACAGATCCCAGGGGCGAGGTAATTTATTATGACTTCCCTCAAACTGCCGTTAACCAGCTGGGCTTTGAAAGCTCGAATGTTCCCAGCTCTCCCGCAGGCAGCCCCTGGCTTTCCGGCGCCAACAGCGGCTCCAGCAGAAGCTCTGGATCTGCAGGCGGAAGCATCGGCATATTTAAAGCGCCTACCTGGGGCGAGCCGATCCTGCTGGCGGCTGAAAGCTATTTCCTGCAGGCGGAAGCAGTGGTACGCGGTATCCTCAGCGGCGGTAATGCAAAAGCCCTCTTCGATGATGGAGTAAAGGCATCATTCAATTATCTGTACCTGAAACCAGATGGCACTTATGACGATGATTATGATCCGGCAGCAGATTATACCAGTTACCTGGCAAGCAACAGCACCAGCTATCTGGTGCATTTTGAACAGGCCGCAGGCGTAGAGCAGCAGATCGAAGCGATCATCACACAGAAATACATTGCACTTAATTTCATACACGGTCATGAAGCCTGGAATGAATACCGCAGAACACATTACCCGAGGATTGTTAACAGCTCGTCTAATGCTATTCTGACCTTTGCTTCTGCCCAGTCACAGAGTACAAGGCCTGACAGGCTGCCTACAAGGGTGCTGTATCCCAGTACGGAAGCTTCCAACAACTCTACCAATATGCCTAAAGGTATCAGCCCGTTCTCTTCATTGATCTTCTGGGCTATACAATAACTAAACAGATAAAAAGAATGCTGATGAAACATATCATAAAGAAAGCGTCAATGGTGGTCGCGGCTGCTGTGGCTCTTACTTCCTGTGTGAAGGACCACCTCGCCGTGGACCCTGCCCAATCGAATAACGTGATAGAATTTGCCAATACAGGTAACATCGTTTCCTCCGCGGGCGCTGTTCATCCCAGGTTTGCCTCTGATCTTGGCAACCTGCCGGTAGGCGATTCCTCCACATTTGTGGTGAACCTGAGCTACTCAGGAGCGGAAAAGGCGGCTCCTAACGACATCACGATCAACCTCTCTGTAGATCCCGCAGCACTGGACGCCTACAATGCAGATGATGAAACAGAATATGCCCTGCCTCCTGCAAGTGCTTACCACTTCCCAACATCTGTAGTTATTAAAAAAGGTGAGAAAGTAAAACAGATCACAGTTACCATCGTCAGGAGTCCTGAATACAATTTCGATACGAGTTATGCATTACCGATAAAGATTGCCTCCGTGTCTTCCGGCATCATCAGCGGCAATTTCGGAACGGCTATCTACTCATTTACTGCCCGTAACGTGTACGACGGTGTATATAAGATGGAAGGTACGTTGAATGATGTGACCACCTCTGCTATTACAGGAGACTACCCGAAAGACGCCATGCAGCTGATCACCTACTCCGGTAAAGCGGTAGGACTGTACGATCCTTATGTTGCCAGGAACTATGGACACCCGATAAAAAGTGGTGGCAGCGGCAGCTATTATGGCAGCTTCAGCCCTGTTTTCTTAATTGACGATGACGGAACAATCACAAAGGTGACCAACTATTATGGTCAGCCCAGCTCCAACGCCCGTGCAGGGCAGCTGGACCCTACCGGTGTAAATAAAGTAACCTTTGGTGCAGATGGTAAAGTGGTTTCAATCGAGGTAAGTTATATCATGTTACAGGCCGGAGCGCCCAGGACTTACTTCAATGAGAAATTTACCTACGTAGAACCAAGACCAAGATAATGAGATAACAGCTGTCCAGCTGATGCTCAGGCATAACGTCCGGAAGTCTGTGCGAAGGCTTCCCTTCATAAGCGAGAATATAGCCCTGCTCAGGCAGGGCTATATCTTTTTATGTAATAAAAAATGGCGGTCACCGTTTTACTACAAACCGCTATCTATGAAGCTCACCGGCCCCATCTTACTCCTGCTTTGTGTCCTGCAGGTTGCTGCCCGGCAACAAATGGGTAACCCCAGGTATGATTTTCCTGATTCGATCGTTGCTAAAAATGGAAAGGAGCGGGGCTACCTTAATGCCAACCTGAATGGCTTGTCTATATCAGGACACTATCGCGAAAGCTGGCAGTATGAAGACAGCCTATCCGGTCCGCCTCCTGTTGTACGTCTTTCAATGGCCGGGAAGGAAGTGGTGGATGCCAGGAAGCTGATCCTGGAAAAAGCATCCGATTATCGTATCCTGCTGATCAATGAAGGCCACGCTCATCCCGAACACCGGTTGTTCACCAAATCGCTTTTATCGGCCCTTTATAAACAAGGCTACAGGATATTTATGGCCGAAGACATTGGTGAAAACAATACAATTATGACCAGGCAATACCCGGTTAGTACGGATGGTGTTTTAGTCAACGAGCCAGCCTATGCATCGCTGATACGCTATGCCCTGAAAACCGGGTACAAAGTGGCGGCTTATGACTTTCTGCAGGTTACTAAAAAGAGTTATTGGGATGATAGCGTAAAGCTTGACAGGAATGGCTCCATGAAATTTATCAGCTACGTGCCCCGTGACTCTTTGACAATAATGCTGAATGAAAAGGGCGAGGTGACCATGACCTACCTGACCAGTGTCAGGGAAAAGAGCCAGGCAGACAATATCAACAAGGTGTTGAACAGCAATCCCGGTGCAAAGGCCATCATCCACGTTGGCCACGGCCATTTATACGAAAGCGGATCCTGGATGGGGGCTCAGCTGCGCGCATTGCTAAACCAGGAAGACATCCTGACAATTGACCAGCAAAGCACCAATATCAAAGTACCCATCATTGATACCCTTACGCATGATACCATCCGGATGGATTTCGCCTGGCTTTTGTGGATGAAAGACAAGCAAAGATTTTTTAACACCGGCTTATCAGGCGGGGGTGACTATACGGTAATTAACGCTGCCATAAAAGACGCTCTCGGCAGGCCCGGTTTTCTGTTCCAGGATCCGGAGCCCAGGCAGGTCTACAATATTCCTGCAACACAGCTCAAAGATTGTCCCTGTCTGTTCAGCGCCTATTACGCGGATGAATACAGCAAATCCGGCGCGGATGCTATTGCCGTTGATATTGTTTATTCAAAGTCTGAAAACAACGCGCCGCCGCTGTTGCTATATAAAGGAAAATATCAGCTGATAAAAAAGAACCGGCAGGGCGGTTATACACGTAGCAACCTGGACATACACAGGTAAGAATGATCATTGTACGGCTTCGAGTATCTTTTTGATCATCTCGTCCATCTGCTTGTTTTCGATCCATCTTACTACCGCCACCAGGTCATGCTCCGGATCTACATATATAAGATTGGTGCCGTTTCCAATATGCACAAAACTGGTTGCCGGCGCACTGGGCAGCAGTTTATGGTCGGTATTCAGGAACCAGTTCATATAACCATAGGTGGGCTGCGCCTTGGTCGGTGTCAGGGCTTGCTTTACCCACTGATCTGAAAGCAGTTGTTTGCCATCCCATTGGCCCCTGTGCAGGGTAAGCAGGCCAAACCGCGCCATATCATAGGCATGAATGAACATGCCGCCGCCCCAGTGACCGCCGCCGCTGACCGATTGCACCGGTGCGCCGTCCAGTACGATCCATGCATTGCGGTAGCCATACCAGCGCCAGGTGTTGGATGCGCCAATGGGATCCATAATATTTGTTTTCAGCACCTGTGGTAAAGGCTGTCTCCATACACAGGTGGCCGCCAGCGCCAGCGCATTTACCCGTACATCATTGTATTTATACACCGTGCCGGGCGTATTCCTTTTGCGGTGCTGCCATACTTCCGGATCAGTGCCTTCCGGACGGTCCGCCCAATCCGGTTTATCCCATAACGTGCCTTCCCAGTCGCTGGTCTGGCGCAGCATATCATCCCAGGTGATGGTACGGTTATGTGCGCTGGCAAATGGGTATAACAGGGGATGGCCCTTGGGCGAGATGGGATCATACACTTCAATGGGAGGAATATATGGAGCAACGGTATCATATACACTGCGGATCAGGCCCCGGTCTACCGCCAGGCCTACTACGGAAGAAAGAAAGCTTTTGGTAACGCTGTTGGTGATGTCCACCCGCAGTGGCGTTCCCCATTCTGCTACAATGTATCCGTGATAGACGATCACGCCGGTGGGCTCGCCTCGTTCTGAGAAGGGGCCGATGCCCGCGCTGAAGGGCTCTTTACCAAACTGGATAGCCTGCGTAAGTTCCAGGTCGCGGGGATACCTGGCTTCATGATCCTGCGCAAACCGGATAGCAGCCTGCAATTTATCCGCTTTCAGTCCTAATAAAGCTGGCGCACGGTGCTCCCAATCACCACGCGGTGGAAAATAGGTATTCCTGCCGGATGATTTGGATTGAGCGGAAGCAGTGATCACACTGCATAAGAGAAGGAGCAGGGAAAAGGGTCTTTTCATCAGGTTAAGTTACAAAATCCAAATACCAAATACCAGATTCCAAATACCAAATACCAAAATCCGAAATCGAACTATAAGCAGACTACCACTCAAGTTTTAGACTTGGAATTTGGGATTTGGGATTTGGGAATTTGGAATTTTCAATACAGTCGATTTTCAAGTATCCGCTTGATCATCCGGATTGTAGTGCGGCTGGTCTGCCCCTTATATTTTTCGGCTATTTTATGCTCACTCCTACCCGTGCAGGTATTCATTTTCAATTTTGGATATTGTCAGCTTGGAGATTTTTGCGCTTGAAATTGCCGGAGATTTATGGGGCAAATCTTTGATGATGAAACAGGGTACCAGCAATTATCTGAAGTTCAGAGACGCAGGGAAAAAAGAGAGTTTATGTTTTTATTGGAGGAGAGTTCAGTTCCCCGCTTGGGCAATCTTCTTGACTGATAATGTAATTAAAACACAGCGCCACGCGAAAATCGCCGGCTTTGTGTTTTATACAATATGTGCCTACCTTCGCCCCCATGTTCTACATCGCCGACCTGCACGTCCATTCCCACTACTCCCGCGCTACCAGTAAAGACCTCAACCTGGAGTCTTTATACCAGTGGGCGCGTGCCAAAGGCATCCACGTAGTCGGCACCGGCGATTTTACCCACCCCTTATGGTTCAAGGAACTGCAGGAAAAAACTGGAACCCGACGGCAGCGGCCTCTTCCGCCTCAAAAATCCGCCTGCTGATCCAGCGCTGCCGGGGCATGAAACGTTCAGGACATTGACGTTCGCTTTCTGCTCTCTACAGAGATCAGCTCCATCTATAAACACGGCGACAAAGTGCGGAAAAACCATAACCTGGTATATGCGCCGGATTTTGATACCGCAGCCCGCATCAATACCCGCCTTGCTGCCATCGGCAACCTGGCGTCTGACGGCCGCCCCATTCTCGGCCTGCCTTCCCGCGATCTGCTGGAGATAGTCCTGGAATCTTCAGACCGGTCCCACCTTGTACCCGCTCACGTATGGACGCCCTGGTTCTCCACCCTCGGCTCCAAAGGCGGCTACGACAGTGTAGACGAATGCTTCCGCGATCTCTCCGGGCACATCTTCGCTATTGAGACCGGCCTTTCCTCCGACCCGGCTATGAACTGGCAGTGGAGCGCCTTAGACCGCTTTACCCTTATCTCCAATTCAGATGCGCATTCTGCCCCCAAGCTGGGCCGGGAGGCTACGCTGTTTAATACGGAACGCAGTTACGACGCACTTTTCAACGCCATGAAAACAAAACGGGGATTTGTTGGTACCTATGAGTTCTTCCCCGAAGAAGGTAAGTACCACCACGATGGTCATCGTAACTGTGACGTATGTTTGCTTCCTGAAGCAACACTGTCGCACAATGGCCGCTGTCCTGAATGTGGTGGCCCCATAACGGTAGGCGTACTGCACCGCATACAGAAACTGGCAGACCGTAAAGCACCGCAGCCCCCGCAACAGGCGCCGGACTATGATTACATCATTCCCCTGCCCGAAATACTGGCAGAAATAAGGAAATGCGGCCCCGCTACAAAAGCGGTAATGAAAGATTTTCTCCAGGCTATCTCCACTTTCGGCAACGAGTTTAATTTGCTGAAACTGGCTCCGGTAACCGATATACACCGGCAGATCAGCCCCGTATTGGCCGAAGCTGTTCGCCGCATGCGTGAGCACGAAGTAAAACCGGTACCAGGCTACGACGGACTATACGGCGTTATAAAAATATTCAGCGACGAAGAGCTGAACCACTCCTCACTTTTTTAATAGTACCTCCCAATAGGCAAGGATCCGTATCTTGTAAGGATAAACAAGTTTGGTGCTTATGCGCAGGTATATGTTTTGCCTAGGTGCGCTCTTACTCTGCAGCGCTTCCCTCTTCTCCCAGCAATCAGCCAACAAACCCGAAAGGGAGCAATGGTTTATGGATATGGGGCTCGGTATGTTCATTCACTGGAGCGTGGATGTACAGGTTGGCGCTGTGATCAGCCATTCTATGGCCGGCGCTTCAGATGCCTACCTGCAAAAGTTTACCCAAACCCTGCCGCAAACATTCAACCCTAAGAAGTTTGATCCGGAAGAATGGGCCGTACTGGCCAAACTGGCGGGTATGAAGTATGTGGTGTTCACCACCAAGCATCACGCAGGCTTTTGTATGTGGGATACCAAAACCACGGACTTCAATATTATGCGTACGCCGTTTAAACGGGATGCGCTGAAAGAGATTATCGCGGCCTTCCGCAAACAGGGCATTGCTATAGGATTGTATTTTTCACCGGAAGATTTTTATTATTTCTACCAGCATAAGATCCCTATTGGCAGAATGCAGGTACCGCAGCATTTTCCTGCTAATAACCCGGGACTGATGGCTTACGATAAAGCCCAGGTAAAAGAGCTGCTCACCCAATACGGTAAAATAGATCTGATCTTTTTTGACGGCCCTGCTGAAGGCCTGAAAGAATATGCCTGGCAGCTACAGCCGGATATTGTGGTTACCCGCGGACAAATGAGAACGCCCGAACAGGAACTGCCGGATCAACCGGTGCCCGGCCCCTGGGAAGCCTGCTTTACAATGGGTACAGACTGGCAGTATAAACCCACCAACGATCCCCAGAAATCAGGCACCGCCATCATCGATATGCTGATTGAAACCAGGGCCAAAGGCGGCAATTTGCTGCTGAATGTAGGCCCCAAGCCTGATGGGGAGATCCAGGTAGAACAGGATGCCCTGTTGCGTGAGCTGGCCCTCTGGAACCTGGCCAATGAAGAAGCGGTTGCGGGCATTCGCCCGTGGAAGATCATCCGCGAAGGAAAGATCTGGTTCACCCGGTCAAAAGATGGAAAGGCAATATATGCCTTTGTTCCCGCCGGCGCTGAATGGAAATACGGCGAACGCAGGGAGCTCGTGATCAGAAACCTGCAGGGCAGCGAGCAGACCAAAGTATCAGTACTGGGCTTCGGCAGCGAGCTGGTGGAATACAAAAAGGATTTTGACGCACATGTATATGTGAAAAGCACACCCATGGGACTGGTGATCAGCGCCGTAAACGGACAGCGCTTTTACACCAATAACCAATGGCCCAACCCCGTAGTGCTGAAAATAGAGAACGCGCAATATCGTCCCTACCAGGACCGCTCTACACGGGCAGAGCTGGAAGGCGCCAAATAGGCTTAGTATTTGTCGTCATTGATCTCTACCCAGTAATTGTCAGGGTCCTGGATATACAGCTGTTTTACGCCATCTACGCGTACATTGAATTTCTGCTTTTCTCCTGTCCAGTTAATGAAGGGGATCTTATGTTTGTTCAGCAGCTTCACAAACTCGTCTACAGAAGCTACACTGAAGCACAGGTGTGAGGCCATGTCATGTTGGGTGATTTCTTTGGCGCCGGCTATCAGGTGCAGCTGGGCATGCTCACCTACTTTAAACCAGGTGTGCTTGCCGTCATGAAAGGGTTCGGGCATCGTATCTAATCCTACAATGTCGCGGTAAAAGGCCGTGGCCTTCTGCAGGTCGTATACTGAAATGGCAACGTGGTTCAGGATAACGCTCTTATGCTGCGCTTCCGCACGCATGGTTTGTACCGTTAAACCGGCGGCAGTAAGCAGTCCGGCGATGATCAGCTTTTTCATTATCCCAAAATACACCGGAATTATTCTTGCCGCAAGTAAATTTGTAGTAACGGTTTGAAAGTTTTAGAGTTTGAATGGGTCCGGCCTGATTGCGTCACACTCAAACTTTCAAACGCTCAAACTTTCAAACGCTCAAACTTTTTTGTTATGAACTATAATGCTTTAGGTACTTCCGGTTTAAATATCAGCGAGGTAAGTTTTGGTACCATGTCATTACAGGGCAGTGATGCAGAAAATGCAGCACTGATCGAAAAGGCCATAGATGCAGGTATCAATTATTTTGATACGGCAGATCTTTACGACCAGGGCCGCAACGAACAGTCGGTAGGCAAAGCGCTGAAGGGCAAACGTAAAGACGTGATCATCGCCACCAAGGTAGGCAACCAGTGGCGTGCCGATGGCAGCGGCTGGGATTGGAATCCCCGCAAGGAATACATCCTCTCGGCGGTAGAAGGCAGCCTGCAGCGCCTGCAGACGGATTATATCGATCTGTACCAGCTGCACGGCGGTACGCTGCAAGACCCGATAGACGAAACCATTGAAGCGTTTGAGCTGCTGCAACAGCAGGGCAAGATCCGCTGCTACGGCATCTCGTCTATCCGCCCAAATGTGATCCGCGAGTATGTGAAACGCTCCCGTATAGTGAGTGTGATGATGCAGTACAGCCTGCTGGATCGCCGCCCCGAAGAAGAATGCCTGGAACTCCTGCAACAGCATCATATCTGCGTGCTGGCCCGCGGCAGCGTAGCCAAAGGCCTGCTGGTGGATAAGCCCGCAGCGCCTTTCCTGAACTACAGCGCTGAACAGGTGCAGCAGGCCGCCGCTGCAGTGAAGGCCCTGAGCAATGCCCAACGCGGCCCCGCCCAAACAGCATTGCGCTTTGTATTGCAGCATCCCGCCACCACTTCTGCAGTAGTGGGTATCCGTACGTCAAAGCAGTTGGCAGATGCGGTGGATGCCGTAAAGTCACCTTCGCTTTCAATGAATGAAATGGAACAATTACGCCAGGCCCTGGCGCCTAACCGTTACCAGGAACATCGTTAAAAGCGGAGCGCCTTTCCCTGTTCGGGTATGATCAGTTTCAGCTGCAGATTGTTCTGCTGCGTCAGCTGACGGCGTATAGCGGCTTCATTATCGCCGGCGGGTTTGATATGTGTGATCACCACCGGCAATCCCTTTAATGCCGCCGTACCACTGAAAGATCCCAGGGTTTGCATTTCCTGCATCAGCAGGGCAGGGGTGAGGTGACCGAACAGCTGCTGCTGTGGCTGTTCATCCGGGAAGGACACTTCTATAAAAATAGCTTTCAGCTGACGCGATCTTACCAATGGCGCTACCGTCTGCCATAACTGCCGCAGTTTGTCGGAGTGTTCTATGGTATCGGCTCCCGTATCTCCCAGGTACAACAGGTAAGCGTCCTGGTACCGCACTAAAAACGCAGTGCTCTGGTAAGGCGCTGAATGGCTTAACGGGAAAGCTTGCACGCTCATATCTGTTTGGGCAATGGCAGCAGGCGCGCCCGGCGTAAGTGGATGGTAATGATATTTTTTCAGCAAAGGCGCTTCTCCCTCATCGGCAAAATTGGCCCAGCTTTTCCAGCTGAAGTATTTTTCTTTGATGATATCCAGGCAGTGCGGCAGCCCGTAAATATCCTTGGCACTGTCTTCCGGCGAGTTGATGATCATCCCCGCCAGGTGGTCCAGGTGGGGGTGCGATATAAAATAGCCTTTAATATATTGCCGCAGCACCGTGGCTTCCGGAACATTAAAACTGCCTGTATGAATGGCCTGCCGGATACCGGCGTACAGCGTGCCCGCATCCAGGCAGATGTAGTCACTACTGCCTTGGGGGGCCACCATGTAGGCAGACAGATTGCGCTCATCCATCCCGCCCTTTACGCCCAGGGGCACTACCCGGAAACCGGTTTGCGCCTGTACGCAGGTGAGCATGCAGCTCAGGAGCATCACCAGGCAAATGCTTCTCTGATAAAGATTCATGCAGTAAAAATCGGGGACAAAATTTCAAATACCAAATTCCAAATTCCAAAACCCGGATTCAAACAGCTCCTTCCTGGCAAAGTCTTTTGGTGTCTGAAAACCTAAAGTCTGAACTGGAATTCAAATGTTGGAACCTGGAATTTTGGATTTGGAATTTGGAATTTTACTATTTACCGGTCATCTGTTGTTTTTGATGTCAAAATCCACCATGCCGTTGAACTGTCCGGAGATGACAGACCGCTTGATGTTGATACGGGCATTCGGATCTGCTACTATACGTTCCGTACTGGCCTGGCGGAAATTGCCCGTTCTGATATAGCTGAATATTTTGCTCAGGTTGTCGTCTTCACTGTTGCCCCAGGGAACATTCACATAGTCGGTTGCGGCCTGATCGGGTTTGATGCCGCTGTAATAGCCGCCTGACTGTTGCGCGTTCTTTGTTTCGAAGTTGATGGCAAAGAGATCTGCCAGGTATTTTTCATTTCCTGCAGCATCGTGATCAGAGATGGTATAGCTGAAGAAACCAACCGGTTTGCCGTAGGTAGTGTCGCCCACCAGCTTCACATTCATATAGGGCTTCAGGTTATTGAGCGTCAGCTCGCTGGCTGAAGCTGTCTGCGCACCGGTGATAAAGAATACATGATCCAGGTTAAGCCCCCCGGTACTGCCAAAATTGATGGCAGCAGGCAGCCCCGTAGCAGCCAGGTGCTGGGTCAGTTTATCGTTGTAGGTGTAATAGTACATTACCTTGCTCTGCGCGCTGGCGGGCGCAATGGCATTCGCCAGGTATTGCGAGGTGGATACAGCGCCGCCGGTATTATAGCGCAGGTCTACGATCAGCTCGCGGATGCCCGCAGCCCTGAATTTGCTGAACACCTGGTCCAGCACCTGTTTGGTGGCGGTGGCGCCGCCGGTGCTGCTGGTTACGCTGGAGAAGGTGTAGAATACAAAGTATCCCACCTGCTTACCGTTTACCGTGTAAATGGTATCATACAATACCGGGTTCACATTGTAGGACGCGGTATTGAGCGTGATGGTAGGCGTAGTGTTGGCAGGNGTTTTAAAGGTAAAGGTGGAGGAAGACGAGTTGTACACGGCGTTGCTCACTTTGGTGGTATTGGCGCCGTTACTGCCGTCGTAAGACAGGTTATTGTCCCCGTTGATGGCAGTGATCTCCCAGCCCCGCTGTACGCCCTGTAAGCCTGCGGGCGAGTTCTTATCGGCATACAGCACCAGCAGGTGGCTTTTATTATTGTTATCCAGCGCAAAGGTCACTTCCATCCCGAAACTGCCGCTTTCGGCCTGCGTTTTTTCGATCACGCCGTTCTGCAGCTTGTTGGCCAGGGTAGCCGGTGCGGTCCAGGAAGCTGTATCGGTCTATTTTCTGGCCGTTCACCTGCGGGTAGCTGATCGATGGTAGAGAGCAGCTGCTCTGCCGTGCTGTAATTGGTGCTGAAAGGATCCAGGCCGGGCACCTGGTTGTACCAGTAATAAGTAGGCAGCCCGTTGCTGGCGTTGCGTCCGCCATCTGCATAGGTTACCTGCATAATGCGGTACATCAGGTATTTGAGCGAGTCTTCGTCTGTGGTGGAGGAGGCAGTGCCGCCCCCGGTATTATTATTGTCGTCATTTTTTGGTGCGGTGCTGTCCTTCCTGCAGGAGAAGAAAATAATACTGCATAGCAGGCTCACCATTAGCATAGGTACTCCGGGCGATAGTCGATATTTTTTCATTGCACATGCCATTTTGCTGTTATTCAGGATGTTCGTTGGCTTTCTGAAAGATGATGATCCTGCAATAGTAATGTTGCGGCTCTATATATAAACGGAAAAAAGGTGCATTTCTGCGAACAAGTCGACGGAAAGTGTAAAACGCCCGCTGAAAGCATCATCCACCCCGCCATAATTTACGACTTTCTTTTCAATACGGAAGCTGATCCTGGTCAGTTGCCTGAAACGTTCAAACATTAATTGATGCCCATCAATATGGCCGTAACCGCCACTCCTATGCCTAAGCCCCCAACACCCCAGTACAACTTGTCCAGGAAACTTTTTCTCCTGGCGGTGTTCACTTTGTCAATCGCGTCGGTAATAAGCACCTGTGTATTATTCAGGGTGGTATTTACGTTGCTGAGGTCCTGCTTTACCGCGCCCACATCTTTGCTGGTCTGGTTGATCTGCGAGAGTGAGGCATTGAACAGCGTATCAAATTTCAGTTTCAGGGCATTATAATCCCGCTGGTTTTCCAGGATGGTGCTGTCCTGGCGGATCACCAGCGCTTCATATAATTTGATGATCTCCGCCGTGCGCGGGTTCTGTTTACGATAGGCCTGGTAGGCGGTTTCATACATCTGGAAGGTGAGGCTGTTCATCAGCATGGCGCTGTCACAGTTCACCAGGATGGTGTCTCCCATCGTTAACCGGAAACCACTTTTTACGGCGCATTGCTCAAATGTTTTTAACCTGCCCTGCGACTGCGCACGGAGTGCAGGGATGATGGCCAACAGCAGCAGGCCGTATAATTTAAGATGTTGTAGCATAGGAAGCGTTTAAAGATTGACAATTGGAATGATGGTAGAGTCAGCGGGCTGAAAATCCTTCAGGTTGGCGATCCTTTCTTTGATACTGTCTGCCTGCGCCTTGTTCCTGGCGTCTTTTACCTTTTTCTCCAGGTCCATCAGCTCCGTGCGCACATAAATGCCTTTTATCACTTCCCGCTGACGGTCAAGATTGGCCTGGATAGAGTCCAGCCGTGTTTGGGCATTGCCCAGTTGCAGCAGGGCGGTGTCAATACCCTTACGCGCATTTTCGAGGTTCTTAACCGCCTCCCGCAAGGTTTTACCGGAGCCAAAAAAGGTTGAAAGCCAGGTTAACAACCAGCACACCGATGATGATGAGGAGGAGGACCTTCGGGGTATTCGTGTTCATGGTAATAGTGATTACGGGGTTATAAACCAAATATAGCAAAAAATATTTAAATGTAAAACAGTTAAACCGACCTGCCGCTTATAAAAATATGGGGCAACATTCCCTTGAACGATTATTTTTACACCCTTATCGGGATTAAAATCACGTTATCGTACTATGAGGAAAATAATTGCAACTGCACTGGTGCTGGCATCAGGCCTGGCACAGGCGCAAACAGTGGACAAGGTCACAGATCCGGCAGATTGGGTGAATCCCCTGATGGGAACAGACTCAAAATTCAGCCTGTCCAATGGTAACACCTATCCCGCCATCGCCTGCCCCTGGGGCATGAACTTCTGGATGCCGCAAACCGGCAAAATGGGAGATGGCTGGGCGTACACCTATCATTCAGAAAAGCTGAGGGGCTTTAAACAAACCCACCAACCCAGCCCCTGGATCAATGATTACGGCCAGTTTGCCGTAATGCCGGTAACCGGTAAGGTGCGTTTTGATGAAGATGAGCGGGCCAGCTGGTTCTCTCACAAATCTGAAGTGGCAAAGCCTTACTATTACAGCGTTTACCTGGCAGATCATGATGTTACTACAGAGATCACGCCCACAGAAAGAGCGGCCCGCCTGCGTTTTACCTTCCCCGCTACAGACAGCGCTTTTGTGGTGGTAGATGCCCTCAACAAAGGCTCCTATGTGAAAGTACTGCCGCAGGAAGGCAAAATCATCGGCTATACCACCAAGAACAGCGGCGGTGTACCAGCCAACTTTAAAAACTATTTCGTACTGGTATTTGATAAGCCGTTTACTTACCAGGCCACCTTCGCCAACAAAGCACTGGCCCCCGGCCGCCTGGAGGCAAAAGATGACCATGTAGGCGCCGTGATCGGCTTTGCCACCAAAAGGGGCGAGCAGGTGAACGTAAAGGTAGCCTCCTCCTTCATCAGCCCCGAACAGGCAGAGCTGAACCTGCAGCAGGAAATCGGCAACAGCTCCTTTGCCGAGGTTCAGCAAAAGGCCAAAGCCGCCTGGAACAAAGAACTGGGCCGTATAAACGTAGAAGGCGGTACGGTAGATCAGACCCGTACTTTCTATTCCTGTTTGTACAGGGCCATGCTCTTCCCCCGCAAGTTCTACGAGATTGACGCCAAAGGCCAGGTAATGCACTACAGCCCCTATAACGGGCAGGTATTGCCGGGCTACATGTTCACCGACAATGGCTTCTGGGATACTTTCCGTTCTGCCTTCCCCTTCTTTACCCTGCTCTATCCCACTATGGACGGGCATATCATGGAAGGACTGGTGAACGCCTATAAAGAAAGCGGCTGGCTGCCCGAGTGGGCTAGTCCGGGGCACCGCGACTGTATGATCGGCTCCAACTCTGCTTCCATCATCGCCGACGCTTACCTGAAAGGTATCCGCAATTTCGATGTGAACACCGCTTACGAAGCGCTGCTCAAGAACTCAGAGAACGAAGGCCCGCTGACCTCCGTTGGCCGTAAAGGCGCTAAATACTACAACGAGCTGGGATATGTGCCCTATGATGTAGACATCAACGAAAACACCGCCCGTACCCTGGAATATGCATATGATGATTTCACCATTTACCAGCTGGCCAAAGCGCTGAAACGCCCGGCAGATGAAATTGCCCGTTTTGCCAAACGCAGCCAGAATTACCGCAATGTGTTTGATCCGGAAACTAAGCTGATGCGCGGAAAGAACAAAGACGGCCGTTTCCAGGCGCCCTTCAATCCCTTTAAATGGGGAGATGCGTTCACCGAAGGTAACAGCTGGCATTACAGCTGGTCTGTATTCCACGACGTACAGGGCCTGGCAGACCTCATGGGTGGTAAAGACATCTTCGCCAAAATGCTGGACTCCGTATTCCATATGGCGCCCGTGTATGACGACAGCTACTATGGCCAGACCATCCACGAGATCCGCGAAATGCAGATCATGAACATGGGGCAGTATGCGCACGGCAACCAGCCCATCCAGCACATGATCTACCTGTACAACTATGCGGGTCAGCCCTGGAAAGCCCAGTACTGGCTGCGCGAAGTGATGAACAGGCTGTACACCCCCGCTCCCGATGGCTACTGTGGTGATGAAGATAACGGCCAGACCTCTGCCTGGTACGTATTCACCGCGCTGGGCTTTTACCCGGTTTGTCCCGGTACCCAGCAATACGTGATCGGTGCGCCGCTGTTCAAAAAAGCCACCGTTACCATGGAAGACGGCAAAAAGCTGGTGATCGCAGCACCTGCCAATAATGCTGACAACCGTTACGTACAGGCCATCAAAGTAAACGGCCAGGTATATACCAAAAACTGGTTTGATCACAAACAGCTGCAGCAGGGCGGCACCATCAGTTTTGACATGAGCGCTACACCTTCCAAAACAAGGGGAACTGCTGCTGATGCTGCACCCTACTCCTTCTCACGTGACGAGAAGAAATAGATAAAATTTGTAGTTTGAGGTTTGAAGTCTGAAGTTTGAAGTTCGTTGCAGGTTAGAAGTTTACATGGGTGTGCTACACTATCTTAAACATCTGACTTTTAACCAACTTCAAACTTCAGACTTCAAACCTCAAACTTTTAAACACTCCCCATGTCGGCCAACCCTTACATTTCTCTCCTGCGCACGGCCTGGCATTATGCCCGGCATGAAAGGAAAAAATATGTGCTGGTGTACTCCCTGTTCTTTTGCGCTGCCATACTTGCCGCCGTGTATCCCGTATTGTTCGGGTGGTTTGTAGGGAAGGTGCAGCAGGATACAGGTGAAGTACTCCGCTATGCCCTGATATACGGCGCCTGTTATTTCTGCCTGAAAATACTGGAGTGGGCGCTCCACGGCCCTGCCCGCGTAATGGAAAGAGAGCTGGCCTTTAACCTGAGCCGCAACTTTCTGCAGGAACGTTACCACCAGGCATTACACCTGCCCGTGAAATGGCAGCAGGACCACCACAGCGGGGCAACCATCAACCGTATCCGCAAGGCCTACGAAGCGCTGAAACTCTTTTTTGACCAGGGCTTTATGTACCTGCAGTCTGTCAATAAGCTGATCTTCTCCATCATCGCCATGGTCTATTTTTCGCCGCTTTTCGGCATGATTGGCGTGGCGCTGGGCGCCCTCACCATCTGGGTGATCTTCAAATTTGACAAACCCTTCATCAAAACCCTGGACGAGGTGAATGAACGCGAACACGTAGTATCCTCCACCCTGTTTGACAGTCTTTCCAATATCATGACGGTAATCACCCTGCGCCTGGAAAAGAGCATGGAAACAGGCCTGATGGGCAAGGTGATGCAGATACTGCCGCCCTTCCGCAGGAATGTGCGCATTAACGAATGGAAATGGTTTGTGGCAGATATGCTGGTCACCCTTATCTACTGCGTACTGGCGGTAGGCTATGTGCTGCAGAACTGGACGCCCGGACAGGTATTCCAGGTAGCCGGACTGGTTACCCTGGTGGGATATGTGAACCAGTTCACCAGCGTATTTTATAATTTCGCCTGGCAGTATACAGAGATCATCCAGCATAATACTTCCGTACAAACAGCCGCAGGCATCGCCGAAGCCTTTAAGCAGCAGCACCGCGCGGATGCGCCTACCGATCTGCCGGCAGACTGGCGTACCATCAGCATTAAAGGCCTCAGCTTCTCCCACCGCGACGCCTATGATGCCGATCACGCCCCTCAGAGCCTGCACCGCCTGAATATCGAAATAGGCCGCGGTAAAAGGATTGCGCTCATCGGAGAAAGCGGCAGCGGAAAAAGTACCCTGCTTTCCCTGCTGAGAGGCCTCTATAACCCCGAGCCGGGTATGGAACTGTACGTAGACGGCAAGAAGTACCAACTGTCTACCATCAACGAAACGGTTACGCTGTTCCCCCAGGAACCGGAGATATTCGAAAATACCATTGCCTATAACGTTACCCTGGGACTGCCCTTCAGCGAGGAAGACATTATGAGCGTATGCGAAAGCGCCCATTTTACAGAAGTGATCCAACAGCTGCCCCAGGGACTGGCATCAGACATCCGGGAGAAAGGGGTGAACCTTTCCGGCGGACAAAAACAGCGCCTGGCCCTGGCCCGGGGTATCCTCGCCGCCCGCGAAAGCGACCTGGTACTGCTGGATGAGCCCACCAGCAGCGTAGACCCCAAAACAGAAGCCATGATCTACGATAAGCTGTTCAAAGCCTTTGCAGACAAGGCCCTGATCTCGTCTATGCACCGCCTGCACCTCCTCGGACAGTTTGACTACGTATATATACTGCGGCAGGGCCATATTGTAGACGAAGGCACTTTTGAGCACCTGCGTAATAACAGCCCGGTATTCCAGGAGCTGTGGAAACACCAGAAGGACACTTTGGGCAGGCATTACCGGTAAGATAGTTTTTGGCATAAAGTTGGTTCCCATTAATCGACCTAATCATTTGAAAATGAATAAAGTTCTTGCGCCGATGGTGGCGGTGGCGATGATCATCACGCTGTATTGCTGCTCCTATTCGCCATATAAAAGCACCAATAAGGTGTATAAGCAGCAGGCCAAAGGCTATGCGTCTACGCTGCGTATGCCGCTAACCCCGGTACATATAGACTCCGTGAAGGATATTACGTGGTGGGCCGGCACCACTAATTTCAACATGCGCAAACCCAACCTGGTGGTGATCCATCACACGGCGCAGAACAGCTGTGATCAGACCCTGCAAACCTTCACCGTTACCCGCACCCAGGTAAGCGCCCACTACGTGATCTGCCGCGACGGGGTGGTGCACCAGATGCTGAACGACTACCTGCGCGCCTGGCATGGCGGGGTGGCCCGCTGGGGTAATCTTACCGATATCAATTCCTCTTCCATCGGTATAGAGCTGGATAATAACGGCACAGAACCATTTGATTCCCTGCAGGTACGCAGCCTGCTCATCCTACTGGATACCCTGAAGCACCGCTATAACATTCCCACCCCTAACTTTATAGGCCACGGGGATATTGCCCCCGGCCGTAAGGTAGACCCCAGCGCCTGGTTTCCCTGGCAGCAGCTGGCCGAAAAAGGCTTTGGCCTCTGGTATGGGGATACCTCCCTGGTAACCGTTCCCGAAAATTTCAATTATCTTCAGGCCCTGCGCATCATCGGCTACAACGTGAAAGACAGCAGCGCCGCCATTGCCGCCTTCAAGCGGCATTTCATCCCGGCACGACTCTGCCACCGGTACCGAACTGAATGAAGGCGCCAAAAAGATCCTCTACAGCGTGATGGAACAAAGCCTGTAGTCCCCATAATTTATTATTGGCAGGAATACCGCCCCCGGGTAATGACTTGGTCATCACCGGGGGCGATCTGCGTTATGCCTTACCGGTACTGCGTTTGATCTGAAAAGGTAATTTCCGGCAATACCATGGACAGATCTTTCATATACCTATCACTCTCCTGGATATTTCCTTTCTAATAAGAAAGGAATAAACAAGGAATGAATAAGGGATGAGTAAGGACTCAATAAGGACTCAATAAGGAGATATCTACTGTCAAACATAAGACTGTACAGTGTTTCAGCCCGGTTGGGTTGAGAAGTTCACGAGGAATCCACGAAGATGTGGTACGGATGGCAGGTGGAAAGAGGGTAGGAGTTACTAAAGAATGCGTTGATAGTCAATTAGCTATACCCCCGGCAGGCATGAAAGCGGGATGAAGTTGAACTTATCATGAAGAGATCGCTAACCTATTTAGTCCATATAATTTGTAGAATAATGTTAAAATTTATACTTTTGCCGCGGAATCTTAATCCANGCTGTAAAGATGAAAACAGATACAGGCTATGTCAACACCTTGCATAATGCATCGCGTTACTGTAGCACCGGCCATAATAACAGGTATTTTCTTTCACGTAAAGACGTAATGTGTATGCCCCGTCAGGGCATATGTTAACAGCATCCGTACTTTTTTTTAAGCTATCAATTTATTGGCGGCAAGCGCCTCATTTTGCGGTGATCCATACCGCAGCTGACCTTCTTTTGTCAAAAAAATCTAAAACCAGGTAAGATCATGAGATTTTTACACGCAACCGTATTCCTGCTGGCGCTGCAGCTTTGGCTGCAACCAGGCTATGCCCAGGATACGAAGATCACGGGGGTGGTTACTTTTAAGGCAGACGCCCAGCGCGTGCCCGGCGCCGTTGTTACGGTGAAAGGCACCAACAGGGGCACCCAGACAGATGCCGATGGTAAATACGCCATCAGCGCAGCAGAGGGAGATACACTGCATTTTTCCTACATCGGATATAAAGGAGTAGACATTGCCGTTGGCGCCACCCGCTCCATCAACATTGCGCTGGAAAGCACCGAAAGCAGCCTGAAGGAAGTAGTGGTAACGGCGCTGGGCATTTCCAGGGAAAAAAGATCCCTCGGTTATTCCGTACAGGAATTAAAGTCAAGGGACATTACCGAAGCCCGGGAAACCAACCTGGTGAACGCGCTCTCCGGTAAAATTGCCGGTGTGAACATCACCAACAGCCAGGGTGATATGGGCTCTTCCCGTATCGTGATCAGGGGCGAAACCTCCATAGCGGGTAACAACCAGCCGCTGTTCGTGCTGGATGGTATACCGGTGGATAACAGCCAGCTGGGTATAGGCGTAGCCAATGCACGCGACTTTCCAAACGCCATTTCAGACCTGAACCCGGATGATATTGAATCGCTCAGCGTGCTGAAAGGCCCCAATGCGGCCGCTCTCTATGGTTCCCGCGCTGCCAACGGGGTGCTGGTGCTGAAAACCAAAACAGGCCGCGGTACGAAAGGACTGGGCATCACGGTTAATTCCAGCGCCAGTTTGCAAAAGCTGCTGGTACTGCCGGAGTACCAGGATGTATACGGACAAGGTTCCGGCGGACAGTTTGACTATGTGGACGGTAAAGGCGGTGGCCTGAACGATGGTGTGGATGAAAGCTGGGGCCCGAAAATGGATGGCCGCCCTATCCGCCAGTTCTTCTCCAATGGTCAGCCGGCGCCCTGGGTAGCCCACCCGGATAATGTGCGCGACTTCTACGAAACCGGCTATACGCTCAACAATGGCCTGTCTCTTTCCGGTAGCAATGAAAAGCTGGATTACCGTTTCTCTTACAATAATACCAGGCAAACCGGCCTGCTGCCCAACACCGGCATTACCCGCAACACCTTCACCATTAACAGCACCTATCGTATTACGCCCAAACTTACATTGAGCACCTATGGTACTTATGTAAGAGGCGGGGCCGATAACCTGCCCGGTGTGGATGGCCGCCGCGGCAACAGTGTTACCCTGCAGTTCATCTGGTTTGGCCGCCAGGTAGATACCCGCCTGCTGCGCAACTATAAAGACGCAGAGGGCAATGATTATAACTGGAACCACAGCTACTACAGCAACCCCTACTGGATACAGTATGAGAACACCGTAGCCCAGCAGCGTAACCGTTTCTTTGGAAACGCCCGCCTGTCTTACCAGGTGCTGGACTGGCTCACGGCTAACCTTCGTGTAGGTACCGACTACTATAACGACCGCCGTAAATATAAAGTAGCTTACGGCACCAATGGTACGCCCTTTGGCTCTTATACCGAAGACAACTACGGTGTAACAGAAACCAATGCGGAGTTTACCCTGAATGCCAACAAACGCCTGAACCAGGATTTCAGCCTGGATGTACTGGTAGGCGGCAACGTGCGTACCAACCAGTATGAGAACAACTATCAGCAGGCGCCCAAACTGGCGGTAAAGGGGGTATATACCCTCAACAACTCCCGTGATCCGCTGATCTCTACCAGCTATTTCTCCCGGCTCAGGGTATACAGCCTGTTCTCTTCCGCGCAGCTGGGTTTCCGCGATTACGCCTTCCTGAACTTCACGGCGCGTAACGACTGGTCGTCTACACTGCCTGCAAATAACAACTCTTATTTCTATCCTTCCGTGAACGCCAGCCTGGTACTCAGCGAAGCGCTGCACCTGCAGAGCGATGTGCTGAGCCTGTGGAAGATACGCGGCGGATGGGCGCAGGTAGGTAAAGATGCAGATCCCTACCAGATCATCAACACCTATCCCTTCAACCAGCCTTTTGGGGACAAACCTTTGCTGACGGTATCAGACAAATTCCTGAACAAAGACCTGAAACCGGAGATCACTACCGCTACAGAGGTAGGAACGGAAGTAGGCCTGTTCAAAGACCGCGCACGGCTGGATGTAACCTACTACAGCTCCAGCAGTAAAAACCAGATATTACTGGCCGATGTGAGTCCCACTACCGGCTATACGAAAAAACTGCTGAACGCAGGTAAGATCAACAACCACGGCGTGGAAGTGACCCTGGGCGGAAGCCCGGTGAGCACCGCCTCCGGTTTCCGCTGGGACGTGAACATCAACTACTCCCGCAACATCAGTAAGGTAGTTGAGCTGGATAAAGACGGTTTCCTGAATGATTATGTGCTGGGCAGCAGCGGCAACATGCAGGTGTTGGCGAGTAAGGGGCAACGTTACGGCGCCCTGTATGGCAAGGCTTTCCAGCGGAATGAGGCCGGAGAGATAGTGGTGAATGCCGATGGTACACCGGCCATTGATCCTGATAAAAAGATCCTGGGTTATTATACCCCCAAATGGATCGGCAGCATTAACAATACTCTTTCCTTTAAAGGTTTCAGCGTAAGCTTCCTGATTGATACCAAGCAGGGTGGCCAGCTGTGGTCAGGCACCAACTACACCGGTATCTATACCGGCGTACTGGCCGCCAGCCTGCCCGGCCGCGATGAAGAGCACGGAGGCCTGGCGTATTACTATCCCGGTAACGACAGGAAACAGGCGCCGGTACAACTGCCAGCGCACAATGCAGGTACCCCGGGAGGCGAGACCGTCTACCATGACGGGATCATCTTTGACGGTGTAACGGCAGACGGTAAAAAGAATACACGTATACTTCCTGCGCAGAACTACTACAAAGCAGTATACAACAGCAGCCTGAATGAAAGCAGCGTGTATGATGCCTCTTTCATCAAGCTGCGCGAAGTAAGGATAGGATACACCTTCCCCAATGAACTGATCCGCCACTGGGGCTTCCAGAACCTGAACATAACGCTTACGGGCCGCAACCTGTGGTACATTGATAAAAAGGTGCCCAATATTGATCCGGAAACGGCTTTCAATACAGGCAACGGCCAGGGGCTGGAAACTCTCCAGATACCTACTGCCCGCAGCTTTGGTATCAACCTCAGGGCATCATTCTAATTGTGAACGCGAAACTGAAAAAACATGAAAAAGTTTAAGATCGTATATACCTTACTGTGGGCGCTGCCGGTACTTGTTTTACTGGCATCCTGCAAGAAGCAGCTGGAGGAGATCAATACCAACCCGAACGAGGTAACGGATCCGCAGCCGGATTACCTGCTCAGCAACGGCATTAAATCCAGCGTGGACACCTACTGGGGGCCGGAAGCTACCATGGAAGGCACCCTGCTGTACATTCAGTACTGGGCCAAGATACAGTACACAGATCCGGACAGGTACATTCCTTCTGCCGCCAATATCCAGACGGTGTGGAGTAACTTCTATGCACAGGGCATACAGGATTTTACTACCCTGGGTCAGCTGGGCGATACCCTGCATAATCCTAACTATAAAGCAGTGTCTGTGATCATGCGCTCCTGGCTGTTCCAGGTGGTGACAGATCTTTTTGGTAACGCGCCTTACAGGCAGGCAGCCAATATACAGCAATACCTTACGCCGGAGTATGATGAACAGAAAGACATCTACACCGGTATACTGGCTGAGCTGAAAGCTGCCGTAGCACAGATAGATGTAGCGGGTAACCCCATCCAGGGCGACCTGCTGTTTAATGGTAACATGCAGCGCTGGAAGAAATTTGCCAACTCACTGCGCCTGCGTATTGCCCTTCGTATTGCAGACAAGCTGCCAGCTGATGCTAAGGCAGTATTTGACGAAATAGGTGCAGATGATGCACAGCTGATAGCATCTAACGCAGAGAATGTGCAGCTGAACTACCTGGCATCTCCCAACCAGAACCCGGTAGGGCGTAACCGCGAAACCCGTAATGATTACCGTATCAGTAAAGCCATCGTTGATAAGCTGAAGGCCCTGAACGATCCGCGGCTCACCATCTATGCCGCTAATCCTAAAGATACCAGTGTACACCAGATTGTTGGGGTGACCAATGGATTGTCTGTAGATTCTGCCGCCAGGCTCGGTTTTGACAAAACTTCCGACGCAGGTACCGTGTTTACCGCTACTACTGCACCGGCTGTATTGTTTACCTATGCAGAGCTGCTGTTCATCAAGGCAGAAGCTGCGCAGAGAGGATTACTCAACGGTGTAGCGGCCGACTACTACACGCAGGCGATCAGCGCTTCCTTAAAGCAATATGGTGTGAGCGACGCAGATATCAGCACTTACCTGGCGCAGGGAAGTGTGGCCTATAACGCGGCTAACTACAAACAGTCTATCGGCGATCAGAAATGGCTGGCCCTCTTTGGCAACAGCCTGGAAGCCTTTGCAGAATGGCGCCGGCTGGATTATCCCCGTTTAACGCCCGCTTATACGGGCGCTTTGAATGGTTTGATGCCGCTGCGTTTCACCTACCCTTCTACAGAGCAGGCGGTGAACAGGGTTAACTACCGCAAGGCAGTGGACAACCAGGGGCCTGATCTGCTGACCACCCGCTTGTGGTTTGACCAGGAGTAAGCAGGAAGATAGTAATAAATAAAAAAGCCGCAGATGATCATCCGCGGCTTTTTTTATTTATTAAAGTTTTGTCTGGAAGAGGATGGGAAAGTCCTTTGCCAGTTCCTTTTGTTTGCCGGCGTCCAGCTGTTTAAAGTTTTGCTGGTACTTATCCCGTGCAATGTGATTCCTCATGGAGTCCTGCACGTGTACTACCTGGTCCATGATATTGCCACGGGCGCCCATCATCACCGTGCCCTGGTATTTAAATCGCAGGAAGGAGGGCAGTTTCTTCCCGTTATGATAGAACTGCATCCAGGAGCTGGCGAGTGTGCTGTCTAAAGCACCCGGGCGACGGGGTACGGTTTCGTTATTCATCCTGATGTTCACCATGGAATCCACGATCACGAACTGGGTATCCGGTACGGCCGGTGGAGGGCCCAGGTCTGGTGCTGCGGTAATGGCCCTGGCGCCTGCAACGGAATCCCTGTCTGCCTGGCCGGATGTTTCAGCGGGCGATGGTGATTGTCTGCAGGCAGCCACTAACAACAGGCTGCACAGGCTAAGGCCCCATTTGATATTCGGGACGGTCATAGTTCGTTTTTATTGTTGTATGCAATATTGATGCCTTAATGAAGATCAGCCTACGGGTGTTTTACCACCGTCTACGGTGATATTGGCGCCGGTAATATAGCTGGCGGCGGGTGAGGCCAGGAATGCTGCCAGTGCGGCCACTTCCTGTGGCTGTCCGAAACGTTTCATGGGTATTTCGGCCAGCATTTCCTGTTCTACTGCTGATGCGGGGATATTGCGGGCTTCCGCAGTGGCGCTGATAACAGATTTGAGGCGTGAGGTAGCAACGGAGCCGGGCAGTATATTGTTCACCGTGATACCGTAAGGTGCGAGTTCTCCGGCCAGTGTTTTTGCCCAGGCTGCCACGGCCCACCGGGTGGTATTGGAAACGCCCAGGTTTTTAATAGGGGCCTTTACAGAGGTGGAAATGACATTGATGATACGTCCATAACCCGCGGCGGTCATCCCCGGGATAACAGCCTGCGACAACAGGTGGTTGCACACCAGGTGCTGGTTGAAAGCTTCAGAAAAAGAATGTGCTTTTGCATCGAGGATGGGGCCGGGTGCGGGTCCGCCGGTATTGTTCACCAGTATGTGAATAGTCCGGCTTTCAGTAAGAGAATTGATCACCTGCTCTACCCAGGAAGGATCGCGAAAGTCTGCCACTACATAATGATGCTGTTGCTGAGGGCCGGTAGCCAGCGCTTTCCTTTGCCTTTCTGCAGGCGGGCCTCTGTTTTNGCCATCAGGATGCATTCAGCACCCGCCTCCGCCAGTTCTTTGGCAATAGCCAACCCTATTCCCTGGGAACTACCGCAAATAAGGGCAGTCTTCCCTTTTAATGAAAGTTCCATGGTTTCCGCAATTTAATTAATAATGCCCACAATATTAATGACTTATCAATTAATAATTAATAATTAATAATTAAAAATTACCGGGGCAGCGTCCAGGTGGGGATGATTAGTCTTTAGCCTGGTGAGATCTACCCGGCTTATTCACTACTAATTCATAATTGTGAACTAACCGATCGTTTCACCTCATCAAAACCTATCTTTCCCATTTAAACACTACCCGTGTAATTGTTAATTCTTAATTCTTAATTGTCACTCAGACGCGCACGTAAATGCGCCTTCTGTCAAGCACCCAGCCAACGCTCCAGCAGAGAAGCATATAGACAACGGCGAAGAGCAGGGAGCCTACTTTGCCGGGGGCGGTGGGTTGGAAGAGGGTGTCGTTGATCCATACGTATACGGATTTACCGGAGCTGGTCTGGAAGAAGTACAGGAAGATAACGAGTACTTCAGACAGCAGATAGAGGAACAGCGGATTCTTACCAAATACGGTAAAGAAGCCGGTCCAGCCGGTAAGGTGTTTGAAGTCGATGATAAAGATCAGGAGGGAGAGCAGCAGCAGATCGATGCCTACAGTGTAGAGCACATAAGAGCTGGTCCATATTTTTTTGTTGATAGGCAGGGCCAGGTTCCACAGCTGTGCGGCGATGATCAGTACCGCGCCTGCGAGGATCAGGCGGTTAAGGCCCTGCTGTGTTTTGCCCTGCTGTTGAACAAAAAGGCCGGTGTAATAGCCTGCAACAACATTCACAATAGCGGGCAGGGTGCTTAACAGCCCTTCCGGGTCAAAGGGAAAGCCTTCTCCCTTGTACAGGTGGCTATCGCCCAGTATGATACGGTCAAATTTCAGTACGGCATTACCGTGAAGGCTATACGGATCCCCGGCATCGCCGAAGGCCCCGAGTATGGCCCAGTAAGCCAGTAACAGGATAGCGGATACCGCCCATACGCCTTTTTTAGGCAGGAAGTAGATCATCAGCGAAGCCAGTCCATAGCAGAGCGCAATGCGTTGCAGCACGCCCAGTATACGGGTATCTCCCAGTGGGATGAACTCATAGCCGCCGGCAGCAGTGTGCCGGACAAAGGGCAGCCAGTACATGAGGAATCCCAGCAGGAAGATCAGGAAAGTACGGCGGAAGATCTTGGAAAGCACCGCTCCGCTGCCCAACTGGTCATATTTGCGCATGCTGAAACTCATGGCATTGCCAACAGCAAAAAGAAATGAGGGGAACACCAGGTCTGTGGGCGTACAGCCGTGCCAGTGAGCATGGTTCAGCGGCCCGAAAGCCACGCCTGTGCCCGGTGTATTTACGATGATCATGAAGCATACGGTCATGCCCCTGAACACATCCAGGGGTAAAAAGCGTTGTGGTGCTGTCGACATACGTGAAGGAATTAATTTCGAATAATACGTAAAAAACGCTGTTTTTCCTACATTAGCAGCAAATGAATAAAGTGAGCCGGAAAGTAACGATAGCCGATATAGCCAGGGAGCTGAATCTTACGGGTGCCACAGTGTCCAGGGCATTGAACAACCGCAAAGGTACCAGCGACAGTACCCGGAAGCTGGTGCAGGATACGGCGGAGCGTATGAACTATCACCGCGACCGGATCGCTTATTCGTTGCGGTCGGGCCGTACCAATATCATTGGGGTAATCATACCCAGTGCGGAGATCAATTTCTTCGGCTCTGTTGTGCATGGCATAGAGAACATGGCCAATAAGCACGGGTACAATGTGCTGATCTACCAGTCTAACGAACAGACGGAATTTGAGCGGAAAGGGATTGCCACTTTCCTCGGCACCCGGGTAGACGGCATTTTGGCCTCTATTGCCAAGGAGACCACTGATTTCAGTCACTACCTGGAGATCCGGGAAAGAGGTTTGCCTTTGGTGTTCTTTGATCGTGCTACTGACAGCCTGAATATTCCCTCGGTAGTGGTAGATGACTACAAGGGCGCCATGTATGCCACCGATCATTTACTACGGCAGGGCTACCGGCGTATTGCCCACATAGCCGGGCAGCAGCATTTAAAGATATTCCGCGACCGCCTGGAGGGCTATAAAGCCGCCCTGGCAGCCAATCATATCCCCCTGGATGAATCCCTGATCTACTACGGGGATGTATCCATAGAGGCGGGCCGCCAGGCCATCCGGCATTTCCTGCAACTGCCGCAGCCTCCGGACGCCGCCTTTGCGGTGGAAGATTTCTCGGCGCTGGGGGCGCTCAAAGAACTGAAAGACCGCCACATTGCCATACCCGCCAGCTTTGGTGTAGTTGGTTTTGCCAATGAAGGCTTTGGGGAACACATTAGCCCCAGCCTGAGCAGTATTGACCAGCAAACCGTTCAAATGGGCAAGGAAGCCTTTAAACTGCTCCTGGAAATGATAGAAGAAGGAGGAGGGGAGGTAAAAAGCCATACCAAGTCCCGGATCATACTCGAACCGGTGCCCGTTTTCAGACAGTCCAGCCAGAGAAGACAGAACGCTGAAGGTTGAGAGCAGAGCAAGTATGCCGGATGCCAATACCATTTGGATATTAGAAAGTAAACGATTACTTTTAATGTTCAGGATAAATAACGCAAACCCTTTAATACATTGACGTAATCGATTACGAAGAAATTACAAAGAAATTCCACATGGAACTGCAACAAACGCATACCAGCTTCCGGCAGCAAGCCGACCCGGCAGCCGCCCTACAGGCCTTCTGCAAGGAAAATTTCAGCACGGAACCTTTACTAGTGCGTGCCGCCGGCCGCATTAACCTGATAGGGGAGCATACGGATTACAACAACGGATTTGTACTGCCGGCGGCTATAGACAAGGCCATTTACCTGGGCATTACCAAACGGGCAGACCGCCAGCTGCAGTTCCATGCACTGGACCTGGACGATCATTACAGCGGCAGCCTGGATAACCTGCAGCCCTCTCCCAGGCACTGGCCTGATTACCTGTTGGGGGTAGTGCAGCAACTGATACAAAGAGGCTACCAGATAGGCGGCTTTGAATGCGCATTTGGCGGTAATATCCCGCAGGGAGCCGGCCTTTCATCTTCCGCGGCACTGGAGTGTGCGGTGTTATTTGCCCTGAATAACCTGTTTGAGCTGAACATCGCCATGATGGATATGGCGCGTATTGCGCAGGCCGCTGAGAACAATTTTGTAGGTGTTCGCTGCGGTATTATGGACCAGTTTGCGAGCATCTTCGGAAAGCGGCAGCACCTGATAAAACTGGATTGCAGTTCACTGGAGCATGAATATATTCCCTTCCGTTTTGACGATATCAGCCTGGTGCTGCTGGATACACAGGTAAAACATTCCCTGGCGTCATCTGAATACAATACACGGCGGGCGGAGTGCGAACGCGGCGTGGCGCTGGTTCGCCAGCATCACCCGGAAGTAAGCAGCCTGCGCCAGGTAAGTATGGATATGCTGGACGCTTATGTTAAACCGGAGCATGATGTTACGTATAACCGTTGCCGCTACGTTGTGGAAGAGATTGCACGTTTGCAGGATGCCTGTAAGGATCTGTTGCGCGATGACCTGGCAGCTTTCGGACAGCGCATGTTTGCCACCCATGAGGGACTGGACAAACTGTATGATGTGAGCTGTAAGGAACTGAACTGGTTGGCAGAAATGGCATCCGGCGCATCCGGCGTGTTGGGCGCACGTATGATGGGCGGCGGTTTTGGCGGCTGCACCATTAACGTAGTACAAAAGGATGCCGTGAATAATTTTATTGAGAAAGCCGCTTACGGTTACCAGCAGCAGTTCAATGTGCCACTAAAGGCCTATGTTACCAGTATTGAAGATGGATGCAGATTGATATAGCTGTTGGCTGCTGGCTTTTAACGATTGCTATTGTTGATTGTTAATAGCTAACAGCCAGCAGCCAGCCGCTACAGCATTAACGTTACTCCTCCGAAATAATTTCTACCTGGAGCCGGGTTGTAGTAGCGGTTGCCCACCGCATTGAGATCGTTGCCGAGGCTGTAGGACTGGTTCAGCAGGTTATCTGCCCCGGCAAAAACAGCCATGCGGTATTTGCTGTTCAGCGGGAGCTGCCAGCCGGCTTTACATTGTACCAGGTGATAGGAACGGGCGAAAGCGGTATTGGCATCGTTCAAAGGGAGGCGGTCTGTAAAATTATGCTGGCCAAACACGTATATACCCGCGGGCAGCTGTAGCAGCAGGCTGTTAATGATCACCTGTTTGGGCACGCCTGTCAGTTTATTGTTAGAGTAATCCTGGCCTGCGCTCACATAATCACTGAAACGGAAATGGCTGTACGTATATCCTGCCTGCCATTGTATTCCCTGTATAATACCCTTCCTGCGCGGAGATAAGATCCACAACATACCCTGCACCTCTACGCCTGTCTGGTTGGTGCCGCCGGCGTTCCTGAAAAATTCAGTGCCATCATCATGCAGGTTCCTTACAATAGCGTTTTGCAGGCGATAGTAGTAAACCGCTGCATCTATCCAGTAGCGGTTGCGGCGCCCGTTGAAGCGCAGCCCCGCCTCATGGTTCCACCCGTTCTCTGCCTGCAGGCTGGTGTTGATAATATTATCAGAGGCGCGTACTTCTGCAATGGCAGGAGGAGAGTATCCGCGGCTGAAGGTAACACGCGCCGCCAGATCGCTGGTGATGAGGTAAGACAGAGAAAAGCGCGGCATCAGCTGTGCGCTGAATTTACGCGTGCTGTCTGCCTTGCCTGCTTCATTAAATGTATAGTGGAAATAATTCAGGCTGGCGGCAGCTTCCCATATCCATCTTTCGTGCAGTCTTACACTGAGGCTGGTGAAGTAGAAATGCTGTTGTGCGGTGAGCTTATCAGCTGCCTGTACGGTATCACGTTTACCGGCGCGATTGCCGTAATTAATAATGTCGGTACCGGTGCGCTGCCATTCCAGCCCGGTGTTCCAGTTAAGGCGCAGGCCGGTGTTCCCGATGGCCTGGTCGTGCAGGGAGATATAGGTGCGAAGTCCGGCGGTGTTCTCATCACGCGCTTCGTAATTGGTAATGAAAGGATTTTCAAAATGGGTGTTGGCAGCGAAGACGGTAACCACATGCCGCCAGTGCGATGTAATGTTGGATTCATGTACCAGTCCTCCCTGGAACGTGCGGTTATACACTGCCGCCTGTTGTGTTACGGCGCCGGGGAGGGTAGGGGTAGCCGGGCGGGCCGCCCGTGGATTGGCCAGGGCCTGGGCTTCGGTGAGTCCGCCGGGAGTGCGGTAAGCAAGATCGCTGTAAAAGGCAAGCAGCTTTAAGCGGTTATGTGCATTGTACTGCCATTGTTGGGCTGTCTGCACATAGTATCTTTTTAAGGCACTATTGGTGCGGTACCCATCTGAGCGTTGGTAAGCCTGGTACAGGCTTAGCTGGTAGGGCCCAAACTGTTGCTGCCAGCCCGCTTTTTCATGGAATAGTCCGTAAGCGCCGCCTTGCACAGTTGCCTGCAGCCTGGTACTGTCTGTTGTGTGCAGTCCCAGCGGATGTAATAGAATAACGCCGCCTGAGTTGGCGCCAAACAGGCTGCCATCGGGCCCTTTGAGGATCTCTGCGCTTTGTATGGCGCCGGGATCAGCGAGGTTGAGGTAGGTATTGCCACCAGCATCGGTGAAGGGCATTTCATCCACATATATTTTTACGTTGCGGATACCGAAGGGAGAGCGCAGCAGGCTGCCCCTGACTGAAAGGCGGTAGCTGCCCGGTGAGCGTTCTTCCATTCGTACGCCCGGCACCGTGTTCATGGCGGGTACCAGGGTAATGCCTGGTTGCAGCTGTAATTGTTTGGCGGTGATGACGCTGGTAGAGGTAGGGACCTGTAAAAGCGTTTGTTTGCTGAGGTAGGCCTCTACTACTACCTCGTGCAACTGATGGGTGGTATCTGCGGTTTGCGCAGTGATTTCCGTTACGGAGATAATGCCTGTCAGCAAAAATAGCATTCGTTTCATACAGGAACTAATGTAGAAAATATTCGGGAGCCTGCCATTATTTACGTGACCGGTGGTGAACCACAAAAAAAATTTCTGTGTACTTCTTTGGAAATCTGAATAAGCAATGTATATTTGTCTACCAATTCTATAGGGAATACAAACAATTTACCACCACCCATGGAGCATAAGGCTCAATGCTCCGGCAGTATATGTTTCACCAGCAGCTACTGTCAGCCGGTCAAAAATTAACCAAGAAAAATTATTGCTGTTATGCAACAGTTTGCCCATGTATCTAAACGTGCTATTCTAAGGGGTTGAGGTGGTTATCACTACTACTTATTACCATACTGTTAACGGCACCTGTTCCGGCTGCTGTTGTTGCTAAGCGTTGTTTGCTGTAAGCTGTAAATAAATGCCCGGTAAGGCTTGCGGGATTGGCATATTGCGAATTTATTGGTGGTAAATTTTATGTAATGTGCCTCCCGCGCCCCGTGGCATCTTCTTCAGCAAACCTTTCTCTTCGATCTGAAAATTGCATATAGATATAATACTTCCTTTAGCAAGATAGGTGATCCCGGCCCGGATATCAATCTGGGGTGGTATTTTTAAAGTAATCAGCCATTAGTTAATAATTAATAATTGTAAAGCCCCTCATATATTGGAAACCTGCTGAAAGGCCGCTGCGTTGCAGCGGCTTTTCAGTTTTTATTTTTCCGTGTGTGGAATTTATTTTCTTCCTGCATCTAGTTGTAAAGCTTATACCATGAACACAGCTACTATCTCCGGGAATGACTTCCTTGATATTCTGTTCAATGGAAGGAACAAAGATTACGGCGCTTACGACTTACGCCGCAAATACGACAGGCGGGTGCGCAATGCCATTATAGGCACGGCTTCTGTTACATTGGCGATCATTGGCGGATATGCTTTGAGTAACCGCCTGGATGTACCGGAAGCGGTTATACGAAAACCAGCCGCTCCCGTTGTTTTTCAAACGCTCCAACCACTTGAGGCAAAGCCCACGCCTCCCCCGCCGCCGGTCCTTTCATCCAGTACCCCGCCTCCTGCAAGGCCTTCTGCAAAATATCTGCCTCCTGTTATTGCGAGGGATGAAGATGTAAGGCCGGAAGATGTTCCGCCACGAATGAGTGAATTTGAAAACAAATCAGTGGGAGTGACCACCACCGCTGGTGATGAAACGGGTATTGATGCAGATCTGCTTCCTGACTTAGGATCAGGCGGCCCGCTCATTACGCCCAAAGAGCGCGACGATCCTGACAAAAAATGGGTCATCGTTGAAATAATGCCATCCTTCCCCGGTGGTGAAGACGGGCTTGCCAGGTACCTGAACAACAGCATCCGCTATCCGCATATTGCTGCTGAAAATGGTATTGAGGGGCTGGTAGTAGTACAGTTTGTAGTGGACTATGAAGGCAACATAAAAGATGTAAAGGTGCTGAGCACACCCAAAGGCGGCGGACTGGAACAGGAAGCCACCCGTGTAATAAAAGCAATGCCAAAATGGAAGCCCGGCCGGCAGAACGGGCGTAACGTTTCGGTGTTATATTCCATCCCTGTAAATTTCAGGTTGAGTAACTGATCAAATAACAACATACAGCCGATGGAAAGCAATTGCCCGATGCCGTAATGGCCGGGCCTTTTGCTGTTTGCAGTCCCGGCGCCGATCCCCCATCTCCCGCAAACTTTCAATCCCTCGATTTTTTTCGTACTTTGTCCTCCGGGAATCAGCAAATCAGCATTCATGGAAGCACCGGTTAATAATACTTTGCAGTTATTCAGGAACCTGGTAGGAACTAAATTTCAGCTCTATAACAGTCTTTTTACTGCGTTACCCTTTCACAGGGTTGAAAAAACAAGGCATCTTTCTTTCACTCTTTCTGCTGCATTGCGAGGAAGGGTTCGCTAAGGAACAAAGCCCGGAAGAGATACTGAACTCATTTTTTGAACAATATACCACCTACCGGGATGAGCAGCAGCAGCTGGATCTGCTGTTCCGCTTTGTACAATATTCAGAACGGCAGGTGGTACTGTTTGACGCCCTGGAAGACGCCGCCTTCCGCGACATTCATGATATGCAGGGCGCCGGCAGCCTGCGGCATCTGCATTCCGGCGTAACACAGTATCAGAAGGAAGAAGAACTGGCAAAAAAAACTGAAGGATTTTGCCGTACGCCTGGTGCTGACAGCCCATCCCACCCAGTTCTACCCCGGAGAGGTACTGGGCATTATCAACGATCTTTCCAAAGCACTTATAAACGACAACACTGCCCAGGTAAATATGTACCTGCAGCAGCTGGGTAAAACCCCTTTCTTTAAGAAAGAGAAACCCACCCCATATGATGAGGCCATCAGCCTGGTATGGTTCCTGGAAAATGTGTTTTACCAGGCAGCCGGGCGGATCATGTATTACCTGAAATCACATTTCCCGGAGGCCGTAAGTTCTGCCAATCCCCTGATCAGGATGGGCTTCTGGCCGGGAGGTGATCGTGACGGTAATCCCTTTGTGAAAGCCGCCACTACCCTCCAGGTGGCAGATGCGCTGCGCAGTGCGGTGATCAAATGCTATTACCTGGATGTTCGCAGGTTAAAACGCCGCCTTACCTTCCGCGGTGTGGACAACGAACTGAGCGCCCTGGAACAGAAGCTGTACAGTAACCTGTTTATACCCGGCCACAGAACCAATCTTGGCCGTGACGAGATACTGGACACCCTGCACAGGATACGTACTACCATCCTGGAACAGCACAACGGGCTGTTTGTACACCTGGTAGAATCGCTGATCAGCAAGGTGGAACTGTTCGGACTGTTCTTCGCCACCCTCGACATACGGCAGGACAGTTCTGTTCATGGCCCCCTGCTGGAGACCGTTGCCGCCGAAAGCGATGTGTTGCCGAAGAACTACGCATCACTCAGCGATGAAGAAAAAGTAAAGGCCTTACTGAATATAAAGGGGCGCATCAGCAGCAGCCTGCTGAAAGACCCGCTGCAGTATGATACACTTGAGTCCATTAAAGCCATGCAAACCATACAGGCGGCTAATGGAGAGGAAGGCTGTCATCGTTACATTATCAGCCACAGCACCAGCGCGCTGAATGTGATGGAAGTGTATGGACTGTTCCTGCTGGGCGGCTGGCAGAAAGAACAGCTGAGCGTAGACATAGTGCCGCTGTTTGAGACGATCGACGACCTGCGGCAGGCCGGGCAGGTAATGCGCTCCCTGTATGAGAATGAAGCATACCGCCAGCATCTGCAAAGGCGTGGCAATAAGCAAACCATCATGCTGGGCTTTTCTGACGGCACCAAAGATGGCGGTTACCTGATGGCTAACTGGAGCATCTACAAGGCCAAGGAAGAGCTGACACAACTGTCAAGACAAGCCGGTATCGATGTAGTGTTCTTTGATGGCCGTGGTGGCCCTCCCGGCCGTGGGGGCGGTAAAACCCACCAGTTCTATGCCTCTATGGGGCGCAACATTGCCAATAAAGAGATCCAGCTCACCATACAGGGGCAAACCGTCAGCTCCAATTTTGGTACCATAGACGCGGCCCAGTTTAACCTGGAGCAACTGATCCATGCAGGTATTGCCAATGAGTTGTTCTCTTCCAGGGAAGTAACATTGAACACGGAAGAAGAAGCGCTGTTACAGGCCCTGGCAGATGAAGGTTACCGCTCCTTTAACCAGCTGAAACAACATCCCGATTTCCTGGATTACCTGGAGCATACCAGTCCGCTGCGGTATTATGCAGAAGCAAACATCGGCAGCCGTCCGTCTAAACGTAATGCGGCCGCCAGGCTTACGCTCAATGACCTGCGTGCGGTGCCTTATGTTGGGGCCTGGAGCCAGCTGAAGCAGAATGTGCCCGGCTTTTACGGCGTAGGGTCTGCATTGCAGCAGCTGGAAAAGGAAGGCAAATGGGAAGCGCTGCGGCAGCTGTACAAACGCTCTCTATTCTTCAAAACCCTGCTGGACAACTGTGAAATGGCCATGATCAAGAGCTATATGCCTTTAACCGCTCACCTGGCTAGGGATGAACGTTATGGCCCTGTATGGAGGATGATCCGCGATGAGTTTGAACTGACGAAGAAGTACCTGCTGCAGCTCTCGGGTCAGTCGGCCCTGATGGCAGACAGCCCTGTTGACCAATTATCCATACAAATGCGGGAAAGGATCGTATTACCGCTGGTTACTATACAACAGTACGCACTTACCCGTATCCGTGAGCTGGAAAAGCGGGGTGGAAGTAAGGAGCAGAAGGCCGTGTTCGAGAAGCTGGTAGTGCGTTGTTCCTTTGGTATCATCAATGCTGGCCGGAATTCTGCCTGAGGCGGATAGTTAACAGTTATCAGCGGTCTGTTGTCAGGCAGGCGGACGATTACCGGAAAATTGACAACAAATACCAGACAATTGACAAGGAATAACTGGCCATGAAGGCCTGATAACTGATAACTTTTTAATGTATTTGTCCTAATTTTACTCTTACTTTCACTTTTACTTTTGCTTATGTCAAAGAGCTTATATGATTTCGGAATGATCGGTCTGGGTGTAATGGGAAGGAACCTGTTACTGAATATGGCCGATCACGGTTTCTCCGTAATAGGATTTGATAAGGATGCTACCAAGACCGCTGCGCTGGAATCTGGCGCTACGGCAGGTACAACGGTTAAGGGAGTAGCAGAGTTGGCAGCTATGATCCAGCTGTTACAGCGTCCGCGCCGCATCATGATGCTGGTGCCCGCCGGGCAGCCGGTAGATGATGTGATCGAATCCCTGATACCCCTGCTGGAACCTGGCGATGTAGTGATTGATGGTGGTAACTCTCATTATACAGATACACTGAGAAGAGTAAAATACCTGCGGGAAAAGCAGCTCCATTTCATGGGCATCGGTGTTTCCGGCGGTGAAATGGGCGCCCGTACTGGTCCGGCCATTATGCCGGGTGGCGATGTGGAGGCTTATGAAAAGGTAAGGCCTATGCTGGAAGCCATTGCGGCCAAGGTGAAAGGCGAGCCCTGTGTGGCTTACCTGGGTAAGGAAGGCGCGGGGCACTATGTTAAAATGGTGCATAACGGTATTGAGTATGGTATTATGCAGCTGATCAGCGAAGCATATGCCCTGCTGAAGCACGCCGGGCTGGATAACGACCGTTTACATCAGGTGTTCCGCAAATGGAATGAAGGCAAACTGCAATCATTCCTGGTAGAGATCACCGCAGATATATTCCTGCAAAAGGATGATAAAACAGATCAGCGCCTGGTAGATGTGATCTCTGACAAGGCAGGATCAAAAGGCACCGGTAAATGGACCTCACAGGAGGCCATGGATCTGCCGGTGGCCATACCTGTAATAGACACTGCCGTGTCATTACGCACTATCAGCGGTTATAAGGAAGAAAGGGTACAGGCTGCCGCTTTATACAAAAGCCCCGCCGCTAAGATCAATACACCCGTAGATACCTGGATACAACTGGTAGAGGATGCATTGTACTTCGGTACTATTATGAGTTATGCGCAGGGATTGTCGCAACTGTACCAGGCCTCTATTGCACTTAAAATGGAAATACCATTGCCGCAGGCAGTAAAAGTATGGAGAGGAGGATGTATCATCCGCTCCGTATTGCTGGAAACATATGCAACCGCGTACCAGCAATCGCCCGACCTGCCCAACATCCTGCTGAGCAAGGATGTGGCAGCACTGGTAAACGAAGTGGAGACCAATACGCGTACCGTGGTAGCACAAGCCGCGCAGGCCGGTATCCCGGCAGGCGCTATTATGGCAGCATTGTCATACTTTGACGCTTACCGCACAGAACGGATGCCTACCAACCTGGTGCAGGCGCAGCGTGACTATTTTGGCGCGCACACCTACCAGCGTATAGACATGCCCGGTACTTTCCACACTGTCTGGGAACAACACTGAAGAACGGCCATTAGCGCTTAGCAGCCGGCATTAGCTGGCGCCGGGGCTAGCGGCCAGAAGCTTTTAAACAATAGATATATGCAAGACCACAAGCGCCCGCCTGCCTCCGTGCTGTTTATTTTTGGTGGCAGTGGCGACCTGAATTACCGGAAACTATCGCCCGCTTTATACAATCTTTTCCTGGACGATTGGATGCCAGAACAATTTGCTATTGTTGGCATAGGCAGAAGCGCCTATACCAATGAGGCTTACAGCAAACACCTGCTGGATGGGATCAGCAAGTTCTCCCGCCGTAAGGGTGAACAGAATGGTCACTGGGAAGGGTTCGCTCAGCACCTCAGCTTTTTGCAGATGGATGCGGAGAATGCCGAATCTTACGACGCCATTACCGAATTTGTAAAGCAGAAAGAAGAAGAATGGGGCCAGCACCCGAATGTGATCTTTTACCTGGCAGTTGCGCCGCAGCTGGTGCCTGCCATTGCTACGAAGCTGGGCAAGCTCAATCTTTGCAGCGATACGCACAATACCCGCATTGTGATCGAGAAGCCTTTTGGCCATGACCTGAAAAGCGCGCATGAGCTGAATGCACTGCTGACCCGCATGTTCTCTGAAGAACAGATCTTCCGTATAGACCACTACCTGGGTAAGGAAACGGTACAGAACATACTGGCGCTGCGTTTTGCCAACGCCCTGTTTGAACCTGTATGGAACCGCAACTTCATTGAGTACATCCAGATCACCGCTGCAGAAAGCGTTGGACTGGAAGGCAGGGGCGGTTATTACGAACGTTCCGGCGCGCTGCGCGATATGGTGCAGAACCACATATTGCAGCTGCTATGTATGGTGGCGATGGAAGCGCCTGTATCTTTTGACGCCAATGAGATCAGGAACAAGAAGGTGGATGTGCTGAATGCTATCCGCCCCATCAGCCGTGATAAAGTACATGAGTATGCCGTACGCGGACAATACTCCAGCGGATGGAAGAAAGGGGAAAGGGTGGTAGGCTATCGCGAAGAGAAGGGTGTAAATCCCAATTCCAATATTGATACTTACGCTGCAGTAAAATTCTATATCGACAACTGGCGGTGGCAGGGTGTGCCCATCTATGTGCGCACCGGTAAGTACCTTCATCAGAAAACAACGCAGATCGTGCTGCAGTTCCGCCAGGCGCCGCATTACGCGTTCCCGCCGGAATCAGCAGAGACCTGGAGGCCTAACCGCCTTACCATCAGCATACAGCCTGAAATGGACATCCGTATCCGCTTCCAGGCCAAGCGCCCGGGACAGACCATGACGCTGGACCCTGTAGAGATGGTGTTCAACTACGATGCCGCCTACGGAGAGCATGCCCCTGAAGCATACGAGACACTGCTGCTGGATGTGATGGAAGGAGATGCCACTTTATTCATGCGTGCAGACCAGGTAGAGGCAGCCTGGAAAGTGATCATGCCGATCCTGGAAGCATGGGAACACCGTACCCCGCAGGATTTTCCGAATTATGCACCGGATTCCTGGGGCCCGAACGACGCAGATGCATTGATCGCGCAGGATGGTCATGCCTGGATCAACCTGACCAAATAATAATTAAGTACGCTGAACGCTGAATGCGGAACGCTGATGTGTTTTACGTTAGGCGTTTACGTTTTCAGCGTTCAGCACTTCAAATAATTGACTATGGAGCTTCACATCGCCAAAGACCCTCAGCAACTGAGCGACAACCTCGCCGCCTGGATCAGTAATTACATACAGGAAGTATTACAGGAAAAGGAGCGATTTACTTTCGTACTGTCTGGCGGCAGCACCCCCAAACAGCTGTACACGTTGCTGGCCAGGGAGCCCTACCGCCAGATGATACCCTGGGAAAGGATCCATTTCTTCTGGGGCGATGAGCGGGTAGTACCTTTTGACGATGAGCGCAACAACGCACGCATGGCTTATGAAACCCTGCTGACGCCCCTGGGTGTACCGGAGGAGAATATTCATGTAATGCGTACCGACCTGCTGCCGGAAGCGTCTGCCGAGGCATATGAGAAACTCCTGAAAGAATACTTCGACAATTTCAAGATTACCTTTGACCTGGTATTGCTGGGTATGGGCGATGACGGGCATACCTTGTCCCTCTTTCCCGGTTTGCCTATTGTACAGGAGCAGAAGGCCTGGGTAAAATCATTCTTCCTGCCTGCCCAGCATATGTACCGCATTACCCTCACAGCACCGGTGGTGAACCGCGCTGCCTGCGTGGTGTTTATGGCCACAGGCGCAGGTAAGGCGCTTACCCTCAAAAATGTGATAGAAGGTACCTTCAATGCAGAACAATTCCCCTCTCAATTAATACGTCCACAGGATGGCGAGCTGCACTGGTTTGTAGACGAAGCAGCGGCCAGCGCGCTGGAATAGCATAGCAGGCTGATTAACAGTGACGTTGAAGCAGGAAATGATTGCAGGTGGTTTGAATATTCAGTATTTTACCAGCTGTTAATATTCCACTGCATGAAAAAAACCTTGTCGCTGCTACTGTTATTGGTATCGTTTTCGCTGCAGCCCGGTATGGCGCAGCAGTATGCCCCCAACTGGGAATCGCTGAATACACGGAAAATTCCCGGATGGTTCCATGATGCAAAGTTTGGCATATTCATACACTGGGGTGTGTATGCCGTTCCTTCTTTTGCCGTGGTGGGCCCCGGCGGATATTCAGAATGGTACTGGTATAACCTGATGACAAAAGATGCGGGATCTCACAAACAGGTACAGGCCTTTCATGAAAAGAACTACGGGAAAGATTTTTCCTATGCAGCCTTTGAACCGCAATTCACCGCTTCGCTGTTTAATCCCGATCAGTGGGCAGATATCTTTCGCCGCTCAGGCGCCCGGTATGTAGTGCTTACGTCCAAACACCATGAAGGATACTGTTTATGGAACAGCCCATGGGCCGACAAGGCCTGGGGCCGTCCCTGGAATGCCGTAACAGGCACCCCTAAACGCGATTTGCTGGGCGACCTCACCAATGCTGTGCGCAAAGCGGGCCTCCGTATGGGATATTATTATTCCCTGTATGAATGGTTCAACCCTTTATGGCGTTCCGATAAACAACAATACATCCGGGAGGTAATGGAGCCGGAGTTTAAAGACCTGGTGACCCGTTATAAGCCCAGCGTAATCTTCTCTGATGGCGAGTGGGACCTTCCGGATGCTGCATGGCATTCTCCCGCTTTATTATCCTGGTTGTACAACGAGTCGCCGGTGAAGGAAGAAGTGGTGGTGAACGACCGCTGGGGCAGTAATACCCGCGGGCATAATGCTGCCAGCACTTATCTTACTTCAGAATACGGCAGCGGTATGGAACCCGGGGTGATCTGGGAAGAAAGCAGGGGCATTGGCCAGTCATACGGGTATAACCGTATGGAGAATGTAAATGATTATAAAAGCAGTCACGACCTTTTGCTGGCGCTGATCGATATTGTATCCCGTGGTGGTAATCTATTACTGGATATTGGTCCCACTGCAGATGGCCGCATTCCCGTGATCATGCAGCAAAGGCTGGTAGATATTGGCGACTGGCTGCAGGTGAACGGAGAGGCCATCTATGGCACTACTGCCTGGAAAGCTACCCGCCAGTGGAGCCCGGGCAAACAGCCTACGGTGAAAAAGGCCTCCTATATGGCGGAGTATGATGTGGTGAAAATGGTGCAACCTTCTAAAGAACATGCCAATATTGAAATGTTCTTTACACGGAAAAATAATGACCTTTACTGTATCGTACCTGCCTATACTCCCCAGCTGCTGATACGTAATTATACAGCGCCCGCGGGCGCCAGCGCAAGCATCCTGGGCAGCAAGTCAGGCATCCGTTTAAAGCAGCAGGGAAAAGATTGTGTAATTGATCTTTCCGCCTTGCATCCTGGTGATATACCCTATAAAATATTCGTGGTAAAAATAGCCGGATCATGATCTTTGATGCACACTTTCATATCATTGACCCCCGCTTTCCGCTGGTACCTAACCAGGGATACCTGCCGCCAGCATTTTCGGCGGAAACATACCGGGCCAGGGTACAGCCGCTGAACGTTACAGGGGGCGCAGTGGTGTCTGGTTCCTTCCAGGCATTTGACCAACAATACCTGGTGGCGGCCCTGCAGGCGCTGGGCCCCGGGTTTGTAGGCGTTACCCAGATACCTGCCGATATCACAGATGGTGAGATACAGCGTTTGCTTGAAGCGGGCGTAAGGGCGGTAAGGTTTAATGTGCAGCGGGGAGGCTCTGAAGGGCTGGAACACCTGGAGAGAGTATCCCGCCGTGTGTTTGACCTGGTAGGCTGGCATACGGAGCTGTATGTTGATTCCATAATGCTGAAGGATATGCAGTCCCGTTTAAAGCAGCTGCCCGGTGTGAGCATAGATCACCTGGGCCTTTCAAAAGAAGGGCTGCCATATTTGCTGGAGCTGGTGTCTTATGGTGTTAAGGTGAAAGCTTCGGGGTTTAGCCGCTGTAATTTCAATGTGGTGGAAGCAATGCAGGAGATCATGGATATCAATCCTGCTGCCTTGATATTTGGTACGGATCTGCCTTCTACCAGGGCGCCACAGCCATTCAAAGATGAGGATGTACAGCTGATAAAAGATAATTTTTCAAGAGAGCAGGCGAGGAAGATTTTGTACCAGAACGGGATGGATTTTTACAGGTTGTGAGACATTATACAGTTGGTATGTTTGTTCACGCTATTGCGGATCAAACGGGTTATTCTTAAAAGTTTGCTTCGGCCTTGCTCCCCGCAGCAGCTATCCACAGCGCCTCGCAATGACGGGATAACAGACCCTGGTCTTCATCTTACGTCATTGCGAGGAGCAATGGAGCTTTAGCGGGTTAGCGGAATTAATTCCACCTGTCTTCACTCACTGTATCCAGATCCCTTTTTAACGTTTCTGTTAAGTGCCCGTTCAAATAAAGGCCCACAGGTACACTGGGATATATCTCTTCAAAACTCTTTACCTGGTTCACGAACACACGGCGAAAAATATGTCCGCGGGTAATATGATGCGGATCTGTTAAACCGGCTGCCGCGGTAAGCTCCATGGCGCTTTCTATGGTATCGCGATGATAGTTGGCAACACGGTGTTTCTTGTCGTCTACTACCAGTCCGGCGGCGAGCCATTTATCCTGCGTAGCAACCCCGGTAGGGCATTTGTTGGTGTTGCATAACAGGGCCTGTATACAGCCGATGGCCATCATCATGGCGCGGGCACTGTTGCAGGCATCGGCGCCCAATGCCATGGCCCTGAGGATGTGATAGCCGGTCAGTATTTTGCCGGAGGCAATGATCTTTATTTTGTGGCGTATATTGAATCCTGTTAGTGTATCGTGCACAAAGGTAAGGGCATCCATCAGTGGCATACCTACGGAGTTGGAGAACTCGGGAGGTGCAGCGCCGGTACCACCTTCACCTCCATCAACCGTAATAAAATCAGGATAGATATTGGTGGACATCATGGCTTTGCAGATGGCATAGAATTCCCTGGGCTGACCTATACAAAGTTTGAAGCCTACCGGCTTGCCTTTGCTAAGTGTGCGCATGTGTGCGATGAACTGCATCATTTCGCGGGGAGAATTAAAAGCAGTATGATAGGGCGGTGAATACACCGTAGTGTAAGGCTTTACATGACGGATAGCGGCAATCTCGGGTGTGTTTTTAGCAGCGGGTAAGATACCGCCATGTCCGGGTTTAGCGCCCTGTGATATCTTGAGCTCTATCATTTTGATCTGCGGCAGGGCTGCTTTTTCAGCAAAGGTATTGTCGTCAAAATTTCCCTGCTCGTTACGGCATCCGAAATAGCCGGTGCCTATCTGCCAGATGATATCGCCGCCCTGGTTCAGGTGATGCGGACTGATACCACCCTCTCCGGTATTGTGTGCAAAATTACCCAGGCGTGCACCGCCATTCAATGCCTCTACTGCGTTGGCGCTCAGGGAGCCATAGCTCATAGCAGAAACGTTGAGGATACTGGCAGCATAAGGCTGTGCGCAATCGCTGCCGCCAATGATCACACGCGGATCTTTTTCCATCTTTTCAAAATCCTGCGGTTGTATGGAGTGCGCCATCCATTCATACCCTTCCGCATATACGTTAAACTGGGTGCCGAAAGGCTGGGTATCCAGTTCCCTTTTGGCACGCTGGTAGATGGTAGAGCGGTCTATCCTGTTTACAGGGCTGCCATCTGTATCGCTTTCCACGAAGTACTGGTATATTTTAGGGCGAAGATCTTCCATCCAGTAGCGCATGCGGCCGAAGATGGGATAGTTGCGCATAATAGCATGTTTAGTCTGCAGCATATCTACTATCCCCATGATAATCAGTGGTAACGCTATTATCAGCAGCCACCATACCCAATGAAAAAAATAACCTGTTACACCAATGAGCACTATAGCGCCCACTGCAAATACCAGAAATCTTTTTGCCATAATTGATTCTTTGATGTAAAGGTAACAACAATAAAGAATGAATAATCAGCGAATGCGCTGCAGTTTTTCTCTGATCAGTTGTTGTTCTGCGAGCGAGACAGTTAAGTGTTGTGCCTGAGTGAGATATTTACAGGCTTCGGCAATATCGCCGTTCTGCAGGTACAGGTCGCCAAGTACGGCGCTGTAAATGTAGTGGGAGTGCAGCAGTTTTTCTATACCGGGAATGGTGCTGATCTCTTTGATGGCTTCATTTTTATGGCCCAGCTGTGAAAGAACAATGGCCCGGTTAAGGTATACTACGGGCATTGGTTTTTCTTGGAGCAGCAGATCGTACAGCTGCAGCATGCGGCGCCAGTTGGTGTCTTCAAAGGAAGCGGCAAGACAATGTTCTGCAGCAATGGCAGATTCGATGTGATATATGGTAAGCAGATCGCCCTGGGAAGATTGGCTGAGGTAGCGGTAGCCCAGGTTAATCAGGTCGTGGTTCCAGGTATTACGGTCCTGGTGTTGCAACAATACAATGGCGTTGTTCTCATCCACGCGGCTGTCGAAACGCGAAGCCTGGAAGCACATGAGGGATAACAGCGCGAAGGTGGCGGGTTGCTTACCTACCTTGTGTGCTGTGAGCAGCAGGCAAAGCCGCATAGCTTCCATACAGAGGTCTTCACGGATCAGTTCATCGGCCTTCAGGGAGTTATAACCTTCATTGAACAGGAGGTATAGCACGGTGTACACCGTCTGTAGCCGTGGCGCCAGTTCCCATCCGCTGGGGATTTCCAGCTGTATGTCATGATCTTTAATGAACTGTCTGGCTCTGTACAGGCGTTTCTGTACCACAGCTTCGTTGGTAACCAATGCGCGGGCAATTTCTGCGGCGTTGAAACCGGAAACGGTTTTCAGGGTAAGCGCTATCTGGTCTTCCTCTTTCAGGGCGGGATGGCAGCATGCGAAGATCATACGCAGCTGGCTGTCAGTAATCTCCGTATCCAGGAACAGTTGCCTTACCGCACTTTCGGTGGTATGCTGCAGATGGTAGGTCAGCTCGCCGGAGAGGTGTTGAAAATGTTGCTGGCGGCGGATGATGTCCAGTGCCTTGTTACGGGCAACAGTCATGAGCCAGGCGGAGGGATTGTCCGGCACTTTATCAAAAGCCCAGGTTTGCACGGCTTTCAAAAAAGCTTCCTGCACTACATCTTCGGCCAGACTGAGATTGTGCATACCGAAGATGCGTGTCAGTACAGCGATCATCTTTCCCGACTCATGCCGGAAAAGATGATCTACAATTTGTTGCGGAGAGGAGGGGCTGGAAGACATTATGCGGGTTTACATATTGTCGAATTTCATTACCTCCCGTATTTCCACATTGCCGTTCAGAGCCAGGTCCGGGCAATCTTTCGCGATCTCTGCCGCTTCTTCTATAGAAGCGGCCCTGACGATGAAGTAGCCGCCTACCAATTCCTTGCTTTCTGCAAACGGACCGTCTGTTACTACTCCTTTGGGGCCTTTTACGGTTTTACCTTCGGGCAGCAACGCTTCTCCTGATATATAGGTATTACTGGCCTTTAATTTTTCTATCCACGCAAACCATTGTTGCATATTGTCCTGCATTTCTTCAGGGGATAACTGTCCGGAACTGCTGCCGTTGGTGAAGATCAACATAAAGTCTTTCATGACGAGATTGTTTGTAGGTTATTAATGTTGTGAACAGGGTAATGACGGGCGAAAAATGCTGTGCAGGACAAAAATCCAGAAAATTTTTCAGAAGGGGTATTTTTTCAGGGGCTAGACCAGTTTATTCTGTTTCAGGACGGTTATCACGTCTTTAATAAGCGTGTGCATGGTATCGTCGTAGATATCAACGTTCTCATTGTTAACCCAGCAGGAGACGGTTATTTTGACATTCGCTCCGTCTATATTGGAAAACAGCACCTTACAGGGTTTATAGCTGGCAATATGCGGCAGGTCTGACAGTTCACGCTGTATCAGTTCGCGGGCATAAGCGGTTTGCTCGTTATTGATCGGGGCATTGAAGGTAAGGCTCACCCGGCGTTCCGGGGTAAGGGAGTGGTTGATAATAGGTTTCTGGAAAATATCCTTATTGGGAATGAGCACGTGCAGGCCGTCTATAGTGCGCAGGGTGGTAGAGCGCAGCTGTATGTTCTCCACCGTGCCGGTGAAGCCGTTGGTTTCGATCTGGTGGCCTACTTCAAAAGGTTTGCGGAAGGTGATGTAGATGCCTGAGATAAAATTGGCCGTAAGGTCCTGGAAGGCAAAGCCCAGGGCCAGGCCTATGATACCGGCGCCCGCCAGGAGGGAGGATACCGTTTTGTCCAGCTTCAGCACATCCAGCGCAATAAAGAGCCCTATGAAGAACACCAGGAAGTAGGTGACGCTGGAAAACAGTCCGGCGAGGGCGGGAGAGTCAGACAGGCGTGATACCAGCCTGAATGCCAGTTTTTTCACCAGGCGCGCTATCAGAACAAATAGTACCAACACGAGCACCGCCACAACCAGGTTAGGCAGCATGGCAATGGCGATCTTTACCCAGGCGTATATTTTGTCATATATCAGCTTGCCCCATTGCATATATCGCATAAGATTGAACTTCTCCCGCGTATTGAGGTACGAATAATTGTGCCGCTTTTGATGGCCCGTGGTATTAAAATTCACTTAAACTTAGGCTGCCGGCGGCTGGCCGATAGAACTTCAATGTAGCTTTGCGTGTTATTAAACGGAAGGCAAACCGTTATTGGCCTGAATTACCATGCAAATAACCCCTTTATTGCGAAAACTGCATCTCAAAGAACTGCTGTCTGTGCTGTTCCTGCTGCTGGCAATCTATTTTTTCAGGCAGGAAAGACATGAGCTGACCGCCCTGGTACCCGCCATTGAGCAGGCCAGCCAGGTGTGGATGTGGCTGGGCATAGTGCTTACTTTAGTATACATTGGCCTGCAGGCATGGATGTACCGGTACAGTTTTAACGCTGTAGGTGCGCGTTTAAGCATAGGTATGGGCATAGAGCTGTTCCTGAAGCGCAATTTACTATCTGTATTCCTCCCGGCGGGAGGGGTCAGCTCACTGGCCTATCTGCCGCCGCGTTTGCGTACGGATGATGTTAATAAGCAGCAGGTGCACCAGGCTTCGGGTATCTATGGTTATGTGGGCATACTTTCTGTATTCCTGGTGGGTATTCCCGTGGTGGCGGTCGCTATATTGCGCAACCCTTCCATGGGGAGGGCGCTTCCGGCGATGGCGATCATCTGCCTGCTGCTGGCGGGCGTGGTATGGATGGTACGTTCCATCCAGGGAGAGGGCATCCTATATAAGATGCTGTTGCGGTACTTTCCTTCTTTTATACAACAGCTGCAGGAGATCTTTGCCTTTAATGTACAGCGCAAGGCATTTGTACAGACGGTGGTGGCATCGGTGGCAATAGAGCTGTGCGGCATCGGTCACTTATACCTGAGCATGCTTGCCATGGGCGTAACACCATCTTTTGAGGCCGCCTGTGTGGGCTATATCATAGCCACCATCTTCCTGATCATATCACCATTTTTACGCGGGCTGGGCGCTATAGAATTATCGCTTGCCTGGCTGCTGGGCAATTATGGCTACACCCCGGTGCAGGCGGTGGAAATAACGTTGCTGTACAGGTTGTTTGAGTTCTGGCTGCCACTGTCCGGGGGCCTGCTGGCATTTGCCCTGAAAGGCCGTGAGCTGGCCCTGCGCCTGGTACCGCCGGTACTGATCTTCCTATTGGGCATGGTGAATATCTTCTCGGTGCTCACTCCGCCGCTGGCAGATCGTTTACACCTTTTGCACGCTTATATACCGGGGGAGTCTATACATGCTTCCAATCTTTTTGTGATCTTTCTTGGGCTGATATTGCTGGTAACCGCCACTTTCCTGTTCCGTGGTTTGCGGGGCGCCTGGGTGGTGGCATTGATAGTATCGTTATTGTCAGTGATAGGGCACCTGAGCAAGGCGCTGGATTATGAGGAAGCATCGCTGGCGCTGATCACGGCAGTGATATTGCTGATCACGGCCAGGCAATACCGGGTAAGAAGCAATCCTCAGCTGGTTAACATTGGCGTGATGACCGCACTGACCACCTTTTTTGTGGTATTGATATTTGGCGCCACCGGCTTTTACTTCCTGAAAGCCCGGCATTTTGGTATTGACTTTACCTGGCAGCATTCGCTGCGCGCCGCTTTTCATGGTTTTTTGCTGCTGAATGAGGAAGACCTGCATCCCGTTACTCGTTTCGGGCGGGAGTTCCTGAGCGCTATACATGTGCTGGGCCTTGGCGCCTGGGCTTTCCTGTTCTATACCATTATCCGTCCTTATCTTAATATCCAGCAAAGTAATACCGCGCTGGAGAAAGCCCGTTTTTACCTGAGCCAGTACGGCGATTCAGCAATGGATTATTTTAAGGTGGGAGAAGATAAACTGCTGTACGTATCCGATGTACACGAGGGATTTATAGCCTACCGGGTGGCCAATGGGTTTGCTGTTGTGCTGGAAGAACCGGTGTGTGGCGAAGAAGATAAACTATTACTGTTGCAGGAATTTGAAATGCAATGCAGGAAGATGGGATTGAAACCGGCATTCTACCGGGTGGACCAGGACAGTGTATACTACTTTAACCGTCTGAAGAAAAAAAAGTTGCTGATAGGACAGGAGGCGATATTGGATATCAATACGTTTACCCTTAGCGGGAAGGACAAAAAATCTTTGCGCAACGCATTGAACAGCCTGAACGCCAAAGGCTATACCACGGCCATTCACCGGGGGCCGCTTCCTGCAGCGCTGGTAGCAGAACTGAAAATAGTGTCTGACGAATGGCTGCAGCAATATGAAGTAAAGGAAATGACCTTTTCACAGGGATTGTTTGATGCTGCTGTGATTCAGGGACAGGATGTAATCACGGTCAGGAATAGTGACCAGCAGGTTGTAGCCTTTCTTAACATTATACCAGATTACGCCCCCGGCGAGTGTACCTACGACCTGATCCGCAAGCGAACAGATGCACCGGGCGGATGTATGGATGCGCTCATCATCGCTTTGATACAGGATGCACAGCAGCGTAACATGCAGTTCCTGAACCTGGGCATGGTGCCCATGTCGGGCATTGTGCACCCCAGTAATACCGCAGAGCAGGTGGTGAAGTTTGCCTATGAAAAGATCCGCGCTTTCCGCCACTATCATGGTTTGCGGGAGTTCAAGGAGAAATATGCCACTATGTGGACCAATAAATACCTGGTATATGAGCATGATTTTGACCTGATACAGTTGCCCACCGCCTTAAGCAAGGTGATGCAGCCTTAACAGGATAATAAAGCCGTATTTATGAAAGTACGATCTGTTTGTTTAATGGTCCTTCTGCAGTTATTGCTGACCACAGGTTTTGCACAGAGCAGGCCCGTAGATCAGCTGCCGGCTACGGCGGTGGCATCGCCGGCCAGCGAACATCGTCCACTGGTGTTGTTTATCAGCGGCGACGGGGGGATGAAGAAGTTTAATGTAGACATGGTAAATGCGTTCAATAACAAAGGCTATGCGGTTGTAGCCCTGAACGCGCTCCGGTATTTCTGGAAGAAGAAGACGCCAGAAGAGGCAGGGGGCGATGTAGCGGCGCTGTTACAATATTATAGTGCGCAGTGGAAGCACCAGACCTTTTTGCTGGTGGGCTATTCAATGGGGGCGGATGTACTGCCGTTTATCTTTAATAACCTGCCTCCCAACCTGCAGGATCAGACAAAGCAGCTGGTACTCATGTCGCCTTCCCGCTTTACGGATATGGAGGTGCATGTATCCGAGATGCTGGGTAAAACCATGAAGAATGGGATGAGTGTGCCGGAGGCCATCAACAAGATCACCGACCATCCTTTGTTGTTATTATTTGGAGAGGGGGAAAGGGACTTTGATCTGAAGGAGCTGCATATTTCCAACTATCAGCATATGGTATTGCCGGGGGGACATCACTATGATAATGAGGCGGGCAATGTGGTACAGACCATTATCTCACATTTTCAACTGCAATGACTACCGGATTTTCCGGCGGCAATTAACTTTCGATTAACCGCTGAAAGAATAAACCAGTGTATAATTGCAGCAGGTACAATTCATTGTGCTAAAGGAAGGTAGGTCGGTGCGGTAGTCCTTTCCTGCTTTATACTATCAGCGTCTGTTTCTGATCCTTCCACGGTTCTCTCCTTGCCGGTTATCAGACCGGCAAGGTTTTTTAGTCTCCGTTAACGTGCAGTTAACTGTTAAGACTAAATAAAGCCCTAACATTGTTGCAATGATTTAATCAGTGTTAAAAATTACTATTTATTGCACGAAGGGAGATCGGACATATCTTTTTTACCTGGGTTAAACGGCCTGGTGAAAATTATAGTTTGATCTCTGCGCGCCCGGTGTTCACCGGGGGCTTCCTATCGTTTAAAACTAGAACCTCCTGCCTGTCTGGTATTTAGCGGCCCTCTCTGCCTGCTTTCCGGGCTGTAAAAAACTGATTCTAAATGCCATTTTTACCTCACGCACTATAACTGCGACGCTATTGCAGTAAGGGATGCTAAATTGCAGTTAGCGAACGCTGACCGGTATAACGAAGTTATTTTAATTACCCTCGAAAAACCCATAAGTTATGAACAGAGAGAATCCGTTTATTATCAACCTATTGCCAACGCCTGTATGTGACATAACCGCGGTAACTGTAGTAAGACATCCTTTCACTCTTGATACCATCAACCCTTTATCACGTTAACCATGGTATTGCAGGTTCAAAATAAAGGAATAGATATATGTAAAATATTTTGGTATAATGCTATGTATGCAGTAAATTCCATTCATCGTTAAACCCCCTATGCCACATGCCCAAGCGTTATTTTGAAAGGTTACAAACGATCGACTACCTCATTCGCATTAAAGGTACCGGCAAACCAGCCCAGTTGGCCAAACGGCTCCGCATTTCCGAACGAACCCTGTATGAGTTTCTTAAAATGATGAAGGACCTGGGAGCACCTATTGAATATGACAGGTATAAAGAAAGCTATTATTATACGGAGAAAGGCGGCTTTAATATCCGGTTTGTAAAGAACCTGGCTACAGCCGGGACCATGGTGTTCTCTCTTTTTATAGACTGGTGGTAACCCGCCGGAGCTTGTCATTACAGAACATATACACAAACCCAATTAAGCAGCCAACCCCATACCAGGTACTGTTCCTGCTATTGTAGCTATTGTGCCCAGGCTACGCTTTAGTTAACCTCGTATTAACTTCCTCTTTAACGGCATATTAACTAATAAAAAATTTTAAAGCCTGAATTTCACGCCCGGATATTTAACGGATATTCATTTCTCACACTGAATATAAAAGACGGTTTAGATTACAAACTAGCAACGCAGGTTTCTTTTGAGTTACCTGCTGTTTTTTTTACAGCCGTTCCATTGCCTGCTGCAAAATATTCAATAGCAAACAGTTAATATAGAATGAGGTGAATCTATGTGGAAGATGCCTGCGGAAATATAAAACCGCCGGAGTAGACACTCAGGCGTTAGACATAACGATAGGAAAAAGAATGTGTTTCACTGAACCAGGTTCCACAATGTTACAACAGTATTTATCTCTAACAGTTAATATGCGGTTAACGCCTGAATTTTAGGCGGACGGCTCCGGGTGTTGTTGTCCACCACGTGAACAGGTATGTTGAAATTCAAATAATTAGCAGGGGGTAGGGCAGGGCGGCCAGGTCGTTACTACAGTATCATTATTCGTTAATTCACTATTACAAAAAACCGATAAATTCGACGAACTTGAATGATATCATGAAACCCGTGCATTCCACGATCAGGCGGCGGTACCTGCCTGTTTTCACATAACATAAACTGAACAAAATGAATAAACGAAGCCTACTCTTACTGTGCAGCCTTTTCCTGTTAACAAAGCTACCCGCGCAGGAAAAGAAGCTCTTCAATGAAACGCCTGAGCAAAAGGAAAAACGCCTGTCATGGTGGGTGAACGACCGCTTTGGCATGTTTATTCACTGGGGTCTGTATGCCCTGCCTGCCCGTCATGAATGGGTAAAGAACAGGGAACGGCTTACGGATGCAGACTACCAGCAGTACTTTGACAATTTCAACCCGGATCTTTACAACCCAAAGGAGTGGGCGCGTATGGCCAAAGCTGCCGGTATGAAGTACGCGGTGATCACCAGTAAGCACCACGAAGGCTTCTGCCTGTTTGATTCCCGCTATACAGATTATAAAGCCACTAAAACGGCTTACGGCAAAGACATCATTAAAGAATGGGTGGATGCTTTCAGGGCCGAGGGTTTAAAAGTTGGGTTTTACTATTCGCTGATAGACTGGCATCATCCTGACTACACCATAGACCGCGTGCATCCGCAACGCCCCAACGATACCGCCGCATACAACCAGCTGAACCAGGGAAGGGATATGGCCAGGTACCGGGAGTACCTGTTTAACCAGGTGAAAGAGATACTGACTATGTATGGTAAAATTGATATTCTCTGGACAGACTTCTCCTTCCCGGGCAACCATGGGAAGGACCATAACGACTGGAATTCCGTTGAGCTGATAAAAATGATACGCAAGCTGCAGCCGGATATTATTATCAATGATCGGCTGGACCTCGGGGAGTATGAAGACGGTGGCGACTTTGTTACGCCGGAACAATATAAAGTATCAGAATGGCCCACACGCAACGGCAGGAAAGTACACTGGGAAACCTGCCAGACCTTTTCGGGTTCGTGGGGCTATTACCGTGACGAAACTTCCTGGAAAGACACCAAACAACTATTAGGATTGCTGATAGAATCAGTTAGCAAGGGCGGTAACCTTTTACTGAATGTAGGCCCTACTGCACGGGGCACCTTTGATGTGCGTGCACAGCAGGCATTGAAGGCAATGGGTGAGTGGATGCTTCTAAACAGCCGCTCCATTTATGGATGTACACAGGCGCCGGCGGAATATGCCAAACCGGATAACTGCCTGCTCACCTATAATCCCACTACCAAACGCCTGTATGTGCATTTACTGGATTATCCGCTGCAGAATTTCACGCTGCCTGGTTATAAAGGAAAGATAAAATACGCCCAGTTTCTGCATGATGCTTCTGAGATAAAAATGAGTGAGCCGCAGATGCACCATAGTATGGGTAAGAACCAGGGAGAGCAGGATATTAACCTGAGCCTGCCTGTTAAGAAACCGGATGTAGAGATACCGGTGATAGAACTTATTTTAAACTAGTATGATTTCCGATATTGGCGCAGTGGTCCATTACCGTTTTTTTCATAACTTGTATCAACGGTAGTGGACCGCTATCCTATGCGCAACAAAGATCCAATATATCCTAAGTGATCCTGAGATTGTATTTATACCGTATGATGATCCTATGTCAAGCCAGAGAAAAAGCCGGTTTATCGTTGCCATTCAGGATGACGTGACCGGGCCGGGAGCATTTCCGGGAGGGCCATTAAAAGTTACACTTTAAGCGATTGAGCACAAATTAGTTGTCCACTTTAGCTATTTGATCGCGCAGGTATCCACGTATTGCTTATATAAATAATATAAACTAATTTGTTTATTAATAATTTTATAAAAACCATATATATATCCGATTGACTGCTGAGGGTATTTGTTTCAAATTTGTTTCGTTATAGAGAATTGTGTCCTCTTAATTTTTACGATATAGCGCCTTACGTCATTGAGAGAACTTGCAGTACTGTGCGAAGATTTCACAAAATAATAAACCCAAAAGAAATATTATGAAAAAAGTGCGGCGTGACAGCGCAGGTCACTTAAATGGAGCGGATATGCTTGAAGTCGCCAGCATACATAATGACTCCCAGGAGATGTTACAACAACTCGCAAAGGACATATGCAATATTGTTTTTATGGATTTTGATATCCCTGGCCTGACTGCCATTGAAGCAGCAAGTATCGTTAAAGCCGCCTATCCTGAGATCAACGTGCTGCTGCTCACTGTGCAGAAGGATAGGCAATCCATTACAAGTATAGCTCCCCGTTTAAATGCGCCTGATGGAATACCTGGTCTTGCTCCCAGCTCATTAACAGACTTCATCACCCAGGTGTACGAAGCAGCGCTTGAAACCAACATTGCTGCAGTACAGAAAGTATTGGCCTTTTTCAACCGCCGTTCGCAAACCGATATTACTCAGTATGGCCTTTCTCCGCGCGAACAGGAGGTGCTTGACCGTTTAGTGGACGGGCATACCTATAAAAAGATCGCTGAACTTTGCCATATCAGTGTAGGCACCGTACGTTCCCACATCATGAACATTTACCGCAAGCTGGAAGTTAACTCGCGGAGCGCTGCTATTGTGAAGGCAATGCGCGGTTGACCCTGTTGACTACACGCCGGTTCCGGATAAATTCCTATCTTGCCGCATGGCCTTACATTCGTGGGAGGGGGATGCTGCTACATGGCGGCAATTTCTGGAAGGCAGCCGCGACGCATTTGCAACGCTATATGCCAGCTTTGCACCGTTACTTTATAATTACGGATGTAAACAATGTGCAGACCCGCGCCTTGCAGAAGATTGCATTCAGGATGTATTTGAATACCTCCTGGCGCACCGTACACAACTCTCGGCGGTTTCCAATGTGCGCGCTTATCTTATAAAAACCTACCGCCGCGCCCTGTTGCGAAAAATAAGCAATGTGCGTAAAAATATACCCGTTGACTCAGCAGACGAGGCCAGCTTTGAAATTGTGATCTCCCCTGAAAGCAGGCTGATAGCCCGGCAAAGCAGTATACGTCGCCGCGAACAGGTAAGGGTGGCGGTGAACGCCTTACCTCCCCGTATGAAAGAAGCGCTGTTCCTGCGTTTTTACGAAAACCTCTCCTTTGAAGATATTGCGGCCGTGATGGACATTGACCAGAAGTCGGTGTATAAAATAATCTACAAAGCCTTCGGCAAACTGCGGCAAAAACTGATCGACTTCCCGTTCTGGCTGCTGCTTTGTTACCTCTCCGTGAAAGCTTAACCTTTAGGCTGTTTTATTTGTTATATCTCCGGGAAGCTATACATCATCTTATAGCAGGCAGAAAAAAAATTCTCCCGGAAGGGGATAAAACGCGGAAACTGCTCCTCTATGTATTAAACCACCTGACCTAAACCTCGCTGTTACCATGGAATGGAAAGACTACGCAGACTTTACCGCGGCTGATTTCCTGGCCGATGATTTTTTTATGGAGTGGGTACTGCGCCCCGATGGGGAGAACCAGGCCTTCTGGGAATCATGGCAACAGCACTATCCTGAAAAACAGGCGGTAATAGCGGAGGCGCGTGCGATGCTGTTATCGTTGGAATATGAGCGGCACCATATGCCGCAGGAAAGTTATGATCGTATATGGCTCGCACTCCATCAGCAGATGGACAAAGCCATGCCGGAAACCATGCGCTATGAGCGTACTGATCATCGCCGGAGGTGGCGCCGCGCCGCCATCCTTACCGGCGTATTGGGTATGTTGGCACTGGGCGCCTACTGGCTGTTAAAGCCGGCAGACAAACGGGAGTTGTATACCAGCCAGTTTGGAGAAAACCGGCGGCTGGTATTGCCAGACAGCTCAGTGGTGATATTGGGACCACACTCTTCCTTACGTGCGGCCTCTTTCCGGATGGAAGAAAACAAAAGAGAAGTATGGCTGGATGGAGAAGCTTTTTTCATCGTTAAACATGATGACGCTATGGCAAAACCATTTACGGTACATGCGGGAAACCTGGATATTGAAGTACTGGGCACGGTAATTTAATGTAGAATAATTATAACGGTCGTTCACAGGTAGTGCTGCACAGCGGCAAAGTGGCCTTGCAGGAAAGTACCCGCACAGCATCGCGCATCGTAATGAAGCCTGGAGAGCTGGTAGAATACCGTTCGGATGATAATCGCTATGTACGTCGTAAAGTAGCAACAGAGAAATATGTAGCCTGGGTTGATCATACACTGGTATTTGAGAATACAAGGCTGGATGAGGTAGCCCTTCAGTTGTACAATAAATACGGAATCCATGTGTTTTTTTCAGACAGTTCTTTTGCGCAGGAGCAATTTAGCGCCACCTTACAGCAGGCAGATCATAAAGTAGTGCTGAAAGCCATACAGGAGGCTTTCAGTGCGCAGTTACAACAACAAGATGATAGTACATTTCTTTTAAGCCGCTAGTTGCCAGTCATTAGCTTTTCGCCGATGCACGCGCTGAAAGCCAATAGCCGGTAGCTAACAGCCCGGAATCAATTTCACGCTCGTAAACAAAACAAATCGTTATGAAAGTAACAGGTACTTACAAGGGCAATACCTTGCTGGTGCTGTTCCTGGCTGCAGCCTTTACTGTGCAGGCACAGGATCTTGCTTACCAACATCCACGGTCCGCAGGCCCGGACACGCCGCTTTCCTCATTAAGATCAGCCAGCATTCCATTAAAGGCTGCGTTACAGCAACTGGAGAAGGCCTACCGTATCAGCTTTGCCTATAACGCAAGACTGGTAGCCGGTAAGGAAGTTTCTGCACAGGTGCTGGAGAACAGTGAACATGCACCACTGCAGGAGTTGCTGCAAACATTACTGACGCCGCTGGAACTGCAGTTTAAACAAATTGAAGGGAACGTATATGTTATAAAAGCGGCCAACACACAGGAAGAAATGAACGGTGACGAGGTAGGCATGGCCGCTGCCGTGATGCAGGCTGCACCTGTCAGGGGAAAAGTAACCGATCAAAGCGGTACACCGCTGATAGGCGTTACCATACGGGTGAAAGGTACTGCTACCGGCGGCACCACCGGTGCTGACGGTACCTTCAGCATTAATGTGCCTGAGGGGAAAGATACTTTACAGGTATCCTACCTGGGGTACCAGTCGCAGGAGATTGCTATTGGCGGACGAGCTGAAATAAATATCGTCATGCAGTCAGGCGATCAGCAGCTGGAACAGGTAGTAGTAGTGGGGTATGGCACCCAGCGTAAAAGAGACCTTACCGGGTCTATCGCCTCCGTAAAAGGAGAGGAGCTGGCCAAGCAGCCCGTACTTACCGCCACCCAGGCAGCGCAGGGAAGGATAGCCGGCGTACAGGTAATTACCTCCGGCCAGCCTAACTCCCAACCGCAGGTGAGAGTAAGAGGTACCGGTTCTGTAATGGCGGGGGCTAACCCGCTGTACGTGGTAGACGGCGTGCTCACCGACGACATCCGCAACATCAACAGCGCCGACATTGTAAGCATGGATGTGCTGAAAGACGCTTCTGCGGCTATTTACGGTGTACGTGCCGCCAACGGTGTGATCATCATTACCACCCGCAAGGGAAGAGCCGGCAAAACAGAAGTGCGCTATGACGCCAATGCAGGTTTCCGTGAGGCATCCAGCCTTGTTAAAATGGCAGACCGGAACCAGTACATCGATTACCTGAAAGATGCAGCCCCCGGCAGAGACCCGATCAATGACCCGGTGGCCTATCCCGGTTCTACCAACTGGTATGATGCTGCCTTGCGAAAGGCTTTCCAGATGAATCACAACCTATCCGTATCCGGCGGTTCTGATAAACATACTTACTTCTTCAGTGGCGGTTATATACAGGACGATGGTATCGTCAAAACCAATACCTTCCGCCGGTTTACCTTACGCGCCAACAACGAGGTCAACATATCCGATCAGTGGAAATTCAGCACACAGTTGTCTTATTCAAGGGGGGACGGTCGTAATGTAGACCTGAACGGCATTTACGGTAATCTCTACCGCGCTGCGCCGATCGTTATCCCCGAACAGGGAGGCCGTTACGGCAACACCTCCGCCTGGGGCAATGTGGGTAACCCTTTGCTGTCGCTGGATAAAAGAAATTACCGGCAGCAGGACAGCCGCCTGCAAGGCAATCTGGCGCTAGAGTTTAAGCCCATCAAGGCGCTGCGCTTCCGCTCCGCTTTCAACGCAGACCTGCGCTGGGGTAATGACCGCATCTACCAATACAAATATCTCAACGATGATAAGACCTTCCTGGTGGCAGGTGGTAACCAGCGTACTGATAACAGCCAGCTGACTACCAGTGACTCCCGTTCAACGGGCTGGGTATGGGATAACACGGTAACATTTGACCAAAGCTTCGGCAAACACAATTTAACCTTATTGGGCGGTTCTGTTACAGAAGGCTTTTACAGCACATTCCTGACAGGCTCCCGTATCAATGTACCGGAAAGCGAAGATCTGTGGTACCTGGATCTGGGTAACCCGGATGTACAATCCAAATTGAACAACGGCGGTGATAAATATGCCCGTCAGTCTTTTGTGGGACGTGTGAACTACGGCTATGACGACCGTTACCTGTTAAGCGCTTCTATCCGTGCAGACGGCAGCTCCAAGTTCAGTAAAAGATGGGGCTATTTTCCGACTGTAGGAGCCGGCTGGGTAATTTCCAAAGAGGCCTTTATGCAGGACCAGCAACTGTTCAGTTTCCTGAAGCTGAGAGGCAGCTGGGGCATACTGGGTAATGATAACATACCCACAAATGCCTATATTAATACGGCTACCGTAAATCTGCCCTATTTCTTTGATAACACGATCACACTGGGTACTGCCCTGCAGGAAACAAAAGATCGTAACCTGAAATGGGAGACCACCAATCAGTTTGATTTTGGTGTGGAATTCAGCCTGCTGGATGACCGGCTGAGCGGTGAAGTGGATTATTATAACAAGAAGACCAAAGACGCATTGGTGGTGGTTAATATTCCCAGCATCCTGGGAGACCCCAACAACGCCTATATCACTAATGCAGCGTCTTTCAAGAACACCGGTTATGAAGTGTCGTTGAACTGGAAGGATGATATTACAAAAGATCTGACCTATAATGTAGGCGCCAATATTACCTTTAATAAGAATGAGATCACCAACCTGGCAGGCGGTCAGGCATTGCTGGGCGGCAGCGTAGGGCAGCAGAGCTTTGTTACCCGCACAGATAACGGAGAACCGGTGGCCAGCTTTTATGTGCTGAGATCCCTGGGCGTTTTCCAGAACCAGTCTGAAATAGATAACTATAAGAACAAGGATGGGAAAGGTGATACAGCCTGGCGCCAAGCCTGGCGAACTGAAATATGAAGACACTAATGGCGATGGTGTAATAGATAATAACGACCGGCAGTATGTAGGCTCATACCAACCCAAGTTCTTTTATGGCTTCAACCTGGGGCTGAATTACAAAGGTTTTGATCTGAGCGCCGACTTTTACGGTAATGGCGGCAATAAGATCTACAATGGTAAAAAAGCCTTCCGTTATGAAACAACCGACAATATAGAATCAGACTTTGCCGACAGCCGCTGGAGGCCCGATCGTCCGTCTGCAACAGATCCGCAGCTGCTTACCTCCTCCATGCCTGCATCTACCTATTTTGTGGAATCAGGTGCTTTCCTGCGTTGTAATAATCTTACCATTGGTTATTCCATTTCGCCGGATAAGCTGAAAGCCATTGGCATCAGCCGCTTCCGGGTATTCCTTACTTCACAGAACCTGTTCACCATTACAAAGTACAGCGGGTTCACCCCTGAGCTGCCCGGCGGTACTATTGATTATGATAACAGTATCAATAACCGTATTAATAACCGCTCAGGCACCGGCAGCAGCAGCAGCGGCAATAATACCAATAACACCAGCGGGATACTGGACGCCGGTATTGAGTTGAACGCCTATCCCACTACCCGTACGTTTGCATTTGGTGTAAATGTCTCATTCTAAAAAAAGAGTTATGAAGAATATACATACAAGTATCCTGTTTAAAACTGTCTGCCTGGGATTTGTGCTGTCTGCGGCATTGATAGCCTGTAATAATTACCTGGATGTGAAGCCGCAGGGGCAGATAGATGAAGAAGCCTCCATCAGTGATCCGGAAGCCGCCCAGAACCTGGTAACCGGCATCTATAATAATCTCTGGCTGGGCAACGTACACGGTTTCCCGTTCATAGGTGTTACCAATATCGCGTCTGACGATGCAGATAAAGGAAGTAATCCGGATGATGCAGCAGCTACACAGGGTGCGTTGGATAACCTGACAATGGACCCGAACACCAGTTCTCTGAATGATATATGGTCTGGCTATTACCAGGCCATCGCCCGCGCCAATAAAGCGCTGGAGGTATTAGAGCCGGCAACTATCGATGCGGCAACAAAAGCCCGCCTGCAGGGCGAGGCACATTTCCTTCGGGCTTACCTTTACTTTAACCTGGTACGACTTTTTGGCGGCGTGCCTTTGGTGGAAAGAGTGCTTACNCCCGATGAGGCGATGACCGATCAGTACCAGACCAGGGCCAGTGCTGCAGCTGTCTACCAGCTGATCAGTACAGACCTGGAGTTTGCACTGGCCAACCTTCCTGCCAAAGGCGAGGCAGGCAGCCAGCCAGGCCGCGCTACCAAAGGCGCAGCAGCCGGTATGCTGGCCAAAGTGTCTTTATACCTCCAGAACTGGCAGCGCGCATATAGCCTGTCTGATTCCATTATCACCGGCAAAGTAGGCGCATATGGACTGCTGGCCGATTATGCGGATATCTGGAGAGAAACGGGCGAGAACGGGATAGAATCCCTGTTTGAAGTACAGGCGGGTATTAATGCCTCCTGCGATGCGGCTATTGAAGTATACAGTGTTTGCCAGGGACCCCGCGCCGGCGGTCAGCGTGGCTGGGCCGATCTGGGTTGGGGCTTTGGTACTCCCTCTCAAAGTTTGCTGAATGCTTATGAGGCGGGCGACAGGCGCAGGGATGCCACCATTATATTCGTTAACCCGGGCGGCACCGTACTGTGGGATGGTTTCCGTATTCCCGGCCGGGACAGCGTTGAGAATGACCGTTACAATTACAAAGCTTACCATAGCCGTACCCGTGAGCAGTATTGCGGTAATGCAGACCGTTTGCCAAAGAACCTGCGAATACTGCGTTATGGCGAAATACTGCTGATACATGCAGAAGCCGCATTGGCCCTGGGCAATAGTGGCGCTGCGGTGACTGATATTACCGCGTTGCGGCAGCGCGCAGGCCTTTTACCAAAGGCTACGCTTACCCGCGAGGATATCTGGCATGAAAGAAGGGTGGAGCTGGCAATGGAGCATGACCGTTTCTTTGAGCTGGTAAGAGAAGATGCGCTGGCGCCCGGCACAGCAGCCGCTGCCTTCCAGGCCCACGGTAAAACGTTTGTAAGGGGAAAGAATGAAGTGTTCCCCATACCGGCTACACAGATACAGTTCAGCCAGGGTAGACTGCAACAGAACCCTAATTATTGATAACAAGTAAAAGTTCAGGAGAGACGATGAGGTGGATCACCATAGCAGCACTGCTGATCCTGTTGGGCCCCGGCTTAATACAGGCGCAGCAGCGAAAAAACGAAAAGAGGGAACAGCTGAGCGACTCGGCTTTACTAACCCTGGTACAGCAACGTACGTTTAACTATTTCTGGAAGTTTGCACACCCCGTATCAGGTCTGGCGCCGGAGCGTACCCCTACACCGGAGACGGTCACCATCGGCGGTTCCGGCTTTGGGGTGATGAGTATACTGGTGGGCATTGAAAGGAAGTTTATTACCAGGGAAGAAGGGCTGGACCGCCTGCTCAAGATTGTGAACTTTCTCTGGAAGGCCAATCACTATCATGGCATCTGGCCGCACTGGATGAACGGGGCTACCGGTCAGACAATTCCCTTTGGCCGTAAAGACGATGGAGGCGACCTGGTAGAATCTGCCTTTATGTTCCAGGGGCTCTTATGTGTGCGCCAGTACTTCACCGGCAGCAGCGCCAAAGAAACGGAGCTGCGCAACAAGATCACCTGGATGTGGAATGAGGCCGAATGGAACTGGTATACCCGTGATGGGCAGGATATATTGTACTGGCATTGGTCGCCCAACAACGGCTGGGCCATGAACCACCAGATACGGGGATGGAACGAGTGCCTGATCACCTATATACTGGCGGTGGCCTCTCCCAACTACCCGGTGTCTCCTAAAGTATACCACAATGGCTGGACACAGAGTACTCACTTCCTGAACGGAAAAGAGTATTATGGCATCAAACTGCCCCTTGGCTTTGAATATGGCGGTCCGTTGTTCTTTACCCATTACTCCTTCCTGGGCCTGGATCCCCGGGGCTTAAAAGACCGCTACGCGGATTACTGGGAGCAGAACAGGAACCATACCCTGATCAACAGGGAGTACTGTATAAAGAATCCAAAAGGGTATAAGGGCTATAGCGCAGATTGCTGGGGACTGACCGCCAGTGACAACCACGAGTTTTATAATGCGCATTCTCCCACCAACGACCTGGGAGTGATCACGCCTACCGCTGCCTTGTCATCTTTCCCTTATACACCCGAATATTCGATGCAGGCTTTGAAGTACTTCTACTATAAGGTGGGCGACCGTTTATGGGGGGAATATGGCTTTTACGACGCTTTCAGCGAAACGCATAACTGGTACGACAACCAGTACCTGGCTATAGACCAGGGACCGATCGTGGTGATGATCGAGAACTATCGCAGCGGACTTTTATGGAAACTGTTCATGTCTGTTCCGGAAATACAGGTGGCGCTGAAGAAACTCGGGTTCAGCAGTCCGGCCATCCCCAAAGGGTAGCAGCATAAAACGTACTGGTAAAGTAGCCGGGAGGCTGGTCAGAACGACCAGCCTCTTTCTTTTACTGGTATTATTTAACAAAAACGGTCAAGTACTAGGAGAACACATAGAGAACACATAGAGAACACAAGGAGAATACTATGAGAACACTGGCAAAATGCTATTAATCACCTTCGGAAAGCGCTGTTAACCAGCTGAAATAAATTTTTGAAAACACTTTGTTATTTTAGATGTTATGAATATTTTTATATATATCTATCCTATGAAAATGTTTTTATATGATCTGGATGAAAGACTTGTACACCATTTACCAGAAATTGGATGAAATAGGTGTTGAAGACGTAAAAAAAGAAATTGTAAAGGCACACCTGTATGGTTGCAGTGTAAATGGAGCAGAAGCCTACTTCCTGGTACTGCAACAGCTGGTGCTGATCAAGAAAGACAATGTGAAGATCTATGAAGTGATCAAAAGAGAGGTGGAAAGTATTATACAGTACAGCAGGCTAAATTAAGACGAGAAAATCCTAACTATCTCAGTTCTTCCATCAGCTTTTGAGCTTTTGCGTAAACAGCCGCCTGCGGCGGTATTTTTAAGAGCCAGTCCAGGGCCCGCTGTTTATCCCTTTCTTTCAGAAAACTAAGCGCCATGTAAAAAGCTGCATCGTAACGAATGGGTTTGTTACTGTTGAACACTGCCTGCAGATCTTCGCGGGCCTGTGGCTGCCGGTTTATTTCAACCAGGGAGACGCCCCGGTAGTAGCGTGCAAAGCTGTTGGACGGATCAAGCTGCACTACGCGGTCCAGCTGCTGAATGGCTGCTGTAAAGCGGCGTCTGTTGAAATTGCGCGATGCTTCGTGCAACAGCCTTGACGTGTCATTATCGGGAACAGGATGATGTATCATTTCGGTAGGGGCAAACTGCCGGTATACATCTTTATGCCAGGGGCTGATGAAGAGCAGTCCGGCAATCAGCATGGCCAATACAGTGATGCCCATTACATACCATCCCATGCGGTTGGTGTCCCTTTCTTTGCCGTAAAACCAGCGCTGGCGCATATCGGCAAGTAGCTGCATCAGTTCCCGTTTGGTATTGTCGGGGGTGAGGCTGCGACGTATCCATTCTATGGCTTCGCGTCCCTGGGCTATGATCTCCTGCAGGGCCGGCTGTTCATTCAGCAGTTGTTCGAAGGATTGTTTTTCTGATTCGGGAAGCTCGTTCATCACATAAAGGGCTGCCTGCTCAATATTGCCGGGCATCATCCCGTTACCACTGCGCTGGGTAAGATTGCTTTTAATAAGCGTAGCCATACAGGGAGCGGAGAGCTCGGGCGGCAGTCCGGCAGTTGGTTGCGGATCAGTACCTGCACCATCGGTTACAGGACGGATCAATGCTTTCTGAAGGGCTTCCTGGCAGGCCGGCGATAACTGGTAGTAAAGCTGTATCCAGCATCTTTTTTTGTTGCCGTTCTCTACGATCTCCCGTGCATATTTGAGGTGGGTATTATCCAGTGCGGCTATTTCTGCTTCGGCTTCTTCCCGCAGGTCCATACCCCGCCTTTCCACTTCTTTGCGCCAGGCTATCTTACAGATAAGCATTAAGAAAGGTTCGAAACGGGCTGTCAGTTCTATGGAGTGCCGGCGTGCATACCCGTAGATATCGGTAAGGGCAATTTCGAAAATATGTGCTGCATCTTTCCTGTTTCCCCCGTGTTGCAGAATGTAAGAGCTGATCTTCTTTGCAAACTGCCGGTATATGGCATCTATAATGGCCGGGGAGCTTTCCAATAAGCCGTCTATATACTCATCGTCGTTATATAAAAGCCGTGTGGAGGTCATACGTTCGCCGCTTGTTCTGAATTTGGGTTGCTCAGCATAAAAGTATTAAACCTGGTTCAATACGCGAAAATATTCTGAACAGCAGGTAGGTACATACAGTTTACGTGCCAGATTCAGCATTACAGGCCCGGATACACAAAATCTACTAGTCTTATTAATACGTCTTTTGCCGCGCCGAGCTCAGATGCTCCTACCAGGCTGGCGTAATACCGTTCTATTTCAAGCACGCTTTCTGTGGCGGCGATCACCAGTTCTTTTCCCTTGTCGCTGAGGAATATCATTGTTGCGCGGTTATCATTTTCATGCTTGCGGGTAACAATATAACCGGCGGCTTCCAGGTTCTTGACCACCTTACTCATCGCCTGTTTGGTGATATGCGCCTTTTTGGCCAGCTCATTATTGATGATGCCTTCGGGGGCAATGTTGGCGATCAGCACCATATCGCCCATTTTGAAGTCGGTATATCCCTTTTGCTGTAAGCTGTCTGTCAGGCGGTTATCCATTTCCTTTTTCAGCAGGTTCACCGCCCTTATCAGCAGGGTGCGTCTTTGTGCAATGTACTCCTGTAGTTGCTCGTCCAGCGGACCGGTCATAGTGCAGGTATTTTAGGGCCAAATATATATTTATTATCTGGTAGCAGGGAGTGCCGGTCACCCGGAGGTTTTAAAACCTCCAGGTGTTGAGCAATATCCTGCTGCTTACTTTATAACCGCTCAGTCATTTAGACCCGGTGGATCTTGCAATACCCATTTCGAGGCCGCGGAGCTCTGCAAGCCCACGAAGCCTGCCGATAGCACTGTAGCCGGGGTTGGTCTTCTTGTGAAGATCGTCCAGCATCTGGTGCCCGTGATCGGGGCGCATGGGGATGGCTACATTGCGTTTGTTCATGACCGATAGGATGTTTTTTATAACGGCATACATATCTACATCGCCTTCCAGGTGGTTGGCTTCGTGGAAGTTGCCCAGGCTGTCGCGCTGTGTGCTGCGCAGGTGAATGAAGTGGATGTGTTCTCCGAGGCGTTCTACCATTCCGGGCAGGTCGTTATCGGCGCGTACGCCGTAGGAACCGGTGCAAAAGCACAGGCCGTTGGAGGTATAGGGGGCGGCAGCCAGAAGCTCGCGGGCATCCTGTTCTGTGCTTACCACGCGGGGCAGTCCCAGTATGGGGAAGGGAGGATCATCGGGGTGGATGGCCAGCTTAACGCCCGCTTCTTCTGCAACCGGTGCGATCTGCTGAAGGAAATAGAACAGGTGCAGTTTCAGCTGGGTGGCGTCAATACCCTTATACTTATCCAATGCTTCCTGGAACTGCTGGAGGGTAAAGCTTTCCTCAGACCCCGGCAGGCCGGCAATAATGTTACGCTGAAGGGCTTGTTTTTCTGCAGCCGTCATGCTGTCAAAACGTTCTTTGGCGCGGGAGATATCCGTCTCATCATAGTCATTTTCCGCACCGGGCCTTTCCAGCATGAAGAGATCGAAAGCGATGAAGGCTGCTTTTTCAAAGCGGAGTGCCTTTGAGCCATCTGCTACGGTATAGGCCAGATCGGTACGGGTCCAGTCCAATACCGGCATAAAGTTGTAGGTAACGGTATAGATACCGGCGGCAGCCAGGTTACGAAGGCTTTGCTGATAGTTACGTATATATTCTTTAAAACGTCCGCTTTGTGTTTTTATGTCCTCATGCACCGGTACGCTTTCCACCACAGACCAGGTAAGTCCGGCTGCTTCTATGAGGGCTTTACGTTCAAGTATATCTTCCTTTGTCCACACTGCCCCGTTGGGGATATGATGCAACGCCGTTACGATACCGGTTGCCCCAGCCTGTTTGATGTCCTGCAGGCTTACAGGGTCATTGGGGCCAAACCATCGCCATGTCTGTTCCATTCTCGGCATATCTATAGGTTTAATAAGAATTAAGAATATTTTAGTACAAGGCCCAAAAATAGAATGTCTCCTGAGATATGCAAATTTTTACTTTATTCAATATTTATTCAATAATTGCGAGCATTATATCCATCACGTTGGTTTGTGTGGGGCCTGTTTTAATCAGGCCGCCGCATTGCTCAAAGAAGTGATAGGCATCATTATTTTCCAGGTAGCTGAAAGGATCAAGGCCCATGGAGATAGCCTGTTGCATAATGGAGGCGTTCACCACGGCGCCTGCTGCATCGGTAGGGCCATCGGTGCCGTCGGTACCGGCGCTCAGGATGGTGATATGGGGATGGGATTGCAGGGTGATACCGGCAGACAGGGCAAACTGCTGGTTACGACCTCCCAGGCCGTTGCCGCTTACTATCACGGTACTCTCGCCGCCCATAAGGAGGCAGGCAGGGCGGGGGCCTGTCCACCGGATGGCTTGTTGTGCCAGGGCCTGTGCCAGGGTGTGGGCATTGCCGCTAACGCTGCTGCTCAGCAGGGTGGTATGAAAGCCCTGTTCTTCTGCAAAGCGGGCGGCTGCTTCCAGGGCAATGGTGTTGCTGCCTATCAGGTAATTATAGGTGTTGTTAAAGCCGGGATGGCCGGGTTTGGGGGTATCTGCAACTTGCCCGATCAATCCCTGCCGCAGGTGTTTTTGAATGGACGCGGGGATCAGGCGGGTTAGCTTATATTTTTCCAGGATGGCATGGGTATCTGCAAAGGTGCTGCGGTCTGGTACCGTGGGGCCGGAGCCGATAACGTCGAGGTCATCACCCACCACATCGCTCAGGATGAGTGTACAAAGGGAAGCGGGGTAGATCTGCAGGGCCAGTTGTCCGCCTTTGATAGCGGAGATGTGCTTGCGGACCGTATTCATTTCATGGATGGATGCCCCGCTTTTCAGCAGCAGGTCAAATAAGGCCTGCACATCTGCCAGGCCGGAGCCGGGAGGGTAATCTGCCAGGAGGGCAGAGGCGCCGCCTGAGAGCAGAAAGAGCACCAGGTCGCGGGTTTTAACGCTGGAAAGCAGCTCCATCATCTGGTGGGTGGCGTGCACTCCATTATTGTCTGGTACAGGATGGCCGGCTTCCATTACCTGTATCTGCTGTACGGGCAGGGAATGACCGTATTTGGTGATCACGAGGCCCTCCAGCGGGTAGGGAAGGTTACAGCTTTCCAGGGCCAGCGCCATGGCGGCTGATGCTTTACCGGCGCCGGCCACAAAAATGCGGCTGTCTTGTTGTAAATGAAATAATTTACCGGCTATACGTAAACCTTCGGTTGCTGCTTGTATGTGTTGGGGAATCAGATATTGCGGTTGCACGGCTGCCACGGCCTGCCGGAAAACAGCAGTAGCAATGGAGACTGTATTCATCGATCCTGCTTCGCCATTTTGCGTTCCTGTCTTTTGTCCATTTTGGCCTCCAGCTGTTCTCTTTTCTTCATTTCCCAGTCATTCCACTTTTTATATTGTGCAGGTGACAATACTGTTTTAAATCGCTGGCAGCGTTCTTCGTTCAGGGCTTTCAGTTGCTGCATACGATCTTTTGCCGGCAGGCTTTTATCTGCTTTGATAGCGTCTCTGCGGCGTATAATATCTTCGTTGATGGCGTAGATCTGTTCGTCCTGTTTATGGGTAAGGTGCAGTTCACGGTATAGCTTGTCGCTCATCTTATCGGCTTTTTTCTCTGCGCTCCAACGGCCTTTTTTGGGTGTAGTGTTGCTGTCTTTTACCTGGGCATAGCTATTTGGCTGAAACACAAGCATCAGGCAAAGAAGTAAAGCTGCGGTAACCGTTGTCAATTTTTTCATATAGTAAGGAGTTGTGTCCTAAAATTAAAATTGGCCTGCAACTAAGGTACTGAAAGTAACCGTTCATAAAAAATATAATGAAATATTTATAGCTGTATTAAATTTAAGATTTTACCAAGATCTGAATCTAAACCGCTAATTAATTAAAAGCCACATTAAAACACAACGTATGGAACAACCCTCGGTACCAATACCAACCGTTGTACGTAGTAGACGTATCAAGATCATTTACCTGTTATTTGCCTGGCTGCTGGCCGGCGCGTATGCAAAAGCGCAGGAAACTTTTCCAGTGAACGGCGTGTCTGATCCGCGCGAAGGCTGCTTTGCGCTGACGCATGCCACTATTGTAAAAGATGCCGCAACCACCTTGCAGGATGCAACGCTGGTAATACGAGATGGCCGCATCATTAACGTAGGCCCGGGAGCAGCTATCCCTAAAGACGCAGTGGTGATAGACTGTAAGGGCAAATACATCTATCCTTCTTTCGTAGACATTTACAGCGACTATGGCACCCAGGCCGTTAAGAGAAGCTCTGGGGGCTTCCGGGCGCCGCCTCAGTTCCTGTCTAACACCAAAGGGGCCTTTGGCTGGAACCAGGCTATTAAAAGCGAGGTGCAGGCAGCCAGTATCTTCAAGACAGACGAGGCGAAAGCCAAAACATTGCGCCAGGCTGGCTTCGGTACTGTGTTAACACATCAGCAGGATGGTATTGCCCGCGGTACCGGCGCACTGGTTACCCTGGCAGATGAAAAGGAGAACAAGGTAGTGATCCGAGAAAAGGCCTCCGCCCAGTATTCTTTTGATAAGGGAAGCTCTACCCAGAATTATCCGGGTTCTCTAATGGGAGCTATTGCGCTGCTGCGGCAAACTTACCTGGATGCGCAGTGGTATAAGAACCGGCCCGCAAAAGAAGGTGTGAACCTGAGCCTGCAGGCCTGGAACGATGTGCAATCCCTGCCGCAGATATTTGAGGCCGGCGATAAATGGGATGTATTGCGCGCCGACAAAATAGGCGATGAATTTGGCGTGCAGTATATCATCAAAGCCGCAGGCAATGAATATCAGCGTATACCTGAAATGGCCGCTACGAAAGCTTCTTTTATATTACCGCTGAATTTTCCCCAGGCCATGGATGTGGAAGATCCCAACGATGCACGCTTTGTAGCGCTGAGCGATCTGAAACAATGGGAGATGGCCCCTGCCGCGCCAGCTGCCTTTGAAAAAGCGGGTATTCCATTCTGCCTTACTGCTGATGGGATGAAAGATATGAAGCAGTTCCTTGCCAACGTGCGCAAGGCCATTGAATACGGGCTGACAGAGCAGAAAGCGCTGGACGCGCTCACCAAAGTGCCTGCTGCCCTTATAAAGGCAGATGATAAGGTGGGTTCACTGGAAGCCGGCAAACTGGCTAATTTCCTGGTCACTTCAGGGCCCCTGTTCAAGGAAAATACCATACTGTTCCATAACTGGGTGCAGGGCAAACGGTATGTACTAAACGAAGATGGCTGGACGGATATACGTGGCACCTATACCCTGACCCTTAGCCCGGGCGCCACCTATACAATACTGGTAAAAGGCACTCCTGTATCCCCGGCACTGTTACTGCTGCAGCAGCAGGATACCCTGGCGGGCACCATTTCGGTAGACGGTAAGCTGGTACGGCTGGCGTTCCCGCTGGCTAAACGCAGCAGCCGCACATTGCGCCTCAGCGGCGTACTGGCAGACCAGGGCTGGAGTGGCAACGGGCAGGACACCAGCGGCAATGCCGTAAAATGGTCTGCCGCGTTTGCAAAAGCTTTTGCGGCCCCGGCTGATACAACAAAGAAAAAGACCAGTCCGGACATCGGTAAAATATATTACCCCTTCAATGGTTATGGCTGGGAAACATTACCACAGCAAAAAGATATCCTGATTAAAAATGCAACGGTATGGACCAATGAGCAGCAGGGTAAACTGGAGAATACCGACGTACTGGTCCGCGGGGGCAAGATCGCCCAGGTTGGTAAAAACTTACCCGCCGGTAATGCACTTGTGATAGATGGTACCGGAAAACACCTTACACCTGGTGTGATAGATGAGCACTCCCATATTGCCATCACCAGGGGCGTAAATGAAGGTACGCAGTCTGTTACCTCAGAAGTACGCATCGGCGATGTGCTGAACCCTGATGATATCAACATCTACCGTCAGCTCAGCGGCGGCGTTACGTCCAGTCATCTGCTGCATGGTTCTGCCAATACCATTGGCGGACAAACGCAACTGATAAAGCTGCGCTGGGGCGCAGATGCCGAGCAGCTGAAATTTGCAGGATGGGATCCCTTCATCAAGTTCGCCCTTGGCGAGAACGTAAAGCAGTCCAACTGGGGTGAAAGCCAGCGCTCACGCTTCCCGCAAACACGTATGGGCGTTGAGCAGGTATTGACCGATGCGTTTACCCGTGCACGTGACTATGAGCGCCAGGCCGCCGGCAAACGCCGCGACCTGGAACTGGACGCCCTGGTGGAAATACTGAACAAAAAACGGTTCATCACCTGCCATTCCTATGTGCAAAGCGAGATCAATATGCTGATGCATGTGGCAGATACCTTCGGCTTCACGGTAAATACGTTCACGCATATACTGGAAGGATATAAGGTAGCCGATAAGATGAAGCAACATGGCGCAGGCGCCTCTACCTTTGCCGACTGGTGGGCCTATAAAATGGAAGTGCAGGATGCCATTGCCTATAACGCCAGCATCATGAGCGGGGTAGGCCTTACAGTTGCCATTAACTCAGACGATGCGGAAATGGCGCGCCGGCTTAACCAAGAGGCCGCCAAGAGCATCACTTACGGTGGTATGGCAGAAGAAGACGCCCTGAAGATGGTGACCCTGAACCCGGCCAAACTGCTGCATATATCTGACAGGGTAGGCAGTATCAAGCCCGGTAAAGATGCCGACCTGGTATTGTGGTCTGATCATCCCCTCAGCATCTATGCAAAAGCAGATAAGACGATTGTAGACGGTATCGTTTATTTTGACCGCGAGCGTGACCTGGAGCTGCGTAAACGCATTGCCGCAGAGCGCAACCGCCTGATCCAGAAAATGCTGGGAGAGAAAAAGAAAGGAGCCCCCGTACAAAAAGCAAAGCCCACCAAAGACGATCTCTGGAATTGTGAGGATATGGAAAGCGGGCACCAGCACAGTATAATTAATGGTGATGACGAACAATAAAACAACAACAATGGTAAAAAAGAACTTCATATATATAGCATGCCTGGCTGCATTGAGCGGCGTCAAAGCCTTTGCGCAGGAAACCGTATATCCCGCTCCGGCCCAACAAAAGGCGCTGCTGCTCACCAATGCCACTATACATGTGGGCAACGGGCAGGTAATAGAAAATGGCAGCATTGCGTTTGCCAATGGCAAGATCACTGCGGTAGGCGCCAACGCGCAGGGCGAAGCAGGCGCCCAGGTAATAGACCTCCAAGGGCAGCACGTGTATCCCGGCATTATTGCGCCGGCCAGCAGCCTGGGTCTGACGGAAGTAGAAGCGGTACGCTCTACCAACGACTACAGCGAAGTTGGGGAGTTAAACCCTTCCGTACGCGCACTGGTGGCTTACAATACCGATTCAAAAGTGATCAACACATTGCGCTCCAACGGCATACTGCTGGCGCAAACTGTTCCGGAAGGCGGGATGTTGTCCGGCACTTCTTCTGTAGTACAGCTGGATGCCTGGAACTGGGAAGACGCCGCCTATAAATCAGACGACGGGCAACACCTGTACATGCCGCAGTTACTGCCTTCCTCCAATCCTTTCCGGGCAGCCCAGCAAACACCTGCCAGGGACCGGGTAAAGGAAGCGCTGGAAAAGATAGAACAGCTGCGCGCCTTCTTACGTGAAGCGCAGGCATACGCTCAGGAAAGCAAACATGCGGAAACGAACCTGAAGTTTGAGGCACTGCGCAAGCTGTTCACCAAGGAACAGAAACTGTACATACATTGCAACCTGGTAAAAGAGATCCTGCTGGGCATCGATATTGCCAAAGAGTTTGGGTTTGACGCCGTGATTGTGGGCGGCGCCGACTCCTGGCTGGTGGCAGATATCCTCAAACAGCAGCGTATTCCCGTGATACTGGCGCAGCCACACAGCCTGCCCGTAACACAGGATGATGATGTGGATCAGCCCTATAAAACAGCGGCACAGCTGCAAAAAGCGGGCGTACTGTTCTGCATCAGCAATGAAGGTTTCTGGCAGCAACGCAACCTGATGTTTGAAGCCGGTACGGCCAGCGCCTATGGCCTGACCAAAGAAGAAGCGCTGAGCGCCGTTACGCTGAATACCGCTAAGATACTGGGTATTGATAAAGTAACCGGATCACTGGAAGTGGGGAAAGACGCCAACATTGCGGTAAGCGCCGGGGATATACTGGATATGAAATCGAATAAAGTAACACATGCGTTTATACAGGGGCGTGAAGTGAATCTGGATAATAAGCAGAAGCAGTTGTATGAAAGGTATAAGTATAAATATGGGTTGAAGTAAGTAAAAAGTACGGGGCGCTTCAGCAAAAGGAGGCGCCCCTTATTTAATTCCGTACCTGATCCCTGCCTTGTTGAACAGGTTTTTTGATCATGTCCAGTTTCTGATCGCACATTTGCCCCAGCGATATTTGATCGCTGCTCTCCCTGGTGTTATGGCATTCAAAGCAAATCTCGATAAAAGCAAAGGCCTCTCCCTTATCATCCCTGAAAAGTATTGCATTCCGCGGGCTATAGCATAGCAGTGCTTTCTGGCCAATTATGGGGCCGGCAAATCCGTAGTTGTATAAGATATCGGTAAGCTCATCGATCTGTGCAGGGCTGAGCGTTTTTTCTTCCTTAACAGTCATGGCAGGGGGGGCAACACCGTCCACTATAACCCCGGGGTCGGGGCTTACAACGATGACTTCCTTGTCTGCGGTAATTTTCACCAGGCCATCGAATGAAACAAGTTGAACAACGGCAGACATATTGAAAGGATAATTCTTCCTTCTTTGTTCCGGTGAATGACGAGTGTTTTTGGTGCAGTGATGATTACGTTTTTCTGCTGCTGCCGCTGCTTTGCTGAGTGTTTGAGACGGCGTTTGCCCGTACAGTGCCTGTGTCAGCAACAGGAGGGGGACGGATATTAATAATGGTAGTTTGTTCATAGGTATGCCGGTTTATCAAAAGAGGCCATATCACTGGTATGATATAGCCTCTTCCGTTTATAATGATAGGTTCGATATTTTACACCGCCTTTACGAGGAAGTAATTATTTCTTCCCTTCTGCACCAACAGATACTGATCGCGCAGCAGCAGGCTGGCGTTCACCACCAGATCCATGCCTTCTACTTTAGTTTTATTGATGCTGATGCCGCCATTCTGGAGCATCTTACGGGCTTCGCCTTTGCTGGGCAGTATTTTGGCATCTGCCAGGAAGCTGATGATATCCTTACCGGTTTCCAGCTCAGTACGGGCAACATCCACCTGCGGTACGCCGCTCATTACTTCCAGCAGCTGTTCTTCGGTGAGTGACTGGAGAATAGCAGCTGTATCGTTACGGAACAGCATCTCAGAAGCCTGTACGGCAAATTCATATTCTTTTTCACCATGTACAAAGATGGTCACTTCCCTGGCCAGTCTTTTCTGCAGCTGGCGCATACCGGGGTTCTGGCGGTGCTCAGCGATCAGTGTATCTACGGTAGGCTGGTCCAGGAAGGTGAACATGCGGATATAGTTCTCTGCATCTTCGTCGGTGGTTTTGATCCAGAACTGGTAGAACAGGTACGGAGAGGTGCGTTTAGGGTCCAGCCACACATTACCCGATTCGGTTTTACCGAACTTGGTACCATCTGCTTTTTTTACCAGCGGGCAGGTAAAGGCAAAGGCTTCACCACCGGCCATACGGCGCACCAGCTCGGTGCCGGTTACGATATTGCCCCATTGGTCGGATCCGCCCATCTGCAGTTTACAGTTCTTAGCGGTGTACAGATGGTAAAAATCATACCCCTGTATGAGCTGGTAGCTGAATTCTGTGAAAGACATGCCGCTGTCGCCTTCCAGTCTTTTCTTTACAGAATCCTTGGCCATCATATAGTTAACGGTGATGTGCTTGCCAACATCCCGGATAAAGTGCAGAAAAGAGATATCCTTGAACCAGTCGTAGTTATTCACCATTTCGGCGGCATTGGGTTTGGCCGGGTCAAAGTCCAGGTATTTTTCCAGCTGGGCTTTGATGCCGCGTTGGTTATGCTGGAGGGTGTCCAGGTCCAGCATTTTACGTTCTTCCGCTTTAAAGGAAGGATCGCCCACCATTCCGGTGGCGCCGCCTACCAGCGCAAGGGGTTTATGACCGGCTCTCTGCAGGTGCACCAGCAGCAGGATGGGTACCAGGCTGCCGATGTGCAGGGAATCTGCCGTGGGGTCAAAACCCACATAAGCGGTGGTCATTTCTTTTTGTAACTGCTCTTCCGTACCGGGCATAATATCCTGTAACATGCCGCGCCAGCGCAATTCTTCTATCAGGTTCATTGGTGCTGTTGATATTAAAATTTGTGCAAACCTAATAAATAATTAGCTATTACCTGTTGGCAACCGGCTATTAGCGCTTGGCCCGCTCTTTGATGATGGATCCACAGCTAATAGTTATTTTTGAGTATGGCAAAGATCGGCACCAACCCGGTAACAGGAGGTTCACAACAACAGGAAATGATCGTAGGCATTGATCTGGGCACTACGAACAGCCTGGTGGCTATTATACATCCTGCGCTGCGGCAGCCGGTCACCCTCCGTGAATTCAACAGCAGCGCCCTGGTTCCTTCGGTGGTGCATTTTACGGAAGAAAGCACGGTAATAGTGGGCGATAATGCCCGTGAACTGCTGATCACGCACCCCCGCCAAACCATCTACAGCGCCAAACGCCTGATGGGGAAGTCTTACAATGACCTCCGGGAAAAGGCGGAATATTTTTCCTATCGTATACATGATGATAATGCCGAAAGCCTGGTAAAGGTGCAGGTAGGCAGCCGGTTCTATTCTCCTATTGAATTATCCGGCTATATCCTGAGAGACCTGAAGGCCCGGGCAGAACATATACTGAAAACGCCGGTGAGCAAGGCGGTGATCACGGTTCCTGCCTATTTTAACGATGCGCAGCGGCAGGCCACCCGCGATGCCGGTAAACTGGCGGGCCTGGATGTGCTGCGTATCATCAACGAGCCTACTGCCGCCAGCCTGGCTTATGGTTTGGGTTTAAAGCCGGATGAAGACAAGACCATTGCCGTGTACGACCTGGGAGGTGGTACCTTTGATATTTCCATCCTGAAGATATCCAAAGGCATCTTTGAAGTGCTGGCCACCAACGGCGACACCTACCTGGGCGGGGATGACCTGGACAGGGCCATTATGGAACATTGGGCCTGGCTACACGAAATATCTCCCGAAGCCCTGGGCAGCAACAAAGGTCTGGCGCAGGCGTTCCGCCTGAAGGCGGAGGAGGCCAAGAAACAGTTATCCGTAACTGATTACTACGATGCCCGTTTACATAATTACGAACTGCAGCTTACCAGGGAACAACTCCAAGAGCTGATCCGGCCCCTGGTTGAAAAGACCATGGAAAGCTGCCGCAAGGCCCTGGCAGATGCGGGGCTTACTGTAAGGGATATTGATACCGTGATTATGGTGGGCGGCTCTACCCGTGTACCGATGGTGAAAGAAACCGTTGCCGCTTTCTTTGGAAAGCCGGTGAACGACAGCCTGAATCCCGATGAGGTGGTAGCCCTGGGCGCCGCCATACAGGCCGATATACTCGCCGGCAATAATAAGGACTTCCTGTTACTGGATGTAACGCCGCTGTCGCTGGGCATAGAAACCATGGGCGGCCTGATGGATGTATTGATTCCCCGCAACTCCAAGATACCCTGCAGCATAGCCCGAAGCTATACTACCCAGAAAGACGGGCAGACCGGTATGAAGATAGCGGTATACCAGGGAGAACGTGACCTTGTAAAGGACAACCGCAAACTGGCGGAATTCAATCTTACCGGTATCCCTGCAATGCCGGCAGGCCTGGCCAAAGTGCAGATCTCTTTCCTGCTGAATGCAGACGGCATCCTGGTGGTGAAAGCCGCGGAATTACGCAGCGGGGTGGAACAAAGCATTGAAGTGAAACCGCAATATGGTCTTAGCGGCGAAGAAGTGGAGCAGATGCTGGTGGCCTCCATTACCCATGCAAAGGAGGATATACAAACCCGTTCCCTGGTGGAAGCACAGACAGAAGCCCAGCAACTGCTGGATGTAACGGCCACCTTCCTGGAAAAGAACGTTGAAATGATCTCTGAAGAGGAACAACAGCGCACCAGGGAAGCCATGAACGGGCTGCAGGATATCATTGGCAGTGGTAACAGGGATGCCATACATGAAAAGATTGCCTACCTGAACGATGTAAGCCGCCCCTTTGCAGAACGACTGATGGATAAGGCCCTGAAAGCAGCCATGGCCGGGAAGAAGATCTGACGCGGCCTGGGAGTGGGCAGCAGACGTTCACGGCGTCTGAAAGTGCCCGGATTGCTCCGTACAACTACGTAATTTCAGAAATTCAGCTTTACTACTGTCTCTTAACCCTTTTTACCGGCGCATCTTTGCACCCGTTACCAGATTTTCTAAATAATAACAACCCCATAAGTGATGACAGGTAAACTTTGTGCAGGACATATTTTCCCGGTAAACAGATCTTCAAATATTGCCACCACCAGTTACCGGACCGCTACCAAACCGGCGTTCAAGCGCCCCGCGCCAGCAGTGAACATTGTTTTCAGCAACGGATCTTTTTATGTACGCTCTGCTGACATACTGGATATTTTTTACGGCGGCTGGGGAAATGCAGACGAAGAAGAAGATCAGAGTAGTACCTTTTGATGATTTGTACGTTTTAATAGCAGCCAAGCAGTTTAGTTTTCATATATAGTCTAGCCCCAAAAAAGAAACGGCCGCTCTGTATTACCAGGGCGGCTGTTCTATTGTAAGATAATATGATGTGCTTACAGCTGTTGCAGGCACTGCTGCAGGCTATCTCTCCAGTAAGGAATGCTGATACCAAATGTATCCCGGATCTTTTGTTTGTTCATTACGCTGTACGCCGGGCGCTGGGCCGGGGTTGGGTACTGGTCGGAAGTGATAGGCGATACCTCGCAGGCGGAGCCGGTGAGTTCTTTTATAGCCACTGCAAAATCATACCAGCTGGTAACCCCTTCGTTGCTGTAATGGTAAACACCGCCGATAGCTGTCTCGGAGTGCTCTGCACGATGCGCCAACACCTGCAGGATCACCCGGGCCAGGTCTACTGCGTAGGTGGGCGAACCCACCTGGTCAAATACCACGTTGAGGGAGGGGCGTTCCTGCATCAGCTCCTTCATCCGTTTTACGAAGTTGACGCCAAACTGGGAGTATAACCAGGAAGTACGTATCACCACTGTATCAGGGTTGGCGCCCAGGGCAGCTGCCTCTCCACGTAGTTTTGAGGCGCCGTAGATGCTCTGGGGGCTGGCTTCAATCGTTTTCCGTATAAGGGAGGTAGTAACGCCCGTCAAATACATAATCCGTAGAAATATGCACAAGCTGGGCGCTATGCTGCAGACATGCTTCCGCCAGGTTCAGCGCAGCTTCAAAGTTTAACTGAAAAGCCTTTTCCTCTTCCGTTTCGGCCTTGTCCACTGCGGTATAGGCGGCGCAGTTAACGCAGGCATGAATGGGATGCTGAGAAAAAAACTCAGCTATAGCAGCGGCATTGGTTATATCCAGTTCCTGATAGTCGGTATAGATAAAGTTAAAGGCAGGGTAATTGCCTGCGATTAATTTTATAGCTTGTCCAAGTTGGCCGTTAGCGCCTGTTACCAGAATGTTTTGCATGTGCATTAGGAATTATAAACGAAGTTATGTTGACTTTCCGCCAATGTTGGCAATACCTGGTCTTTATCAGAAACGATGGCATCTTTCAGGTCAATGCCCCAGTCTATGTTCAGCGCAGGGTCGTTATAAATGATACCGCCTTCACTGGCCTTGTGGTAAAAGTTGTCGCACTTATACATTACTTCCGCGGTTTCGCTCAATACGGCATAGCCATGGGCAAAGCCTTTGGGCACCAGCAGCTGTAATTTATTTTCTGCGCTCAATTCTATGGTGAACACCTTTCCATAGGTGGGTGATCCTTTCCGGATATCCACCACTACGTCCAGTATACGGCCTTCCAGGGCCCTAACCAGTTTAGTCTGGGCATAGGGTTCCAGCTGGTAGTGCAACCCACGCAATACGCCATAGGTAGAGCGGGCCTGGTTATCCTGTACAAAAGGGAAGTGCAGGCCTTCCTGTTCAAAGGCATTTGCATTGTAGCTTTCAAAGAAATATCCGCGGCTATCGGCAAAAACCCGGGGCTCATATATTAGCAGGTCTGGTATTCCTGTTTCCGTAAAAGGCATGATTGCGTTATCTTTTTTTGATATTGTTCTTCGTAATACTGTTGGTAGGCCCCGCTGGTAACATGATCCAGCCAGGCTTCATTGGCCAGGTACCAGTCTACCGTTTTTTCCAGTCCTTCTTCAAACTGCAGGGATGGCTGCCAGCCCAGTTCTTTATTCAGCTTGGTGGCGTCAATGGCGTAGCGCAGATCATGCCCTGCCCTGTCTTTCACGAAGGTGATCAGCTGGGCGGAAGTACCGGGCGCACGGCCAAGTTTCTTATCCATAATCATACACAGCAGGTTAATGAGGTCGATGTTCTTCCACTCATTAAAGCCGCCGATGTTATAGGTTTCTCCCACACGGCCCTTATGGAAAATGGTATCTATAGCCCTTGCATGATCTTCTACCCACAACCAGTCCCGTACATTCTCACCCTTCNCGTACACCGGTACAGGTTTGCTCTGCCTGATGTTGCTGATGGCCAGCGGTATCAGCTTTTCCGGGAAGTGATGGGAGCCGTAGTTATTGGAGCAGTTGCTGATGATCACCGGCATGTGGTAGGTATGATGGTACGCCATCACAAAGTGATCTGAACTGGCTTTGGAAGCAGAATACGGAGAACGCGGATCGTAAGGGGTTTCTTCTGTGAAGAAGCCTTCAGCGCCCAGGCTGCCGTATACTTCATCAGTAGACACATGGTAGAACAGCTTGCCTTCCATATTGTCCTGCCAGTATTTGCGGCTGGCATTCAGCAGGATGGCTGTGCCCAGTACATTGGTCTTGATAAAGGCCAGCGGATCCATGATGGAGCGGTCTACATGGCTTTCTGCCGCCAGGTGTATCACCCCGTCAAACTGGTATGCAGCAAAAAGCCTGTCAACCAGCGCTTCGTCTGTTATATCACCTTTTTCAAACACATAATTCGGCTTGTCCTTTATGTCCACCAGGTTTTCCAGGTTGCCGGCATAAGTAAGTGCGTCGAGGTTAACGATCCTGTATTCAGGATATTTGGAAACAAATAACCGCACTACATGCGATCCGATAAAACCTGCGCCTCCGGTAATCAATAAAGTACGTTGCATAGTATAATTATTTACTTAAGGCCTCCTTAAAATATTCATAAGTGATCTTCAGTCCTTCTTTGCGGCTTACTTTAGGTTCCCAGCCCAACAGCTGTTTAGCCTTGCTGATATCCGGCTTCCGTTGTTTGGGATCATCCTTTGGAAGCGGCATATATACGATCTGTTGTTTGGTGCCCGTCAGCGTAATGATCTCTTCTGCAAACTGCTTCAGGGTGATCTCTTCCGGGTTGCCGATATTCACCGGCAGGTGATAATCGCTGAGCAGCAGGCGGTATATACCATCTACCAGGTCATCCACATAGCAGAATGAACGGGTTTGCATACCATCGCCAAACAGTGTCAGATCCTGACCCGTAAGGGCCTGGCTCATAAAGGCGGGCAGGGCACGGCCGTCGTCGAGGCGCATACGGGGACCGTATGTATTGAAGATCCTGACGATCCTGGTTTCCACACCATGGAAGTTATGGTAAGCCATTGTGATGGACTCCATGAACCTTTTGGCTTCATCATATACGCCACGCGGTCCTACCGGGTTCACATTGCCCCAGTATTCTTCTGTCTGTGGGTGTACGGTAGGATCGCCATATACTTCGGAGGTAGATGCTACCAATATGCGTGCCTTTTTTTCTTTGGCAAGGCCCAGCAGGTTATGTGTGCCGAGTGAACCCACTTTCAGGGTCTGGATCGGTTTTTTGAGATAATCTATCGGACTGGCCGGAGATGCAAAATGCAGGATATAATCCAGTTCTCCCGGAACGTGCACAAATTTGGTAACATCGTGATGATAATATTCAAATTCAGGCAGGGGGAAGAGGTGTTCAATATTTTTGATATTACCCGTCAGCAGGTTATCCATGCCAATTACATGAAATCCTTCCTTAATGAACCTGTCACAAAGATGTGATCCCAGGAAGCCGGCTGCACCGGTTATTAATACGCGCTTTTTACTCATAACAATTTTAGGTTTAAGGCTTTGCCACTGCACGGCCTACGCTTTCGTAATGAAATCCCAGCTCGTGCATGCGTTGTACGTCAAACAGGTTTCTACCGTCAAAGATCACTTTATGTTTCAGGATCTCATTGATCTTATCAAAATCGGGTGTTCTGAACACGCTCCATTCTGTGGCAATGATCAATGCATCAGCATTTTCAAGGCAGTCATACTGATGCTCGGCATACTGGATCTTGTTGCCGATTACCTGTTTTACGTTGGGCATTGCTTCAGGGTCAAACACGCATATTGTTGCGCCTTCTGCCAGCAGCGCGTTAATGATATATAACGCCGGCGCTTCTCTGATATCGTCTGTATTGGGCTTGAATGCAAGTCCCCACAGTGCAAAGCGCTTTCCTTTAAGGTTGCCGTTATAGTAAGCTTTTATTTTGGGGATGAGGAATACCTTTTGCCTTTCATTTACGTCCATTACTGCATTCAGGATCTTGAAATCGTAGCTCACTTCCTCAGAAGATTTTACCAGTGCCTGTACATCTTTCGGGAAGCAGCTGCCGCCGTACCCGATGCCGGGAAAGAGAAAGCGTTTGCCGATACGGTCATCGCTGCCGATGCCTCTGCGCACCATGTCTACATCAGCGCCCAGTTTTTCGCAGAGGATGGCCACTTCATTCATGAAAGATATTTTGGTGGCCAGGAAAGAGTTAGCGGCGTATTTGGTCAGCTCGGCGGATCTTTCGTCCATATACAATATCGGGTTGCCCTGCCGAACAAAGGGGGCATACAGATCGCCCATCACTTTGCGGGCTCTTTCAGAAGTGGTGCCTATCACTACGCGGTCGGGCTTCATGAAGTCTTCTACGGCTACTCCTTCACGCAGGAATTCGGGGTTGGATACCACATCAAATTCCACTTTGCAGTTTTTGGCGATGGCGGCATGAACTTTCTCTGCCGTACCAACGGGAACGGTGCTCTTGTCTACGATAACTTTGTAGTCTGTCAACAGTTTGCCCAGTTGTTCTGCTACTTTCAGTACGAATGACAGGTCTGCAGCACCGTCTGCACCGGGAGGGGTAGGTAATGCCAGGAAGATCACCTGTGCTTCACGGATACCTTCTTCCAGGCTGGTGGTAAAATGCAGGCGTTCCTCCTTGAGGTTGCGCTCAAATAGTTTTTCCAGTCCGGGCTCATAGATCGTGATCTGCCCGGAGGATAATTTTTTAACCTTGTTCTCGTCTATATCCACACATGTGACATTGTTCCCTGTTTCAGCAAAACAGGTGCCGGTAACTAGGCCTACATAACCGGTTCCTACTACGGTAATTCTCATTGGGGAAGTTTAGTTTAAGAATGATTTAACTGAATTAATAATGTACTCTTGTTGATCCTGATCCATTTCAGTGTGTATCGGTAAGGAGATGACCTTGGCGGTCAGTGCGTCAGTAACAGGTAAATTAAATGCAGCTCCCCCAAAGTCTGCAAACATCTTTTGCCGGTGAGCAGGTACCGGGTAATAGATCATAGAGGGGATATTGCGCTCCTGCAGGAACTTTTGCAGCTCATCCCTGCTGGCGCCGTTCAATTGTAAAGTGTATTGATGGTAAACGTGATAGCTGTAAGGCACACGACCGGGTGTGGTGATCTGCGGCACATTGGCAAAGGCAGCATCATAGGCGTCTGCCACTGCGCGGCGGGCGTTGATATACTCATCCAGCAGGGGCAGTTTTATACGCAGCACCGCTGCCTGCAGGGTGTCCAGGCGGGAGTTCAGGCCTACCACATCAATGGTAATAGCGGGCAGATTGGCCATGGTTGGCCACCATTCGCATTTGTGCGGCCAGGGTATCGTCGTTGGTGAAGACGGCGCCGCCGTCACCGTAACATCCCAGATTTTTGGAGGGAAAGAAGGAGGTACAGCCGATGTGACCGATGGTACCGGTCTTTTTAACCGTTCCGTTCTTAAAGGTATAAGTACCACCTATGGCCTGGGCATTGTCTTCTATGACGGGAACGTTATATTTTTCAGCAATGGCCATCAGCGGTTCCATGTCAGCGCTTTGCCCGTACAGGTGTACCGGAACAATGGCTTTGGTTTTTGGTGTGATGGCTTTTTCAACCGCAACAGGGTCCAGGCAGTAAGTTACAGGGTCTATATCCACGAATACCGGTTTCAGTTGCAGCAGGGCGATCACCTCTGCGGTGGCAATGAACGTAAAGGAGGGGGTGATCACTTCGTCGCCGGGTTGTAAACCTAATGCCATCATGGCTATCTGCAATGCGTCTGTACCGTTGGCACAGGGTATAACGTGTTTAATATCCAGGTATTGCTGCAGTTCCTGTGCAAACTGCTGAACAGGGGCGCCGTTTATGAAGGCGGCATTCTCTAGCACCTCATGGATAGCAGCGTCAACCTGCGGTTTTATCTTTGCATACTGACGTTTCAGATCCACCATTTGAATAGGAACCATGCGGAATAGGTATTTTAAAATGTTTTAAAGTGTGCAAATTTACAAAAATTGGCGTTGGAAGGCGATTATCTTTGCTGAAGTATAAAATATAGATAAAACTGAAGATCAGTATGGTGGAAACCTTCATTTACAACATCGGCATCCGGCTGTACCAGGCCGGGGTAAACATCGCCGCGGCAACCGGTAACCGTAAAGCCCGCCTCTGGCTGGAAGGCCGTAAAGGCTGGGCCGCCAGGATGAAAAGGGAGCTGGAGGGTGAAACCGGCCCCCTGGTATGGGTACACGCCGCTTCGCTGGGAGAATTTGAACAGGGAAGACCGGTAATGGAAGCGCTGCGCAAACAGTACCCGGGTTATCGCCTGTTACTTACCTTTTACTCGCCTTCCGGTTACGAGGTGAGAAAGGATTATAAGGGCGCCGATCATGTGTTTTATCTTCCCCTGGATACACCGGGAAATGCCCGGCAGTTCCTGGATATTGTCCGTCCCAGCCTGGCAATTTTCATCAAATATGAGTTCTGGTATCATTTTATGACGGGGCTGTATAAAAGGCAGATACCGTTTGTGCTGATCTCTGCGATCTTCCGTGAAGACCAGGTCTTCTTTAAATGGCATGGCGGCCTGTTCAGGCGGCTGCTGCGTTTGCTCTCCCATATTTTTGTACAGAATGAGTCATCCCGTCAGCTGTTGCAGCAGATTGATATTGAGCATGTTACGGTGAGCGGCGATACCCGTTTTGATCGGGTATGGGCCCTGGCACATGAGGCGGTAGAGTTGCCGCTGGTAAAACAGTTTGTGGGCAACAAACGCACCATTGTAGCCGGCAGTACCTGGGCAAGCGACGAAAGCGCCCTTGCCGCCTGGTGGGCAGGCCATTACGAGGCAGACAGGCGTCTGATCATTGCGCCGCATGAGGTGAATGAGCCACACATCAGGAAGCTGCTGGATCTGTTTCCCGGTGCAGTGCGCTATTCGGAACTGGGCGGCGCCAGGGTGGAGCACAATGGTTATGAAGGTGAACATCCGGGTACGGTACTGATTATTGACAATGTAGGGATGCTGTCCTCCCTGTACCGTTATGCCTGCGTGACGTATATCGGCGGAGGTTTTGATCCGGGGGGGATCCATAACATACTGGAGCCTGCTACTTTCGGTAAGCCCATCGTGTTTGGTCCGGTGTACGATAAATATGCCGAGGCGGTAGAACTGCTGGCATCCGGCGGCGCGGTCAGCGTGCCCAATGATCCTGCCTTAGCGCAGCAAATGGAGGAACTGCTGCTGGACGATACATTGTGTACAAGAACGGGAGATGTGGCCAGCAAATATGTTGCAGACAACAAGGGGGCTACAGACAGGATCCTTTCTTATATTCAGGAAAAGCGCTTTTTAACCAAAGAATAGAAATGTTGTACCGGCCGGGTATCATCCAGCCATCCCTGCCGGATCTTTAATTCCCTTTCTATCCAGTATTCTGCCTCCTGCAGGGTGTGGCATTCATTGATCGTTTTGATGGAACGCTCGTACATGTCTACATCACCGCGGAACAGTTCCTGTATGAACTGGAATTTGTCGTTAATGCCGATGGCTTGTTTAAGGTCTTTCACCGGCATATCGCCAAGCCTGTCTGCCACTTCTGTTATGCTTTGTTTGAGCCTGTCGTTCAGCGAGGTGCTTTTCTGGGAAACCAGTTCATTGATCTCCCGGCGCAGGCCGTTGGCTTCTTTTGCCCTGGGCGCCGGCGCAGGTTTCTCTACATCAAACAAAGTGGCGGTCACTGGTTTACGCTCCTGAACAGGCGCCGGAGAAGGAGCAGGAGGCGGCGGAGGCGGAGGCGGCGGTGGCGCAACTTGTACCGGTTCGGGTTGTATGCGTTCAGGTGCAGGTATGCTGCGCTTTTCGGGCGCAACGGTAGCAGTATCAAGGTGGTTTGAATTCGTATGTCCGTTATGGTGGTGAGCGCCGTTTGTTGCCGCTGCTGCGGAAACGGTCTGGGCTGCCTGTGAGGGCATGATCACCGCTATAGTGCTCTGTGACGATTTTTTGACTTTGATCCTGCGCTTTCTGCAGGGTACGCGCATGCAACACCTCAACCTGCAAAAGTTGCGCATAATAGGATATGGTTTGCAGGTCTGCGTTGGAATTCTTCAATTCCTGTAATCTGTCAATTAATGCATTGATCTTTTCCATAGTGTCAGGTAGTGCACAAATCATGCTTTAATTATTGATAGTAATCGCAACGTATTGAAGGTAATCACAACCAATCTGTAATTGGTTAACGCTGTGTAGCAGAATTTATTTTATTTGCATAAAGTTAGCGTTTTTAGCGTATTTACTAATAAAAACTGATGATATGTTTATTGAACCTTCCCTGGCCGGAGAACGCAGAGGATGGATTGAAGTGATCTGCGGTTCCATGTTTTCCGGAAAAACGGAAGAGCTGATAAGAAGATTGAAAAGAGCCAGGATAGCCAACCTGAGGATTGAGATATTTAAACCGGGTATAGATGTGCGTTATGATGAACAGAATATTGTATCGCACGATGAAAACAAAGTGGTGTCTACCCCGATCGATAACTCTCAGCAGATATTGCTGCTGGCGCAGGAAGTAGATGTGGTGGGGATAGACGAAGCGCAGTTCTTTGATGCAGAGCTGCCCTATGTTTGCGACCAGCTGGCGCTGCGCGGTGTACGCGTAATAGTGGCCGGTCTGGATATGGACTACAAAGGGCGCCCTTTTGGCGTGATGCCCGATCTGCTGGCCAAAGCAGACTACATCACCAAGCTGCACGCTATCTGTGTAAAGTGCGGCAATATTGCAAGTTTTTCCTACCGTAAGGCAGCCGGTAAAGAAACAGTATTACTGGGAGAACAGGATAAATACGAACCCCGTTGCCGGTATTGTTACTACGAAGTGGAATAAAATTTTAGAAAACTTTTAACTTTTCTGGTTTCACTTTAAAGGTGAATTTTTTCTGCGTAAGATAGCTGAAGCACACAACGAAGAATGTGGTCAGTATTTTCGAAATGGTTGGATAGATGTGGAGATACTCAACAAAGAGTTTCATGAACAGGTAGTTCAGCAGCAGGCAGGCAGCCACCTGTACAAAGTAGCGGAACAGCTGGATACGACCGCGCAGGTTAGACTCTGAGAATACGATATACTTACTGAGCAGGAAGCCGGTAGGGAAAGTGATAGACATCGCCATGAACAGCGCTGCTATGGGCGAGCTGATGGTTAGCGAGGGCAGGTGCAGATCCTGCTGATGCAGTACAAAATTGTACATAATGTAATAAAGCACGATATCCAGCAAGGTATTACCGCCGCCGCAGGCCAGGTAGCGGAAGGTCTGCAGGGGCATTAGCCTGGCGAAGGGCCGGTAAAAAAAATCTATTACTTGGAGGATAAGGTTCTTCATATTAGAGAATTACTACAAATTTAAAGCTTTTTGCCTGTAAGCCAACTGCAGGGTATTATCTTAATGTTCTTCTTTTTTTCCATTGATGTTCCGGCGCAGTTGTGTTGACCGGTAACTGGGCCGTTTTGCTCTCCTGCCAGATCTGTGCAGCCAGGATAGCTGCAGCCTGAATGCTTGCAGCATCAGGAGTGTTCAGCAGGGAGGGGGCAAAATACTTGCCAATAAAATGGGTGTCAAATTTACCTTCAATAAAGGCGGAGTGCTGCAATGCCCAGCGGCCAAAGGGCAGGGTGGTATGGATGCCTTTCACCTGGTACTCATCTATAGCGCGGATAAGGCGTAAACGGGCTTCTTCGCGGTTATTGCCCCAGACAATCAGTTTGGCGATCATGGGATCGTAGTAGATGGGAATGTCCATTCCCTGCTCATAGCCGTCATCTACCCGTACGCCATAGCCCTGCGGGCGGATATAGGTTTCCAGCGTACCGGTGTCAGGCAGGAAGTTATTGGCGGGATCTTCTGCGCAAAGGCGTAATTCTATGGCATGCCCGTTGATCTGCAGGCTTTCCTGTGTAAAGCTTAATTTTTCTCCCATGGCAATGCGGATCTGCTCTTTTACCAGGTCCAGCCCGGTAATCATCTCTGTGACCGGGTGCTCTACCTGCAGGCGGGTGTTCATCTCCAGGAAATAGAAATTCAGCGATTCGTCTACCAGGAACTCTACGGTACCGGCTCCGTAATAGTTACAGGCCCGGGCCACATCGAGGGCACATTTACCCATGGCGGGCACGTATGCCGGGCGTTAAGCAGGAGGAGGGCGCTTCTTCTATCAGCTTCTGGTGACGGCGTTGTACACTGCACTCGCGCTCAAACAGGTACACATAGTTACCATGCTGATCACCCAGGATCTGGATCTCTATATGCCCGGGGGGGCTCCCACATATTTTTTCTATGAACACGGCATCATCTCCAAAGGCGTTCATGGCTTCACTTTTAGCCAGCCTGATCTGCTCCGGCAGTTCTTCCTCCCGTTCAACCACGCGCATGCCCTTTCCGCCGCCACCAGCAGAAGCCTTGATCAGGATGGGGAACCCTGTTTTGCGTACCACCTGCCTGGCTTCTTCAAGATCCCGCAGGGGTGTTTCTGTACCAGGTACCATGGGAACACCAAATTGCTGGGCGGCCTGTTTGGCTGCCAGCTTGCTGCCCATCATTTCTATGGACGGGGCGCTGGGGCCTATGAAAATAAGGCCGGCATCCTTTACGGCCTGGGCAAAACGGGCATTTTCGCTTAAAAAGCCGTAGCCGGGATGAATGGCATCTGCGCCGGTTTGCCGGGCCACTTCAATGATCTTATCACCCAGCAAATAAGACTGGCTGGAAGGGGGCGGACCGATACAAACAGCTTCATCTGCATATTGTACAAAAGGCATGGTACGGTCTGCCTCTGAAAAGACAGCCACTGTTTTGATCCCCATTTCCCTTGCAGAACGCATTACCCGCAAAGCAATCTCCCCGCGGTTCGCCACCAGAATTTTTTGCATGCTGTTGTGATTGTTAAGGAGCGAATATAGGCACAAATCACAAATACTTGCTAATTAGGCGATGAGTACTATAGCCAACGGCAGTAACCGGGCTGGTTTGAAGCAATGAGTCAACACCTGCTAAACACTTACATGGCACTCACTAAGCACTCACTAAGCACTCACTAAGCACTTACTAAGCACTTACTAAGCACTTACTAAGCACTTTCTAAGATGGTACTAAATTAACTACCCAAGGCATTCGGCGTGTAGATGGCTAGTAAACCCCACGCAGAACTAATGTTGAGCTGGATTTAAGGTGGACCTGAGGTGGACTTGATGCAGGTTTAAATTGTACCAGTTTTTGGGGCGGGCTTGTATTGTCCTATTTTTGCCAGCGAAATGGCACAACAAACCACTGCTCTCCATCGAACGCTTACCCTGGTAAAGAAAGACCTGGTGCTGGAACTTCGCCAGAAATATGCTTTTTACGGCGTGCTCCTGTATATTATTTCTACTGTATTCGTTATCAATATGATGATGGGGCACCCGGAAGAACAGATCTGGAATGCCCAGTTCTGGGTAGTACAGCTATTTGTGTCGGTGAACGCCATTGCCAAAAGCTTTATGCAGGAAAGCAGGGGGCGGCTGCTGTACTTCTATTCGCTGGTGCATCCGCGCAGCTTTATTGCTGCCAAGCTGCTGTATAACATACTGTTAATGGCCATCATGAGTATTATTGCCCTGGTGAGCTGCCTGATATTCCTGGGTAATCCCATTATCAACGTCTGGTATTTTGTGGGGGTAGTGATGCTGGGGGGCGTCAGCCTTTCGCTGTTATTTACCATGCTGGCGGCCATCGCCGCCCAGGCTAACCAGAATGCGGCGCTGATGGCGATCATGGGTTTCCCGATCATGATGCCCCTGCTGATGCTGCTGGCCAATATAGCCCGCTCTGCATTTGTTCCGGTTTTTCAACCCGGCCTGCCTAATATGTTCCTGCTGCTGGCGGGGATGGATGTACTGATCGTGGGCCTGGCCATGATACTCTTCCCGTTCCTTTGGAAGGACTAGAACGTTTGAGCGTTTAATAGTTTGACAGTTTGAGGGTTCGTAAACGGTTCAGGCCCTTAAACCTTGAAACGTTCAAACTTTTAAACCTTCAATCTGTCCAACTTTCAAACCGTCAAACTCCCCAACTAATTTTGTGATTAGTGATAAAACCTGTAGGTTTGCCCCCAATATAGATGACAAAAAAATGGCAAAACATTGGTGGAAAGCGCTGGCGGTACTACTGCTTTTATTCACACTCATAGCGGGGTTCCTGGTGAAGATACCCGCGATAGAGAATAACGAACAATCCACGCGTAATCTCTTCTTTCATGTACCGATGTGGATAAGCATGTATACGCTGTTCACCATCTCCGTAGTCAATTCCGTTCTTTATCTCACTAAATACGATCTGAAAAAAGACATACTGGCCAGTTCTGCAGCCAATGTGGGTGTATTGTTCGGCGTTATGGGCTTTACTACAGGTTCGGTATGGGCTACGTACACCTGGGGCAGTACCCTCACCAATGATCCCAAGCAGATCGCTACGGCGGTGGCGCTGCTGATCTACATGGCCTACCTGGTGTTGCGCCTGTCTATACATGATATTGACAAAAGGGCAAGAGTATCGGCCATTTACAACATATTCGCCTTTGCAATGTTAATTCCTTTGACCTATATCATCCCCCGTATGGTAGATTCCCTGCATCCGGGCAGTGCAAGCAGTCCGGGGTTCCGCTCCCAGGATACCGACGGCACACTGATGATGGTATTCTATCCCGCTTTTACCGGCTGGACATTACTGGGCGTATGGATCTATACCTTGCGCGTACGCTATAAGAGACTTGAGCTTAAAAATATTTTTAAATGATCAACAGAGCGTCTTACTTCTTCTTTACCCTTTTTTTACTGTGCACTTCCCTGATGGCGCAGGCGCAACAACAGAACACAGAGACTGGTCCCATTAACGAGATGTTGCGCAGCAACGGGAAAATATATGTGGTAGTGACCGTACTGGTGATCATCTTCATCTTTATCATACTGTACCTGGTCCGGCTGGACCGCAAGATCAGTAAGCTGGAACATCAACAACAGTCTAAACCATAATCATAACCAAAACAATAGATCTCCAAAACAATTTTTTATGTCGCAAGAACAGCATTATAACTTTTTTGAAAGTGTGCAGAAGAGCTTCGACAAAGCCGCTCAGTACACCAAATGGGAAAGGGGTATCCTGGAGCAGATCAAGGCCTGCAATGCCGTATACCGCATTAAATTCCCGGTAAGGGTGGGAGATAAGATCGAAGTGATCGAGGCTTACCGTGTACAACACTCTCACCACAAGCTGCCCTGTAAAGGTGGTATCCGCTTCAGCGAAGAAGTGAACCAGGATGAGGTAATGGCCCTCGCCGCGCTGATGACTTACAAATGCGCCATTGTGAACGTGCCTTTTGGCGGCGCCAAAGGCGGTATTAAGATCAATCCCCGCAATTACACCCCCTTCCAGCTGGAAAATATTACCCGCCGCTACACGGCAGAACTGGTGAAGAAGAACTTCATCGGCCCTGGTGTGGACGTGCCCGCGCCTGATTACGGTACCGGTGAAAGAGAAATGAGCTGGATACTGGATACTTACATGAGCCTTCGCCCCGGTGAAATAGACGGTTATGGTTGTGTGACTGGTAAGCCGGTTTCACAGGGTGGTGTTCGCGGCCGTAAGGAGGCCACCGGACTGGGTGTATTCTATGGTTTGCGCGAACTGTGCAACATTAAGGAAGATATGCAGCGGCTGGGACTGCAGCCCGGCCTGGAAGGCAAGAAAGTGATCGTTCAGGGTATGGGTAACGTGGGTTACCACGCTGCCAAATACTTCCACGAAGCAGGCGCTGTTGTAGTTTGCCTGATAGAGTGGGACGGCGCCATCTATAACGAAAAAGGCCTTGACCCGGAAGCTGTGCTGAAACACCGGAATGAAACAGGCTCTATCGTTAACTTCCCCGGCGCAGTGAACCTGAAGAAAAATACAGACGGCCTTGAAATGGAATGCGACATCCTGATACCGGCTGCACTCGAAAGCGTTATTCATAAAGATAATGCGCCCAACATCAAGGCAAAGATCATCGGCGAAGCGGCCAACGGCCCGATAACTGCCGATGCAGATGTTATCCTGAACAAGAAAGGCGTGATCGTAGTGCCGGATATGTTCCTGAATGCCGGCGGTGTAACCGTTTCCTATTTCGAATGGTTAAAGAACCTGAGCCATGTGCGTTATGGCCGTCTGGGCAAACGTTTTGATGAGAATATGAACATACATATCCTGAGCACCATTGAAGACCTTACCGGTAAAAAGGTAGTCTGACCAGGAAAGAAAATTCATTGCACACGGGGCGGATGAAGTAGACCTGGTATATTCAGGCCTGGAAGAAACCATGCATGCTGCTTTACACGAAGTGCGCGAGATCATGGTCTCCAACAGCAAGATACACGACATGCGTACCGCTGCATATGTTTGCGCTATTGATAAGGTAGGCGCGGCTTATGAGCAATTAGGCATATTCCCGTAAGAGAGTCTGAGGGTTTGACAGGCTGAAGGCGCCTGAACAGGGGCTTCTTCAAACTGTCAAACCCCCAAATCTTAAAAGGTATTATTCCCCATAACCCGGCATCTCCGTCACAAACTCCCATTCTTCTTTTTCGGGCCTGTAAAGGCAGCACCAGGTATGCACGCCGTTGGTGATCACCAGGTATACCGCGCGCAGCACCATATGGTAGCGTACAATCTGTTCTACTGTTAAGAGGTTTAGCGGCACATTCATTTCCTTACACTCCACTATCATCCAGGGCAGCATATTGCGGTCATATACCACAATGTCGCAGCGCTTTTTCAGTTCTCCCAGGTAGATCTCCTTTTCAATGCCTATCAGTGATGCAGGGTATTGCAGGCTTTTTACCAGGTATTGCAGAAAGTTTTGTCTGACCCATTCTTCCGGTGTAAGCGTTACATATTTCCTGCGATAGCGGTCAAATATCAGGTCTTTGTTACCTTCCCGTACCATTTTAAAATCGGGAGCAGGGAACTCAATGGCGATCATAACACAAAGCTAAGACAAAATGTCACCAAAATGATGTACATTTGCGTGTCAAAAGGCTATGAAGACAAAAGAAGAAATAGTAGCCAATTGGCTTCCCCGCTACACAGGAGAAAAGCTGGACAATTTCGGCTCCCACATCCTCCTTACCAATTTCAGTAATTATGTTACCTCTTTTGCAGAATGGAATGACGCCGAGATCGTAGGTATCGGCCGTCCTATGCAATGTGCCACCGCAGGCGATATCAGCATCATCAATTTCGGGATGGGTAGTCCCAGCGCCGCCACGGTGATGGACCTGCTCAGCGCCATCCACCCCAAAGCGGTACTGTTCCTGGGCAAATGCGGAGGGTTGAAGAAAAAGAATAACATCGGAGACCTGATCCTGCCCATAGCGGCTATACGCGGTGAGGGTACCTCCAACGACTACTTTCCCCCGGAAGTACCGGCACTACCTGCATTCGCTTTACAGAAAGCTATTTCCACCAGTATCCGGGAGTATGGATGCGATTATTGGACAGGTACCTGCTACAGCACCAACCGCCGGGTATGGGAGCATGACACAGAGTTTAAGCGTTACCTGGAAAGGATCAGGGCAATGGCGGTAGATATGGAAACTGCCACCATCTTCTCTGTTGGCTTCTTCAACAAGATACCCACCGGGGCCCTGCTGCTGGTAAGTGATCAGCCTATGGTGCCGGAAGGCGTAAAAACAGAAGAAAGCGATAAGAAAGTAACCTCCGAGTATGTGGACCGACACCTGAGGATCGGGATAGACTCTCTGAAGAACCTGATCAACAGCCATCAAACGGTAAAGCATCTACGATTTTAGAATTAAGATTTTAGATCGTAGATTTATCTAAAATCGTGTATGCCCGATCAGCTGGTCTCCATTCAGGATCTCACTGTCACCTTCTCTGTAGAGCAGGAACAGGTGACGGCGGTGAACAATATCTCGCTGGATATTCCCCGCGGCAGCATTACGGGCATAGTAGGAGAGTCGGGCTCAGGTAAATCCGTAACTGCATTATCCCTGATGCGCCTGGTGCAATCACCGGGCAGGATTACCAGAGGCCGCATTCTTTATCATGCTTCGGCACAAACCCCGGTAGACATTTTACAGCTATCGCCCCGCCAGATGCAGGACTGGCGCGGCAATGAAATAGCGATGATCTTCCAGGAACCTATGACCTCCCTGAATCCCCTTCATACCTGCGGCGAGCAGGTGGCGGAAGCGATCCGCATTCACAGGAAAGTATCCCCCGCAGTGGCCAGACAGCAAACAATTGATCTTTTCCGGCAGGTAAAGCTGCCAGACCCGGAAAAGCTGCTGCGCCGTTATCCCCATGAACTTTCAGGCGGCCAGAAGCAGCGGGTGATGATCGCCATGGCAATTTCCTGTCAGCCTAAACTATTGATAGCAGACGAGCCCACCACCGCGCTGGATGTGACCGTACAGAAAGCTATCCTGGAGCTGTTAAAAGAATTGCAGCAGCAAACGGGTATGAGCATTGTATTTATTACGCATGACCTCGGGGTGATCGCAGAAATAGCAGACCAGGTGGCTGTAATGTATAAGGGGAGTATTGTTGAACAGGGGAAGGTGGCAGAGATCTTCCGCCATCCCCGTCACCCCTATACGAAAGGCCTGCTGGCCTGCCGCCCGCCGCTGGACAGACAACTGTACCGCCTGCCGGTAACTCCTGATTTTATGGAGGTAGATGCCGCGGGTAATGTCAAAGAAAAGCCTTCTGCTGTCAAAACACTGGTGAACAGCCTGACCGTACCGCCTGAACAGCTGGCCGCCCGTGAGCGCCAGTTGCAGGAAAGCCCGCTCTTGTTGCAGGTAGAGCAATTGCAAACCTGGTTCCCGGCTTCCCGCAGTCTTTTCGGCAAAGTAAAGGGATGGGTAAGAGCGGTAGATGGCGTAAGTTTCACCGTACGCCAGGGGGAAACTTTGGGACTGGTAGGAGAATCGGGTTGCGGGAAGACCACCCTGGGCCGTACATTGCTGCGGCTTGTAGAACCAACAGGGGGCAATATTGTTTATAAAGGCAAAGACCTGAACAGTTTGGGGGCTGCTGAGTTACGCGATCTCCGGAAAGATATGCAGATCATCTTCCAGGATCCTTATTCTTCGCTTAATCCCCGTTTAACGGTGGGGGAGGCTATTATGGAACCTATGCAGGTACATGGCCTGTATGCAACGGAGCGGGACCGTAAGGAAAAGGCGCTGGAGCTGCTGGAAAAGGTGCATCTTCGCCCGGAACATTTTTATCGTTATCCGCATGAGTTTTCCGGGGGGCAGCGGCAACGGGTTGTGATTGCGAGGGCATTGGCCCTGCATCCTTCCTTTATTATCTGTGATGAATCAGTGGCAGCCCTGGATGTAAGTATACAGGCGCAGGTACTGAACCTGCTGATCAGCCTGCGGGAAGAGTATGGCTTTACCTATATTTTTATTTCTCATGATCTTTCCGTGGTACGGTTTATGAGTGATCGTATGATGGTAATGAACAGGGGCAAAATTGAGGAAAGCGGTCCGGCGGGTCAGATATATGAGCACCCGGCCAGTCCGTATACCCGGCACCTGATAGCCGCTATTCCGAAAAATATGTATACATAAGGTGCTGTTTATTAGGTTTTGGAATATTTTTTGGTAACCTTATGAGATATCAGTACCTTTGCAACCTTTAAATTCATTCATACCGTAATATGAAATTATCGCAATTCAAATTCGATCTCCCTTTAAATCTGATCGCGCAGCACCCTTCCAAAACAAGAGATGAGTCCCGTTTAATGGTGGTGAACCGTGCCACGGGAAAAATTGAGCACAAGGTATTCAAGGACATTATCGGTTACTTCAATGATAAGGATGTAATGGTAGTGAACAATACGAAGGTGTTCCCTGCAAGGCTGTATGGACGTAAGGAGAAGACTGGCGCCAAGATTGAAGTATTCCTGCTGCGTGAGCTGAACAAGCAGAACCGCCTGTGGGACGTGATAGTAGACCCTGCACGTAAAATAAGGGTGGGTAACAAGCTGTATTTCGGGGATGACGAATCGCTGGTAGCGGAGGTGATTGACAACACGACGTCCAGGGGCCGTACCATCCGTTTCCTGTTTGAGGGCAACGATGATGAGTTCAAGGCTGTGCTGGATACACTGGGTGAAACTCCTTTACCAAAGTATATCAAACGTAAACCGGAAGACGAAGATAAAGAGCGTTACCAGACCGTATATGCAAAGTTTGAAGGCGCGGTAGCGGCTCCTACGGCGGGTTTGCACTTTAGCCGTGAGCTGATCAAACGTCTTGAAATAAAGGGTATCAAATTTGCCGAAGTGACCCTGCACACCGGTTTAGGTACCTTCAGGCCTATTGAAGTGGAAGATCTCAGCAAACATAAGATGGATGCGGAGTATTTCCACATAGATGAATATGCCGTTAAGATCGTGAACAAGGCAAAAGACGAGAACCGCAAGATCTGCGCTATCGGCACCACTACCGTCAGGGCGGTGGAGTCTTCAGTAACGGCACAGAACCATCTGAAGGCGGCAGAAGGATGGACCAATACCTTCATTCACCCGCCCTATGATTTTTCTATCCCGAATGCGCTGGTGACTAATTTCCACCTGCCTAAAACCAGCCTCCTGATCATGGTTTGCGCTTTTGCAGGGTATGATCTGATCATGGAAGCTTACCAGCAGGCTATCAAAGAGAAATACCGTTTCTTCAGTTATGGCGATGCCATGCTGATCCTTTAATCATATTTTACTCTTCAAAAAAGTCTCACTGCGGTGAGACTTTTTTATTTTTGGGACCGCATGGAACAACTTAGAAAGATAGCCATCATTGTGGCGGGCGGCTCGGGTACCCGTATGGGCAGTACAATGCCCAAGCAGTTCCTGGAGCTGGCCGGCAAGCCGGTATTATACCATACCATTGCCGCTTTTATAAATGCCTATGAAGATATGGAGGTGGTATTGGTTGTGCCTGAAGCGCATTTTGCCCCGGCGCAGCAGGTACTGAACTGTTTCAGCACAGCGCCGGCGGTAACGCTGGTAAAGGGCGGGGAGACCCGCTTTCACTCTGTGAAGAATGGTTTACAGCAGGTGCAGGAAAAATCGGTGGTGTTTGTGCATGACGGTGTACGTCCGCTCTTATCTGCTGCGTTGATACACACCTGTTATGAAGCGGCCCTGGTGCATGGTAATGCCATTCCTGTAACAGATATGAAAGACAGTATCCGGGAGCTGCAGGGGGATGCCAACAAGGCGGTGAACCGTGAATGGTATAAGATTATACAAACCCCGCAAACGTTCTTATCAGAACAGCTGCTGCCCGCATTCGAACTGCCTTATGATCCTTTATTTACAGACGAGGCTACCGTGGTAGAACGGCTGGGTCACCGCATCCACCTGGTGGTGGGTGAGGAGCGCAATATTAAGATCACCCGTCCGCTGGACCTGGTGATTGCGCATGCATTGCTGAAGGGTTAAGATGCGGTAGGGGCAGACTGATTGCGGCCGATCTTCTGAAGGATCTGGTGGGCTACATCCAGGGCCTGCAAACCATCGATCACATTTACTGCTACCGGTTTGTTCTGCAGTATGCTGTCGCGGAACAGTTCCAGCTCCATGCGGATGGCATTGGACTGTTTTACCTCCGGGTTCTCAATAGCGATCGTTTTCCTGCCGGTATTGGTTTCTATATCCAGTGTAAAAAGTCCGGCGTCGTCCGGTGTTTTCAGCTTAATGATCTCGGTTTTCTTGTCAAGGAAGTCGATGCCTATATAAGCGTCTTTCTGGAACAGTCGCATTTTGCGCATCTTTTTCAGGGAGATGCGGCTGCTGGTGAGGTTGGCTACGCATCCGTTGTGGAACTCGATGCGCACATTGGCAATATCAGGCGTATCGCTCATTACCGCCACGCCACTTGCCGAAATGCGGCTGATGGTGGATTGTACAATGCTTAGCACGATATCAATGTCATGGATCATCAGATCCAGGATTACACTTACATCTGTGCCGCGCGGGTTAAATTCAGCCAGGCGGTGCACTTCTATGAACATAGGCTTCAGGTGGTAACCGCGCAGGGCGAGGAAAGCCGGGTTGAAGCGTTCCACATGACCTACCTGGAATTTGACATTGGCCTCTTCCACCAGTTTTACCAGTGTTTTGGCTTCTTCCATAGTATTGGTCATGGGTTTCTCCACGAAAATGTGCTTGCCGTTGCGGAGCGCTATTTCGCAGAGTTTAAAGTGCTGGGTGGTGGGAGCTACTATATCGATGGCGTCTACAGCCTGTATCAGTTCTTCAGCAATGGTATACCGCGGAATCTGGTATTGCTCTGTCACGCTTGCCGCATTGGCATTACCTGGATCGTAAAACCCTACTACTTCAACGTCCTTCATCGTCATCAACTGGGAAAGGTGGATCCTGCCTAAATGTCCAACACCAAATATTCCAATTTTCAGCATAGCAGATTTTAATGAAATAATTGCGAATGTAAGGAAAAAGGGAATTATTATATCCAAAAGTTTAGCTATATAACTCCTTCTTCTGCCATGCTGTAGTATCCGGCCTCCGATACGATGATATGATCTACTACTTCTATGTCAAAGAGGCGGCCTGCTGCTTTGATCTTGTGGGTGAGCCCGACATCAGCAGCACTTGGGCTCAGGCTGCCGGAGGGATGGTTATGGCAGAGCAGCAGCCGGGAGGCGCCTGTTTCGAGGGCTTCCCTGAATATCAGCCTGGCATCTACGATAGTGCTGCTAATGCCGCCGGAGCTGATACAACGGTAATGCAGCACACGGCAATTATGGGTAAGGTAAAGTACGTAAAAAGCCTCATAGGGATGATCTGACAGCAAGGGCTTAAAGAACAGGGCCGCATCTGCGCCCCTGGTGATCACCTGTTTTTCGCGCATATACCCTGCCTGTTTACGCCTGGCCAGTTCCATGGCAGCTACAATGGTAACTGCTTTGGCGTCACCGATGCCGCGCAGCTTTTTAAGCTGCAGCACATTGAGTTTACCCAGCTCAGGGAGATTATTGGAGGCGGCGCGTAATACTTCTCTGCCCAGCTCTATGGCAGATTTTTGTTTAGTACCATTATTGAGCAGGATAGCCAGCAGCTCGGCATCGCTGAGGGCAGCCGGACCTTTGCGGATAAGTTTTTCCCGGGGTTTGTCATCTGTGGGGAGCTTTTTCACGGGAGTATAGCTTTCGGGAAGCCGGCCCTGGGGGAGGTTAACTTTTGCTTGCATAATCTTTCGGATATCTCCACTAAGTAACGTGTTTGCTGCCGTACCAGCAAATATTTTAATGCACACCCCGCCAGTCAGGCTAAAGGGCTTGATACCAGCGCATTTATTCATACGGAAAAATGAGAAAGTGAGTGCTATGGCCGGGGTGAACAAAAAAAAGAAGTGCAGTACGAAGCAAAAGTTATAGTTTTGCGACTCTTTTCCACAGTCATGCAACCATCAGTAAAAATTTTCACGGGCAACAGCAACCCCGGATTGGCAGAGAAAATAGCCAAACGCTACGGCAACGGCCTTGGTAAATTACAGATCCAGCGGTTCAGCGACGGCGAGTTTCAGCCGGTGTACATGGAAAGTATCCGGGGAGACTATGTTTTCCTGATACAAAGCACCAATGCTCCAGCAGACAACCTGATGGAGCTATTGTTAATGATCGATGCTGCCAAGCGGGCCTCTGCGGGCTATATTACGGCCGTGATCCCTTATTTTGGTTTCGCCAGGCAGGACAGAAAGGATAAGCCCAGGGTGGCCATCGCTTCAAAGCTGGTAGCCAACCTGCTTACTTCTGCGGGTGCTAACAGGGTGATTACAATGGACTTACACGCTCCCCAGATCCAGGGTTTCTTTGATATACCCGTGGATCATCTGGACAGTTCTGCAATTTTCATTCCGTATATAGAGAATTTGAAGCTGGAAAACCTTACCTTTGCGTCCCCTGACGTAGGTAGCACCAACCGGGTAAGGGAAGTAGCGTCTTATTTCAATGCGGAAATGGTGATTTGCGACAAGCACCGTAAACGCGCTAACGAGATCGCTTCCATGGTGGTGATAGGTGATGTGACAGATAAGGATATCGTACTGATAGACGATATCATTGACACGGCAGGTACACTTACCAAAGCGGCTAACCTGCTGATGGAGAAGGGAGCCAGGAGCGTACGGGCCTTTTGTACACACCCGGTACTGAGCGGTAAAGCATACGAGAATATCGAGCATTCCGTGCTGAAGGAACTGGTAGTATGCGATACAATGCCGCTGAAGCAGGAATGCTCCAAGATCAAAGTGATCAGCGTAGCAGAGCTTTTCGCAGTGGCTATCCGGAACATGTACGAGAACAAGTCTATTACCAGCCTGTTCGTACACAGCCACCGGAGAGGATTATAAGGATTTATTCAATTAACATAAACTGTTTAAACAATGAAGACAATAACCATCGAAGGACAACTCAGGAGCGACTTAGGCAAAAAAGCCACCCGCCAACTTCGTTCTGAGGAGCAAGTGCCTTGCGTTATTTATGGGGGTGCCGATACCATCAGCTTTTCTGCTCCGGCAAAACAATTTAAAAGCCTGGTGTATACTCCGGATTTCCAGCTGGCCGAAGTTAAAGTAGGCGGCAAAACTTACAAATGCATTCTGAAAGACATGCAGTTTAACGTGGTGACCGATGAACTGGCCCACATTGACTTCATGGAGCTGGTAGAAGACAGGAAAGTGGTAGCTACCCTGCCGCTGAAACTGGTAGGCCAGTCTGTTGGTGTAAAAGCCGGCGGTAAACTGGTGGTGAAAATGAAAGCGCTGAAGGTAAAAACCCTGCCTAAATACCTGCGTGAGAACATCGAAGTGAACATCGATAACCTGGACCTGAACCAGAACATCCGTGTAGAAGATGTAAAAGATGAGAACTTCGAGATCCTGAACTCTCCCCGTATCCCCATCGCATCTGTGGTAATGACCCGTCAGCTGCGCCAGGAAGAAGCGGCAGGTGATAAAGACGCTAAAAAGAAATAAAAGCTTCTTACAGATATTCACAGGAACCCTGGTCCCGGATGGCGGCCAGGGTTTTTTTATAAGGCAGCACCTTGCTTTATAGGCGCATGCGGATTAAATTTCTATTTTTGACTCAATTTTAGAAGCCGAACATTAAGGGATGAAATATTTAATAGCCGGACTGGGAAATATAGGCGAAGAATACAAACACACCCGCCACAATATAGGCTTTGACGTGGCAGACGCTTTTGTGGCCAAGCATGGCGGCAGTTTCCGGAGCGACCGGCTGGCAGATGTGGCAGAATGCAAATGGAAAGGAAAGGTATTTGTAGTGATAAAGCCCACTACCTACATGAACCTGAGTGGAAAAGCAGTAAAGTACTGGTTAGACAAGGAAAAAGTACCGGTAGAACACCTAGCTGGTGATCATGGACGAGCTGGCCCTGCCCCTGAATGTACTGCGGTTAAGGCCGGGCGGCAGCGATGCCGGGCATAACGGTCTTAAAAGCATACAGGAATTGCTGGGGACCAATCAATATCCCCGGCTGCGCTTTGGCATAGGTAATAATTTCCCCAAAGGGCGGCAGGTGGATTATGTGCTGGGCAAATGGGGAGACAAAGAACTGCCTGTAGTAGAACAGAAAATTGAGAAATCCGTAGAGATCATAGAAGCCATCGCTTCTATTGGTATTGAAAGAACAATGAATAATTATAATAACTTGACTTTCCCTGCCGCTGAGTAACTTTGAGTGCAGGAACGGAGCCATTTTATTTAACCTTTTAAATGCACGCATCATGAAAATTATCTGCGTTGGAAGAAACTATGCCGAACATGCAAAAGAACTGAACAATGAGCTGCCAACGGAACCAGTCTTATTTATGAAACCTAAAAATGCATTGTTGCAGAACAATCATCCTTTCTATTACCCCGATTTTACCGACAACCTGCATTATGAATGCGAACTGGTATTGCGTGTATGCAAAAACGGAAAACATATACAGGAGAAATTTGCAGACAAGTACTACGACGCTATCTCAGTAGGGATCGATTTTACAGCACGCGATCTGCAGGATAAGCAGAAAACCAAAGGACTGCCCTGGGAGATCGCCAAGTCATTTGACAACTCTGCTGTGGTGGGTAAGTTCATACCTGTTACCCCTGAGCTGGATAAAAAGGATATTAACTTCTGTCTGTATAAAAACAAGGAAATAGTTCAACAAGGCAATACGAAGGACCTCATTTTTAATTTCGACTTCCTGCTGTCTTATATTTCTAAGTTCTTCACACTGAATATAGGCGACCTGATTTTTACCGGAACACCGGCGGGGGTGGGGCCTGTAGAGATAGGTGACACGCTGGAAGCCTTTATCGAGAACGACAGCCTGCTGGAGTTTATGGTAAAGTAATACAGGTTGAAAGTTTGAGTGTTTGAAAGTATCCCGCTGTCCGGGGCATCTTCAGCCACTTGAACTTTCAGACTACCAACTTTCAGGGGATGTTGTGATAGATCACGTCCAGTATCCTGGTTAATTCCAAAAAGTCTTTTTCTGTCAGGTCTTTCCAGCCTGTTTTACGCATTTCCAGCACCAGGGGTCTTACTTCCTTATATTTTTCAATACCCGGCGGGGTCAGCTGCAAAAACACCTTGCGGCGGTCTGTCACAGCGGCTTCCCGTTGTACCAGGCCCTTTTTTACCATCAGCTCTATTATTCGGGATACAGTAGTGATATCCTTGGAAGTGAAACGGGCCAGCTCGTTATGGGTAATCTTTTTGTGCTTGTACAGGTTCTCAAGCAGCAGCCATTGATCTACGGTAATGTCTTTGTGGTGGGCATCAAAGGTCTGCTGCCAGTAATTGCGGATTTTTTTAAGGGTAGCGTCCAGCTTAAAAAAGGATGGGTTTGTGACGTAAGTATCGGGCATATTTTGTAATTTGCAGTAGCAATAGTTGTATTAGCAACTAATATGGAATAGCTAAGACCAAAACATTTTTACGTGTTTAAAGATAATACAAGCGTTCCAACTTTAAAAACCCCCGACACCAGCCAGGAACGCCGAACAGACAGATCGCAATTACTCCGGGAGGCATACCGCCTGATGTGCCAGTCCCGACATATGGCCGCCACCTATGAGGCTAACCGTGCCATATGCAAATATGTGCACTCTGCCTCCAGCGGGCACGAAGCCATACAGATCGCAGCCGGCTTGCAATTACAGCCCTGGGATTACGCCAGCCCCTACTACCGGGACGACAGTATGCTGATGGCCATGGGCTTTAGCCCCCTTGAGCTGATGTTACAGCTCCTGGCCCGGGCAGATGATCCCTTTTCAGGCGGACGATCCTATTACTGCCATCCCTGCAGCCGGCAGCCAGACAGGCCGCTTATCCCACACCAGAGCAGCGCTACCGGTATGCAGGTGATCCCGGCCACCGGTATGGCGCAGGGCATCCGCTACCTGGAGCAAATAGGTGCGGAAACACTGCGGAAAGGCCCGGATGGTGAATCCCCGGTGGTACTATGCTCCCTGGGAGACGGCAGCGTTACGGAAGGGGAGGTAAGCGAAGCCTGGCAATTTGCCGTACTGCAGCAGCTTCCAGTGATCTACCTGGTGCAGGATAATGACTGGGGCATTTCTGCAACCGGCGTTGAAACACGGGCCATGGACGCTTATGAATACGCAGCCGGCTTTAAAGGACTGGAACGTATGCGGATTGATGGCAGCGATTTTGACAAGTGCTACCAGGCCATGCAGACCGTCATCCGGTTTGTACGTACCGAAAGAAAGCCGATACTGATACAGGCCAAAGTGCCATTGCTGGGACACCATACTTCCGGCGTGCGAAAAGAATGGTATCGTTCAGCAGAAGACCTCTCTGCACATGCCCGCCGTGACCCTATGCCTTTGCTGCGTCAGTTGCTGGTAGAAGAAGGCATCAGCGAAGCAGCCATCGCAGCTATAGAAGCAGCTGCCGCGCAGACAGTAGCCGCCGCTTTTGAGACAGCAGTGAATGCCCCTGAGCCGGATCCTCAGACCGTAACCGCACACGTGTTTGCCCCTACACCGGTTGACAGAGAATCAGGTACCCGCAGCCCCGCCACCGGCAACAAGGTGGTGATGGTGGATGCTGCACTGCATGCCGTTGAAGAGATATTGCAACAATACCCCGAAGCCATTTTTTATGGACAGGATGTTGGCCGGCGTTTGGGCGGCGTATTCAGGGAAGCAGCTACCCTGGCAGAGAAGTTCGGTGATCACCGTGTATATAATACCGCTATACAGGAAGCGTACATTATTGGCGCAACCGCAGGCTTGTATGCAGTGGGGGTTAAGCCCATTGTAGAAGTACAGTTTGCCGATTACATCTATACCGCGTTTAACCAGCTGGTAACCGAAATTTCAAAATCCTGTTACCTCAGCGCCGGTAAGTTCCCGGTACAAACGCTGATACGGGTGCCAATAGGCGCCTATGGTGGTGGTGGCCCTTATCATTCCGGCAGTATAGAAACCACACTGCTGAGCATTAAAGGTATCAAGGTGGTATATCCTTCCAACGGGGCGGATATGAAAGGCCTGATGAAAGCTGCCTTCCTGGATCCCAACCCGGTAGTGATGCTGGAACATAAAGGACTTTACTGGAGCAAGGTACCGGGCACACAGGAAGCCATGACCATAGAGCCTTCAGCTGATTATGTGCTGCCGCTGGGAAAAGGCAGGGTAGTGCTGGCTGCACATCCCAAAGATGTGCAACGTGGCAACAGTATATGCATCATCACCTATGGCATGGGCGTTTACTGGGCGCTTGCTGCAGCAAAGCATTTCCCGGGCTGCGTGGAGATCGTAGACCTGCGCACCCTGCAGCCGCTGGATGAAGCCCTGGTGTTTGAGACGGTGAACAGGCATGGAAAATGCCTGGTGCTTACAGAAGAACAACTTAACAACTCCTTTGCGCAGGCCCTGGCTGCCCGCATCCAGCAACAATGCTTCAAACGCCTGGATGCGCCGGTATATACTTTTGGGGCGTTAAACCTCCCGGCTGTACCCATTAACATGGAACTGGAAAAGGCAATGTTGCCGACCACGGAAAAGGTAACTGCCGTGATAGGTGAATTACTGGCCTACTAAAGCAACCTGAAAAAGAAGTAAATTCGGAAAGCAGATTTCATTGAGCGAAATAATCTCACACTAAAATTATTGCATCATGAAAGTCGCTGTATTACTTGGCCGGGTACTCTTTTCCCTGATCTTTCTCTTTACCATACCCGGGCATTTTTCTCCTCAGCTGATTGGTTATGCCGCTGCCCAGGGTGTACCAGCTCCTTCATTCCTGGTGCCGCTTTCAGGTATCATAGCGTTTGCGGGTGGACTCAGTATCGTTTTTGGCTATAAGGCCAAACTGGGCGCATGGCTGATCATTATTTTCCTGGTGCCCGTAACCTTGTTTATGCATGCTTTCTGGAAAATTACAGACCCGGTAGCGCAACAAATGGACATGGTCATGTTCATGAAGAATGTTGGCCTCACAGGGGCCGCCTTAATGATCACTTATTTTGGCGCCGGGCCGCTGAGCGTAGATGAGAAGATGGCCGGGAACAGAAAATAGCTGCTTACTTACTGAACTTTTCCCGCTGGGCCAGGTATAACCCTGCTATTACTAAGGCCGTTCCGGCAAAAGTATAGGCAGTGATGGGCTCATGTAGCAACAGGGAGGAGTATACGAAACCAAAGATAGGGCAGAGGAATAACCAGAAGGAGGCACGTACGGTATCCAGTTTCACCAGGTAGAACCAGAGCTGCAGCGCTATAATTGACACCGGCAGGATCAGCCAGAACACCGCTCCCCAGAAGGAAAGGCTAAGATGCGTGGCGCCTGAACGGGCGGTGAGGGCAGTGAAGGGTAACAGCATACATCCACCCAGCAATACCTGCCATCCATTAAAGGCCAGGTTGGGTATCTGCCATTTTACCCGGCTGTAATATACCGTAGCTATTGAAACGGATACCATCCCTGTGAGCAGGATGGCCAGCCCCCTGATGGTAGCGTGACTGTCCTGTAAAAGGGGGTAGGTGGCCAGCCCCACACCAGCCAGTCCCAGTATCACGCCTGTTATTTCATACCAGCGTAGTTTTCTTTTAAGCCAGACTGCAGATATCACCATAATGAACAGCGGGCTGGTAGCGGTAGAAAGGCTACCGATACCGGCGGACACTTCTTTCATGGCCAATACAAAGCATCCCAGGTAAATGGTGGTATTGAGCAGTGCAAATATTGCCAGCTGGCGCCATTCAGCGCCTTTGGGCAACGCATATCGTTTGCTGCGCAGTACAATATAAGCAAAGGCTAACATGAGCAGGCCCGCCAGCAGAAAGCGTACATTGGCCAATACCAGCGGATCGGCAGCCTGAATGCCTATCTTGGTTGCCACGGCGGCAGAAGCCCATAAGGCCGCAAAAAGAAATCCGGCTAGTAGCTGTTTCATAAAAACCGTGCAAGTTACAATTCCCTGGTGATAATTATTGTGTGATCAGGATGACAGCCATTGACGGATGGTCAATATGCTTAGCCAGGCCATCACCAGCGCAACCACCCACCCGGCCAGCTGCATCCATAGCGGGTGGCGGTAACCGCCCATCAGCTTTTTACGGGTAGCAGCTACCAGTATGATGATCAGCGCCACCGGCAGAATAAGCCCGTTGAGGGCGCCCGCAATGATCAGCAGGCGGATAGGCTGTCCTACAGCAATAAAGATCAGCGTTGAGCATATAATGAAAAGAGAAATGAACCAGCGTTCATGCAGAGCAACAAAGGGATGGCGGGTTTTTATGAAAGAAACGGAGGTGTATGCAGCTCCTACTACCGAGGTGATGGCTGCGCTCCACATCACGACACCGAAAAAGCGGTACCCTATCTCCCCCGCGGCAAAACGGAATACCGCTGCGGGTGGATTATTGCCTTGCAGCGCAGCGCCCTGCATTACCACACCCAGCACCGCCAGGAACAATACGCTCCGCATAATGCCGGTGATAATGATACCGCTTACCGCACTTTTATTAACATACTTTACCTGCAGCGGGCCGCTGATACCGGCGTCCAGCAGGCGGTGAGCTCCTGCAAAACTGATATAGCCGCCTACGGTGCCACCAACCAGGGTAACAATCGTTTTGGCGTCTATCATGTTGGGCCATATACTTTGCGACAGGGCTAATGTCAGGGGGGGCCTGGAACTGATCGCTACATATAATGTAAGCAACACCATGAGGATGCCCAGCCATCTTGCAAACTGGTCCATGGCCTTACCGGCTTCCCTCATCCAGAAAATGAACAGGGCCACACCACAGCTGATCAGTGCTCCATAGGTGGTATCCATGCCGCTCAATACTTCCAGTCCAAGTCCGCAGCCCGCAATATTCCCGATATTGAAGGCCAGTCCGCCCAGTGCTATCAGCGCTGCCAGCAGGTAACCCATACCGGGCAGCAGCTCATTGGCAAGATCCTGTGCACGGCGGTTGGTAAGGGTGAGGATACGCCAGATGTTCAGTTGCGCGCCAATGTCCAGCAGTATGGATACCAGTATTACAAAGCCAAAGGCGGCAGCCAGCTGCCGGGTAAATACGGTGGTTTGCGTCAGAAAGCCGGGGCCGATGGCAGAAGTGGCCATCAGGAAAGCGGCGCCAAGCAGGGCAGAAGATCGTTGCTGGTTCAAGGGCGGCGGATAGTTAAATGATGATCCTGTAGGGCGGTATGAATGGCGCGGGCAAAGGTAACGGCATGGGGGCCGTCGCCATGCAGGCAGATGGTTTCCGCGCTGAGCGGTATCGTTTGCCCGTTTACGGTAGTTACCTTTTGTTGTGTAACCATTTGCAATACCTGTTGAATGGCCTTCTCTTCTGTGTCTATCAGGGCATTAGGCTGGTTCCTGGGCGTAAGCGATCCATCATCCTGGTAGGTCCTGTCTGCAAATACCTCGCTGGCAGTTTTCAGTCCGGCTTCCTGTGCTGCCCGTATCAGCCAGCTGTTGCTAAGTCCGAAAAGGCATAGTTGTTTATCAACATCATATACCGCTTTGGCAATCACCCGGGCCATAGCGGGTATCCTGGCGGCCATGTTATACAGGGCGCCGTGAGGTTTTACATGTACCAGGCGGGTATGCAGTTTGCGGCATATTACCTGCAGGGCAAATATCTGTGTGGTAACAAGATCGTACAATGCGTTGTCTGACAGCTGCTGTTCTGTTCTGCCGAAGTTTTGTTTGTCTGCAAAACCGGGATGGGCGCCTATGGCTACTTTATGTTGTACGGCCAGGGCGGCGGTACGCTGCATCGTGTCCGGACTGCCGGCATGATAGCCGCATGCAATATTGGCGCTGCTGATGAAGGGCATGATCGCTTCATCTGTATCCAGTCCTTCGCCTATGTCGCAGTTTAAGTCAATGTAAGCCATAGTGGGATAGCCATTCTTCCAACCGTAATTTACAGGCATTTTGCATAAAGTGCAAGCGCTGCTCCTGCTGCCAGAGCAGTTCTTCTGCTGTTTCTGCGGGGATCATCAGGAAGCGGATCTCATCGCGGGGCCTGAGCTGGGAGAGGGCAGGCTGGTCTGCAGTGATCACATGCGCCACCCGCGGGTAACCACCGGTGGTCTGGTGATCGGCCATGAGGATGATCAGGTGTCCATTGGGTAACAGCTGTATGGTGCCCCTGGTTACACCGGCGGATATCTGTTCGCGGTACTCCGCCATCTTCAGGGAGGGGCCGCGCAGGCGGAAGCCCATACGATCACTTTGGGGACCTATTTCAAAAGCGGCGCCGGTTAACAGTTGCCGGGCATGATCGTTTAGCAGTGCAAAGCCGCTGCCTTCGGTAATATGCAACTGGCCCGGCGGGCCGTATAAGTCGGCAACGCCCGCTGTCCAGGGCAGTATCATCAGCTCCTGCTTTCCCAGTACGGTGGTATAAGAGTTGGTTATGCAGAACGGCACTACGTCATTCTTTTGCAGGGCTCTGCCATTGAAGCCTCCTGCAGCGGCTTTAAGATGCGTACTGTAGCTGTTCAGCCAGGGTTGGAGCGACAGGCCATGACGAATGGCCAGGTAGCTGCATGCACCACCAACGGGTTTGGTGAAACGAAGTACGGTCTGGCCGGATACCAGCAAGGGCTTATTGATGGGCACGGGCTGATCATTGATCATGGCGCCCATGTCTGCACCAGACAAAGCGATCATGGCATGTGCCTCAAACAGGAAAGCGGCAGCGGGGAAATGCATTTCTATCACAGCTTCGCCAGGCGGGTTCCCTACCAGGCTGTTGGCCACCTGCATGGCCACACGGTCCATCACCCCGCCGGGGTTAATGCCCAGGTGCTGGTAGCCGGAACGTCCGGCATCCTGCACCGTATCCAGCAGGCCGGGTTGCAATACACGTATGCTCATGAAGGTTGTTGCATTTGATAGAATGTTTCAAGCGTGATGGGTACAAACTGTACCTGGTCGCCCGGCCTGCAGTAGCAGGGATCCTGGGCGGACGGATCAAACAGGCGGATGGGCGTTTGCCCGATAATATTCCAGCCCCCGGGAGATGACAACGGGTAAATACCGGTTTGTTCACCGGCAATGCCTACACTGCCCGCCGGTATTGCTGTACGGGGCTGTTTAAGCCGCGGGCTGGCCAGCCGGGCGTCTACCTTGCCCATATAGGGGAAACCGGGCAGAAAGCCGATCATATACACCGTATAGGTTTGCGCGGTATGCAAGGTAATCAGCGCTGCTTCAGACATTCCCTTTTGCTGCGCCAGCACGCTAAGGTCCGGCGCAAGGGAGGGATGGTAACACACGGGTATCTGCAGGCTGCGCGATACCGTCGTTCCGGTATCTGTTACCTGCTGCAATGATCTCTTGATAAAATCGCTGATCCAGGCCCTGGCCGGGCGGTTTATTTTCTGCCTGATGGCGGCTGCATCGTACAGAACGGCCAGGGAGGCATAAGCGGGGATCAGATCTGTGATGAAGGAAAGCTTTAAGGACTGCAGGCAGTGAAAAGCTTTCATTACCTGTTCATGTATGTGTGGGGCTATCTGCTGTTCCCATTCGATTATGACGGCGTTATCGCCCAGCGGAGTTATGCTAAAAGTTGTGTTCATGATATCCCTGCAGGGAAAGATACGGAATCTTTCCGGACCGGGACCGATGGTAATGCAGGAGTTTTATTGTCTTTGGCAGCGGGTTTCTTTTTCCTGCGGCGGTTCAGCCAGATGTAAAACCCAGTTACAGGAAGGGAGGCGGCCACCAGCGCTGCGATCAGGGACAGCAGTTTTGTGGGCCATCCCAGGAGGCTGCCGGTGTGGATGGGGTATACCAGCCTTCTTACCTTCATGCCGCGGCTCTCATTTTCGTAGAGGCGGGATTGCACCAGGCTGCCGGTACCTGGATCGAAGTATAAGGTACTGGCAATATTACCGATGGCGGCATCATCGTTGCGTTTAATAACGGTGATGGCCTGGTTCTTCTTTTCAACAAAGTTTTTCTTTTCAGCAAAGCGGATTCTAACCGGGCCCGTATAATCAAGTATGCTGTCGGTACTGTGCATTATGCGGCTCAGGTAGGCGGTGGGCGCCGTGTTCACTGCGGGTGTTTGCGGGGCGGTCATTTTCTTCATCGGCTTTCCGTCGAAAGCGTAGAAGATAAGGTTATTGGCCCACTGGTAGGCCCAGGTAAGACCGGTGAGGGCTGTCAGGAAGATAATGATGTGCACATAAAAGCCCAGCACAGCATGCAGGTCCCAGTTAAGCCTTTTCCAGGAGGCGTTCCATTTTATCTGCATGCGTTGTTTGCGGGTATTGCGTTTGGGCCACCATAACACAATGCCTGTGATGACCATGATGAGGAAGATGGAGCAGGATACCCCGGTGATGGCTTTCCCCGTGGCACCCATACAAAGGTAGCGGTGCAGCCTGAGTACTACTGCAAAGAAGCGGCCATCTTCATCCACCGCTTTGATGATCTGGCCGGTATACTGGTTTACGGCAACCGACAGTGCATGTTTTTTGTCTTTATTGATGTTGAAGATGATGCTTCGGCAGGCGGCAGGTTCGATGATGATCTCCCGCAGCTTATACGCTTTATAGCGGGTAAGCACGGTATTGGTCAGCGTTTCGAGGGGAAGGGCTTTTGCGCCGGCGGGCGCCTCCACATAACTGAAGCGGGGGCTGAGGCGTGGTTCCAGTTCGTTTTCGAACACCAGGATACTGCCGGTGAGTGCTACAATGAGCACCACCAGACCGGAACCGATCCCTAACCATAAATGCAGCCAGCCGATGATCTTCTTCATAATGATCAGAAAGTATAAGATACGGTGGCTTGCCAGTTACGGGGCGCACCCGGGAAGAGGCGAAGATAATCATATCCGCCCACCCAATAAACTTTGTTCGCCAGGTTGTTCATGTTGAACTGTACCTGAACGCGGTTCACTTTATAATATAATGCAGCGTTCAGCAATGCATAGCCGGGAAGCGTCTGCGTTTTGCTCAGGCTTACGTTCCTTTCTGTAACGAAGTTGCCCCCTGCACCAATGCCAAATCCTTTAACCGCGCCGGAGGGAATGGTGTATTTGGTCCAGATGCTGCCCTGGTTTTTAGGTGCATTGGGTTTTTGCTGTCCTACCAGGTCAAGGTCTGTTTTACCGGCTGATGTTATCACCGCATCGTTGTAGGCGTATGTAACTACCACATCCCAATGGGGCATGATCTGCCCGGTAACATCCAGTTCTACGCCTTTGGCCTCTTCCTCGCCTATCTGGACCATCAGGTCAGGGTTGCCGGGGGCGGAAGCGTTATACAGCGTGCCTTTCTGACGGATGCGGTATACAGCCAGGTTGGCGGTCAAACGGCCGCTGAGCCATTCTGTTTTCAGGCCGCCTTCTATGAGGTTGCTAGAAATGGGATCGAAGGGGCCTCCTGCCAGGGGATTGGCCTGTGTGGCGGCGTCCTGGGGGTTGTACCCTTCGGTGTATACGCCATATACGTTGATGTTCTTGTTAATGGTATACACAGCGCCTATACGTGGCAGCAGGTTTATGCTGGCGTACGTTCCTGGTACTGTCGGTCTTATAATACAGCTTATTGGTAAAGGTTTCGTAGCGTAAGCCTGCGAGGAGCTGTACGGGGCCCAGTTTTACCTGGTCCTGCACATAAAAGCCATTCAGGCCGGTGAAGATGGGCAGGGTAGCGGAATTCGATGCGGTAACAAAGGTGTATTTGGAAACGTCTTCCAGCTGGTTGTTTCTCAGGATCAGGTCATAAGAGGGCACATTCGGTTTCGGGATGTTGATGGAAGAATCTCTGCCCGCCGCATTTTTTGAGCGGGTTACCCCTGTTGTCTCTTACTATGTACCGGGTGTACACATAGTTACCCGGGTTGGCCGGATTGTAGGCCAGTGCATTGCCACCGTTTTTGTTCTGGTAGTTATTGGCTGTTTGCTGCGAAGCGCCCGGGGGCAGTACATCCTGTGCGTAGTCGTAGCCCGCCAGCAGCTTGTGCGCTATTTTGCCCGTGTTCAGCACGTAGGTAAAATAAGCAGATACGTTGTCAACAAACTCTTTTGATTGACGGATAAACACCTGCCTGGCGACAAGGTTGGGAATAGGATTGCCGAAAGAATCCACCGCGTAGGTATTGGAGCTTCTGTGCTCCAGCAGGTCCTGCGAATAACCGGTGCGCAGGTAAGACAGGTTAAAGGCCAGTTTGCTGGTGAATTCATGCGTCAGGGAGGTCATGACGGTATAGGTCTCCTCGTTGAGATAGTCATTTACCGCTGCGAGCGACAGGGAGATGGGCGTGGTATAGAGCGCCTGCTGATCAGTACCCGCGAATACGGACTGGCCGCGGTCCAGCCGGCTGTTGGATTTGTTATATACCGCATCAAAGTTCAGCCTTGTTTTGGGAGTAGGCAGGAACGAGATAGACGGCGCTATCACCAGGTTCTTGTCAAATTGCAGATCGCGAAAGGACTGTGCATTTTCGTAACCCAGGTTAAGCCTGTACAGGATGGTCTTTTCGTCATTCAGCGGACCGGTAAAGTCGGCCAGGGCACGGGTGGTATTGAAGCTGCCCGTGGTAAAGCTCAGTGATTTACGGGATTCTGCCAGCGGCTTTTTGGTTACGCGGTTGACGGTGCCGCCGGGGGAGGCGTTTCCGAAGAGGGCAGAGGCAGGGCCTTTGATCACTTCCACCCTTTCCAGGTAGTTGACCATGGGCTGTTTCCAGAAACCGGAAAAGGTACGCATACCATTAAGCAGCTGGGTGGTGCTGCCGCCGTTGATTCGGAAGCCGCGGATGGTAAGATCGTCGTAGAAGGTGAACTGGTTCACCCCGCTGAAGTTCTTTACCACATCGCCTACACGTACGGCAGACTGGTCCTGCATCAGTTCCTTGGTAACATATGAAATTGCCTGCGGCACTTCCCGTAAGGGGGTAGCCGTTTTAGAGCCTATGAAGGAGTTGGTGTTCTTGTAGCCGGATTCTTTACGGCCGGTGATCTCTACGGTCTGCAGCTGTTCTGTAGAGGGTACCATCACTACATCTACCACGCGGGTTTTCGCCGTTGGAGAGGGTAATGGTTTTCTGATCGGCTTCAAAGCCGGTATGCGAGAAGCGGATGACATATTTTCCTGCGGGCAGGCCGGTAAAGGAAAATTCGCCGCTGGTATCCGTAGCGGTGGTATGCTGTTTATTGGCGAGTTGAATGCTTACTTTTTGCAGCGGAGTGTTGTTAATGTCCCTTACTGTTCCCCGGATGGTTTGTCCAAAAGCATTGATTGACAGGAAGATAAATAATGCTGTCAACCATTGCCTGCTGATGAGAATTGCCATGATCTTTGACGTGTGATTGATTTTGATGACGCAAAGGAACAAAGGCTTATTAGTTGTTAGTACTCCAATCGGGAAAATCATTTTCGCAAAGAGGAAATACTTTTGAATGATACTATTTTAACAAAATGCCCCGGTACTACCATATCACAAGAGCACAGATAGACCACGCCAGGAGAACACAAGAAGAAGACTGGTAATATAATATAAAAAGCCGGAACAGGACTATTCCGGCTTGTTGCCTAAACCTACAACTGTTACACTGTTGTAACAGCAATTATATACTATGAAAAATTAGAATATTATCGTTTTTCGGTCGATTATTTGTCAAAAAAATTCAGGATTTGCGGATCCCGTTCATCAGTACAGACACCAGGAAATCCATTTTCTCGCCTATTTCGTCCAGCTTTTTATCCATAATGCAGGCAGATTCTACACCGCGTTGAGCATTGGCAAGCAGGAAGGCCAGGATGTCCAGTTCCTGCTGGTCATAGTTCGGGAATTCCCCGGTAATGACCCCGTACTGGAGAATGCTTTTCAGTATCTCGGCTTCTGTGCAGTCGTAATTTCTGCGGATGCTGATCTCCAGCTCGTTGCAGGCCTTCAGATCGCTGACCACCACCTGGTAGAGGGTGTTCATCCGTTTGATCTCCCGCATCTTGCTGCGGGTAAAGGCTTCCAGCTTTTTTACGGCACTGTCTTCTTTACTGACGGCCTCCTGAATATTACGGAAGATGATGTTCTTCTCCTTGCGGATCACCGCGTCAAAGATCTCTTCTTTATTCTTATAATAGTAATAGAGCGTGCTTTTACCTTTTCCTACAGCTTTGGCAATATCCTCCATGGTCGTTTTCTGTAAGCCATAGTGTCGGAAAAGCTTCGCCGCTTCATCCAGTATATCGGATTTGATCACTTCGTCTTTAGCCAGTGTTGTCATTGTAGGTTTGAAGTCGTTCTGCTCAAAACTAGAGAGAAAATGCGAGAAGGCCCAATTTTTTCCGGACTTTCAGACTAAATCTTTTGAATAGTCGAAAAACAGCGGATGCTCAGGGCACTTACCTAAACGTAAGTGCTAAATATTTGTTGAAACAAATAATTGCTACTACATTTGCTAACGGTGTTAGTTTTTCNAAAAGGTGTTTTGGGAGGGTGACACTATCGTTTAACAATAGAAATTACAGCAGTGGGAATAACGGAACGTAAGCAACGGCAGCGGGAAGAAATGCGCACAGGGATACTGGATGCGGCCTGGAAGCTGGTTCATGAAGAAGGCTGGCAGGCGCTCTCTATCAGGAAGATAGCGGAGGCGATTGAGTACAGTGTTCCGGTTGTTTATGATCACTTTGAGAACAAGGATGCAATTGTAGCGGAGTTCAATAAAAAAGGATTTGAGTTGCTGGGCAATGAACTGAGCGCCGTGAGGGCTGGTTACAGGGAACCGGAGGAGCAGCTGGAGGCGATTGGCGCGGCTTACTGGGATTTTGCTTTTCAGCACAAACAATACTATCAGCTGATGTTCAGCCTGGGGGTTCCCAGCTGTGAAAGTGCCCGTAAGATACCCGAGGTAAGCGCCTGTATGGATGTGATCCAGTGTACTATCCGCCAGATCATCGAAAAATACAGGAACAGCCAGGCAGACCCTTTTCTGAAGTTCCATGCCTTTCTTTCCATGATCCACGGCCTGGTGTCTATCAACATAATAGGTCCGGCCAACAATGAAGACCTTAACCGGTTGGTATTGAAAGACCTGGTGACCGGTTTTATTAAAGGATGCACCGCATGAGCCATTTATTCAATTAAAAAACCAAAAATAAAATCAAACAACAATAGAAAAAGACCGCCCTACTCTTTGCAGTATGCTCTGTTTTATCCCTGGCAGGTGTTGCGCAAACAACCTGGTCGCTGGATCCGGCGCACTCTAAACTGGGTTTTACCGTTACACACATGATGATCTCTGATGTAGACGGCCAGTTTTCAAAATTTGATGCCAAGATCACCTCTTCCAAAGAAGATTTCAGCGATGCTGTTGTAGAACTGACTGCAGACGTGAACAGCGTGAACACAGACAACGAAAAACGCGACGGCCACCTGAAGAACGAAGACTTCTTTGATGCAGCCAAATACAGCACTATCACTTTCAAAAGCAAGTCTTTCCAGAAAGTAGGTGAGAACAAGTACAAGGTATCTGGTGATCTGACCCTGCATGGCGTTACCAAGCCCGTAACCCTGGATGCTACATTGAGGGGTACAACAGTAAACCCGATGAGTAAGAAAACAGTAGCCGGCTTTAAGGTAACTGGTACTATCAAACGTGCAGATTTCTCTTTCGGAACCAAGTATCCGAACGCGATGCTGAGCGACGAAGTAACCATTACAGCCAATACAGAGTTTATAAAAGGTTGATTATTAGCTAATAATGCTTTGTGAATAAGTATTACAACGAATTACACTATTGTGTAACAACAATTTGTGTAATTCGTTCTTATTTTTGTGATTATTTTTATCCGTGATGCAGTCAGAGAAAACATTTCTTTATTCGGATAATTATTAATATATATGTACCCGGATCGGGACCTGTCAAAATAATTAAAAAAAATATTTAACCTATTGAAAATGAGCTATATCCCTATGAGAAATGCAATCCGGGCACAAAATTTTTTGTTAAGAAATGTTTAAGAATTGTATTTTTGGACATTAAAACTTTTTCAGTCGAACAGACTGGAAGTCTTTACGGCAAGCGATAAAGCATAAATACGCGTACGATTTTCACAGCATAAGCATAAAAATTAATGTACAAGAGGCTACCTGTAAAAGAGGCAGTTATTGCCAAGGAAAAAGGTATATATCCATATTTTCGGCCGATATCATCTGCGCAAGACACAGAGGTGATTATTGATGGGAAAAGGGTGCTCATGTTTGGGTCCAACTCCTATCTGGGGCTTACCAGTCATCCCAAGATCAAGGAAGCTGCAAAGCAGGCCATTGAGACCTATGGGACTGGCTGTGCCGGTTCCCGGTTCCTGAACGGCACACTTGATCTTCACATTGAGTTGGAAGACCGCCTTGCGCGCTATGTGGGTAAGGAGAAAGCGATACTGTTCAGCACAGGCTTCCAGGCTAACCTGGGCGCTTTATCCTGTCTGACCGGTCGTAACGACTATATCATCCTGGATGAGTATGACCATGCTTCTATTCTGGACGGTAGCCGTTTATCCTACTCCAAGGTGATCAAGTACCGCCACAACAACATGGAAGATCTGGAAGCCAAGCTGAAAGGTTTGCCGCCTGAAGTGAACAAGCTGATCGTAGTAGACGGCGTGTTCAGCATGGAGGGAGACCTGGCGCGGCTGCCTGAGATCGTGGATATTGCTGAGAAGTACAACACCGGTATTATGGTGGACGATGCGCACGGCCTGGGCGTGGTAGGCGATAAAGGCGCCGGTACTGCTTCCCATTTCGGTCTTACCGATAAGGTGGATGTGATCATGGGTACTTTCAGTAAGTCATTTGCTTCCCTGGGAGGTTTCCTTGCCAGCGACGCAGATACCATTGAATACCTGAAACACAGTGCACGTTCCCTGATCTTCAGCGCCAGCATGACACCGGCTTCTGTGGCCAGTGTAATGGCGGCACTCGAGATCATCGAAACAGAGCCTGAGCACATCGAAAAGCTGTGGGCAAATACCAACTATGCCAAGGGATTGCTGATGGAAGCCGGTTTTGAACTGGGCCCTACTGCATCTCCGATCATCCCGGTGTTTGTAAGGGATCACGAAAAAACCTTCGCAATAGCAAAACTGCTGCAGGATAATGGTTTGTTTGTAAACCCTGTAGTTCCCCCTGCTGTACCTGCTGATGCTACCATGCTCCGATTCTCACTGATGGCCACACACACCTTTGAGCAGATCGAAGAAGCGGTAGAAAAAATGCAGCGTGCATTCAGAAAACTGAACATCATCACAATAAAAGAGAACATATGATGGAGGCAACGCCGGTGCAGCAGCGCAAGGCGCTTACACCAGATGAGATGGTGGAGGTAAAGCCGGTGCAGTCAAAAAAGGAACTGGGGCAGTTCATTGACTTTCCCCATGACCTTTACAAGGATGATCCTTGTTATGTGCCGGAGCTTTTTATAGCACAACGCGACCTGCTTACGCCGGGTAAGCATCCTTTTCATAAACATTCTTCACTGCAGCTTTTCCTGGCCTGGAGAAAAGACAAGATCGTAGGCCGGATAGCTGCTATCCAGAATAACAGCCATAATGCGTTCAATCATACGCAGGATGGCTTTTTTGGTTTCTTTGACAGCATCAACGACCAGCTGGTGGCAGATGCTTTATTCAGCACGGCAGCAGCCTGGCTGAAGCAGAAGGGCGCCAACACCATGATAGGGCCGGTGAACTTCTCTACCAATGAAACCTGCGCATTACTGATAGAAGGCTTTGATTCGCCTCCCATGGCGATGATGACCTATAACAAGCCTTATTACCTGGACCTGATCACACAGGGCGGGTTTGTAAAAAAGGTAGACACTTTTGCCCATAAGATCACCGCGGATACCGTGAATGAAAAGCCACGGAAGATGATGGAGCTGTTACGCAAACGCCTGGAGCAGCGTAACATCACTATCCGCAAGATCAACATGAAGAAGTTCAAGGAGGAAGCCGATAAAATCAGGGAAGTGTATAATGCCGCCTGGGACAAGAACCTGGGATTTGTGCCAATGACCAATGAGGAGTTTGACTATACAGCCAAAGACCTGAAACTGATCGTTGATCCTGATTTTGTGCTGCTGGCAGAACATGAGGGCAAAGTAATAGGCATCACCATCTGTATTCCTGATATTAACCAGGTACTGATCAATGTAAAGAGAGGCAGGTTATTACCTACCGGTATTTTCAAGCTGCTGTTCGGCAGGAAAAAGATCAATGCCCTCCGCATCATGGTGCTGGGTGTACTGGAAGATTACCGGAAGCTGGGTATTGAAGCTGTTTTTTACGGCACGGTCATGGAGAACGGGCTGAAGAAAGGCATGAAATGGGCGGAAGCAAGCTGGGTGCTGGAAACCAATGAAATGATGAACAAAGGGATAGAGAACAGTGTGAACGGTAAAGTATACAAGAAGTACAGGATATTCGAAAAGGCGATTTGAACGTTAGGTTAAAGTGATATTTAACATTGCTTTAGAACTGTTATGCAGGCATCAAACGTTCAACCCCGGACAAATAATTGAAAGTGAAACAAAAAGTTCTTATCACAGGCGCCAGTGGGTTTGTGGGGTTTCATCTGATCGAGGCAGCATTAAAAGCAGGGCTGGAAGTACATGCAGCCGTAAGGTCATCCAGCCGTATCGATCACCTGCAGGGATACGAGGTGCAGTATGTTTCCCCGGATTTTAGCAACGCAGCTTCCATCAGGGAAGTATTGGAAGATAAACAATATGATTACGTGATACATGCGGCCGGTATCACAAAAGCTTTTTCAGATGAAGAATATAATGCGGTAAACGCCGGCTATACTAAAGCGCTGGCAATGGCCGTTAAAAGTGCAGCAACACCGCTGAAAAAATTTGTTTTTATCAGCAGCCTGGCGGCTTTGGGGCCTATCGCTTATGATGCGGTGACTCCTATCTGTGAGAACAGTGAACCAAAGCCGGTTACAGGATACGGAAGAAGTAAACTATTAGCAGAGCAATACTTACAGCAGATCGAAGGGCTTCCGCTGATCACTCTCCGCCCTACTGCTGTTTATGGTCCCCGCGATAAGGACATTTTCATTATGTTCAAACTGATCAGCCGCGGATTTGAACCATATATCGGCAGAAAGCAGCAACGCTTCAGCTTTCTGTACGTGAAAGACCTGGCAAAAGCCACCATAGAAGCGCTTACATCGCCTAGTACAGGCACCTACAACTTGTCAGACGGAAATGTGTATGACCGCTATGCCCTTGCAGACGTTGCGAAACGATTGCTGGGCAGGCAGACCTGGAAAGTGCATATTCCTTTCGGAATTGTGCAGGTAATTGCCAGCACGCTGGAAAGAATGCCTTCCCGGGGTAAAACGGCGCCGGCGCTCAACAGGGAAAAACTGAATGAGCTTACTGCGCCGAACTGGTACTGTAGCATTGAAAAAAGCAGGACAGAACTGCATTTTTCACCGGACTATGACCTTGAAAAAGGCCTGGCCGAGACACTGCAATGGTACAGGGACAATAAATGGTTATAGCAACAACATTGAAAAAAGACAAGCACCCGTATGGATCTTTACTTACAGAAGGATTGTAAGCGCAAGTTCCGTCCGGTAATTCAAAACAAACAAATGTTAATCGGATGAAACAACAAGTTCAAGAAGCAAAGGGCAAACTGGGTATCCTCATACCAGGGCTCGGCGCTGTCGCAACTACCGTGATAGCCGGTGTGGAGGCCGTTAAGAAAGGCCTGGCCCAACCTACCGGCTCCCTCACTCAGACAGGCAGTATCCGCCTGGGAAAACGAACCGAGAACAGAACCCCCAAGATCAAGGATTTTGTACCCCTCACAGACCTGAACGACATAGTATTTGGCGGCTGGGATGTGTATGAAGACAATGTGTACCAGGCTGCCGTAAAGGCAGGTGTACTGGACCCCTACCTCCTGAAGGCCATCCAGCCCGAACTGGAGGCCCTGGTTCCCATGAAAGCAGCGTTCGACAAGAACTATGTAAAGAACCTGGACGGCACCAACATCAAGCAGTACGATACCAAATATAACCTGGCCCTGGATGTTATGAAGGATATTGAAACCTTCAAGGCAAAGCACAACTGCGACCGTATTGTAATGGTATGGTGCGGTTCTACGGAGATCTTCCATGAAACTTCAGATGTGCATGACAGTCTGGCAAGTTTTGAGCAAGGCCTGAAAGATAATGACAGCCGTATTGCCCCCAGCATGATTTACGCCTACGCGGCCCTCAGGCTGGGAGTACCCTACTGCAATGGCGCGCCCAATCTGACTGTAGACATTCCCGCCCTGGTAGAACTGTCCAGAGAAACAGAGACCCCCATTGGCGGAAAGGACTTCAAAACCGGACAAACGCTCATGAAGACCATTCTGGCACCAGGTTTGCATGCAAGGGCCCTCGGCGTACAGGGTTGGTTCTCCACCAATATCCTGGGTAACCGGGACGGATGGGTACTGGACGATCCGGATAATTTCAAGACCAAAGAGGTGTCCAAACTAGGGGTACTGGAGGACATTTTCCGTCCTGATCTTAATCCGGAGCTGTATGGAGAACTATACCACAAGATCAGGATCAATTACTATCCGCCCCGTGGCGATAATAAGGAAAGCTGGGATAATATCGACATTTTTGGATGGCTGGGCTATCCGATGCAGATAAAGATCAATTTCCTATGCCGTGATTCTATCCTGGCAGCGCCCATCGTGCTGGATCTGGCACTTTTCATAGACCTGGCCAAAAGGGCCGGAATGTCTGGCATACAGGAATGGTTGTCGTTCTACTTCAAATCACCGCAGACTGCGCCTGGTTTGAGACCGGAACACGATATTTTCAAACAGCTGATCAAACTCGAAAATACCCTGCGCCATATGATGGGTGAAGACTTAATCACTCACCTGGGACTGGATTATTACGAAGAGACCGTAGAACAATCATGATCAGATTTCATCAGTTGATCTCTACCAGCCTGGGGATAGGGTACATAGGCAAAGGAGCGGGTACGGTAGCTGCAGTGGTAACGGCCCTGGCTTGGTACATGCTGCAGGCTGGAGAGATCTCCGATATTTCCATGCAATGGGGGATTACCCTCCTGATCGTGGTGCTGGGCACCTGGAGTGCCAGCGAAGTAGAAAAGAACTGGGGCAAAGACAATCAGAAAGTGGTGATTGACGAAGTGGCAGGTATGTGCATCAGCCTGCTGATGCTGCCGCCGAGTTTACTATATATAGCGGCTGGCCTGGTACTGTTCCGCTTTTTTGATATTGCTAAACCGTTGTATATCCGTAAAGCGGAGCGCCTGCCGGGTGGCTGGGGTGTAATGCTGGACGATATACTGGCAGGGGTGTACGCCAACCTGCTTTTACAGATCGCATTCAGATCTAAACTGTTTTAGAATAAATGGCGACCTTTATAAAAGCGACCTTTTTCAAAGCGCAGGCCGCCTCTTTGGCTGCCACAGGTTTCGACTTTTTGACCACAATCGTTTTGGTGAATGTATTCGGTTGGTGGTATCTGGCAGGTAGTATAACGGGAACTATCGCCGGCGGTTTGCTCAATTTCATGATGGGCAGGCTGTGGGCATTCAATGCCGCAGAAGGGAAAATGGAATGGCAGTTCATTAAATATGTGCTGGTGTGGACCGGCAACCTCCTGCTGAATGCAGCGGGGGTATTCATTATCACGCAATACATGGGTCTTAACCCTGTGCTGTCCAAAGTAATTACATCAATTGTGGTAGGCATAGGGTATAATTATGTGTTGCAAAAGAAATTTGTTTTCAGATGAAGAAGCGTATGGATCATAGCTTGGAAAAGATAAGCCTGATCTTTTTATTTTTATTGACCGTCTGCTCGGTAAGATTGGCTGCGCAGACCACTACTGTCAGCGGAACCATCACAGACGCAAAGCAGAAGGCCCCTATGCCCTTTGTAAACGTATTTATTCCGGGTACCAGCATTGGTACACAAACGGATGTAAACGGAAAATTCAGCCTTCAGTTCACCGGTAACCGCGACAGTCTGCATATTGCCAGCCTGGGGTACAAGACCTTTCGTATGAAGATTGCCAACGGCACCAACCAGGTCATTAACGTAAGGCTGGAGACCACTTCCCGCATGCTGGGAGAGGTGATTGTAAAAAGCGGCAAGCGTGAACGTTACCGCAACAAGAATAACCCGGCGGTAGAACTGATCCGCCTCGTGATAGACAACAGGGACAAAAACCGTATCGAACACTACAATTATACCCAGTATAACCAGTACGAAAAACTGGAATTTGCTTTAAGTAACAGCACAGAGAAATTCCAGAAAAGCCGCTTCCTCAAGAAGTATAAATTCATATTCGACAACAGGGATACTACCAAGGTAGAGGGCAAAGCGTTGCTGCCTGTTTACCTGGAGGAAATATCTTCTGATATATACTACCGGAAAGATCCTGAAAAGAAGAAAGAGATTGTAAGAGGAGAAAAAAAGGTAAGCTTTGAGGACTTTATTGACAACCAGGGCCTTAGCCAGTACCTGAACCATATTTACCAGGACTACGATATTTATGACAACAACCTGATGTTGTTCACAAACCAGTTCCTGAGCCCGATTGCCAATGCCGGGCCTACTTTCTATAAATATTTTATTACCGATACCGTTGTAAACGAAGAGGGTACCAAGCTGGTGGAGATGGAATTTGTGCCCAGGAACCAGACAGACCTCCTGTTGCAGGGTAAGCTGTATGTGACGCTGGACGGCAATTATGCCATCCGGAAAGCAGACATGACAGGTAATAAACGTACCAATATTAACTGGGTAAGAGATTTCCGTGTGATCCAGGAATTTGAGAAGGCGCCCGATGGCAGGTTTTATACCAGTAAGAAAACACTGCAGGCCGATTTTACCCTGTTTGCCAATAGCAAAGGCGGTGTTTATGGTGAACGCACAGTATCGGTGAAAGACTTTGAAATTAACAAGCAGTTGCCGGATGACTTCTATAAAGGGGCAGCCCAGGTAAAAGCAGACAGCGTTTCACAGGTACCGGAGTCTTTCTGGGCAGAGAACCGGCACGATACGCTTACCGGTCCGGAGTCAAAAGTATATGCCAATATTGACAGCCTGCAGCACATGCGTTCTTTCAGGCGTACAATGGACATTATTACCCTGCTGCTGGCAGGTTACAAGCAGTTTGGGCCTATTGAGGTAGGACCAGTAAATACTTTTTACAGCTTCAACCCTGTAGAAGGTTTCCGTGGACGCCTGGGCGGCCGTACCACTCCGAGGTTCAACAAGAGCATTTACCTGGAATCTTATGGCGCCTACGGTTTCAAGGATAAAAAATGGAAGTACTACTTTGGTGGTACTTACTCCTTCACCCACCGTTCTATCTGGGAGTTCCCGGTACGCTCGTTGTCTGCCAACTACCAGCACGACATGAAGATACCTGGCCAGGAACTGCAGTTTGTGCAGGAGGATAACTTCCTCTTGTCTTTCAAACGCGGTAATAACGACAAGTGGTTATATAACGATATCTATAATATTACTTACCTGCACGAGCTGCAAAACCATACCTCATTCAAGCTGGGCTTTAAGAACTGGCGGCAGCAGCCGGCGGGCAGCCTTGCCTACATCAAGGGACAGGTAGCGCAGGATAGCATCCGCCGGATCACTACGCAGGAGTTCTCACTGCAGTTCAGGTGGGCGCCGCACGAACAGTTCTACTCTGGTAAGAATTTCCGTGTACCCATCCCGAACAAATACCCGATCGTTTCACTGACAGGTACCGTAGGGGTGAAAGGATTGCTGGGTGGCCAGTACAACTACCAGAACCTGCAGCTGAACATCTATAAAATGATGTACCTGTCGCCCATCGGTTACAGTGAGGTGGTGCTGGAAGGCGGCTATACCTTTGGAAAGGTACCCTTCCCGCTGCTAACCATCCACCATGCCAACCAGACCTATGCTTACCAGCTGGAGTCTTACAACCTGATGAACTTCCTGGAGTTTGTGAGTGATCACTACGCCAGCCTGAATATAGACCACCATTTCAACGGCTTTATCTTCAATAAGATACCGCTGATGAAACGCCTGAAACTGCGTGAGGTGGCTGCCGTAAAGGTGCTGGTAGGCGGTGTGAGGAAGGAAAACATGCCGGAGAACGACCCCTCACTGTTCAATTTCCCGGTGGGTAAAGACGGGGTTCCTGCCACCTATACCCTTAGCGACGGGCCATATGTGGAGGGCAGTGTAGGTATTGCCAATATCTTCAGACTGATCAGGGTAGACCTTGTGAAACGCTTTACCTACCTGGATCATCCTGATATTTCCAGCTGGGGTATAAGAACCCGCGTACGATTTGATTTTTAGAACGCATATATTATCAGGATATTTGTGTAATTATTGATGATCAACTTTATGCGTATTATGTATGAAAAAGAGCACATTCAGAGATAAACTACAGCAGGGCATCTACGTGATCATCAATCCTTTGGTAAAGGGATTGATAAAAATGGGACTGACTCCTAATGCGGTGACAACCATAGGTTTAATACTGAACATTGGAGTAGCCGCTATATTTATAGTAGGGGCGGAGAAGAGCAACCGGGGTCGAGCTTGGATATGTGGGCTGGGCGGGCGCCCTGANCCTGTTTGCCGGCCTGTTTGACATGCTGGACGGGCAGGTGGCCCGCCTGGGGAAGATGAGCTCCAAATTCGGAGCATTGTATGATTCTGTACTGGACCGCTACAGTGAGCTGGTGCTGTTCCTGGGCATCTGTTATTACCTGGTGGCACACCACTACTTTCTTAGTTCCCTGTTTGCGTTCATTGCCATGATCGGCTCCATGATGGTAAGCTATACCAGGGCACGCGCAGAAGGCCTGGGAATTGAGTGTAAAGGCGGCCTGATGCAAAGGCCAGAGCGGGTGGTACTGATAGCCCTGTCTGCCATTGGCTGCGGGGTGGCCGGCCATTATATAGGAGGGAATTATAAACTGTATATTCCGGGATTCCCCTTTCATGTGTTCGAAACCATGTCTATCTTTACGATCCCAATAACTATTCTGGCTATTATGAGCAATATAACTGCGATCAACCGTCTGAGGGAGTCAAAAAAAGCAATGGAGCAGCAACAGCAGGAAGAGCGCAAAAGCAAACCGGCGGGTAAACAACTAATTGCCTGGATAGGCCTGTTTGTCATGATGGTTACGGGTACTGCAGCACAGGCAGGCGGACCAGAAAGACCTAATTTTCCTGTGCCCAGCGGCATACCCAATATGTTGTTCTACCTGCAGCGTACACCCAACGCCAATACCATCATATATGATCTGAATGTAGACAAGGATGGTAAACTGAATGCAGACGATCCGGTAAACGTGTACTGGATTCGTTACACCGAAGGTGGCACTAAGAAAGGACTCAACTTTATACAGCGTAAATTTGCCTATGGTATTAAGGTGAAAAAGCTGGCTGAAGATAAATATGAGATCAAATCGGTGGCATATGACAAACACCCTATGTATCTGATGAAATCTGATAAAGGCAAATACCAGATCTTCACCAAGATAAACGATACCATGGCAGCGCTGAGCAGTATCTGGATCCAGATTGAAGGAGGCACTTTCTGGGTACCCAATGTGGTGTATATTGAGATGAAGGGAATTGATCCTGCTACCGGTGCTGAGACGCTGGAGCGTTTTAAACCATAAAAGAAGAAGAGAGCTATGCCTAAGAATTATATATCAAATTCCAGTGAATCTACCAGGATGTTTAAGAATGGCTTCCTGGAGAGCTTATCTAAAGTGCATTTTTCTGTACCGCTGATCATCTATGTTCCCGTTGTTCTTTACTTTTCCTGGAGAGCATTGTTTCAGGCAGACATGGGTATACTGCTTTTCTTTGGCTGTTATGCCGGCGGCCTTTTCTTATGGTCGTTTACGGAATACATCTTACACCGTTTCGTATTCCATTTTGTACCGAAATCCAAATGGGGACTGCGGCTGCATTTTATATTCCACGGGGTGCATCATGATTTTCCAAAAGACCGGCTTCGCCTGGTGATGCCACCCTCGGTAAGCATTCCGCTGGCCTTTGGTTTTTATTTCCTGTTTGCCGCATTGATAGATCCTCCTTATTTGTATGCGGTATTCCCGGGATTTGTAACGGGATACCTGTTCTATGATATGATCCACTATGCAATACATCACGTTAACATCAATAGTGGTATCTGGCTGAAGATCAAAAAGCACCACATGCTACACCATTACCAGGATGCCGATAAGGGATACGGTGTTAGCTCTTCGTTCTGGGACAAGATCTTCAGATCGGATTTTATAAAGAAATGACGATGGACACGCTTTCAACGGTAACTGGCACAACTTCTTTCTATAGTCGCAAAACAATACTGCTCACCAGCCTGATCAGCGTAGGTTACCTGCTGCTGTCTGCACTGCTGGTAGGCTTTAAAACAGATCAGCTGGTACTGGTGGGGCTGTTCAACGCGTTATTCTACCTTACCCGCGGCACACGCAGGTTTATTATCGGTTTTTCCATTTTCATTGTTTACTGGATACTGTACGACTATATGAAGGCTTTTCCCAACTATGAATTTGGGAAAGTGCACATAGCCAGTATCTACCATGCGGAAAAGGACATCTTCGGCATTGCATCGCCGGAAGGAATGGTAACCCCCAATGAGTACTGGCGCCTGCATAGCGCCACCTTCCTGGACATCATGTGCGGTTGCTTCTATCTGTGCTGGATACCATTGCCATTGGTATTTGCGGTGTACCTGTTCTATAGCAACCGGATGCAGTTCTTTCATTTTATGTTCATCTTCCTGCTGGTGAACCTGATCGGTTTTGTGATCTATTACATTTACCCGGCAGCCCCACCCTGGTATGTGCAACTGCATGGTTTTGAGCTGGAGCCACATACACCCGGCAATACGGCGGGCCTGATCAGGTTTGACCAGTTCTTCCAGGTAAATATCTTCCAGGGGCTGTATGCCAAGGGCTCCAATGTATTTGCGGCAATGCCTTCACTACACTCGGCTTATCCCCTGATCGTGCTGGTGTTTGCGTTGAGGACCAGGAGTATTTTCTTTAAGGTGCTGGCAGCTATTGTAACACCCGGTATCTGGTTTGCGGCAGTATATACCAGTCACCACTATATACTTGATGTTGCTGGCAGGTATTATATGTGCAGCTGCAGGCATTCTGCTATATGAAAAGGTACTGTGCAGAAAGTATTTCTTCCTGGGCTTTCTGCAGTATTTAAACAGGCATACTTCCTGATCATTTATTCTCTTCTTCTGATACCGGTACTGTTTGCGAAAGAAAGTCCGTATTCCCCTTATTGTAATCATAGGCCCAGCGGTGTACCTGGGGCACTTCGCCCGGCCAGTTGCCATGACCGGGATGAATGGGCGTGGTCCATTCCAGAGTAGTGGCATTCCAGGGGTTGGGGTTGGTAACCTTTCTTCCCTTGAACAGGCTGTAAAAGAAATTGAACACAAACAGCAACTGTGTAAAGAACACGATGATGGTTACAAAGCTGATGAAATGGTTCAGATCTGAAAATTGTTTGAAAGACTCCCAGTTACTGAAATCGTAATAACGCCTGGGTACACCTGCCAGTCCCATATAGTGCATGGGCCAGAAGATGAGGTAGGCGCCTACCAGTGTGATCCAAAAGTGAATATACCCCATGGTGTCATTAAGGAAACGGCCATACATTTTGGGAAACCAGTGATAGATGCCCGCAAACATCCCAAGGATGGCAGACACGCCCATTACCAGGTGAAAGTGTGCAATAACAAAGTAGGTATCATGCACATGAATATCTATGGAAGAGTTGCCCAGCCATATACCGGTCAGCCCGCCCGAGATAAATGTGCTCACAAAACCTATACTGAAAAGGGCTGCCGGTGTAAAACGCAGGTTACCTCGCCAGATGGTGGCCAGCCAGTTGAATACTTTGATGGCGGAGGGAACGGCAATCAATAGCGTAAGTAGCACAAAAAAGGATCCCAGGAAAGGATTGATCCCACTTACAAACATATGGTGCGCCCATACCAGGAATGAAAGTGAAGCAATGGCAAGCAGCGAGCCTACCATGGCCAGGTAACCAAAAATGGGCTTGCGTGCATTAATGGCCAGCACTTCAGATACAATGCCCATAGCGGGCAAGATCACGATATATACTTCAGGATGTCCCAGGAACCAGAACAGGTGCTGATAGAGGATAGCGCTGCCGCCCTCATTGGTGAGGGCCTTACCGGCTACAAAAAGTTCACTCAGGTAAAAACTGGTGCCTGCGTGGCGGTCCATCAGCAGCAGGATGAAACCGGAGAGCAACACGGGGAATGACAGTACGCCCAGCACAGCGGTAAAGAAGAAAGCCCACATGGTAAGGGGCATGCGGTTCAGGCTCATGCCTTTGGTGCGCATATTGAGGATGGTGGTAATGTAGTTGAGTCCGCCTAATAGTTGTGACACTACAAACAAAGCCATGCTGGTGAGCCACAGATCCATACCGATCTTTGAGCCGATGGAAGCATCACCCAGGGCGCTTAACGGCGGGTAGGAGGTCCAGCCGCCGGAGGCTGGGCCGGTTTGAACAAACAGAGAGCTCATCATCACAATACTGGCCAGGAAAAAGAACCAGTAGCTTAGCATATTCATAAATGGCGAAGCCATATCACGTGCCCCCAGCTGCAGGGGAATGAGCAGATTGGAGAAAGTACCGCTCAAACCTGCGGTCAGCACAAAGAATATCAGGATGGTACCGTGCATGGTCACCATCGCATAGTAAGCCTCCGGTGTAATACGCCCACCCTTAGCCCAATGGCCCAGCAAGGTTTCCAGCCAGGGAAAAGTCTGTTCGCCATAGCCCAGCTGCAGGCGGAAAATAACTGAAAAGGCAGCACCAATAATTGCCCAGATCATGCCTGTTATAAGGAACTGTTTGGCAATCATTTTATGATCCATACTGAAAACATACCGGGAAAAGAAGTTTTCTTTTGGATGATGTTCGTGTCCGTTACCGTGTCCGTCCGTAGCAGTTGTGTGTTCGCTTTGTTCCTGTGTTTGCTGAGGAGTAGGCTGGGTCATAGCAGGTTCTGTTTAACGATAAAAACGATGAGTGAACGGTGCAGACAGCTTCTTCACCGTTCACTTTTTATGGTTCAGCTGGTTTTTATAGCGTATTTCCTCAAAAACTACGCCCACAGATGTTGCTACCTGTCGTGTCCCTTTATAGTTCCGATGGGCTTGTATAATTATCTACACAGCATGGGTAAAATAAGGTCGGAATGTTTAGACAGGACCTGCATGCGGTAGGGTGCTATTTGATAGCTGTAGTGACGCATCAGCTGTTTAACTGGTTTTTTGTACTGTTGAGTACAGTATGTATCTTTGTAGTGTAAATCTTTTGATATGGCAGGCAGGCCCAAGATATTTGATAAGAAGGAAGTGGTGGACAAGGCGGCAGATCTTTTCTGGAGCAAAGGGTATGAGGCAACTTCTACTGACGAGCTGCTGGCGGCTATGGGTATTGGTAAAGGCAGCTTCTACCTGGCCTTTCCGGAGGGTAAAAGGGAACTGTTTGAAAATGCCCTTGAGCAGTTTAACAATGGATCACTGGAACGTTTACAGGCCGCGCTGGCCAAAACAAACCGGCCGGCAGAGCAGATAAGAAAGTTCTTCCGGGAGATTGCCGTTAGCCCTAAAGAGGAGCACGGAAAAGGTTGTTTTATGGGCAACACAATAGCCGAGCTGTCTAATGTGGACATTCAGCTTAAGCTGAAAGCAGTTAAGCGGTTAAAGCAGCTGGAGCAGCTGTTCTACGATGCTGTGAAGGCGGCCCAGAAGAGTGGCGAATTGAAAACAAAGGAAGACCCGGCCTTAATGGCCCGCTACCTGCTAACCATGTGGAACGGGGTGAACATTACCCGCAGGATGTATGGAGACGCTAAGATATTAGGCAGCCTTATAGAGTTGCAATTGAAAATACTCCAATAGTCTTTATAGCAGTTTTGTACGGTATGGTGCATAATAACACTGATGCATATAATGCGCAGGTATCTCCACATTTACGACCGGATACGCAACACTCTTTTCCCGCAGTTGTGCATATTTGTAGCGTAGCATAACTGGTGTGGCCGGTATTAGCAATTGATTTTCTGTGTCTAACGGCTTGGAGGCAATGCCGCACCATAGCATGGCATGGTTATGTATTATACAGTACAGTGTTAGAAAGGGATATTATTGAAAGCTAAAAACTATTTCTTATGGCAACTACACATGCTAACCAGGCCGCTACTGCTGCGGATTCTAAACTGCAGGAATTTTTTGAGGATCAGTTACAGGATATTTACTGGGCAGAAAAGAAGCTGGTGAAAACATTACCGAAAATGCAGGAAGCTGCTACCGGGAATGAGCTGAAGAATGCGATTGGTAATCACCTGGAGCAAACCAGGACTCACGTAACCAGATTGGAGGATATATTTGGAATAATAGGTAAGGAGGCGAAGTCAAAGAAATGTCAGGCGATGGCGGGTATTGTTGATGAAGGCGAGGACATAATAGATGAAACCGATGAAGCATCTGCCCAGCGAGACGTTGGCTTGATCTTCGCAGCACAGAAAGCGGAACATTATGAGATTGCTACCTATGGCGGATTACGCCAGCTGGCCCTTACCCTGGGTTATGAGCAGGTGGCAAAAATATTAGGACAAACATTAAGTGAGGAGAAGGAAGCAGATGCCCTGCTTACGCAAATTGCCGAGAATAGTGTGAACAAAAAGGCAAGGAGGGAACCGCAATCGGCATAATCAGGGAGAATGCTGAGTGTAGGAATGCAGAGATGCAGAACGCCTGACAATAAATGTGTCAGGCGTTCTGCTTTTCATACGGCAGGATAGTATAGGACAGCTAAATGAGCTTGCTTGCTTATTTTTAGTATATACATCATTTATCCATGTTATGAAACAAATACCTCAACGCATTGCCTTCCTTTGCTTATTACTGTTTCCTGCACCCCTATTGGCACAGCCAAAAGCAAACGATGTAACAACGCCCTTACATGCCTTGCAACCAGACTATCCTGTGAGCTACGGCGCACCCGCCACTGAAAGCGTAAAACAGGTGCTGGACAGGATCTACCGCTACCTGGATACAGTGACGCCGCCGCGCTTTAGAGACCGTTCTACCGGTAAGGTACTTGTCAATACGGCTGCGATCAATGAACAGACTACCTGGCAGCAGGGTGATTTCCGGCTTACCAGTTACGAGTGGGGCGTTACCTATTGCGGTATGTTATTGGCGGGCGAGGCTACCGGCGACCAGAAGTTTACCAATTATACCATGAGCCGCCTGCAATTTATTGCCGATGCACTGCCTGCGTTTAAACAGCTGTATAAGCAAGCGGGCAACAACAATAACCCGTTGCGGGCCGTAATGTTTCCACATGCGCTGGACGATGCCGGGGCCATGTGTGCCGCCGTTGTTAAAACATTCGAGCGCGGGTGGACCCTCCAATCTGCGGCCTATGGCAGATAATTATATCGCATATATTTCATCGAAGGAATTTCGTTTGCCGGATGGTACCCTTGCCAGGAACCGGCCGCAGAGAAATACACTCTGGCTGGATGATCTCTATATGAGCGTACCAGCTTTGGCCCAGATGGGGAAATTGACCGGCAATACCCGATATTTTGATGATGCAGTAAAACAGGTTTTGCAATTTTCTGCCAGGATGTTCAACAAGGAGAAGGGCCTTTATATGCACGGCTGGGTGCAGGGAATGGATGTACATCCGCAATTCAATTGGGCACGTGCTAATGGTTGGGCATTGCTGGCGATGGCAGAGCTGCTGGATGTGCTGCCGGATGCACACCCGGGCAGGAAGGCGGTATTAACACAATTCCAGGCTTTGGCAAAAGGGCTGGCAGCTTATCAGTCGGGCCATGGACTATGGCATCAGTTACTGGACCGTAACGATTCCTATCTCGAGACCTCTGCTACAGCCATCTATACCTACTGTTTTGCGAGGGGAGTGAACAGGGGCTGGTTGAATGCAATGGCTTATGCACCTGCTGCATTGCTGGCATGGAATGCGGTGGCGTCTAAAGTGAGTGCAGGGGGACAAGTGGAAGGTACCTGTGTGGGTACAGGTATGGCTTTTGATCCGGCGTTCTATTACTATCGCCCGGTGAACGTATATGCTGCGCATGGCTATGGACCGGTATTGCTGGCGGGTGCTGAAGTGATCAACCTGCTTAAGCGGCATACATTTGGAATTAACGACAGCTCACTGCAGTTAAGCGAATAAACGCTATAGAACCAGGGCTTCCGCTGTAATACTTACTTACCAGTAAAACTTCAGTAATGATACACCCTGCCGGGGTAGCTGCATACGTATAACAGCCGTACCGTTCTCTACGTGTACCCATTCCGGTGAAGACAGCAGTTGCAGTTGTCCTGCTTTTTCAAGCCCCTCCACCTGTTGTGGAGTGGGTTGCTGCGGAGATCCCATTTGCTTCCAGGCGGTATAAGCATTACTGTGTTCGTGGTCAATACGGAAATGTTGCAACAAGGCTTTGGCGGTGGGTAAACCGCGGATAGTGATGGTAACAGGTTCACCATCTGTAAGTATGTTATCGTCGTGATAATTCCATACCATGACCGATGCGCTGCCGCTATCGAGGGTAGCCAGGGCGCTGATGTCGGGCCTGGCGCCGCGTACGCTGGAATCACGTATTTTCTGAAAGTCGTAAGCCAGGTTCCCGCTTACTTCCACCCGGTTCCCCTGCATCAACCCAAACATGCGGAATACGTTCAGTACGGGTTTATCTACTCCGTTGGTGGCCAAATCGCGAAAGCCGGCAAACCAGGGCTGGTCTTCAAATTCAAAAGCCCAGGTAACGGCGCCGGCAAGGTTTACACCGCGGGCGGCTGCCAGTTCATACTTCCGGGCAAAAGATGCGGCCGTATAGCTGGAATACATCGTGCCGTTTCGATAAGCATTTTGTGGATGGAACTTCTCTGAGCAGGCAGCGCATCCTTCCGGATCTGATTCTCCGATGATAATGGGCAGATGCTTCAGTGAGGGGTAGGAGGCTACTATTTCAAAGCCTTTGTCGATATCCCGTAACTGGGTACCCATGTTCATCTGAACAATACCGTTCACCAGCTTGGGCGCTCCTTTAGCGTGAAAGGTAATTACATCCAGGGGGCTTCCGGTTTTACCGGTTACATAGTTAGTGCCGCTTACTACATGATCAAGGAAGGCTTTGAGAAAGTCGGCGGCATCGGTCCAGTTGGGGCCTGTTACTTCAGGGCCGCCGATACGTGCACTGGGTAAAGCCCGTTTAACGGCGTCTGCCACGTAATCATATAACTTGATGTATTCTTCCGTTGTGCCTTTCCAATAACTGATATTAGGCTCGTTCCAGAGCTCCCAGTACCAGCTTTCTACTTCTGCCTTACCATAGCGGGTTACGGAATGTTTAACCCATTCATATACCAGCGTTGCAAATTTTGTATAGTCTTTAGGCGGGTATGCCCAACCTGTGAAAATATCGTCATAGGCATGATCGGGTTGCCAGTGGTGCCTGTAGGGTGACGGTTTTACAGAAAGCGCCTCCGGCATAAAGCCGATCTGCGCGATAGGTTTCATGCCCCGTTCTATATAGGTATCAAATATTTTATCGATGATTGTCCAGTCGTATATGGGCTTTCCGCTGGCATCTTCTGTATAGGCATTGGTGGATCCCCACTTCAGGGCTGCTTTACCATCGCCGCTTACCAGCAGGCTGTGTACGCGAACGTATACCGATACATTGCTTAGCCGGGATATTTCAGTAAGCAGCTTTTTACCATCCTTCATGTAGGTGTAGTTGGGTTCATCATAACCAAACCATGCCCAGATGGGCTGCATAGGCCCCTTGCTTTTATCCAGGTTAACCTGTATTGCTACTGTGTCCTGGCCGCTGCTGTAAAACGGGTGCATCAATACGGCCAGTATGGCAATAAAATAAAGCGCATGTTTCCAGTTCATATGTTGCAGGGTTTTAACGTGGAGGTATAATATACCTGGCTTGTGTTGATGTTTGTTACCAAATAAAGATATGGGTTTTGGAAGAGAATTTATAAAGCGGTATTCCGCGAGGTTTGGGAGAGCCTCCTTGTAACTTTTGGCTTCCTGTTCCGTTTAAAAATCAGATCGGTTGCTATACGTAAGAAAGTGAGGGATCAATGCAGGGTAAAAGCTGCCCGAGGTACTATCATCAATCAATTCTCTTTCATCTTAAAACCTGAAGAATGAAACTGCCAAAATCTCTACTCAGTGCCATCCTGATCGGCATTGCCGTACAAACAACTGTTATCTCATGCGGGAAGGATGATCAGCCCCAGCCCAAAGACAAGGAAGAGCCGAAAAAAGATCAGCCCCTGGGCAATTGTCCTGCCTGCGGCATGGGTTGATAACTTAAACCTGATACTTTAGCTGTAATTCCAGAAAGGTGCCCAGAATATTATCAACCCTTGCCTGTAACCTGGATGCTAACATCCTTGCGGCAAGTTTGCCTTTAATGGAGGAATCCAGGGTAGAAGCCATAGAGTGGTCTTTTGACACTTTATACAAGGTAAAAGAAGTGCCTGCCTGGTTCCGCGAATTATTGAACGTCTTTAGTAACGAAAAACGCCTAATTGGCCATGGCGTCTTCTTTTCTCTTTTCTCGGGTAAGTGGCTGCCGGAGCAGGTGGTCTGGTTAAAACATCTCAGACAGACCTGTACCGAGTTCCGGTTTGATCATATAACGGAGCATTTCGGCTTCATGACCGGTAAAGATTTTCACCGTGGCGCCCCGCTGAATAGTTCCCTATACCAGTACTACCCTTAACATTGGCAGGGACCGTTTAAAGCGGATCCAGGAAGCGTGCAGGCTTCCGGTAGGATTGGAAAACCTGGCATTCTCCTATTCACTGGATGAGGCAAAGCGGCACGGGGCCTTTCTGGAACAGCTGCTTGAACCGGTAAATGGCTTTATTATACTGGACCTGCACAATCTATATTGTCAGCTCCGCAATTTTGACCTGGCATTTGATGAGTTGATCTCTTTATACCCATTGGAAAGGGTCCGGGAAATACATATTTCCGGGGGTAGTTGGGATGCGTCTGCAGTAACCCCTTCCCGAAGTATAAGAAGAGATACGCATGACGACAGTGTACCAAGGGATGTTTTTCAACTGCTGGAAATGAGCATCGCACGGTGTCCCAATCTCAAATATGTAGTGCTGGAACAGCTTGGAGACGGGCTGGCAACAGCGCAGAGCAGATCTCTTTTTTATAATGATTTTCTGCAGATGGCGGAGATCGTTCGCCGGAATAATGATGAGGAGGATGATGGGCCAAAGGAGCCTTTTCTTCCATCATCTTCATTTTTGACTGGAGCAGTTGTGGAAGATAGTATGCTTTATGAGCAACAACTGGAACTATCTTCCATCCTTGAATCATCCAACACTTATGAGGAGGCTATGCTGTTGCTGAAGCAATCTTCCCTGGCAAAGTCTGACTGGCGGATAGAACAATGGGAGCCATATATGATAGAAACAGCGGTAAAGATTGCACAGAAATGGAAATAGCAACAAAGTCCCTGTCAGGGATACAACAAGTACTTTTTACGCATCGTTTTATACGCAGATAGCTGAGGTTCCCAGCTTTTGCGGATCTCCGCTTCTGATTTGCCGGCTATGATCTGTTGTTTAAACCGGGTGCTGCCAGACAGCTTATCGATGTCTCCCATCTGCTTACTCTGTGATCTGTCAAAGAATTTATTCTTGGCTGGATAAGCTTTGTACAACTCCATCATCCATTTAATATTAATGCGGCCACTATGGCGAAGAGCCGTCATATCATATTGCCGGAGGTCCAGTCCGTAGCAGGTCTGATCCTGATGTAAAGGTGTTTCAGACATTCCAGGTATGCTTACCGGGGTGAAGGAGAATTTGTAAACGCCTTTCAGCGCCGGACTACCCAACACCGTAAATGGCATGTGAGTGCCCCGTCCCTGGCTGATGATGGTACCTTCAAACAGGCACAACGAAGGATATAAAAGGATGGACTGTTGTGTATTAAGGTTAGGAGAGGGGGCTACCGGCAGGGTGTAGTCCATATTATGAGCATAGTGTAGAACCGGTATTATTTTGATCCGGCACTGTTGCTTTCCTGGCAGCCATCCTTCGCCGTTGATCATCCTGGCAAATTCCCCAATGGTCATACCATGGGTAATGGGGATCGGAAACTTGCCTATTCCAGACTTCAATTGCATATCCAGTACCGGGCCATCAACATAGCCATTCGGGTTGGGGCGATCCAGTATAAGTAATTCTTTCCCTGATTCAGCGCAAGCCTCCATAATATCTGCCAGCTTGTTAATATAGGTGTAGAACCTGCAGCCTACGTCCTGTATATCAAAGATCATGATGTCTATCGCTTTCATTTCCTCTGCAGACGGTTTTCTCTTGTTGCCATACAGGGAAATAACCGGTATACCAGTTGCCTTGTCTATTTCATCCCCTACATGAGCGCCATTACTGGCATTGCCACGAAACCCATGCTCAGGGCCGAATATCATTCGGATGTCTACACCCAATGCTTTTAAACTGTCGGCAATGGATTTATTGCCGATGATTGATGTATTGTTTGCCAGCAACCCCACTCTTTTTCCTTTTAAATAGGGCAGATAGCGTGCTACCTGTTCAGCACCGGTAACAGGTGTTGTTTTATGACGATCATCTTCCATGCGCGAAGAAGAAAGAAAAATGAGCGGTATAAATACCAGGGTCAGAAGTTTACACATATGATGCTATTATACAGGTAATTGCTTAAAAATAGTATTTATTTGGTAATGCCAGCCTGTTATTCCGGGTGGTTATGGCACAACGCTTGTAGTAGTTCCATAAACGCTACAATTATGAAAGTACTAGGTATCATCCTGATCATTGCAGGTCTTGCTATGGTGATCATTCGTGGTTTCTCTGTTCAAACCGAAAAGAAAGTGCTGGATGTGGGCCCTGTAGAAGTAAATAAAAAAGAAAATAAATGGGTGGGCTGGCCTACCTATGCGGGCGGCATAGTAGCCGTGGTGGGGGTAGTGCTGGTGTTGAGCGGTAACAAACGCCACTGATACAAGGCCGCTGGCCATAGTGGTATCTATGATCACCTGGCCAGGCTTTTTCCCTATATTTGATGGATCATGGCCAGGAAACAGGGCCGATCCCTACATTTGCCTTTCGCAGCAATAAATGTCAAACTAACGCAGAAATGGGTGATATTTCTTCTATATGTAGCCCTTTCTTCTTTAACGATCTCACACCATGAAATATGGGGAGACGAATTGCATAGCTGGAACATCGCAAAGTCCAGCGCTACCATTTCAGATGTGGTCTCCAATTCCCGGTATGAGGGGCATCCGCCCGTATGGTATATTGTACTCTGGTCCATTTCCAGGTGTACCCAGGACATAGTTTGGATGCAGGTGGTTCATTGGGTGATCATCACTTCCGCTGTTTTTGTCCTGCTTTTTTTCTCACCCATCCCTTGTCTTACAAGATCACTGATCCCGTTCGGATATTTCTTTTTGTTTGAATATGCTGCCTTAAGCAGAAATTATGCGATAGCGTTATTATTGCTCTTTTGTATCCTGCTGGTAATACCAGGTAAGTTCAGGTACAGCGTTCCCCTGTATTATGTACTGCTTTTCATTTTGGCCAATACACACCTGCTGGCGTTAATATTAGCCGGAAGTCTGCATTTATATTTTTTAGTGCGGAACCAGGAGAAGAACGCGAGAATGAAACAATTACTATTGCACGGCTTATTTGGACTGATAGTATTATTACCTACCTTGTATTTTATTTTTCCGCCCACAGATAGTGCACTTGATTTTAGTGCCTTTTGGGGCAGGGTGCACATTAAACAACAACTGGCCATCATGTTGCTGGCGCCTGTCAGGTCTTTTATTCCGGTGCCGGCGTGGTGGAATTATAATTTCTGGAATACACAATTCTTACTGAATGCAGGGCAACAGTACCCTTTGTTGAAAGGGGTTACTTTACTGTTATCAGTGGCCCTGTCTTTGCTGGTGGTCTTTATTTTGAAAGGCAACCGGAAAAGTCTGCTGGTTTTTATCGCCAACTTTGCAGTGACAATGGTAATGGCTGCTGTTTTCCCATTAACAACAGTGAGATACACCGGTTTTATTTTTATCAGCTTTATTACAGCCTGGTGGATATATACCGCTGAGGCCTTTCCCCGCAGAAGGACCAGCCGTCTTGTTAATATACTGCTGGCGGTGCAGATAATAGCGTCTGCAATCGCAGTGTACAGGGATATACGTTATCCCTTTTCCAATGCATACCAGGCTGGCGAGGTATTAAAAGAGGTACCCACCGGAAAAAAGATTGTAACTGATTTCTGGTGTGCCGACATGCTTTCTACGTATACAGGCCAGGCATTCTATTGTGTTGATATGCAAAGAGCGTTCTATTTTCTCCAGTGGAAAGATGAATACAAGGTCCCATTGGAAGCGCCTGACTCGTACTACAATGGCATGAAAGCACTATTTGCAAGAGAGCATCTGAAAGAAGTATACTTCATCACAGCGCGGTCCAGGGAATATATCTCCAGAAGGTACCCCCCTTTGCTAAAGGCATATCAGCTTGACCTGGTTGATAAAAGAGATTACGCAATAGAGGAATCGAGTAACTTGTATCTGTTCAGGGTAACTGCCTTGCATGAGTAACTACCTGGTATGAATAAACTAACCACCCTTCTTTTACTATTCGCACATATCACTGTCTCCGCTCAGCAGGGTATCCCTTTATCCACGATCACAAAGTTTGCTGCCACCACCTTCCCTGCTGTCAGGAACAGTAAAGACCTGTCCGGGGCCATTGCTCCATCCACAAAAGATCCCAGGGAACAGCTTCAGCTGTTATTGCTATGGGCGGATAAATACCTGCAGGTGGATACCGACCGTTTTTTTTCTGGTGGATATCCCCTCACAACCGATGAAAGCATTGAAAAGAAGATAGGCCTCTGTGATGAGTATGCCAATATAGTCACTGAATTTTGCAGGTTGAATAACATCCCCTGTATACGTATTGAAGGGTATGTAAAATATGCCGGGTTCAAATCTACAGATATACTGGATGATGCCAACCACGCCTGGAATGCGGTATATATTGATTCTTCCTGGCTGCTGTGCGACCTGTTTTGGTCTACCTGTGAATTGGTTAGTAAGCCCAGCGGTTACCACTTCATTAAGAAGATCAACACCGCCTATTACCTGGTGCCGCCTGCACAACTTATTTCTTCACACTTACCTTTAGACCCGGTATTCCAGTTTAGTAATTATCCCCTCAGTATGCAGGCATTCTATACTGCTGCTCGGCACCCCGATAGCAGTGCTGAAGCAAGCTATCTGAATTACCGTGATTCACTGAACGCCTTTCTTAAACTAAACGAAGTGGAGCAAAAGATTAAAGTGGCTGAGAACAGTTACCTGTTCAACAAAGACAACCCAAATACGCGGATCGCCGTTTACTATAACTACGCGGTGGCTATTGTCAACAATGAAAAAGCAAGTCTGCCTGCCCTGAAAAGAGCCGCACAGTTCCTGGAAACGGCAATGATCCTTATTGAACGTTCTTCAAAACCAGATATCCGGCAGTTATTGCCTGCCTGCCAGCGGGGTAAGCAAATGATAGCGCAGCGCATGGCACGGCTGTAAAGCGGATAAACAAGCATATTCCTTACAATTCTCAGGAAGCCATTTTTCAATGTTTTACAAAACATATGAAAATATGACCAAATAAACTTATATATTTGTCAATATATAATTTGTTAGCTATTAGAATATTATATCTATCCTTTTACCTATGCCAAGCTATAAACGCCTCCTAGCCGCTGCGTTATTGATACTTTGTTGTCATTGCTCTTATGCCCAGAACAAAGAATTGTACCGTTACCAGGATCTATCTCACCTTTACTATCAAAAGCAGCTGGATTCGCTGAAAAAAGCATGGGCCTGCCCGGCAGTTTTCAAGCAAAAAGAAACTCAGAAGCAGTACAAGGAGCTTTGGGATGATCGTACCGATTTTCTTACAAAGGCGCTTAAAGAGGATAACTACGTTTATGACAAGGAGTTACTTGCCTATATCGACGGTATTGTTGACCAGATAGCCCGGGCTAATAAGCAGCTCATCCCCGTTAAACCGTTTGTGTTGATCGATAGAAGCGCTGCGGTAAATGCCTATGCAGTAGGCGGTAATATACTGGCTATCAACCTTGGACTGATCACCTTTGCCCAATCGAAAGAGGATATAGCACTAACGATTGCCCATGAGCTGTCCCACAATATCTTAATGCATCCGGAAAATGCTATCAGACAACGGGCAGAGTGGCTCACTTCTGCGGAGTACAAAAAATCAATGAATGCCATACTAGATTCAAAGTATGAAAGGCTGACACGCCTCAAGAAAGTTTTTGAAGGTTACTCATTCAACAGGAGCAGACACCAGCGCTATCACGAAAGCGATGCAGATTCACTGGCCATCCTCCTCCTGAAAAAAAGCAGTATCGCTTTTGACCCATCCTTCTTTCTGCGGCTGGACAGCGCAGACATCATCTACAAACAAGCCCTGAAACAAACCTTGCCACAGTACTTTTCTGCCTATAGTCTGGAGATCATGCCCACCTGGATGCAGAAACGATCCAAAGGGCTTTCCACCAGGGCCTACAATTTTAAAGACACTACTCATATACAGGATTCCATGAAAACACACCCGGACTGTATAGAGCGTTACAACAGAACCCTGCGCGATGGCAGCAAAAATGTTGCATTCACTCCGGTACCAGAGGAAATGCAGGAAAGAGCCCGCAAAATGGAGATATGGAGCGTGTATTACAATATGAACCTGACAGCCTGCCTCTATATGATCCTGCTCGAAAAAGACAAGGGGAACAAGGATCCCTGGTATGATTTTATGGCGGCAAACGTCATCTCAGGACTTTACTACGCCGATCGGGAGCTTGACCGTTTCAATGCTATCAGCGTTAAACCTAAAGAGTACATTTCCAAAGACTACTACGAATTGCAAACATTGTTTGAGCAGATCCCCCGCGATAACCTTGAACAATTCTGCAGAACACTGCTGAATTCCAACCGGTGGCCCGACAGCAAAAAAGATGAAGCGGCATTCCGCCGGCTGATGAGCGCGTTAACCCTGGATCCCGATTTTTCTGAAGCCCATAAAGCCAGCGTTGCCAAAGCTTTTCTTAATGGCAACGAGAACAGTCTCTACGCCGAATTTGCCCATAGATTTGACAAAAAATAACACATCTATCCCTAATACAATGAAACAATTATTACTCATCAGCATTCTTTTTTTGGTATTTACCAACAATCCCTTTGCCCAGACTAAAGTTTTTAAAGAAGTAAGTAATGGTATTTCTACAGAAGTAAAACCCGTTATACAAGACGACAATCTCATCGGCTATATCGCTTTTACAGAACTGGAACGTGTAAACGCCGATTCATTTCGTTACCGGGTAACTATTATGGATGAAAACCTGAACGATATCGGCGTATTAAATTTTACTGAACTGAAACTGGACCTGGAAGCAGTGGCATTTGAACAGGATGTTTTATGCCTGGCCTACCTCAAAAGTAACTTCATAGGTTATGGTGATAAGAAAAGAAGAGACCGCAAAGCGCAGGCCGCTAACGGCTATGTGTCTGTCTTTACCCAGTTTGTAAGCCTGGATGGAAATATCATCAATTCCAACACTGTCAAGGTGAATATAAAAGTACTGGATGTATACGCCCGCAGCTGGGATCATACTTCAATAGGCGATGGAGGCCTAAAACATGTTGTACGGCTCAGGAATATGACCGGTAAAGGCTTTGTATGCTTTTACGGTGACGAGAGTAAGAATTATCTTACAGTGTACAGTCCGGAGGGAAAGGATATCTGGCACAAAGATTTTATGCAGGCTGCGGACAAATTCTTCATATTGCCATCACAACACGATATTTACTTGCTTTATAAAAAGACAGAGAAACTGCAGGAAGGTGGTTATTGGTTGATGGGTTACAATGTGGATAATAACGATGCTTTTGCCAAGTTCAACCTGAGTGACAACAAAGGACGCCCGTTCAGTGTACATACATTTGAAAATGATGCTGTAACCGGCAGGCCATACATTGCAGGTGTTGTACTGCATCCACGCAGGGGAAATGCTACATTGACCGTTAAACAGCTGGCAAAAGGCCCTTACATAGGCGTGTTTACGGTGCGCACAAAAGGCCCCGGCACCAGCAAAATGGAAAAAGTAGTATCTGACTGGTCCGCTGGCACTCAGGCGGCATTCTCTGCCAAAGGCCGTTACCAGGCTACCAGATCGTATATAATGTTTGAACCTGTTTTCAAGGACTATCAGGGCAACACTTATTTCGCCGGCACTTCCTACATCAGGAAACCGAAATGGGGCGCTATTACCGCATCGGTTATTACACTGCCCCTCGTAATTCCGCCGTTGTGGATACTAAGTATGGGTGGCACACAGAAAACCCGGCAGGGGGATGCGCTGCTGTTCAAACAGAATGAGAAAGGCGCTTTAACCTATGTAAACGCCATTCCTACATATCATGGCCGTTACTACCCCTGCAGATTGCCTATTTACCTGTATGATTTAAATGCGTATTATACTGTAACCAACTCTGAAACAAAAACGAATTACCTGGTGGTGAGTGACAAGAACAATGTGCATATCTATAACGTAAACCAGCAGAAGGTGATACGCACTATCCCCCGTAAGGACGGTAATGTGGTAACCACCATCTATCCCGCCAAGGAAGGGCATATCATGGTTTCTGAATACAACAAGCAGGACCGTTCCCGGAAGGTGTCTATAGAATCATTATAACCCGGTTATAAAAAAAGGAAGACTGAATAGAATACTTCAGTCTTTCTTTTTATTGCACCTGCTGAGGTGGCAGACATTGTTCCGCAAAACATGCAGATCAGGATGAATGCTTTGCATACTGCTGCCTGATACGGCTGAGCGTTTCGCGCGTTACCCCAAGAAATGATGCGATCATATGCAGGGGAACCCGCTCATAGATCCTGGGATAGGATTTAATAAAGTTCAGGTATTTTTCTTCCGCGGTATCGCTGATGTTACTAAGTATCCTTCTTTGGCTGGCGTCATAACTCCTGGCCTCCAGTTTCTCCTTGAACAGCCGGAACGGCGTAATAGTGTTAACCAGGTTATCGAAATCCTGTTTTCTGATGAGTAACAGATCACTATTCTCAAGTGCATCAATATTGCATTTGGAAGGAAGGCCTGAATTATAGCTCTCATAGTCGCTCATCCACCAGTTCTCGATGGAGAATCTCATAATATGTTCAGCACCATCTTTACCGATACGATATAGCCGCAGACAACCCTTGGCAACAAAGCAATTGAAATTGGATACATCACCCTCCTGGAGCAGGTATTGCCGCTTGCGCAGTTTTTTTTCTGTCGTAACCAGCTTCACCTGTTGCAATGCTTCATCGTTCAGGCCTGCTCCCTCTCTCAGATAAACGGCTAATGACTCAAACATAATTTGCTGGCTTTTGACAAAGCTATGCAAATCTTTTCACAGGGTTGGTCTTACAGTTATTTCATCAGGCTGATATGGGTCATACCTCCATCCGACAGGAGCTCTGAACCGACAATAAATGAAGACTCATCCGATGCCAGGAACACGGCCGCATTGCCAATATCAGCGGGCTGTCCTATCCTTCCGATGGGTATCTGGTTCACCCAAAGCTGCTTCACCTGATTCACCTGGCCTTCAGGCACGAATTTGTTAAACACCGGTGTATCAATAGTGCCTGGCGAAAGTACGTTTACCCTGATCCGTTGTTCCAACAGGTCCAGGGAGAGACCTTTGGCCAGCGATATCACAGCTGCTTTGGCTGCACTGTATATAGCCATACCAGGTGCTGCACGGTGTGCGGCACTGGAACCGATAAGTACAATGGAACTTCCTTCATTCAGGTAGGGAAGCGCTTTCTGCACGGTAAAGTAGACGCTCTTCAGGTTCAGGGCCATATAACCGTCGTAACTTTCTTCTGTAACAACTGTTACAGGGCCCATCTGGCTGCCATCCACCACACCGCCTGCATTCACTACAAGGGCATCGATCCTGCCAAATCTTTCAGCCGTTGTGCTGAAGATGTTTTCAAGGTCGCCCATATTGGTTACATCGCCTTTTAATCCGATGAAGTTTTTACCCAGGCGCTGAACCGCCGTATCGATCGTCTTTTGGTTTCTGCCGGTGATGGCGCCTTTGGCGCCTTCTTTCTGAAAAGCTTCTGCAATTCCAAAGCCTATTCCGCTATTACCGCCGGTGATCACCGCTACTTTGTCTTTTAGTCTCATTTGGTCAGTTAATTTATTCCACAGCAAAGTTGAGGTGGTTTGGTGCCAGGGCACAAGGACATATGATAAGAAGTTTGTGTGATAAATATCACCGTGGAAATGTGGATCAAGATGAAAACTTGGGGGAAGGTTAAAATTTTGTTGTTTTGCAGCTCATTAAGAATCAACAACCTTGGATCAGCACTATCAGCAGTTAATTAAATTTCTTCTCCCAAAGGGACTTTTGAATTATTTTGACTTGATCAAAACCACTCAATCACCCAATGGGCTTCATATTTACCTGGAAGGAAAGATTGACTTACCGGTAGTCGTCTTGGAGAAGTTTTTCGCCACTGCACCAGTAAAGAGCAGGCTTTTAAAAAGTTGGTTTTATGGTACAATGATGTAGAAGATGCCGGGCTTCCATCTTTTAAAACCCTTGCCAAAACTATCCAACATCATTATCTGGGCATACTTAACTTTTTCAACAACAGGTCCACCAATGCAGCGGCAGAGTCATTTAATGCGAAGATTAAAGATTTAGGAACGCGATGAGAGGCGTAAGAGATGTGGAATTCTTTCTGTTTAGATTATCTAAAATTTATGCTTGAAAACTTAAATCCCCCAGAAATTTAACTTGATCCCTCACATCCGGGGCTGGGGTTCATTAATTACCGGAACCATAAATAAAAAAAGGCTTTCAAGCATGTGCCTGAAAGCCTTTTTCTAAATTCGTAGCGAGAAAGGGAGTTGAACCCTTGACCTCAGGGTTATGAATCCTGCGCTCTAACCGCCTGAGCTACCTCGCCATGTTTCCTATTTTGATCAAGGGAGTGCAAAGATAATGGTCGTCCCCGAAATATCAAAAATTAATCTAAATATTATTTCCAAAATAATATATAAGCGGCTTAATAAACACCCGGTAGTAAGCGATTAGTGGTCCGCTGATACGCCTCGTACTCCGCCCCGAAAGACGCCGTCAGCATCGCTTCCTCCACCCTTATCCTGTACAGGAATGCCGCTGTTACCGGTATCACCACTATCAGCAGGCTCACCCAGTTGTTCAGCGAAATGGCAAAGCCTAGGAAAGACAGCAGCGATCCCGAGTAAGCCGGGTGGCGAACATACTTATACATCCCGTCCTTCTTCAACATATGGCCCTGCCGTATGGCCACATCGACCGTAAAAAACCTGCCCAGTGAGCGGATCGCTATAAACCGGATGATCATCCCCAGCAATATCATGCCTATGCCCGACCACCCGATGCCTGTCCACCCCGTTAGCGGAAAGCTGGTATATTCGGCAAGGTTCCCGCCAATAGCGGTGGCAGCGATGGCCGCTATCCAGATGATAGTCAGCGTCTGTTTGCTCTTCAGGGGCTGATCACCACTGCTGGAGCGCAATACCCGGTTGAGTATGATTTCCAACAGCAGCCAGCAGGCATAAACAATGTAGAAGAAGATTTTCATAAGACAGACATTATCACCAAAGGTAAGCGGAAAATCTCCCCGGATGAACAATGTATTCAGTCCTCCAGCAGCAGCTCCATCTGGATGTTGGCCCGCTCATAAGGAGAGGGGGGCCCCGTGATCTTCCTGAATCCCAGTTTGTGATACAGGTTAACAGCTGGTTTCAGGATGGTATTGCTCTCCAGGTAAAGACGCCTGGCGTCATTGTCCCTGGCTCTTTCTATGGCCGCCTTACCCAGTAAAAAGCCGATGCTCTTACCGCGCACTTCCGGCGATACCGCCATTTTGGCCAGCTCATAGCCGCTACCATCTTTCATTTTGATCAGTGCGCAGGTGCCTACGGGCTGGCCTTCGTAAATGGCCATGAGAATATGCCCGCCCTTCTTCAGGATATAGTCCTTCGGATGGTCCAGCGCCTTCAGGTCTTCCGGCTCTATTTTGAAGTAGGTGGAAATCCACTGTACATTCAGCGCTTTAAAAGTCGCCGCATGTTCAGGGGCATAATCCACGATCTGTACGCTGCTGCCTTCCCGCGCTTTCTTCTGTTCCTGTACACGGCGCAGCAGGCTCTTCTGACCCAGCAGGAACTCCCATTCTGCAATGGCTTTCCAGAGGTCATACTGTGTTTCTTTCATGGCATTTTCTACCGCAGCGCCCACATCGCTGAGCTGGTCCTGCATTTTCTGGAGGATGGCTTCCCCTGCGGGGGATAGCGTCACGAAATTCTTGCGCCCGTCTTTTTTTCCCTTCTTCTCTTTTACATATCCCTTTTTAGCCATCTCCCGCACAATCTGGCTCACAGAAGGGTGTGTGTGCCCTATTTCCTGGGCTATTGCGGTAATGGTCCTTTCTTCCCCGCGTGCCAGAACATAGAACACCGGGAACCATTTTGGCTGCATGTCTATGTTGTATAAAGCATAGATCTGGGACGCCTCTTCGGTAAGCAGGTCACTCAGCCGGCGCAGCCTGCTGCCAAGTGCCATTTTCCCTACCTGCTCATAAAACTCCATAACTGATCATTAATTACGTAATTGGTTACGTAAATTTATACATAATCTGTATATCCACCAAAAAATAGTACAGTACGCCACTCGCAGCGTGCAGGGCGCCTGCAACCTTTTCGCATGGTAATTGTTGTACCAGCAGGGTAATCTGATTTATTCACCTGAAAAACCTTTTCCCCATGTCAGTAGTAAAAGTAATTGAGCTCATTTCCTCTTCTGAAAAAAGCATAGAAGATGCTATCCAAAACGCTGTTGCAGAAGCATCCAGAACCATTCACAACATCGATTCCGTTTTTGTAAAAGACATTAAGGCCCATGTGAAAGATGGAAAGGTTACCACCTACGGCGTGATCTGTAAGGTTTCCTTCAGGCTCGATGAAGGCCGCTAAGCTGCCTGGCCTCTTTTCTGGTAAACATGCTGTGTAAACATGTACGCCCTGCATTCAACGGCAGGGTGTGCATGGCTGCGCATCTGGAGATTAACGTAAACGGCAGTACTAAGTAGTGGGATCCGCTGCATGTGTATTACCTTCAGGCGGCTGGCCGGGTTTCCATTGCTGCAGTATTTCAGGGTCAATGGAGCGGATGTGCAGATCGCGCTGCGGATAAGGAAACTCAATACCTGCTTTTTGCAGATTCTCATAAATGGCCGTCAGCACATCATGCTGCAGCTGTCCTGCCAGTCCCAGGTCAGTTAACCAGAAGAACACCCGGAAGTTGATGGAGTTATCGCCAAACTGGAAAAGGAACACCACCGGTGCTGGGTTTTCCATTACGCCTTCCCTGCCCGCTACCGCCTGCTTCAGTATCTCCGTCACCGTCTTTATATCGGCCCCGTAATTCACGTTTATCACCAACTCTACACGGCGTGTGCGATTGCTCAATGTCCAGTTGATCAGCTGCTGCGATATCAGGTCGCCATTCGGCACAATCACTTCAGATCCGTCGTAAGCAGAGATCTTGCTGGAGCGGATGCCTATCTCCTTCACCACACCCGAACGTGTGCCCATCTCTATTACATCGCCTACTTCTATTGGTTTCTCAAATGCGAGTATCACACCGGATACCAGGTTGTTCACAATATTCTGCAAACCAAAACCAATGCCTACGCCCAGTGCGCCAATTACGATCGCCAGTTTGTCCATCGGGATGCCCGAGGCCGCAAAAGCCAGGAGAATGCCCACTGCCAGTACTGCCAGTCTTACCAGCAGCATGGCAGAACCCAGCCGGTTCTTTTTACCGGAGCCGGTATTCTGCGGGTCGCCAAACATATAGGCGATCATCTGCGAAATAACGGAAGACACCCAGATCACCAGCAGAAATACTATGACACTGCCAAAGGTAAAGGTGGTATTACCGATCCTGCGCTCAGTGTCCAGGAAGCGGGCAATCGTCTCGTAAATATTATCGTAAATGTAAAGATTGCGGGCAATCAGCATCATCCAGGCCAGGGTGGCAAACAGGTAGAGCAGCACTTTCAGCCGTGCCTGTATATTCTGAAAATCAATAAAGGAAATAAAGGTGCTGGAACTCTTGTTGGCCTCCACCTGCAGGTAAACAGATTCCATCAGCAGGTCTGCAAGGAACATCAGGTTCACTGCCATTGTCACCGCTATTGCGGCCGTAGAACCCATGATCTTGGCCGAGGTCATACGCCCGCTGATCACCAGCAGCATGGAGAAAGCGCTCATCAGCATAAAGATGATCAGCACCCCGCGGGAATATTTGGGCAGCGCCAGCGTACTTTGACCCGTGATCTTCATTAGGCGCATACCCAGCACAATGGATGCTGTGGTGGCAAAGAAAAGTCCCCACTGCTCAGCATTTGTAGCCTGGATGGTCAGATTGTTGATGAAGTAAAGAAACAGGACGGCCACCAGTAAAAGCCAGTGGCGGAAAATATGCCGCGGTATAAAATGATGCAGGATATAACTGAGCGCCGCCACCGTCACCACCCAGTTCAGTTCCAGGTACAACACCGGATACTGTACTGATACCAGGCCAGACACTGTGAAGATAAACACCAGCATACTGGCCACCGGAAAGCGGTACAGCAGGCGGGAATGTTGCAGAATAGCCTCTGCTTCAGTATCCGGATGATGATTGCGTACCCGGCGTATATTGTTGCGCACCCAGAAAGCAAATACACCGCCCAGCAATACCCATACTATCATGATCGGCCACTGCATGGCAAAGAAAATGCTGAGTACCCGTATATTCTTTGACAAAGAATTGCGCAATACCGTGAAAAAGCCGGGCTCTGTAGCCTGCTTCTTTGGCTGCCACAAATAGGTATAGTCTTTGGCAAACATGCGGCGGTTATAGTTATCCATCGCAAACTCCATATCTCCCAGCAGGTTGGTAACAGCAATGTAACGCATGGCCACCTCGTTCTGCAGCAGGCCCATTTGCAGGAGCGACTGCTTATTGGCTTTATCTATCTGCCTGAACTTCAGTATCAGGCTGGTAAGCTGGCTTACATAAAAATCCCGCAGCTCGTCTTCGGCAGGTACCATGCGCATGGTGGTATCCTTTCTCACCTGCTGCAGCGTGTCGTTGATGCTTACCAGCTCTTCGTAATGACGGAACAGGCCTTTCTGCCAGGTTTGTAATATCCGCCGCAGCTGCACCAGCATTACCTTGTTGGTGAACAGATCGTGAATATTGGGGGTGGCCCCCAGTGCAGCAATATTGCCTTTGATCACATGCAGGGAAGAATCTATCAGTGGCAACCGCTCCGTAATACCGGATGTATCGTATCCCTGTTTCAATGTGCTGCCCAGCTCATTCAGCATTAAAGTATAACCTTCTATGCGGTTAATGATCACCGCAGTAGCGGTATCAGAGGCTTTTGACTTACTGGTGTCTTTGGCAAACCGGGAAATATCCCTGCTGGTGTTAACGCTGTCTTTATCCGGTGATGCTTGCTGGGGCTCCTTTTTTGACTGGCTGGAAGCGTTGCCCGCCAGCAGCAACATCCAGCAACACCAGGCTATCAAAGGCCGGAGCTTCCTAAAGACAGTTTTGTGCATGGTTAACTAAATGATTACCATAGCAATTTAATGCTTTAATACCATTTAACAGTCTTCACCATGGTTCTCCTTGTGATATCGTTTGCCGTGGCATTATGTTAAAATAGTATCAGCAGGGGCGTACTGATAGCATTTTAACTACCTTCTCCATGCTTTATCCTTGCTGTATCCATATTCCCTGCTGTTTTTGCTGAAATAGTATCGTTGGGAATTCCTGTGTTTATTGATTAAATTCATTCATTGTGAGCCGCATAGCATGAAAAGGGAAGCCGTCATCGCAAATATCCAGCAGCACACCCAGTCCTGGGATGTGGTCGTGATCGGGGGAGGGGCCACCGGTTTGGGCGCCGCCCTGAAGGCCGTTACCCGTGGTTATCGTACCCTGCTGCTGGAGCAGGCTGATTTTGCCAAATCTACCTCCGGCAAAAGCACCAAGCTGGTACATGGTGGCGTGCGCTACCTCGCTGAGGGCGATGTTGCCCTGGTAAGAGAGGCCAGTATTGAACGCGGCCGCCTGCTCCGGAATGCCCGCACCTGGTCAGGAACCTGTCTTTCGTGATCCCCGTTTTCAGTTGGTGGCAGTCGCTCAAATACACAGTCGGACTTAAACTGTATGACCGTATGGCCGGCCGCCTCAGCCTGGGGCGCTCGCAGTATATCTCCCGCAGGGAAACTCTGGAGCGGCTGCCCACCCTGTCGACACAGCACCTGAAGGGCGGGGTACTGTATCACGACGGACAGTTTGACGATAGCCGGCTGGCCGTCAACCTGGCGCAAACCATCTGCGAGAAAGGTGGTGCCGCCCTGAACTATGTAAGGGTAACAGCCCTCTGTAAAGACGCCCAGGGCCGTATCACCGGTATCCGCGCAGTAGATACCATTGGCGGGATGCCTATCCGGGTAGATGCCCGCGCCGTGATCAATGCTACCGGCGTGTTTACAGACGATATCCTGCAGATGGACAGTCCGGGCGCCCGCAAATCAGTGGTCGCCAGCCAGGGGGTGCACCTCGTGCTGGACGCTTCCTTTCTGCCCGGTCATTGCGCCCTTATGATACCCTGCACCAGCGAAGGACGCGTGCTTTTCGTGGTGCCCTGGCACAATAAAGTGGTAGCGGGTACCACCGATACCCCGTGAACCATATCACCCTGGAACCCCCATGCCCTGGAACAGGAGATCAGCTTTATACTGAATACAGCCGGGGAATACCTGCAGCGCCGTCCCAAAAGAACGGATGTACTAAGCGTGTGGGCAGGCTTACGGCCCCTGGCTACTCCCGAAGAAGCAGGACAGCAGACAAGGGAGATATCCCGCAATGATAAGATCATGGTGGCGGCATCAGGACTGGTGACTATTATCGGCGGAAAATGGGCTACTTATCGTCGTATGGCCGAAGACGTTATACGGCAGATGGAAAAAGCCCTCGGCCGGACACGCACCACATCCGTTACCCATGATATGCCACTGCATGGCGCGGGGCAGGCAGACTGGAACGATCCCTGGTACTTTTACGGCAGTGATGCAGCCGCCATCCGCGACCTCATCTCCGCCCAACCTGTTTTGCAGGAAGCGCTCAGCACTTCCCTGCATATCCGCAGGGCACAGGTGATATGGGGCGTGCGGCATGAAATGGCTTGCCATGTAGAAGACTTTCTGGCGCGCCGTACACGCGCGCTGTTCCTCTATGCACGCGAAGCCCTGCGCATAGCGCCCGTGATAGCTGCTATTATGGCCCGGGAATTGCAGCAGGACAGCAGCTGGGAACAACGGCAGCTGGAAAGCTTTACGGCGCTGGCTAAATCATATTTACTAAGCTGAAAGCTCCGGTAGCGAAGCATATTAACATTACGTTACTTCCCATACCAGGGGCGCATAACTAAAGACCAGACACTATTTTTAAGATTATGACGAAATTATTCTTACTCGCAGGAGTTTTACTGTTATCCATTCAGGATATGAAAGCGCAGGACACGTTCCCGGTATTTGACAAAGAAGGCCACCGCGGCTGCAGGGGCCTCATGCCTGAGAATACTATTCCCGCTATGAAGAAGGCAATAGACCTGGGTGTTACCACCCTGGAGATGGACGTGGTCATTACAAAAGACAAACAGGTAATATTGTCTCATGATGCCTACCTCAATCACCGCTTCTCTCTGACACCCGAAGGCAGGGATTTTACGAAAGAAGATGAGCCGCGGTATGTGCTTTATAAAATGGATTATGCTGAGATCCGTAAGTTTGATGTAGGCTCCAAAGGCAATCCTGGTTTTCCACGGCAGCAGCGTATTAAAGCGTACAAACCTTTGCTGTCTGAAGTGATAGATACAGTAGAGCAATATGCTGCTTTAAAAAGTGCAGACCTCCCGCGGTATAATATCGAAACCAAATCAGCAGAAGGGCATGACGGTGAATGGCAACCGGCTCCTGAAGAATTTGTAGACCTGCTGGTAGCCGTACTGGAAGAGAAGAAGATCACCAGCAGGGTAGTGATACAGTCTTTTGATAAAAGAACCTTACAGGTGCTGCACAGAAAATATCCTGATATAAAAACAAGTTACCTGGTAGGAGAGGATAAGCAGGGCCTGGACAGCAACCTGGCTGTACTGGGTTTTACCCCTTTTATATACAGTCCGCACTATAAACTAGTGAATGCGCAGCTGGTGCAAAGCTGCAAAGAGAAAGGCCTTAAACTGATCCCGTGGACTCCCAACACTGCTGAAGAAATAGCTCAGCTGAAAGCATTGGGAGTAGACGGCATCATTACAGATTATCCTGATCTTTTCTGATTAGATCCATTTTATTTTTTCTGTCAGCGGTTTGATCCTTCTGCCTTCAGGAATGCCGCCATCGGCATAGCCCAGGTAGAAGAATCCCAGTACTTTATCCTGGTCGCGTAGGCCTAAATAATCCTGCATGGCAGGAGTATAGGTCATGCCGCCGGAGCCCCAGTAAGCGGCCAGGCCAAGTGCTGTGGCGCCCAGCCACATGTTTTGTACGGCGCAGGAAACTGCGGCAATCTCTTCTATCTCCGGAATTTTGGGATTGTCGCCCCGTTTCAGACAGATAGCAATGATATGAGAGGCCAGGTCGCCCTGGTGCTGCAGCTTTTCGTAGTTGCCCGGAATAAACTGGGCGGCTGGTGTATTGTTCTTATACAGCGTTGCATGATCTGCGCAGAATTGCTTTACAGCATCTCCACTGTATACTACAAAGTACCAGGGTTCTGTATATCCGTGCGTAGGCGCCCAATCGGCCAGCGACAGTAACTGCCTGATAATATCGTCCGGTATCTTTTTGCCGTTCATACCGGTAGGCTTTACCGTACGCCTGTTTTTGATGATTTGTTCTAAATGCTGATCCATTGTTTGTTGTTTTTATTCTTTATGCCAGTTGTGTTTTCCAGGCTTCCGGCAAACGGCTTACTTTACGTTGCTGATAGTCAAAGCATACCATGCCTGTTTTGGCTTCTGCAATGGGCAGGATGGCATCGCCGCGATGTGCGGTAATGCGGTAATAAAGGTCAAAGCCTGAAGAGGTGTATTCATCGGCGCTAATCTCCACGTCGAATATATCACCGTGAAAACCTTCTCCTTTATATACTATCGCTACATCAGACATGATCAGGCCCGGGCCCTGCTCCGGTAATTCTTTTAGTCCGGCGGCTTGCAGGTATTGCATCCGTGCTTCATGCATAATGGAAAGAATGGCGTCGTTGCCTACATGGTTGCCGTAGTTAAGATCCTGTATACGTACAGGTATCTGTGTCTTAAATCCGAATGCTGCCGGTAATGTTAATTTTATTCTTGCCATTATTTTATTTCAGGTTACGTGTAATCACGTGATCAGTGCTGTTCACCCTGTTCTTTCAGGTAAGTGATCAGGCCTTCAAAAGCGCGGGCGCGGTGGCTGTATGTATTCTTTTCTGCCAGGCCCATTTCTGCAAAACTGCGGTCGGCGCCATCGGGTACAAATATGGGATCGTAGCCGAATCCTTCACTGCCCTGTGGCTGTTCAAGAATGCGGCCCGGGCAAACGCCTTCAAACTGCAGTTCCTTTCCGTCAATGATCAGGGAGATCACGGTGCGGAAACGTGCGCTGCGGTCTGTCTTATCTTTCAGTTCCTGTAATACTTTTACGATGTTATCCGCTGCAGATTTCTGTTCGCCTGCATACCTGGCAGAGAGCACGCCGGGGGCGCCGCCTAATGCCATTACTTCCAGCCCGGTATCTTCAGAAAAGCAGTCCTGTCCTGTCATCTTATAAATAACGGATGATTTTTCCCTGGCATTTTCCTCCAGTGTATCATGCGGTTCGGGAATATCTATATCGATACCGGCTTCCTGCAGGGTGATGATCTCAAAGTGATTGCCTAGCAAAGACCGCATTTCCTTTACCTTGTTCTCGTTGTTAGTGGCAAATACCAGTTGCATGTGTTATAAGAATAGTTGTTTTAATCCGTTCCAGAGTTTTCCTTTCAGCAATTTGTCTGCAGCAATCATTTCCAGCGGGTGGGAAAACAGCAGCTGTATGCCGCCCACACTATGCACCTGGTATTCAGGCAGGGGCTCTAGTCCAAGACTGGCCGGTGTGATGCCGAATACCACGCATTTCCGCATATTGACGGCCTGTTGCCACATGGCGAGTGGTGTGTTGGGGACCTGAGCCGTATTCACCAGTGCTACATCCTGCATGCCCAGTTTACAGGCATTTAAAATATTTGTAAGCAGGTTGAATAATTCATCATTTAAGTAAGCACTGTTTTCATTTTGTATGAATAGAGCGATGTTTTTTTGATTTTCTCCTAAATATTTGATTTTCGGCAGCGGCTTCTGCTCCTTTACAACAGGGGCGCTTTTCCCGGGAATGATAGGCTGATTATATATCCTGGCCAGTAAGTACGGGTCCAGCTGCAGTTGATCAAAAGACATAAATATTGGTTTAAGTATTCATGTGATCATTCCCGCTTGGGGAAAAATCAGTTTATTTGCGTAAAAATATTGAGATAAAATTGATTAACCATGATGGTAGTAGATTATAAAGGCGTAAATGCTCCGGCAATGGAAGAAGCTGCAAAGCGGATCAAGGTTAGCAAAACCACGCAGAGCCGTATTGGTGAGGTGGATTTCAATAACCTGGTGTTCGGGAAGAAATATGCAGACCATATGCTGGTAGCTGATTTTGACGGTAGGGATTGGCATGACGCCCAGATACTGCCTTTTCAGAACCTGTCTATAAGCCCTTCCAACGCTGCCTGGCATTACGGGCAGGCCATTTTTGAGGGAATCAAGGCCTATAAGGACCAGGAAGGCCGTCCAATGATCTTCCGCCCTTATGATAATTATAACCGTTTCAACCTTTCTGCAGAAAGGATGGGCATGCCATCTGTTCCGGAATGGCTGTTCATTGGCGGCATGGCCCGGCTGATCAGCCTGGACCGCGACTGGATACCCACCGGTGAAGGATGCTCCCTTTACCTGCGCCCGTTCATGATCGCAGCAGATGAGTTTATCGGGGTCCGTCCTTCTGAAACATATAAGTTCGTGATCATCAACTCTCCGTCCGGCGCTTATTTCAACAAGCCGATCAAGCTGCTGGTACAGGATAAATTTATCCGTGCCTTCCCCGGTGGTGTTGGATACGCCAAAGCTGCAGGCAATTACGGCGGGGCCATGTATCCCACCATGCAGGCCCGCAAACAGGGGTTTGACCAGATATTGTGGGTAGACGGTATGGAGCACAAATACCTGCAGGAGTGTGGCACAATGAACGTATTTACTATTATTGGCAATAAGGCGCTCACGCCTGATCTTACCCAGGGCACCATCCTGGCCGGTGTTACCCGCGCCAGCGTAATGACCCTGCTGGAAGATATGGGCCTCACCGTAGAAGAACGCCCAGTGTCCATAGACGAGATCGTTGTTGCCTGGAAAGACGGCACCCTGCGCGAAGTGTTCGGGACCGGTACCGCTGCCAGCGTAGCCTACGTCGAGCAGCTGGACTACAAAGAGCACTCCATCCGGCTGGACCCCTCCCACTACGACGTTGGCGCTGAGGTCATCAAACGTTTGGACGCCATCCGCACCGGGAAGGCTCAAGATGCCAGGGGGTGGAACTTCGTTATTAATTAGTAATGAATAATTAATAATTGCAGAGGGGCCTGAAAGCATGTTTAGATGGGAAGAAATTATTTAGAGATTGATAACATATTAAATATTTGGGTGTTTCTGGCATTCTAATTTTAATTATTGATTTTTAATTCTTTTAGTTGTGTTATATTATGAAACGGGCTGTTTCCTTGTGAAATGGCCTGTTTTATTTATTAATTATTAATTTTGACCCATGACGATCTCCGCCTTTAAAGCCACGCTCGGGAACCCGGCTCCGCCGGAGGGCCTTTCTGCCCCTCTGCAGGCCATGTGGTGGGATGGTAAGGGTAACTGGGACAGGGCGCATGACATTGCGCAGGATATCGAAAATGGTACCGGCTCTTGGATACATGCCTACCTGCACCGCAAGGAAGGCGACCGCTCCAATGCCGCCTACTGGTACTCGAGGGCAGGTAAAAGTATGCCGTTCAGCACCCTGGAAGAGGAATGGGAACAGCTGGTAACCGCCCTCTTGTAAGTGTAGATCCCGCCGGATGTTGAATTTATTTTGGGATTTAGATGATTGGATTTGGAATTTAATTGAGTTCGTTTTACCTTTGCCCTCCCAAAATCCTGTTTTGGACTTTGGAATGTCATTATAAACCGACAGCATAAAAAATAGGTTAAGAATGCCTACTATACAACAATTAGTAAGAAAAGGAAGAGAAATTATCCGGGCTAAATCAAAGTCCAGGGCATTAGATAGCTGCCCCCAGCGCCGTGGTGTATGCACCCGTGTTTACACTACCACGCCTAAGAAACCTAACTCTGCCCTCCGTAAGGTGGCTAAAGTGAAGCTGACCAATAAAATAGAGGTGATCGCATATATACCCGGTGAGGGTCATAACCTGCAGGAGCACTCTATCGTATTGATCCGTGGTGGTAGGGTAAAGGATCTGCCGGGTGTACGTTATCATATAGTACGCGGTTCCCTGGATACTGCCGGTGTGAAGGACAGGAAACAGAGCCGTTCCAAGTATGGTACCAAAAAGGAAAAGGCTAAGAAATAATTTTAATCTTCAAGTGAAATTTTTCAGATAAATGAGAAAGCAAGCTGCTAAAAAATTACCATTGGCTCCGGATCCCCGGTTCAACGATAAGCTGGTGACCCGTTTCGTGAATAACGTAATGGAGCAAGGAAAGAAGAGCATTGCCTACAAAATATTCTATGACGCTATAGATAAGGTAAGCCAGATAACCGGCGAAAACGGTTACGAGGTGTGGAGGAAAGCGTTGAATAACGTTACCCCTGCTGTAGAAGTTAGAAGCCGCCGTATCGGTGGTGCTACCTTCCAGATCCCTTCTGAGGTACGTGCAGACAGGAAAGTGTCATTGAGTATTAAATGGCTGGTACGTTACGCTGGTGAAAGGAATGGTAAGAGCATGGCTGAGAAACTGGCTAACGAGATCGTAGCTGCCAGCAAAGGTGAAGGTGCTGCTTTCAAGAAGAAAGAAGATACCCACCGTATGGCTGAAGCCAACAAGGCATTCTCCCACTTCAGGGTATAGTAATACGCTCACAAACGTATTTAAGATATATACGGCAGAAAGCATGCAGGAACATACCGCGTGCTTTCTGCTTTTTTGTATAAGCGGCATTCCAGCTAATGACCACGGAAACAGGCTTAAGACATAAACAGCAGGGCCGGGATGTGTATCACATCCCGGCCCTGCTGCCTTCCGCCCAGCGGGCAATTGCCCGGGGCCTATTTCACGTTCACCAGTACTTTAATTTTTCCTTTTCCCTGCCCTTCAAAGCTTTCCAGGGCCTTACCAATGATCTGACCCGGCCTTACCTTGTCCGGATCCGCTTTCATGGCATGACCCGGCACACTGGAGGTCACCAGCAGGTCGCCTCTGCGGATGGCGCCGTTCTCAGCGCATACCTTGGTAGGTATCACCCCGATCACACCCATCGGCACTTTATCTGAAAGGTCTGTTTCAATGTGTTCTTCTGTTAGCAGCACGCCGGGCCGAGTAGCATACACACCGGCCACCAGGGTAGAGTAAGCTTCAGCTGATCTTTCTACTGTACGGTCTGCATCCACAGCAATCACCAGTACATCGCCCGGTTCATACTGGCTGATGGAGCCGCTCACATCAAAGGCTTCTGCCACGTCTGCGCCGCTGCTCTGGGTACCGCCATTAAAGAAACCCCTGCCGGCGGCATTGATCCTGGCAACATTCACTGAGCCGGGATTACCTGACCTGAATACGGCGATACTGCCATTACTATGCTGTTCAACGGTGAGCACCGGGTTGGTATTGGAGGTGTTATAATTCACAAAACGGGCGGCCCTTCCCTGGCTGAAGTTGGGTGTCCAGGCGTAGATCGCACTACCGGTACCATCTGCGGTGGTTTCCACACCGTCGCCGGTATTGCTCGCATTAGCGGTAACACCATTGCCGTTACCATCTGCAATGGCAATCAGCGCCGGACCGTTACCCGCGGGGTTGGAGGCATGGAACAAACCACCATAGCCACCCGTACCAGAAGAAACGCCATAGATGCCGGCTGTACCGAAGTTGGAAAACTGGGAATTTACCTCGCCTCTTACCGCCGCCTTTGTACCGGTTACGTTATCTACCTTAAAATTGCCTGCAATGCCATTCCCCTCGGTGGTAACCGTGACTGCATCGCTCGTACTGGTCTTATTAAAAATATGAAAGCGCCCGGCACGGCCTGTTGAAAAAGTTGGGCACCCAGGCATACAGGGAATTACCTGCCCCGTCAACATTTGCCTCTATGGCATTGCCATCTTTACTGGCGTTAGCGGTAAAGGCATTGCCATTACCATCTTGGATGGATACCAGCGTAGCGGTGTTGCCGTTGGTGTTAGACGAGTGGAACAGCCCTGCAAAGCCGCCTGAACCGGAGGATGTTCCGAAAATGGCCGCAGCGCCGAAGTTGGCGAAGATAGTTTTTACCTCGCTTCTTACTCCTGCCGCCACGCTGTTGGTATTATTGACCAGGAAAGAGGCCGCATTGCCCTGGGTGTTGTCGGGAATATTACCGTTGCCGCTGGTTTCTACCTCCAGGGTATTGCCGGCTGTGTTGGTGGCGTTGAAGTTCTCGAAACGCCCGGCACGCCCGGTGCTGTTATTTAATCCTACCTGCCCCAACACCCCGATACCGGTGCCGCTGGTATTGGTGGCCACAAAACCACGTACGCCGTAACCACCGCCATCATTGCGGCCTACTACTGCGCCGGCAATATCGCTCGTGGTGCGACCTACCACGGCTTCGCCGTTGCCATTATTATCGCCCACTATACCTGCAGAGGTTTGCGCGGTGGTAGTACCGTGAACGCCAAAGCCTGAAGTCGCACTGCTTCGTATACCGGTGCCACCGCCGATAGTGCTGACATTGACAACCGTTCCGTTACCTACCGTATTGGCCACTATTACATTATTGTTGTTCGCATTGTTATAGATGGAAAAGTTGGCAGCTACACCGTTGTTGGAAGTAGCATTTAATCCCGTACCGGTATTACTGTTGGCATATACGCCATAACCGTTTGCGCTGGCATTTCCATATACGCCCAGGCCATTGGGCGTAACGCCGTATACGCCCCATCCGCTGCCTGCCTGTGAGCCATAAACACCCACGCCCAGGCCGCCGGTGCCATTATTGATGCCTCTTACGCCCGCGGAAAAGCCGCCCGGACCTGCGGAAGAAACAATGCCGCGGATGGCTGCAATATTGGAAGTGTTGGTGTTGTTCACCCCTTCCAGGGAAGTACCATCGCCATTATTGGTAATGCTGAAGAGGGTGGCCGCATTATTTTCAATAGCGCTGTAGGGCAGGGTAAAACCGCCACCGCCGCCACCGGTATTATCAGCAGCCGGGGTCCAGTTAACACCATCAAATTTCAGTACCTGTCCGGCTGCCGGTGTTGTGCCGGATACTGGTACAGTTTGAATCTTGGCCACGGTGGGATCAGGATAAGTGCCTGCCAGGTCGCCCCCCGCAGGTGCGCTGTTGATGCTGCCAGCTGGTCCCTGAGGTCCGGCAGGACCTGCCGGACCTGCTGGTCCAGCTGGTCCCGCAGGTCCTGCTGGCCCTGCTGGTCCAACTGTTCCGGCGGGTCCTATGGGTCCTGCAGGCCCAGCTGGTCCCTGGGCCCCTGTTGGGCCCGGAGCGCCTACCGCACCGGGTAAGCCTTGCGGTCCGGGCAATCCCGGATCACCGGCTGGTCCTTCCGGTCCTGCAGGCCCAGCTGGTCCGGTCGCTCCAGCGGGTCCGGCTGGTCCTACAGGCCCCGCTGGTCCGGCTGGACCCTGGGGGCCGGGGCTGCCGTTAGCGGCGTATAAGGCGAAGGGAACGCTTTTCAGCGGGGTAGTGCCCAGCGTTTCAAAGCTGCCACCGCCTGCTGCAGCTTCAACCTTCAGGTATTGGTTAGCGTTGCCCCAGGGAACAGCGGCAAAGGTGCCGGTTACCGGGGTACCGTTACCGATCTGCAGGGTGAAGAGTCCCAGCTGGTTGGTGGTAACACTGTGCGTTTCCTGGTATTGTACCGGTCCGTTGGCAGCGCCTCCCAGTATGGATATACGCACATTGAGCGACTGGTTAGATAAAAGGGTGCCGCTCGCATTACGGGCTACCGCCTGGTAATTAATGCCGTTTAACCCGCTTTGGGCCTGCACGCTGCCGGTCAGGCACATAAATAAAAGTATAGTAAGTATAAATAGTTTTTGCATGTGTATCGGATTTTATTGTTGGGGAACTGGCGCCTTCTGGATCTTTACAGGCGGTGCTTTGGCAGCGGCCTCGCTTACCGGGATATCGGAAGGCAATGGCTGTCTGCCGGCCGTTGTTGCGGAGCGGGGAGCCACCCTGCGAAGGCTGCCGGCGTTAGTGGCGCCCGGCTGGTAATTAGTGAATATCAGGCTCCTGGTTGAGGTGGCCGTAGCACGCGGATCTGCCTTCACTTCCATTTTCTGGGAAGAAAGATCCTGCTGGAAATTAGGGAACAGCTTATCCCTGGTGCGCTGGCTTTGCGCACTGGCGCCCACACAGAACGCCATCATAAGGATCAGGGTAAGGGTAGCACTAGTGAAGCTCCTTTTCATATAGTTTGATTTGAGTTTGATGATTAGAAAATCATGCTGGCCGGCGATCACATAAGCCCTGCTATGAGCTATATGGAACATCGGCTTCAGACTATTTCGGACGGGTATATACCAGTGAGAATTTGAACGTATTACGCTGCCAGATGCCCGAAGTAGGCATCAGGTAGGCGACATCCAGTTCAAGGAAATTGATCCTTACCCCCAGGCCGGTGCTGAAATGCTGACGATACCCCTTGTTGGGGTTCTCGTGAAAGTAGCCGGCGCGTACAAAGAACTGGTGCTGGTAAGTATATTCCAGGCCTGCCGCAATGGTAAGCTCCCGCAGCTCTTCTCCAAAGCCGCCGGGGGCATCGGTGAAGGAGCTGAAAAGGGCAGATGCCACACCACGGTTGGGATCTTTTCCTTTCTCTATGACATCGGTGGGCTGGCCGTTCTGATCCACCTGGTAGATGGGCGGTGTGGGCGCCAGCAGTTTGTTGATGTCTGCCAGCACTGTGAACTGGTGCTCGCTGGTATTGACAAAGGAATAGCCGCCGCCGATGCGCAGGTTCATGGGCAGGAAGGTTTTGCGGTTGTTATCGTCCGTATACTGCAGCTTTGAACCAATGTTGGTAAAGCTGATGCCCCAGCAATAACGGTTGCCAAAATCCAGGTTGTCTGCCTTGTTCTGGTAGTACAGGCTAACGTCGCCGGCTATAGCGGAAGCAGGTTGCTGCTGCAGGCCGTTATAGGTGCCCTGTCCCAGCTGGCTGCGGATGTAACGGGCAGCTACGGCCAGGGAGAAATGCTGGCCCAGTTTACGGGCATATGCGGCGTCAATGGCGTATTCAATGGCGCGGTACTGCTGCAGCATTATGCCATTTTCATCCCGGAAAGTAACATTGCCGTGGTTGAAATACTTTAGGGAGGCGCCCACCCCTTCATTTTCATTGAAGTTTTTGAAGGCGGCCATATGGCCCATATGAGTCTTATGGTTGTTTACTTCCCACATCCAGGGTGAATATGATGCGCTGAGTCCCCAGTCGCCGGCAAACACGATCTTGGCTGCGTTGCCAAAGAGGTCATTGGCGTCCGGCTCCAGCCCGGTTACTGCATCGCCGAGGGCGCCGCTGCGGGCGTCCGGATTAATAAGCAGGAAAGAAGCCCCTGCGTTCACCGGCTTTTCCTGCGTTTTCTGCGCCGCCAGCGGTAACGCCGCTAAGAGCAGGCAGGCAGGTAGTAGAGTAAATCGGTATTGCATAGTGAGCTGTTTATTGAATGATCAGTTTTTCGAAGTATACTTTCCCGTTAATGTTCAGCATAACGGTGTAAATGCCTGCGGGGAAACGGTTTACCGGGATGGGAATGATCACTTGTCCGGGCCCGTAGTGCTGGAACTGCTGGTACATCATCTGACCGGCGGCGTTGATCAGCCTGAAAAGCACGGAGGTTTGCGTGAGCAGGTCAAACTGTACCTTCACTGTAACAGAAGCAGGGTTGGGGTACAGTATATAGTTTTTGATGGCGTCTTCGCCGGGTGTTAAAGGAGGCAATTCCGGCTGCTGAAAGCCTTCGGTCAGCATCAGGCTGCCCCCGCCCAGGGTACTGATGGCCGGTTCGCCAACTGTATACTGGATCAGGATGTTGCCGATAAGGCCACTGCCCCCTGTACTAGCCGTCACCTGCCTTTGGAGCACCAGTTGTGCCCGGGCGGTAAGTGACCATAACAGGCTCATGAAGGTGATTGCGCATAATAAGTAGATCAATTTCATGTAGTTATGTTTTATGAAGTAGTTTGATGATGACAAAAACAAGGCTATGCCCCTCAAAGCGCCTGACGGCCCTGGGCATTAGGTGTACCATAAAAAAATAAAGTGGATACTATCGGAAGCCGAACGGCTGCCGTTATATAAATAGCATTACATAGGTGTGTTCAGTTTTATCATGCAATAGCAGTTTGAGGTGGTGAAGTAAAAGGGTATACGTATCGTACTCTGCAAACGCTGGGGAAACACGAAACAAAAATTATTTAATTACGGCAGGCGGTCAACCGCTACTTCCTGTTTGGTTAAAATCGGGCTGTAGTTGGTAGGATGAATGCTATATGTGGTTTTGACATTATTACTTATAATTCAATTTATTAATCCGTATTGCCTCCTAATTGTTAAAGGGAAATAACATTCCGGCAATATGGAGTAGTTTTATTTATAACAAAAAAAGGATTACCTTTGCCCCCCAAATTGCATTTAATTATACAGTCATTTATATTTTATGGCAGACTTAAGATTTCAAAGGAACTTTGGTATCGCGGCGCACATCGATGCCGGTAAGACCACTACCACAGAGCGTATCCTGTACTACACAGGTAAAACCCACAAGATAGGGGAGGTGCATGAAGGCGCTGCCACCATGGACTGGATGGCACAGGAGCAGGAAAGAGGTATTACCATCACATCTGCTGCTACCACCTGTTTCTGGAACTTCCCTACCAACCAGGGTAAAAACACGCCTGAATCCAAGCAATATAAATTTAATATCATCGATACTCCGGGCCACGTGGACTTTACCGTGGAAGTAGAGCGTTCTCTGCGTGTACTGGATGGTCTGGTAGCCCTGTTCTGCGCTGTATCTGGTGTAGAACCCCAGTCTGAAACCGTTTGGCGTCAGGCTAACCGCTACCGTGTACCCCGTATCGGTTTCGTGAACAAGATGGACCGCTCCGGTGCTGACTTCCTGAACGTGGTAAAACAGGTGAAGGAAATGCTGGGCGCTAACCCTGTGCCCCTGATGTTGCCTATTGGCGCTGAAGACACTTTCAAGGGTGTAGTTGACCTGATCACCATGAAAGGTATCATCTGGGACGAAGAAGGTAAAGGTGCTACTTACCAGGAGATCGACATTCCCGCAGACATGAAGGACGAAGCGGAAGAGTGGAGGGCTAAACTGGTGGAAGCCGTTGCTGAATACGACGACAAGCTGATGGAGAAATTCTTCGAAGATCCTAATTCTATCTCCGAGAATGAAATCCACGAGGCTATCCGTAAAGCTACCATCGATATCGCTATCATCCCGATGCTATGCGGTTCTTCTTTCAAGAACAAAGGCGTACAGAAAATGCTGGATGCTGTTTGCCGTTACCTGCCTTCTCCGGTAGATATCGACGCAGTAAAAGGTACCGATCCCGATAACGGCAACGAGATCGAGCGTAGACCCGATGCAAAAGAACCATTCGCAGCCCTGGCGTTCAAGATCGCTACCGATCCGTTCGTAGGCCGTCTGGCATTCTTTCGGGCTTATTCCGGTCGCCTGGACGCAGGTTCTTATGTACTGAACACCCGTACCGGTAAGAACGAGCGTATCAGCCGTATCATGCAGATGCACGCTAACAAGCAGAACCCGATCGATTTCATCGAAGCAGGTGATATCGGTGCTGCTGTTGGTTTTAAAGATATCAAAACAGGGGATACCCTCTGCGCGGAAGATCATCCGATCGTACTGGAATCAATGACCTTCCCTGAGCCGGTGATCCACATTGCCATTGAGCCTAAAACACAGGCAGACGTGGACAAGATGGGTATGGCCATCGCCAAACTGGTGGAAGAAGATCCTACCCTGCGCGCTAAAACAGACGAAGATACCGGTCAGACCATCCTCAGTGGTATGGGTGAGTTGCACTTGGAAATCATCGTTGACCGTATGAAACGCGAGTTCAAGGTAGAAGTAAACCAGGGTGCACCCCAGGTAGCTTATAAAGAAGCATTTACTGCTACTGTTGAGCACCGGGAAGTGTACAAGAAACAAACGGGTGGTCGCGGTAAATTCGCTGATATCCAGGTTGAGATCGGCCCTGCTGATGCAGAATGGCTGAAAGAGAATGATGGCAAGAGCTTCCAGTTCGTGAACGATATCTTCGGTGGTGCCATTCCCAAGGAGTTTATCCCGGCTGTAATGAAGGGCTTCGAAGCCTCTATGGGCAGTGGTGTACTGGCTAACTACCCGCTGGATAACCTGAAGATTCGCCTGTTTGACGGTTCTTTCCACGCAGTGGACTCCGACGCTATGTCATTCGAGCTTTGCGCCAAGTCTGCTTTCCGTGAGGCTGGCCGTAAATGTAAACCCGTACTGCTGGAGCCCATCATGAAGGTGGAAGTAACTACTCCTGACCAGTACATGGGTGATGTAACCGGTGACCTGAACCGTCGTCGTGGTATGCTGGAAGGTATGGAATCAAGGGCTGGTGCACAGGTGATCAAAGCCAAAGTGCCCCTGAGCGAAATGTTCGGTTATGTAACCCAGCTGCGTTCACTGTCTTCCGGTCGTGCAACTTCCATCATGGAGTTCTCTCACTATTCTCCTGCGCCTAACAACATTGCTGCTGAAGTAATGGCTAAGGTGAAAGGTAAAGTGAATGCAGACTGATAAGAATTAAGAGTTAGTAATTAATAGTTAAGAGACGCGAACTGACCATTCGCGTCTCTTTTATTTTAAGGAGCTGATTTCGATCACTTTATCGTTGCTGCCATTGCTGGTGCAGAGGTATACTCTGCCGGCGGGTGAAATGCATACGTCTCTTAGTCTGCCAAAGGCATTGGTGAACCAGGTGGCTGAGCTGGTCACGCGGTCCCCGTCTGGCGACAACTGCAGCTGGTACAGCCGCTGTGATTTAAGCGTGGTGAGCAGCAGTGAGTTGGACCATTGCGAAATACGGTCCTTATTGTAGTAATCCATCCCGGAGGTAGCCACGGTGCTGTTTCCTGAAGACCAGATCGGCGTTTTCACGTTATACCGGGTACAAAAGGTATTTTCTCCTCCATCGCAGGGCCCGTTCACCTGGGGCCATCCATAGTTCCGTTGTTTCTCTATAATGTTTACCTCGTCCTCAATATTGGGCCCGTGCTCTGAAGCGTACAATTTATCGTTGACCAGTACCAGACCTTGGGGGTTGCGGTGGCCGTAGCTCCATACCGGGTTACCCGGGAAGGGGTTATCGGCCGGAACGCTGCCGTCAAGGTTAATGCGCAGCACTTTCCCGTTGGGAAGGCTGGTATCCTGGGCATCCTGGGAGCTGGATGCGTCGCCGGTGGTGATCCATAGTTTATTGTCCGGACTAACCAGTAGGCGGGAGCCGTTGTGAATGCCGGAAGCGTTGATGTTATCCAGCAATACCCGGGGACTGGCAAGGGTATTGTTACCATAAGTGTAGCGAACCACTTTTTCCCGGTAATCCCCGTTCCGGTCATAATTGTACACAACGTACACGTAAGGCTGCTGTGGAAAAGAGGGATGCAGGGCCATGCCCAGCAGTCCGCCTTCCCCATTGCTCCTTACCTCGCTGATGGTCAGCAAGGGGAATATATCACCGCTTTTGGGCTCAATACGGCTGATACGCCCTCCCCGTTCTGTCATCCAGATATGGTTATCAGGGCCCCAGAGGATCTCCCAGGGAAAACTTAGCTGGTCTGCCACTACTCTTATGCTGTCTGCAGGCCAGTTATCATCACCGCTGGAGGAAGGCTTGGAGTCTTTTTTGCAGGACATGCCAGTGGTGTAGAGGGTAAGCAGGCATGCCAGCAGGAATAAAGGTCTTTGCATAAAACAAGTTTTAAGTGTCGGCTGTTATATAACGAAATAAAATACCGGGAAAGTGTTGGCGTATAATTTGTTGGCGGTTCTCTTACCGTGTTAACTCATATTTTTTGATGGCAAGTATTTTTTAACCAAAACTCCGGACATGAACAGATTGAAACATGTAACCCTGGCCTTTATGGCGTTGTTATTCAGTACTGCAGCCCTGGCGCAGACCCAGAAAGGAAACCTGATGGTAGGCGGCGACCTTTCGAATTTTAACCTGAATTTCCTGGGAGGAGGGGGAGGTACCGCCTTTACCATGGACCTGACACCCAAAATAGCGTATTTTTTCAGGGATAACCTGGCATTGGGCGGGTACGGCCGGTTTAGCCTGGCTACTGCCAAAGACCAGGGAACCAATACCACTTATGGCATTGGTGCGCTGGCCAGGTATTTTATTGAAGATAAGCGGGTACGCCAGATGGAATTCTCCCAGCGGAGCCGGTTTTTCCTGGAGGCTACCGCCGGTTTTGGCGGGAATAACTATTCCAAAACAGGTGTGAATAACAATGGCCTGGACATCGGCTTCGGCCCCGGTTTGGCTTATTTTATTACGCCTAACGTATCCCTGGAGGCCCTGTTGAAGTATGAGCTGACGGTAGGTTTTGGCAGCGCTACCACTTCGAACCGGCTGAACCTTGGGATCGGTTTCCAGGTGTACCTGCCAACGGCAAAGGCCAGGGAGATCATCCGGGAAGAGCGCAGATAGTTAAAGTTGATCATACAATGGGTATAAGCCCCTGTTTCGTCTTATCAGTAAGATGATCAGGGGCTTTGCTATTTATTCCTTAAAACTACTTGAACCAGTATTATTGAACAGCCTGGCCGAAGCACTTGAAAATGAATAGAGATGAATGGTAATTCCTGCGCGATAGTATTTAATTTACGCATATGTAGTTAACTGAACTGCATTTGGGATTTGCCGAAAACCAAAATAACAGAGTAGGCGGAAACCTCATTTTTTGATCGTGCTTATGGCGAATTTTTTCGTTAACCTGATCACTGCACTTATTGATCTGCTGACCGGCCTGCTGAATTCCCTGTAAGGCGGGGTATGCAAGTAAATTCCTGGGGATTGCCGAAAACCAGTTAAAAGAGTAGGCATTAACACCTGAAAAACCCTTTTTTATGGACCTGTTCAATGCACTGATTAAATTTATTTTAGATCTGCTCCAATCCTTGCTGGGCGGAGCTTAGTTTTGAGCCACCCCTTCATTTCTAAGCATTTACAGTATTTTTGCAGGGTCTCATTTTAATCCGGTCAGGCTGGTATTAGGATGAGGCCCTATTTTTGTCACCGTTTTTTTGCAAAATAATTTGTCATTTGTCAAAAAACAGGTTACCTTTGCCCTCCCAAATTGTAAAGGGTAAAAAAGAAGAAGTTCATTGCATATGTCTCAGAGAATTAGAATCAAGCTGAAGTCCTACGATCATAACCTGGTAGACAAATCTGCTGAGAAGATCGTAAAAACCGTGCGTAACACGGGAGCCGTGGTAACAGGTCCTATTCCGTTACCTACTGAAAAGAAGATCTTTACGGTACTGCGCTCTCCGCACGTTAACAAGAAGGCTAGAGAGCAATTCCAGCTGTGCACGCACAAGCGTTTGCTGGATATTTATACATCTTCCTCCAGGACAGTAGATGCCCTGAGTAAGTTGGATCTGCCTTCCGGTGTTGAAGTAGAGATCAAGGCGTAGGACTTTCACAGATAGGGTCAGACGGCAGTGTATAAACGCCCGGCCTTTGAAGAGATATAAACCAGCAAGGCAAAAGGCCAGCCTGGTTTTGAAAAAGACATACGATTGTATTGCGGTGGTTACGGTGCTCAGGTACCGGTAGCATGTTAACTGGTAGTACAAATATTAATAAAAAATATCAGGTCACGCCTTCAGGGTGGCCCGCCCAATAAATGTATTTAAACCGCCCATCCTGGGGAAAGCACGAACACCCCCAGGCGCTGGGTAAAACTATATAACAATGAAAGGTATTATTGGTAAAAAGATTGGCATGACCAGTATCTTCGAGTCCAATGGTAAGCAAACAGCCTGCACCATTATCGAAGCCGGTCCCTGCGTGGTTACCCAGGTGAAGTCACAGGACACAGACGGGTATACCGCCATCCAGGTAGCATTTGGCGACAAAAAAGAAAAGCACGCTACCAAAGCAGCAACAAATCACTTCGCGAAAGCAAGCACCTCTCCCAAACGTTTCGTAAAAGAATTCCGTAACCCTGATGTACAGAAAGCCCTCGGTGAAACCATCACCTGCGAGATCTTTGCAGAAGGTGAAAAGGTTGACGTAGTAGGCACTTCCAAAGGTAAAGGCTTCCAGGGTGTTGTAAAACGCCACGGTTTTGGAGGTGTGGGTGAAGCTACCCACGGCCAGCATGACAGAAGCAGGGCTCCTGGTTCTATCGGTGGTTCATCTTATCCTTCCCGCGTTTTCAAAGGTATGCGTATGGCGGGCCAGACCGGTAATGAAAGAGTGAAAGTGAAAGGCCTGAAAATTCTGAAGATATTCCCTGATAAGAATTATATCCTGGTAAGTGGTTCCGTTCCCGGCCACATTGGTTCAATCGTTTTAATCCAGAAGTAATATGCAACTCGATATTTTAAATATAGAAGGTAAGAAAACCGGAAGAACTATTGAACTTCCTGAAGAGATCTTTGGCGTGGAACCTAACAACCATGTTATTTACCTGGCAGTAAAACAATACCTGGCCGCTCAACGTCAGGGTACGCACAAGGTAAAGACCAGAGCAGAAGTGAAAGGTGCCTCCCGTAAACTGCACAAACAAAAAGGTACCGGCGGTTCCCGTAAAGGTAACATCCGTAACCCGTTATATAAAGGCGGTGGTACCATCTTTGGTCCCAAACCGCATGGTTATGACTTTAAACTGAACAGGAAAGTGAAAGATCTGGCAAAGATCTCTGCCCTGTCTGTTAAAGCAAAAGAGAACAGCATCATCGTGCTGGAAGATATTAACATCGAAGCTCCCAAGACCAAACAACTGGTGGGTATCCTGAATAAGCTGAGTATCAACGTTGAAGGCAAGAAAACCCTGGTGGTACTGCCTGAGTACAACGATAATGTATACCTGTCTTTAAGGAACATTCCCAGCATTGACGGCGTGGTACTGGCTGATATCAACACCTATGATATCATGAACAGCAACTACCTGGTGTTCACTGAGAGCGCAGCAAAGATCTTCACCGAAGAACCGGCTGAAGTAGAAGCGTAAACAAAATAAATAACAACAGCTAGGAGCTAACCGCTAACAGCTAAAAGCTATACAAAATGAAACTTTCAGATGTTTTGATCAAACCGGTGGTAACAGAAAAGGTGAACAAGGCCACTGATAAATTCAACCGCTACTACTTCATTGTTGACAAAAAAGCCAACAAGCTGGAGATCAAAAAAGCAGTGGAAGATTTTTACGGTGTGTCCGTAGCAGATGTTAATACTGCAGTAATGCCCGGTAAGAGCAAATTCCGCTTTACTAAAGCAGGTTTCATCGCCGGCAGGAAGCCTTCCTACAAAAAGGCGATCGTTACACTGGCAGACGGAGAATCTATAGATCTGTATGCTAACATATAGTGCCCTGATCCCGGCATAACACCCGGGACAATGGTTGTATATACAGATCACTTTATAAATAATAACTAGCAATAAGAAACTAGACAATGGCACTTAAGAAGTACAAACCGATCACAGCCGGTACCCGTTGGAAAATAGGCAATGCATTTGCCGAACTGACCACGGATACCCCTGAAAAAAGCCTGCTGGAGCCTACCAAGAAGACCGGCGGTCGTAACGTGCAGGGTAGAAGGTCTATGAGGTACATTGGTGGTGGCCACAAACAACACTACCGTATCATAGATTTCAAACGCGACAAACAAAATATCCCGGCTACCGTTAAGACGATCGAATACGATCCCAACCGTAGCGCGTTCATCGCATTACTGAGCTATGCAGATGGTGAAAAACGTTATATCCTGGCTCCCCAGGGCCTGCAGGTAGGCGCTACCGTAATAAGCGGCGCTGAAGTAGCCCCTGAAGTAGGTAACGCCCTGCTGCTTAAAAATATGCCTTTAGGTACAGTTGTGCACAATATCGAGCTGCAGCCTGGTAAAGGTGGTGCTATCGCCCGCAGCGCAGGTACATATGCACAGCTGAACGCTAAGGAAGAAAGATATGCTTCCCTGAAAATGCCTTCCGGCGAGCTGCGTAAAGTGCTGATCACCTGCATGGCTACCGTAGGTACTGTTTCCAACTCTGATCACGCTTTGCAATCTATCGGTAAAGCAGGTGCCAACCGCTGGAGAGGCATCCGCCCCCGCAACCGTGGTGTGGCCATGAACCCTGTAGATCACCCGATGGGTGGTGGTGAAGGTAAAGCTTCAGGTGGTCACCCGAGGTCCAGAACAGGTAAATATGCGAAAGGCCTGAAAACCAGGAAACCGCATAAGAGCTCTGATAAGCTGATCATCACCAGGAAAAACGGCAAGAAATTATAATTAAAATCCCAGATCCCAAGAACCAAATCCTAAACAAGGGATATAATAGCTGGAATTTGGAATTTGGAAATTGGAATTTAAAAATAGCAACATGGGTCGTTCCATAAAAAAAGGTCCTTATGTGGACTTCAAATTAGAGCAGAAAGTTGAGAAGATGAATGAAGGTACCAAGCGTTCCGTGATCAAAACATGGAGCCGCCGTTCTACCATCACTCCTGACTTTGTGGGCCATACATTTGCGGTGCACAACGGTAATAAATTCATCCCTGTATATGTTACAGAGTTTATGGTAGGTCATAAACTGGGTGAATTTGCTCCTACCCGCAACTTTAAAGGACACGCTAACAAGAAAATGTAACTTATATAGAGAGCTGCCCTTCTGGGAATCTGAACCTTTGAAGGGCTACTCTCAAAATCAAATATCAAATTTTTAAAAATGGAAGCAGTAGCTAAGCTGAATAATAATCCGACATCCACCCGCAAAATGCGGTTGCTGGCAGACCTGATCCGTGGTCTGGATGCGGAGAAGGCTTTGAATTATTTTGAAATTCCATCCCAAACATCCCAGCGTTCCACTGGAAAAGCTGTTGGTATCTGCTATCGCCAACTGGAAAGTGAAGAACGAGGGCCAACGGGTAGAAGATGCTAACCTGTATGTGAAGACTATTTTCGTAGATGGTGGCCGCATCCTGAAGAGAATGCGTCCTGCTCCGCAGGGCCGGGGTTATCGCGTACGCAAAAGAAGTAACCACGTAACTATTGTTGTGGACAGCCGTAACGAGGTAGCAAAGAACTAAAAACTATTCAACTAATAGATAAATAAACCAGGAACATGGGTCAGAAAACAAATCCTATTGGTAACAGGTTAGGTATCATCAGAGGATGGGACTCTAATTGGTATGGTAGCAAAAAAGACTATGCTACCAAACTGATCGAAGATAACAAGATCAGGACTTACCTGAATGCCCGTATCAACAAAGGCGGCATTTCACGCGTAGTGATCGAAAGAACACTGGGTAAGCTGATCATTACCATCCATACTTCCAAACCTGGTATCATTATAGGTAAAGGTGGTAACGAGGTAGACCGCATTAAAGAAGAGCTGAAGAAACTGACCGGTAAGGAAGATGTACAGATTAACATTCTGGAGATCCGCCGTCCGGAGGTAGACGCCAATATCGTTGCTGAAACAATTGCCAAACAGATAGAAAGCCGTATCAACTACAAGCGTGCTATTAAGATGGCTATTGCCACCGCTTTGAGAATGGGTGCGGAAGGTATTAAGGTGAAAGTGAGCGGTCGTTTGGGCGGTGCGGAAATTGCCCGTTCTGAAGAGATCAAACAAGGTCGTACGCCCCTGCATACTTACCGTATGGATATAGATTACGCATCTTTGTTCGCCCTTACCGTATACGGTAAAATAGGCATCAAAGTATGGATCTGTAAAGGTGAAGTACTGGGTAAACGCGATCTGAACCCGAACGTGCTGAGCGGTAAAGAGAATGAAGGCCGTACCGGTGGTGGTCGTCCTGAAAGAGGCGGTGGCGATCGCGGTGAAAGAAGAGATAACCGCGGTGGTGGTGAAAGAAGAGGCGGTGGCGACAGGGGNGGTCGCAGATAGGCAATTAACAATATCGATTAACAATTAATAACATATAACAATGTTACAGCCCAAGAGAACGAAACACAGGAAAATGCATAAAGGCCGCATCAAAGGTAACGCTAAGCGTGGTGCTGCTCTTTCCTTTGGTACGTTCGGACTTAAAGCATTAGAGCCGAAATGGATCACTGACAGGCAGATCGAAGCTGCCCGTGTGGCCCTGACAAGGCATATGAAACGTGAAGGTAACGTGTGGATCCGTATTTTCCCTGACAAGCCTATCACAGCCAAACCGCTGGAAGTGAGGATGGGTAAGGGTAAAGGTGCTCCCGATCACTGGGCAGCTGTGGTAAAACCCGGCCGTATCCTGTTCGAGGCAGACGGAGTTCCCTTGCAGGTAGCGAAAGAAGCCATGGAACTGGCTGCTCAGAAACTGCCCATCAAGGTAAAATTTGTAGTACGCCACGATTATGTTGCGTAAGTGAGAACAGCCTTCTAGTTACAAGTAAAAAACAAAACAAAACTTAAAGCAATGGCAAAAGTAAAGCTGGATCTGAAGAGCCTGAGCGAGCAGGATCTGAAAGACAAGATCTCTGAAGAGCAACTGCGCTTGAAGAAGATCACGTTTAGTCATGCCATCACGCCGATCGAGAATCCAATGAGCATCCGCTCACTGAGAAGGGAGATCGCAAGGATGAAAACTGAACTGCATAAAAGAGAGTTGGGCTTTTAAATCCAAACGGGCACCGGTAAGTCAATCCGGCTTCCGTCAGATCATAAATATTAATTAACTCTTCCGCAGTAAATGGAGGAGTTTGAAGGGAAAAATACTTTCAACAATGACCGAAGTAAGAAATTTAAGAAAGACCAGGACTGGTGTTGTATCCAGCAATAAAATGGATAAAACCATCACTGTAAGCGTGGAGCGTAAAGTGAAGCACCCGATCTATGGTAAATTCGTTAAGAAAACTACCAAGTTCATGGCGCACGACGAGAAGAACGAGTGCAGCATCGGCGACACCGTTAGGATCATGGAGTCCCGTCCGCTGAGCAGGAACAAGTGCTGGAGACTGGTAGAGATTATCGAAAAAGTAAAATAATTTAATGATTGTTTCAAGCTGCACGCCGGCGTTCCCGGGTGTAGCCGCTGACTAAACAAATAGCAAAACATACTAAGATGATACAACAAGAATCAAGGCTGAACGTAGCTGATAACAGCGGTGCCAAAGAGGTGCTGTGTATAAGGGTATTGGGCAACTCCGGCCAGGACTATGCGAAAGTGGGCGACAAGATCGTGGTAACCGTGAAGGATGCAATTCCTGCCGGTGGCGTGAAAAAAGGTATGGTGACCAAAGCTGTTATTGTAAGAACAAAGAACAAGCTGCGCCGTAAAGACGGATCTTACATCCGTTTTGACGATAATGCCGTTGTATTGCTGAACAACTCCGACGAGCCGCGCGGTACCCGTATTTTCGGTCCGGTTGCCCGTGAGCTGCGTGATAAGGGATACATGAAGATCATCTCCCTGGCACCTGAGGTACTGTAATAAATAAAAGGTAAAAAGGAAAAAAGTAAAAACAACACAGGAACGGAGAGTTAGCAGAAAATTTTAATTTTTACCTTTTTCTTTTTTATTTATCTTTGCAGCCCGTTTACAAAAACGAGTCAATATTTATCAAGCGAAACGAGGGTTTCGCTTGGCGTTTATAAATAAACAAAAATGAAAACTAGATTCAAGCCTAAGTTCAACATTAAGAAGGGCGACATGGTAGTGGTGATTGCCGGCGACGACAAGGACAGGACTAAGCCTCGCAAGGTGCTGGAAGTGCTCATCGACAAAGCCCGTGTTCTGGTTGAAGGCGTAAATATCATCACCAAGCACACCAAACCCACTGCTCAGAACACCAAAGGTGGTATCGTAAAGCAGGAGGCTCCTATCGCCATTTCCAACGTAATGTTGTGGGATGCTAAGGCTGGTAAACCTACCAGGGTGAACAGGCAGCGTGAAAACGGTAAATTAGTTCGTATAGCTAAAAAATCAGGGGAGGTAATTAAATAATGGCAAACACTACATATATCCCGAGGCTGCAGAAAAAGTACCGCGAAGAAGTGGTAGCTGCACTTATGAAGAAATTCAACTATAAGAGTGTAATGCAGGTACCCCGCCTGGTAAAGATCTGCCTGAACCAGGGTATTAATGGCGCAGTTAGCGACAAAAAGCTGGTTGATATTGCTGTAGACGAAATGACCCGTATCGCAGGTCAGAAAGCAATACCCACCCTTTCCAAGAAAGATATATCCAACTTCAAACTCAGGAAGAACATGCCGATTGGCGCCCGCGTAACCCTGCGTGGAACCAACATGTATGATTTCCTGGATCGCCTGGTGTCTGTGTCACTGCCCCGTGTACGTGACTTTAAAGGTGTGAATGAGAAAGCTTTTGATGGCCGTGGTAACTATACCCTGGGTATCACTGAGCAGATCATCTTCCCTGAGATAGATATCGACAAGGTGACCAAGATCGCCGGTATGGATATCACTTTTGTAACAACGGCTACTACCAACGAAGAAGCTTATGAACTGCTGAAAGAGCTGGGTATGCCGTTCAAGAATATGAAAAAGGACTAATTAATTATATTATAACAATACTATGGCAAAAGAATCCGTAAAAGCCAGGGAAAGAAAAAGAGAAGCACTGGTAGCCAAGTTTGCAGAAAAGCGCGCTGCCCTGAAAGCAGAAGGCAACTATGCAGAACTGGACAAACTGCCTAAAAATGCTTCCCCCGTTCGCTTAAAGAACAGGTGCCAGTTAACAGGTCGTCCCAGAGGTTACATGCGTCACTTCGGCATCTGCCGTAACATGTTCCGCGATCTGGCACTGGCTGGTAAAATCCCCGGCGTTAGAAAAGCTAGCTGGTAAGATCCGGTTTACGGAGGCCCTGCTGTAATGGCATTGGGCCTGTTGCCGTAACTGATCGTTTTTGAATTGATTTTTGATTTTCCTATCTATTACTGATTGGATATCGCATTGTAAACATTATTAACTTTTTTACAAACAATGGTTACTGATCCAATAGCAGACTTCCTGACCAGAATCCGGAATGCTCAAATGGCTAACCACAGGATCGTGGAAATTCCGGCCTCCAAACTGAAGAAACGTATCACAGAGATACTGTACGATAAAGGTTATATCCTGAAGTACAAATTTGAGGAAGATACCAAACAGGGCGTTATTAAAATAGCGCTGAAATATGATCCTCAAACAAAAGAACCCGCAATAAAGGAATTACAGCGTATCAGCCGTCCGGGTTTACGTCAGTATTCTAAACCCGACGATTTCCGCCGTATCAAGAACGGTCTGGGCGTAGCTATCATTTCTACCTCTAAAGGCGTAATGACTGATAAAGAAGCTAAAGCGCAGAACGTAGGCGGCGAAGTTGTTTGCTACGTTTACTAATATATACATGCGGCACGTCTGACAATTAAGCTTTCTATACGGAGCTGAACACGGGCAGCCGGTACTTTTAACAGCATAAAATATCAAAACATGTCACGTATAGGGAAAAGTCCCATAAAATTAGCCAGCGGTGTAACAGTTACTGTTTCTCCGGCTAATGAAATTACAGTGAAAGGCCCTAAAGGCGAACTGAAGAAGAGCATTGACAGGGATATTAAGGTGGAAGTGAAAGATGGCGTAGTGACGGTTACCCGTCCTACTGACCAGATCCGCCACCGTGCGCTGCATGGTTTGTACCGTGCGCTGCTCGCCAACATGGTAAAAGGTGTAACTGATGGTTTCAAGAAACAGCTGGAGCTGGTCGGTGTGGGTTACAAAGCCGCCAACCAGGGTCAATTGCTGGATCTGTCCTTAGGTTATTCTCACAATATTATCTTCGAAGTGCCGAAAGAACTGAAGGTGAGCACCTTAACTGAAAAAGGTGCTAACCCCAAGATCATGCTGGAAGGCATTGACAACCAGCTGTTAGGCCAGGTTGCCGCTAAACTTCGCAGCCTTCGTAAGCCTGAGCCTTACAAAGGTAAAGGTGTTCGCTACAGCGATGAAGTGGTACGTAAGAAAGCAGGTAAGTCTGCAGGTAAATAATTAGTTGCTTATAATTAAACGCCCGGCAGCATCGGGCGTTAAAACTTGAAATAAATGAACACGAAAGAAATCAAGAGACAGAAGATCCGTTACCGCATCCGTAAAAAGGTCAGCGGTACGGCACAAAAGCCCAGGTTGTCTGTATTTCGCAGCAACAGCGATATCTACGTACAGTTGATCGACGATACCACTGGTACCACCCTGGCTGCTGCCTCTTCACGCGATAAGGACATTAAGGCGCAGAAGGGTACCAAGAGCGAGATCTCCAAGCTGGTAGGTACCGCCCTGGCCGCCAAAGCCAAAGCATTAGGTGTCAGCGCCTGTGTGTTTGACCGTGGTGGTTACCTGTACCATGGCCGTGTTAAAAGTGTAGCAGATGGCGCAAGGGAAGGTGGCCTGCAGTTCTAATAATAATCGTAAATCTGAAATCGTAATTCGCAATTAATAAAATGGCAAAGAATTCATTCAATAAAGTAAAGGCCGGTGACCTGGAGTTGAAGGAGAAGGTAGTGGCCATTAACCGTGTTACCAAAACGACCAAAGGCGGCCGCACATTCAGCTTTTCCGCCCTGGTAGTTGTAGGTAACGAGAACGGTGTTGTTGGCCATGGTTTGGGTAAAGCCAAGGAAGTGCAGGAAGCTATCACTAAGGGTATTGACGATGCCAAGAAGAATCTGATCAAAATACCTGTAATGAAAGGCACAATTCCTCACGACCAGTTTGCCAAGGAAGGCGCTGCCAAGGTGCTGATCAAACCTGCCGCTCATGGTACTGGTGTGATCGCCGGTGGTTCTATGCGCGCTGTGTTGGAAAGTGCCGGAATTACGGACGTATTGGCTAAGTCTCTCGGATCTGCCAATCCGCATAACGTGGTAAAAGCTACTTTCAAAGCCCTGGGCCTGCTCCGCGAGCCGGTACAGGTTGCTAAGAGCAGAAGTGTGTCCCTGAAAAAGGTGTTCAACGGATAATGAGTTAAGCGCAAATCCCGGGAAGCAAATTCCCAACATTGTGGGATTTGGAATCTGGAATTTTGAAATTCTTAATATTATGGCAAAGATCAAGATCACTCAGGTAAAAAGTGGTATAGACCGTCCTGAAAGGCAGAAACTGACCTTAAAGGCGTTGGGCCTTACCAAAATGCACGCTACTGTTGAAGTAGAGGCAACTCCCCAGATCGTAGGGATGGTGCGTAAGGTGAATCACCTGGTAAAAGTAGAAGACGTGAAAGGTTGATCGCTGTGTTCGGCCTTCACTAAATAATCGTACTTTTACATTGGTATTATAGAAATACATATTATATTTAAGCGAGCGGCTAATTTCCGCGTAAGTAAAAAGAATTAATCATGAATCTGCATTCACTGAAACCTGCAAAAGGTTCTGTACATAAAGAGAAACGCCTGGGTCGTGGGGAAGCTTCCGGTAAAGGTGGTACTTCTACCAAAGGTAACAAGGGGCATCAGTCCCGTAACGGCTATTCCCAGAAAATAGGTCACGAAGGTGGCCAGATGCCGATCCAGCGTCGTTTGCCCAAGCGTGGTTTTAAAAGCATTAACCCGGAAGAAGTTACAGTATTCAACGTTGGCCAGTTAGATCACCTGGTAGAAAAATACGGTCTGCAGGAGTTCTCTCTTGACAACCTGTATGCCAATGGCCTGATCAACAGAACTGCTAAAGTTAAACTGTTAGGACAGGGAGAACTGAAAGCTAAAGTAACCGTAAAGGTGAACGCCATCAGTGAAAAAGCCAAGCAGCTTGTTGAAAAAGCAGGTGGGTCAGTAGAACTGGTATAAGACTTTACGACTGAGGAGACGCCTACGGAGTAGTGCGTCTTTTCGTATTTAATAGCGCTATTAAACCTTTATCTTCCTGTGAAGAAGTTTATTGAAACAATAAAGAACATCTGGAGTATAGAAGACCTGCGTAAACGCATTCTTACCACGTTGCTCCTTGTCCTCGTATACCGCGTAGGATCCTACATCGTGTTACCCGGTATTGATGCCAACGCCCTGCAGCAGTTTTCAGAGAAATCCAATCAGGGTATTCTGGGACTGTTCAATATGTTTGCGGGGGGCTCTTTTTCCAGGGCTTCCATTTTCGCGTTGGGGATCATGCCCTATATCTCCGCGTCTATCGCCATTCAGCTGCTAACTATAGCAGTGCCTTATTTCCAGAAACTGCAGAAAGAAGGTGAAAGCGGCAGAAAGAAGATCAACCAGTATACCCGTATATTAACCGTGTTCGTAACCGGTTTCCAGGCAAGTGCTTACGTGGCTTATCTGAAAAATCAATCTGCCGGCGCTATCATCCCTCAATACAGTGCATTCCTTTTCTGGCTGTCCACAACAGTTGTTCTTACAGCAGGTACCCTGTTTGTAATGTGGCTGGGTGAGAAGGTTACAGATAAAGGGATCGGTAACGGTACTTCCTTGATCATCATGGTGGGTATCCTTGCCCGTCTGCCCCAGGCATTGATCCAGGAGTTCACCTCCAAAACAACAGGTGGTGGCGGCGGCATGCTGGTATTCCTGATAGAGCTGGCCGTATTTATCCTGATCACGATCGGGTTGATATTGCTGGTACAAGGCACACAGGNGATANGATACCTGTCAACTATGCCAAGCGCATAGTAGGTAACAAGCAGTATGGCGGTGTACGCCAGTTCATCCCCCTGAAGGTGAACGCTGCCGGTGTAATGCCGATCATCTTTGCGCAGGCTATTATGTTTATCCCTGCAACCGCTATCGGCTTCGCCACTTCTTCTGAGAGTGCTTCAGGATTCATCCGCATATTCAGCGACCATACAAATGGTTATTATAACCTGATCTATGCTGTACTGGTAATAGTATTCACTTATTTTTATACTGCTTTGATCTTCAACCCCAACCAGATGGCGGAAGAAATGAAGCGGAACAACGGGTTCATNCCCGGTGTAAAACCTGGTAAGGCTACCGCTGATTATATCGGCGCTGTAATGGACCGTATTACCCTTCCCGGTGCCTTTTTCCTGGCGCTGGTAGGTATATTGCCTGGTATAGCAGCTGCCCTGCGTATCAACAGTAATTTCGCCTCTTTCTTTGGCGGCACCTCCCTCCTGATCATGGTAGGGGTGATACTGGATACCCTGCAGCAGATCGAAAGCCAGTTGCTGATGCGCCATTACGACGGCCTAATGAGCTCCGGCCGTATAAAAGGCAGAACTGCTCCGGCTAATGTGTAGGCTAATCATTTAATTACATAAAGGCACAAGGTCAGAAGGTCTTACCAGTTTATAAGAGGCCTTTTGACCTTGTGACATTGTGACCTTTTGGAGAAGATATCATGATCCATTACAAGAACAGAGAGGAAATAGAGTTAATGCGTAAAAGCGCATTGCTGGTAAGCGCCACACTGGAAGAGGTGGCAAAAACACTTAAACCGGGGATGACTACCCTGGATGTGGACAGGCTGGCGGATCAGTTTATTCGTGATAACGGCGCGGTTCCTTCGTTTAAGGATTACCGTGGTTATCCCAAGAGTACCTGTATCTCTGTGAACGATGAGGTGGTGCATGGCATTCCCAATGCTTATGTGTTGCAGGATGGAGACATCGTATCAGTGGATGTGGGTGTATATCTCAATGGTTTTCATGGAGACAGTGCTTATACCTTTGCAATAGGCAACGTGAAAGCAGAGGTGTTACAGTTGATGGCTGCCACCAAATCTGCATTGTACCGCGGCATTGAAAAGGCAGTAGCTGGGAACAGGGTAGGAGATATTGCCTTCGCCATCCAGGAATATGCTGAGAAAGAACGTGGATATGGCGTTGTGCGCGAGCTTGTAGGACATGGGGTTGGGAAGCATCTGCATGAGGATCCCCAGGTGCCTAATTATGGAAAAAGGGGAAGCGGGCCTATCCTGAAAGAAGGATTGGTGATCGCCATAGAGCCTATGGTAAACCTCGGTTCCAAGGATGTGGCGTATATGGATGATGGTTGGACGGTAGCTACCCGCGATGAACAGCCTTCTGTGCACTATGAGCATACGGTGGCGGTGATGAAAGGTAAAGCAGACGTACTTTCCAGCTTTGCCGGTATTGAAAGAGCAGAGAAGGAGAATACAGCTTTGAATTCCAGCTATTAACAAATAGAGGGTTATTGATAAGTAAAAGTAGGTAGTGATTGGAAAGGGGGGAGGAAACGAGGTTTTCCGCGGAAATTATCGATTATTCAACGCTATTATTAATTAATTTTGGGAAATTTTTCGATTTCAAAAGATTTTAGCTATCTTTGCAGTCCTAAAAATTTTTATGGCAAAACAGGCACTCATTAAACAGGATGGAATTATACTGGAAGCCTTGTCTAACGCTATGTTCCGTGTAAAATTGGAGAATGGGCATGAGATATTGGCGACTATTTCTGGGAAAATGAGAATGCACTACATACGAATTTTGCCTGGAGATAAGGTAGGCGTTGAGATGAGCCCGTATGATCTGTCGAGAGGAAGAATAATATTCCGTTATAAATAACACAACTTAATTCTTAACAATATGAAGGTAAGAGCTTCCATCAAGAAGAGAAGTGCAGATTGCAAGATAGTGCGTAGAAAGGGCAAATTGTTGGTGATCAACAAAAAGAACCCCCGCTTCAAACAACGCCAGGGATAATTCAGATTAATTAAAACACGTAAATTTTAAAATAGCAATATGGCACGTATAGCCGGTATAGATCTTCCTAAGAATAAAAGAGGAGAAATAGGCCTCACCTATATCTATGGTATAGGCCGTTCTACCGCTCAATACATCCTGACCAAATCAGGTATTGACTTTAACAAGAAGGTAAAGGATTGGAATGATGATGATCAGGCAGCCATCCGTAACGTCATCAACAATGAGTTCAAGGTAGAGGGCCAGCTTCGTTCTGAGGTGCAGATGAATATCAAGCGTTTGCTGGATATTGCCTGCTACCGCGGTCTGCGTCATAGAAAAGGCTTACCGGTTAGAGGCCAGCGTACCCGTACCAACAGCCGTACCCGTAAAGGTAAGCGTAAGACAGTTGCTGGTAAGAAAAAGGCACCTAAGAAATAATCTTGACATTATAAATAACCAGTTCCAGTTTCCCAGGATTATATGCATGGTAAGTGGAACGGGGAAATTGGAATTCGGAATTTTAAATTATTATGGCAAAAGCATCCAATACAAAAACTGCTGCTAATAAGAAGAGGGTAGTAAAAGTAGATAACTACGGAGATGTACACATTTCCGCCAGTTTTAACAATATCATTGTTAGCATTACCAACAAGCAGGGTCAGGTGATCTCCTGGTCTTCTGCAGGTAAGATGGGCTTCAAGGGTTCTAAAAAGAATACTCCTTACGCTGCCCAGCTGGCTGCTTCTGATGCTGCGAAGACCGCCTTTGATGCTGGTCTGAAAAGAGCAGACGTATTTGTAAAAGGCCCCGGCGCCGGACGTGAAAGCGCTATCCGTGCTATCGCGAACTCCGGTATCGAAGTGAGCATGATCAAGGACGTTACGCCCTTACCGCATAACGGTTGCCGTCCTCCAAAGAAAAGAAGAGTGTAGGAATCACAATATCCAAATTCCAAATGCCAAATTCCCATCCGGGGTTTGGTATTTGGAATTTGGGATTTATATTTAATAAACAATGGGTGTATGATCGGGTTTAAGATTTTTTAATGATCATACATCGGAACTAAAAAATCTAACAAAAAACAACATGGCAAGGTACACAGGACCAAAGACCAAAATCTCCAGGATTTTTGGAGAGCCGATTTTAGGCAATGGCAAGTATTTAGGTAAGAACAGCAACCCTCCGGGCCAGCATGGCGCCACCCGTAAGCGTAAACAACTGGGTGAGTATGCACTGCAACTGCGTGAAAAGCAAAAGGCGAAATACACTTACGGTGTACTGGAGCGCCAGTTTGCTAACCTGTTCGAAGAGGCTAACCGCCGTAAAGGTGTAACCGGTGAGGTATTGATCAAATTGCTGGAAGCACGTCTTGACAACACCGTATTCCGTTTAGGCATTGCGCCTTCCCGCCCCGCTGCCCGTCAGCTGGTTTCTCACAAGCACATCACTGTTAACGGACAGGTAGTGAACATACCTTCTTATCAGCTGAAACCCGGTGATATCATCGGATTGAAAGGAAAGACCGCTGCTAACACTGCCCTGACCAGCGTTATTCGCGGTAAGAACCCCAAGTTCAGCTGGCTGGATTGGAATGAGAAGGATATGAAAGGTACTTTCATCGCCTATCCTGAAAGAGAGAGCGTTCCTGAAAATATCAAGGAACAACTGATAGTGGAATTGTACTCTAAATAATAACTTATAAACTACAAATAGCAATGGCAATTCTTAATTTCCAAAAGCCTGATAAGATCGTTTTGCAGAAGTCAACCGACTTTGAAGCACAATTCGAATTCCGGCCATTAGAACCAGGTTATGGTGTGACCATCGGTAATGCGCTCCGTCGCGTATTGCTGTCGTCATTGGAGGGCTATGCCATTGTAGGAATAAAAATAGAAGGTGCCGATCACGAGTTTGCTACGTTGAAAGGTGTTACCGAAGATGTTACTGAGATCATCCTGAACCTGAAGCAGGTGCGTTTCAAGAAGATCGTGGAAAATGAAGTGAATAACGAAAAGATCCAGATCTCCATCAAAGGTAAAACTGAGTTCAAGGCGGATATGATCGAGAAAGCCACCAGCGCTTTCCAGATCATGAACCCTGAGCTGCTGATCTGCACACTGGATCCTTCTGCCAAACTGGATATTGAACTTACTATCGGTAAAGGCCGTGGTTATGTGCCAGCTGAGGAGAACAAACCGAAGGATGCTGTGTTTGGCTATATCGCCATCGATTCTGTTTTTACCCCTATCAAAAACGTAAAGTACAGCATTGAAAATACCCGTGTGGAGCAGAAGACCGACTATGAGAAATTGATCATGGAAGTGGTTACAGACGGTACTATCCACCCGGAAGAGGCTGTAAAACAAGCCTCCCGTATTCTGATCCAGCACCTGATGATCATCACTGATGAAAACATCAGCTTTGATACCAAGGACACTGAGAAAGAAGACGTGGTAGACGAACAAACGCTGCAGCTGCGTAAAATACTGAAAACGCCGCTGGAAGACCTGGACCTGAGCGTTCGCGCCTTTAACTGCCTCAAGGCTGCCAAGATCAACTCCCTGAGTGAACTGGTGCAGTATGAGCAGGAAGAGCTGATGAAATTCAGAAACTTTGGTCAGAAATCACTGAGCGAGATCGAACAAGTGCTGAATGAAAGGGGCCTGCATTTTGGTATGGATCTTTCCAAACTGAAACTGGAAGAAGAATAATCTTAGAAATGTTAGCGGTCAGCATTAGGTACATCGCCTATAACTGACCGCTAAAAGTTTAATAACAATCATAAGTACCCTGTAATTCCTGACACGGTACAGGGGAATAAAAATCAAATGTCATGCGTCACAGAGTTAAATTAAATCATCTGGGAAGAACAGCTGCTCACCGTAAGAGCCTGTTATCTAACCTGGCTTGTGAACTGATCAGCCACAAACGTATCACTACTACCCTTGCTAAAGCAAAATCCCTGCGTGTATACGTAGAACCATTGCTGACAAGAGCTAAAACTGATAACACCCATAACCGCAGGATCGTGTTTAGCTACCTGCAGGATAAAGAAGCTATCAAGGAACTGTTTGGTGCTATCAGCGAGAAAATCGCCAGCCGTCCCGGAGGTTACACCCGTATCATTAAACTGGGTAAACGTATGGGCGATAACGCAGAAACAGCCCTGATCGAACTGGTAGACTTTAACGAGATCTATGGCAAGACAACTGAAAAAGCGCCTGCCAAGAGAACCCGTCGTGCCGGTGGGGCTAAAAAGAAAGCTGCAGAAGCTGGTGATGAACAAGCTCCTGCTGCTGAAGGCAAATCTGAAAGAAAAAGCAGCTGAGTAAACAACAGTTGCTCAATATTATACAGCGGACAAGGCATTTGCCTTGTCCGTTTTTTTTAGAATGATACTTTCATTGTGTTGACATAGATTGTATTATTTTGTAATATAGCGGCTTGAAAATCCCTAATACCCGATCCTATGAATTACCTGAGTTGCCAGCACTGCGGGCACTACAATGCATTAAGATCTGAATTCCTTACCTTTTGTGAAAGCTGCGGTAAGAAACTACCCAATACATATGCTGAATGGAAACAGAAGAATCCTGACAGCGGTTTTGAGGCGTTTCAGCGTGAGGTGGCGATATACATAGAAGAAGAAGTTTCGTCCAAACCCGGGTGGATGCAGCAGTATTTATGGCCGGCTGGCAGAAGGGGGCTTATACTTGCAGCTGTGCTGGTTTTTGCATTTGTGGCGGTTGCAGGCACCTATTTCGGGAAACAGGCGATGGTTACCTGGGGCTACCCTAAAATGGAGAAGTCCTGGCAGTATACTACCTGGCAAACCGTTACGATCGGTCGTCAGGCAATAGAAATCAGCACTCCCGTTCATTTAAGCGTAAACGACAAACCTTTGCCCCAGGAACTGAGGAGTATGCTGGATTATGCGAAAAACTACCGGAACAGGGAGGACAAAGGGATGCAAATAACTGTAGACATGTACAGCTACCGGGAAAGTGTATCCAACAGCCTTGAGGAAGCTACTACCCTGGCTGCCAAAGAAATACAGGCAGAAGATGGCATTTCAGACCTCCAGTATACCTCTAACCCCCTGCCTCAGACCAATATTCAGGGCGTACTACAGGAAGGTAGCATGCTGTACAAGGGTGCGGTCAGGTTATCTTTTTACAACCTGGTAATGGTGCGCGGGCAGCATCGCTGGCTGGTTGGCATCCGCTACCGTTCAGATGATCCTAACGGGCAGGAAGTGGCCAAACGAATATTCAACTCTGTTAAAGTGAAGTAAAGGGAGAAATTTGTATAGTGAATAATGGTTATATCACGAGATAAATAGGTGGTACAGTTATCGCTATGTGATTAATGCATCATTATTCATTATTAATGCCTAACTTTGCACGATTTTTTTAAAAGAGTCTGAATAATACAATGCCTCACACAAGACCCAGCCAACCGGCCATCTTATTATTGGATGATGGTACGGTTTATCAAGGAAAAGCTTTTGGTATGATTGGTACCGCTGCCGGTGAGCTCTGCTTTAATACCGGTATGACTGGCTACCAGGAAGTATTTACAGATCCTTCCTATAAGGGTCAGGTGCTGATCATGAATAACTGTTACGTTGGTAACTACGGTACCAAGAAAGATGATGTAGAGAGCAGCAGTGTAAAGATTAGCGGCCTTATCTGTAAGAACATTGCCCAGAATTATTCCCGCAAAATGGCAGATAGCTCATTGGAGCAATTCCTGGTGGAGAATAAACTGGTAGCGATCTATGATGTGGATACCCGTGCACTGGTATCCCATATCCGCAGTAAGGGAGCTATGAACTGCATTATCTCATCTGAAACACTGGACGTAGAAAAACTGAAAGAGCAGCTGGCCAAGGTCCCTTCCATGGAAGGCCTGGCATTATGTGCAGAGGTATCTACAAAGGAAGCGTACAATATAGGCGATCCGGAGGCTCCTATCCGCATTGCGGTATTGGACAACGGGGTAAAACGCAACATGTTAAAATGCCTGTCAGAAAAAGGCGCCTACCTGCAGGTATTTCCTACCAATACGCCTTTTGAAGAGTGCGAGCAGTTCAAGCCGCATGCTTATTTTATTTCCAATGGTCCTGGCGACCCGGCTCCTCTGACCTATGCAGTAGAAACGGTCAAAAAAGTATTGAATGCAGAGCGTCCGCTCTTTGGTATTTGCCTGGGGCATCAATTGCTGGCATTAGCTAATAATATTCCTACTTATAAAATGCACCACGGTCACCGTGGTTTGAATCACCCGGTAAAAAACCTTACCACGGGCCGTTGCGAGATCACTACACAAAACCACGGTTTCGCAGTGGATCCTAAAGCTATCTCTGCCAGTAAAACGGTGGAAGTAACCCACGTGAACCTGAACGATGGTTCTATCGAAGGGATCCGTATAAAGGATAAGCCTGCTTTTTCAGTGCAGTACCATCCGGAATCTACCCCTGGCCCTTATGACTCCAGGTATCTGTTTGACGACTTCTTTACCATGATCAGGCAGTATATGTCATAAAGAGCGAAACATCTCAAATATTACGAGCAGTATAATAGGTACGGTCCCGAGGAGTCGGGACCGTTTCTTTTAATTCCACGTTATGAAAACAAGCGGATGGGCTCATGCTCTGCATAAACAGAACAGGCGGCATCGCCGTTTCAATATGAGAGCAAAAATGCAGAAAAAAATCAGCTGGAAATTAGTACAAGTGATGAAGTACTCAATCTTGACGATAAATGGGAGATAATCAGGGATAAGAGCAAAAAAATACGGCTCTGTGAACAGAGCCGTTTGCCTTTATAAATTCCACGTTATGAAAAACTGATACAAAAATACGATATTTAGCTAAAACGTTTTAGTAGATTTTCCACTTTTTACACACCGCTGATAATTCACTTGTATATCTACTAATTATGGGACAAAGTTCGGACCAAAAAGACGTTTGAAAAAATTCTATTGGTTAAATTTTTCTTAAACCCGTAGTGGATTTTGCTTTCTTGCATCTACCTTTCTTCATCACTTTTTAACCTGGTCCCTCACCGTTTCGATAACAAATATACGACGAAAAATTGATTTAAAAAATACTTTTCCTAAAAAAAATTTGTCGTCTTAGTCGAAAACATAAATATAGAATTTATTATAATATAATATCAGCATCGTGAAAACTTATCCTATTTATAGCAAAGGTCGGGATTTTGCAGGATTGATTATGTTATTATATTATTAATAATCAATTTTTTATGTTAATTAATTGCTTACTTCAGGCGCTTTTTGTTGCATTGACAGCATTGCCAACAACCCGGCCCGGATAAATTTCTAACGCCTTTTCTAAACATATGATAGATTTTTCAATATTATCATTGCTCAGTACGTAGGCCATGCGCACTTCCTGTTTTCCAAGCCCGGGGGTTGCATAAAATCCGGTTCCAGGCGCCATCATGACTGTTTGCTGTTGAAAAGAAAAAGATTCAAGCAGCCATTGACAGAATTTATCAGCATCATCAATTGGTAAGCGGGCCATGGCATAAAAAGCCCCACCGGGATTGGGACAAAATACTCCTGGAATTTTATTTAAACCTTCTACCAGGGTATCCCGGCGTGAAAGATATTCGGCTTTTATATCGTCGAAGTAGTCAGGCGGAAGATCTACTGCTGCTTCCCCGGCTATTTGTGCAAACGATGGCGGGCTAAGACGTGCTTGTGCAAATTTCATTACCGCATCCAGTACCTGTTGGTTTTTTGTTACCAGGGCACCTATACGGCCTCCGCAGGCGCTATAGCGCTTAGATATAGTATCCATGATGATGGCATGGTTCTCCAGACCCTGGAGGTTCATAGCTGAAAAATGCTGTCCTGTATAGCAAAATTCACGATATGCTTCGTCAGAGAAGAGGTAAAGATTATGTTGCAGGCACAACTGCTTCAATACCTCCAGCTCCTCTTTACTGTATAAATAACCTGTGGGGTTATTGGGGTTACAGATCAAAATAGCCCTGGTGCGTGATGTGATCGCTTTTTCGAAAGCCTCCATGGCGGGAAGTGCAAATCCGCTTTCAATACCCGAAGTGATAGTGCGGATCTTCACACCGGCTTCCAGTGCAAAACCATTGTAGTTGGCATAAAAAGGTTCAGGCACAATTACCTCATCACCGGGATCCAGGCAGGCCATAAATGCAAACAGGATGGCTTCCGACCCACCGGTGGTCACAATGATCTGCTGATGGGTTACCGCGATATCAAATCTTGCATAGTAATCTACCAGCTTACGGCGGTAGCTTTCATTGCCCGCACTGTGGCTGTATTCAAGGATCTTAAAGGTAGAATGCCGCACGGCATCCAGCACAGGTTGAGGGGTTTCGATATCCGGTTGGCCAATGTTCAGATGGTATACCTTAATGCCTTTTTTTTTGGCAGCTTCTGCGTAAGGCACCAGTTTTCTGATCGGGGAGGGGGGCATCAGTTGTCCCCTGTTGCTAATTTCGGGCATTTTCTATTGCATTTGCGAATGCAAAGGTAGGCTAATGTGCAATATGGAAATGTGCCCTTACGTGATTAAATAAAAAAACCTTACAGCAATACTGTAAGGTTTTATGCAAAATGCTTTATACTGCCGTACAACAGCAGCATGCCGTTGGTTAGTTTCCTTCTACGGTGCCGGTCAGGTGTAATTCCTTGTCCTGATCAACGCCTTTGAGCTTTACCCAGATGGTTTTGTTCTGCTGGCCAGGGCCGTTTGCGCTGTATGTAGCAGTTACTTTACCCTTTTTACCAGGTAAGATCGGTTCTTTTGTCCAGTTAGGAGTGGTACATCCGCAGCTGGCGCGTGCAGCTTCGATCAGCACAGGCTCTTTAGAAATGTTAGTAAATTCAAAATCAACAGTAACAGGTTTGTTGAGTTGGGTTTTACCGAAATCAATAGTTTCTTTCACAAATTTCACCTTTGCATCTGCCGGGTTCCCTGTACCAGCTCCGTTTTGAGCCTGGGCCCAAATCGCTGTGGTGAACAGCATGCTCGCAAATAGGGATAAGATAAACTTTTTCATCATTATAGTTTGGTTTTTAAACGGTTTGGTTAAAAAACTGGTTTTTACCCTGGAATAGTAACAAATTTACAGCCAAAAATACTTCTATAGCCGCCAAATTATTAAAATCTTCTTAAAAAAAATCATTTTAATTTAAGGACGGCATTTTCAGTCAATTAGCAACTATTTTTCACTTGTATAATTAACCTTACTTTTGCACTTTAACCAACAGGGCATGATAGAAAATAATGAACTGACTATGAACATGAGCAGCCGGTTATCTTTTGAAGAGTTCCGCAAGGAAGTATTGAATGACTACCGGCTGGCTTGCGAAAGCAGGGAAGTTAGTCTGCTGGCTCGTAAGGAAGTGCTTACGGGCAAAGCCAAGTTCGGTATATTCGGCGACGGTAAAGAGGTGGCTCAGATCGCAATGGCGAAATACTTCCTGCCGGGCGATTTTCGTTCAGGATATTACCGCGACCAGACTTTTGCATTTGCCAGCGGCATTGCCACGATAGAGCAATTCTTTTCTCAACTTTATGCCGATCCCGATCCTGAGAATGAACCATTTTCAGCCGGCAGGCAGATGAATTCGCATTTTGCGACACCTAATATAACCGAGGACGGCCGTTTCAGGGATCTTACCCAGATAAAGAATACAGCTACAGATATGGCACCTACAGCGGCCCAGATGCCGCGTGCCCTGGGTCTTGCATTTGCCTCAAAGCTGTTCCGTGAGGTAGATATCCTGAAGCCTTTTACCAATTTATCGCATAACGGTAACGAAGTATGTTTTGCTACTATCGGCGATGCCTCTACGTCTGAAGGGCATTTCTGGGAAACCATGAACGCAGCCGGCGTTTTGCAGGTACCACTGGCCGTATTTATATGGGATGACGGTTATGGTATTTCGGTACCGCGTAAATATCAAACCACCAAGGGGTCTATCAGCGCCGCAATGGAGGGCTTCCGCAAAACAGAAGATTCCAATGGCTTTGATATCTACAACGTAAAGGGCTGGGATTACGCAGGTATGTGCGAGGTGTTTGAAAACGGCCTCCGCAAAGTGCGCGAAACACACATCCCCGCTTTGTTCCACGTTGAAGAGATCACGCAGCCGCAAGGCCACTCTACCAGCGGATCTCATGAGCGTTACAAGAGCAAGGACCGCCTTGCCTGGGAGAAGGATTTTGATTGTAATGTGAAGATGCGGCAGTGGATCATTGAGAATGCGCTGGCTGATGATGCCACACTCCGGGAAATTGAAAGCCAGGCTAAGATCACTGCACAAACAGCCAGGAAAAGCGCCTGGGAGAAATACATCACTCCAATCAAACAGCATGTTAAAACGATGCTGTCGCATGGAGAAGCCCTGGTAGCCGAAGGCACTGCGGATGCAGAGATGGTAAACCGGGTTATGCAGGAACTTCAGGCTAACCGCGAACCCTTACGCCGTGATGTATTAAAGGCTGCGGCCGGCATCCTGTTCCATCACCAGAAAGCGCAGAGCCCTGCATTAAAGGCCCTGCAACAGTATTACGACCAGCTGCTTGCCCAGGAGCGGGAAAATTATAACACGAACCTTTATGCCACCGGTGCCAATTCTGCATTGAATGTGCCAACTGTTGCTCCTTCGTTTACTGAAGAAGTGCATATGGTCAATGGATACGAAGTGCTGAACAAATACTTTGATCAGCTGTTTGCTGAAAATCCGAAGGTTTTTGCCTTTGGAGAAGATGTAGGTAAGATAGGCGACGTAAACCAGGGCTTTGCCGGCTTGCAGCAGAAGCATGGCAAGCAGCGTATATTCGATACCGGTATCCGTGAGCTCACCATTATGGGACAGGCAATTGGTATGGCTTTACGCGGACTGCGTCCTATTGCTGAGATCCAGTACATTGATTACCTGCTGTATGGATTACAGCCTCTCAGTGATGATGTGGCCAGCCTGCAATACCGAACCAAAGGAATACAGGCATGCCCGCTGATTGTTCGTACCCGTGGTCACCGGCTGGAAGGCATATGGCATTCCGGTTCTCCCATGGGAATGATCATTCACAGTTTGCGCGGTATGCATGTTTGCGTACCACGTAACATGGTACAGGCGGCAGGTATGTACAATACCTTGCTCAGTGCCAATGAACCNGCTATTGTGATTGAATCGCTGAACGGCTATCGCCTGAAGGAGAAAATCCCGGCCAACCTTACTGAATTTACTGTGCCGTTAGGTATACCGGAAGTATTGCATGAAGGTACTGACATTACCTTAGTATCTTATGGCTCAACATTGCGTATTGTGGAAGAAGCCATGCATACACTGTCTCAAATGGGAATTTCCTGTGAACTGATAGACGTTCAAACCCTGTTGCCTTTCGATATCCACCACAGTATTGTGGAATCACTGAAGAAAACCAACCGGATCTTATTCATCGATGAAGATGTTCCGGGTGGAGGCACCGCTTACATGTTCCAGCAGGTAATGGAAGAGCAGGGCGGCTATCGTTGGCTGGATGTGGCTCCCCGTACCCTTAGTGCCCAGGCCCACCGGCCTGCCTATGGATCTGACGGGGATTATTTCTCCAAGCCTAATACAGAAGATGTGATCAAGACTGTGATGTCGATGATGGCAGAATAATCACAACCTGAAATAAAACATTACGTCCCGTGTAGTATGTTCACACGGGACGTTTTTTTTCAGTGTAACAGTTGTAGGTTCAGGCAGATGACAAGCAGAAGGTGCTACAAATATTAAAAATAATATCCATACTACTATGCCATGGCCGTGTTATTTAACGATTATTTCAATCCGGTGCCTGTTTAAACTTAGTACATAATCGTGCCAAAACTCACTATATTAACAACGGCAAAAAGAACTGCAGATGAAAAATATTGTTGTATTAGACGGCTATGCTTTAAATCCCGGAGATCTTGACTGGAGCCCACTGCATGCACTGGGCAATGTTACCATATACGACAGGACAAAAGAAAGTGAGGTTGCCCTCCGCGCCAAGAATGCCCACATTATACTGACCAATAAAGCCATTGTGAATGCGGCCTCCATAGCACAGCTGCCCCAGCTTCAATACATCGGTGTAATGGCCACCGGCTACAATATCGTGGATGTAAACGCTGCCAGCGCCCGGCAGATAAAAGTGACCAACGTACCTGCATACGGTACAGCTGCAGTGGCGCAGTTTACATTTGCACTGATACTTGAGCTTTGTAACCATGTTAAACTGCATGCAGACAGTGTACGGGCAGGGGATTGGAGCCGCAGCGATGATTTCAGCTACTGGAAAGCGCCATTGCAGGAGCTCGACGGCAAAGTACTGGGCATTGTTGGATTAGGCCAGATAGGACAGGCGGTGGCGCAGATTGCGCTTGCATTTGGTATGCGGGTAATAGCACACCATAAACACCCTGAGCGGGACAAAATGGATGGAGTGCACTTTGTATCGCTGGCAGATTGTTTTGCACAGGCAGACATTATTACCTTACACTGTCCGCTGAACGAGCAGAACCGCGGCTTTGTGAACAAGGCTTTGCTTGATACCATGAAACGGAACGCCCTGCTCATCAATACGAGCCGCGGCCCACTAATAAATGAGCAGGACCTGGCCAACGCCCTGAACAATGAACGTATTGCCGCCGCAGGGCTCGATGTACTTTCGGTAGAGCCGCCGGCTGCTGAACATCCATTGTTTTATGCAAAAAATTGCCTGGTAACACCCCATATTGCCTGGGCGGCAAAAGAGGCCAGAGGCCGCCTACTGAATACGGTAATTGAAAATGTACGGTCCTACCTTTCAGGCAAACCCGAAAACCTGCTAAATTGATCGCATCTATTTTAGCAGGCTGAGATCGCTGCCAGCAACGCTGTGCCCGTTAATTACTGATATGGGTAACTGTTATATTTATGTTGATAGTCTGATACTTAGAATCGGATATTAGTTATTGTAGATATCAATAATGAATAAAATGAATAACAGTAAGTCATAAAAAAGTTTCCTGTATTTTTCCGGAATTAGGAAGAATTAGCTAAATTGGAAAAGATTAATAACCCCCGCGGTTACTATTAAAGACATGAAGAAAATTCATTAATCAAGGTACCCTAGACTCTTATCAAAAAACTACCCTGTATGAAAGCAGGAATTCTACTGGTAGAAGACGATCACTTTTTCGCAAAAGTAATTAAGAGACATCTGGAAAAAGAAGGCTACAATGTTGTGCATTAGCCTGGATGGAGAAGAAGCCTGGCGCACCTTCCAGGAGCGGGCTTTCGACATCTGCCTGCTGGATATTATCATGCCCGGGAGGGACGGCTTCGCCCTGGCAAAAGACATCCGGAGCAGAGATACCAATATCCCGATTATCTTCACTTCCTCGCGCTATATGGAGCAAGACCGCCTCAGCGGCTTTCAGGCGGGGGGAGATGATTACATGGTGAAACCCTTCAATATAGAGGAATTGCAGTTCAGGATAGACGTTTTCCTGAAAAGGAGCCGTTTACTGCAAAACAGAAAAATAGTGGTCTACCAGCTTGGAGCCCTGGAATTCAATTATACAGAACTGAAGATCTTTCATCAGCCTACCGGGCACACCATTAACCTGCCCCCCAAGGAAGCTGAATTACTGAAGTTCCTTTGCGAAAATCCTAACCGGCGTTTAAGAAGGGAAAATATCCTGCTGAGCGTATGGGGAAGTGACGACTTCTTTGCGGGGCGCACCATGGATGTATACCTTACACGACTTAGAAAACACTTCCGCCTTGACCCGGATGTAAAGCTGGAAACCTTCCATGGAAAGGGGTTGCGGCTTGTTACAGATCCCAAGGCCTGCATGGCGGATGCCTGAAAATATTATCGACTAATCACAAACACCACACACCACACACTAAGACGAACCGTCCCGCATCTGCAGGACGGTTCTTGTTTATAATCTCTTTTGAGTTGCTATTACCTATTTCAGGTTATGGAATACCTGCTGCACATCTTCATCCTGTTCCAGGCGGTCAATCAGCTGCAGTACCTCTTTAGCCTGCTCTTCATTCAGCTCTACAGTAGTAGTGGGGATGCGCTGTAGTTCGGCAGTGATCGTGGTGATGCCCCTTTCTTCCAGGGCTTTGGCCATATTACCGAATTCAGTGAAAGGAGTACGGATGATAATATTATTCTCACTGTCTTCCCCTATTTCTTCCAGGCCAGCATCAATCAGTTCCAGTTCCAGCTCTTCCAGGTTCTGGCCTTCATTTTTCACCTTGAATACACCCATACGGTTAAACAGGAAACCTACGGAGCCACTGGTGCCCAGGCTACCGCCCTCTTTATTGAAATGCATACGCACATTAGCTACTGTGCGGGTAGGGTTATCGGTAGCGGTTTCCACCATTACCGCCACGCCGTGAGGAGCATAACCTTCATATACAACCTCTTCATAATCCGTCTTATCCTTACCCATAGCGCGTTTGATCGCGGCTTCCACCCTGTCTTTAGGCATGTTCACGCCTTTGGCGTTGGCAAAGCAACGACGCAGGGCTGGGTTATTATCCGGGTCAGGGCCACCCTGTTTTACGGCAATGGCAATTTCTTTACCTATCCTGGTGAATTGTTTGGCCATCCGGTCCCAACGGGCAAACATAGTGGCCTTTCTTACTTCAAAAATTCTTCCCATGTTGGTTTATTATCGAGACGCAAAAATACAGTGTTTATCCTAATGTACTACCAGTAAAATGGAACCGTCCCGGTTTAGCCGGGACGGTCTGAAATATCCTGATAGCATATAATGTGCTGTTACTGCTTGTTCTGTTCATGATATTTACGGGCTTTACTATGCTTAACGCTATACCCGAAATAAATTACAAAGCCGATAGCCAGCCAGATGATCAGACGTGTCCAGTTACCGGGGCCCAGTCCGGCGATCATGGCCAGGCACACCAGTGCGCCAGCGATAGGTACAAAAGGCACCAGGGGCGTTTTGAACGGACGGGGCACCTCCGGGTTTGTTTTACGCATTACCATTACACCTACACATACCAGTACAAAGGCAAACAGGGTACCGATACTGGTCATATCACCTACTATATGATCCGGGATAAAACCGGCAAATAATGCGGTAAAGAAGAAGAACATCCATTGTGATTTATATGGCGTGCGGTGCTTGGGATGGAGTTTGGAGAACACCGGCGGCACCAACCCGTCGTTTGACATGGAGTAGAATACGCGGGTCTGTCCCAGCAACATCACCAGTATCACAGAAGAAAAACCTGCCAGGATGGCGATGGTGATAAATAAAGACAGCCAGCCGTAACCAGGCATATACGTATTGATCACGTACGCTACGGATGCTTCGGCGCCTTCCTTCAGGAAGTCTTTATAGGGAGCCACACCCGTCATTACGTGAGAAAACAGAATATACAATACCGTACAGATGGCCAGGGATACCAGGATACCGATAGGCATTGCCTTTTTCGGGTTCTTGGTTTCCTGGGCGGCAGTAGATACGGCATCAAAACCTATGAAGGCAAAGAATACCACACCAGCTCCGGCCAATACGCCTATCCATCCATGGTTTCGCGTTAGCGAATAATCCACCGATGTGCCGTCATTCAGATGAACAACACCTGCATCGGCAGGGATAATATAAGGAGTGTGGTTGGCAGGATTGATGAATTGCCAGCCCAACGCGATGAATAACAATACGATAGCAACCTTTATTATTACGATGATCGTATTTACCAGGGCAGATTCCTGGGTACCTTTGATCAGCAGCAAGGTCAGTAAAAACAGTATGAATATGGCGGGAAGATTCACAATGCCGTGCACACCTGCATCAGATACCTGGAAGGGAGAGTGCGACCATTCAAAGGGGATCGTGACGTGAAAAAGCGTGTTCAATAAGTTGTTCAGGTATTGGGACCAGCCTATGGAAACGGTGGCGGCGCCCAGGGCATATTCCAGCACCAGGTCCCAGCCAATGATCCAGGCAACCAACTCGCCAAGGGTAGCATAAGAATACGTGTAGGCACTACCGGCAATAGGGATCATGGAAGCAAACTCCGCATAACATAAACCAGCGAGCGCACAGCCAATAGCTGCAATAATGAAGGAGAGGGTTACTGCAGGCCCGGCATGAGCTCCTGCTGCAGCAGCAGTACGAACAAAAAGTCCGGCCCCTATAATGGCGCCAATACCCAATGCTACCAGGGATCCGGCAGTTAACGTTCTCTTTAAACCTTTTTCCGATTCTGTAGCTTCAGATAATAATTGACCCAGTGGCTTTCTTACAAAGAGTCTACTCATGATAGAAGTATTGTTGGTTGATTAAGTGGTTTGATTTGTTGTGATTTGTTTTAAGACCGCCAAATATAACTATCTAAAACCAAATAAGCCTGTTTTATTTTACCAGGTATGGGCTGAATATTAATCCTGTACCTTATTTTTGGGGAATTTTAAGTATTAAAGAAGGCTATATATAAGCTAAACCAGTAATTGCATGAAGAAATCTAACCGGCTTACCCTGTTCATATTCCTGGGAATGGTGCTGGGCATATTAACAGGGTACATTGTTTATGTCCTATACTCAGGAAATGAAGCAGCTGTCAAGAAATTTGCAGACAACATATCCATCCTCACGGATATTTTCCTGCGCCTGGTAAAAATGATCATTGCGCCCCTCGTATTTTCCACACTGGTTACGGGCGTGGCCAAACTGGGTGACATTAAAGCCGTTGGCCGGATAGGCGGCAAAACAATGCTCTGGTTTATTACCGCCACTTTTGTTTCCCTGTTCCTCGGGCTGATCCTGGTAAACGTGCTGCAGCCGGGCCATGCATTGAACCTGCCCCTGCCCGATACTCACGCCAGCAGCGGGGTATCCGGTGCAGATATGTCCCTCAGGGGGTTTTTCCGCCACGTGTTCCCTGACAGCGTTATCGATGCAATGGCCCACAACGAGATATTACAGATAGTGGTATTTGCGTTATTCTTTGGAGTGGCAACTGCCGCCGTGGGTGAAAAAGCTGCGCCGGTGATCAAAGCGCTGGATGCCGTAGCTTATATCATGCTGAAGGTGACCAACTACGTTATGAATTTTGCGCCTTTCGCTGTATTCGGGGCTATGGCTGCCATTATATCGCAGAAAGGAATGGGAATTTTGTGGACCTACGGTAAATTTATAGGCCAGTTTTATTTAGGTTTGGGTGTGTTGTGGCTGGTGTTGGCCCTGGCAGGTTTTGTAATACTGGGGCGTTTGGTATTCCCTTTACTGGGCCGCCTGAAAGCCCCCCTGCTGCTGGCATTCAGCACTGCTTCCAGCGAGGCAGCCTACCCGCGGATGCTGGAGGAACTGGAAAAATATGGCTGTGATAACAAAATTGTAAGTTTCGTATTACCACTGGGTTATTCGTTTAACCTGGATGGTTCTATGATGTATATGACCTTTGCCAGCTTGTTCATTGCCCAGGCATATAACATGCACCTGGGAATTGAACAGCAGATCTCTATGCTACTGGTATTAATGATCACCAGCAAAGGTATAGCCGGTGTGCCCCGCGCTTCGCTGGTAGTCATCGCAGGCACGCTTTCCATGTTCAACATTCCTGAAGCGGGACTGCTGCTGTTACTGGGGGTAGACCACCTGCTGGATATGGGGCGGTCTGCCACCAACGTGATCGGCAATGCAATGGCCACTGCAGTGGTATCTAAATGGGAAGGCGCTTTTGAACCCGGCCGGGATGCCCTGAAAGAGATATAACAAGATTATAACAACTAAATTGCTATTTTGGCAATCTCGAAATTTTGGAATTTTTATTCATAAAATGTAGCATGGACCAGATCACAGAGTTTTTTAAGCATCTTATTAACCCCCAATGGATCATCGAACACGGAGGCATCTACCTGCTGTTGCTGATCGTTTTTGCAGAGACAGGTTTGTTTGTGGGATTTTTTCTACCCGGAGATTCACTGCTGTTTGTAGCAGGTATTTATGGAGACCTGCTCAGCAAGAGCTTTTTCAATATGCCCTTTTTTGTGATCATGTTCCTCATTGCCATTGCGGGTGTGCTGGGTAATATGGTAGGTTTCTGGTTTGGGCGCAAATCCGGTCCGCTGCTGTTTAACCGGAAAGACACCTTCCTCTTCAAAAAGAAATACCTCTACCAGGCAAAGGAATTTTATGACAAGCATGGCGGCGGCGCCATCTTCCTGGCGCGTTTCCTGCCTATCGTACGTACTTTCGCGCCTATTGTGGCAGGTATTGTGCAAATGGAGAGCAAAAAATTCATGTTATATAATATAGTAGGCTCTTTTTGCTGGGTATTTTCCATGATGCTGGCCGGTCATTATCTTGACAAAGCCTTCCCCGGACTGAAAGAGCACCTGGAGCTGATCATACTGATCATCGTCCTTATCACCACCTTACCGGTACTGATAAAGCTCTNCTTCGGAAAAACCAAGCAGCAGCCTCATTTACATCATGAGGACAGCAAGGCGCCCACCGACACGTTATCGTAAGCACTAATCAACTACTATCTATCCGCTATGCACGCTGAAAACCGCTCCCCTTCTATCTTTAACGTAGCCGTTATAGTGGCGTCACTAGGCTATTTTGTAGATATTTATGACCTGTTGCTCTTTACGATTGTACGCGTGCCCAGTCTTAAAGAGCTGGGCGTACCGCAAAACGAGATTGACACCGGTGTAGGTTTGCTGCTGATCAATATACAGATGCTGGGCATGCTGATAGGCGGGGTGCTGTGGGGCATTCTGGGTGATAAAAAAGGGCGGCTCAGCGTACTATTCGGCTCCATATTATTATACTCTGTGGCCAACATCGCCAATGGCTTTGTGCAGGGTACCACCGGCTACCTCTTATGGCGTTTTGTTGCAGGGCTTGGCCTGGCAGGAGAACTGGGCGCCGGTATTACCCTGGTATCAGAAATCCTGCCCAAGGAAAAACGCGGGTATGGAACCATGATTGTAGCTACCGTTGGCGTATCCGGGGCTGTGGCAGCAAATTTCATTGCCAAAATAGTGCAGGACTGGCGCATCTGTTATTTCATAGGCGGAGGCCTCGGCCTGGCATTACTGGTGCTGCGTATCAGTGTGATGGAATCACATATGTTCAATGCTATCAGGGAAACCCGTACCAGCCGTGGCAATTTCCTTTCTTTGTTTACAGAACGGCAGCGTTTTCTTAAATACCTTAAATGTTTGTTACTCGGTACGCCTACCTGGTTTGTAGTAGGCATACTCATCGCTTTCTCCAACAAATTTGCGGTGGAAATGGGCGTGCGTGATCCTATCAGTCCGGGCGATGCTATTGCTTTTACCTACACCGGTCTGACGCTGGGTGATTTTTCTACGGGCCTTATCAGCCAGTTATGGAAGAGCCGCCGCAAGGTGATGCTGCTGTTCCTGTTGCTCACCGCCGCTTTTGTGTTCGTATATTTCCAGATGCATGGCGCTACCAAATGGACCTTCTATGCCGTATGCTTTGGCCTGGGCTTCAGCGTTGGTTTCTGGACAATCTTCGTAACCATTGCAGCAGAAAGCTTTGGCACCAACCTGCGCGCCACGGTGGCTACTACCGTACCTAATTTTGCCAGGGGCCTGCTGCCGCTGATCTCTGCTTTGTTCACCGCATTACAGGCATGGTTCAGCTATGTGCACAGCGGCGCCATCGTAGCGGTTATCTGTATAGGCGTTGCATTGATCACTGCTTACACTGTAGAAGAAACTTTCGGAAAGGAACTGAATTACCTGGAGGAGATCTGAGCGGTCTGCTAATAATCCGCCAGCACTTTGTCAAGCAGCTTGTTCAGCATAGCCACATCTTTGGGAGAAAGGGTATTTTTCAGGCAGTCTTCCAGCTGCTCAATCTCTTCATCGATCACCTGCAGCAGCGCAAGCCCTTTAGCGGTGATCTTTACATCTACCGCCCTTCTGTCTGACTCACAGCTTTTGCGTTCAACCAGTTCTGCTTTGCGCAGGCGTTCAACCAGCCGGGATACATCGCTCATCCTGTCCAGCATTCTTTCTTTCAGCATATTGATATTGGCCGCTTTGGGATGTTGTCCGCGTAAAATGCGCAGAATATTGAACTGCTGCATGGTGATGTCAAACTTTTTGAAGAATTGCTGATGTCTGCCAACGATCCAGTTGCCTACAAATACGAGGCTGACCAATCCTTTCGTGTATTCGCTGGAGAAGGCCTTTTGCGAAAGTAACTTTTCGATGTTCGACATGATGACAAGAATGTGTGAAGTGGTTGATAAAATAAACACGGGGACTGATGATTGGCCAGTCCCCGTTTTAATAATGTGAATCAGTTATTTACGCGGTTACTTTCATGTTATCCAGCACATCCATTACTTCTTTTACGTGCTGTGCTGATGTTTTGAGCAGTTCAGTTTCTTCTGCGTTCAGTTTCAGTTCTATGATCTTTTCAATACCGTTCTTGCCTAATACCACCGGCACACCCAGGTAAATATCTTTGAGGCCATATTCGCCGGTAAGCCATGCGCAGCAGGGGAATATGCGTTTTTCATCTTTCAGGATGGCTTCTACCATCTGTGCGGCTGCAGCGCCGGGAGCATACCAGGCAGAGGTGCCCAGCAGGTTCACTATCTCGCCGCCACCTACTTTGGTGCGCTGGATAATGGCTTCCAGTTTATCGGCAGCAACTAGTTCTGTAACGGGGATACCGCCAACGGTGGTATAACGGGGCAGCGGCACCATGGTATCGCCATGGCCACCCATCAGTATCGCCTGGATATCTTTGGGGGAGCATCCTATTTCATCTGCCAGGAAAGCGCGGTAGCGGGCAGTATCCAGGATACCGGCCATACCGAATACCTTGCTGCTGTCTTTACCCGCTGTAAGGAAAGCGCAGTAGGTCATCACATCCAGCGGGTTGCTTACTACAATGATGATGGCATTGGGAGAATGTTTGGAAATATTTTCGGTAACAGATTTTACAATATTGGCATTGGTGGAGATTAAGTCATCACGGCTCATACCGGGTTTGCGGGGTAAGCCGGATGTGATCACTACCACATCGCTGTTGGCAGTTTGGGCGTAGTCATTTGTAACGCCGGTCACCTTGGTGCTGTAATAATCTATCGGCGCTTGCTGCCAGGTGTCCAGCGCCTTTCCTTCTGCAGTACCCTCCTTGATATCCAGTAATACGACCTCCTGTAAAAAATCTCTGTGGGCCAACACGTTAGCACAGGTTGCACCTACATTGCCGGCTCCTACAACAGTAACTTTCATTTTATCCAAATATTTAGGGTGAAAAATATTGATTAAAGTAAAAATAAGTAAAAAGGAGTTCCGATTAATTAATATATGGCAGTAACTGGTCCAGTTTTGCGGAGCCTTCAAATCCTTTCACCAGCGTTTGTTTCTTATTGTACACATAGAGGCCCGGGAAATAGTGCATGTTATAGAAGTACATGATCTGGCGGGTGGGTTCGCTGGCCATGATAATGTTCGGATAGTTTTTGATCTTATACTGCTCATAGTACGCTTTCATCTGGTCTGGCTTGAAAGGCGTGATCATCAGGATCTGTGTTTTTTTGAACTTATCCATGTTCTTCAGCATTTCTTCTGTCAGCTGTTTGCAGTGATCGCATTCCACGCTGAAAATGAAGACCAGGGTAGGCACATTCTTCCGGAGATCGTTTTTGGTGATAATATGCCCGTCGGGCAGGGGTGAGTGGAAAAGCCGGTATTACCTTGTACTGCAGGTAAGGTGCTTCGGTGGGCGTGTTGCTTTTTTGCGCCTGTGTAAGAAAAGGGAGGGCACATAAGCATAACAGCATCAGGTATCGCATGATTCGTCTGTTTTAATCAATAAGGGCTAAATTTAGTACAGAACGGCTTGAATGACACCGGCAAATTGATTTTTTTCCAAAAAAATTACTAGATTACCTGTCCTTACATTATGTTTGCATTCCTAAAAAAAATAATAGGTACCGCTCCCGGAATATATTAGAATTTAATTAATTCATAGGTAGCCGTACTATTAAGGATTTCGCAAGGATTTCTGAGAATGATTTACTTTTGCAGTCCTAATCTCATTTTTAAACCTAAAATCAGTATCCTATTTTATGGCTACCACTGCAGATATCAGAACAGGATTGATCATAAAGCTGGACAACAGCTTATATTCTGTTGTAGAGTTTGGTCAGAACAAAACTGCCCGTGCTGCCGCCAAAGTTTGGGCTAAATTGAAAGGTGTTGACAATGCACGTTCTATAGAGCATACCTGGAACTCCGGCGATACCATTTTCCCTGTTCGTGTTGAAAAGAAAGCGTTTCAGTACCTGTACCAGGACGACAGTGGTTATAATTTCATGGATAAGGAAACCTTTGAGCAGATCGCTTTGCCTGAGACGATGGTAGATGCGCCCCAGTTCCTGAAAGAAGGCGAAGAGGTGTTTGTATCTATCAATACGGAAACCGAACAGCCCATGAGCGTGGAGCTGCCTGACAAGATCGTTGTAAAAATCACCTATTCCGAGCCTGGCATGAAGGGCGATACCGCTACCCGTACCTTAAAACCTGCCACCATTGAAACCGGCGCTACAGTAATGGTGCCTTTGTTCGTAAATGAAGGGGAGTCTATCAGAGTGAACACAAAGACCGGTGAATACATCGAAAGAGTTAAAGAATAGAATAATCCATACTAAACACTAACGAACATTTCAAAAACCAAAAACTGTCTACATGGATTTTAAACAGATTCAGGAGCTGGTAAAGATGGTCAACAAGTCCAACATCAGTGAACTGAGCATAGAGGAAGACAAGTTTAAGATTACTATAAAGCAAAAGGATAACGAGGTTCAACAAGTGATAGCGGTGCCCGCCGCCACACCCGTACAGGCAGTTGCACCGGTAGCAGCAGCTCCTGTTGCAGCCGCAGCTGCGCCTGCTACTCCTGCAGCCGCCCCGGCCGCAGCCAAAGCAGATAACCTTGTTACTATCAAATCTCCCATGATCGGTACCTTCTACCGCAGCCCGGGCCCTGACAAGCCAGCTTTTGTAGGCGTAGGAGACGATGTTGCCCCCGGCAAGGTGGTATGCATCATCGAAGCCATGAAACTGTTCAATGAGATCGAGAGCGAAGTTAGCGGCAAGATCGTAAAAGTGCTGGTTGATGACGCCTCCCCGGTTGAATATGATCAGCCTTTGTTTTTAGTAGAACCATAAAAGAAACAATGTTTAAAAAAATACTGATCGCCAATCGTGGAGAGATAGCCCTGCGTATCATACGCACCTGTAAAGAGATGGGCATCAAAACGGTGGCTGTATATTCTACTGCGGATAAAGACAGCCTGCATGTAAAATTTGCCGACGAGGCAGTTTGCATCGGCAAACCGCAGAGCTCAGAATCCTACCTGAATATTCCTCACCTCATGGCTGCTGCTGAGATCACCAATGCAGACGCCATCCATCCCGGTTACGGTTTCCTCGCAGAGAATGCACGCTTCGCTGAGATATGCGGAGAGCATGGCATCAAATTTATTGGCCCCACCCCGGAAATGATCCGGAAAATGGGCGATAAAATGACCGCCAAAGAAACCATGATAGCTGCCGGTGTACCGGTTATTCCCGGTTCCGAGGGTTTGCTGGAAAGCCTGGACCAGGCCAAGCAACTGGCCAGGGAAATGGGCCTGCCCGTGATACTCAAAGCTACCGCCGGCGGCGGTGGTAAGGGTATGCGCGTAGTGTGGGAGGAAAAGGAGCTGGAGAATGCCTATAACATGGCCAAAACTGAAGCCCGCGCCGCTTTCAATAACGATGGTATCTACATGGAGAAATTCGTGGAAGAGCCCCGTCACATTGAGATCCAGGTAGCTGGCGACCAATACGGCAAGGTGTGTCACCTGAGCGAAAGAGACTGCTCCATCCAGCGTCGTCACCAGAAGCTGGTAGAAGAATCTCCTTCTCCCTTCATGACGCCTGAATTGCGCGAAAAAATGGGTGAAGCCGCCATCAAGGCTGCTGCAGCCATCAATTACGAAAGCGTGGGCACCATCGAGTTCCTGGTTGACAAACACCGCAACTTCTACTTCATGGAAATGAATACCCGTATCCAGGTGGAGCACGGTGTAACAGAAGAGGTGATCAATTTTGACCTTATCAAGGAACAGATCAAAATAGCCGCCGGTATCCCTATCTCAGGAAAGAACTATACGCCACAGATGCATGCCATCGAATGCCGTATCAATGCGGAAGATCCGTACAACGACTTCCGTCCTTCCCCGGGTAAGATCACTGTATTGCATATACCCGGCGGCCATGGTGTACGTGTGGATTCCCATATCTATGCCGGTTATGTGATCCCTCCCTACTACGACAGTATGGTGGCCAAGATCATTACCATTGCGCAGACCAGGGAGGAAGCCATCAACACCATGGAACGCGCATTGAGCGAATTCGTGATCGAAGGCGTGAAAACCACCATTCCATTCCATCAGCAGCTGATGCGTAATGAGGACTTCCGTAAAGGAAACTTCACCACCAAGTTCACAGAAAGCTTTAAGCTGGTGTAAGCAGGGTAAGATCGCTTGCCAGACAAGGGATCTTCGCCGCCAGCCGACAAAAATCTGCGTCAGATCGAAGGTATTCGATGAAAGACAACAGATGTGTCATGTAAGCTGACAGATGTACCGTGACAGATCGAAGGTGTTCGATGAAAGACAGCAGATGTGTCATGTAAGCTGACAGATGTACCGTGACAGATCAAAGGTATTCGATGTAAGATAACAGATACGGCGTGCAAGCTGACAGATGTTACGTGCAAGCTGACAGATGTGCGTTGTAAGCAAATAGAAATTCAGCTCCGGGCAGCATTCCTGCCCGGAGTTTTTATTTTACTCCGCTTTGATCACAGCGGTACGCTTGCCAATGCCGTTCTCGTTGAAGGCTTCTATGCAGAAGTAGTAAGGTTTGCCTTTATCCATCGCCCTGAAATAATACTCATTGGCGCCATATACCATTACGCTGGTATACAGTTTATCGGGCGCTATCCCGCTGTAAATGGTATAGCCTGTGGCGTTATCCACCGTTTTCCATTTAAGCCAGGCATTGCGGCGCTCACTGTCGCCGCGCAGGGCTATGAATTCCCGCACGGTATCGGGTTTTTGTCCTTTACCGTAACCAAATACCCGCAGGCCGCTGATAGCAAATTTGCCGGTGGGCATGTGGATGTTCTCCAGCCTGATATAACGGGCCTTCACCGGTGTTGATAAAGCAATATAATCATGCGGCACATCGGTATGGTTGCGGCTTTTATCGGTGAGCAGCTGCCATTTTTTACCATCAACAGAGCTGTAGAGCTTATACTGGTGGTACAGCCCTGGCTGTTTGCCCATGATGGTAGCATCCTGGTCTGCATAGTTGATCTGGATGGCGTGAACCGTGCTAAGGGCGCCCAGGTCTGACTGCAGCCATTCGCCTTTATTGTCGGTAGCGGCACACCAGTAGGTCTTGATATCCTCATCTACCGCCTGGTTGGCCGTATAGCCGCCATAGGTAGATGATACCTGTACCGGTTTGTTGTAATTGAGCAGCATCCAGCCGGTGAACAGGCTGTTGGAAGGGTCTGCAGCGGCGTCGGGCATATAATGGGGATAGTCGCCGTAGGCCGTGTTGCAGAAAAGTAAATCATCCTTGTCAAAACCAGCGGGCCAGATGCCTATACGGCGTTCAAAATTATTCTTCACGCAGATGGCTACGGTGGAGACATGCCACCAGTTGCCATATTTATCCTGGTAAGTAGCCCCATGACCGGCTCCCTTGGCAAAGCCGCCGGGTTTGTAGGAGAAGGGGTTGTGCGCCTGGTAGGTGAATGGTCCCAGCGGATGATCACTTACGTATACACCGTCTGCATACCCGCTGAACTCCGTGCCGGGGGCGCCGTACTGCAGGTAATATTTGCCGTTGTGCTTATTTACCCAGGCGCCTTCCATGAAGGGAGCCAGGAAAGTATTATCGTTCGCTTCACCGAATCGCTCCCAGCCGTGAATATCGTCATGCAGGCGGATCAGGTCCTTTCTTTCGCCGATGGGCTGCAGTGTTTTACGGTCCACTTCACGGCCGTAAATGGGATAGGTATTGCTGGAGCCGTGGTAGAGGTACAGGCGGCCGTCGTCATCAGCAAAAAAGGCGGGATCCCAGGCGCCGGCTTTGAAGGAGTCTACTGCTTCCTTCCAGGTATCGGTGCGGGGATGCTGGCTCATCCACAGGGGGAAGTTGGTGGTATAGGTAGAGCCGATCACCAGCAGTGTATCGCCCAGCACCACGGTAGCCGGAGCGCAGAGTTCATCGTATACATGGTGCCAGGGCTTCAGGAACTTGCGGGGTACAAATGTCCATTGCAGCATATCACTACTCCACCAGTAGCCCCACTGGTTGGTGGAAAAGAGGTAATAGTCGCCTTTGAACAAGGTGATCACCGGGTCTGCCGTAGCCCGGTGTTTACCCTGGGTGGTAAAGTTGGGAATGGGGCAGAAGCCGTAGTCTATATTAATAGGATTACAGTAAGTTCTTTGCTGGGCCCCGGCGGCGTAGCAGTAAATAAACAGGAGCACAAGCAGCACTAATCTTTTTCTCATGACGTAATGTTTTTGTACCGGTGGGTGAGAAGATAAAAGTAAAAAAAATCCCGCTCACCGGAAGATGAGCGGGGACTTGCTTTACTTTAACCTAATTGTTCTTATTTGAAATAGCCATGACGTATCTTGAATCAGTTCTTACCGGGCGTTGTTCTGCCGGGTAACTGACGGTCTTCCATCCTCTTCAGTGCTCTCAGCCGTTCCAGGCGTTTGGCGTTCCATTGCACGTATTGCTGGTATTGATTTGCTGTGAGTAACGCTTTTATATGTTGCTCATGGTCCTGTTGCGCTTTGGTCAACAGTTCCTGTTTTTGTGCAGGGGTAAGTGTGTTATGCTGCAGTATCTCCCTGGTGCTGCTTTCGAGGGCTGTGTTCAGGGTTTGCCATTGCTGACTTTGTTTATCTGTTAACGCAAGTTCCGCTTTGATTATTTTCCATTGCTTGTTTTGATTAGCGGAATGACGGCTATGTGCTGCAGACAAGTCAGCTGGCGGACGGGCGCCTGCAGCATCCTGTGCCCGGGTGATCCCGGCCATCATTAGCAGGAGCAACAGGATGGTTATTGGTTGCGCAAACAGCATAACGGTTGTATAGACGGGGCAGGGGAGGAAAAGTTTAACGGGGACAGTCGATACTTTATAAAAAGTAAAAAGACCCACGGTCGAAAACCGCGGGCCGTAATCATACACCAAAACAATCTTACGGTTTTATCGCAAGAAAAGCAGCTCTCTGTACTTGGGGAGACCCCATTTTTTGTCATCCACCAGGAACTCCAGTTTGTCGGAGTGGTAACGGATCACATCAAAGTACGGCTTAATTTTTTCACAATATTCTATAGCCTTCTGACGGCTGTCAGTCAGCTTGTTTACCACTTTGCGTGCTTCAATCATAGCCTGTACATTCTCACTGATGACATTAATATGTTCAGCTATTTTACCAGCTATTTGTTTTTGCGCTTTAACTGCCTCTTCACCTAAGCCGATCTCTTTCAGGCCGCGGATGTTCTCGATCAGGGTGTTCTGATAGCTGATGGCAGCCGGCAGGATGGTGTTGGTAGCCAGGTCGCCGATCACGCGGGCTTCGATCTGTACTCTCTTCACATAATCTTCCAGCAGGATTTCGTGGCGGGCATGCAGTTCTTTTTCATTGTAAACACCAGTCTCGGTAAAGAGCTTGGCAGCTTTGGGCGTCACCAGGGCGTCCAGTGCATGCGGTGTGGTTTTAACGTTGGGCAGGCCTCTTTTCTCTGCTTCTTTTTCCCATTCTTCGCTGTAGCCGTCGCCTTCGAATAAAACTTTTTCCGAATCTACAATATATTTCCGAAGAGTTTGCATGATGGCAATCTCTTTTTTCTCGCCTTTCTCGATCAGGGAATCAACGTCTTTCTTGAATGTAGACAGTGTTTGCGCCATGATGGTGTTGAGGATGGTCATGGCAGAAGCACAGTTTGCAGAAGAACCTACGGCGCGGAACTCGAACTTGTTGCCGGTGAAAGCAAAGGGAGAAGTACGGTTACGGTCGGTATTGTCCAGCAGCAGTTCAGGAATATGACGGTGCAGATCCAGTTTCAGGATGGCTTCGTCCTGCTCGTCAAACTTGTTGTTTACGCGGGTTTTCACTTCCTGTAAAACTTCGAACAGGTATTTACCTACGAATACGGAAATGATAGCCGGGGGAGCTTCGTTGGCGCCCAGACGGAAATCGTTGCTGGCAGAAGCGATGGAAGCTCTCAGCAGGTCAGCATAATCATGTACCGCCTTGATGGTGTTCACAAAGAAAGTGAGGAACATCAGGTTGGTCTTCGGCGTTTTGCCGGGAGCCAGCAGGTTTACACCGGTATCGGTGGCCATGCTCCAGTTGTTGTGCTTACCGGAACCATTGATGCCTGCAAAAGGTTTCTCGTGCAGCAGCACTCTCAGTTTATGACGCTTGGCCACTTTGCTCATAACGTCCATCAGCAGGGAGTTGTGGTCTACTGCGATGTTCACTTCTTCAAAGATGGGAGCGCATTCGAACTGGGAAGGAGCCACCTCGTTGTGACGGGTCCTTAAAGGAATACCCAGTTTGTAAGATTCTTCTTCGAAATCGCGCATGAAAGCGTAGGCGCGTTCGGGTATGGAACCAAAGTAGTGGTCTTCCAGCTGCTGGCCTTTGGAAGGTGCGTGACCAACAACGGTACGGCCGCACATTACCAGGTCAGGACGGGCGTTAGCCAGGCTCTCATCCACCAGGAAGTATTCCTGCTCCCAACCCAGGGTGGCAGTTACTTTGGTTACGTTCTTGTCGAAGTAGTTACATACGTCTACAGCGGCTTTATCCAGTACAGAGATCGCTTTCAGCAGCGGAGCTTTGTAGTCCAGTGATTCACCGGTGTAGGATACAAATATGGTAGGGATACAGAGTGTTTTACCATAACCCTGTTCCATAATAAATGCGGGAGAGGAGGGATCCCATGCAGTATAACCGCGCGCTTCGAAAGTAGCGCGGAGACCGCCGCTGGGGAAGCTGGAAGCATCAGGCTCCTGTTGTACCAGCGCATCACCGTCAAAAGTTTCGATAGCAGAACCATCGCTCTTAATGGTGAAGAAAGAATCGTGTTTTTCAGCAGTAGTACCGGTCAGGGGCTGGAACCAGTGGGTAAAGTGGGTTACACCTTTTTTCATTGCCCATTGTTTCATACCCGCAGCGATCTGCTCTGCCATCTTACGTTCGATCTTGGATCCGGTTTTGATGGAATTCATTAAGCTCTTGTAAGCTTCGTCACTCAGATTTTCGCGTAGAACTTTGCCCGTGAAAACATTGCTGCCGAACACCTCAGTGATTTTGCCGTTCAGCTGCTCGGGCTTGATTTTTAGATCAACGCCGGCTAGACCTTCCAGCGCCGTGAAACGTAAAGATTGCATGCTGTAATTGATTTTTATACTAAGTAAAGTGATTTTAACACAAAAAAACGTTCATTACGTAAGATAAACAAGAAGTTTATTCGTTTTTGCTAAAAAATTACATTTTAGCACCAAAAATCAGATATTTTTTGATTTTTGACCAAAAAAAATGGATGAGGGCGTTTTAAAACTGACATATTAAAAAAATAATCATATAGAAGGAGATGGTAGTTTTTGTAAATGGGGTGGGTGGCTACGTAGGTAGTAGGAGCGACCTCCGCACCGCCGACTCCCCCACTTGTCAATTGCCGGAAAATTAGGTAGGTTTGCACTTCTTTCTTACTCTTGTGTATATATATACTTTACATACATGCAAAGCACTGTAGAAACCACAGATAAATTAATGCATACCACCGTAGAAACTGCAGAACAGCTTGGACTTACCGCAGACGAATATGAACGTATAAAAACCATCCTGGGCCGTGTTCCCAACTTCACGGAGCTCAGCATGTATTCTGTAATGTGGAGCGAACATTGCAGCTATAAGAACTCCATCGTATGGCTGAAATCCCTGCCCCGTGAGGGCGCCCGCCTGCTGGTGAAGGCGGGAGAGGAGAATGCAGGCCTGGTAGATATAGGCGACGGTTATGCCTGCGTATTCAAAATAGAATCACATAACCACCCCAGTGCTATTGAGCCCTTCCAGGGCGCGGCCACCGGGGTAGGAGGCATTCACCGCGACATCTTCACCATGGGCGCACGCCCCATTGCCGCGCTGGACTCCCTGCGCTTCGGCAACCTGAACGATAAAAAAACTCAGCACCTGCTGAAAGGTGTTGTACACGGTATAGGCCACTATGGCAACTGCTTTGGCGTACCCACCGTTGGCGGGGAAGCCTATTTTGAAGACTGCTACGGTACCAACCCCCTGGTGAATGCCATGAGCGTAGGTATTGTAAAAGTAGGGGAGACCGTTTCCGCTACCTCTTACGGAGAAGGCAACCCGGTATTTATTGTAGGCTCTGCCACCGGTAAAGACGGTATCGGCGGCGCTTCCTTTGCCAGTGCCGATATCACGGAAGAAAGCGCGGAAGACCTGCCGGCTGTACAGGTGGGCGACCCCTTCCAGGAAAAGAAACTGCTGGAAGCCTGCCTGGAAGTGATTAAAACAGGTGCGCTGATAGGCATGCAGGATATGGGCGCCGCCGGTATCACCTGCTCTACCGCTGAAATGAGCGCCAAAGGCGAACACGGTATGAACATCTACCTGGAAAAAGTGCCTACCCGCCAGGAGAATATGAAAGCCTGGGAAATGCTGCTCAGCGAAAGCCAGGAACGTATGCTCATCGTAGTGCAGAAAGGCCGCGAAGCCGAAGTGCTGAAAGTATTCGATAAATGGGACCTGCACTGCGTGCAGATCGGTGAAGTAACCAAAGATCCCCGTCTTAAATTCTATATGAACGGTGTGCTCGAAGCCGATGTACCGGCAGAAAGCCTGGTGCTGGGCGGCGGCGCTCCGCAATACCATCGGGCTTATACCGAGCCTGCTTATTTTGAGAAAATAAAGGCTTTTGACATCCAGAACATACCAGATACCACCCACCCCCGCTTTGTGGCGGAAAGGCTGGCCAAACTGCCTAACATCGCCTCTAAACGCTGGATCTATACACAGTATGACAGCATGGTAGGTACTGCCAACGCTACCACCAATGCACCCAGCGATGCGGCCATAGTACTGGTAAAGGGCACTAAGAAAGCACTGGCCGTTACTACGGACTGTAACAGCCGTTATGTGTTTGCCAACCCGCATATCGGCGGACAAATAGCCGTGGCAGAAGCGGCCCGTAACATTGTGTGCAGCGGCGGCGAACCGGTGGCTATCACCAACTGCCTGAACTTCGGTAATCCCTACGATCCGGAAGTATACTACCAGTTTGTATATGCTATCAAAGGCATGGGCGAAGCCTGCCGTAAGTTCGATACCCCGGTTACCGGCGGTAACGTAAGCTTCTATAACCAGTCGCCCGACGGCCCCGTATACTCCTACCCCCACCATCGGTATGCTGGGTATACTGGACAACCTGGAGCAGCGCATTACGCTGGACTTTAAAGCTGCCGGCCACCTGGTATACATTGTGGGCCGCAGCCGTAATGATATTAACAGCTCTGAATACCTGCACAAGCTCATTGGTATAGAGCACAGCCCTGCGCCGCATTTCAACCTGGAAGAAGAACACCGCCTGCAGGCGGCTATTACCCGGCTGAATAAAGCCGGATTGATACAGTCTGCACACGACATCAGCGAAGGCGGCCTCTTTATTACCCTGCTGGAAAGCGCAATGACCAGCGGCCTGGGTTTTGAAGTGAACACCAACAGCAATTTCCGTAAGGATGCCTACCTGTTTGGCGAAAGCCAGAGCCGCGTAGTGGTGACCATCAGACCGGAAGACCAGGAGAAATTTGAGGCCGTATTACATGGCCTGGTAGATACTACTGATCATTCCGTACGGCACGAAAAGATAGGCGTGGTGAAAGGCGACCGTATCGTAGTGGATGGAGAAGACTGGGGCGTAATACAGGACTGGAAAACGGCTTACGATACGTCTATTGAAAGCCACCTGGGCCAGGATAAGTAAAAATAAAAAAGCAAGTAATAAAAAAGGAGCGGTGCAAAAATCACCGCTCCTTTTTGCTTTTTAATACCTGCTCTGATTATTTACTTTCTTATTAATAACACATCCGTTGGCAGGCGCAAACCCCGTACAGATCGCCTTCTGTAGCGCCCGCTATTCCTGCAGGGAATACTTCAGTATTACGAATAAACGTAAGTGTTACGGTTATTCGGGTGAAACTAATAACAGTGGCACAAAGCAGGGGAATTAAGTGTATACGTACCCGGGGGAAATTTGTGGCAACGAAGTTATGCACATTTTGTTATGTTCCAGGGAGTTACTTAACGAGTTATTAACAAAATGGCACCTTCGTGTGATGTTTTCTACAATTGAGTGACATAATTTTGGATATATAGAGAGAGAATAATACTGCAACAATATTTTTCGCAAGGGCTAATTCATAATCTTATTATAAACTTATTATAAACTTCGTTAGAATCAAATGGTTGTTCCTATTCTATGAAGGCCATTGCTTCTACCATGTCCTAATGAAAGCTAAGTGATACTTTACACCTAGTGAAAGAACGTTATGTTCAGGGGCCGCTTAACCACCGGCCCCCTTGTTTTTCCGGTAGGGTATCCAATGCAAGCTAATGTAGTGTAAAGATAAAAGGCGATGAACGTTCATCGCCTTTTATCTTTATATGCTGTTATGCTATAGTATACTACACCACCGGTATTTCTGCCACTTTATATTCTTTCCTGTCCAGCTTCTGCTTGGTTTCGCTGAATGCCTTCAGGGTAAGGGCAATGTCTTCATCAGTATGGGCTGCAGTGGGTATCAGGCGGTAGATGATCTGTCCTTTGGGGATCACCGGGTACACCACGATAGAGCAGAAGATGTTGTAGTTCTCGCGCAGATCCAGGCACATAGCGGTAGCTTCCGGGATATCGCCCTGCAGGTAAATGGGGGTAACAGGCGAGTTGGTATGCCCGATGTTGAAGCCCCTTTCTTTCAGGCCCTGCTGCAGCTTGTTTACGTTTTCCCACAGCCTGGCTTTAAGCGCCGGCTGGGTACGCATCAGTTCAACCCTTTTCAGGTGGCCGATCACGATGGGCAGGGGGATGGATTTGGCAAAGATCTGCGAGCGCATGTTATAGCGTAGGTAGTTGATGATGGCTTTGTCGCCGCTCATGAAAGCGCCGATAGAAGCGCCTGATTTAGCGAAGGTATTGAACAGCAGGTCGATCTTATCCTGTACGCCCTGTTCTTCTCCGGTACCAGCGCCGGTTTTACCCATGGTACCGAAGCCGTGGGCATCGTCTACCAGGAGGCGGAACTCATATTTATCCTTCAGGGCGGCTATTTCCTTCAGCTTGCCCTGGTCGCCGGCCATGCCGAACACCCCTTCCGTTACTACCAGTATACCGCCGCCGGTGGTTTTGATCAATTCAACGGCACGGTTCAGCTGCTTTTCACAGTCCGCTATATCATTGTGCTTAAATACGTAACGGTGCCCCTGATGCAGGCGAAGACCGTCTATAATGCTGGCGTGGCACTCGGCATCGTATACAATTACGTCCCTGCGGTTACAAATGGCATCTATGGCGCTCATAATGCCCTGGTAGCCGTAGTTCAGCAGGGTGGTATCTTCTTTACCCATGTATTCAGACAGCGTTTTTTCAAGCTGTTCATGGTAGTTGGTATTCCCGCTCATCATACGGGCGCCCATAGGAGCGGCTAAACCAAAATCTGCTGCCGCCTTCGCATCCGTAGCGCGTACTTCCGGGTGGTTGGCCAGGCCCAGGTAGTTATTCAGACTCCAAACGATCTTTTCCTTGCCCCTGAATGTCATACGGGGGCCTATTTCACCCTCCAGCTTCGGAAAGGCAAAGTATCCGTGGGCTCTCTCTGAATGTTCCCCGATAGGGCCCTGGTGTTTCAGCAGTTTCTCAAAAATATCCATATGTTAATTAATGATTAATTGTGATCATTAAAAATCGTGCACAAATGTATTAAAATATTACTTTTTACGATCTTACATTACTTTTGCAGCCATCTTGCCAAAAGCATACCGAAAAAGAACGGAGGCAAATAAACTCATTATTATACTATGATGCAATCGGGCTTTCGGGGGATAATACCCTGTAGCTCAGGATTTGTTAAATTCAATCATTACACCATGAAAAAATGGATCAGTCTGTTGGTTTCGGCCGTCCTGTTTGTTTCTTACAGCGCTCATTCACAAAAAGCAACGTCTCCAAAGCCTTTTTATTCCGCATCAGCTGCGGATCGTGCTCCTAAAGCAGCGGCCCGCCCTAAACTGGTGGTGGGTATGGTGGTGGACCAGATGCGGTGGGATTACCTGTACCGTTATGCCGACCGTTATACGTCTAACGGGTTTAAAAGATTGCTACACGAAGGTTTCTCCTGCGAAAATACGTTAATTAATTATACCCCCACCATTACCGCCTGCGGCCATACCTGTGTGTATACAGGCTCTGTACCCGCCATTCACGGTATTGTGGGCAATGGTTGGTACAGCCGGGAAATTGGCCGTAACATGTACTGCGCGGAAGATACCAGTGTAAATACCGTGGGCAGCTACTCCAAGGCAGGTAAAATGAGTCCGCGTAATATGCTGGTGACTACCATTGGCGACGAGCTCCGCCTGTCCAACAATTTCCAGAGTAAAGTAGTAGGCGTTGCCATTAAAGACCGTGGTGCCATTCTGCCCGCTGGCCACAGCGCTACCGCTGCTTTCTGGTTTGACGCCAGCGCAGGTAACTGGATCACCAGTACCTACTATATGAACGAGCTCCCCGCCTGGGCAAAGGAATTCAACGACCAGAAATGGCCGCTTCAGTACCTCAAAACACCCTGGACCACCCTGTATCCCGTTGAAACATACAAGCTGAGCACAGCGGATGATAAACCGTATGAAGGCAGGTTTCCGAATGTAGCCAACAGCGCTTTTCCGCATGATCTGAGCCAGCAGCCCGGCCGCATTGCCTCTACACCCTGGGGCAACACCATGACCCTGGAGTTTGCCAAAAAAGCGCTGGAAGCCTATAACCTGGGCGGCGGATCTGTTACCGATATGCTGGCCATCAGCCTTTCTTCTACGGATTATGTAGGCCACCAGTTCGGGCCCAACTCCATCGAGGCAGAAGATACTTACCTGCGCCTGGATAAAGACCTGGGGGCTTTCTTTGATTACCTGGATAAAAGGATCGGCAAGGGACAGTGGACCTTCTTCATTACTGCCGACCATGGCGTGGCGCATGTGCCCGGCTTTATGGAAGAGAACAAGCTGCCCAACGGCACCTGGGATGATAAGGTAACATTATCCGGCCTCAATGAGCAGATCAACGCTAAATTTGGCGTCAGCAAAGCTTTGCAGGCTTTCAGCAACTACCAGTTCTACCTGGATCATGCGGCTATTGCCAACGCGGGAAAAACAGCCAGGGAGATCACTGATTTTGTTATAGATCAGCTGCTGCAGCAGAAGGCCATTGCCAACGCCTTCCCCATCAAAGAACTGAACCAGACCACCCTGCCTGAGCCAATGCGCAGCATGATGGCCAATGGATATAATGTAAAACGTGGCGGAGATATCCAGGTGGTACTGCAGCCCGGCTGGATAGAGGGCGGTAAAACCGGCACTACCCACGGCCTGTGGTACCCCTACGATGCACATATACCCCTGGTATGGCTGGGGTGGGGCATTAAACCCGGCAAAAGTAACCGTACCATCGGTATGACGGATATTTCGCCTACCCTGGCGGCCCTGCTGCACATCCAGATGCCGAGCGGGAACGTAGGAAAGGTGATAGAAGAGATAACAAAGTAACGCTGAAGGCTGGCCGGAAGGCCAGCCTTTTTATTTACAGGCTGGTACTATTTTCACAAAAACGGCCGGAGCAAAAGAATGCCTGTGTGAAGCCTGGGAAAGACGGGGAAAATAATATAAGCGCCGCATCATAAGGGGAAGCAATAACACGTTTATTAATTTGGATTTGCTGCCAAATTTAATAAATTGCTATCCGGCTCAACCGTGAACGGCGCCATCAAACTAAAACTGTTACCTTGTCACACAACCCGCAAGCCACTTTTTCTTTCATTACGTACGAGGTTGATAAGCGTATTGCTGCCATTACTCTTAACCGGCCAGACAAGCGGAATGCTTTGAACGGGGCCATGGTAACAGAGCTGCAGCAGGCGTTCCGCCAGGCGGAAGAAGATGAGGCGGTAAAGGTGATTGTGCTGAAAGGCGCCGGTGAGGCCTTTTGCGCCGGAGCCGACCTTGAATACTTAAAACAGCTGCAAAGTAATACCTATGAGGAGAACCTGGCGGACTCCCGTTCGCTGATGCAGCTGATGCAACAGATCTATTATCATGAAAAGGTAGTGGATTGCACAGGTAGAAGGCCATGCTATCGCNNGTGGCTGCGGCCTGGTAACACTCTGCGACCTGAGTTATGCCGTGCCCGGGGCCCAGCTGGGTTACACCGAGGTGAAGATCGGCTTCATTCCTGCCCTGGTATCGGTTTTCCTGGTCAGAAAGATAGGAGAGGGCAGGGCGCGTGAGCTGTTGCTCACCGGGAAGCTGATCAGTTCAGAGAAAGCCCGCGAATACGGCCTTATTAACGAAGTGGTACCTAAAGCCGGGATAGCCGGTTATGTACATCAGCTGGCTACCGCCCTATGCCATGAAGCAGCTGCCAACTCCCTGAAAGTAACCAAACAACTGATAGCAGGGGTGCTGGATATGCCCCTGAATGAAGCGCTGGAACAGGCCGCCCGGCTGAACGCCGCCACCCGCGGGCATCCGGAGTGCCGGAGGGGGATAGCGGCGTTTCTTAATAAGGAAAGGCCTGGCTGGTGAGAATTAATTAATCAGAAACCTATGAAAAAGAAGCATATAAAGTTGTTAAAATGCCTGCTCTTATTCCTGCTGGCCGCTCTGCCGGGGGCAGGCCGTTTGTACGCCCAGCATTATGTGTCAGATGCCAAAATCGTTTATAAACTTGAGTTGCCGCCTGAACAGCTGCAACTGGATGCCATGCTGGAGGGAAGCACCCTTACCCAGTACATGCGCGGGCACCTGAGCCGCATAGATATGAACCTGAATGTAGTGCATTATACCTATCTCATCAACAGTCGGGAGCAGAGCCTGGTAACCCTGATAGATAATCATGTAGATAAATACCTGATCCGTTCGGGGAAGGAAGAATACGAGAAAGAGCTGAAACAGTATGCCGGTATCCATTTTAAAGACCAGGAGGGTACCAAGGAGCTGGTGGGGCATACCTGCAGAAAGGCGATCGGTACCACGGCAGACGGTAAAACCTTTGAGGTGTATTATGCACCCGGCCTGATACCGGAAAACAAGCATTATAACCGCCGTTTTGTGAACCTGAAGGGTATTCCCCTGGAGTTTGAGATCATCACCCGTACGGGCGCTAAAATGAAGGTAACGGCGACTTCGCTGGACCTGCATCCCGTGCCTGTTACGATGTTTGAAGTACCGGTGTCTGGCTATAAAGTGATCAGTAAGGAGGAGCTACAGCGTATGGGGAACTAGCGGGGAATTAAAGAAATGTCAAATAAAAAAATCCCAAATTCCAAGATGCGAATGCTGTTTGGAATTTGGGATTTATTATCTGGAAATTGAATGCTCTACTTTAACGGAAGCACTAACTGCAATTTATGAAACTGCATGTTAGCCGGCTGCTGTACCTGGAAATTGTACGGCAACACGTAAGTGACGTTACCTTTCTTGTAAGTCATCACTGATTTGAAGTTCCATGTATTATTAGCTGTCAGCTTGAACTCAGAGTTGAGCATACCATTGTACCTGAAGCCATCCAGGCTCAGGTTGGTCTTGGGTAAAGCTCCGGCGAAGAGGCTGCTACCCGCTTTCTTCTTGTCTTTGTCATTATCACTGTTGGTAGAAAGATCGTTGGCCTTGCTGCTGATACTGCACAAAACCAGGATCCCTGCCAGTAAGCAGGACAATGAAAAAGAATGCAATATGGAGGTTCTCGTTTTCATTGTATCACAAATGTACAAACTTTTCAATATATCATATAACAAATTCTTAACGCAATTTAGTGAAAATTCCTAAGAAACTGTTAAATATTACATGAACGGCACCCTGAGGGGCACATTTGTCTGGTTGGATAAAATTATTATATTTACACTAATGAATCAAGACTTTCCATTATTTAACGAGGATTTTGAGGAGTTGAGAGACTTGTTGCAGCAGTTCGAAAACCTCAGGGCTGGCCGGTCTCATTCCTTCCTCGACGAAGACTCTTTCGAGCAGATTATCGACTATTACGATGAGCATGACGAGTTGCCCAATGCCATACAGGCCGCAGAAATAGCAATAGAACAGTTTCCATATTCTTCCACCCTTTTGCTGAAAAAAGCCAACCTCCTGATAGAAACCAAGAAGTACAACGACGCCCTTGAGTTGCTGGAGAAGGCAGCCATCTTAGACAGCACTGATATAAACCTGTATATCCTGCAAACAGATATCTACCTGGCCCTTAATCAGCATGAAAAGGCGGCCGCCCTGCTGGAAGAACAGATCCAGCAGTTTGACGGGGAAGACCGTACGGAGTTATTACTGGAACTGGCAGATGTGTATGACGACTGGGAGGAATTTGACCGTGTGTTTGACTGCCTGAAAATAGCGCTGGAACACGATCCTAACAACGAAGAAGCGCTGCATAAGATCTGCTTCTGGACCGAGTACACCGGGCGCAATGAAGAAAGCATCCGCCTGCATACCAATATTATCAACGAGCATCCCTACAACCAGCTGGCCTGGTTTAACCTGGGTACGGCCTACCAGGGCCTGAAGCTCTATGAAAAAGCGATAGACGCCTACCTGTATGCCGTGGCCATAGACGAGAAATTTGACTATGCCTACCGCAATATGGGGGATGCGTATATCCGTTTACGCAAGTTCCAGGATGCCATTGAAGTACTGCAGAAACACCTGGAAATAGCCAAGCCCGAAGATGTGATCTACGAGGCTATTGGCCATTGCTACGAGAAGATGCGCAAATTCACCCAGGCCCGCTACTATTACCGTAAGGCCTCGCACCTGAGTCCCCAGGATGATAAGCTGCACTACAAGATAGCCGTAGCCTACATGATGGAGGGTAACTGGGAGAATGCCGTTAAATCCATCGCCAGCGCATTAAAAATCAATAAGAACAGTGCAGAGTACTATATTGCGCTGGGGCAATGCTACCTGGAGCTGGACAAGAACAAGGACGCGCTGATACAGTTCATGCACGCCCTGCGCCTTAAACCATCCAGTGTAAGCTCCTGGCAGGAGTTTGTGCGTGGCCTGTATATCTCTGATTTCTTTGACGAGGCATTGGTGCAGCTGGATGAGGCAGAGCAGAAAGTGGGCCGCAAGCCTGTATTCCAGTACTACCGCGCCGCCGTACTGATTGCACAGGGCCGTACCAAAGAAGGCCTTATACAGCTGGAAACAGCACTGCAGATGGCCCCCCGCCAGCTTAAAAAGATGGTGGAGCTGGATCCAACGCTTCTGCAGCATACCAGTGTAGTAGAGCTGATCAGCCGCTACAGGAAAAAAAAGTGATTAGAACGCTGAACGCCGGATGCTGAAAGCTGAAGGCTGAATGCTCCATAAAAAAAAGCTGACCGCAGGCAAATATTGCAAACGGTCAGCTTTTTTTATCTGGCATCAGGGCCAGATCGTTATGTGCCCGGGATTCAGCATCCGGCATGCTGCGTTCAGCGTTCATCGTTTCGCATTCAGCCTTAAGCGTTTTTGCTCATTATAAATTAAAGATAGTTCTTATTTTTGCGCCGGTTTTATAATTTGGTACCCGATTTGGCTTAAAGACAAATAACTGAGCGATGAACTTTAATCTTACACAGATCCCTGACCGGACAAAAAAGCCCCGTAAGCATGGCCTGACCATGGTAATGGATAAAGGCCTGAGTTTGGAAGAAGCAAGGAATTTTTTGTCAGTGGCAGCGCCGCACGTAGATGTACTGAAGCTGGGCTTCGGCACCTCTTTCGTTACTCCGCGGCTACGTGAAAAGATTGAGCTGTACCAGTCCCATAATATCCCTGTATACTTTGGCGGCACGCTTTTCGAAGCTTTCCTGGTGCGTAACCAGCTGGATGAATATATCAAGGTGGTAAAAGACTACGGTATCACCTATATGGAGGTATCCGACGGCTCTATCACCATCCCGCATGCAGAAAAATGCGGTTATATTGAGAAGCTGGCCAAGCTGGGCCTGGTGCTCAGCGAGGTGGGTTCAAAAGATGCAGAACACATCATCCCGCCTTATAAATGGATTGAACTGATGAGCGCTGAACTGAACGCGGGCGCCAGTTATGTGATTGCCGAAGCGCGTGAAAGCGGTAATGTGGGCATCTACCGTGGTTCCGGCGAGGTGCGGGAAGGCCTGGTGCAGGAGATCCTGACCCAGATACCGGCAGAAAAGATCATCTGGGAAGCTCCTCAGAAGGCGCAGCAGCTGTACTTCCTGGAGCTGATCGGCTGTAATGCCAACCTGGGCAACCTGGCGCCGCATGAGGTGATTTCGCTGGAAGCCATGCGTATCGGACTGCGGGGTGATACTTTCCACTTATTCCTGGATAAGGAGTAGGGGTATGCAGCGGGTATGCGGAACCTGATAATTCATAATTGATGATGAAAATATTTGGCCTGATTGGCCACCCCTTAAGTCATTCCTTCTCCAAAGGGTTCTTTGCGGAGAAATTCCGGAAGGAGGGCATTAATGACTGCATATATGAAAATTTCCCCCTGGAAAATATCAGCCAGTTCCCTGCTTTGCTGGAGCAGCATCCCGGTTTGCGGGGACTGAATGTGACCATCCCCTATAAAGAAGCGGTGCTGCCATGGCTGGATGAACTGAGTCCGGCGGCAGAGCAGATAAAGGCCGTAAACTGCATCCAGTTTCACGAAGGTATACGCATTGGTTTTAACACGGATGTAATGGGCTTTAAAAGATCCCTGCAGCCTTTGTTAAAACCCCATCATACCAATGCCCTGGTACTGGGCACCGGCGGAGCCGCCAAAGCGGTAATGTTTGTGCTGCAGGAGCTGAATATTCCTTTTACCGTGGTGAGCCGCAATGCGCAGCAGGGGGTTATTACCTATGATACGCTGGACAAGGATATTATGACGGCGCATACGATCATCATCAATACTTCCCCGCTGGGTATGTACCCGGAAGTTGATGCGGCGCCACCGATCCCGTATGATCTTATTACCAAACGTCATCTGCTATACGATTTGATCTACAATCCCGCGGAGACGTTGTTCCTGCAGCAGGGCGCAGCTAAGGGCGCAGCAGTTAAGAACGGATATGAGATGCTGGTGCTGCAGGCGGAAGCAAGCTGGGATATATGGAATGAGCGGGGGTAGGGGGCTACCAATTTATTACGGATTCCGGACTAATTTATCCTGCAGAAGAACCCCCATTACCCTAAGGCTTCACCAAATAATACACACAGGTAGTCACAAAATTCCTGAAAAACGGTATATACGTTACCGGTGCCCATTGCCTGCGTGGCTGCAGGCCAAATTTGTATTTATAGATAGGATTAATGAGATAATGTTGTTTCAGCGTAACACTAAACCCCTGCTGCCGTACAATCCTTTCAAAGCGCTCAATGGAAATACCTGTATCTTTTATTTCCATCAGCTCCTGTATGGTGCTGTCGTGCTCACCGCCGGCTTTCAGCAAAGAGCGGTACAGGGGCTTGGGCAACAGGTGAATATATGGCATCATGCTCAGCATTTTGCTGCTGCAGATCTGCTGGTGGCCGCCATGCGGCATGTACCAGGGCGGGAAACCAAAGTATACCTGTCCCCTGGGTGTTAACAGGTTTTTCAGGTAGCCGATGATCTTTGACTGATCGGGAATATGCTCTATGGCATCTTTCAGGATGATCAGGTCAAAAGCGTTGCGGAACTCTCCGAGGAAATCAACGTCGTAAATATTTTTAGTGATCAGGCGGAGCTGGCCGCTGTTCACATAAGTGCTTAAAAATTCATTGGCCAGTACGATCCTCACCGGGTCAAGATCCACCCCAACGCACGCACAGCCTTTTTCGAGAAAGGGGGTGAGTACGCCGCCTTCGCCGCAGCCTATTTCCATGACACGTAAACCTGTTGTTACAGGCATGGCCTGTTCAATGAAAGGGATCACGTAAGTGCGGGAATTATCTACCTGCTGCTGGTATCTGATGTTGGCGTCTTTATGTTGTTGTAAAGCCATAAGGCGCTAAAATAACAAAAATGTCAAATACTTTGCGTGTAAGCTGTTAGCCTATAGCTGTTGGGTTTTAGCTATCGATGACAACGGGCTGACCGTTAAAAGCTAATAGCTAAAGGCTATCTTTGCACCATGAATCAACACCAGGAAAAGAATATCTACCAGGAAGGACAGGTGCTGCTGGTTAATAAACCATTGCACTGGACCTCTTTCGATGTAGTTCGCAAGATCAGGAATACGACCAAAGCAAAAATAGGACATGCGGGTACGCTGGATCCGCTGGCCACCGGGCTGCTGATCTGCTGCACCGGTAAAATGACGAAGAAGATCAATGAATACCAGGCCCAGGAAAAAGAATACACCGGTACATTTACGCTGGGCGCCGTTACCCCCACTTTTGACCTCGAATCTGAACCGGAGCAGCATAAGGATACCGCAGGAATAGACGAAGCGCTGCTACACGCCACTACTGCACGTTTTATGGGAGAGCAGCAGCAGATGCCGCCCATACATTCTGCCATTAAACAGAACGGAAAACCCATTTATCACCTGGCCCGTAAAGGGGTGGAAGTAAAGGTGGAGCCTCGCCGTATCTTCATCAAAGAATTTGAATTAACAAAGATTGAGATGCCGCTGGTGTTTTTCCGGGTGGTATGCAGTACGGGTACCTATATCCGTTCGCTGGCCAATGATTTCGGTGCTGCGCTGGGTTGCGGGGCTTATCTCAGCAGTTTATGCAGAACACGTATCGGGGAGTTTAAATTATCAGATGCGGTAGAAGTGAATGCGTTTATAGACAAATTCAAACAAGATCAGAACGGATAGCCGATGGCTATGTTCCAGATGATATTTTCCCTTCGCCACTTTTTATCGGCCAAATCCCATTCGCTGATGTACCAACCATGGCGCTGCCCGGTGTAATAGGGTACTTTCAGCGGAATGCCCCAGTCAAGTCTTACCAGGAAGTAGTTGAAATCCAGCCGCAAACCGGCGCCTGTGCCCACGGCCAGGTCGTTATACAGGGTGCTGAGGTGAAATTCGCTACCAGGGCGGGCGGGATCTTTACTCATCATCCAGATATTACCAATATCCAGGAAGGTGGCGCCTTTCAGGTTGATGGTGCCCCTGAACATGCGGATGAGGTCAAAACGCAGTTCTATATTGCCTTCCAGCTTCATGTCGCCTGTCTGGTCGGGAAAGATCCGTGCAATCTCAGAGCTGTCTTTATAGGAGCCCGGTCCCAGTGTACGCAGCCGCCAGGCGCGGATGCTCATCGGGCCGCCGGCTGTAAACTGCCGTATGTAGGGCAGTACCTGCGATTTGCTGTAGGGCACTCCCACCCCTGCATACACACGGGTGGCCAGGGAAGCATGCAGGTTAAAGTTCCAGTAGTGGCGGTAATCTGCTTCCAGCTTTATATAGTTGGAAATGGTAAGCCCTGTTACAGATTCCAGGTCGCTTCTGTGACCGGAGATCGTGCCTGCAATGCTGTTGAGACCATTGAGCCAAAGGCCTGATTCTTCCAGGTTGGCGCGGAAGTAGGAATTATGGCGTTTATGAAAGATGTCGTTATTGCTGAAGATGAAGGTGATGTTCTCGCCGCCGATGAAAGCCGGTTCAAAACTTCTTTTCAGGTAAGGGTTCTTGTTTACAACGGTGTCCCTGAAGTCAGGGTCCAGGCTAACGCCTACGTAGTTCAGGGAGATGGGTTTTACGATCCAGCGTTTGTAGGCAGACTCGTTCCACTCGTATCCGAAAGAGGCGTTGATGTTACTGATCTTGAAGCGGTCAATCCTGGACAGGTAGTCAAAACCGGCTGTCAGGCGCGTACGCATGGAAGAGCGGTTGCTCTGCCGGATGCGGAAAGGCGCGATAAAGCGCGGGAAGGTAAGATCTACCTGTACGCCGAACTGTTTGGCCTGTACTACAAAATTGTCCAGCTGGTCACGGATGGTCTCTATACCTGCGTTCAGGCTCACACTCAGCTGGTTGGCAGACCTGTTCAGGTTCAGATGCCGGTAGTTGAGGCTGATGCCGCTACCCACCAGGTAATCGCTACTGGTGCTTACCTCAAAGTTGGCGCCCAGCTCCTGTCTGCGTTTGGGCGTCAGGAACAGGTAGGCGTCCAGCTTGTTGGCCGTGTCTTTCTTTTCCCGGTATTGCAGGCTGATGGAGTTCCATACGCCCAGGTCATACAGGCGGTTAATGGTATTGGTTTGCTGCTGCTGGGAGAACAGGTCGTCCTTACGCAGCAGTACCGAGCGGGATAACACCCTGGGGCGGAGATATTCCGTTCTTGACCGGATGGTGATATATTTCCTGGTATCTGATTTAAAGGAAGTATCGGCGGGGTTGGCGCTGAGTGGGAAATCCGGGTATACGAAGATGGAGTCAATACGGTACACTTCCCAGCGGCCAAGACTATCCTCCGGGTTCTTAATGCGCACGGTAATGTCCATGGTCGGCTTTTCCAGTCCCCGTCTTTCACTGAATATATTGGAGATGCCTTCAAAAAGGGTTCAGCGGGTTGCGGAACAGTGCTTTATGAAGGGTGTCTATTTCAAATTCGATGGCATCGCGGGAAAACTTGTAGTAGCCGGCGTCTTTAGCCAGGCGCATCAGGCGTTCCCTTTCACTGATCAGCGATTCCTGCTTGTAAGGCGTATTCTTTTTTATAAGGGAGAATGGTTGCGAAGCCTTTACCAGTTTAAGAATGGCGGAATCCTGCACATCGTAGTAAACGTTGTTGATGATAAAGTTTCTGCCCGTGTTGATCTGGTAGGTGATACTGGCTTTCTGGCGTTTGATCTTTTCCGTATACGAGGCGGTGGCGTAAAAATAGCCCTGGTTGTTCAGGTAACTCACCATCCGGTTAACAGATTCTTTTGTTTTGATGGAATCATAGATAACGGGGGCTTCGAGGTTTCGGGGCGCCAGTACCAGGTTCCAGAACCAGTTGGATTTTTTCTCGTTGTATTTCTGGTTGTAAAGAAAGGTCTTTATCCGTGTGCCCATGAATTTTGAGTTGGGCTGTTGCAGCATCAGCGATTTGGAGGTCAGGGAGCTACGGATGTCCTGCCTTTCGGCGGCTACCAGTCCTTCGCCTTTCACTTTGACGGAGACGGTAGTATACAGTTGCTGGTGCTTCTGGAGGTATTTGGTGTTGGAGCAGGCCGTCAGCATTAACAGGGCAATCAGTAATACTGTATAGTTCAGGTTAAGAAAGGAGGAACTATGTGGCGGCTGCATTTCGATGAAAACAATTATGATATTTTTTAAATAGTTTTGACCCCATGTTATCAAAGGCGCAAATTAAGTATATTCAATCATTACAGCATAAAAAAAACCGTCAAATATCCGGCCAGTTCACGGCAGAAGGAGATAAGATAGTGCTGGAGCTGCTCACCGGCGGGCTTGCACGGGAGGTGTATGCTACTGATGATTGGGTACATGAACAGGAAGCGCTGCTGGCAAAGCTTTCCGGGGTAGCGGTAACAGTGGTGGAACCCCAGGTGCTGAAACAGCTCTCGGCCCTCACTACACCTAACAGGGCCATTGCCCTGCTGGACATACCGCCTGCCACAGCCCCCGCGCCGCTCACCGGTACCGTATCGCTCGCGCTGGAAACCATCCAGGATCCCGGTAACCTGGGCACCATCATTCGTATAGCCGACTGGTTTGGTATCAGCAGCATATACTGCTCACCGGATTGCGTAGATACCTACAACCCCAAAACCATTCAGGCTACCATGGGCAGCTTTGCCCGTGTGCAGGTTATCATCCATGATATTGCTGAGCTGCTGAAAACCAGCGATGTGCCCGGCTACGCCGCCACCCTGCATGGCCGTGACATTACCGCATTTGAGCGGGTTAAAGAAGGTATCCTCCTGATCGGCAATGAATCCCGCGGCCTCAGTCAGCAAATAATAGACCTCAGCACCCACCACATCACCATCCCCCGCCTGGGTGGCGCCGAATCACTGAATGCAGCTGTTGCCACCGGCATTATTTGTGGAAGGCTTCTGATATAGCTGTTGGCTGTTAGCTGTTAGCTATTAGTGATTTTCCCGGAGGTAATTATCGCTTCAATAGCTACAGCTAAAACTAGCTATTTAAACTGTATCGCCTTCACCGGTGTGATCCTGCGGATAATTAAAGAAGGTAGCAATAATACAAATACACAGATCAGGAAGGTGCAGATGTTGATGAGCACTATTTCGTGCCAGCGAAGATCTATGGCGGCTACAGACATATAATACGATTCTTCAGGCAGTTTGAAGAAACCTGTCTGCTGCTGCAGGACTGCCAGGCCAAGGCCCAGGGTATTGCCAATGGCAAGGCCTATCAGCACAATGTAGGCGGCCTGGAACAGGAACATTTCCTGGATGCCTGTATTGCGCATGCCCAGGGCTTTCAGTATGCCCACCATATTGGTACGTTCCAGTATGAGTATCAGGATAGCGGTGATCATGTTGATCACCGCTACAATGGTCATGATAACAAGGATGATCAGCTCATTTTTGTTCTGTAACCTGAGCCAGTCAAAGATGTTGGGATAGATATCGCGGATGGTGCGTACAAACAGTTTTTCGGGCACTATATTATCCAGATGCAGGCCGATATCGTCCATTTGTTTATAGTTGGCGGTAAATACTTCATAGCCCCCGATATCGGTAGCGCCCCAGTTATTCAGCTTGCGGATCAGGTCAAGATCGCCGATCACATAAGTCTTGTCATATTCTTCAATACCGGTTTTGTATATGCCCGTTACCGTTAACTTACGGGCGCGGGGCGGTAGTCCGCCACCCTGTATGAAATATACGATCACCTTATCATTCAGCTGCAGGCGCAGCTCTCTGGCCATGCTTTCAGAGATCACTATTTCGGGAGAATAGCTGCTGTCTGTATATTTCAGGGGGCTGCCCTGTACCAGGAAACGCTGCAGCTGCTGCCAGTCGTAATGTGCATCCACTCCCTTGAATATCACGCCTTCAATATCTTTCTCTGCTTTCAGGATGGCTGATTTGGTAGCGTAGGCATTTACAAAGGTGATGCCCGGTGTGCTGTGCAGCTGGTGCAGCAGGGCAGTATCATCCGGAAAGGGGATCTGTTCGGTGAGCGGTCCGGCATTAGGCTGGTATTGTGTAATGTGTATATGCCCCCAGAAGCTGAATATCTTCTCCTGTATCACCTGCTGAAAGCCGTTCACCAGCGCAGTAGCCAGTATCATTACCGCTACGCTGATAGCAGTAGCTATAATGGCTATGTTGATGATGAACCTTGAAAAGGAGGAACCCTTGTTAAATGCGATCCGCCTGGCAATAAAGAAAGATAAACGCATGATAATACGAAGAAACGGAAAAAAGTAAAATAATCGTAACTTAAACCTGCTATTTGAGTATTATGAAGATACGCTGTTTACTCCTGCTGCTGGCAGGGCAACTGTTGAACACTTACTATGCCGCTGCACAGGAAAACGCGGTATCGCCGGACCATATCTACTATAACAATATCAGATCCGTTAAGTTCCATCCTCCCGGCGATCCGCTGAGCCTTCCCGTTATTACACGTGGGGGAGGCGACCAGCTGGAGCTGAGCTTTGATGATATGGATAACGACACGAAGAATTACTATTTCACTTTCGTGCTTTGCAATGCAGACTGGTCCCGCGCACAGGTAAACACTTTTGATTACCTGCAGGGATTTTCTGAGAACCGCATACAGAACTATCGTTTTTCCAGCATCGCCTTGCAGAAATATACGCATTATACGGTGGCTGTACCTGCTGCCAACAGTACACCCAAGAAAGCAGGTAATTACCTGTTGATGGTGTACCTGGATAGCGATACCACCCAGCTGGCCTTTACGCGCCGTATGCTGGTGGTAGATAATAAAGCCGGTGTGGCGGGCTTTATACAGCAACCGGTAAGTCCCAAGCTGTTTCGCACCAGTCAGAAAGTAAATTTTACTGTTAATACCGCCGGACTGAATATCAATAATCCCTTTGACCAGGTGAAGGTGTATATTCTTCAGAACTATCGCTGGGACAATGCCATTCACAATATAAAACCGATGTTCCTGCGGGGTAATGAGATTGTGTATAATACAGAAGTGGATTGCATATTTCCGGCTATGAAAGAATGGCGCTGGGTGGATCTGCGCAGTTTCCGCCTGCAGACTGAACGCGTAGACCACTCTGATTACCGGCGCAATGGTACGGACATTTACGTAAAACCTGATCCCGAACGGGGCAACAGTATCTACCAGTATATCAAGGATATTAACGGGCGTTACCAGCTGGCTACGCTGGATAATTATGATCCCAATTTTGAAGGTGATTATGCAGCGGTTCACTTTACCTATCCTTCAAGAGAACCCTACGCGGGTTATGATATGTACATATTCGGAGAGCTGACCAGCTATGAATGCAATGAAAGCAATAAGATGGTGTACAATCCATCCACGGGGGCTTATGAAGGAACGCTGTTCCTGAAACAGGGCTTTTATAACTACATCTACGGGCTGATAGATAAAACAGTTCCCAACAGCAAGTTCAGCACCGAGTATACAGAAGGCAACCACTGGGAAGCCGAAAATAACTATACCATACTGATCTACTTCAGGCCATTAGGCGGCCGTTCAGACGAGCTGGTAGGCATGGCTACGCTGAATAGTATGCTGAATAGAAGCAAATAGCAGTGCTAGCTACCAGCTACCAGCTAACTGCTATTTAATCACTTGCTCTTCCAACACGCTTTGCCGTAGTTTCACAATATTGGCAGCTCCGCGTTTAATGATGATGCGGGTGCCCCTGTCAAAAGTGAAGTAGCGGTAAAACCAGTTGATGAACACCACCATTTTATTGCGGAAGCCCAGGAGGCTCATAAGGTGTACCACCATCCAGATGAACCAGGCAAAGCGCCCGCTCCATTTCATTTTCCCGATCTCTGCTACTGCTTTATTACGGCCGATAGTGGCCAGGCTGCCCAGGTCTTTATAAACAAAGCCCTGCATAGGTTGTTGCCGCAGTGATCTTTTCAGGTTGGCCGCAACGAGCTTGCCCTGCTGGATGGCTACCTGGGCCACCATTGGATAACCTCTGGGGTAGCGCTGATCATTGGTCATATACCCGATATCGCCAATGGCGAAGATGTTGGTAAAGCCCTGCACCTGGCAAAACTCATTCACTATAATACGGCCATTGGGCAATACTGATTCTTTGGGCAGTCCGTTGATAGCCATGCCTCTTACACCGGCGGCCCATATCAGCGAATGCGTAGCGATCTGTTCGCCATTGCCCAGCAGCAGTGTTTGTCCGTCGTAATCTTTTTACGGCGGTATTGAGCAATACTTTAATGTTCAGCTTTTGCAGTCCCTCCGAATGCCTTGTTGGAAGAGCTTTCGCTAAAGGCGGGCAGGATACGCGGCCCGGCTTCTATCAGGTAAATATCCATACAGTCTGCCGGCAGCTCAGGATAATCATGCGGAAGGATATGTTTGCGTAGTTCAGAGATGGCTCCGGCCATTTCTACGCCGGTGGGCCCTGCGCCTACGACCGCAAAGGTGAGTTTGGCCTTGATGGCTGTTTTGTCGGATATCAGCAGGCTTTCTTCAAACTGTTTGATCACATAGTTCCTGATCTGCACGGCCTCTATCAGCGATTTCATGCCGATGGCGTTCTCTTCCACGAGCTTATTACCGAAAAAGTTGGTATTACTGCCTGTAGCGATCACTAAATAGTCGTAATGGAGATCGCCGATACCTGTTTCCAGTATCTGTTCGGCGGTTCTTACGCCTTTTACCTCTGCCATACGGAAGTGAAAGTTTTGCTGCTTCCCGAAAATGCCGCGCAGGGGAAAGGCAATACTATCGGGTTCGAGCCCTGCAGTGGAAACCTGGTATAACAGCGGTTGAAAGAGGTGATAATTGTTCCTGTCCAGCAGCACTACCTGCAGGGGGGCGTTTTTCAATTGTTTAGCCAGGTTAATGCCTCCAAATCCACCTCCAACAATAATCACCCTGGGAAGACCGGTTTCCGGAATATTGGGCTGCATCATAAGTAATGATTTAATAGAACCGGCGACAAATGCTGTACCAGCTCTGGTGTTTTACAAAGTTATTAAACTTTCAGAAAATAATGAAACATAGGTTTAAATTCCAAATACCATATACCAAATACCAAATTCCAAAATCCAAATTGGGTATGCAGACAAACAGGACTTTCCTGTTACTTCTGACAGTTGTCCGCCTTTGGAATTTGGTATTTGGATTTTGGATTTTGGTATTTCACTTGAGTTCAGCCATTGCCAGGCGGAGAAACTCGTACCCTCTCATCTTTCTGCCGCCATTGCGTTTGCCTGTGTAGAGGCGCCTGTAAACGGTAGCGTTTTCATTGTAGAGCAGCCGCATGTTGTATTTGTCCAGGAACTCGCCCAGGGATTCGGGAACGAGGCCGGTATCCCATTCTTCGTTCATCTGTTTCAGCATGCGCATAACACTGGTAGCACCGTAGAAGCTGCGCGGGTTTTCTTTCATCCGGGCGTCTACAAAGTTGAAGATGATGCGGGTGCCGGAGGGGTAGTTTTGAAAATAGCGGAACATGGTATTGCCGATAGAGGCGGTGAGATTGTTAACAGCGCCTTCCCAGATGATCAGTGTTTTGTAATGCTTTTGTTGCAGTAGTTGCGGAATCACTTCTTCCGGGCTTTCTTCCCTGAAGTTGAGGGCAATATAATCCAGCGGTATATCCGGTTTGTCTGATGCGGGGATATTCAGCAGCAGATCTTTTTTCCTTTCCTGCGTCATACGGCGGTCTACTTCCACAAACTGTACGCCTTTTTACGCCCATTTGTGTAAGGCGGTATGCACGGGTTTCGTAGCCGGCGCCCAATATAATGACCTGGTATACTTTATGTTTTTCGATTGGTCTTCCAGCGCCATCAGGTCAATCATGCGGGTACGCGCCACTACGGAGGTAATGGAGCCCGGCCAGCGAAGATCCACATACCAGGGCACAAACCATCTGAAGAGAGGAAAGCGCGCCAGCCATACCCACATTTTCAGTATCGGTGTAAGGAAAAGCTTTGCATGTGGGTCATAGAACAGCCGGTCGTTTGGCGGGCGACTTGATTCTACGGCACGGAAAAAGGCGTAAATGACAGCTGATCTGCTAGCATAGCGCATAGCCGGAAATTTAAAAATTTATTTCCTAACTGCCATGTTCAGTATGCAAACATGTCATTCATTTTACGCATACACTTTGTCACAATAAGAGCTGAAACAAGCCGGCCGCCAGCAAAGCGCCTATTACAGGACCCATTATTGGAATCCAGGCATATCCCCAATCGCTGTCACGTTTGCCTGGAATAGGTAGTATGAAGTGCATAATACGGGGACCCAGATCGCGTGCGGGATTGATGGCATAACCGGTAGGTCCGCCCAGTGAAAGGCCAATGCCCAATACCAGCAATGCTACGGGCAAGGCATCCAGTGCACCCAGTCCAACACCCGGCGCCGCCATGTATAACACGCCCAGTATCAGTACTGCGGTGCCGATGATCTCTGTGANCAGGTTATGCNCGTCGTGCTGCGGATGGCGGGAGCCGTACAGAATACCGCCAGTTTCAGATCGGCATCCGTACTCACATCAAAATGTTTTTTATAGGAAAGCCATACCAGTAAAGCACCCAGCATAGCGCCCGCTACCTGAGCCAGGATATAAGATGGCACCAGCGCCCAGGCAAACTTACCAGCGGCCGCCAGCGCAATGGTAACGGCAGGGTTGAGGTGTGCACCACTGAATTTGGCCGTGCAAAATACCCCCGTAAATACAGCCATGGCCCAGCCCATAGTGATCACTATCCAGCAGGACTGCCCGCCTTTTGTTTTTTCAAGCACCACATTAGCTACCACACCATCACCCAGTAATATAAGAAGAGCTGTACCGAATACTTCTGCAATAAAAGGAGACATAAAAATGAATAATTAATAATTAAGAATTAATAATTGGAGTGACAAGTGTCAGGATGGAAGACAGGTGTTGTGATTTTCATTGTTAATTATTAATTATTAAGTTCATCGTTTTGTGACCAGGCCAGAGCGGCTTTGATGGCGCGTTGCCAGCCTTTGGTGAGCTGGTGGCGTTTATCGGCGTCCATGGTAGGAGTGAAGGTGTTGTCTACCTGCCACTGGCTGCTGATGGTGTCAATACTATCCCAGAAACCAACTGCAAGTCCGGCCAGGTAGGCGGCGCCCAGGGCAGTAGTTTCGGTAATGTGCGGTCGTACCACTTTAGCGCCGAGTATATCTGCCTGGAATTGCATGAGGTGATTGTTGGCGGTGGCGCCGCCGTCTACACGCAGTTCCTGAATATTCATCCCCGCGTCGGCTTCCATGGCTTTCAGCACATCCAGGGTCTGAAGGGCGATGCTTTCCAGCGCAGCGCGGGCAATGTGGGCGGCGGTGGTGCCGCGGGTCATGCCTACCATGGTGCCGCGGGCGTATTGGTTCCAGTAGGGGGCGCCTAATCCTGCGAAGGCAGGAACCAGGTATACGCCGTCGCTGCTGTCAACAGAGGTGGCCAGCTTCTCTACGTCGGCAGAGTGGCGGATGATGCCGAGGCCGTCGCGGAGCCATTGTACCACTGCACCGCCAATGAAGATGCCGCCTTCCAGCGCGTAGGTGGTTTCGCCGTTTATCTGCCAGGCAATGGTGGTGAGCAGGTTGTTTTTAGACGGAATAGCCTTTGTACCGGTGTTCAGTACCATGAAACAGCCGGTGCCGTAAGTATTTTTCACCATGCCGGGAGAGATGCACATTTGTCCGAAAAGGGCGGCCTGCTGATCGCCTGCAATACCGGCTATGGGTATACGGAAGGGAGTAAGAGTAGCTTCTGTATGACCGTATATTTCACTGGAGCTTTTCACTTCGGGCAGCATGGAAGCGGGTATATCCAGCAGTTCTAAAAGCTCCTGGTCCCACTGCAGGGTATGGATATTGTACAGCATGGTACGGGAAGCGTTGGTAACGTCTGTTACATGCAGTTTGCCTTTGCTGAAGTTCCATATCAGCCAGCTGTCTACAGTGCCGAAGGCCAGCTGGCCTTTGTCGGCTTTTTCCCTGGCGCCCGGCACATTGTCAAGTATCCATTTTATTTTGGTGCCGGAAAAATAGGCGTCTATTACGAGCCCGGTTTTCTCCTGTACCAGCGGGCCGTAGCCCTGTTGATTCAGCTGGTCGCAGGTGGCGGAAGTACGGCGGTCCTGCCATACGATGGCGTTGTATACGGGTTTGCCGCTTTGACGGTCCCACACAATGGTGGTTTCCCGCTGGTTGGTAATACCGATGGCGGCTATGTGGCTGCCGTCCAGTCCTGCTTTAATAATGGCCTCTGCCGCTACGCTGGCCTGAGTAGACCAGATCTCTACCGGATCATGTTCCACCCAGCCGGGTTGCGGATAGATCTGCCGGAATTCTTTCTGTGCTACAGTGGTGATGGCGCCCTGGTTATCGAAGAGGATGGCGCGTGAGCTGGTAGTGCCCTGGTCAAGTGATAGTATGTATTTTCCCTGCATGGCGTATAACGTGGTCTGATGGTTTATGGGTTAAGGTAGGCATTTTTTCTAAAAAANTNCCCGGTACCACAGGCACCGGGGAACACCATCTAAAAATGCAATACTGATCAGGTATTACCTTGTCTTTTTGGCGTCTTCCAGGAATTTGGCCAGGCCGATATCTGTAAGGGGATGTTTCAGCAGGCCGAGGATAGACTCTAACGGGCAGGTACAAACGTCTGCGCCTACTTCAGCACATTTGATGATGTGCAGCGGGCTGCGTATGGAAGCTGCCAGGATCTCTGTTTTAAAGCCCTGGATGTTGTAGATGTTGGCTATCTGTGCAATCAGTTCTACGCCATCCCAGCCACCGTCGTCAATACGGCCGATGAAGGGAGAAACGTAGGTAGCGCCTGCTTTGGCAGCCAGGATGGCCTGGCCTGCAGAGAATACCAGGGTACAGTTGGTTTTGATCTTGTTCTCAGTGAACCATTTGATGGCTTTCACGCCGTCTTTGATCATCGGTACTTTAACCACGATGCGGGGGTGCAGGGCGGCCAGTTTTTTACCTTCTTCTATGATGCCTTCGAAGTCGGTAGCGATCACTTCCGCGCTTACATCACCTTTCACCATTTCGCAGATGGTCTCATAATGTTTCAGAATAGCTTCTTCACCTTTGATGCCTTCTTTGGCCATCAGCGAAGGGTTGGTGGTAACGCCGTCTAAAATGCCGAGGTCGTGTGCTTCCTGGATCTGTGCGAGATTTGCTGTATCTATGAAGAATTTCATGTTAGAAATATTTGATTTTATTCAATGATCACATGGAACTTTGCAGTAGCCAGGTTTCATGTGAGATATTTACTTGTTAAGAGGTCAGTTTAATCAATACCGTTCAAGGAATAGCTACTATGACAATATAATGTTTAACGGTAACGGTTACAGGCAGGTTCATTTGAACATCGGTCATTAGGAAGGAGGTGGAGTAAATAGCCACCCGAATGACTATTGACATATGAACTAATGACCTGGAATAAGAAAAAAAAACGGCAAGTTACTTACATCGCACCGCTACAACCGCCTACCCTTGCTACATTCCTGTCCTGGGGGAGTTCAGCAGGAGCTGGTCGTATAAGACTTGCCGGATGCAAAGGTAAGAGAATTCAGCTAAAATGCAAATTTTACTGCAAAGATGTTAGCTGCCTGTTTTCATATGTCTATATTATATGTCGAAAAAAAATAATATACATTTGTAAACAATTTGACAGAAAGGTGGTTTATTTGTAATGTGAATTACTTTCAACCTTAATTTTTTACCTAAAACCTCAACATTATGGAATCTTCGTCCTCGATTTTTGGTACCGGCTTTTTTCTTTTCTGGCTGGTACTCACGATTTTTTACATTTATTGTGGCTGGAAGATCTACGAGAAAGCCGGTCAGCCGGGATGGGCGGTTATCGTTCCCCTCTACAACGTGATCGTGCAAATGAGAATTATTGGCAAACCCTGGTGGTGGCTGCTGCTGATGTTTATCCCTGTTGTCAACCTCGTGATTGCCATATGGGCTGCCAACCTGCTCAGCAAAAGCTTTGGCAAAAGTGAAGGCTTTACCTTAGGCCTGATCTTCCTGGGTTTCATTTTCTATCCGATCCTGGCCTTTGATAAATCTATCCAGTACCAGGGCCCTGCCGGTAATCCCAACGCCACATCGCTTGGTGATCAGATCCAGAGTATCGGCTCGGATGTTAAATAAATAGTACGGGGGAAAAACGGTGCAAACAAAAACACACTATACCAATGGAATCTGTTAATCCGAATACAGGCAGCGAGGAGCTGCTGGGAGACATACATGAGATTGCGGTACTGAATTACGCATCACAGGGACAAAGACTTGCAAATTATCTTATCGACAGAGTAGCCTCACTGGCAATTTCATTATTGACAGGTATCTTTATGGTGAGCCTGCTGGGTGAATCTTACAGCTGGATCCTGGATGAGAAAATATCGTTTTATTTACTCATCTACACGGGCACGGTTATATATTATACCCTTGCCGAAGCATGTCTGAAAGGACGCACCCTCGGTAAGCTCATCACCAGTACACACGCTGTCACCAACGATGGCAAACCGCTCGGCTTCCGTGACGCCTTTGTGAGAAGCCTTAGCCGTATAGTACCTTTTGAAGCATTTTCAGGCTTCGGCGCGGCGCCCTGGCATGATCAGTGGACAAGTACCACGGTAGTGAAAAATTAAGATCAGTCTTTCGTAACGTAGTAATTATAATCGTTCAGCAAGGTTTCGAGGAACTGCATGTGATCCATTTCCGTTTCGATCTTCAGCACATCCCTTACACGGTAGGATACTTTTGCCGCCAGCTCAAGGTTGCCTGATTTCAAAGCGCGGTCCATCAGTTCCCTGACCTTGTTGAGATCTTTGTCAGACAAGCGCAGTATCTGCGGAAAATGAGGCTGATAATCCGTTTGCGATACTTCTCGGAAAATGGTGTCGTTCAGGCTGCTTTTTGTCCGGGTATTCACTACAATAGTGCCGGCTACCACATCGCCCAGCCGCTGATTATACTTAGAGCGGGCAATAGAAATGATAGGGATAACGCCCCAGAGAATAAAGGGAGATTCCATAATGCGGAATACCCAGCGGATCATATGCTGGCTGTAGCTGGGCGGGTTTCCCAGCATACTCACGACCTTCAGGCTCATGGTCTTTTTTTCCGGGTGTTTGTCCACGCATCAGCACCTCAAATACCAGGAAATAAAGGCTCAGCGGCAGGGCAATGGCCCAGAAAGCAAAAATGTTGCCCGTTGTACCGGAAAACGAGCTGGCCGCTATAATCCATACCAGTATCAGCCACGCTATCCGTATGCCCAGGTCTATCAGCCAGGCCACAAAACGCTGGCTGATATCAGCGGCCTCAAATTCAAGGTCTATATTGAAAGCAGTTGGTATTTTTATAGCGGTCATGCACAAATTTACTAATTAATGTATATGTTTGTCAGGTATGAGAGAATCCACTTTCATTAAAAAGAACCTGGCCCGCTGGAAGCGTTACCAGGCAGAGCCCAGTGATGATCCGGATGTAATGGCGGAACGGTTCACCAGTCTGCTGGACGATCTCGCATACGCTAAAACTTTCTACAGCTTCAGCAAAGTAACCCAGTATATCAACGGGATGGCTGCCGCCATCTACCAGCATATCTACCGCAACCGCCGCGATGAAGCCGGACGGGTGCGCACCTTCCTGGCCTACGAGCTGCCTTTGCTGATCCGCCGCCATCACCGGCTGCTGCTCTTCACCTTCGCCTACTTCCTGCTCTTCACCATTATGGGCGCTTTCTCTGCATCGCATGACGAAACGTTTGTACGGGGCATCCTGGGCGATGAGTACGTAAATATGACCGAACAGAATATTTCCAGCGGAGACCCTTTCGGTGTATATAAAAGCGGTAATGAATGGGTAATGTTCTTTTACATTGCCTACAACAATATCAACGTGGCCCTGATGTGTTTTGTGGGCGGTATCATCTTTACCGTGGGCACACTCTGGCTGCTGTTTAAAAACGCAGTAATGCTGGGCTCTTTCCAATATTATTTCTTTGCTAAAGGGCTGGGCTGGCAGTCTGTACTGGTGATCTGGATACATGGCACGCTGGAGATCTCAGCCATTGTCATTGCAGGCGCCGCCGGGATGATCATGGGCAGCGGCCTGCTGTTCCCGGGCACCCGCAAAAGAATGGACGCCTTGAAGCGCTCCGCCAAAGACGGTATTAAAGTGATCGTTAGCCTCATCCCCATATTTGTAGTGGCGGCTTTCCTGGAAGGATTTGTAACCCGCCATACTTCCATGCCCCTGTGGCTGAGCCTCCTGATATTACTGTTATCACTGTCCTTTATTATCGGTTACTTCATCATATATCCTATATGCGTGCAGCGCAAGGGATACCGGCTGGACGCTTCCACCGGCGCACTGGTGAAACCTGATAAAGCTATTCCGGCAACCAACTGAACCTATGATGATGTGCATAAAGAATCGGTATAGAAGCTGTTTACTGTTGCTGGTCGCCATCCTGCTTCCCCTGTTGTTACCTGCGCAGGAGCTGGATAGCGTGTCGCTTGCTGATGTCGGTATGTATGACACTGCCGCATTCCAGGCGCCGGAGAGCGATGAGCTGGAAACAGCCTATGGAGAACAGGAAGTGAGAACGCATTCTTTCTGGGATCAGGCGGTACCGGTGAATATAGACAGCACGGAAGAGTGGTGGGTGAACGGCGGACTGGTGCAACGCAAAGTGCCTGATAAGGTCATGTCTAAACTGAAAGCTGATAAGGCCCTGCAATATGATAAGGAGAAAAAAGCGCCGGTGCGGAATGAATGGCTGGTGAAATTATTGGTTGGCCTGGTGCAGTTCCTGTATAATATCCGCCTGCTGATCATTGTACTGCTGGTAGCGGGCTTGTTGCTGCTGGTGTTTTATTTCATGCGTCAGCAGGGATTCCGTTTCCGCGGTCAGGCAGAAGAACCCCTGCCCGATACGGAAGTTACAGACCCGGGCATTGCAGGGTATGAGCGATATTTACAGGAGGCGATAACAGCGGGTGATTTCAGGCAGGCCGTACGCTTTTTACACCTGCTGACACTGCGGATGATGGCAGACCGTGAACTGATCGTATTAAGCAAGGATAAAACCAATGCAGACTACCTCCGCGTATTGCTGAAGACCCAATGGTACCAGCCTTTTGTCCGTCTTACAAGAGACTATGAATACATATGGTACGGAGAAGTGAATGTGAATGCTGATCAGTTTAACCACATTCATGGGCAGTTCCGTCAATTTATAAACGAACTAGGATTTACCCGGTGAGATCAAGGATTTTCATTATTGTAACTGTCTTTGTAGTGCTATGCTTCATATTGCTGATGATAGCCGGCAACCAGTCGCGCAATGCCGACGCCAGGCAGGATCTCAGCAAGCAGAGCTTCTCTCATAAAGATAAACTGCCCGGCGGTTGCTATGTGGCTTACAACTGCCTGCAGCATCTCTTTAACGGAGAAGCGGTGAAGGTAGTGACAAAGCCATTTACGCGCACTTACAGGAAAAACGTTTATCTCAACAGGGGAGAGGGCAGCCTGTACATACTGGTGGCAGATAAACTATACGCCAGCCAGAAAGATATAGATGATATGCTGCGGTTTGTGAGAACAGGCAACCAGTTATTCCTGGCCGTAAACCGGCCGGACAGCATACTGAAAGTGCGGCTGGGCGTCGCCGTGAACGACGAGCGTATGCTGTTCTCCCTGGCCTCCACCCCCAGCGCAGAACATTATGTAAATCCCTATATAGGCGCAGATACCGTATTCTCACGTAAAGGAATATACGAGGGACGATACTTTACCGCCATGGATACGTCCAACACCACTATACTGGCTACCAATCATCATCAGCGGCCTAACTTCATCCGGGTGAGCTATGGCAAGGGAGATATTTTCGTACTGCTGAATCCTTCCTCCTTTACGAACTATTTCCTGATGCACGGCAACAACATTGTTTCGCTGGAACATCAGCTGGCCTATACTTACGACCGGCCTTCGGGCGTATATTGGGATGAGTACTATAAGTATCTGAACGGGCCGCAGGGCGACTTCAGCGAGTGGCAGGTACTGATGCGTTACCCGGCTATGCGCTGGGCGCTGTGGCTGTTTGTGGCGCTGCTCCTGGTATATGTTATTTTTGAAAGCAAAAGGCGCCAGCGCATCATTCCTAGATAAACCTGTACTGGCTAATAACTCGCTGGAGTTTGTGGAAACGCTGGGCCAGTTACTACTACCAGCAGGGCAATAACCGGAACCTGGCGCAGAAGATGACGCTGCACTGGACAGAATACGTGCGTACGCGTTTCTACCTCAGTACACAGCATCTGAACGCAGCCTTTATAGATACGCTGGCACGTAAATCCGGACAGCCTTATGCTGTGGTGAGAGAGATCGTGGAAAGCATTCATCATATACAACTATCCGACCAGGTCAGCGATGCAGACCTGCAGCAATTCTATAGGAACATTCATCAGTTTTACCTAAATACGAAATAAATGGACGTTAATACATTTGAGCCGAGATCAGATCTTTCTACCCTTCACCAGTCAGTGGAGGCCATCCGTGCGGAGATCGGCAAAGTGATAGCCGGTCAGCATCAGATGATAGATCTGCTGATCACCGGGCTGCTTACGCAGGGCCATGTACTGATAGAAGGTGTGCCGGGGGTGGCTAAAACGCTTACCGCCAAACTGCTGGCCCGTTGTGTGGACGCTGATTTCTCACGTATACAGTTCACACCCGATATTATGCCGGCTGATGTGCTGGGCACCTCTGTATTTAACCCCCAGAGCCGGGAGTTTGAATATAAACGCGGGCCTGTTTTCAGTAACCTCGTACTGATAGACGAGATCAACCGCGCCCCTGCCAAAACGCAGGCCGCACTGTTTGAGGTGATGGAAGAACGGCAGATCACCAACGATGGTATCACGCATCCGCTGCCTTTGCCTTTTATGGTGATCGCTACCCAGAACCCGATAGAGCAGGAGGGTACCTATCGCCTGCCTGAAGCGCAGCTGGACCGTTTCCTGTTCAAAATTGAGGTGAAGTATCCCGAGATAGCAGAAGAAGTAGCCATGCTGCAGGCCATGCATCAGCACAACGGCGTACAGGATATTACCATGATGGTGAACCGTGTGGTAACCGCCACACAGGTGCTGGAGTTCCAGTCGCAGGTGCGCAGGATCCATATTGAAGAAAAGCTGTTGCATTACATTGCCGCACTGGTACAGGAAACCCGCGTAAACCCATCGCTGTACCTCGGTGCATCGCCCCGCGCTTCACTGGCGGTGATGAACTGTGCAAAGGCTATCGCCGCTATGCGCGATCGTGATTTTGTAACGCCGGATGATATCGTGGAGATGCTGCCGCATGTATTGCGCCATCGTATTATGCTCACCCCTGAGCGTGAAATGGAAGGCATTGCTGCAGACGAAGTGATTGCCCAGATCATTAAAGCAGTGGAGGTACCCAGATAATGTTCCTGAAAGCGCTATACCGTTCCCTGTTCTTCGGCAACCGGTTTTACCTGGCCCTGGGTGTGAATGTGCTGCTGTTCATTGTATCCTTTTTCTACCCGGCCTTGTATACCATTGCCCTGCTGGTGTTTGCAGCGCTGATGGCACTGTTGTTGCTGGATCTGACGTTGCTGTTCATTACCCGCGGTAATGCGCTGGAATTAACGCGCATTACGCCGGTGCGTTTCAGCAATGGCGATGAGAATGAGGTGCGTATAGAGGTGCGCAGCAATTTCCGTTTCCCGGTATCAGTGGCCATAGTGGATGAACTGCCTTTCCAGTTCCAGCTCAGGGACCACCTGCTGAAAAGCTGGATAAAGCCGGGCGCAGAACAGGTATTCACCTTTTCACTACGGCCGCTGGAAAGAGGTATTTACCAGTTTGGCAATACCAACGCTTTTGTATCCAGCCCCTTTGGATTGGTGAAACGGCGTTTTATTTATGAGAACGAAGCACAGGTAAAAACATATCCCTCTTTTCTGCAGCTACGCAACTTTGAACTGCTGTCTTACATGAACCGGCTGAATGAGCTGGGTGTGCATAAAAAGCGTACCGTTGGACACAGCATGGAGTTTGACCACATCAAGGAATATACCCGCGGCGATGATGTACGCATGCTGAACTGGAAAGCTACCGCCCGCAGGGAAAACCTGATGGTGAACACCTACGTGGAAGAACGCTCGCAGCAGGTATACTGTGTGATAGATAAAGGGCGTACTATGAAGATGCCCTTTGACGGACTCACACTGCTGGATTATGCCATTAACTCCACGCTGATCTTCAGCAACGTGGCCCTGCAGAAAGGAGATAAGGCAGGACTGGCTACCATTGCCGCCCAGCAGGTGGATATACTGCCTGCCAGCAATAAGAAAACGCAGCTGGACAAGGTGCTGGAAATGCTGTATGCCCAGGAAACCCAGTGGGAGGAAAGCGACTACGAAAAACTGAGCATTTCACTCAGAAGGGCATTCAACCAGCGCTCGCTGCTCATCCTCTTTACCAATTTTGAATCCATGCCCGGGTTACAGCGGCAGCTGCCATACCTGCGCAAACTGGCCCGCTATCATTTGTTGCTGGTTGTGTTCTTTGAGAATACGGCACTGAAGAAAGTAACAGAACAACAGGCCTCCGGCGTGGAAGAAATATACAAACAGGTAATTGCCCAGCAGTTTGCCTACGAGAAAAAACTCATTGCCCGCGAGCTGTCTCAGTACGGCATCATGTCGCTGCTGGTAACCCCCCAGCAGCTGACCATACAGGTGATCAACAAATACCTGGAACTGAAGGCAAGAATGTTGATTTAAGTTTGAGGTTTGACGTTTGAGGTTCGTTGAAGGCGACAGGTTGAAAGTAGCCGTCAGCGGGGCAATAAGCTGCTTGAGATATGTAGGTTATTATATACCTAAATTTTAAACCTCTAACTTCTAACAAACTTCAAACTTCAAACCTCAAACCTCAAACTAATTTTTCCTTTTCCTGTTCGGTCTCCTGTCATCTTCTATCACCTGGGAATCGTCATCGGGTAGTTGTTTTACAGGAATTACGGAGTGTGCGGTAAGGCGGGGTTTGGCTTTGTAGACGGCGCTTACATTAATAAGGCGGGTGGTATCGCCGGTGTTCAGCAGAAGGTCTTGTCCGAGAAGTTTCCCGGCGGAAGTCTGCAGCTGTACGCTGGAGGTATCCAGGGGAAAGATCCTGCCTGAACTGAATTTTGCTTCAACGTTGAGGTAAAAATGAATGCCTCTTTTCAGGCTGTCGGCATAATGGTTAAAACGTATGCCGGTGATGTAGGGCAGTTGGAGCGTGGTTTCAAAAGGGGGATGGCCGCCTGCGTCAGGAAGGGTTACCACCAGTTTTACCCGGTAATGCTGCCCGGCCAGTTTCTGGCGGTCAAAGTACAGGTGGCCGTTCCGGAAATCGCCGTCGGGACTGGACACTTTAATGGCTCTCCAGCGATAATCGCCCTCCAGGAAGCCCTCTGTCTGCCGGATATCCCCGTTATTGTAGGTGATCTCCAGCCCGAGAGGGGCCTGGTTATACAGTTCTACCACGGCGGTGGTGTCGTAAAAGGCGGTAACGCCTGTTACCACTGCTTTCTGGGCAGCTGATAACAGCGGAAGCAGTAAAAAGGCGGCCAACAGGTGCACTCTCATAATTATAACAGAAGAAAAAATCATTCCAGAATCCGGTGCTTCATACTTGTTGCCGCAGCGCGCTGATCTGGTCCAGCGAGTTGTGAAGCTCCTGCACCAGGCGGTCTACTATTTCGCGGGTGCTGATGATGTCGTCTACCATTTCCACGCTTTGCCCGGCGCTCCAGAGGTGTTGGTAGGAGCCGGGTCGCACGGCCTGCTCCAGTTTTTTCATGCCCCGCAGCTGTACCAGCATTTTAAAATACTTGCGGGTGCGCGGGTTGCGGCTCAGCATTTTTTCAAACCAGTTCTGTTTATAACCTATTTTTTTTGCAGCCGGTGTATTGATAATGTTACAGGGTGTACCGGAGAGGCGTTCCGTCAGCACAATATCTTCCATACCATATTCCAGGATGGCCTGTTTGTAGGCGTCGCTTACGGCGGCTTCCATGCTGGCGATGAAGCGGGTGCCAATAGACACCGCCTGAGCGCCCAGCACCAGGGCGCTGGCCATCTGTCGGCCGCTGGCAATGCCGCCGGCTGCCACCAGGTATTTATCGGGGAAGGCTTTTTGCAGGGCAGGCACCAATACATGCATAGGGTAGGGGCCTGCATGCCCCCCCGCTCCTGCGCAAACAGCAATAAAGCCATCGCATCCTGCCTTTGCGGCTTTTTCGGCATGTTCCAGGTTGGTGACGTCGCAGAGCACTTTTCCGCCATAGCTGTGGGCGGCTTCTATTACCTGCTTTGGGTTACCGAGGGAGGTGATGTAGAAAGGCACCCGGGCCTGTACACATTCCTGCAGGTGTTTTACGTAGAGCGGGTTGGTTTTCTGAACAATCAGGTTAACGCCATAGGTACCGGGTGTGGACAGCTGGCTGTGGTGTTCATTGAGGCGTTCCAGCACGGCTTTCAGCTCACCTTCCCTGCGGAAGTTGAGGGAGGGAAAAGTGCCGGCGATGCCGCTGTCCATAGCGGCTTTCACCATGGCCTCGTTGCTGACCAGGAACATGGGCGCCTGGATAATGGGGTAAATGGTGTTGAGGAGGTTCATTATGTAAATGTGTTGTAAATAGTATCATTGTGCGGCCACAGCTGCCTGTAAACTGCTTACCTGCAGTTGCCTGGCCACGTATTTACCTAATATATCAAACTCCAGGTTAACGGTATGTCCGGGCTGAACGGCAGATATATTGGTGTGCTGGTAGGTGTATGGAATAACGGCCACGGAAAACTCGCGGTCTGTTACATTAAATATGGTGAGGCTGATGCCATTAAGGCAGATAGAGCCCTTTTCCACCAGCAGGCCTGCAAATGTTGCGGGATAACGGAAGCGGAATTCCCAGCTGCCGTCCTGCGGGGTAACGGAGAGGCATTCGCCTACGCTGTCTACATGGCCCTGGTACCAGGTGCCCATCTATACGGCCATTGAAGAGCATGGCCCTTTCCAGGTTCACCTGCTGACCGGGAATAAGCTGGCCCAGGTTGGTTTTCTGGAGGGTTTCTGCCACGGCTACGGTTTCATACGCGTTGTCCAGCAGGCGGGTTACGGTAAGGCAAACCCCGTTGTGGGCAATGCTCTGGTCTACTTTCAGCTCGGGTGTAAGGCTGGAACCGATGGTGATGAGCAGGTTGCCGCCTTCCTTCTTGGTGGATATTACTTCTCCTAATGATTCGATGATACCGGTAAACATAGTACAATATGCTAGTTAGTCCGAAGGTAAAGATTTTAGAGATTTTTGTATTTTTAAAACATTGTTTTATCTTTGCCTTCCCTAAAAATTATTAAAGGAGCATTTATTATGTTGATCATCGATTCTAAAGATTGCGAAAACATTGACAAAGCGCTGAAAAAGTACAAGAAGAAGTTTGAAAAGGCGCGTATCTTGCTGCAACTGCGCTCTCGTCAGTCTTTCACCAAGCCTTCTGTTAAGCGCCGTAACCAGGTGCTGAAAGCTGTTTACAAGCAGCAGCTGGCTAGTGGCAAGTTTGAAGATTAATCTGGCGTAGCTTACGCATCAAAATACTTGATGATTGTAAGGTTTTTAATAACTTTACAATCATCAATTTTTTTGCGTTGAGCGAAGATATACAATATCCGGTGGTAGACCGGTTCTTATCCTACATTCAGCTTGAAAAGCGCTATTCTGCGCACACTTTTGCCGCTTACAGGCAGGATCTTCACCAATTTTTTCAGTTCCTGGAGCAACACTACGGACAGCTGGAGCTTTCTGCGATAGGGCATTTACATGTCCGCAGCTGGCTGGCTGAGCTGATAAGAGAGCAGCAGCAGCCCCGGACCGTTAACCGCAAAATTTCCGCACTTAAATCTTTTTTCAAGTATACCGTAAGGCAGGGCCTGATATTGCAGACGCCTATGGTAAAGGTATCGGCCCCTAAAGTAAGCCGCCGTTTGCCTGGTTTTATAGACGAAAAGGGGATGCAGGCCATGGAAGACAACCGCAGCATGCGACGCGGTGAGGAGGGGATGCCTATCTTTTCAGACGACCTGGAAGGGGTAACGCACCGCCTGGTGTTTGACCTGCTGTACCATACAGGTATCCGGTTATCAGAGCTGATCAACCTGGAAGAACGGAATGTAGACAGCGGTAATCTTACCATCAAGGTATTGGGAAAAGGGAACAAGGAGCGGATCATTCCCATCAGCCGGGAGCTGCTACAGCAGCTGAGGGAATACATGGCCCGTAAGCGACGCGAGCTCGAAAACCCGGCGCCGCAGGTATTGCTGGCGCATCCTAAAAGCGGGAAAAAACTATACCCCAAGTATGTATACAACCTCGTGCGGGATTATCTGACCCGCCACCAGATCACCACTATCACGCGTAAGAGTCCGCATGTGCTGCGGCACACCTTCGCCACTCATCTCACCAATAACGGCGCAGACATCAATGCCATTAAGGAATTGCTGGGNCATTCCAGTCTTGCCGCCACCCAGGTTTACACCCACAATACCATCGAAAAGCTGAAGGATGTGTTTAAACAGGCCCACCCGAAAGCGTAACAGGTTTAAGTTTGAGGTTTGAAGTTTGTTGCAGGTTCCTGGTTCGGGTTCCAAATGTATGTTGTCAGTCAAAGGTGCCAGGTATCGGGTATCAGGTATCGAGATACTTAACCCAACTCCCTGCCTCACAGGCCCATAGCCTGTTTGTATAACACCCGCTCTGCACCTTTAACCTCTAACAAACTTCAAACTTCAGACTTCAGACTTCAAACCTCAAACTTTAAACTTCAAACTTTTTAATGTTAACAATTTATTAGGTTTTAATTGTGCTAATGACGGCAAAAATTTATAAATTAGTAATAGAGTTCTTCACATAATCATTTTAAACAGAGAGCCTATGAAAGTATGACTACCCACTTGAATTGAGATTGTTAAATATTAAAAAATTTAGTGTCATGAACGTTCAAATTCAAACGGTGCATTTTGATGCAGATTCCAAGCTAATTGATCATGTGAACAAAAAAATCCAGAAACTTTCCAACTTCTATGATCGCATCGTTAGTGTGGATGTATTCCTTAAGTTAGACAATGTAGCACACCAGATCAAAGACAAGATTGCCGAGATAAAGATCCGTATACCCCGCCACGACCTTTTTGTTAAACATGAATCTAAATCCTTTGAAGAATCCTTCGACCTCGCCTTCAATGCTGCTGTAAATCAGATCAAGCGGCAAAAAGAAAAGAAATTTCAATAAATCCTGAAAAATAATTTTGAAGTTATTAACCTCTTTACTACCTTTGCCATCCCGATTCAAAAAGGGATCGGTGAAGGTAGTAAAGTTCTTTACTGTAGGGCATTTTAGCCAAAACAGATCAGGTAAAAAACGAAGAGTGTCCCAGGGCTGAAAAAACAATTTTGAGATTTCAACAAAGCTGTTATTTTTGCGCTTCCTTTTACGGATATCTTGAGATAAAATACTTGGTATGCCAGCATAGCTCAGTTGGCCAGAGCTACTGATTTGTAATCAGTGGGTCGGGGGTTCGAATCCCTCTGCTGGCTCGTATAAATTCCAGATCCCGGGTTGCAGGTTACATGAATCTGCAATTGATCGGGTAGAGCACTTCTTTACCAAGGAAGAGGGCTAAGTTGGAATTTAGGTTTTTGAGCTTTTAACACGGGCAGGTTCCAGAGCGGCCAAATGGGGCGGACTGTAAATCCGCTGTCTTTCGACTTCAGAGGTTCGAATCCTCTCCTGCCCACCAACAAGGGTGAGTTCCGCTTTTGCCCACAAGCAGAGGCGGAACTTAGTTGTTGAATGACGTTTGTTCTTTGGAATTGATCTTTTGAAATAATACAAATGCGGGAGTAGCTCAGTTGGTAGAGCGACAGCCTTCCAAGCTGTAGGTCGCGGGTTCGAACCTCGTCTCCCGCTCAGTAGCAGGTTTCATGCGCCAACCGGCGGATTGTCTCCGGCTTAATCGTAAAAGCTGTTGTCATACAATGGCTGTATTTTTCAGGATTTTCACCAGCTGTTGTAGCTCAGGGGTAGAGCACTTCCTTGGTAAGGAAGAGGTCGTGAGTTCAATTCTCATCAACAGCTCCAACATTGTTTCAGTAATTCCCGTAGGACCTGCTGATCAAGTTTAGCATAACTAAGCGTTGTAGCTCAGTGGTAGAGCAGCCCCGGATTTCGCTTTCGTAAACCGGGTAAGACATGAGTTCAATTCTCATCAACTGCGCAAGTTTGTAAAACAGTTTTAAAAACAACTATTAATACAATCTTTACAAACCATCTAAAAAGAAAATACAATGGCAAAAGAAACCTTTAAGCGGGATAAACCCCACGTAAACATTGGTACCATCGGCCACGTGGACCACGGTAAAACTACCTTGACTGCTGCCATTACAACCATTTTGGCTAACAAGGGTCTGGCAGAGAAGAGAGGTTATGACGAGATCGATGCGGCTCCTGAAGAAAAAGAAAGAGGTATCACTATCAATACAGCACACGTAGAGTATCAGACAGCTAACCGTCACTATGCTCACGTTGACTGTCCGGGCCACGCTGACTATGTGAAAAACATGATCACTGGTGCAGCTCAGATGGACGGTGCTATCCTGGTGGTTGCCGCTACAGATGGTCCTATGCCTCAAACAAGGGAGCACATCCTGCTGGCTAAACAGGTAGGTGTACCCCGTATAGTTGTGTTCATGAACAAGGTTGACCTGGTTGATGATCCTGAACTGCTGGAACTGGTTGAGATCGAGATCCGTGATCTGCTGTCTAAAAACGGTTTCGACGGTGACAACGCTCCCATCATCAAAGGTTCTGCTACCGGTGCGCTGGCTGGCGACGCTAAATGGGTGGGTGCTATCGATGAACTGATGGAAGCTGTAGACAGCTACATTCCGCTGCCTCCCCGTCCGGTTGATCAGGCGTTCCTGATGTCTGTAGAAGACGTATTCTCTATCACTGGTCGTGGTACCGTAGCTACCGGTCGTATCGAGCGTGGTCGCGTTAAAGTAGGTGATCCCGTTGAGATCGTTGGTCTGCAGCCTGAGAAAATGACCTCTACCTGTACAGGTGTGGAAATGTTCAAAAAACTGCTGGACGAAGGTGAAGCTGGTGATAACGCTGGTCTGCTGCTGCGTGGTATTGAAAAAGCTCAGATCCGTCGTGGTATGGTTATCTGCAAACCCGGTTCTATCACTCCGCACACNGAATTCAAATGCGAAGTNTACGTACTGAGCAAAGATGAAGGTGGNCGNCACACTCCGTTCTTCAACAAATACCGTCCTCAGTTCTACTTCCGTACTACTGACGTAACCGGTGAAGTTGAACTGGCTGCTGGTGTTGAAATGGTTATGCCTGGTGATAACGTATCTCTGACTGTTAAACTGATCCAGCCTATCGCTATGGATAAAGGTCTGAAATTCGCTATCCGCGAAGGTGGCCGTACAGTAGGTGCTGGTCAGGTAACTGAGATCATCAAATAAGTAAGTCACTTATAATCAATAAAAAAGCCATTAGCATTTAGCAATTAGTGATTAGCGGGTTTTGTTGTAGATTTGCTAACAGCTAAGACGCACACCGCTAATGGCTTTATATATACGGGCATAGTTCAATGGTAGAATAGNGGTCTCCAAAACCNTTGATACGGGTTCGAATCCTGTTGCCCGTGCTGATAAGGTAAAGGTGAATAGTCTGACTATTCACTTTTCACCATTTACAGTAACCTTAAAGGTTAACTTAAACAACATGAACAAGATCAGAAACTACTTCCAGGAATCCTACCACGAACTGGTTCATAAGGTGTCCTGGCCTACATGGCAAGAGCTGCAGTCCTCTACCATGATCGTGCTGATAGCCACTGTTATCATCACTCTCATCGTATGGGGAATGGACGCACTCTCCCACGTAGTGCTTACTCAATATTATAAAATGTTTTAACAATGGATGCATCCAATAACCCTACTCAGGAAACAAAATGGTACGTTCTCCGCGTTGTAAGTGGGAAGGAAAAGAAGGTGAAAGAGTACCTGGATATTGAGGTGCGCCGTTCAGACTGGGGCAATGTTATTACCCAGGTGTTCCTGCCCGTGGAAAAAGTATATAAAGTGCAGGCCGGTAAAAAAGTGATGCGCGAAAAGAACTTCTATCCCGGGTATGTAATGATCGAAGCGATTGACGGTAAAATGACCGATGAAGTGATCCAATCTATCCGCAACGTTTCCGGCGTGATACACTTCCTGGGTAAAGATCATCCCATCGCCCTCCGTAAAGCCGAAGTAAATAAAATGCTCGGTAAGGTAGACGAAATGAGCGATCAGGGTATCACCATGAGCGAACCTTTCATCGTTGGTGAAACCATTAAGATCATTGATGGTCCGTTCAATGACTTCAACGGCGTTATCGAAGAAGTGATCGAAGACAAGAAAAAACTGAAGGTTACCGTAAAGATCTTCGGCCGCGCTACCCCGGTAGAGCTGAACTTCATGCAGGTAGAAAAGATCGCCTAGGCAGATCAGTACCTTATATTATTTGCGCCACAATCTATACAGGTTGTGGCGTTCTTATTTTACGTGAAAAACCCCGTCCCGGTCCGTATAAATACCTGATCCTCATACAATCCCAATTGCTTAACTTTACAGCAGCATAACTTTAGAGCAGGCATAGCAAAAAGAACGGATAATCATCAACCCCAAATTCAGCTAACATGTCGGCCCAGTTAAAAGCGCTGTTGCCCCAGCGGCGCAATATGTTTATTGTGGTCGTAATTCTGTTTGTGCTTGGCTCCGCACTCGGCCTTTATTACTTCTATTATATCCCCGGCAACAAACAGCGATTACACCAGTACGGATTCCGCATATTAAGCGCCATTACCCGCAATATCGGCGAGCGGAATGCAGACCTGGTAAAGCTGTACAGCAACTATGTAAGCGGCGAATTCCATAATATTCGTATCAAGAACATCCGTGACATCGAATCGGCCCTCAAGGCCCTGCCGGAGCGGGTGAAGCCTGAGTTTACCGATGGCGGGGTGGATACCCGCGACCCCGCTTTTGCCCGCTATACCGCCACCATCACCCGGGTAAAAGGTGATATGCTGGAATATGAGATCGCACCAGGCAAAGGTATTTATGCTTTATTGCGCCTGCCGGTTCATAAACTGGTAGGCAATATCCTCTCCTACAGGCACGAACTGTTTGACAACTACCTGATACTGAAACATGACAGTCTGCAGGGAAGCATTGTTTACCAGGATGACAGTCTAGGACTGGACGACCGCATAGAACCAGATAGTATCCTGGCCAGGAATAAAGGCGTTACTTTTTCCCAGATCACAGACGTCAACATACAGGGCATCCAGTATAAACTGTTCTGTTTTCCCTTTACACTCGATAAAGAACACCTGGTGCTGGTGGGCATGATGAAAGCATCCGATTACCGGAAAGACCTGGGCAGCATTCCCGTATACCTGGTATACCCGATGATCATCCTGCTACTGCTGATCTTTATCAGCCTGCCTTTCCTGAAGATCTATCTCATGGGCCCCTTTGAGCAGATACGCTTTGCAGACCTGGCAGGACTCGGCCTGGCCATATTTGGCGGGGTGACGATCATCACCACTGATCATTGTACAGTTATTACTGCTGGCGCGAGGGTACCTGGAAGCGGGCGGCGAACTGCGGAGCCTTTCCGCGCAGATAGAGCGGTCCATGCAGCAGGAGATCAGCGAGATCCGCCGCCAGATGCAGGTGATGGACAGGGCCCTGTATACCGCGGATACCGTCACAGATGGAAAGCCTGCGCTGAAGGTATATGGGATGGACCAGACCTTTCACATTCCCTTCAGTCCGGATACCGGCGTTCGTCCTTACTACAATTTTGAGCGCGTAAACTGGGTGAACGACTCCGGGTATCAACGATGGCGCATACAATTAACCGGCTCCAGGGCCATGTTCATTGATGTAAAGGACAGGGATTATTTTAAATTCTTTGCCCAGAATAAGGAAGACAGGCGGGAAGATTCAACCGTTACCCTGATGGCGCCGGTGATCAGCTGGTCGAGAGGAGATTTTGTGATCAATTTTGCAACCAGAAGCCAGGTAGACAGTATGTTGCTGCTCACCTTCTCTACCAGGATGTATGCAGTGCTCAATACCGTATTGCCCCCTGGTTATGGTTTCTGTATCATCGACAACAGGGGAAAGGTATATGTGCATGCGGAGCCTGACAGAAGCCTGAAAGAGAATTTTCTGGATGAAACAGATAATGCAGACGCCCTTATTGGCGCCATTAACAGCAGGCAGGAAACCACCCTGGGTAATGTGCATTGTTATGGAAAGGAACATACGGTGCACCTGCGCCCCTTATCTCAGCGCCTGGTAATGCATCCCCTGTCGCGGCGCTCCTATTTCCTGGTCACTTATTATGACAACAATTTCATGTCGCCGGTGAACCTGCGTATCCTGGCTTTCTCCCTAACCTTCACCGTATTTACTTTTCTGCTGGTAGTATTATGGCTACTGGCTAATCATGGTTTTTCCCGGCGTTCACTCCTGTACCGCGATCCGCTGGCAGCCCGTTTTACCTGGATCGTACCCAGGGGAGATGATACACCGGTTTATAAGAAAGGGCTGCGGTTCATGATGGTTTACCTGATGGTGCTATTGTCACTGGGGGTGTTTGGCAGGCTTTTTACCGATTATGTGACTTTTGCGCTGGGATTGCTGTCGCCCCTGAATGTACTGGTTGTGCTGTATGCCTACCGCTTGTACCATGAATTCCCTGGCGATGTGCGGGCAAGACGGAAAGCAGGGCTTTACCTCCTGCTAATGCTGATGTACAGCCTGGCTGTTTTCTGGCGGCTTGACCTGGGCAGCGGTCGTTGCGGCTATATGTTCTGGTTATTCCAGGGAGTACTGATCGTACTGACAGCTGTATTATGGCTGGCTCCCGGAGAACGTAGCGCGATTGGCAGGGAGGAGGCGCCGGAGCCACCGTCCGCCAGTCTGCGGCATTACAGCCTTTTTGTGCTGTTGCTGGCGCTCTGCCTGGGGGTGTTGCCCATGATGGTGTTCACCTGGTATGCCCACAACCGTGAGATAGAGCAGTCTGTAAAAAAACAACAATTAGGGATGGCAGTGGCGCTGGACAGGAGAAGGCCGGCTTTCCTCGGCTTGCTGAAGAATTTCGGTAAGATTGACTGCAAGGTAACAGATTACTACACGGAGCGCTGCTGGCGCCAGGGGATTTACGGGATCCGTCCCTGTGGCATCAAGCCGGAGCTGCCGGTGGATAGCATTCCCATGCTGGTGCCCCGGGCCACGGAACGTTTTTACAGCCGTATTACCGCTTATATAGATATGGACTATGACAAGCCTTCGCATTACCCTGTATTGAACCAGGCTTCAGACAGCAGCTGGTACTGGGAGCAGCAAGGCAATGAGCAGGTATTGCACTATGTACTGGCTCCCGGCGCTTATCCTGATGGGGTAAAGGCCTTCCGGATCACCATGACCCTTCCTCCCCGCTATCTCTTTTTAAGCAATAAAGACCATGTTACGATGCTGATACTGGCGGTGCTGGTGGTATTGGGCGGACTGTACGCGCTGATCAGGAGCACGGTATCAAGGGTATTCCTGCTGGATTTTGTACGCCTCTTTGGTGCCAGGGCAAAAGAGTGTCCGGAAGATGTGCAGCAGACAGACGGGGAGATCCGTGAAATGATCCTGCTGCAGCGGCAGAAAAGCGGGCTATTCCGCAGCCGCTGGAACCGTTTCTCCGGCAGGCAGCGGATCATCCTGCTGGACCTGGTAAGTGATGGCCTGGCCAATTACCGGAATGTGATGGAGATCAGTACATTGACAGGGGAGGGGCAGCCGCTTTGCATCTGCGACGGGATGATCATTGTAAAAGACCCGGTTTTCCGCCAGTTTATCCTGGAACAACGTCAGACACCGGAAACTGCCCTGCTGCGTAAGGAGTACCAGGCCCAAAGCCTGTGGGAATCCCTGCGTACACCTTTACTGGTGGTGATCCTGGCGGTGGGCGCCTTTATTTTCCTGACCCAGGAAGATATTTCAAAGAAGATGCTGGTCTTGCTCACCACCCTCAGCAGCCTGCTGCCATTACTGCCTAAGCTGTTACGCAATCTCAAAACCCCATCTTACCGGGGAGAGGAGTAATGGTCAAAATCCAAAATCCAAATTCCAGGTTCTAAATCCCAAATGATCTTTGCTATATTCTCCACGCTTGGAATCTGGAATTTGGGACCTGGAATTGGAATTTTGCAAAGCCGCTATTTGCGTTTAAACGTCAACTCCATGCTTTTGAACTCTTTTCCGTCTACCGTGGTAAACATCTCCATTACCTGGGTGTTGTCATCCACCCATTTGATGGTCTCTTTTATGGGGCAGTCTTTCCCGGTCATGGGGTCCAGCATGTTGCCGGTGAGGGTGATGGTTTTGGAAGCCTCATCATAATCGCCTTCCATGTACATAAGTCCGGTGCCCATATTGTCCATCCAGGTGCTGACAAACTTCTTTTTGGCGTTGTCGTAACCGGTGCTGCCCCAGCCTTCAAAGGGCTGGTCCATAAAGGTGCCGTTGACCCTGGACTCCTGGTAGCGACCACCCAGGACCATTTTGTTGACACAGGAGCCGGTGCTTTTCATGGGATCGGTGCCCGGTTTCATCCAGGCAGACATCTCGTAGGTCCATTCCCCGTCTGCTTTAGATAACATCTGGTGACTGGGGCCTGGGGTCATATACTCCATCCATGCTTTTTGGGCAGCCTGATCCTCTGCTGATTGTGCCTGCGCGGGATGGTGGAGCAGCAGGAGCAACAGGGAGGCTGTTAACAACAGACATTTCATAAAGTATGTGTTTACGTGTGACCTAAAGTTACTGATAACTTTTGGTGTGGATAATTATTGGTATCTTTGCGGTTCTGTGCTGTCAAAAAACAGGAATGGACCGGTGATGAAGCGGGCAAAACCGGGAGCGCGCATGAGAATGGGGGAGAATTGCAATAGAATTGTAAAAATTTTATCCTGTAAGCAAAAAGAGTGCCCAACTTCAAAATCTTTTTGCCATCTTAATATTATTATCTACCTTTGCATCCCCTTTAAAAGGCAAAATTTAATTAAAAGGTTAAATTTTAACACCTTTTAGTTTGGGAGCTTCGCAGCGAGCGGGGCGTTTTCACCAAATTAAAACAAACACTATGGCAAAAGAGATTGCAACGTATGTGAAATTGCAGGTAAAGGGTGGCCAGGCCAACCCTGCACCTCCGATCGGACCTGCATTAGGTTCCAAAGGTGTGAATATCATGGAATTCTGCAAGCAGTTCAATGCCCGTACCCAGGACAAGATGGGTAAGGTACTGCCTGTATTGCTGACCGTGTACACCGACAAATCCTTTGATTTTGTTATTAAGACGCCGCCGGCAGCAGTACAATTACTGGAAGCTGCAAAGTTGCAAGGTGGTTCCAAAGAGCCTAACCGTAATAAGGTGGGTAAGGTAAACTGGGCACAGATCGAGGCTATTGCCAAAGATAAGATGGCCGACCTGAACTGCTTTAAGCTGGAAAGCGCTATGACCATGGTAGCCGGTACTGCCCGCAGTATGGGTATCACCGTAGATGGTAAAGCTCCTTGGGAAAACTAATTATGTCAACCCTCGTTCTACGGGGAAATCTTCAAAAACATTGACAAATGGCAACTAAAAAAAGAAAAGCGGCTGAAGCAAAGGTGGACAAAAACAAATCGTACAGCCTGAAAGATGCTTCCTCCCTTGTAAAAGATATTAACTGTACTAAGTTCGACAGTTCTGTCGATCTGCATATCCGCTTAGGCGTTGATCCTAAGAAGGCTGACCAGGCTATCCGTGGTTCTGTAACGCTTCCCCACGGTACCGGTAAGACCAAAAGGGTACTGGTGCTTTGCACACCCGAAAAAGAAGCTGACGCTAAGAACGCCGGCGCTGACTTTGTAGGTTTGGATGAGTTTATCCAGAAGATTGAAAGCGGCTGGACCGATGTAGACGTAATCGTGGCTACTCCGTCCGTAATGCCTAAGATCGGTAAGCTCGGTAAGATCCTGGGTCCCCGTAACCTGATGCCGAACCCGAAAACAGGTACTGTTACCAATGATGTAGCAGCTGCTGTGACCGAGGTAAAAGGCGGTAAGATCACCTTTAAGGTAGATAAAGCTGGTATCATCCATGCTTCTGTTGGCCGTATTTCCTTTACTCCTGAAAAACTGGAGCAGAACTCCCAGGAGCTGATCAATGCGATCGTGAAGCTGAAACCGTCCACTGCCAAGGGTACTTACCTGAAAGGTTTATCTATGGCCAGCACCATGAGCCCGGGTATCATCATAGACACTAAATCTGTTCAAATCTAATCAGGCAGCCACCGGCAGACTGATTGCAAACGAGAAAAGCAATGAACAAAGATCAAAAGAATGAGGTTATCGAACTGCTGAAAGGCAAGTTCTCTCAATATAGCAACTTCTATATCACCAATACGGAATCACTGACCGTAGAGCAGGTGAACAAGCTGAGAAGGGTGTGTTTCGACAAGAATGTTGAAATGAAAGTGGCTAAGAACACGCTGATCCGTAAGGCGCTGGAATCCCTGGATGCTGAGAAATACAGCGGCGTATTTGATGCGCTGAACGGCGTAACTGCCCTGCTGTTCTCTGACAGCCCGAAAGAGCCTGCAGTGATCATCTCTTCCTTCCGTAAGGAGAGCAACAGCGAAAAGCCTGTACTGAAAGCTGCCTTCGTAGCTGATGAAGTGTACAGCGGTGATAACCAGCTGGCCGCCCTGGTGCGTATCAAAACCAAGAACGAGCTTATCGGCGAAGTTATCGGCCTGCTGCAGTCTCCTGCCAGCCGCGTAATTTCCGCTTTGCTGGAAAAAGCAAAGAAAGAAGAAGCGGGCGCTCCGGCAGAATAAAGCTATTAGTCCTTAGCATTTAGCTATTAGCATTTTACTAACAGCTAAAAGCCCAAAGCTGACAGCTCAAAAATGGCTTCCAAGTCACTATATAAACACTCTCGTGTAAACAACATTTTAAAACAAACTATCTAAAAAACATTATACAATGGCAGACGTAAAAGCATTGGCCGAACAATTGGTAGGCTTAACTGTTAAGGAAGTACAGGAACTCGCAGATGTACTGAAAACCGAATACGGTATCGAACCGGCAGCAGCTGCTGTAGTAGTAGCTGGTGGCGCTGATGGCGGAGCCGGCGGTGCTGCTGAAGAAAAAACTTCCTTCAACGTTATCCTGAAGAGCGCTGGTGCCAGCAAGCTGAACGNGGTTAAGATCGTTAAAGATCTGACCGGTCTGGGTCTGAAAGAAGCTAAAGAACTGGTAGACGGTGCACCGAAACCAGTTAAAGAAGGCGTTAACAAAGCCGAAGCAGAAGACCTGAAAGCTAAGCTGACTGAAGCAGGTGCTGAAGTTGAGATTCAGTAATTCTTTGCTTAATATACCTCATTTAAGGTCAAAAGTGCTACTTGCACTTTTGGCCTTTATCCCTTTGGGAAGGTTGTTTTTCTCAGCCCGCTAAAGTAAGATTTGATGGTATATTGACTAAGAAGTCTTAACTTCCCGGATTACGTTGTGAATTTCTGTTCACAATTTATACAAGTCATATAACTGCTAACTTCGAATATGTCTCTAAAAAAAGCCCAAGCAAACGAAAGAGTTAATTTTGGAAAGATCAAACAAGTGACGGAGACACCGGATCTGTTGGCCATCCAAATTCAATCTTTCAAGGATTTCTTCCAGTTAGAAACCACACCAGATAAGCGGAACAACGAAGGCCTTTTTAAAGTATTCAAGGAAAACTTCCCGATAACGGATACACGCAATATCTTCAATCTGGAGTTCCTTGATTATTTCGTGGATCCGCCGCGCTATACGATTGAAGAGTGTATTGAAAGAGGGCTTACCTACTCCGTACCGCTGAAGGCCAAGCTGCGCCTGAGCTGTAACGATGAGGAACACGTAGACTTCCAGACCATTGTTCAGGATGTATTCCTCGGAAACATCCCGTACATGACCCCCAGAGGTACTTTCGTTATCAATGGTGCAGAACGCGTGGTAGTATCACAGCTGCATCGTTCCCCCGGTGTGTTCTTTGGACAATCCATACATCCGAACGGTACCAAGATCTACTCTGCCAGGGTGATCCCGTTCAAGGGCGCCTGGATGGAGTTTGCAACAGATATCAACAACGTGATGTACGCGTACATCGACCGTAAGAAGAAATTCCCGGTTACCACCCTGTTGCGTGCCATCGGCTATGAAACAGATAAGGACATCCTGCAGCTGTTTGGCATGGCTGACGAAGTAAAAGCAGACAAGAAAAGTCTAGATAAATACGCCGGCAAAAAGCTGGCCGCCCGTGTATTGAGAAGCTGGGTAGAAGACTTCGTGGATGAAGATACCGGTGAAGTGGTAAGTATTGAGCGTAACGAGATCATGCTGGAGCGTGACAGCATCCTCGATGAAGCCAATATCGAAACCATCGTGGATATGGGAGTGAAAAGCGTGTTCGTGCAGAAAGAAGAGGTGAGCGGCGACTTCTCCATTATCTACAACACTTTAAATAAGGATACATCTAACTCCGAGCTGGAAGCCGTTCAGCACATCTACCGCCAGCTGCGCGGTGCCGATGCGCCGGATGATGAAACAGCAAGGGGTATCATCGATAAATTATTCTTCTCCGATAAACGTTACGACCTCGGCGACGTAGGCCGGTACAAAATTAACCGCAAGCTGGGCCTCAATACCAGCCTGGATATGAAGGTACTGACCAAGGAAGATATCATCGCCATCATCAAATACCTGGTACAACTTACCAACGGTAAAGCTGAAATAGATGATATCGATCACCTGAGCAACCGCCGTGTACGTACCGTGGGCGAACAGCTGTACGCCCAGTTCGGTGTAGGTCTGGCCCGTATGGCCCGTACCATCCGCGAACGTATGAACGTACGTGACAACGAAGTGTTCACCCCGGTAGACCTGATCAACGCAAGAACACTGTCTTCCGTAATCAACTCCTTCTTCGGGACCTCCCAGCTGTCACAATTCCTCGATCAGACGAATCCCTTGTCTGAAATTACACACAAGCGCCGTATCTCTGCGCTGGGCCCCGGCGGTTTGAGCCGTGAAAGGGCAGGCTTCGAGGTGCGTGACGTACACTATAGCCACTACGGCCGCCTTTGTACCATCGAAACACCGGAAGGCCCCAACATCGGTCTGATCTCCACCCTGTGCGTACACGCCAAGGTGAATGATATGGGCTTCATTGAAACGCCTTACCGCAAAGTAAAAGAAGGCCAGGTGGATATGGAAAAGGTTGAGTTCCTGAGCGCTGAAGAAGAAGACCTCGTGAAGATCGCCCAGGCAAATGCCCTGCTGGATGAAAAAGGACACTTTGTAAATGATAAGGTGAAATCCCGTGAAACCGGTGATTTCCCGATCCTTGACAGGGAAGAAGTGGAATACATGGACGTTGCCCCCAACCAGATCGTTGGTTTGAGCGCCTCCCTGATCCCCTTCCTTGAGCACGATGACGCCAACCGTGCGCTGATGGGATCNAACATGCAACGCCAGGCTGTACCGCTGATAGCACCGGAAGTGCCCATCGTTGGTACCGGTCTGGAAGCAAAAGCTGCGCGCGACTCCCGTCTGCAGATCACTGCAGAAGGTAAAGGCGTGGTGGAATTCGTTGACGCCAACGAAATACACGTACGCTACGAGCGCGACGAAATGCAGAAACTGGTGAGCTTTGAAGATGATCTCAAGATCTACCGCCTCACCAAATTTGTGAAGACCAACCAGAGCACCTGTATCAACCTTCGCCCCTGTGTGAAGAAAGGACAGCATGTGGTGGAAGGCGACTTCCTCACCGAAGGCTACGCTACCCGCGGTGGCGAGCTGGCCCTGGGCCGTAACCTGAAAGTGGCCTTCATGCCCTGGAAAGGTTACAACTTTGAGGATGCGATTGTGATCTCTGAGCGTGTTGCACGTGAAGACCTGTTCACCTCCATCCACATCGATGAATATGAACTGGAAGTACGCGATACCAAACTGGGTGAAGAAGAACTGACACCGGATATTCCGAACGTAAGTGAAGAAGCTACCAAAGACCTGGATCAGAATGGTATCATCCGCGTAGGCGCCCATATTAAAGAAGGCGATATCCTGATCGGTAAGATCACCCCCCGCGGTGAATCCGATCCTTCTCCGGAGGAAAAACTGCTCCGCGCCATATTCGGCGACAAGGCTTCTGATGCGAAAGACGCTTCCCTGAAAGCGCCCCCGAGCACAGAAGGTGTGGTGATCGACAAAAAACTGTTCAGCCGCGCCAAGAAAGATAAAAACTCCAAGACCCGTGAAAAAGCGGCGCTGGAAAAACTGGAAAAGGTACACCAGAAGAACGAGGAAGACCTGCTGGAAGTGCTGATGAGCAAACTGCTGGTACTGCTGAAGGAAAAAACATCTGCCGGTATCACCAATACCTACGGCGAGGTGCTGATCTCCAAAGGCTCCAAGTTCTCTCCGAAGAACCTGGCCAATATCGACTTCCAGAACGTAAACCCGCTGGGCTGGACCACAGACGATGTGACCAACGAGCAGATCAACATGCTGCTGCACAACTACAACATCAAGTACAATGAAGAACTGGGCCGCTACAAACGCGAGAAGTTCAACATTTCCATTGGTGATGAGCTGCCTGCAGGCGTGCTGAAACTCGCGAAAGTATACCTGGCCAGCAAACGTAAACTGAAAGTAGGTGATAAGATGGCAGGCCGCCACGGTAACAAAGGTATTGTGGCCAAGATCGTACGCGATGAAGACATGCCGTTCCTGAGCGACGGTACCCCCGTAGATATCGTACTGAACCCGTTGGGCGTACCTTCCCGTATGAACCTCGGACAGATCTACGAAACGGTACTGGGCTGGGCTGGTCTGAAACTGGGCGTAAGGTTTGCTACCCCGATCTTTGACGGTGCTACTACCGAAGAGATCGCAGACTACATCGGAAAGGCAGGGCTGCCGAGCTTCGGCCACACCTACCTCCAGGATGGAGAAACCGGCGAACGCTTCCACCAGAAAGCAACCGTGGGTGTTATCTACATGCTCAAACTGAGCCACATGGTAGACGACAAGATGCACGCGCGTTCTATCGGACCCTACAGCCTCATTACCCAGCAGCCGTTGGGTGGTAAAGCGCAGTTCGGTGGTCAGCGTTTCGGTGAAATGGAAGTGTGGGCGCTGGAAGCATACGGTGCATCCAATATCCTGCAGGAACTGCTCACCATCAAGTCTGATGACATTGTAGGCCGTGCAAAAGCTTACGAAGCCATCGTGAAGGGCGATAACATACCGAAAGCCGGTGTGCCTGAATCCTTCAACGTACTGATCCACGAATTACGTGGTCTGGGCTTGGACCTGAAGTTTGAATAGAGCTTTTAGCTATTGGCCGTTAGCATGCAGCTAATGGCCAATAGCAATATGATATTTCGGGAAAAAAAATTTGCCAATAGCCAACAGCTAAAGGCTAACAGCTAAAAGCTATAGAAGATGGCCATTAAAAAAGAAAATCGTCCTAAATCAAATTTTAGCAGCATCACCATCAGCCTGGCTTCTCCGGATGCAATCCTGGAGCGCTCTTATGGAGAGGTGCTGAAACCGGAAACCATCAACTACCGTACTTACAAACCGGAGCGTGATGGCTTATTCTGTGAAAGGATATTTGGCCCTGTAAAGGACTATGAATGCTATTGCGGAAAATATAAACGTATCCGTTATAAAGGCATTGTGTGCGACCGCTGTGGTGTGGAAGTAACGGAGAAGAAAGTACGCCGTGAAAGGATGGGGCACATCCGCCTGGTAGTGCCTGTTGTACACATCTGGTACTTCAAATCACTGCCTAACAAGATCGGCTACCTGCTGGGTATGTCGTCCAAGAAACTGGAAACCATCGTATACTATGAAAGGTATGTGGTGATCCAGCCGGGCGCCAAGCAGGAAAAAGGCATGAACTACGGCGACCTGCTTACAGAAGAAGAATACCTGGATATACTCGATACCCTGCCTAAAGACAATCAGCTGTTGCCGGATGAAGATCCCAACAAGTTTATTGCCAGGATGGGCGCCGAAGCGGTAGAAATGATGCTGGCCCGTATAGATCTGGACAGCCTTTCTTACCAGCTGCGTAACCAGGCCGCTACTGAAACCTCTCAGCAACGTAAGGCAGAAGCCCTGAAACGCCTGAGCGTAGTGGAAGCCTTCCGTGAAGCAAATACCCGCGTAGAGAACCGCCCCGAATGGATGGTAATGCAATATATACCGGTGGTGCCGCCTGAACTGCGCCCGCTGGTGCCCCTGGATGGCGGCCGTTTCGCGTCTTCTGACCTGAACGACCTGTACCGCCGGGTGATCATCCGTAACAACCGTCTCAAACGCCTGATCGAGATCAAGGCGCCCGAGGTGATCCTTCGTAACGAAAAACGTATGTTACAGGAAGCGGTAGACTCCCTGTTCGATAACTCCCGTAAGTCGAACGCAGTGAAGGCAGAAGGCGGCCGCGCCCTGAAATCACTGTCTGATGTACTGAAAGGTAAACAAGGCCGTTTCCGTCAGAACCTGCTCGGTAAACGTGTGGACTACTCCGGTCGTTCCGTGATCGTGGTAGGCCCCGAGCTGAAACTGCATGAGTGCGGTCTGCCCAAGGATATGGCGGCTGAACTGTTCAAACCGTTCATCATCCGTAAGCTGATCGAAAGAGGTATCGTTAAGACCGTTAAATCCGCTAAGAAGCTTGTTGACAGAAAAGAAGCGGTAGTATGGGACATCCTGGAGAATGTACTGAAGGGACATCCTGTAATGCTGAACCGTGCTCCAACGCTGCACCGTCTGTCTATCCAGGCCTTCCAGCCTAAACTGGTGGAAGGTAAGGCTATTCAGCTGCACCCGCTGGTATGTAGCGCGTTCAACGCCGACTTTGACGGTGACCAGATGGCGGTACACGTGCCCCTGAGCAATGCCGCAATCCTGGAAGCCCAGTTGCTGATGCTGTCTTCACACAACATCCTGAACCCGCAGAACGGTACGCCGATCACGCTGCCTTCTCAGGACATGGTGTTGGGGCTGTACTACATCACCAAAGGACGCAAGTCTACTGAAACAGAAAAAGTGCAGGGTGAAGGTAAAGCCTTCTATTCTGCAGAAGAAGTAATAATAGCATATAACGAAGGCCGTGTTGACCTGCATGCACACATCAAGGTGAAAGCCCTGGTACGTAATGCAAAAGGTGAACTGGAAAATAAACTGACTGAGACCACCGTAGGACGCGTGATCTTTAACCAGTACGTTCCGAAAGAAGCCGGTTACGTGAATGCGCTGCTCACCAAGAAATCACTGCGTGAGATCATCGGCGACATCATCAAGTATACCGACATCCCGAAAACGGCCAAGTTCCTGGATGACATCAAACAGCTCGGTTTCCGTATGGCATTCCGCGGCGGTCTGTCATTCAACATCAATGACCTGATCATCCCCGAAGTGAAACAGCACATGATCGATGGCGCTGCCGGCGAGGTGGATGAAGTGTGGGATAACTACAACATGGGTCTGATCACCAACAACGAACGTTATAACCAGATCATCGACATCTGGTCACGTGTGGATACCAAGGTAACGGAAACACTGATCCGCGAGCTGGCAACAGACAAACAGGGCTTCAACTCTGTGTACATGATGCTGGACTCCGGCGCCCGTGGTTCCAAACAGCAGATCAAACAGCTGGCAGGTCTGAGGGGATTGATGGCCAAACCGCGTAAGAGCGGTTCTACCGGGTCTGAGATCATTGAAAACCCGATCCTGTCCAACTTTAAAGACGGTCTGAACGTATTGGAATACTTCATCTCCACGCACGGTGCCCGTAAAGGTCTGGCAGATACCGCCTTGAAAACAGCGGATGCCGGTTACCTCACCCGCCGTCTGGTAGACGTTGCACAGGATGTGGTGATCACCGAAGAGGATTGCGGTACCCTGCGTGGTATTGCCACTACAGCGCTGAAAGACAACGAGGAAGTGGTAGAGCCGCTGTATGACCGTATCCTGGGCAGAACTTCCCTGCATGATATCTATGATCCGATGAGCGAAGAGCTGATCGTAGCTGCAGGTGAAGAGATCACTGAAGATATTGCACATCGCATAGAAGAAAGCGCCATAGAAACCGTAGAGATCCGTTCCGTGCTTACCTGCGAAAGCCGCAGGGGCGTGTGCGTGAAATGTTACGGTAAGAACCTGGCTACCGGTTACCTGGCCCAGCGTGGTGATGCCGTAGGTATCATCGCTGCCCAGTCCATCGGTGAGCCTGGTACACAGCTGACACTGCGTACCTTCCACGTAGGTGGTGTGGCCGGCTCTGCTTCCGTAGAGTCTGCACTGAACGCCAAATTCGAAGGTACCGTACAGTTTGACGGCTTACGTACTACTACCTACGAAAACAACGAAGGTGAGAAAGTACAGGTGGTTATCGGCCGTACCGGTGAGCTGCGTATCATGGACGTGAAGAACGACCGTCTCCTGATCACCAACAACATCCCTTACGGTTCTACGCTGCTGGTAAAAGACGGTCAGAAAGTTGCCAAAGGCGATGCGATCTGTACCTGGGACCCCTTCAATGCCGTTATCGTTTCAGAGATCGCAGGTTCCGTTCGTTTCGACAGTATCATAGAAGGTATCACCTTCCGTGAAGAAGCTGACGAACAAACCGGACACCGCGAGAAAGTGGTGATCGAGACCAAGGATAAGAACAAGATCCCGTCCATCATTATCGAAGGCAATAAAGAGGTGAAATCCTACAACCTGCCGGTGGGCTCTCACATCGTAATTGATGAGGGAGACAGCGTAAGGTCCGGACAGGTGATCGTGAAGATCCCGCGTGTGATCGGTAAGCTGCGCGATATCACCGGTGGTCTGCCCCGTGTAACGGAGCTGTTTGAAGCCCGTAACCCGAGCAACCCCGCTATCGTATCTGAAATAGACGGTGTAGTGACCTTCGGTAACATCAAACGTGGTAACCGTGAGATCATCATCGAAAGCCGCGAAAGCCAGGTGAAAAAGTACCTGGTGCCTTTAACCCGCCACATCCTGGTACAGGACGGCGACTTTGTGAAGGCTGGTACCGCACTGTCAGACGGTTCTATCACCCCGGCAGATATCCTGTCCATCAAAGGACCTTTTGCTGTACAGGAATACCTGGTGAACGAGATACAGGAAGTATACCGTTTGCAGGGCGTGAAGATCAATGACAAGCACATTGAGGTGATCGTAAGGCAGATGATGCGTAAGGTAACCATCGAGGATCCGGGAGATACCCGCTTCCTGGAAGGCGATACTACCGATAAGTTCGAATTCTTTGAAGAGAACGATAACATTTTCGATAAGAAAGTTGTGACAGACGCCGGTGAATCAGGCACCCTGAAAGCCGGTCAGATCGTGACGCTGCGCCAGGTAAGGGAAGAAAACTCCCTGCTGCGCCGTGCAGATAAAAAGCTGGTGGAATACCGCGATGCCAATCCGGCTACTTCCAGCCCGCTGTTGCTGGGTATCACCAAAGCATCACTGGGTACACACAGCTGGATCTCTGCCGCATCCTTCCAGGAAACAACCAAAGTACTGTCATCTGCAGCCATCAACGGTAAAACAGATGATATGCTGGGCCTGAAAGAGAACGTGATCACCGGTCACCTGATACCTGCTGGTACAGGTCTGCGCGAGTTCGAGAACATGATCGTAGGCTCCAAAGAAGAATACGACATCCTCTCATCTTCCAAAGAGGTGTTCCAGTTCGACGAAGAAGAGTAATTGTACAATGTTTGATAGTATTGTGATTTAATTCACAGTAAAGTCCCGCTCTAACCGGCGGGACTTTTTTATTGGAATGATTGCCGTAAATCGCTTTATTTTGTATGCCTGAACAGGGCCTTAAACGTTATACTAAAAACGATAGAATGAAAAATCGGATCCGCGCTGCATGTGTGCTCTTTCTGCTGTTTGCAGCCGTTGCCTGTAGCAAAAGCGATGGTGATATTCCTGATACGCGGGCAGAGCTGCTTGTCTTCAATATGATACCTGGCAGCGCCAAATTTGATATCATGCTGGATACCGCTACCCTGGGCGGTGATCTGGCCTATGGAGATAACTCAGGCGCCTACAGGGCGTTCCGGGCACAGAAATATGACCTGTTGGTATATGAGGCCGGTAATCATACCACGCCCGTCATGGGAGGGGAGCTGAACCTCCGGAACGGGAAGCGCCTTTCGGCATTTCTTACGGTAGACAGCAGGAACGTGCCGCGCGTACTGCTTACAGAGGACAATATTAAGCCACCGGCCGGTTTAACGAATGCCCAGATGAGGATTGTGGATCTCTGTGATCCCTACCGCCGGGTAGGCACAGGCAACAACCAGCAACAACTGCCGCTGGATATTTACCTGGATTATAAAGACTCCACATCCATACCTGTTTATAAGGCCGTTACCTATTTTCGGGTGACAGACTTCGCTGAAATAACAGCGATGCAGCATAGTGTGGACTTTAACTGGCTGGATTCCACCACTCTGCAAAGCGTGCCTTTTAACGCCGAATCCGGTAAAGCATATACCCTCATCGCTACCGGCAACCCGCTGGATGCCAGCTTCAGAATGTTCCAGTACGTTCATTAAGGGCCGAAAGCACGTAACGCAGTAAGCGGAAGATCCTTTTAGAAAAAGTTAAAAACCGGAAGTGAATCCGCCAAAAATCTTATTTTAGCCGTTCAAATCTTAAAACGTTTTCAACCGGAGTTCAAAAATCCATTTATCAACATGTATAATGTTCAACAAACTGTAAAGAACGGATGCTTTACTTTTTTAGCCGCCGTACTATTTGTAGCCTGCCAGCCGGGAGGGAAGAATGTAAATAATACCGCCACCACGCCCTCCGGCACCAGTACCGGTGCGGCAGCAGCTGAAGGCCCCCGGATAGCTTATGTGGATCTTGATTCCGTAGAAGCCCACTATGAATATTTCAAGGAAAAAAAATCAGAGCTCGAGAAAAGGCAGCAGGCCATCGATAATGAGCTGAAAGCTAATTTACGCGCCTTGCAGAACGAGGCTGCCGATTTTCAGCGCAGGGCCAACAATAACCAGCTTACCCAGGCAGAAGGGGAGGCGGCACAACGTACCCTGATGGAAAAACAGCAACAGCTGGAAGGTAAAAGGCAGACCCTCTCCCAGCAATACATGGAGCAGGAAGCCAAGTTCAATGAAGACCTGCAGAAAAGGCTGGATGATTTTCTGAAAACCTTCAACTCAGATAAGAAGTACTCCTTTATATTCTCTTATCGTTCAGGCGCCAGCAACATCCTGTATAAGGATGAGTCACTGGATATAACCAGCCCGGTGATCGAAGGCCTTAATAAAGCAAACGCAGAAAAAAAATAATTAATAGTGAATTATTAATAATGAATAATTAATAATTAATAAATTCGTCACACCTGTGTTCTTTGTAACACTGCCGCCGCCTTTATTAATTATTAATTGTTCATTATTAATTTCTCTATGAGTCAAGACGCTTCATTTAAACCAAGCCTGAGTTTATTGGATGCTACTATGATTGTTGCCGGTTCCATGATTGGATCCGGTATTTTTTTAGTATCAGCCGAAATAGCCCGCAGCGTGGGTTCTGCCGGATGGTTCACCGTTATGTGGGTACTGGCCGGGATTGTAACCATGATCGCCGCCGTTAGCTATGGTGAATTATCAGGGATGTTTCCCAGGGCCGGTGGCCAGTACGTATACCTGCGGGAGGCCTATAATCCCTTCGTTGCCTTCCTCTTCGGATGGACACAGTTCAGCGTGATCCAAACCGGAACCATTGCCGCGGTAGCTGTGGCCTTTGCCAAGTTCACCGCTTACCTGATCCCGTCTTTCAGCGAACAGCATATCCTCTGGGACGCCGGCTTCATAAAGGTGTCTGCCGCACAGATCGTAGCCATTATCTCCATCGTATTACTCACTTATATCAATACCAGGGGTATACGCAATGGTAAGGTGATCCAGACAGTATTCACCCTGGCCAAGCTCTTATCTTTATTTGGCCTGATCATCTTCGGATTCCTGATAGGAGCTAAGCACGAAGTGTGGAACGCCAACTGGCAGAATGCCTGGACCGCCCACTCGCTGCAACAGGTGAACGGAGAGACCGTTACCACCTTGCTCACGGGTATGGCCTTCCTGGGCGCTGTGGCCGTATCCATGAAAGGATCCCTGTTCTCCAGCGATGCGTGGAACAACGTGACCTTTATTGCTGCTGAGATCAAAAATCCGCAAAAGAACATAGGCCGCTCCTTGTTCCTGGGTACGCTGATCGTGACCATCATTTACGTAAGCGCCAATCTCATGTACCTGGCTGTGCTGCCGATGAACGAAATCGCTTTTGCAGCGAACGACCGTGTAGGCGTGGCTGCTGCAGAGCAGATCTTTGGCAACAGCGGCTCACTGATCATTGCCGTAATGATCATGATTTCCACCTTTGGCTGTAATAACGGCCTTACACTGGCTGGCGCCCGGATTTACTATACCATGGCGCAGGATGGCCTGTTCTTTAAACAGGCCGCTGAACTGAACCGCTTCAGCGTACCTGCCAAAGGCCTCTGGATACAGTGTATATGGGCTTCGCTGTTATGCCTTTCCGGCCGCTATGGCGACCTGCTTGCGCTGGTGATATTCGGTGTACTGATCTTCTATGTGCTCACGATACTGGGCATATTTATACTGAGAAAGAAACAGCCGGATGCGCCCCGCCCGTATAAAGCTTTCGGTTACCCGGTGCTGCCTATGTTGTACATCATAGTGGCCGTGAGCCTGGCCTTACTACTGCTGATATTTGAAGCGAATTATACCTTGCCTGGCCTGGGTATTATCCTGCTGGGTATTCCCCTTTATTATATCGGCCGGCGTAAATAAACGTTTTAGCGGATATGATCATACACCCCCTTTAAGGATGACGTCTTTGAAGGGGGTGTATGCTTATTAGTGATTGCCATCCCATTCCTGCATCAATATGTGATCGATTTATCTCTGCCTTCCGCCCATTCTTCGCTAAATTGGACAAAAACGTACCAGTTTTAACACAAAAGTTGTAGCGATAATCCCACAAAAAACTACCTACTGCGGTAGTTTTTACAGTGGAGTAGCGTAATTTGCACATACAACAGTGTTAGGAACCCGTAAGAAGTTGACGTGAGTAACCCTGGATATTAACACACGTATGAAAAGAAAACCCGTCGCCAGCTTGAAGTGCTATGCCATGACAATTTGTGCTTCCTGGGTATATCTGATCATATCACACATTCAACAACATTAACAGAAGACATAAAATCAACTATGCCAATATCTGATGCTTAACGGCATTACTATTTGCATACGTTATTAATAATATTAAAACTTATAAACTAGGTGGTTAAAATATGAAGGTACTAGCCCCAATATAACCATTAAAAGCCTACACGATTTGCATTCTCGAACATTCACATGACAATCTTTTACAATAAGCGTAAGGTATCTACCTTACGCTTTTTTGTTGGCCCTCAGCGACAGCGCAATTCCCCCGCAGTATTAATAAATTGTAAACTCAGGTGATCCACCTGGTATCTCTCTTTTTACCAGGCGTACTCTTTCAGTACGTTGCCCGGCTAATGTCCGTGCTGCAATAAAGAAATCATGGATGTGGATAATCACTTACTGGAAAAATACTTTAAAGGCGCCTGTACGCCCGAAGAAGCTGCACTTGTGGAGAATTACCTTTCGCAGGATGCTTCCCCGGCGCTTGATGCTTTCTTAATGGCTGGCTGGGAACAGGTAACACGGGAAGCTGTAACTGCAGAAGTGCCTGCATCATTACCGCCGCGCCCGACAATACGAAACGCATATGGGCGCTGGTATAGCGCCGCGGCGGTTATACTGGTGCTGATAAGCGCGGGCGCCTGGTGGTGGCAGTCTCAACGCGGAGGCCTGCCGTTAAAGCATGCTGCCGTGCAGTGGGATACTATTTATAATGCCGGTAATAATATTCACCTGGTGTCTATGCCTGAGGGTTCAAGAATATGGCTGAACGCCCGTGCAGCGCTTGCTTATAACAACCACTATAATGACACTACCCGTGATCTGTGGCTGAAAGAGGAGGCTTACTTTGAAGCAGCTAAAGACGATGAACGACCCTTCAGCGTACATGTGGGCAATCTGGCTACCACTGCGCTGGGAACTTCTTTTAACATCGCCACCGATAATTAAGCCGACGGTAGCATTGCCGTTAGCCTGGTAAGCGGTAAGGTGACCATACGCACAGCTGCATTTGCCTGTGTGCTGACCCCAGGGCAGATGTTACTGTACAGGAAGGACAGCGCCCTTTCGCCTGTTGTTCGCTTTAATACACCGGAAGTGCTGGACTGGAAAAACGGTAAACTCATATTTGAAAATACCACCCTTGACGATGCTTTTGCCAAACTGCAAAGCCGTTATGATTGCAGGATTATTCTTGAAAACAGGCAACTGGCAAAAAGAAAAGTAACAGGCTCATTTACTGCAAATGAAACCCTCGACCACGTGCTGGCCACGTTGCAATATGTACACGGCTTTTCCTATACAAAAACAGGCAGCAGCATCTATGTAGCAGACAGTGATCACTGAACATACCAGAAGATAAAAGCACCGCAAAAAGCAGTGCTTTTCACCCGGATATACATCCGGGATCAGATATTCATTTTTAACTAAAAGCAATTCAAAAGTATGCAAAAATCTACAAACAGATTTTTTTACAGGGGTACTTTACAATGATGGCTGGTATCCTTGTTATGTTTTCTCTGGGGATGGCATCCCATGGTACTGGCGGCACAATTGTACCAGGGACTTAAAGACAAGGTGACAGTAAATATGCAACATACTACAGCTGCCGCTGTGGTAAAGCATCTTGAGCAACAAACCGGTTTATACTTTTATATATGATCCTGAGTACCTGGCCCGGTGCAAAGTAGAGGGAATAAGATCTGCGAACAATACATTAGGGGAAGTATTAGCCCTGCTCGACAGGTACACACCCATTGACATCAGCTATTCAAACAATACCATCGCCCTGCGCAAGGGTAAACAGGAACGTGTAGCGGCAGAAGAGAACGGACGTATCAGTGGTAAAGTGGTAGATGCCAGGAATGAACCATTGCCAGGTGTTACCATACAGGTGCAGGAAGGAAAAGGAACGCTTACCAATGTGGATGGCACCTATGAGCTGTTGCTGCCTCCGGGTGTATATACACTTACCTTCAGCTATATTTCCTATGATACCCGTAAGGTAACAGAAGTGGTGGTAAAAGAAAAAGGCTTTACCCCGCTGGATGTTGTGATGAAAAGCAGCGGTTCCCGGCTGAAGGAAGTAACGGTAACGGCGAGCTATAAACGCACTTCTGTAGAAGGCTTATATGCACTGCAGAAAAACAGTGCAGTGATCTCAGACGGTATCAGTGCCGGGCAGATAAGCCGCACACCGGATAAGAATATCGGTGAAGTACTAAAGCGGGTAAGCGGCCTGTCTACCATGGATAATAAATATGTGGTAGTTCGCGGCTTAAGCGAACGTTACAACCAGGCGGTACTGAACGGGCAGATCATGCCCAGTACAGAGCTGAATCGTAAGAACTTCAGCTTTGATATCATTCCCTCCAATATCGTAGAGAATGTAGTGGTCGTAAAAACGATCACACCCGACCGCAGTGCAGAATTTGGCGGAGGTCTGGTAGAAGTGAACACGCTGGACATTCCTGCCGCAAACTTTCTGAATATAAGCGTAGGCGGTAGTTATAATGACAAAACCACCGGCAAGGATTTTCTTTCCCTTAAACTGGAAGGCAAAGCATATTCCGGGCGCATCTCCGATCATCGCAAACTAATGGGATCACTCGGCTGGAAAAATGAAAGTGATGTGCGGGCAAAGTTTGCAGCCGCAGGCGCTAAAGACGGCAATGCATTCAGCAATAACTGGGGCCTGTAGTAAAATACATGCCGCGTTGCAGCCCGGCCTGATGATTGGCAGGGGAGTTCGGCAATACAAGTTTTATTACCCCGATGGCGCCGCCGGCGGCCGCTGGCCAGTTGATCACGCTGAAGTCTATCCCGTAATTGTACAGCATATAGCGGGGATAGGTGGAATGATCAGCAGGATTATACAAAAAAGAGAAACGGTCGTCCTGGTGTTTCAGGCTGTTAAAGAACGCTGCGGCAGATAGCTGTGTATCGGCTGCAGCAGGCAGTGCGCTGTTCCACAAATAGAAATACCGCATACTGTCCAGTATCCAGTTGTTGATCTCCTGTTGCGTAAGCGGACCGGTGGGCGCAGGCGGAGCGGGATCATCTTTTTTACTGCAGGCGCCGATCATCGCCAGGCATACAAAGGCAATGAATAATTTATACATGCGGTGGGGGTAGAACATAACGGATTATTTAACTTCTATATCGTAATGTGCCATCATTTCCCTGCGGATGAATTGTAGGGCAAGATGCAGGTGGTTTCTGACAGTGGTGGGGGATAGGCTCAGCTGTTGTGCAATCTCTTTATGGCTACAGCCTTTATCCCGGCTCAGCAGGTACACATTCCGCCTTTGTTCCGGCATTTTGTCCACTACTTTCTGCACCTGTTGCCAGAATTCTTTGCGCATCAGCTGTTGTTCCTCCTTGTTTTCGGGGGCAGCAGAAGACTGGCTGGAAGATAGCTGCGCCAGTGTTTGTTTCTCCCGGTACAGTTTACGGGTCTGGTCTACCACGATGTTTTTGGTAAGCACGAACAACAGTGGAAAAACATCCTGCCCCTCCTGCACCTTGTGGATGTTTTCCCAAAGTCTGACGAAGCACTGCTGGGTGATCTCCTCTGCACGGGCAACATCTTCCGTAAGTTTATAGGCAAACCTGAACACCTTATCCCGGTTCGCCCCGAACAACTGCTGGAAAAGCGCTTTTGACGGGTTATCAGACATAGATTATGCATTAGCGATTTGCGATGTTAAATGTAACACGTGTATGTTACTTCAATGTTAAGGAAAGCCTGGCAGGGGGATGGCGCGTTCTTTGTACGATAGGTTCTTTTATATACATTTGTTCTATGTTCACAGCATTATGTAACCAGGTATTTAACCAGAGCATACAGGATTATCATGTACACGATGATGTACATCAGCCGATTGCCAATCCTTACGATAAGAACAGCATAGAGCACCTGCTCTACCTGAAGAACTGGATAGACACGGTGCAATGGCACCTGGAAGATATTGTCCGTGACCCGGCCATTGACCCGGTAAAGGCACTGGAGATCAAACGCTGGATAGACCGTTCCAACCAGGAGCGTACAGACGTGGTAGAGTATATTGACAGCTATTTCCTGGAGAAATACCAATCGGTAACACCACAGCAGGACGCCCGGATCAATACCGAAAGCCCTGCCTGGGCAGTGGACCGTCTCTCCATCCTCGCACTGAAGATCTATCACATGCAGGAGGAAGCGCATCGTGCCGATGCTACGGACGCGCATCGCGCTGCCTGTCAGCGTAAGCTGGATGTACTGCTGGTACAACAGAAAGACCTGGGCACTGCTATTGAAGAACTGCTGGAAGACATCAGCGCCGGAAAAAAATAACATGAAGGTGTACAGGCAGATGAAAATGTATAATGATCCTTTCCTGAACCCGGTACTATACAAAACAGTAAAATAAAGAAACCTTGACGGTACTGGCCATCCGCTTTTCAGCAATGGGAGACGCTGCCATGACCATACCTGTTATGAAACAGGTGCTGGCAGAAAATCCCGGTACGCACATCGTTTTTGTATCCAACAAAAACTGGGGCGCCTTGTGTAAGGATATTCCCCGCCTCACCTTTTTTCCGGCCGACCTGAAGGGCAGGCATAAAGGCCTTCCCGGCTTATACCGGCTGTTCCGTGAGATCAGCAGGGCACATCACATTGAAGCTGTGGCCGACCTGCATGAAGTGCTGCGCGCTAAAATAGTACGTACCTTTTTTCGCCTGAAAGGAGTGCCGGTAGCTGTCATTGATAAGGGGAGGGCCGGTAAAAAAGCGCTCACCCGCCAGGAACAGAAAGTACTGCAGCCGCTCACTACTACCATAGAACGCTATGCCACCGTTTTCAGGCAGCTGGGCTTTTCGTGCAATATGCCGGCTGTCCCCGCACAGGTGATCCGCCTGCCATTAAGTGATAGCATCACTGCTGTTACGGGCCTTAAAAACGCCGATACCTGGATAGGTGTGGCGCCCTTTGCCACCTATCGGGAAAAGACATATCCACTGGAAAAAATGGAACAGGTTTTGGCCATGCTCAGCCGGGAACCGCAGCATAAACTGCTGCTGTTTGGAGGCGGTGCGCAGGAGGTAGCACAACTAAATGAGCTGGCGCAACGGTATCCGCAGGCCATCGTGATAGCCGGCCGTTTTTCGCTGGAAGAAGAGCTGGCCATCATCAGCCAGCTGCACCTGATGATCAGTATGGATTCTGCCAACATGCACCTGGCGTCGCTGTTCGGTATTCCCGTTGTATCTGTGTGGGGTGCTACCCATCCTTTTGCTAGGATTTATGGGTTACGGGCAGCCAATAGACAGAGCCGTGCAGATAGACCTCTATTGCCGCCCCTGTTCCGTATTCGGCAATAAACCCTGTTTCCGGGGCGATCATGCCTGTATGGAGGAGCTGGGACCCGAAAAAATAGTGGATAAGGTGGTGCAGTTGTTACCTAAATGATTGATTTTCTGTGTTCAAAAAAAGTAGGTATATTTTTTTGAAGTAATAAAAAAAAGCCTAATTTTGCCATCCCAAATCAATGGTGCCCGATAGTATAATGGTAGTACGACAGATTTTGGTTCTGTTTGTCTAGGTTCGAATCCTGGTCGGGCAACAAAAAAGCTGAACCATCAGCTTAATGACTTTAAAGAATTTCAGACCCGCTGCAGACGAAAGTTTCAGCGGGTTTTTTCTTGCCCGGCAGCACATCAGTCATCAACGTAAGGTCAGGCCGCCACCAACACTGTTCAATCCCGTCTGTGCAGGAAATAATACGCAAATATCCCAAACAAAATGCCTGCAATGATCCATTTTATCACCGTTTCCCCGCTATAAGTTTGTTTCAGCATTACCGTTGCAATGATACCAAAAACAGCGAGAAAAAGGCCAGACCCTATACTGGCCGCATATTTTAGTAAGTGTTTATTATTCATGGCTGGGTTACTGTTATTACGATTCGCCGGTAAATTGTATAACGATGGTCGCCCTGAAAAAGTTTAATACTGATTTTTAGAAAATTGGGGTTGTGTATCACTCACCCAATGCAACCCACATAATACCTATTGTTTCCTAGTACTACCTGTCAGCTACCCGGCTTTGCGCATAACAGGGAAGGTGCGTTTAGTATAGTATGGAAACAACCTTTTATTGAGGGAGGACAAGCTGATTTAGCAAATATTAAAGAGCTGCCTGTATTCAACGGTTTCAGAATATCAAACGACAGGACTACTGCAATAAAGAGTTTAAATGGTTGCTTGAAGATATGCACAGTGTTTTACGTGCTTGAAGAAAGTCCGCTGTGAATAAAGAAACCTAAAGAGGACTAGAGGATAGCGTCTAAATCAACCTTACATCCCTTCTTTACTCCCCTTCCTGCTGCTCAGCCAAATCCCCGCCAGTACCAGCACCCCGCCCGCCAGCTGTAACCCCGTCAGCTTATCCTTCAAAAAAATGAACGCCACCAGCGCTCCAATCACCGGGTTAAGGTTCAGAAAATTTCCCACCTGTGCCGCCGGCAGACTTTCCAGCGCTTTATTGTATAAAGAATAAGCTACGGCAGATGCAAATATCGCCAGGCCTGCCATTCCCACCCATGCCTTCCATGAAATAGCAGGCATGCCGTCGCTGATGATCTCATATGCGGGTAGTGGTAGCGATAATGCTGTGCCAATAAACGTACTTACCGTTGTTATCAGCACGGTGTCAGTGTCCTTCAGGCTGCGCGAAAGCAAAGTATACGCACTCCACAGCAGTACAGCCGCAACGATCAGAAAACTGCCCATCATGGCATTACCAGACTGCTCCCCGTTGCCTACAAAGCCCACCAGTATCACACCTGCAACAGACAACACAATCCCCGCAATCGCCCGTTTGCCCAGCTGCTCTTTGAGCAGGATGGCCGCCGGTATAGCAATGGCCACTGGAACCAGTCCTTACAATAAGGGCCCCCGTACTGGCAGACACATACTTCATACCGGTATTAAATACATAGTAGTACAACGTGGTGCCTGTTAGTCCCATGAGGGTGAGCCGCATATACGGCAGCGGACCTTTCACTTTTCGCCGCCTTGCAATATAGAAGGGCAGCAGGGCCGCACAAGCCATCAGGTTGCGGATCCCTGCAAAGATATGGGGCGGTACTTCCGTAACTACCAGTTTGGTAACGGTAAAAGAGCTGCCCCATATCATCATCACAAAGATGATGCTGATCAGTCCCTGGGTGTGTTTGCTGAATAAAGGTCCTGGCATGATGCTGTAGGTTAAATGGCGCTGTCAAAGTTGGTATTCAGTCATCCGGGTTTAAAGACCCGCCTGAATACGTCATAAAGAAATCCTTTTTGTATACATCTCCCAGTGGTATCTCCGCATCACCGATATAGATATTATGATGATCAAAAGAATGAATATGCTGCATGTTCACCACGTAGGATTTACTTACCCGCAGAAAGACCTGTTGCGGTAGTTTCTGATGAATCGTTTTCAGGTTCATAGCGGTGATCAGTTTCTGATTACCGGTATATATTACCACATAGTCTTTCAGCCCTTCAATATAAACAATACTGCTGAAATTGATCCTGTGAAACCGGCGCTCTGATTTAACCAGCAGGAACTCCGGTGTATTGGCTTCGATGGTGCTTTTGGCGGTGCTGTCAGCCAACAGCTTCTGGTATACCTGCGCTTTGTTGATCGCTTTCTCCAGGCGGTGCTTTTCTACAGGCTTTAAGAGGTAATCAATCGCATCCAGCTCATAGCTTTTCAGCGCATACTGCGGATAGGCGGTGGTGAAGATAGTAAGGGTCTGCCCGGACAATTGTGAGGCAAATTCCAACCCCGTTACCTTGGGCATTTGAATATCAAGAAAAACAAGATCTACATTATGCTCCTTTAAAAAGTTTAGTGCGCTTGGGGCATTGGAGAATTTTCCCAGTATATCAATATTGGAAACATCTTTGATCAGCGCCTGCATTTCTTCTCTTGCCAGTGGTTCATCATCTACTATAATACAGTTCATATGGGAATTGTTAAGTTAACCGTGTATTCATTTTCTGTTGCGCTGATATCCAGGTTATAATCATTGCCGTATAGCAATTCCAGCCGCCTTTTTATATTGGCCAGTCCTAGTCCGCTGCTTTTCTCACCCTGGGGCCTGTGATCAGCATTTGTTGAATTAACGCAATGGAAATTTAATTTACCCGCATGAACAGTGATCCTGATCCGGATGTAAGATCCGGCGCCGCTGATATCAACGCTATGCTTTACCGCATTCTCTGCAAAGGTAGTGAATAGGTTGGGGGGCAGAAATACACTGTTGATCACCGCAGAACTGGCCCCACAGCTGATCTCAACGGAAAGATTGTCCCTTCTCAGCTTTTCCAGCTCCAGGAAGTTGGACAGGAAATTGATCTCAGACCTTAGCATGGTCATTTCATCATCGTTCTCATAAAGCTGGTAGCGCAGGAATTCAGATAATTTCATGATGACGATGGTAGCCTTCTCGGGATCACTGCGTACCAGGGCTTTGATCCCGTTTAGCATATTGAACAGGAAATGAGGATTGATCTGGTTTTTCAATTCCTTCAGCTCCATTGTAAGTGTAATGTTTTTCAGTTCGGCAAATCTTTCATTATCTCTCATCCACCGCTGGAACAGCTTTATCATCGTAGTGACCAGAATCACGGGGATGATCCTGATCGTACCATCATAGAGACTCCGTTTCGGGGTAAGCTCAGACTGTATAAACGATTCATCTGATCCCGTATATGCATCCAGCGAAAAATGCAGCAATAGCAGTATTGCCTGCACCAATAGCAGCAGCAGTACCACGTAGAGCATGTAACGGCCCCTGAAAAAGAAACGCGGAACCAGGATGCCCATGTTGATATAACATAAGGTCATCACAGCCGTATAGGAGGCAAATAAAGTGAAATACTTATAGGCGCCTGTAATTGTTGCGATGTTATTGGAATACAAGATCAAAAAAAAGCTTCCCAATAATAATATGGCATGACGTAAAAGCCTGTGCCTGTCGTCAACGATCAGGTTAATGATCCTTGTATCCCTCAGCTCCGGTGGATAATTTTTCATGTGTGACAGTAAAAGGGTTGAACCCATAACGAAGATAAAACGATTATCCCCCGCACCAGGGGAAATTATACGAAACGCCTGCTTTGTTATACCAAAAATCAGCCGGGGTGGGTTTGGTATAAAAAGTAAACGCCTTCGTATAAAAACCGGATACCGCTATGCTAATAAGTATTTCTTTGTGCCCATAACTGAATCATTGACTATGGACATTACACAAAGAACAGTAGCGCTGTCATTCGGAATGTTGTTCTCATTTGCGGATGCGTTTTCACAAAACGGGGATAGCCCGGGTACTTCCAGGCGTGTGGAAACCTATGCTGCCGATAAGTTTGCAGTTACCCGTCCCTTCAATATTGAATATACCTATTCGGCTCCCTGCAACTATACTGCAGAAAGAGAGGGAAAGCCTTTGCCCGAAAGCAGGATAACGGGCTTTTCACAATTAAAGGTAAGTTCCAGTTTCAACTTTATAAAAAAGAGCCGCTGGCTTTTAGGCGCGTCAGCAGGTTACCGGTTCACGGCTGTTAAGGCAGATGTAACAGACGCCTCTACGGCTGGTGTCAATCCTATTGATAAAGATTTTCATTACTTCTATTCATCCCTGAACTTTACTTACTTCTCCACCCTGTTCAATAAACGAACGGTATATACTTCCAGTATCCTGCTGGATGGCAGTGAAAAGCATGTGGAAAGGGTAAGGGGCCTGCTAACAGGAACGGTTATACTCAAGGCCAGCCAGCGTACCAAACTGGGAGTTGGTATCCTTGTCAATATCGATCCCACAATACAAACGCCTGTACTGCCCATTTTCTCCTATGAGCACAGATTCGATAACGGCCTGCTGGCAGATATTGCATTCCCCAGGAACGTCTATCTCAGGAAACCTGTCTTTGGCAATGGAAGAGTATCACTGGGTGCGGAGCTGGACAGAACATCCTTCTACCTGTACGATATAGACGGCACCTCACAGCGTTACGAGTACCGCCAGATGGATATCAAATCAGGGTTAACCTACGAGCATCTTATCGCCAAATATTTTGTGCTCACTGCCAAAACAGGAATGAAATTAACCACTACCGGCCGCCTGTTCAGAAAGGAGGACTCATTTAATGACTACGTGTTAAAAACAAGCCCGGACCCTACGTTTTATTTTAACATCGGGGTATCGTTCAATCCCTTTTCTGTCATTGGAAAGAAGAAATAATATCTGTTCAACCAAGTGATGATCATGATAAAAGTTTTCAAAACAGATGTGCAATGTTTGGCAACGGCAGCGGACATTATCACAGACTTGCTGCAACATCATCCGGACTTCAGGATCAATTTTGACCTGGCAGATGAAGACAGGATCCTGCGGGTGGAAGGTTACGCCTTCAGCGCAGCAGATATAGCAGACCGGGTAAGGCAATATGGTCACTACTGTATTGACCTGCCCATCGACCTTGTGTTTTTAAAGGAAAGGGAGCAGTCCTGACACAGGATACTCCCTTCAGTTTAACGCTCCAATCTCCCTAAAATCAAGATAATCAATGTGTTAAAGGGTTGTGGCCCGGTTCGGGTCCGCCAAAAGCCCGATACATTCATTCGGCTGAAAGCCACTGTGCTCGGTGCTTTCCCGAGGATGTAAGCTATATGTAAGCTATTTGTAACCAGGATGTAACCAGGATGTAAGCTCTCTATATAGATAGCAAACATCTCCCTGTCAACCTGATGATAAAATTGAAGAAATATGGGGTTTTCACTGGGATACCATGCAATACAAGGCTGCAGGACCCTGAATCCCGGCCAGTTAAAGCAATAAGTAATGGTGGAATTAAGGCGCTGTAGTCAGCTCAAATTGGGCATTGAGCACCAGCCGCGCCTGCACGGGTTCGGTATTTCCCGGAACCTGGAGGCCTTTGAGCTTCGGTGTTTTGCCCTTGGTAATGAGCTCGGCCAGCTGCTTGTCTGTCAGCTTTTTGCCGAAGGCCTCAAAGGGCAGTTTAAAGCCGCATACCTGGTAGTTGGCGCAGCCATAGGCGGTATTGCCTTTCTTAAGCGCATGGGTTTTGCATTTGGGGCAGGATAGCGCCGTAATGTCTGTTGGCGTTGCCGGGGTCTTAGGCGCTTTGGGTTTGGCGGTTTTAGCCGGTTTTTCCGGTTCGGGGGGCGTTTCAGGAGCTACAGAGATCACTTTATAACCGGCCGTCTTTACTTCATTGACCAGCTCCGTGACCATCTGTACCAGTTCTTCCTTGAACGTGTCCATGGCGTATTCGCCTTTTTCTATCAGCCGCAGCTTGCGTTCCCACTGGCCTGTAAGCTCGGGACTTTTCAGCAGTTCTGACTGGATGGTCGTCTATCAGGTCGATACCTGTCTGTGTGGCGTAGATATTCTTTTTGCGTTTTTCGATGTATTTACGGCGGAACAGGGTTTCAATGATATTGGCGCGGGTAGAAGGTCTGCCAATACCATTGTCTTTCAGCAATTCGCGCATTTCTTCATTGTCTACCTGCTTACCGGCGGTTTCCATGGCCCGCAGCAGGGTCGCCTCTGTATAAGGCTTGGGAGGCGAAGTTCTGCCTTGGTGTATCCTGGGGGTATGCGGACCGCTTTCGCCTGCTTCGAACACGGGCAGTATCTTTTCTTCTTCTTCGTCCTCTTTTTTCTGGCTGGCGTCATTGGCATATACTTCCTTCCAGCCCGGCTCGATGATCTGTTTGCCGGTGGCCTTAAAAGGCACCTGTCCTACCTTGCCCATCACCGTGGTATTGGCAATGCGGCACTCGGGGTAGAAGGCGGCAATAAAGCGCCGGGCCACCAGGTCATAGATTCGCTTTTCTTCGGGCGAGAGCCCGGAGGGGTATACCCCTGTGGGAATGATGGCATGGTGGTCGGTGACTTTCTTGTCGTCAAACACCGTTTTCAGCCTGGGAATGGGCTTTTCCAGCAGCGGGGCTATCAGGGCCTTGTAGGGCGTCATTTCCTGCAGGATACCGGCAATTTTCGGATGCAGGTCTTCAGACAGGTAGGTGGTATCTACGCGGGGGTAGGTCACCATCTTTTTTTCGTACAGGCTCTGGATATATTTCAGCGTATCATCCGCGCTGTAGGCATAGCGTTTGTTGGCTTCCACCTGCAGGGCGGTCAGGTCAAACAGGCGGGGATTGCCTTCTTTCCCTTCCTTTCTCTCAAACGATACCACTTCAAAAGGATGCTGCTGCAGGTAAGCCAGTCCGCGGTTGGCTTTTTCCAGGTCTTTCAGGCGGTCAATAGCAGCGGTGAACTCTGTGTCGCGGTAGATGGTCTTCAGTTCCCAGTAGTCTTCCTGCACAAATGCGTTGATCTCTTTTTGCCTTTGTACGATCATGGCCAGGGTAGGGGTTTGTACCCGGCCGATAGACAGTACGGTTTTGCCGATGGCGAATTTCTTGGTAAAGAGCCGGGTAGCATTCATGCCCAGCAGCCAGTCGCCGATAGCGCGGGCGCTGCCGGCGGCATAGAGGTTGTCGAACTGCGCACTTTCACGCAGGGCGGCAAAGCCATTGCGGATCGCTTCGTCTGTGAGGGAAGAGATCCATAATCTTTTCACGGGGGCGGTACAACGCGCTTTAAGCAGTACCCAGCGTTGTATCAGTTCTCCTTCCTGGCCGGCGTCACCGCAGTTGATCACTTCTTCACATTGCTGTACCAGCTGTTCTATTACGGAAAACTGTTTCTGTACACCCGCGTTGTCTATCAGTTTGATGCCGAAGCTTGCCGGCAGTATGGGCAAATCTTCCAGCTGCCAGTATTTCCAGCGTTCAAAATAATCATGCGGTTCTTTCAGGGTACAGAAATGTCCGAAGGTCCAGGTTACCTGGTAACCGTTTCCTTCATAGTAACCGTCACGGCGCTGCGCAGCGCCGATGATATGCGCAATGTCCCTGGCCACACTTGGCTTTTCTGCAATGCAAACCTTCATAGTGCCTTGAAAAGAACGGCAAATGTCGGATAATTTATTGTAACGTCATTACCGCAATACCTGGATAAGCTCCTTCAGCCCCTCATATGCTGCATGGCAATCCTCAAAAAAATATTTGTTATCATTCGCTGGCTTATCCGGCTGAAACACTTCCTGCGGGGCTTTACTGTAATGCTTTAAGCGCTGGTCCATTTCATCCCTATGACGGATGGGGATGCCGCTGAAGCGGCTGAAATGATCTGCCATTGCTCTTACGCCATCTGCATAATCGAAAAAAGTATTGGCGGGATGATGGAGCGCATGAATAGCCTGCAGCTTCAGGTAGTACTGCTCCAGCACGTCGGCGGTATAACGGTTCAGCTCTCCCTGGTAGGTGGCTGGCGCTGCTGTTTTGAGCAGAACATGATCCACTATCCCGGGTACGGCGTGTATGCCCCGCTTTTTTTCGTGGGAGGCGATCACCTCACCGGGTCTGCGGTAGAGAAAGAAGAACGGTGTTTGCGGAAACCATTCGCGCAGCAGCTCATAGAAATGAATATGCCAGCTGTCCAGTTTGATGATGTAGTGGGTTTCTCTGAAATTGCGCTGCTGGCCCATTAACTGCAAGGCACACCTGAACCAGTGTTCGCGGGTGGCGGTGCTGAGGTGCGCATCTTTTTCCGTTGCTCTTAATATCTCATCCAGTAATGGCGCTTCTGCCACGACAATGTTTTCTTCCGGCGCTGAAAAAGCCTGCGATAGCAGGGTAGAGCCGCAACGGGAAACATGGAAGATAAAGGCGGACGGCGTCAATGAGCGGAGGTCTTCACAGGCAGGCGACAGGAAATCTGCGGTGCTGCGGCTTTCGAGGCGGGACCTTTCTTTCTGCCTGCATCGGCAAATGGTGATGGTCTCATCAAAAAAGGGATGTATCATCCGTTCGCTGCCAAGGTCCAGCCATGTAAGCTGCCATTCCCTGTTAGTATAGCTGAGGCGGTAGGGTATCCAGTTAGCGATCAGTGCGGGCTGCATTATTGTGCTGCTTTTAAACGGGCAACCAGTTCCCTGGATGCGGCGGTGTCCATTTTTTCCAGTTCTTCTATCATCCTTGTACGGGTGGTGGCATCAAGGTTTTCCACCGCATGCTTATCTGTGAGCCGGTAGCCATGTGCGGTGAACAGCTCGTCCGTCCAGCTGTTGCGGATGCCGTCTATTACCAGGTGTATCCTGGCGCTGCTGCCATTGTTGATGATGCTGTGGGTGGCGCTGAAATTCATGTACCAGCATTCACCCGCTTTCAGCGGCAGCTGCTCATCTTCCAGTATAAACTGTACCTGTGGGTTGGTGATGATGGGTATATGTATCCTGAAATGGCCGTCATCATAAGAACAGCCCGGGTCGCGGTGTGGTTTTATCACGCTGCCGGGCGCGAGCGACAAGAGTCGCACTGCCTCTTTCTCACATTGCCAGGCGTCCAGGATCTCTTTTACATAGGGCATCCGCGTCAGTACCGGGGTATCGCTGTAGGCGCCGTTGGCATGTGCGTAGATGTCTTTACTTGCTCCGCTTACAGAGCGGAGAGATATACTCCGCCAGTCGCCGTTAAAGTCGCGCGTGTTGAAGTGCAGGGGCCATTCTTCCTGCAACACTGCTTCCAGTTCGGCGCAGAGTTTTGCTACGTTATAGGTGTAGGAAAATTTGATATAGTTCATCCCGGTAGTTAATGCCTGGCTAATATAATAGATTCCTGCCAATAGGATACCCGCCTCATCTTTAAATATTTTTTATTAACTGTACAAATTTGTATATCTTTTATAGGAATCCGTGAAAGTTGCTATGTTTAGACCGCCCTCACCGCTTACAACCGTTATCATATATGCCATCTGTGCTGTTATCTGGGCATTGTCTGTCGATTGGATGATAGCTATGCTCAGCGGCCACGTTAACCCGCAATTGTTAACCTGGCTGTTGCATTACAAGGGTATTATATTCGGCCTGTTATCTGCCGTAGTATTGTTCCTCCTGCTTAGAAACTACCGTAGCCAGGTAATTACTTCTGAAAGGGCCTATGTCCGCATGTTCCGTGAGAATCCGCAGCCTATGTGGATCTATCGCAAAAGGGACTTTCGCTACCTGGAAGTGAATGACGCAGCCATTGCCCTGTATGGCTACAGCCGGGAGGAATTTCTGCAGATGACGATACTGGATATCCGTCCTAAGGAAGACATTGAGCGCCTGCTCAGGAACCGGGATCTGCAAACAAAGCCGGGGTACAGCCCTTCAGGCATCTGGCGGCATTTTAAAAAAGACGGGAGCCTGATGTATGTGCGGGTGGAAGCGTTTATGATCGCTTACGGCGATGAACCGGCAGAAGTGATCAGCATATACGATGTGACGGAAGCGCACCTGGCAGGAGAAGCGCTGAATAAGCAGGAGCAGCTGCTGAAAACCATCATTAACAGCTCGCAGAAAATGGTATGGGCAGTGAACAACCAATTCCAGCTCATTGCCGAAAACAGGGTATTCAGAAGCCGCCTGGCCCTGCTCAGGGATATTGAAAAACCATCTGAGTTCTGGCTGGAACACTATAAGAAAAGCCTTTGCGGCGAAAAACAGCTGATCGCTTACGAATCGGGAACTACAGAAAGAACCTGGAGATATATGGAGATCTCTTTCGATCCCATCTGCGACCAGGGTAGTATTACCGGCGTAGCCTGCATGGCCGGGGATGTTACCAGGGAAAAACTACATGAGCTCACCCTGCGCAAAGCCCTGGAGCGCTATGAGGTGGTTACCATGGCCACCAACGATGTGATCTGGGATTTTGACCTGGTGAACAGGCAGGTGAGCTGGAGCGATAATGCCATCCACTTTTTTGGATTCAGCAAAAGAGAGGAAGAGCCTGAGTTCTGGGCTTCCCGCATACATCCCGAAGAGCGGGAGGATATCATGAACAGCTTATACCAGGCCGTAAGGGAAGGACATACCCACTGGCAGCGGGAATACCGGCTCATTGATCTGAAAGGCCAGTATCGCCACGTGGTTTCCCGCGGCTACATCCTGTATAATGAACAAAAGGAACCTGTGCGCATGATCGGCGCCATGCAGGATATTGAAGAAATAGTGGTGAAGAATGAAGAGATCCGCCGGCTTTCCCTGGTAGCCAGCATGACCCATAACCCCGTGATCATTACAGACGAAAATGCCTGTATTGAATGGGTGAACAAAAGCTTTGAAGATCTTTCGGGTTATGCGCTGGAAGAGATCAAAGGTTTAAAACCGTATGCCTTCCTGCATGGAGAAGATACCGATACGAAAATCTACCAGGAGATCAGCGAAAAACTGGCCGCCGGCAAACACTGCGTGGTAGAACTGCTCAACTATAGCAGCAGCGGAGAACCCTATTGGATCGTGATGGATATTACACCCATCGTAAACCAGGCAGGAGAAGTGGAAAGGCATATCATCATCCAGACCAATATCACGGAGAAGAAAAAATTTGAACAGCAGCTGGAAGAACGGAACCGCCTGCTTACCGAAGTGGCCTTCATCAGCTCTCACCGCCTGCGTATGCCTGTAGCCTCTTTGCTGGGATTATTTGCCCAGATGGATAAAGAGAACCTGGCCAATCCCGATAACCGGCCTTTCCTGGAATACATGGAAAAGCTGGTGAACGACCTGGATGTCATGCTGCACGAAATGGCAGACAAGTGCAACCAGATCTATCACAAAAGCGAAGAAGGTAACGGGCAAAGTTTTAACAATCCTTAAAAGATATTTAGCCTAATTTCCGCTAAAATTCGCAGTGTTCCTTCATTACTTCAGAACCATACAACGGTATAATCTGCTGTTCTCCGTAGTAACCGCCTTATTCGCATATGTGGGCGCTGAAAGGTCTATACAGGCATTTCTTCATACTTTCTGGTTATCCATTTTCAGCGGCGGTTTCCTGCTTGCCTCATTTCTTTATAACCTCAGACACAAGCGGCAGTACTATTTCTACCACAACAGGGGCTTTTCAAAGATCCGGCTTATGGCGTTGTCTTACCTGTTACTGGTACCGGTGCTGCTGTTATACCTGATCGTCAAAAAATGGATCGGCTTATGAAACATCAGCTGGAAGCAGATAGCATACAGAAAAACTACGGTACTAAAGAACTGCTCACCGATGTGTACCTGAAATGCGAAACCGGCGATATCATCGGGCTGCTGGGCCGTAATGGCAGCGGTAAATCCACTCTGCTGAAGATCCTCTTCGGTACTGAACCCGCCCTTAACAGCAGCATCCGGATCAATGGCAAACCCTGCCCTTTTCCATACCGGCAAGGCGGCCAGATCGCCTATTTACCACAACATCGTTTTCTGCCTGCAGACATACCGGTCAGGAAGATCATCGGGATCTTCATTGCTGATAAACACGCTCAACAAAGCATACGGGCAAATGAAAGGATTAGTCCGCACCTGAACAAGTACGTTAACGAACTCTCCGGCGGTGAGCTAAGGTATCTTGAAATTATGCTGCTCCTAAACCTGGACGTGAAATTTGTGTTGATGGATGAGCCTTTCTCCGGTATGGAACCGCTCTATAAGGAACGCATAGCAGCGTTGATCACAGCCTATCGTACTACCAAGGGATTTATTATTACCGATCACGATTATCGCAACATCATCGGCACCAGCACCCAGCTGCTGCTGCTGAGCAACGGCGTCTGTAAACGTATTCAATCACTGGATCAGCTGGAAACCCAGCACTACCTGCCTCCCGGAACATTGGCTGAATTTTACTAAGTTAGTGTTACAAACAATTTCTTATGGCAGACCCAGGCAGACGTTACCCGGTAGATCCACGCCTGGCAGGCGTATTGAGCCATTGCTATGCGGCCCGCACACCGCCCGGTATGCAGCCGCAGCTGTACCACCTGGCGCCCAGCCTGGAAATGATCGTGGTCTTTAATTTCGGTGCAGCAATACCGTATGCCTTTGGCGATGAAGCGCCGGGAGCACAGGTCATTGATCGTATTGTCATACTGGGGCCGCTGCGCTGTATGATGAACTACCAGCTGCAGGCAGACAGCGATCTGCTGGTGCTGCAGTTTATACTGGATGGCTTTTACCGTTTCCTGTCTGTTACGCCCGGTGAAGAAGCTGCTGTTGCGGAGCGGCTGGAAGATGTCTGGCATTTACTGGCTGCTATTCCTGATACGGAACAGCGCATTGCCGCGCTCACCGATTACCTGCTGCTGCACATTGCACAAAGTGAACCGCCAACACAACAGCTACTGGATCATGTAGATGATATCCATAACCCGGTGGTGAACCCGGTGAAGGTGATCGCCGGCAGGTATGGCGTTTCAGCACGCGCTGTGCAGCTGCGCTTTAAAAAGTATGTGGGCTATTCGCCTAAAGAGCTGCTGCGTTTTCTGCGCTTTAAACAGGTGCTTGCCTACCTGCTTGATCATCCTGCTGCAAAGGTGAACTGGTTTGAGCTGGTGGTGCAGTTTGGCTATCATGACCAGAGTCACCTGATCAGGGATTTTAAACACTATACCGGTGTGAGTCCCCGGCAATTCATGCAGCTCAATGAAGATGATAATTTCTGCATTGGCAGGGATTAACAGGGAAAGAACAGCTCACCACAAGATGAGCTGTTCTGATATATATAGATCAAATAGTGTTAGTGTGCCACTACGCTGCCTTCAAAACTGGTAGCGGTAGCTACTTCTCTCCATGCCTCCATCTCACTTTTCACGGATGCAAATTTTGCGTCCGCCAGCAGGTAAGCATCTTCCCCGAGTATGAGGTGCAGCGGCGGGTTTTGATCTTCGGTTACCTTGATCATAACGGCTGCAGCCTTTTCAGGATCGCCGGCCTGGTTGCCGTTCATTTCGTTCATATGGAAAGCCTCCACTTCTCTTACTTCTTTGTATGCCGCAATCGGGTTAGCGGGCAGCTTTGCCGAATCCGAGGTAAGGAAGGATGTTCTGAAGTAACCGGGTTGTATCAATGTAACCTTTACACCAAAAGACTTCACTTCTGCAGACAATGATTCAGTAAGTCCGTTCAGTGCAAATTTGGTGGCGCAGTAAACGCCAAAGCCCGGGAAAGCGCCGGTAACACCGGCAATGGAAGAAATGTTGAGGATATGGCCGGAGCGTTGTTTCCTCAGCTGCGGCATTACGCTGCGGATCACGTTCAGGGCGCCAAATACATTGATGTCAAAATTCTCTCTTGCTTCTTTATCTGAAAGCTCTTCCAGTCCGCCTGCCTGTCCGTAGCCAGCGTTGTTCACTACTACATCCAGTTTACCGAAGCGGGCAATCGCAGCATTCACTGCTTTGCTTACGCTGGCTTCCGTTTTCAGGTCTGCAGTTAATGCAAGGAAGTTAGTATTGTGCTCACCTACTGCCTTGGTCAGATCATCCAGGCTCCTGGAGGTAGCTGCTACCTGGTGGCCGAGGCTCAGTAATTGTTTAACGAGTGTAAGGCCTAAGCCTTTTGATGCGCCGGTTATAAACCATGTTTTTTGTGTGCTCATAGTATGTTGTGTTTTGTAGCAACAAAATTAGCACAGCAACATGCCCCGGTACTTACAGCTTTCAAACGTATAATTGTATAATTCAAACACTGGCGTTATTCCCACTTCCAGTTTTTTACTTCGGGCATATCTTCCAGGTGTTCTCTTATATAAACAGCATGTTTTTCCAGTTGCGCCGTAAAATAATTTACGGCAGGCTCGGATTGATCCTGTACGCGCGCTACGCGGCGGATGGCTTCCAGCGCCAGCTGATAGCGGCTCATGTTGTTCAGCACCACCATATCAAAGGGCGTGGTGGTACTGCCTTCTTCCATGAAGCCGCGCACATGAAAACGCTCAGGTTCCGGCCGCCCGTGCACCAGGTCATGTATAATGCGCACATAACCGTGAAAGGCAAAGATCACCGGCGCATTGTCTGTAAAGAGTTGCGAAAAAAGCGCATCTTCCAGTCCGTGGGGATGATAGGCTTTAGGTGATAATGACATCAGATCCACTACATTCACTACCCTTACTTTCAGTTGGGGCAGGTGTTGGCGTAAGAGCCAGGCGGCGGCCAGTGTTTCCTGCGTGGGCACATCTCCCGCGCAGGCCAGTATTACGTCGGGCGTATGACCTTCATCGTTAGAGGCCCATTGCCATACGGAGGCGCCCTGCGCACAATGCGCCGCTGCTGCTTCCATATTGAGCCATTGCAGTTCGGGCTGTTTACCGGCTACTACCAGGTTCACATAATTGCGGCTGCGCAGGCAATGATCCATTACCGATAAGAGGCAATTGGCATCCGGCGGCAGGTAGATCCTGATCACCGTGCTTTTTTTATTCACCACGGTATCAATGAAACCGGGGCCCTGGTGGCTGTAGCCATTATGATCCTGGCGCCAGCTGTGCGAGGTAAGCAGGTAGTTGAGTGATGCGAGCTCCGTTCTCCAGGGTAATTCCCGGCAGCTTTTCAACCACTTGGCGTGCTGGTTGAACATGGAGTCAATGATGGTGATAAAGGCTTCATAACAGGGAAAAATGCCGTGCCTGCCGGTGAGCAGGTAACCTTCCAGCCATCCCTGGCAAAGGTGTTCGCTGAGCACTTCCATCACGCGGCCGTTGGGCGAGAGATCTTCGTCCGTACTCAATACCGGTTCCATGAAACAGCGGCTGGTGGCTTCAAATACGGCCTGCAGGCGGTTGGAGTGTGTTTCATCAGGACAGAACAAGCGAAAGTTCTGCGCCGCTTCGTTCAGCTTAAATACATCGCGCAGCCATTTTCCCAGCCGGGTGGTGCTCTCTGCCACGGTTACACCGGGTGTTGTTACTGCTACGGCATATTCCCTGTAATCAGGCAGCTGCAGTTCCTGCAACTGCAAACCGCCATTGGTATGCGGGTTGGCGCTCATCCGCTGTTGCCCCTGTGGGGCAAGCGCTTTGAGCGCGGGTATTAATTTCCCGTCCTGGTCAAACAATTCGGCGGGGTGGTAGCTTTGCAGCCACTGTTCCAGTAATGCCAGCGCTTCGGGCTTTTCCTTTACATGCATGATGGGCACCTGGTGTGCGCGGAAACTGTCTTCCAGGGGCTTGCCCTCCCATTCTTTTGGGCAGGTCCAGCCTTTGGGCGTGCGTAGTATAATCACGGGCCATGGCAGCCAGCTATGGGATTTACCTGTTTGTGTTCTGCTAACTGCCTGTATGTCCCTGATGATAGTATGGGCCCTGTCCAGTGCATGTGCCATGAGCGAATGCACGGCCATGGGTTCATTACCTGATACAAAGATGGGTTTGTACCCATATCCCCGGAAAAGATCTGCCAGCGCTTCATCACTCGATACGCGCCGTATTACCGTAGGGCCGGAGATCTTCGTATCCGTTCAGGTGCAGGATGGGCAGCACCGCGCCATCTCTTGCGGGATTGAGGAACCTGATGGATTTCCAGCTGCCGGATAAGGGGCCTGTTTCTGCTTCTCCATCGCCCACCACACAGGCGGCCACCAGGTCAGGATTATCGAATACGGCGCCAAAGGCATGTGCCAATGCATAGCCCAGCTCACCGCCTTCGTGAATGGAGCCGGGCGTTTGCGGACTAACGTGACTGGGTATACCACCGGGGGAGGAGAAGCGGCGGAACAATGTACGCATACCTGCTTCATCCGGTGTAATATCAGGATAGATCTCTGACATAGTGCCTTCCAGGAAACTGTTGGCCAGTATTGCAGGCGCCCCGTGGCCGGGCCCGCAGATGAACAGGAGATTGGCATTCCTTTCTTTTATGAGGCGGTTTAAATGCACGTAGATAAGGTTCAGTCCCGGACAGGTGCCCCAGTGCCCCAGCAGCCGCGGCTTGATGTGCTCCGGCTGCAGGGGTGCTTTCAGCAGGGCATTGTCCTGCAGGTAAAGCTGTGCTGCGGCCAGGTAATTGGCGGCGCGCCAGTATTTATCTGTTAATTGCAGTTGCTCGTCAGTTAGTGTAGCCATGATCGTTGGTATTAATGCTGCTGCAGCCACTGCCGGGTATGTTGCGCAATCATCCGTTCTTCACTGGCAGGTATTACGCGTATGGCAACGGCGCTGCCCGGGGCAGATATCAGTGCTGCAGCCTGCTCATTCTGTGTACTATCAATATGCATACCCAGAAATTCAAGCCCTTCGCAGATACGCTGCCGGATCTCCGCCGCATGTTCTCCGATACCGCCGGTAAAGATGAAAGTGTCCAGTCCGCCCATGGCGGCGGCCAGCGCCCCGGCATGTTTCCGGGCCTGGTAGCAGAAAAGATCGATGGCTTCTGCAGCGTGCGGATGCTCCGGCGCGCTGGCCAGGAGGTCTTCTACGTCAGACATTTTACCGGATAATGCTTTTAGTCCCGACTGTTTATTCAGCAGCTCATTCAGTTCATCTGCGCTGAGCTGTTGTTCTTTGAGCAGGTAGAGTATAACGCCGGGGTCCAGGTCTCCGGGGCGGGTACCCATTACCAGTCCGCCTGCGGGTGTTAAGCCCATGGTGGTATCTATACTGCGGCCATCCTGTACGGCGGTCATACTGGCGCCGTTGCCCAGGTGGGCGATGATGATCCTGCCGCGGGCCGTTTCAGGCGCTGTTTGCTGCAGCGTTTGCATAATATACTCGCAGGAGAGGCCATGGAATCCGTAGCGTAGCAGGCCCTGTTCCCTAGAACCTTCTCGGGCAGGGCATAGTGGCGTGCTACAAAGGGCATGTGCTGATGAAAGGCCGTATCAAAACAAACGATCTGTGTAGCTTTCGGGAATACCTGTGAAAAGGCGCGGATGGCGGTTATTTCCGAAGGTAAATGCCCGGGGGCAAGTGGTACCAGTTTGCTGAGAGCAGCCAGCAGCTGATCGCTGACCTGCTCCGGTTCCATGTGCTGCAGGCCGCCCTGCACCATTCTATGGCCGATGGCCCTGACCTCGTAGTGCGCAAAGCGTTCATTGAACAGGGCAATGAGCTGATCTACAGCCGCCTCCATATCTTTTACCGGCGCTTTGCCTATATCACGGATCTGGCCGCTGTGTAAGGGCGCGGCATCGCCCGTCAGGCTGAAGAGCCCATACTTCAGGCTGGAAGACCCACAGTTGACAGTTAGTATAACAGGTGTAATTGTACTCATGACAACTGGGGAAGGCCAAAAAATATGCCGCATTGTGTAAAGCAGGCGACATACCGGGGTGCATCAGGGCAATGCGAATGCTACGTAGCTGTCGCCGGATCTGCTGCCTATCTTTCCGCCGCCGCAGGCGATCACTACGTACTGTTTGCCGTTCAGCATATAAGTGGCCGGGGTGGCATAACCGGCGGCGGGGAGGGCGGCTTCCCACAATACTTTTCCGCTGGTTTTGTCAAAGGCCCTGATCTTTTCGTCTTTAGTAGCCGCAATAAATACCAGTCCGCCTTTTGTTACCAGGGGGCCGCCGTAGTTCTCCGTGCCTGTAGGCGGAAACCCTTTCTTACGCAGTTCGGCATACTCGCCCAGGGGTACTTTCCATAAAAGTTTACCGCTGTTGAGGTCAACGGCGTTGAGCGTGCCCCAGGGCGGTTTGATACCCGGATAGCCGTCGTTGTCCAGGAAACGGTTGTAGCCTGTCATGGTATAAGGCACCTCATCCAGGATGCTTTTCTTTTCATCCGTCTTACCGGCGGTAATGGCTTTGGCTACGGCGCCGGAAGCAGGCTCTTTGTCTTCCAGGTGCAGCAGGAAGGCCAGGAGGGCCTGTTTTTCACTGGGTTCCAGCTGTGTAAAGGCTGGCATCATGTTTTTGCCATGTTCAATGATATCCTGCACCTGGTCCTGGGTATATTTCTTATCCAGGTCAAGCAGCGAAGGGTAGGAGGGGCCATTGCCTTTCAGGGTGGCGCCATGGCAGGAGATGCAGTATTTGCCGTATACGGTTTTTCCTACGCCTTTGATGGAGCGGTCATGCGTTTGTGTGGCGGGTACGTCTATCATAGTTAATGACCAGGGTAGCTCGCTGCTGTTTACGTAAAGAATGCCCGTTTCGGGATCTACGGCTGCGCCGCCCCATTCGCCGCCGCCGTCAAAGCCCGGGAAGATCCACACACCAGCTTTGCTGGGTGGGGTGAATGGCGCATTATACTTTACCTGGCGGAACTTTTCCATCAGGGCCTGCTGCTTCTCCGGTGTGAGGCCCCATACCTGGGTGGAGTCAAAATGCTGCCTGGCAAAAGGCTCGGGAAGGTCTGGGATGGGTTGTGTGGGCCAAGGCGCTTCTCCCGGCAGATCTGACGGAGGAACGGGCACTTCCCTGATGGGAAATACCGGCTGGCCGCTGGTACGGTCAAATACAAAGATGTACCCGTGTTTGGTGATCTGCGCCACGGCGTCTATCTTCTTCCCGTTTCTCCTGATGGTCACCAGGTTGGGATTGGCCGCCAGGTCGCGGTCCCACAGGTCGTGATGCACCACCTGGTAATGCCACCGGTATTTACCCGTGGCAGCATCCAGCGCTATGAGCGAATTACCGAACAGGTTCTGCCCTTTGCGTATACCGCCATAGAAATCGCCGCCGATAGAACCGGTAGGCACATAGAGGATGCCTTTTTGTTCATCCAGCGACATGCCCGCCCAGCTATTGGCGCCGCCAAATTTTTTGCCAGGCGTCTTTATCTTCCCAGGAATCATAGCCTTTTTCTCCCGGTTGCGGTATGGTATGGAAGATCCAGGCGCGTTTACCTGTACGGACGTCGAAAGCGCGTATATGCCCCGGCGCCGCGTCGGCAGATTCTGCCACCCGCATACCCATGATCACCAGGTCTTTGTAGATGATGCCCGGCGTAGTAGCGGCGATGAACTTGTTATAGGTAGCGGTATCCCTGTCCAGGCCAACATCCAGCGAAATATACCCGCCGTTACCAAAGCTTTTCACTACCTGCCCGTTAGCGGCATTAACGGCGTATAATTTAGCCCCTGCGCTGTAGAGGATCCTTTTATCGGTGCCCTCTTCGTTCTGCCAGTACATGAGGCCGCGGCTTACTTTAAAGAAGGCAAAGGGGTCTTGTGACACGGTATCCGGTTCCAGGGTAGCGGGGTCGAAGGTCCATTTGGGCTGTCCGCTGGCGGCGTCCAGGGCAAACAATTTTACCCGGGGCGTAAGGCCGTACAGCACGCCATCCACCATAATGGGGTTACACTGGTTCTGGGAGTGATTGCCCGTGTCTTTATCCTGCGAGCTGTAGGTCCAGGCTACCTGTAAGCCGCTCACATTGCCGGTGTTCAGCTGGTTGTTGGAAGAGTAGCGGCTGCCGTCCTTAGATCCTGCATAGGCGCTCCATCCGCTGTAGTCAGGATTGCTTTCCTGGTTCCGGCAGGCTGTTATGCAAAGCAGCAGGCAGCCGGCGGCTATAAGTAGTTTCATACGTGGCCATGCTTTAAGAAGATAAATATAATAGATACTGATAGTATTTTAACAAAATGGTCCGGCACAAGGATATTTGAAGGAGCAGCCTAAGAGAAGACCTGGTGAAGCGAAGGAGAAAAGGGGGAAAATAATATTAAGCCGGAAAATCCCGACTTTTGTAAAGCGAGGAAACAAACGATGAGACTATTTTTCAAAGACCCGGGCACCGGCGGAGAACTATTACTGGTAGAAAAAGAGCCTGCATTTGACCGGCAATACTTTACCCGGGACCAGCATAACCAATACCTCACCATTGCCTGGAACAGGGGACCGGAACAGGAAGCGGTGATCGATGAAGTGCGCTACCGCTTCCCGGCCAACAGTATGCTACCCCTGCTGATCAACCAGTCTTTCCGCTTTGAAAACCCGGAAGACATTACGGCCTGGCAGTTTAACCGGGATTTCTACTGCATTATAGACCATGACAAGGAAGTAAGCTGCGTAGGCTTCATCTTCTCTTCCGGGGCCATGTTCATTGCGCTGGACGAGCAGAACCAGCATAAAATGGCCGTGCTGCTGGAGATCTTCAAAGATGAGCTGGAAGATGCAGACGAGATACAGGCCACTATGCTGAGGGCCTTACTGGTAAGGCTGATCATCAAGATCACCCGGCTGGGGAAGAGGCAGCATGTAGATCAGACCAAGCTGACTAACGGTAAGCTGGATATTATCCGGCATTTTAACCTGCTGGTGGAAGATCACTATAAAAAGCAGCACCAGGTGCAGTATTATGCCAACCAGCTGAATAAATCGCCCAAAACGCTGTCTAACCTGTTTGCCATGTACAATGAGCGTACCCCCCTGCAGGTGATCCATGACCGGCTGATCCTGGAGGCCAAGCGCCTGTTCCATTATACCGACAAATCTGCCAAGGAAATAGCGCAGGAGCTGGGGTTTGAGGACAGCGCCCACTTCAGCCGCTTCTTTAAGAACCAGACCGATATGAGCCCCTCTGATTTCAAGAAAATACTGCAAACCCCGGCTTAGGGAAAAAACGCCAACTCTTCGGGAAAAGCGTCTATTCTTACAGGACTGAAATCGTTGCAATTTTACATCGTCAATAACGACAACGAAAAATAAAAAACGATATAAAATGAAAACGATCACAGTTCCAACCAGAGACACCGTATCCCCCGCTAACCAACAGATATTTGACAACCTTGCCAAGAAACTGGGCAGTGTGCCCAACCTTTTTGCCACCATGGCCCTTTCTGAAAACGCCCTTGCTACTTACCTGGCCTTTTCCGGTGCAAAGAGTTCGCTGAAAGCAAAAGAGAAAGAAGTGATCAACCTGGCTGTAAGCCAGGCCAATGGTTGCGAATACTGTACTGCTGCTCACACGGCTATTGCCAAAATGAACGGTTTTACGGATGATCAGATCCTGGAGATCCGCAGCGGCAGTGCTTCATTTGACAGTAAATACGACGTGCTGGCCAAACTGGCCATCAGCTTCGTGGAAACCAAAGGTAAACCTGACGGGGAATTGCTGGACGCCTTTTATGCTGCCGGCTATACCAACGAAAACCTGGTAGACGCTATCACGGTGATTGCCGATAAGACGTTTACCAATTACCTCTTTGGCGCCACCAGGATACCAGTAGATTTTCCTGCCGTTCCCTCTCTTGAAACTGTTAAAGCATAATATATATACCGGGAGAGGCGCTAATGCTTACACGGTGTCTCTCCCATCTTCACATCCGGCCGATAATTTGTACAATTAAATCCCTCACATATACATTGACAGGCCGGTCATCCATCATCATCTTTACACCCTGGAAAAAGACTAAGCATCACTCTTTAAAATTCATTAACCATGAGTACTACAGCCACATTAAAACCCAGCACCGTTGTAAACTGGGCAGAAGACCCCCGCCTTGACTCCGGCACCAAAGCATTCCTCAAAGTGTTGAATTCCGGCGGCGCACCTGTAGAAAGTTTGTCCAAAGAAGATGCCCGCAACGTACTGGTAGGCGCGCAGGCGTCTGTTGAGGTAGATCTCTCCGGCATTGAAGAATCAGAAAAGACCATTACTGCAGACGGTTATACCATTAAGCTGAATATTGTACGCCCGCAGGGCGCCACAGGTACACTGCCTGCATTCATGTTTATACATGGCGGCGGCTGGATACTGGGCGATTATCCCACACATAAACGGATGGTAAGAGACCTGGTAGTGTTGTCCGGCGCAGCAGGCGTGTTCGTGAATTATACACCATCGCCCGAAGCGCGGTATCCGCAGGCGATCAATGAAATATATGCCGCTACCAAATGGGTGGCAGACAACGGCAGTGAGATCAATGTAGATGGAAAGCGGCTGGCGGTAGTGGGTAACAGCGTAGGCGGTAACATGACGGCGGTAACGGCGCTGATGGCCAAACAAAAAGACGGCCCTGATATTAAGCTGCAGATAATGATGTGGCCGGTGACAGATTATAACCCGGAACGTGAATCGTGGAAGCAGTTTGGAGAAGACCGTTTCCTGACCGCCTCCCTGATGGAATGGATGTTTGACCAGTATACGACAGATGCGGCCCAGCGTAAAGAGATCTTCCATTCTCCGCTGCAGGCTACTACCGGGCAGTTAAAGGGTTTGCCTCCCGCACTGATCCAGGTGGCAGAAAATGATATACTGCGTGATGAAGGTGAGGCATATGGCCGCAAGCTGGATGAGGCAGGGGTGAAAGTGACCACCATCCGATACAATGGTATGATCCATGATTTTGGCCTGCTGAATGCACTGGCTGAACTGCCTGCTACGCGTTCACTGTTTGTACATGCAGCAGCCGAACTGAAGAAATACCTGTTCTGAAAATAGTTTGACATACACACCGATGTTCCCGGTTCAATACCATCCAGGTATGCTGCCGGGAACATCGTGGTGTCAGAACAGGTACAAAGAAAGCACATCTATCAGGTCGTCTTGTGTAAGACCCCCTTCTTCCTGCACTTCTTCCTCCTCCACTTCATAATTTTCCAGCGTCCATACGCCCGGTTCATCTGCACCGCACCATACTATCTTTTCCGGTTTTGTTGTTTGCCTGATCGTAATCATATTCTTCTTCTTTTCGCTGATACAAAATAACAACGGGCTGGTGACAGCATTATGTCAGCAGGTCAAAAGAAAATTTTAACTCGCCCTTTTCTCATGTAACAGCATATTCACCGCATGATCCAATGAGCCTGCCCGGATCACTTCACCGGCGTTCACAAAAAATATCTCGTCTGCATTCTCAATGGTGTTGAGCCTGTGGGCGATGATCACCCTGGTAGTATCTTCGGGCAGTTGCTGTAAAATCTTTTCCAGCAGCTGTTCTGTAATGGTATCAATATTAGCGGTGGCTTCATCCAGGATCAGCAGCTGGGGGCGCCGCAGCACGGCCCTGATAAAGGCGATGAGCTGTTTTTGTCCCAGGCTGACGGAGTCGCCGCTGGTCTGCACTTTTGTATCCAGTCCCTGTTCAAAGCGGACCAGCAGGCTTTCCAGCTTTGCTTCGCGGATCACTTCCAGCAGCTGTTCATTGCTATAATCTGCGTACTGAGGGTTACCATAGAGGATGTTATCCTTTACGGTGCCGGTGAAGAGGAAAGGTTCCTGCAGGATAAATCCAATTTTACTGCTGCGTGCTGCCGCATCGTAAGAGCGGATGTCGCGGCCTTCCAGCAGCACTTCCCCTTCGGTAGGATCGTATAGCCGGGCGATCAGCGATGCGGTGGTGGTTTTGCCGCCACCGGTAGGCCCTACCAGCGCATAGGTTTTGCCGCGTTCCAGGCGGAAGTTTACATTATGCAATACCGGTTTACTGTCAGGGTACCGGAACTGCACCTGTTTAAACTCGATCACGGCAGCGGCAGCATCGCCATTGTCTTTTGCGGGGATCAGCGGCAGGTCTGACTGCAGGCTGAGTATCTGCGAGATCCTGTCCCATCCTGCCAAAGCCACCTGGAAGTTGGCCCATAGTACGGAGAGCTGGCGTATAGGTGTGTAGAAGCTGTTTACATAAGCCAGGTAACTGATCAGCACACCGATGGTCAGATGGCCGCCTGCTATCAGGTAAATGCCGTAGGTAAGCACGATCAGCTGCGCCAGTTGTGAGCAGAAGCCGAATACGGGCATAAAGGTGCTGTTGGCAAGGCCTGCAGCAGTGGCGGTAGCGTAGTTCCGGCGGTTCACTTCATCGAAACGTTTCCTGAAGTAGTCGCGGCGGTTAAAGGCGAGGATCACTTTAAAGTTGTTCAGGCTTTCCTGAATCTCTGCGCTCATATTGCCGGTGCTCTGCATATAGGCGGTGTTCTTACGCCGTACCCAGGGAGAGATAAGCCGGGTAAAGACGAACAGCAGCAGTGCCGGGCCCAGGGCCGCTGCACCCAGTTGGGGGTGCAGGGTCAGTAAAAAGATACCTGCGCCTGTCATCAGGAAGATGTTGCTCACAAACTGCATGAGGTATTGTGAAAAGAACTGGTTCACTCTTTCCGTATCGTTATTGATGCGGGAGATCAGGTCGCCCGCCTTGTTCTGGTTAAAGAAAGCCACGGGCAGTTCTGTGAGCTTGCTGAACACAGCATTGCGGAGATTGAACAGCATACGCTGCCCGATGTTGCCCATCAGTCTTGCCTGCAGGTAATTGGCGCCAAAGGCAGTGAAATAGATCAGCAGCAGCGCACCGCAGGCGAGCAGCACTTTGTTGTATTGATGATCCTGTATAAAGTGGTCTATGGTATAGGCCGTGATCACCGGACCAGTAAGGTTCAATCCTGAACTGATCATGATGGTGATGAACGCCATTATGAGTGTTTTCTGTTCTGCCGCGAGGAACTGGAACAGTTTCCTGAGCGCAGCGAGCGTGCTGGTTTTCTGCGCCGGGTTGGCGGTATTATTCAGGTTGTAATTCATAGTGACTGGTGCTGCGTTGTGATTGATAGATCTGTACATATTCCGGGCATGTTTGCATCAGCTCCCGGTGGGTGCCGGATGCCAGGATCTCACCTTCCATGAGCAGGATGATCTGGTCATAGTGCTCAATGGAAGCGATCTTCTGTGTAACAGATACCAATGTCAGCGCAGGGTAGTTGCGCAACAGGTTATCCAGTATCTGTTGTTCTGTATGATTATCTACGCGGGCGGTGAAATCATCCAGCAGTAATACTTTCGGTTCAATGGCCAGGGCGCGGGCGAGCATGATGCGCTGTTTTTGTCCGCCGGAGAGGCTGTTGCCCCGTTCAGACACCACAGTGTCCAGTTGCTGGGGCAGGGAGGCCACAAAATCAGCCAGTGCAGCGGTGTTGATGGCGCGCTCCATTGCTGCCGGTGTTACCTCGTCATTAAAGGCGATATTTTCCCGCAGGCTCATGTTAAAGATGATGCTGTCCTGGAACACGATGCCCACCTGGCTATGCAGGGTATGCCGTTTATAACCGGCAATATCGTGGTTGTCATAAAGAATGCTGCCGCTGTCGGGTTTTCCCAGGTGGGAGAGGAGGTTCAGCAGCTGTGTTTTACCGGCGGCGGTGGGGCCGATGATGGCTGTTCTGGATCCTGCCTTAACGGAGAAGGATATATTTTTCAGCACCGGCTTTCCGTCGAGCTGCAGGCTTACATTCCGCACCTCGATATCACCGTGTAAGGCGCCTGTTATGCTGCCTTCTTCTGCGGGATCGGGCAGGGATAAAACTTTTTCTACCCTGGCGTAAGCAGCGCTGGATTGAGCGATCACGTTACTCATGACGCCAATCAGGATAACGGGGAAGATCAGTATGGTGAGGTAGGCGTTAAAAGCGGCGAGGTCGCCCAGGGTCATGCTGCCGTTGATCACATAATGGCCGCCCAGCGCCAGGATGGTGACTACGGCCATATTGGCGATCAGCATGATCGTGGGCAGCAGCACGGCATAGAGGCGTATCATGGTCAGGCCGATGTCCCTGGCCTCGGTATTGGCGGTGACGAATTTTTCATATTCCATTTGTTGTGCGTGCAGCACGCGGATAAGGGCAGCGCCCAGGATACTTTCTGTGATCACTTTGTTAAGCCAGTCTATCACTTCGCGGATCTTCCCGAACCATACCTTCAACTTACCCAGCACCAGGAAAAAGGTGCCGCCAATCAGGGGGATGATGGCCATTACCGTTAAGGCCAGCTGCCTGTTGACGGTGAACAGCAGTACGCTGGCGCCTATGATCAGGATCATGGATGCGGCGATGGAGGAGATGGCCTGCGCTACAAAAAGTTTGATGGTATCTACATCGCCTGTGAGGTTGGTGAGCAGCCGGGAGGGGTTGGTCTCCTGTATGCCTGCAAAGCTTTGCTGCGAGATCTTGTCTGCCAGGCGGGTGCGCAGATCTTTGGCCACCCGTTCAGACGCAAACGCCTGTACGATGTTCTGCAGGTAGGTGAAGATAAAGATAAGCAGCGCGGCGCCGGAAAACCAGGCGATCACCGGCTGGAACTGCAGTTCCCCTCTGCCGTATGCATCAATGCTGTTGGCGATGATCTTGGGCAATACCAGGTTTAAGCCGTTGCTGATGAGGGCCAGCAGTATAAGCAACAGTATCTGCCTGCGGTAAGGTTTTATCAGCGACGACAGTTTAGGAGGCTTATTGCCGGGTGCATGGTTCGATTTGTTGGCCTTTTCCATAGTGTTTAGTCAGGATGATGAGGGTATTGCTACAGTAGACGAATGTAACGGGTCAATATTTTGAAAAGGTAGAAAATAATTCTTTAATAAGAAAGCCGGGCTAAGGTATCATAGCAGGAAGAGCGATAAGATGTAGACGGTGGCCAGTGTGACCAGCCCCATCCAAAGGGTGGCCAGGGAGTACACTTTGAGCATGGTACGCATTTCAAGCCCGGAGAACTTGCTGATCACCCAGAAATAGGCGTCGTTGGCGTGGGAGATGGTCATGGATCCACCGCCCAGGGCCAGGATGCATAGCAGTCTGCCCATACTGCTGTCTAAGCCGAGGGCGGGCAATAGCGGCTGGATAATAGAAGCTGCGGTGATAATTGCCACGGTAGAGGAGCCCTGTGCGGTTTTGAGCAGGGCGGTAAGCAGGAAGGGGAATACGATACCGAAGCTGCCCAGGGGGAGGGCCGCGCTTACATGCTGCCCTATTTTGGTAGCTGCCAGTACGGCACCGAAGGCGCCGCCTGCGCCGATGATCACCAGTATGCCGCCCGCTTTTTCTGCCGATTCTGTTAAGAGGGTGCTGGTGGTTTTCCGGTTCCATTGCCGGCCGCCTGCGAAGGCCAGGAGTACGCCGATGGACAGTGCCACGATGGGGTCTCCGAGGATATGAAAAATACGTATACCGCTGGCGGTGGCGGTTTCAATATTGGTAAAAGCGCCGATGGCGATCAGTATAATAGGTACTATCACCGGCATGAAGGCCATCCATACGGGAGGGGTAGGGCCTGCTGCCAGGGTTTGAGTGGGCTCAGCGGCCGTTATGGGTATTTTTTTGCCCGCATAGTGGGCCCACCAGCTGCCTGTGATGGCGGCGGGTATGGCTACCAGGATACCTGCCAGGATCAGCTGGCCGAAATCAGCGCCAATGACGCCTGCGGCGGCTGTTGCACCCGGGTGCGGGGGAATGAGGCAGTGTACGGAATACAGGCCGGTGGCCAGGGATACGGACATGACCACTACGGAAATACCGGTACGCCTGGCGAGGGACTGGTTCAGTCCGCTGAGTACAATGTACCCGGAGTCGCAGAAAATGGGGAGTCCGACGATAAAGCCGGTGATGCTCATGGCGATGGCGGCATAGCGTTCGCCCACCAGTTTCAGGATGGAGGCGGCCATAACGCGGGTGCTGCCCGTGTGCTCCAGTAAAACGCCCAGTGTGGTGCCCAGCACGATAATAAAGCCCAGGGAGCGCATGATATGACCAAAGCCTTCCTTGATGGCGGTAATGATATCCGCAACGGACAGCTGGGCGCAGAGGCCCGTTATAAAGCAGGCCAGGAAAAGCGCAAAGAAAGCGTGTACGCGGAATTTGGCTGTCAGGAGGATGATGGCTGCAATACCTGCCAGCAGGGCAATCATCACCTGGAGAAGATCGATGGTCATTAGCAAGGTTTTCTATATTGCCTGCCAGTCCTGGTATATTTTTTCCGCAAACTTATCATACTCCACGAAGGTGTTTGGTTTGGTATGAAAAGCGTGTGCGCCGGATGACATGCATTTATTGATAATGGTGCTGGTAAAAGAGGTAGAAATGATAATTACGGGAATATGTAGCAGTTTCGGGTCTTTCTTGATATCATGGAGCAGGTCCAGCCCGTTTTTACCGGGCATATTTAGATCGCTGACGATGAGATCGGGGAGGGGGAGTTGTTCGCCCGTGATCACCTTATAAGCCTCATCGCCACTGCTGGCTACAGCGATGATATTGAAGAGATTGGTGGATTGGAATCCTTCCTTCATGAAGAGCTGTTCATCTTCATCATTCTCCACCAGCATGATATTTAATTTCTTCATAAATGCAAAAATAACTATTTAACCGGCAGGTTTTTATCAATAGTAAAGTAAAAAACAGAGCCTTTTCCGGGGCTTGATTCCACCCATATTTTCCCGCCATGGTTCTCCACTATTTTCTTGGATACGGAGAGCCCGATGCCGGTGCCCGGGTACTTATTGCCGGTGTGCAGGCGTTTGAACACTTCAAATACTTTAGGTATATGTTCTGCGGAGATGCCGATGCCGTTATCCCTGATGGCGAATTTATAGCATCCTGCATCGTCCTGGCAGCGGATCGTCACTTCGGGTTGCTTTTCACCCCTGAACTTGAGGGCATTCCCTACCAGGTTTTGGAGCACCTGCACCAGCCGCAATTTATTACCTTTTACAAAAGGAACATCCAGGGTCACCTTAATGTTCGCGCCTGTTTCTTCTATGCTTTGCTTGAGGTTGAGGAAGGTTTCGTTGATGATTTCTTTGGTGGATACCAGTGAAAAGGTCTGCTTTTCCATTGCCAGGATAGCATAGTTCAGGAGGCTGACGATCAGTTCCCGCATCCGGAGGCTGGAGTGGATGGCCCGCTCAATGTAATGCAGTGTATCCGGGGTGACGGTGTTGGCGCCCTGCATTTGCTGCTGGATGAGTACGAGGTAGCTGTAAGTGGTGCGCAGCGGTTCCTGCAGGTCGTGGGATACGATGGAGTTGAACTGCTCCAGTTCTTCATTGGCGGCGGCCAGCTCCTGTACGGTTTTATTGAGCTGGGCGGCCAGCAGCCTGTACCGTTCTTCGCTTTCGGCGAGGGCCTGTTCTGCCTGCTTTTTCTCGGTGAGGTCACGGGTAACCTTTGAGTACCCGATCAGTTGCTGCTGGTCGTTATAAATGGCGGTAATGACCACGTTGGCCCAGAAGCGGGAGCCGTCTTTCCTGACCCTCCATCCTTCGTCTTCATATTTTCCTACTTCCCCGATGACGCGGAGCTCCATCTCTGGTTTGCCGTTGTCTTTATCTTCCTGGGGATAAAAAATGGAGAAGTGTTTGCCGATGATTTCCTGTGCTGTATAACCTTTAATTCTTTTAGCGCCCTCGTTCCAGCTGATCACATGACCGGTTTCGTCGAGCATGAAAATTGCGTAGTCTTTTACCTGTTCTACCAGGAGCCTGTAGCGCTCATAATTATTAATACTCTGGATATCCCGTAGATTTTCCTGCTTCATAAAGGTTAAGAAATCAATTATTCTACCACAGTCTGCATTTATGGAAATTTAAAATAATTATTGGGTTTTTTGAAAAAAACTTCTACATTTGCGGTCCCGAATTGCGAATTGCCCGATAGTATAACGGTAGTACGACAGACTCTGACTCTGTTTGTCTTGGTTCGAATCCAGGTCGGGCAACAGGAAATAAAGAAAGCAAAACCCACTCGTGAGAGCGGGTTTTGTTGTTTCAGGGAGTGTATGAAATGAATCTCTTGTCAGATTATTTTCCCCAGCTGTTTTAGTACGATCAGCAGTATGATGATGGCGATAGACAAACCGGCCAGGAAATAAGCGGCTTTTTTCTCCCAGGCGCCTTTTATAAATATGGGTTCATTTCCCCTGTCAATAAAATACGCCAGGCGGTTAATGTGGTCTGGCTGTTCATCGAAGTAAATGGTGATCTCATCACCTTTCTTAAGCTGGTCTATCTGTTCAAATGCGGGTTTAAAATCACCCGCATCCTTTCCCACAAAGATCTCAAAAACGGATGGCGAATTGTTTAGTGCGAGGTAACGGTATTTGTCTTTATCCCTGTTGGGAAAGTTTTGATACGAACGTTCGAAGTAAACAAGTTCTCCGCTTAATTTATGAAAGGCCGTTTTTTCTTTATCCGCTCTCAGGTAAAGGAAGCCGGCCAGCAGGATAACGCCAATCATGGAGAGAAGGCTTTTGATAAAAATAACATGAGGTGTTTTGGACATAGGGTTTTAAGTATATGTTCCAAATATAATGTTTTTTGGATACCGGTTTCGATGTATAGATAAGAAAGGTATGATCAGCATGAAAGATCAAAATTGATCCAAAATGACAACGAAATTTATTCCCAAATGATAACGCTTATTTGAAAAGTTTTCCTGAGATTTGTTCAAGTGATACGAATTGAAGGAAGCATAAATGCCAACTCAAATGAAAGATCCGGTTTTACCATACTATCCATATCGACATGTTTGTCCAACTTAACCCGTATTACAAATGAATCTCTGACTGACTATGGTACATCAATACCCTCAACAATAAGCATCGGGCTACGGCCGGATGCCCGGGAAGTAATTGCCGGTTTCAACGCTGTTCAGACAGTTGTTGAGTATCGGTACCTCAAAATAACCTGACTTAAATGTTTAACCATGGCAGATGTAAAAATATCTGTTCCCCTCCTGTTGCCTGTAGAGGAAAGGTCTCCTTTAATTTCCCTGGTAAGAGGAAATATTACGCCTGAGATGTATAATTCCATTGAGCAACTGCGGGAGTTTGAAGGAAGTAAGGAGGAGGCGCCGCAATTTCTAAGCGATATAATCAGGGAGCTGGTTACCCGCGCTTTGACTGATCCAACTGCAAGAGATGTAACATGAATCACTGTCTTTTACTGCTAACGTAGGCCTGTTCCAGTATCCTGTGGAGGATGATGGGGTAGCCGGGATACCTGGTGTTCATTTGTTCAGGTACCTGGATGCTGCTTGTTGATGCAGCAGGCCTTTGAATGCTTACAACCATGTAGCGATCGTTACAACAGTCACAAGTTTTACTTAACAATTTACCTTCTTTAACAGGAGGGTGAGCAGCGTATGTCTTAAAGCATAGCATATGGAAAAGAAAGCGATCATCATAGGCGCCGGTCCTGCCGGCCTTACAGCAGCATATGAATTGTTGAAGCGGACAGATATAAAACCTGTTATCCTGGAGAAGTCTGGTGATATAGGCGGTATTTCAAAAACAGTTAATTATAAAGGCAATCGCATTGATATAGGCGGTCATCGTTTCTTCTCCAAATCAGACCGTGTGATGAACTGGTGGCTGAATATTATGCCTATACAGGCGGAAGGGCAGTCCAGTTTCAATATCAGTTATCAGCATAAATCCCGTGAAATAAATACAACATCCATTGGAGCATCAGACCACGCAGGGAAGGATCCTGATAAAGTCATGCTCGTGCGTAGACGTTTATCAAGGATCTATTTCCTGCGAAAATTCTTTACATATCCTATCCAACTATCCCTGGATACCCTCACCAAGCTTGGGCTATGGACCACTATTGCTATTATGTTTTCTTACCTGAAGGCCCAGCTGTTGCCCCGTAAGCCGGAGAAGAACCTGGAAGATTTTATGATCAACCGCTTTGGACAGGTATTGTACAAGCTGTTCTTCAAGGATTATACAGAAAAGGTGTGGGGTATTCCGTGTGATAAGATCTCTGCAGAATGGGGCGCCCAGCGTATTAAAGGCGTATCCATCAGCAAGGCGATACAGCATGCCATACAATCTGCTACTAAAAAGAAGCAGCAGGCATCCGGCAATGATATTGCCCAAAAAGATACTGAGACGAGTTTAATAGAACAATTTTTGTATCCGAAATTCGGACCTGGCCAACTATGGGAGGAAGTAGCGCGGCAGGTGGAAAGCATGGGAGGGAAGATACTGATGCACCATGATGTGAAAAGGATCTATACTTCTGACAATGCCAATCAAGTGACCGCTGTAGCTGCTGTTAACAACATAACCGGTGAAACCAGTTACCTCGAAGGCGATTATTTCTTTTCAACGATGCCAGTACAGGAGCTGATTGGAGGCCTGGACGGCCCCATACCAGAAGAAGTGCGGGAAGTGGCGGCGGGCCTCCAATACCGGGATTTTATTACGGTGGGGATATTGCTGAAGAAACTGTCTTTCCAGGATAAAAAGACAGGGGAGTGGAAGCCACTGGAGCTGAAGGATACATGGATATACATCCAGGAGAAGGATGTTAAAGTAGGAAGGTTACAACTTTTTAATAACTGGAGTCCGTATATGGTGAAAGATCCGGATACGGCCTGGGTAGGGATGGAGTTTTTCTGCAATCAAACAGACGATTTCTGGAACAGATCTGATGAGTATATAAAAGATCTGGCGATCAAGGAACTGGAGAAGATTGGATTAGCCAGCCAGGCGAATGTACTGGATGCAACGGTGCTGAGGATGGAGAAGACGTACCCGGCTTATTTTGGGACGTATGAACGATTTGATGTGGTTCGTGATTTTGTGGACAAATTTGAGAACTTATTTTTGGTGGGAAGGAATGGGATGCATAAGTATAATAATAGTGATCATAGTATGCTGACGGCGATGGTGGCGGTGGATAATATTGTGGAAGGGGTGGTGGAGAAGGAGAGGATTTGGGAGATCAATACGGAGCAGGAGTATCATGAGGAGAGGGAAATAAAGAGGAAGTCACTTTCTGATGTGAGTAGCAAGAATAAGAATGATCTTATAGATCTGTCAGTTTTAAGTTTTAAGGACTACATATCTAGTAATCCGGTGCATAGATGGCTTGTTACAATAGGATTAGTGGGTATTATACTCCAGTTGGTGGTATTTAAATATCTTTATCCGTATGCCAGTTTCATAAATGGAGACTCCTACGTATATATGGAAACTGCCTATCTGAATCTAAGTATAAATACATATCCTGTTGGTTATTCAAATTTCCTTAGGCTTTTTAGTGTCTTCACTAAATCAGATACAGTGTTGGTCATTTTTCAGTATCTGCTTCTACAATCAAGTATCTTGGGGCTTTTGTTTACAACTTTTTATATTTATAGGCCAGGGCATCTTACAAAGATTTTATTGTTTGGTATTTTGTTGTTCAATCCTGTGTTTCTATTTCTAGCAAACTACGTTTCAAGTGATTCATTATTTCTTTCTCTAAGCCTAATTTGGTTTACCCAATTAATTTGGATTGCTAACAGACCTAGTATGAGTTTGATAGTTATAAATGCAGTTATTCTGTTTCTCGCATTTATGGTAAGATATAACGCACTATACTATCCATTAGTGACAATCGTTGTATTCATCTCATCACGACAATATTTCTTCAGGAAAGTACTTGGCCTCGGAATAAGTGTGCTTTTAATAGGATGCTTTATTCTGTTTACAAGTAGTAAGTACGAAGAGCTTACAGGGGAACGTCAATTTACTCCTTTTTCGGGATGGCAAATGGCTAACAATGCAATGTATGCATATAGATATATAGATAGTGCAGATTTAAAAGTAGTCCCTCATCGTTTTAGGAAATTAGACGCTATGGTGAGGACGTATTTCGATACTAGTAGGGATGTTAAAAAGTATCCTCATGAAGCATGGCAAGCAAGTACTGTTTACATGTGGTCTCCTTTTTCGCCGCTCCAAATGTATATGGAGCAACAATTCAAAAAAGATTCATCAGCTACAAAGTTGAAGAAATGGGCGACAGTTGGTCCTTTATATTCCGATTACGGTAAGTACCTTATTAAGCAATATCCTTTGGCGTTTGCACGATATTATTTATGGCCGAACATGATGAAATACTATACGCCGCCTGTTGAATTTCTGGAATATTATAATATGGGAACAGATAGCGTTGCGCCGATAGCTGCGCAGTGGTTCGGCTATAAAGATATAAAGGTAAAAACCCGTATTGGTACATTTAATGTTGGTATTCTTTCATTGTATCCAGTTTTTTCTGGTGTCATAAATATTTTACTTATATGTAGTGTTGTTGGATTCTTTATGCTAAATGGAAATTCGAAATATCCCATTTTGTCAAAGGGCATTAAGTTAATATTGATATTCTGGATCATCAACTTTTCGTTTAGTGTTTTCGCGTCTCCAATAGCGCTTAGATTTCAGCTATTTCCGGTTATTGTTACATTTTTGTATGCGGCAATGGCAATAAGTTACCTCATTGAAATGGCCTTTAGGAATGATGTTGAGCCTACTATTAAACCGATAGCTCAAAGCCTTCAAATGGCTAGGTGAGAATTATTTTGTTAACAAATTGATACATATGGATACTGTTAAGTTATTTGTGGCTATATTTTTTGCAATTGTCGGATGTACTTCAGATCAAAGTGGAATTGCCGATAATGGGAAGGAACATTATCCCGTGTTTGAAGTTTTATTGCAAGATAGCACTACAGTTAGTACAATTAATGTTCCAAAAAGTGAACCCGTTTGTTTTTTTTTGCTTTGGTACATATTGCCAATATTCTCGTGTTCAAATGAATGATATAGTATCTAATATCGATTCACTTAACGGGATCCAGATATTTGCAGTAACGATTTCTCCAATAGCCGAGTTGAAGGATTTTTGTAGGAATTTTAATCTCGACAGGTACCCAAATATTAAGACAGGAATAGACCGAATTGGATATTTTCCACAACATCATAAAATTGATGTGGTCCCTTATATAGCCGTGTATAATGCTAATAAAATTTTGACTGGAACACATAAAGGATATATATCAAGTAGTCAAATTCGAAATATGGCATATGCAGGGGAGGATAATAAGTAAGAGCAAACAGAATTTCAAAATGTTAGTATGTAACGTGGAGAGGCTGACTTACAAAGAGCAAGCAATATTTAGCTTAAAAATTTTCTTTTTTAACAAAGAAGCAACAAGGATTATGAAAAGAGCTCGTATGGTTTTAGCCGCTATCGTAGTTTTTACTGTAGTTGGCGGTGCAGTAGCCTTTAAGAAAACTATCAAATGAAACAAATAAAGGGTATCCAAGTGTTGTTTGAAATGACCATATTGAGAATAAGGGGAGATGTAAGCAATCATAACATCATACATGTATGCATACAACGTGGAGGAAGCCGAAAACCACTTAGAAAAGAGTAGGCAATGTTTAACTTCAAATTTTAGCTTTTTTAACTAAAAAAGCAACAAGAATTATGAAAAGGTAAGCTCCCGGTAGACAGCATCTTCAAGATTCGGCTATTTGGATTTATGTTTGCGTCATTAAATGCAAAAGCGTATGACACAAACTTCATCGGGAGGGCCCAGATCCCGTTTCATGACCATTTCA